>OKWB01000005.1_pt1 | contig 495313 bp, 459 predicted proteins | sample 1607211 | NCBI WGS metagenome assembly OKWB01 (sample SAMN07501056, study PRJEB24779) | human gut metagenome
GGACTCAACGTACGTGGGGTGAAGGGGGTGGTTTGGAGGGGCAAGGGGCCTCACGATGCCCCTAAGCCCCTCCAAGATTGATTCGTAAAGCTCTGCTTTACATAAACTCTTTAAAGATAAAATCTTTAAAAAATTTTTATAAACCTCTTTTTTTTACTTTTCCCAAAACCCTTCTAATTCCAATAACTTCCTCTTTACATCTAAACCCCCAGCATATCCTCTTAGACTCCCGTCACTTCCTATTACTCTATGGCAAGGTATTATCAAGGAGATTGGATTGTGACCTACTGCTCCTCCAACTGCCTGGTTGGATACTCTCTCGTACTTGCCACTTTTAAGTAATTCTTCTCCTACTTCTTTATAGGTCCAAGTCTTCCCATAGGGAATCTTAAGCAAGACTTCCCAGACATCTTTTCTAAACTCACTTCCACTTACTTTTATTGGTGGAAGAAAATCTGGATTCTTGCCAGCAAAATATTTATCCAACCAATCTTCTGTGGTCTTCAATATTTTAAATTTTTCATCATTTAGGTCATCTGATGATTTTAATTCAATAAATTTTATCTCTTCATCTTTTAACTTCTCTTCAAATTCTTTTTGACTCTCAAGATAAAGTCCCAACAAATTTTCTTGATCAAATATTATTAAAATTTCTCCCACAAGAGACTTGTAGATTTTTTTATAAAGCATGAAACCTCCAAAAAATTATAAAAAAAAGGAAACCCCATTGGATTTCCTTATACTAATTCTATAATTGAAATTTCTGCGCCGTCTCCACGTCTTGGACCCATCTTTAAAACTCTAGTGTATCCACCGTTTCTGTCAGCATATTTTTCTGCATATTCGTCAAATAATTTTGTAACAACATCTTCTGAATAAATATATGCTAAAGCTTGTCTTCTTGCGTGAAGATCGCCTCTTTTTCCAAGTGTAATCATACGATCAGCAATTTTTTGAACTTCTTTTGCTCTTGTGTGAGTAGTTTCAATTCTACCTTCAGCTAAGAGAGAAGTAACAAGGTTTCTAAGCATTGCCTTTCTATGACTTGAATTACGGCCAAGTTTTCTATTTTTTGCCATAATGTCCTCCTTATTCTTCTTCAGGTTTGAGGCTTAAGCCTAACTCGTCAAGTTTTTCAGTTACTTCTTGGAGAGATTTTCTACCAAGATTTCTAACCTTCATCATTTCACTTTCAGTTTTATTAGTTAGTTCCTCAACACTATTTATGCCTGCTCTCTTTAGGCAGTTGAATGATCTTACTGATAAGTCTAATTCTTCAACTGTCATTTCGAGAACTTTTTCCTTTTGATCCTCTTCTTTTTCAACCATCAAGTTGATTTCACTGACATGTTCTTTTAGGCCAATGAAGAGTTCAAGATGTTCTGTTAAGATTTTTGCTGCAAGAGATGTTGCTTCGTCAGCCTTCATTGAACCATCTGTTGTAACTTCAAGGATTAACCTATCGTAGTCTGTTCTTTGTCCAACTCTTGTGTTTTCAACTTTCCAGTTTACTTTTTCAACAGGAGTGAAGTTAGAATCCATAGGTATAATTCCAATTTCAGTTATTTCATCTTTTTTAAGTTCAGAAGGTTCATAGCCTCTTCCCTTTTCCACCATCATTTCAAGATAAAAATCAGCATCATCATTTAGGGTTGCTATATGTTGATCTGGATTAATAATACTTACATGTGGTGCAAGTTCAATGTCAGAGGCTTTAATTTCTCCCTTGCCCTTTTTTTCTATTATTAGTTTTACAGGCTCATCTTCAGTCATCTTTAAAACTATAGATTTAATATTTAAAACTATTTCAGGTACATCTTCCAATACTCCTGGAATTGTATCAAATTCATGTTCAACGCCACGTATATTGATAAAAGATACAGCTGCGCCTGGTAGAGAGGAAAGTAACACTCTTCTTAAGGAATTTCCAATAGTGATACCAAATCCAGCTTCTAAGGGTTCAACGACAAACTTGCCATATAAACCCGATTCATCTAATTCTTCAATACTAATCCTAGGTTTTTCAATTTCAATCATGGGTACCCTCCTTCTCGGTCAATAGTTTAGACTCTTCTACGTTTTGGTGGTCTACATCCATTGTGAGGAATTGGAGTAACATCTTTAATCATTGTTACTTCAAGACCTGATGCTTGAAGAGATCTAATTGCAGCTTCTCTTCCTGAACCTGGACCCTTAACATATACGTCAACGCTCTTTAGTCCGTGTTCTTTAGCTTTTTCAGCTGCTTCTTGTGCTGCCTCTTGTGCTGCAAAAGGAGTAGACTTTCTTGAACCTCTAAATCCAAGTTGTCCAGCACTAGCCCAAGATATAACATTACCGTTAATATCAGTAAGAGTAACCATAGTGTTGTTAAATGTTGAAGCTATATGTGCTTCGCCTTTTTCAATATTTTTACGTACACGTCTTCTAGCACGTGTAACTTTTTGTTTTTTTGCCATTTAAGTCCCCCCTTACTTACTCTTAGAAACAAGTTTCTTAGGACCTTTTCTTGTCCTAGCATTTGTCTTAGTCTTTTGTCCTCTTACAGGAAGACCAGCTTTATGTCTTCTTCCACGGTAGCAGTTGATTTCACGAAGTCTCTTGATGTTCATAGCAACATCACGACGTAAATCACCTTCTACGTGGTACTTATCAATTTCTTCTCTAATTTTAGCAAGTTCTGCTTCTGTAAGGTCTTTAACACGAGTGTCAAAGTCAATACCAGCTGCAGTTAAAATTTCTTGAGATCTGGGTTTTCCAATACCGTAGATATATGTGAGTCCAATTTCAACTCTTTTTTCTCTAGGTAAATCAACACCGGAAATTCTAGCCATAATTACCTCCCTTATCCCTGTCTTTGTTTATGTTTCGGATTTTCACAGATTACCATTACTTTTCCGTTTCTTTTAATTATTTTGCACTTTTCGCACATCTTTTTTACAGATGGTCTTACTTTCATTTAAATGCCTCCTGACTCTGGATTATTTCTTTCTCCAAGTTATTCTTCCTCGAGTAAGATCATAAGGTGAAAGCTCAACTGTCACCTTATCACCAGGAAGAATTCTAATATAATTCATTCTCAATTTACCTGAAATATGAGCGAGTATGATATGTCCATTTTCAAGTTCAACCTTGAAATGAGTATTAGGAAGAGCGTCTACAACAACGCCTTCTACTTCAATTACATCTTCTTTAGCCATATTATTAAGGATCCTCCTTTAGCTATAAGGTAATAGTTTCTTTCTAATATAGGTGTCGCTGAAGTCACTAACCTCAGTATCAATGACATCCTTATATATATAAAGATGTTTTACCTTTTTTTTCTTTGGTCGATCTAGCTTTCTTAGTTTTCCATCAACGAGTAAGAGAAGGTCATCATCAATGATATCCATTATGATATAAACCTTGCCCTCATCCCTACCTTTTTTGGATCTTACCACTTGTCCCTTCAAAAGACTAAATGTTTTATCCATGAACTATTCGAGACCAATAACTATATCGTCAAATACTTTATCAATATCCTTGGCACCGTCAATGTCTATTAATAGATTTTGAGCTCTATAGTAGTCAATAAGAGGTGCTGTTTGATCAAAGTAAACAGAAATTCTAGTCTTTACAGTTTCTTCAGTATCGTCATCTCTTTGAATAAGCTTAGTGCCGTCCTTATCACAAATTCCTTCTTCCTTTGGAGGATTGAACTTAACGTGATAAGTCATTCCACAAGTTTTACAAACACGTCTTCCAACAGCTCTTTCAATTAAGATTTCTGGATCAACAGAAATGTTAATTACCTTAGTTAGCTTGTCATCATTCTTGTCTAAGATTGAGTCAAGGCTAACAGCTTGAGCTACAGTTCTTGGGAAACCGTCTAGTAGAAATCCTTCTTTAGCATCCTCCTTGTTAAGTCTGTCTTCAACAAGTGCAATAACAAGATCATCAGGAACTAAAAGACCTTTGTCCATATAGGACTTAGCTTTCTTTCCAAGTTCAGTATTGTTCTTAATATTTTCTCTAAAGATATCTCCAGTTGAAATGTGTGGGATATTGTATTTTTCAACAATATATTCAGCTTGTGTGCCTTTTCCGGCCCCTGGAGGTCCCAATATAACTAATTTCATAATTACCTCCTACTTATTCTTTAAGAATCCACGATAATTTCTCATGATTAATTGTTGTTCTAACACCCTGTGAATTTCAAGTACAACACCAACAACGATGATAATTGATGTACCACCATAGTTAAATTGTAGGCCTGAAATAAGTGTTAAGATTGTTGGAAGAACTGCAAGTATAGAAAGTGCAATTGCTCCCGGCATAACTAATCTATTTAAAGTTCTACCTAAATAATCACTTGTAGGTTTTCCTGCTCTAATACCACTAATAAAACCACCATTAGCTTGAAGGTTCTTAGAGTATTCAACAGTGTTAAATTGGATTGTAGTGTAGAAGAATGTGAAGAATACAATAAGAATTATTGTAGATATTATATAAATCACAGCTCCAGGTATAAAAACCTCAGCTCCAGGTCCTCCAGTAGGAGTTAACCATTTTTGAATCCAATTTCTAGTTGATTCACTTGTAAACATAGCAATAGTTGCTGGAATAGCAAGTAGTGAGTTAGCGAAGATAATTGGCATAACACCAGTCATTAAAACCTTAATAGGAATATGAGTGGATTGGCCACCGTACATCTTTCTACCAACAACTCTCTTTGCATATTGTACAGGAATTCTTCTCTCACCTTCAGTAAGTGTTACTACAAATACAACAATTGCAATAGCAATTATTATAAATAGCACTAAGAAGATTGGGCTAGATTTGCCTGCCTTTACAAGAGCAACAGATTGAGCTATATCAAGTGGGAATCTTGAAACGATACCTGCAAAAATTAATATTGAAATACCATTTCCAATTCCGTGTTCAGTAATTTGTTCTCCTATCCAAATTAAGATCGCTGTACCTGCAACTATTGATAGGATAATAGTTACATATTCAATAGCACTTGTTGCGTTAACTGCTTGTCTAAATAGACCAAAAGTATAACCAATTGCTTGAATAAGAGCGATAACAATAGAAAGGTATCTAGTGTATTTTGCAATAGCCTTTCTACCAGTTTCTCCTTCTTTTGCAAGAGATTCCAATGATGGAATAGCAATTGTCAAAAGTTGAAGTATGATTGATGCTGTAACATATGGATAAATGTTAGCAGCAAAAATAGTAAATCTTCTAAAGTTTCCTCCTGCCATTAGGTCAAGGAAGGAAAAAATTGATCCGCCTGCTCCACTCATAAGTTGTGAAATCACTTGTGAGTTCATATAAGGAACGGCGATATGTGATCCAAGTCTATATAATAGAAGCATGAAAAGAGTGAAAAGCATCTTCTTACGAAGAGATTCAACCTTCCACGCATTTCTAAAAGTGGACAGCATTAAATCACCTCGGCCTTTCCTCCGCAAGCCTCAATTTTTTCTATAGCAGATTTTGAGAAATGCTGAGCTTTAACAGTTAATTTAACATTTAATTCACCATCTCCCAAGATTCTAATTCCGTCTTTAGCCTTACCAGCTTTAATATATTTATTTTCGATTAAGAATTCAGGAGTGATTTCAGTTCCTTCTTCAAATACATTAAGATCAGCTACGTTTAATACTGCATATTCTTTCTTAAAGATATTTGTAAATCCTCTCTTAGGAAGACGTCTAAATAGTGGCATTTGACCACCTTCAAATCCAGGTCTTACTCCGCCGCCACTTCTAGCATTTTGTCCCTTGTGACCCTTGCCGGAAGTTTTACCAGTACCGGAACCAATTCCACGACCTACTCTCTTTCTAGCTTTAACTCCGCCGCCTTCGTTAGGTCTTAAGTCATGTAACTTCATTAGGTACACCTCCTTATTCTACTACTTCGATCATATAATCGACTTGTTTTAACATTCCTCTGATTTGAGGAGTGTCATTTTTTTCAATTACTTGGTTTACTTTTTTGAAACCAAGAGCTTTAATTGTTTTTCTGTGTTTTGGCACTTTACCGATAGGACTTTTTACAAGTTTAATTTTAATTGTACTCATGATTTTCCTCCTATCCTAAAATTTCTTCAACAGATTTATTTCTAAGTTTTGCAACAGATTCTGCAGTCTTAAGAGACTTTAGACCTTCCATTGTTGCATTAACGATGTTTCTTGGGTTGTTTGTACCAATGTTCTTAGTACGAATATCAGTAATACCTGCAAGTTCGCATACAGCACGCACTGCACCACCGGCAATAACTCCTGTACCTTCTCTTGCTGGTTTTAAGAATACTTTACCTGCACCATAAATTCCAGTTACTTGATGAGGAATAGAAGTGTTTAGTAAGTTAACTCTTACAATATTCTTTCTAGCATCTTGTGTTGCTTTTCTTATAGCTTCAGGAACTTCAAGAGCTTTACCAGTACCTACACCAACGTGTCCGTTTTTGTCACCAACTACTACAAGAGCTGAGAATCTAAAGTTTCTACCACCCTTAACTACTTTGGCAACTCTATTAATAGCTACTACTCTTTCTTCAAGATCAAGTTCTGCCGCATTTATTAATGAACGCTCCATTACTTCCTCCTTCTTAGAATTTTAGACCAGCTTCTCTAGCTGCATCAGCAAGTGCTTTGACCTTACCGTGGAATACATATCCACCTCTGTCAAATACAACTTCTTCAATTCCTTTTTCTTTTGCCTTATTAGCAATAGATTCTCCAACAGATTTAGCTGCTTCAATATTTCCAGTGTTTTCTAGGTTTAATCCCTTATCAAGTGTAGATGCACTTGCTAAAGTATTGCCAGCTTCATCATCAATTAGTTGAGCATAAATATGTTTAGATGATCTGTAAACTGAAAGTCTAGGCTTCATAGAAGTACCGGAGATATGATTTCTAATTCTTTTGTGTCTTTTAATTCTGTTTTCATTTCTATTAATCTTTTTTAACACTTAAATTCTCCTTTCTTACTTACCTGTCTTACCAACTTTACGTCTTACATGTTCATCAGTATATCTAATACCCTTACCCTTATATGGTTCAGGTTCTCTGAAGCGTCTAATGTAAGCAGCATAAGCGCCAACTTGTTGTTTGTCATTACCTCTAATAATAATTGAGTTAGGAGATGGAACTTCTACTTCAATACCTTCTGGATCTTCTAAATCAAGAGGGTGAGAGAAACCTAAGTTAAGAGAAAGAACCTTTCCCTTCTTAGCAGCTCTGTATCCTGTACCGATTATTTCAAGAGATTTTGAATAACCTTCTGTAACGCCAATTATCATATTTTCAATTAGAGTTCTAGTTAAACCGTGAAGTGCCTTAATTCTTTTAATATCATTTGGTCTTTCTACAGTGAGAACTCCGTCATTTAATTCTATTTTTAAATCTTTATCGAAAGATTGTGTTAGTTCACCCTTTGGTCCCTTAACAGTAACTGTTTGACCGTCAACTTTAACATCAACGCCCTTTGGGATTTCAATAGGTTTTTTGCCAATTCTTGACATTTTTCACCTCCAAATTACCAAACGTAGCAGATTACCTCTCCGCCAACTTTATTTTGTCTTGCCATTTTATCTGTAATTATTCCCTTAGATGTAGAGATAATTGCAATTCCTAGTCCACCTAGAACTTTAGGAACATCGTCGCACTTAACATAAACTCTAAGTCCCGGTTTAGATATTCTCTTTAAACCAGAGATAACTCTTTCACCGTCCTGAGAATATTTAAGATCTATTTTAATAATTCCTTGTTTGTCATCTTCAACAACGTCATATCCTTTAATATAACCTTCATCAAGAAGAATCTTTGCGATTTCTTTTTTGATGTTTGAGCAAGGAACATCAACAGATTTGTGTCTTGCATTATTTGCATTTCTAATTCTTGATAGCATATCTGCAATTGGGTCTGTCATCATATCAGTTTGCCTCCTTTCATCTAAGGCTTATTACCAGCTAGCTTTTCTTACGCCAGGGATTTGTCCTTTATACGCAAGTTCTCTAAAGCATATTCTACATATTCCATATTTTTGTAAAACTGAATGTGGTCTTCCACAAATTTTACATCTTGTATATTCACGAGAAGAATACTTTTGTTTCCTCTTTTGTTTAGCAATCATTGATTTTTTAGCCACTTTGTACCTCCTTAAGCCTTAGCAAAAGGCATTCCCATCTTGTCTAGGAATTCTTTAGCCTCTTCATCAGTTTTAGCTGTAGTTACTATATTGATGTCCATCCCTCTAATTGTGTCTACCTTATCGTATTCAATTTCTGGGAAGATAAGTTGTTCTTTAAGACCTAGTGCATAGTTTCCTCTGCCGTCAAATGCAGTTGGCTTAACACCTCTAAAGTCTCTTACTCTTGGAAGAGCAACGTTCATAAGCTTATCTAAGAAATCATACATTCTTTCGCCTCTTAGAGTAACCTTAACACCAACGTTTTGACCTTCACGAAGTTTAAAGTTAGCTATAGATTTTCTTGCCTTAGTAACAAGTGCCTTTTGACCTGAGATAAGAGTTAGGTCTTCAACAGCTGCTTCTAGAGCCTTGTGGTTATCTTTAGCTTCGCCAAGACCAATGTTTATAGTGATCTTTTCAAGTTTCGGTACTTCCATAACGCTTGAATAATTGAAGCGTTCCATTAGGTGGCCCACAACTTCTGTCTTATATTTTTCTTGTAATCTTGAAGTCATTATTCTACCCCCTACTTAATGATGTTTCCGCTAGATTTTGCAAATCTAACTTTCTTTCCGTCTTCAAATTTATAACCAACTCTTGTTGCCTTTCCTGATGCACTGTCAAAGTACATTACATTAGACACGTGAATTGGTGCTTCCATTTTTTCTATTCCACCTGGTGCTTGAGGTCCTCTTGGTTTCATGTGTTTAGTAACAACATTTACCTTTTCTACAACTACTAAGTCTTTCTTAGGAATTGTTCTTAGGACTTTACCAGTCTTGCCTTTATCTTTTCCGGCTATAACTTTTACGATGTCATCTTTTTTAATTCTCATATTACACCTCCAAATTATAGTACTTCCGGAGCTAGAGAAATAATCTTCATGAAGTTTCCAGCTCTAAGTTCTCTAGTTACAGGTCCAAAAATACGAGTCCCAACAGGGCTTCTATCGTCTTTTATTACAACAGCTGCGTTATCATCAAAACTGATGTAAGATCCATCTTTTCTGCTAATACCCTTGTTTGTTCTAACGATAACTGCTTTTACAACAGCTCCTTTTTTGACAACGCCACCGGGTGTTGCATGTTTTACAGAACATACTACAATGTCGCCAATGTTAGCTGTTCTTCTATTAGTACCACCAAGGACTTTAACAACAGATAGTTCTCTTGCACCTGAATTGTCAGCAACACGCAATCTTGTTTCTTGTTGAATCATGTTATTCTCCTTTCAAGCTAAAATTATTGAGCCTTTTCAATAATTTCTACAAGTCTCCATCTTTTATCTTTACTTAGTGGTCTAGTTTCCATAACTTTTACGCGATCACCAATACCACATTCATTATTTTCATCATGAGCCTTGAAATTAGTAGACTTCTTAAATCTCTTTTTATAGATAGGATGAGTCTTTAAAGTCTCAGTTTGAACTACAATAGTCTTATCCATCTTATCGCTTACAACAATACCTGTTAAAGTTTTTCTTGAATTTCTTTCCATGAGATTAAGCCTCCTTTCCTACTTCAAGTTCACGTTCTCTAATGATCGTTTTTACTCTTGCTATATCTCTTTTAACACTTTTAATACTTGATGGATTGTCAAGTTGGCCAGTTGCCAATCTGAATCTCAAATTAAAAAGTTCATTTTTAAGTTCATTAACTTTATTATTTAAATCTTCGCTTGACATCTTGCGAATTTCATTAGCCTTCATTTGAGTCACCATCCTTATCTTTCATAACGAATTTTGTTCTAATAGGGAGTTTCATGGATGCAAGTCTCATAGCTTCTCTTGCAACTTCTTCTGAAACACCACCCATTTCAAATAAAACTCTACCTGGTTTAACAACTGCTACCCAGTATTCTGGTGCACCCTTACCGGAACCCATACGAGTTTCAGCAGGCTTTTCTGTAACAGGTTTGTCTGGGAAAATCTTAATCCAGATATTTCCACCTCTACGAATATATCTTGTCATAGCACGACGTGCCGCTTCTATTTGATTTGAAGTTATCCAACAAGGTTCTAAAGCTTTTATACCATATTCGCCGTATGCAAGCTCATTACCACGCATAGCCTTGCCCTTCATTCTGCCTCTGTGAACTTTACGATATTTTACTCTCTTAGGCATCAACATGACTATTCCCCCCTTCTTTAAGACTCTTTATTTCTATTGTCTCTTCTATTATTTCTATTGAAGTTATTGTTTCTGTTATCGCGTCTCTTGCGATTTCTGTTATCTCTATTATCTCTAGATCTTCTTCCTCTTTCTTCAGTTAGTTCAGGAAGAACTTCACCCTTGTATAGCCATACCTTAACACCGATTTTACCGTAAGTTGTATCAGCTTCAGCAAAACCATAGTCAATGTCAGCTCTTAAAGTTTGTAGAGGAATAGTTCCTTCAGAATATCCTTCGGTTCTTGCCATGTCAGCACCACCAACACGACCTGAAACAGAAGTCTTGATACCAAGTGCTCCTTGACGCATAGTTCTTTGGATTGCTTGTTTCATAGCACGTCTAAATGCAACTCTTCTTTCAAGAGCTTCAGCAATACCTTCAGCAACGATTTGTGCATCTAAGTCTTGGTTTTTGATTTCTTCTACATTTATTACAACAGATTTACCTGTAAGTTTTTCAATTTCAGTTCTTAGTTCTTCAACGCCTGCTCCACCACGGCCAATTACCATGCCTGGTTTTGCTGTGTGAATAGAAATCTTAACTCTATTAGCAGCTCTTTCAATTTCGATCTTAGAGATACCTGCAGCATAAAGTTTTTTCTTAACATAATTTCTAATCTCGTTGTCTTCAACTAAAAGATCGGCAAAATTTTTCTTGTCTGCGTACCATTTTGAATCCCAATCTTTGATTACTCCAACACGAAGTCCATGTGGGTTTACTTTTTGACCCATTCTCTACCTCCTTACTCTCTTTCTGCTACTACAACGCCAATGTGACTTGATCTTTTTAGAATTGGATAAGCCATTCCCTTAGCCTTAGGACGGAATCTTTTCATTGTTGGGCCTTCGTTTGCGTAAGCCTTTTTAACATAAAGATCTCCTCTGTCTAAGTTAAGGTTGTTTTCAGCGTTAGCTACAGCTGAATGTAGTACCTTATATAGTTCATGAGCTCCTCTTTTGTTAGTAAACTTTAAAATAGAGAGGGCTTCATCAACGCTTTTTCCGCGTATTTCTGCGCAAATATAGTTCACCTTTAGAGGTGATATTCTTACATATTTAGCAATTGCTTGTGCTTGCATTATAACCCTCCTTACTTAAGTGTAGTACTCTTTTCGCTCTTGCCGCCATGGCCTCTGTATGTTCTTGTTGGAACAAATTCGCCTAATTTATGTCCTACCATGTCTTCAGTAATGTATACTGGCACATGTTTTCTGCCGTCATGAACAGCAATTGTGTGAGAAACAAATTCAGGGAAAATAGTTGAGCGACGAGACCAAGTTTTAATTACTTTGTGTTCGTTTTTATCATTAAGCTCGTTAACCTTCTTTAGAAGGTGTTCATCAGCAAATGGTCCTTTTTTTATTGATCTACTCATTAATACCCTCCGATTACTTAGTTCTTCTTCTTACGATATACATATCAGATTTTTTAGATTTCTTTCTAGTCTTAAGTCCTAGAGCTTTCTTGCCCCAAGGAGTCATTGGTGAAGGTCTACCAATTGGAGTTCTACCTTCCCCACCACCATGAGGGTGATCAACAGGGTTCATTGCAGATCCTCTTACGTGAGGTCTTCTTCCAAGATATCTGCTCTTACCTGCCTTACCTAAAGTGATAAGTTCGTGAGAAATGTTTCCAACTTGTCCAATAGTTGCCTTACATCTTTGGCTTATTAATCTAAATTCACCTGAAGGAAGTCTAAGTTGAGCGTACTTACCTTCTTTAGCCATAAGTTGTGCAGATGATCCAGCAGATCTTGCGATTTGGCCACCACGTCCTGGAGTCATTTCTACGTTGTGAACAGTAGTACCAACTGGAATGTCAGCAAGCATAAGTGTGTTACCAACTTTGATATCTGCATCTGATCCAGATTCAACAACATCTCCTACCTTTAAACCATTTGGTTGGATGATGTATCTTTTTTCACCATCAGCATAGTTTAAAAGTGCAATGTAAGCTGTTCTGTATGGATCGTATTCAATAGCTGCTACTCTTGCAGGAATATTGTCTTTATCTCTCTTTAAATCTATAATTCTGTATTTTCTTTTAACTCCGCCGCCTCTGTGTCTACTAGTAATTCTACCATGAGTATTTCTACCGGCAGTTTTGTTGATAGTTGTTAGAAGAGATTTTTCAGGTGTTGTCTTAGTAATCTCTTCGAATGAAGCAACTGTCATTTTTCTACGGGCAGGAGTTGTAGGTTTAAATCCTTTAATCGCCATTATTAATACCTCCTACTATCAAATAGAATCAAAAAATTCTATCGGCTCTGAGTCATCAGTAAGCTTAACTATAGCTTTTTTCCATGAAGGACGTCTTCCTTGATGAACTCCTTGTCTTTTAAGTTTACCACGCATATTCATTGTATATACTTTCTCAACCTTAACGCCGAAGATTTCTTCAACAGCTTCTCTGATTTCAGGTTTTGTAGCAGTTTTAACAACTTCAAAAGTGTATTTATTTTCTGCCATCATGTCCATACTTTGTTCAGTGATTAAAGGTCTTTTTATAACGTCAAATTTATTCATCAGTTAAAAACCTCCTCAACAACATCAAGTGCAGACTTTGTGATAACAAGGTTATCGTACTTTAATAAGTCGTATACGTTAATGTCTGTAGCTCTTGATGTTTTAACACCAGCGATGTTTCTTGCTGCTCTTTGAACATCTTTTTCGTCGTCATTAATAACTACAAGTGCCTTGTTGCCAGCACCAATTTCCTTTAAGATGTTAGCAAAAACTTTTGTCTTAGCTTCTTCCATTTGGATAGAATCTACAAGAATCATTTCGCCATCTTGTAACTTGCTAGTAAGAACTGACTTAAGAGCAACTCTTCTAGTCTTCTTAGGAGTTGTGTAAGAGTAATCTCTAGGTTTCTTAGCGAAAACAACTCCACCGCCTCTCCATTGAGGTGATCTAATAGAACCTTGTCTTGCACGACCAGTTCCCTTTTGTCTCCAAGGCTTTCTTCCGCCTCCACGAACTTCAGCACGTGTCTTAGCAGAGTGAGTACCTTGTCTATTGTTAGCCAAAATATTTTTAACAACTAAATAAACAGCATGAGTGCTAACAGGAGCAGCAAATAGCCCTTCACTTAGTTCGACTTCTTCAACAGGATTTCCCTTAATGTCAATCATTTGAATTTTAGGCATTTTTTAACCTCCCTATCTTATTTAGTCATTTTAACAGTGCTTTTAACTCTAACAGTTCCCTTCTTAGGTCCTGGGATAGCACCCTTAACTAAAATTAAATTTTTATCTGTATCTATTCTTACAATTTCTAGATTTTGTACAGTAACTCTTTCGTTACCCATTTTTCCAGCCATTCTGTGGTTTTTCCAAACTCTTCCTGGATAAGAAGCAGCTCCCATACCACCTGGCATTCTGTGGAATTTAGAACCGTGAGTTTCTCTACCACGACCGAAGTTGTGACGTTTGATAACACCAGCAGTTCCCTTACCCTTTGAAGTTCCAACAACATCAACGTGTTCTCCAGCTTCAAAGATATCTACCTTTATTTCATCGCCTAGGTTGTAAGATTCAACATCATCTGTTCTAAATTCTGAAAGATGTTTTCTGTATCCTACACCAGCCTTGTCAAAATGTCCCTTCTCAGGTTTGTTTAATCTTCTTTCTTTAACCTCTTGTGTTGCAACTTGGATAGCATTGTATCCATCACTTTCAATTGTTTTCTTTTGCACAACAACATTTGGTTCTACTTCAATAACTGAGACAGGAGTGACAGTACCCTCTTCATCAAAAATTTGGGTCATGCCAATTTTTTTACCTACTAAATATTTCATGTTGCACCTCCTAATATTTACAGCGGACTTCTATAAGTAGAAGTCATATAAAGCAAAGTTTTAAAGTTTAATTTCAATATCTACACCAGCTGGTAGATTTAACTTCATAAGTGAATCTACAGTCTTTTGTGTAGGGTTTAATATATCAATTAGACGCTTGTGAGTTCTTTGCTCAAATTGTTCTCTTGAATCCTTGTACTTGTGTACAGCTCTTATAATTGTGATGATTTCCTTTTCAGTTGGAAGAGGAATTGGTCCAGAAACTTCTGCGCCGCTCTTCTTAGCAGCATCAACAATTCTTAGTGCTGAATTGTCAAGTAGTTCGTGATCATAAGCTTTAAGTTTAATTCTAATTTTTTGTTTGCCTTTGTTAGACATATTTACCTCCTATTCGCTAAAGCCTTACTTGCGAATGGGGTTATCGATACACGCACCCCGGTGTGTAAACAGGGCGCAATAGAAAAAAATAACCCTCGCCCAAGTCCAGCTTGGACTTCTCTGTCATAATTACCTCGAAACTCCTTTTTTTCAACAAAATCTCAAGCAACTTATGACTTCATCGCAACATTCTTTTTTAAACGCTCAAATATTATATAATAAAAAATCCCACTTGTAAAGGAAATTTACAGGTTTTTTTGAATTTCTTCAGATTTTTTTATTATATTAATATTAGCAATAATTTTTCGGCCTAATTTATAGGCACTCTTCTTAATATAGTCTAAAAACATTTAAATTGCAATGATTTATTTGACTTTAAGCAAATCTTTTCTATAATATAGATAATTTTTTCTATTTTTATAGAACTTTCCATAAAAATTTTATTTTAGAGCTGATTTTTTTAATTTCATGTAAGTTTTTTACATTTTTCTCAATTTTTTTGCCATAAAAAATTTTTTTGCCATAAAAACTTTTATTTTAGGTAGTTTTTTTCATATTTTATGAAATTATCTAAAAATTTGCGAAAATTTACCCTCAAAAACTCTAAAATTTAAATCTCCCAATAAATTAAATCCACAAAAAATTACATTCTGAAAATTCCAAGGCAACAAAAAACAACCGGCGTAGCCGGTTGTTTTGCTTTTGCGGTCCAAAGGATCTTTTTTACTAGCTGCGTCTCAAGGACGCTTGTGGTTTACCACATGCAATTTTTACTTGCTAACCCCTAAAGGGGTCTGTGTTATCCATGATTATCTGACCACTTAATTCATCTTCTTTAAGTTGGTTGTGAATATACTCTTTTATTGCTTTTGTATTTTTGCCTGATGTATCTACATAGTATCCTCGCACCAAAATTGCCTTCCCCTATATTTGTATATTAAGCTACCCCATTTGTCATATATCATTATGCTGCTTTTTCCTTTTAAAAATCCCATAAAACTAGACACACTCAATTTTGGTGGTATCTCTAGCAACATGTGTACATGATCTGGACAAACTTCTGCTTCTATTATGTTAACACCTTTCCAGTTGCAAAGCTCTCTTAATATTTCACCTATTCCCAATCTTTTACTTCCATAAAATACTTTCCTTCTATATTTTGGAGCGAACACTACATGTTATTTACAATTCCATCTTGTGTGATAAATTATGTGTATGATTTAAATTCATAAAAAACCTCCTGTTATTTTTGTGTTCTGGTAAACCACAAATTTATTTTAACATGGAGGTCTTTTTATTTTTTATTATTCATCGCTAAAGCTAAATTGAACCCCCGGTCAAACCGGGGGTATTCTAATTACAAAAAGAAGTATTACAACCATAATTCTTTTTCTTATAATTTATTTCTTAGTATTTTTATGAAATATCTTTAATAGGGACCTTAATTTCCCCTAGTCATTAAATAATTGTAGGCGCCAAGGGCTGCTGTCGCACCTGAACCCTCTGCTATTATGATTTGTTTGAAGGCTGAGTTAGTGCAGTCCCCTGCTCCATAAACTCCTTCAAGGCTTGTAGCCCCAAACTCATCTACAATTATTTCTCCACGAGAATTTTTTTCTACCATGTCTGCCCACTCAGTCATTGGTACAAGTCCAACTTGGATAAAGCAGCCTTCAGTATTTTCTTCTATGACTTCGCCACTTACCCTGTCCTTGTAAGAAATTTTTTCCAAAACTTTTTCTCCAGTCAAGGCTTGAGTTTCTGCATTAGTAACTATTCTCACATTTTTAAATTCTTTTAGCTTGTCTTGAAGAACCTTGTCTGCCTTTAGTTTTGGCAAGAATTCTAGGACTAAGACTTCCTTGGCAAGGCTAGCAAGATCAATTGCAGCTTCGATACCAGAGTTTCCTCCACCAATTACTGTGACCTTCTTACCCTTAAAGAGTGGTCCGTCACAGTGAGTGCAGTAGGCAACGCCCTTGTTCCTAAATTCTATCTCTCCAGGAATGCCAATTAGCCTCCACTTGGCTCCAGTTGCAATTATTAAAGTCTTGGCAAATAGCTCTCCCTTATTAGTAATAACTTTTAAAGGTTTACCTTCTACAATATCAGTTACAGATGCACCTTCAATAATATCAACTTTATACTTGTCTAGATGAACCTTCACATCGTCCATGTATTTTGGTCCCTCTGTGTATTCAATCCCAGTAATATTTTCTATTGAAAGAGTTTCCTTAACCTGACCGCCAAATTCTTCAGCCACAAGTCCAACTTTTATTCCCTTTCTCGCTCCATAGATGGCAGCTGTTGCCCCACCAGGGCCTCCACCAATAATAAGACTGTCAAAAACAGGTTTTTCTTCTAGCTTTAAGTCCACTTCCTCATGGCTAATCTTGTTTAAGATTTCATCTAAAGAAACCTTACCATTGTTAAAGACTTCATCCTTTAGATAAGTTGTTGGCACCGCCAAGACCCCAAGGTCCTCTACATAGTCTGTGAAAACAGACCCATCAACCATTGTGTGCCTAATCTTTGGATTTAAGACTGCCATAATGTTTAAAGCCTGAACAACTTCAGGGCAATTGTGGCAGGATAGACTCACCATAGTTTCAAATTCCATTTCCTCATCAAGAGCTTCTATCCTCTCCCTAGTCTTGTCATCAATCTTTGGAGGACGACCTCCAACTTGTAAGAGGGCAAGGATAAAGGACTCAAACTCATGACCTAGAGGAAGACCAGCAAAAGTAACTCCACTTACAGACCCAGATGAAAGGCTAAAGCTTGGCTTAAACTTTAAGTCAGCTTCCTCTAGCTTAATCTTATCTGTAATGCTAGCCACTTCATCAACAAAGTCTCTTAACTTTTTAGAATTTTCTGAATCATCAAGGCTAATAGAAATTACAACCTCTCTCTCGAGAAGTTGTAAATATCCCTTAACCTGATTTTTTAAATTTTGATCTAACATTAAATCTTTCCAACTAGGTCTAATCCTGGAGTTAAAGTCTTTCCAGATTGCTTCCATTTTGCTGGACATACTTGGCCAGGATTGTTTCTTACAAATTGTCCTGCTCGAATTTTGTCAATAACTTGGCTGGCATCACGACCAATTCCATCTGCATTGATTTCCAAAGTTTGGATCACTCCATCCGGATCAATTATAAAAGTAGCTCTTTGTGCAAGGCCTGCTTCTTCATCAAGTACATCAAAGTCCCTTGCAATTGACTTGTGCGAGTCAGCCAACATTGTGAACTCAAGCTTATTAATAGCTTCAGAGTGGTCATGCCATGCCTTGTGAACGAAGTGAGTGTCAGTTGACATTGAGTAAACTTCAGCTCCCAGTTCCTTTAACTTCTCATATTGTTCTTGCATGTCTTCAAGTTCAGTTGGACATACAAAAGTAAAATCTGCAGGGTAGAACATTAAAACTGTCCACTTGCCTTCAAAGTCCTTGTTAGAAACTTCTACAAACTCTTCCCTGCTAGGGGCATAGCCCATAGTTTTAAACTCAGGTATCTTCTTTCCTATTTGTGACATATTGTCCTCCTTATATTTTAAAATTTATTTGTTACTATCTATCAATTTATCTATACCCACAAAACCCTATTTTTTTTAAATATATAATCTTTTTAATCTTAACTTTTTTGTAAAACAAAAAAAGAAGTATGGCTTCCATACTTCTCTTTAGATGTAGTTTTTATTTTAAATTTTCATCTTCTATCTCTAAGGGTATTATCCTCTCATAGGTCTTCCCATCAATTTGAAATTCTGAAATACTCACATCAACAGAAAAAGATTTTTTTAAGTTCTCCCTTGTGAGGACTTGCCTAGTTGGTCCAAACTTATAGGTCTTGTCGTAATTAAGCAAGAGGCACTTGTTGGAAATTGAAAGGGCGTGATCTGGGTAGTGGGTGTTCATGACAATTATGACACCTGACTCTGCCAAGCTCTTTATCAAATTCAAAATCACCATTTGATTCTTGTAGTCCAGGCCACTTTCTGGTTCGTCCAAAATTATAATCTTTGGATCCTTCATGAGGCTCCTGGCAATTAAGAGCATTTGAACTTCTCCCCCACTCATCTGGTCTGATGCCTTGTCACGCAAGTGATAGATTCCTATAGACTTCATAACTTCTTCTGCCCTTCTTAGGTCCTTGTCCCTTGGCTTCTCAAAGATTGACATGGAAGAAGTTGACCCAAAGAGGACCATCTCAAGACCTGTGTAGGCAAAGGCAGAAGACCTCTTTTGAGGGATATAAGAAATCTTTGACCAAAGTTCTCTCTCTTTAATAGAAGAAATATTTTCCCCATCTAAAAAAGTTCCACCAGATGTCCAAGGGAGTAGGCCTGTCAAACACCTTATAAGGGTAGTCTTGCCCACCCCGTTGGGACCAAGTATAGAGAGGACATCAGAATCTTCAAGGGAAAAATTTATATCCTTTAATATAAAATCAGATTTTTTAAATTTAAAATTTCCTCCAGAAACTTCTAGCTTCATTTAAAAATCCCTCCTGACCTTCTCATTAAGATTATAAAAATTGGTGCCCCTATAATTGCCGTTAAAATTGAAATTGGAAGTTCAATTACTGAAACCGTCCTCGATAGGGCTTCGATTAGGATCATAAAGCCTGCCCCAAAACTTATTCCAAGAGGCAAGGTGTAGAGGTTGTTGGACCCCACCATCAACCTCACGAGATGGGGGATAATCAAACCAATCCATCCAATTTGTCCGCAAATAGAAACTGAGGATGCAGTTATAAGTGTAGCTGCAAGTATAAAAATCAACCTAGTCTTCTTGACGTTAATCCCAAGAGACCTGGCCTCATCTTCTGAAAGAGACAAGAGGTTTAGGCTCCACCTCATCTTGTAGATTACAAAGATTGAAATCAAGATAAGGGGACCTGCCAAGGCTAGGTTCTTGTAAGAAGTCCTTCCAAAGGACCCCATTAGCCAGTAGGTAATTTGTGGCAACTTGTCCATGGGATCAGCCGTGTACTTCAAGAGGGAAGCCAGGGCATTGGCAAGAGAAGAAACAATTATCCCAGCCAAGACCAGCATTATCATAGAAGTCTCTTCCCTCTTCACAAGGTTAATTGTTATGAGTATTGAAAGGAGACCAAAGACCATGGCGAGAACTTGAATCCCCATAGTCCCAAGAGATAGAATTATCCCAAGGACTGCTCCAAGGGATGCTGCCGATGTAACTCCCAAGATATCTGGAGTTGCAAGGGGGTTTGAAAAAAGTGCCTGGAAGGCAATCCCTGCAGCAGTGAGTCCTCCTCCAACAATGAGGGCTGTCAGGACCCTTGGCAGCCTAATATTTATAATTAATGACTCCATAAGGGGATCAACTTGCCCTCCACCTATTAAGTTTTTAAAAAATAAAATAATTTCAGATATTTTAATATCCATCCTCCCCATGGAAAGGCCAATAAGACCACAGGCCAGGGGAAAGAAAATTAAAATAAAATAAACATAGGGATGAAGTCTTCCATCATCCCTAGTCCAAAAGTTTTTTGTCATATATTAAACATGTCCTCGATTTGTTCATCTGTAAGTTCATAATTGTACCACTTAGCGTAGTAGTCCTTGATGACCTTATTTAAGTCGTAGTCCTTAAAGGCTTCAGGGTAAGTTTCACTTGCAAGCCAAGCTAAAACTAGTGGAGCATCTGGGTTTGGTGTTAACCAGTTCCACATACCAAGCTTTGAGTTGTAAACCCTCTTGTCCTTAACAGACTTTAAGTTAGAAAAATCAAAACCTTCAACAGTGTTGTTGTAAACTTCTTCCCTCTTTATATCCAAGAGACCAGGACCATCAAGGTAAAATACATCAGGATTCCACTTGTAAATTTCTTCCACATTTACCTTGGCATAACCCTTGGCATCTTGGGCAACATTATTTACCCCAAGTCTCTTTAACCAGAAGTCTCCAAAAGTTCCCTTGCCGGCAACAATTGGTGTACCTTCAACATATTTCCAAAGGATCATACCACTCGGCCTGTCAGCTTCAGGCACTGTGGCAATTCTCTTTTCAACATCCTTTACAATGTCGTCGCCAGCTGCCAAGAAATTATCCATCTTGCCTTCTTCGCCAAAGACATCTTCAAGAAGTTTTAGCCATTCGCCATATCTGTTAATTGGGTCAGCTGGAGTGTCTGCTCCCATAGTTACAAAACCTACACAAGGAACTCCAGTCTTCGCCAATTTTTCATAACGATCTTGGTTCTTTGCGTTGTAGAAAATTACATCTGGTTTTAATTTAATAATTTCTTCCACATTGATGTCAGATTGACCTTGAACTGTGTTTGTTGTGTCAAGTAGTTCTGGTGCAATGTCTTGTAAAACTGTGTTGGAAATAACTTGTTTTAGTGATCCAGCGTAACCAACAATGTAAGGAGCCTTGCCTTCATTGTAGGCCATGTAAGTAGAAAGAATTGGCACTTGGTCAATTACAATCTTCTCAATCTTATCTGGCACTTCAAGTTCACGACCTGCGTGGTCAACTATCTTATGAGTTCCAGTCTTTTCTTCTGCAGCAATCTTAGTGTCATTTGCTTTTTCATTTGCCGCATCATTAGTCTTTTGAGCACAGCCAGTCATTAAAAGACCAACCATTGTGGCTATAAGCATAAGGCTGGAAAACTTTTTAAATTTTTTCATCTTATATAAACCTTCTTCCTATATAAAAATAATAAACTTCCTCTTCCATTATAATACAAGCAAAAAAAATTTTAAGTACCTTATGAAATAAAGTGAATTTATTTAAGGGTTTTTTGATTATTTTTATCACTTATAAAAATTTTCTTAATACTTTCGCTATTTTGGGGTATGATATAAATATATTGAAGTAAAAATATTTTAGGAGGAACTATGAAAATATTATTATTAATGAAAATTGTTCCTGACACAACAAATGCAAAAATCGATCCAGAAACAAAAAACCTCAAGAGAGATGGAATCAAAACAGTTATCAACCCATCAGACCTTTGTGGTTTAAAATTTGCACTTAATGTCAAAGAACAAGTGGAAGAAGAAGTACAAATCGACGTGTTGACTATGGGCCCACCAGACGGAGAAAAATACCTTCGCGAATGTATCCAAATGGGTGCAGAAGAAGCTTACCTATTAGAAGGACTTGAGTTCAAGGGTTCTGATACCTTTGCAACATCCTATGCCCTAACAGAAGCAATTAAGCACATTGGCGAATACGACATCATCTTCACAGGTGACCAAACAATGGACGGAGACACAGGACAAGTTGGCCCACAAATCGCTGAAAGACTTGGCATGAACCAAGTTACTTATGTATCAGACATTAACTACAAGGACAGCGAATTTGAAGTTAAGAGAAAAGTTGCTGACGGAACTGAGACAGTTTCATTAAAGACACCTTTCCTTGCATCAGCACTAAAGGGTTCAGTTAACAAACCATCAAAGTTTGCCCTAAAGAGATCTAAGATTGCAAAAGAAAAAGAAATCCACGACCTAACTGCAGACAAACTTGGACTTGACCTTGATAAGATTGGACAAAAAGGTTCCCTTACAGTTGTAAAAGACCTTTCAGCTCCAGACAAGTTCGAAACAGGCAAGATAATTGACGAAGGTTCTGCTGACAAGAACATAGACGCAGTTATAAAGATAATCGAAGATGCGAAAGTTTTAGTGTAGGTGATAAAATGAAAAAAGGAAATATTTGGGTAGTAAACGAAACTTCAGAAGGCTCACTTTCACTTATAACTAAAGAAATAATGTCTATAGCGAGAGAACTTTCTGATGAATTAGATAGAGAACTTGTGGCAGTAGAAATTGGCCACAACAATGATGACAAGGCAAAATTATCAGGCAACCTTGGAGCCGACAAGGTCATCCAAGTTTCTGATGAACTTCTAGAAAATTACAACACAATGGCCTATGCCAAAGTCTTAGATGGCCTAATGGAAAAATACGATCCAGCAATTGTTATGCTTCCAGCATCCCATGATGGACGTGACCTTGCAGGTAGGGTTTCAGCAAAAAGAGGAGTTGGACTTGTTGCCGACTGTTCCAGCGTTGAAATAACTGAAGACAAGGAAGACATCAAGTGGATCAGACCTTCCTTTGACGGAAAATTATTCTGTGACGTAAGAATCACATCTGAAACTATGATGGCTACAATTGGTAGAGGTGGCTTTGTTGAAGCTCCTTTCAACGAATCAAAAGAAGCAGAAATAATAAAAGAAGATGCCAATATAACAGCAGATGACGTTAAGACAAAATTCATTGACTTCGAAAAAGAAGAAATCAATCCACTTCTTGACAAGCTAATGAATGCAAAAGTTGTTGTATCAGGTGGTAGAGGACTTGGTGGACCAGAAAACTGGCACCTAGTAGAAGAACTTGCAGAAGCACTTGGCGGTGCAGTTGGAGCAACTAAGGCTGTAACTGACCTTGGCTGGTGTGACAAGGACCTACAAGTTGGTGTAACTGGCGTTCAAGTAAGACCAGACCTCTACATTGCCCTTGGACTTTCAGGAGCAATCCAACACACTAAGGGTATGGAAGACTCAACAACAATAATTGCCATCAACAATGATCCAGACGCTGCCATCTTTAAGACAGCCCACTACGGAATTGTTGACGACTTATTTAATGTAGTTCCTGGATTAATAGAAGCAATAAAAAATAGAAGATAAAGCAATTAAACTTTTAAAAAGCTTGGTGAGTGTAAAATTTCACCAAGCTTTAAAAATATCTAAATTAAAAATTAATTCCATTCTAATTATCTTTTAAAAATTAAAAAATCCTATTGAGGAGAATATCCTATGAAAAAAATTGTAAAGATTTCAAATCGAAGAACTTCGACCAAAATCGCATTGTTTGAGCGAAAGCGAGTTTGCGATTTTAGAAGTTCGAGATTTAGAAAGCTTCAATTTTTGTAATGAGATATTCGACCAATAGGATTTTTTCTTAATTAAACTTATCATTCACAAAGAATTTTTATAAATTTTATTAAAAAGTTTAAACATTAATGAATAAATTTTTAAGGCTGCCTCAGGGCAGCCTTATCTTTATATTTTTTATTTATTTCAAGATATCCGACTCACTCGACAATGCTCTCTATTCGGTCGCATGGCTGAGACTTGATCAAATTTCTGCAAGAAATTTCGATAAATCTGTGTTCCTCTATTATAACTGGATAAGATTTTTCATCAGCTCATGCTTCGCTAAGGCTCGCATTGGCTGAGACTTGATTAAATTTCTGAAAAGAAATTTTGATAAGTCTGCCCGCAGATTTTTGCTTGTCAAAAATCTGTGTTCCTTTATTCTCACCACAAAACCAGAAAAACCGAGACTCGTCTCGGTTTTTCTTATCATTAAAAAAGACCTATTGAGGGAGACAATAGGTCTTTATATACATATTCTTTACTTATATTTATCTTAATCAAAATAACATCTCTATAACTCTCATTGCAACAGGCATTAGGATTACAGTCACAAGACCTGCCACTGCAATAGAAAGTCCACTCATAGCCCCTTGGATTTCTCCAAGCTTTCTCGCTTCAGAAGTACCAACAGCGTGGGAAGAAGTACCAATGGCAACTCCTTGTGCAGTTGGGTCCTTGATCCTAAAGAGTTTCATAATAAGTGGAGCGATTACTGCGCCAGTAACCCCTCTTATAACTACAAGAACAGCAGTTATAGCAGAAGCGCCACCATACTCTTCGGAAAGAGAAATTGCAATTGCTGTTGTGATTGATTGTGGAGTTGAGGATACCACAAGATTTTCGTCAATGCCCAAGAAGCTTGAAGCGAAAATTACAAAAAATACAGCAATAGCAGAACCTAAAATTGTTCCAGATAAGATTGGGATTAAGTTTTTCTTAAGTTCTGGAAGGTTTTCGTACAAATCAACTACCATGGCAACTGTAGCAGGAGCGATAAAGAACATAATAAAGTCCCCGCCTTGCTTGTAATCTTCATAAGGAATACCAGTTACCTTTAAAAATAATATACATAGGGCAATGGATATTAAAAGAGGATTGGCCAAAGGAGTCTTTAGTTTATTGTTGATCATCTTACCGATCTCAAAAGTCGCAAAGGTCAAGATGATACCAAAATATTTGTTACTAAACATCTTTCCTCCTTTGTAAAAGTTCTATAATTTTGCCAGTTAGGCCCATAGTGACAGCAGTACCAATAATAACTAGTCCAACTAGTAGGCCTGCTTGGCCCTTTATCTCATCATAGCTATTGATTATACCAACACCAGCTGGCACAAAAAGAATAGCTAGATTATGAAGGATTCCATTTGAAGTCTTCTTAACATCATCTGGTTTAATAATTCCTACTGCAAAAGCAATAAAGAGATAAATCATCCCATATACCGCTTCAGGTATTGGGAAGTTTATCAAGTGTCTTGTCACTACCCCAAGCATTAAACATACACAAAGTATGACAAATTCCTTTAAATAATTCATAGGTCACCTATTAAGCGTTAGCTTTTATTTTCTTAATTTCTTCGATAAATAGTGGAAGAACTTGTTTACAATCTCCAACAATTCCAATATCAGCTATATCAAAAATAGGAGCGTCTTCGTCCTTATTGATAGCTACGATAAAGTTTGAGTTTTCAATACCAGAAACGTGTTGAACAGCACCACTTACACCACAACCGATGTATAGGGCTGGAGCAACAATCTTACCTGATTGACCAATTTGTGAAGCCTTTGGAAGTACACCATCGTCAATAACTGGTCTTGTTCCTGAAATTGGAGCACCAAATACGTCAGCAAGTTCCTTTACAAGTGGGAAGATTTCATCAGATGATGCACCCCTACCACAAGTAACAATAATTGGAGCATCTTCAAGGTTAATTAGTCCTTCATTTGCAGTAACAATGTCCTTGATAACTGCCTTTAGGTCCTTAACTTCATCAATATTTTCTTCTACAAGATTGCCAGCACCGTCAAGGTCGTCTCTCTTGTCAAAGGATCCTGCTCTTACAACAGCAATTCTTGGAACCTTTTCGATTTTTGATTCAGTTAGAACAGTTGCACCGTAAGAAGGAGTTACATAGATTATGTCGTCACCTTCGAACTTGATGTCCATTACGTTAGTAATAGAAACTGTGTCAAGACTTGCAGCAGCATAAGGAGCTAGGTCCTTGCCGTCAAGAGTTCCTGGGATAAATATGTCTTCACAGTCATATTTCTTAGAAACTTCAACAATAACATTTGCGAAGTCTTCTAGGTTATAAGCTTCTCTTTTTACAAGTACAATTTCTTCTGCTCCAGCAGCCTTTAACTTAGCTAACTCATCATCAGCAAGTTCAAAATTAATAAGAGCAACTGACTTGCCACCCTTTTCTTTTGCGATTTCACTTGCCTTAGAAAGAGACTCTAAAGAAAGTTTAATAGGAGCAGCGTCTTTAATTTCTATATAAGTTAATATATTTTTCATCTTTTCCTCCTATTATAAAACCTTTTGTTCTACCATTAGGCTAATAGCCTTAGCTACAGTATCTTCAACTTCTTCTTCTTGGATCTTAACTCCAGCTTCCCTCTTCTTAGGTTCGAAGTCCTTAATTTCTTCAAGAATTGGGCTAGAAGTTGCTTCTACTTCGAAGTCATCAATCTTTTGTCTTCTTGCAGCCATCTTAGATTTTATAGTAGGATATCTTGGCTCATAATCTGGTTTAGCAATAGTTACAACAGATGGAAGAGAAGTTTCTACTTGTCTATATCCACCGTCTATTTCTTGCTTAGTTACAAGCTTGTCACCGTCTTTTTCCATTGCAATAACAGATGTAACAACACCAAGACCGTTTTTATTTGCATAGTAAACTCCAACTTGTGAAGCTTCTGCATCTGTAGTTTCTTTACCGAAGCAAATTACATCAAAAGCACCAAGTTCTGCTTCTAATTTTTCCTTTGCTCCCATTAGAATTTCAGTTATAGCCTTAGCATCAAGCTTTCTATAATCATCATTCTTAACTAAGTAAGCTTTGTCAGCACCAACTGCTAGACAGTTTTTAAGAGAGTTCTTAACTCCTTCATTTCCTATAGAAACTACAACTACTTGACTTTCTTCGTCTTCTTGAGCTTCCTTTAATCTTACAGCCATTTCTAGGGAGTAAGTGTCGAAAGCATTAACAACAGGCGTGATATCAGAGATAGCAGCTCTGTCCTCTTGGACAGAAACTGCTACTGAATCATCAGGCACTTCTTTTATAAATACTAGAATATTCATTATATAATCCTTAACCTCTCAATAAATTATTAGAAACTACAATTCTTAAAATTTCGTTAGTACCTTCAAAAATTTGGAAGATCTTAGCATCTCTTAGAAGCTTTTCAACAGGATATTCTCTTGAGTATCCATATCCACCAAATAATTGGATAGCATCTTCTGCAACCTTCATAGCTATATCAGAAGCATAGCATTTAGCAATTGCAGATTCCCTATTGTATGTTAGTCCCATGTCCATTCTAGTAAGAGCATTAGCAACCATTTGTCTTGCAACTTCTGTTTGAATGTCCATGTCTGCTAATTTAAATTGGATAGCTTGGTTCTTGTTAATTTGTTTACCGAATTGGATTCTTTCACTTGTATATTTTTTAGCTTCGTCAATACCCCTTTGAGCAATACCAACAGCGATACAACCCATCCAAGCTCTTGCTTGGTCAAGAGTCTTCATTGCTATAGAGAATCCTTGTCCTTCTTGGCCTATAAGGTTTTTAGCAGGAATTCTACAGTCTTCAAGAACAACGTCAGTTGTGTTTGAAGTTCTGATTCCCATCTTGTCTTCTTCCTTACCGGCACTTAGACCAGGAGTTCCAGCAGGTACTAAGAACATTGATAGTCCCCTAACACCTTGAGACTTGTCTGTAGCTGCAGTAATACAGTAGTAAGATGCAACAGCACCGTTAGTGATGAAGCACTTTCTTCCGTTTAATACGTATTCGTCACCGTCTTTTACAGCAGTAGTAGTTCCTGCACTAGCGTCAGAACCAGCACCTGGTTCAGTTAGACAGAAAGCTCCAAGTCCACCTTCGAAAGTTACATCAGCAATATATTCCTTTTGTTCTTGGTTTCCAGCAATAAGAACTGGTTTCATACCAAGACCAGATGCAGAAATAGTAGTAGCAAAACCAGCGTCAGCCTTAGCCATTTCTTCAAATAGGGCAGCTATATCAACCCTAGAAAGACCAGGTCCACCTAGTTCTTCAGGAACTTCAAGGGCAAAGTAACCTTGTTCCTTTGCCTTTTCATAAAGTTCTTCTGGGAATTCGCCAGTCCTATCTGCTTCCTTACAAACTTCTACAACTTCTTTTTCACAAAAATTTCTAATATCTAAAAGTAAGTCCTGTGCTTCTTCTGAAATTAAATATGGCATTAATTAAAATCTCCTTCTATTAAACAACTTTATCTGGGTTAAGAATTAAGTTTGGATCAAATACTTTTTTGATTCCTCTCATAAATTCAGTGTTAACTTCGCCTTCGAATTCGTGTAAGAAAGATTTCTTACCATATCCAATACCGTGTTCACCAGAAATTTGTCCACCAAACTCATAAGCCTTCTTGTAAATGTCATTCATGAATACATCAACTTGCTTAATAAATTCATCTTTTTCCATGTCATTTGAGCAAGTGTAAATGTGTAAGTTACCGTCACCAGCGTGACCAAAAGACTTAACTTCAAATGGGAAGTCCTTTGCTCTTTCATTTACATAGTGAACGTACTTAGCAATCATGTTGATAGGAACAACAACGTCACATTCGTCAAGAAGCTTAGTTTGAGATTCAATAGCTTCTAGGAAAGAAGATCTAGCAGCCCAAGCTTCCTTCATCTTGTTTGGAGTATCAGCAACTAAAATGTCAATTGCTCCAGCTTCCATAAGAACTTCAGCAGCTTGTTCAACAATATCGTTAAGTGCATCTTCATCTTCATCATCAAAAGTGATAAGAAGGTAAGCACCAATTTCAATTCCTTCTAATTCCTTAGGGAAAGTTGACTTTCCAATATAGATTTCTGACATGTCAACAATTTCTTTTTCCATGAACTCAATAGCTTGAGGATTTAAGTTAGCCTTAAATAATTGTGGAACAGTAGAAATACAAGTGTCAAGATCTTCGTAAGGAACGATTAAAGACATAGTTTCCTTAGGAGCTGGGATGATCTTAAGAGTAAGCTCAGTGATAATACCAAGAGTACCTTCAGAACCAATCATAAGGTCCTTAAGAGAGAAACCAGTAGAAGTCTTAGAAACAGTCGCACCAAAAGTAGTGATTTCACCAGTTGGAGTAACAACTTCCATAGAACGTACATAGTTTCTAGTAGTACCATACTTAACAGCCCTCATACCACCAGCGTTAGTTGCTACGTTTCCTCCTAAAGTAGCGAACTTTTCACCTGGATCAGGTGGGTACATGTAACCCTTAGATAGACAGTCTTCGGCAAGGTCGTTTAAAAGAACACCAGGTTCAACTCTTACAACCATGTTTTCTTCATCATAATCAAGAATCTTGTTCATTGATTGCATGTTGATCATAACTCCACCGTGTCTAGAAACACCAGCACCAGTAAGACCAGTACCAGCACCTCTTGGCACTACAGGAATCTTATTTTCATTACAAATCTTTACAACCTTAGCGATTTCTTCAGCATTAGTTGCGTCAACAACAAGTTCAGGTTGTCCTTCACCGTAAATAGGCATTTCATCGTGGAAGAAGTCGATGTTGATCTCTTCACCAACGTAAGTCTTGCCTGATACAGCATTTTTAATTTCTTCTATTACGTTTTCTGTAACAGTATTATAATTTACCATTTTTTCCCTCCAATTAATTCATTAAAAATATTATTGTCTTTATTATATAATGGACAACTTAAAAAAAATTGTTTTCCCGCTTGAAATCTCTTGAATTTTTTCGACAATATTTGACTTTTATTCAAGCAAATAATATAATTATCTTGTATTTATAAGAGATTGGAGGGATTTTATGTGGCAATACAGACAGGCCTTTAAGACATTAGTGGACCTGACAAATACAAAACTTTCCACCATTGCCTTTACCCTAGGTTATGACATATCCTACATAAGCAAGTGGAATAGTGGAAGAAAGCTACCATCATCAAAGAACATCTACACAATAAATAGGAAGCTTTCCACCCTATTTGCCAAGGTCATAGTAGAAGAAGACAAAATAGATGACTTTTTCCTTGCCTTCAACTTGAATAATAAGGAAACCTTGACTAAAGAGTCAAAAAAGGCCCTAGAAGTCTTAATCTACAAGCTCCTAAACGAAGCCTACATGAACTCCAACCAGGACCTTCCCATGGACAAGGTCTCAAATACAAATCTCATCTTCAAAAATTCATCAATAGACAAGGAACTAAAAGAAATTTTGGAGAAAACACTTGGGAAAAAGAAAAAAGTTGACATCTGGGCAACTTTTGACATAAATAGTCACTTCGCCCAAATCCTCTTGCAAGTTGGCAAAAACTTTGATAAGGACGTGGAATTCAACCTCCACCTCCTTTGCAAAAAAGAAGACCTAGAAGACTTTGATATCCTAAAAAATATCACAGACAACTCTAGGATCAACATGGAACTTTATGAGGACCCAGGCCTTGACTACAACTTTATCCTAGTAAGAGATGCTGCCTACTTCATTCTTAGAGAAGAAACAGCCTTCTCCTTCCTTACCCATGGAGAAGAACTAGACACCCTCTTTGAAATCACATCCTTTATAATGGGACTTTTCAAGGGTCTCAACAAAATAATAGTATTCTCTCAGCCAGAAGAACTAGCAAAGTCCAGCTACAGGAAGTACTTCTACTCAGATAGCGACTTCCTCTTCCTATCTAACTACGGCTTTGAATTCCTGTTACCCAATCCAATCATCGATAGGATAATCCAAAAGATTGATGACGATAAAGACTTCAAGAAGGCAGAAGCCGAGAACATCAAGCTCCTTTGGGAAGAACTCTTCGCTGATGCTGAAATCAACTTCCTCACAACAAGGACTGGCCTCTTAAAATACTTCGAGACAGGAGAAATCTACTACTGCTCCATAAGGGCAAGGCTCTCCATCGAGGAAATCGAAGCCCACTTGAATAACATAATCTCAGTTATGAAGAAAAACAAAAACATAAACTTCTACATCATCAAGGACAACAGGACCCTCCAAGCCATGGGCCTAGACAAATTTAACTTCTTCATAAGCGAAAACAACATGTTCTTCAAGAAGATAGACGATGACGGAAGGCTCACTTCAACATCCCTTGTCACCGACTCCAAGATTCATCACAAGATCCACGACAGGTTAGAAGAAATAATGGAGTCACCCTATAGCCAGAAGTATGAAGTAGATGACCTGGAAAAACTCTTCCATAAATACGCCCAAGTCTTTAAAAAAATGTCCCACAAGGCATAAGACTAATGGGAAGAAATTATCAATTATTTATTTAGAATTAGTAAGAAGAAAATTTAGATTAATTAAAACAAATTTATTTAGAAAAAACATCGCTTAAAAAAATATTTATTTAGAAGAACTTAAATTAAAAATTTATTTTAGAAATTATTTTAAGTCTTAATAATAAGACAAGACTTTAAGAAAAATAATAACAAGCAAAAAACAATCACTCTATAAAAATTAACTAACCAAAAACGAAAACATACTAGAAAAAGCTATGAGGATAACCCCATAGCTTTTTTCATTGGCTTAAATTTAATTTCTTTGCATTTATTAAAGGCATTGTCCTTCTTAAAATAAAATAGCTCCTTGACAAGAATTATTTAAAGGTATCCGACTCACTCGACAATGCTTCCTATTCGGTCGCATTGTCTTCCTTCGCTGGATAAGATTTTTCATCAGCTCATGCCTCGCTAAGGCTCGCATTGGCTGAGACTTGATCAAATTTCTGTAAGAAATTTAGATAAGTCTGCCCGCAGATTTTTGCTTGTCAAAAATCTGTGTTCCTCTATTATAACTCGATCAAATTTCTGCAAGAAAATTTTATAAGATCTTCAAGAGACTTGCCAAAAATTCTTATTCCAGAAAAAAAAGCATCCCTTTTTTATAATCTACTAGCTCTTTGCCAATAATATCCTATTTTAAATCTTATCTTTCCGAAATAATCATATCTTTTTTCAAGCTTATTTTTCACCTGAGAAATAAATAAGAGACTCGATTTCTCGAGCCTCATAGTTTTGTTATTTGGGACCTATTACTTAATTTCAAATACCACTTGTGCAATTTGTGCCCTTGTTAATTTTTCTTTTGGCATGAAGTTTCCATCATCCATTCCCTTGATTAGACCTAGTCTAACCATTTCTCTTACAGATTCCTTAGCCCAATCTGAAACATTTTTTTCATCTTTAAAGCTAATATTAATATTATCTTCTTTGTTATTTATCTTATGGACCTTGTTAAATCTTGATAAAAAGGCACACATTTCTTCTCTAGAAAGTTCCTTGTCTGGCATAAATCTACCGTCGCCAAATCCACTTGCTATTTTATTTTTATAAGCCCAATCAATATATGGTGAATAATACTTGTTTGCATCGATATCATCAAAGACCTTGTCCTTATACTTACTTGCATCTACATTTGCAAGCCTACCAAGTATAGTTACAAATTCAGCCCTTGTTAGACTCTTATCTGGCATAAAATTGTCTAAGTCAGCAATATCTTTAAAATAATTTTTATCTACTGCAGAGATAATAGCCTTCTTTGCCCAGTGATTTTCAATAGAACTTGGACTTGAATTGTAAGAGGAGAAGATACTTCTACTTGTATTTTTGCCAATAGAATTTGTCACAACTTTACTTGTGTTTTCATGACTTCTCCTTCTAGGAATACCCTTATCCCTATTATCTGCCCTTTCAATAGAATTATCAGCTGGCTTATTCTTATCTGATGATCTGTTTTCATCAGATGGCTTATTCTTATCTGATGGCCTGTTTTCATCAGACGGCTTATTCTTATCTTTCTCTGATTCATCCTTGTCCATATCTTTCCAAGAAGCTGTAATAGTTATATCTGAAGCAATTATAATTTTATCTCCTGGCTTCTTCTTGTCTCTATTTCCAGAAACAATCCAACCATCAAAAACCTTTCCACTTGGTGCAGTGAAGGTATTTTCTGGAAGACTTATTTCTTCCTTTTCTCCAACATTAATATCTGGTATCCTTCCACTTCCACCATTTGCTTCAAATTCAACCCTGTGTTTAATTTGACTAACTTCTTCAAAATTTGGAGTGATTTCAATGTCCTCTTGACCTATAAAGATATGTCCTGGTTTTTGATTTATACCTCTTACATTCCAACCAATGAATTTTTTACCTTTTTCTTCTTGTCCATTAAATTCTGGAAGTACAAAATCTTCGCCTTCTTTTACAAAGTGATCTTTTCCATTAACCTTTACATTTATCTTCTTGTTTTCTACTTCAGTAATTGTATCTGACTCTAGGTCAATAGAGTAAATTTTGACACTTGTATTCTTTGCATAGTCACTTGCACTTACTCTTACTTCAACTTTTCCATCTTTAGCATAAGCTTCAAGTGACTCATTAGGATTAAATTCCCTTCCATTTACATAAATTTTACTGCTTTCTATACGTCCTGCTTTGTCACCATCTCTCTTGTCAGATATATTTAGATAATAAGTTTTATCCTTAGCCTTCAGCAAAATGTCATTTCCACTAATTTCATTTTCAGACAATTCTATATCTGGTTTAACGCTGTCTAAATAAATCCTATATTGTGATAGAATATCTTTTTCTGGACCATTTAATTTATAGTCCTTAGCAGACCAATCCATTACATCATTGTCCCTTACATCAAATGTAACTTCAAAATCCTTTGAGTTGTCAGATTTTAAATCACCATAAATTAAATGTTGGTCTATCATTGATTCATTTATTCTAAGATGCCAGTTGAATCCACCCTTATCTCCAATTCTTCCTCTTAGAGTATGTGGACTCTTCCTAACATAAAGTTCTCCTTTTTCTCCATCACTGTAAGGATTAAATGTATCTTGGTCCATGTCTAATTGAACTCCATCCCTATCGATGTAAAGACACTTGCCCATTTCTTCAACTAAGTTTTCTTCTTTAAGCTCTTCACTGCCATCTAGCTTGTAAATTTCATATCTAATTACATTAAAGCCATCAAGACCCCTGATAAGTGCAGGAACAGTCTTTACATCTTCATCATTATTTATGAAATCTTTTCTATAGTTAGCATCTAGGCCTGTCTTACCTGGATTTCTGGAGATAACCCTAACTCCATAACCCTTGCTAATTCTAAGTTCGTCTTTTACTTCATAGTATTTTTTTCCATTTTCATACTCTTTCTCTTTAAGTTCGCCACCTAGTTCAGCTTTTCCAAGTTCAATAATGCTTTTTTGTGAAGTTAAAAGTTTTGGTTTTTGCTTTTTCTCTACACTATCAATTATTTCCTTTGGCATCCTGAGGAAAATACTCTTGCTTCTCTCTTTACCATCAACTACATAAAATTCAAGATCTCCCTTGTAGTCAATTCCCTTAGTATTATCCACATCATCCTTATTGCCCCATAGATTAAACTTGAAAGAGTGAGTTTTTTCATCATAAGAACCAGGAACCCTCTTTAGTTCTTCTCTCTTGTTGGTTTTTGCCATTCTTGTAGATCTAAAATAGATTTTTGCATCAGGAGATACATTTTTTACATATCCACTTAAGTCAAAGCCTCCCCTTTCGTCAGGGACAATTTTCCCAACATAGCCCATAGTCTTTAATGCTGCAAGATCCTTATCCTTAAACTCCATTGGGTCGCCATTAGAATATTTAGAAGGAATACCATATTCATCTACTGAATTTATATCTCCATAATCATAATCTATACTTGTATCTCCAGTAAATGGATTAGTAATCTCTATTTCTTTTGGCTTTATAATTCTCCTTGTATCCTCTTCAGAAAGAGCTTTTACATAAGAATTATCATCAAGTCCTACTTCAGGCTTTTCACTAATATTTTCTCTATTATTTTTTTCTAGATCCTTCTCATCCTTGTCTTTTTTGTCATCTTTAATTTTTACATTGTTAAGTTTAGACGCATCAATTTCTCCAAGCTTAGTATTTTCATTTCCTTCCAAGTAATAAGCAAGCTTACCATCCTCAACTTTATCGTCAAACTTAACCCTGTAAAGATTAGTGAAGTTAGACGCCCCATCAAGTGCAGCCACCTCTAAAGTTTTACCAAGAAGATTTTTATTTGCTCCAAGAATCTTGTAAACAGAATTACCTTCCTCGTCCATTTCAAAGCTTCCATACTTGTCAACTTTTCCAGTATTTACTACCTTTAAATTCTCCTCGATTTCTCCATATTCATCGACAAAAGCAGCACCAGCAAACCATACCTTGTTATTAGTTACTGTAAAATCATCTGAATTCTTTTCTTGATCCCTTTGGAATAAAGTTTTACTGTGATCCTTTTGAACATTGTAAGTATCCTTAACCTTTAAGATGATCTCATCAGGATTATCTGCATTTAAGCTGATAATTTGAGGTGGAGTCCTATCTATTTTTACAGGAATATAAGAAACTTGATAAGGATAATTTGGAGAAAGCCTGTATTGGAATTTATAATAATATTGTCCTTCTGCAATAGGATCAAATTTCCCTTCCACATAATTTGGATCATTCTTATCTTCTGCGTGAGGATTATAAATCAATCCGTCCCATCTCAAATCTCCATAAACTTTTAATTTTGATGACTTAATTCCCTTAGCATCACTTCTCTTAGAATTTAAAATTCCCTTTATAAAATGATCCACTGTAATTACCTTGAGATCTTTTTGATTTTTTTCATCCATAGTATTTACAATGGAAATTTTGCAATCAGAAGCTGATCTTAGTATCAAAGGACTAGGAGTAAGCCCCCTGTCAATTTCATTTCCAGAAATAATTTTACTTTCCCCACTAGAATTCATATTGAAGTCTTGTGAGTTATTAAAAGCAAACAATTCAGGGTCTTGGTCTAGAGTCTTATTTTCAGTTTCCCTATTTTGAATTACACCAGCTGGCTTAAACAAGTCTATTCCGTGCTCGCCACCACGACCCTTGTTTAAAGTGCCAGGAATTTTCGGATTGCCCTCATCATCATAACCTACAATCCCCTTAGACCTAGAGCCATCTTCCCAGGCCCACTTGTCTATAATAGGCTCCTTGTTCCAATCTCCAGCAAAACCCATCACAGGCATGGAGAGTGAAGGTTGTGGATCTTTTACATTTTCCTTTTCTTCTTTAGACTCAAAATTAATAAATGCCTCTACGAACATATCCTTGTCCTTTGCTTCTCCAACATTAAGAGTAGCACCTAAGTTAAATGAACCCCTTGCAGGGATTGTAATTTCGTCTTGTGCAAAACTTATACTTGCTCCCTTGACCTCTTTAGGATGAATCTCTGCAATATTTTGGATACCATCCTTACTAGCTTCATCCTTATATTGTTCATCTAATTTTTTCTTATTAACTTCTCCATCAGTAGTTACCTTTGATGAAGAAACTTTGACAGTAATATCCCTATCAGAAGGATTGTCTATATTTATAGTAAAGTCTTTTTTGTCAGACTTTATTTCTTTAAGAGAAACTGCTCCATAGGAGTTCATTTCTCCCACAGAATCTTCCACCTTATAAGACACAATCAAATTATTTTTCAATGCTCTCTCAACATTAATAAGACCAGATCCTTGTTGTCTTGGAGATGCAAATAGATAATTGCCCTTGCCATCATCTGTTGTTGGATCAATCATTGGTCTTGAAGTATTCTGAAGCATTATTTTAGTAAGAGAAGTTATATCAATTCCCCTTGCCTTAATAACAGGTTCCTTGACAAGTTCCTTTACCCTTGGTCTAATTAAGACAGTAGAAGCAGAAACAACAGGCGCTGCCATAGATGTTCCTGACATATATTGATAATTGTCCACCCCATCTATCTTGTTTAAAGTTGAATAGATATTCTTACCTGGAGCAGATACATCTGGCTTTAACATCAAGTCTATTCTAGGACCCCAAGAAGTGGAGCCAGCTGGTACATTAGTATCTTCCCATGCAATCTTATGATCCAAGAATTTTATACTAAGCTCTTTTTCCTCTCCAAGCTTAGGCTTTTTAGAATTATACTTCTCCATATCAATTCTATAGTCAGAATTCTTTGACTTGAAATCTTCTTTTTCATCAGGCTTCCTGCCGCAAATCATATCCCAGATTAACTTACCATCCATACCTGATACAGAAAAAACAGGAACTCTTGTATTTTCATCTTCTTCGTATCCCATGGCAGGAATATTTTCCCAATCATCTCTGTTGTAATAGGACACAGTATTAACTACAATTACACCTCTTGCTCCCTTATCAAATACCTTTTTAAAAGAGTATTTTAAATCCTTGGTATAGATCCTATCCATTACAACAATCTTATCTTTTAAATCTTTGCCAGCAATATCCTCATCCTGGCATTGTCCCAAATATATGAACTTATACTTATCTTGTTTGAAATTTCCCTTATCGAAGAAGGCACCAATTTGTGAATACCTAAAATCCTTGCCTCCAATATTTACACCTTCATATTCGATTTTTGTGTTTCTAGAAGAAGCAACAGCAATAGCATCTTCATGTGCCGCTGTCCTAGTTACATTACCAGTATCAGTCATCTTAAGAGAATTATTCGCATACCTGTCCCATGACGAACTAGAAGATGAAGTTGCATAATTACCTGTGGCTACACAAATAGGAATTCCAGCCTTCCTCAAAGATCTAATAGCTTGCCAGTACTTTTCTCCAGCCAAACCAGTTCCTGTGAATCCAGAAGAAACAGAAATAACATCAACATCATGTTTTATACAGTCTTCAAAGGCGTGAAACATAGTCTCATCACCAGCAAATCCATCGCTTGCATCTGAATACATCTTGTAAGAAAAAAGTTGAGCATTAGGAGCAATACCCCTAATTCCCTTATGGGCCTTAATATCTTCATCAGTATCATTAGCAGCCAAAATCCCAGCAATGTGCATGCCATGTGGGTCATGATAATCTGAACCATCATCATACTTCTCTGTTGTTATCTTGCCACCATTTAAGTAATTAAAAGAATGTGGCACCTTATCAGAAAGCCAAAACTCCTTATCAGAACCTTTTAGATCATTCTTTTTTAACTTTAGAGAATTTTTAGCATCATCATCAATACGCATAGCCTTATGACTCGCATCCATACCCGTATCAATGTTGGCAATAATCATCCCTCTACCATCATAGTTCTTGCCAAGATTTGCATTAATTGCATTTAAACTTTTTAAATAGTCGCTTGCCCTGTCTACACCAACAAGTTTTCTTGCATTTTCCATAAGAGGAACTAACTTGCCAGCCCTTTCAACGTCCTTTACACCCTTGATGCTTTTTAGTTTGTCAAGCTCTTCAGGATAAGCCTCAACAGAAACAGCCTGGAACAAAATATTGTACTCATAAAGAATTTTTACATCCTTAATTTCTTTTAAGCTATGTATGACTTGATCCTTGTTGGCTTTATCATCAAATTCTACAAAGTAAACTACCTTTTCCCTCTTAACCTTTACGCCAGCTTCCTCTTTTTCAAAATCTTCAAGAATTTTACTCTTCTTAAGATTCATTTCCTTTTGACTTCTTACAATTCTTTCAGTCTCACTTAAAGGCTTGTTAATATTATTTCCTTCAGCAAAAACTCCATTAAAAGAACTCATTACAAAAATTAAAGATAAACCTAAAGATGAATATCTTTTTAAATTTTTATTCATATTACCTCCAAATATTTATAAATAATAACGCTTATCATTATTTGCGACCTTTAGAGTTTAACACATTGTTTTTTGAATTTATATACAAAAATCCAATAATTTACAACATAATTTTATAATCAAAAAATTAAAAATTTTACTCACTTTCCCCCTTAGTAAAAGGCTTAAATAAGCCAATATAATTTTTTTTAAAATTATTAATATTTTAATATTATTACCGTAATTTTTATAATACCAAAGAGTTCTAAAGAACAATAAAATAATCTTCCATATCTTAAAAATTAACTAAGCAAAAACAAAAGTATAAACAAAAACATACTAAAAAAAGCTATGAGAATATTCCCATAGCTTTTTGGCTTAGACTTATCAAATTTCTATAAGAACTTTTGATAAGTCTGCCCGCAGATTTTTCATTCATAAACAAGAAAAATTTATAAGATCTTCAAAAAGTTGCACTTAAAAAAGTCATAATATATCCCATTAAATAAAACTTATCTTTAACTTGCTCACCTCAAAATCATAATTTTTCTTATATAGATACCTATATTCTTATAAAAAAGCTCTTTGCCAAGAATATCCTATGTAAAAAATTGTCATGCTTTCAAATCGAAGACCTTCGTCCAAAATCGCATTGTTTGAGCGAAGCGAGTTTGCGATTTTAGAAGGTCGAGATTTAGAAAGCATCAATTTTTGGAATGAGATATTCGGGCAAGAGCTTTTTTCTTGGCTGAGACTTGGTCAAATTTCTGCAAGAAATTTTGATAAGTCTGCCCGCAGATTTTTACTTGTCAAAAATCTGTGTTCCTTTATTCTCACCACAAAACCAGAAAAATAGAGACTAATCTCTGTTTTTCTTATCATTAAAAAAGAGCCTGGCTGTTGCCAAGCTCTTCCCATCAAACTACTCCTATCTTCTCCTAGACCTTCTCTTAGAAGACCTAATATAGCCCACCATCCTAATAAAAACTAGGACCATGGCAATCCATCCAACAAGAGTAATTCCATAAATCACATATTTTAAATAGTTTACTTCTGTCTTATCTTCCACAAGAGGCTTGACCTCAGTCTTCTTTTCTTCAACCCTCTCGGCATTAATAAGTAGCCTCTTAGGTCTTGGCGGTCTCTTTGGATGACATGTTAAAAGCGTCACCATGTCCTTTCCTGCCACTGGAAGGATGGACTCCCAATCACTAGGAGAAATTATATCAGTCCCTGTGACCCTGTACTCAAGAAGACCTGTGCGACCGTCAATTAAGATCTCATCGCCAACCTCTAGCTTGTCGACATTGTAAAACATGAGGTCTCCCCACCATCCCCTGTGGCCGGCTATGACAGACCTAGTTGACATCCCACCAAGGGGAAGACTTGTCCCCTCAACTTGGGCAACCCCCCAGTCTAGATGGTCATAAGTTGCATCAAGATAAATCGGCTTCTTCATGTCAAGCTTAGGGATAATGAGATAGGCAAAGACCTCGTCCTTGTCAATCCCCTTGATGTCGTGAGCACCCTCATATTCCTCATTGTCAAAGGGGTCAATAATATTGCTCTCCCCCTTGACAACCTCCTTGTTGTAATCAATCAAATCATCAGTCACTTGACTGTCCTTGGCCTTAAAAGAAGCATAATTCTTGTCTGCCATAATCTCCCTATAAGACATGGAAGTAAAGGCAAGTAGGGGCAAAAATATCCCCAACAAGATAAAGATATATCCAATTATGACCCTAGACTTAGCCTTCATAACGTCTCCTCCTGCGTCTTTTAATATAGATAAAGATAATGATAATAAGAAGAAGAATAACAAAACCAGGCACGATTAAGTCCTTGTAGTTAAACTTAGCCTTGTCTTCAGCCTCTTCCTTTTCCTCTGGCACATAAGGAATCCTGTGACCACGAACTAGGAGCCTGTGAGAATTAATCATGTAAGGCGTACAAGTAAGTAGAGTCATATAATCCTTTCCCTCAACAACAAGGACAGGATCAAAATTCCACGGCTCAATAACGAGAATTTGGTCCACCTGATAGGCGAGAGTTTCCTTTACGTTAGTGTAGTAGAAAACATCTCCCACTTCCATCTTGTCAAGGTCCCTAAAGAGCTTGACCTGAGGAAGACCCCTGTGGGCAGTGATAACAGAGTGAGTAGACTTGCCCCCAATAGGAAGCGAAGTCCCCTCCAAGTGACCACAGGCCTTTTGAAGGACATCCTCAGAGGTACCAGCATAAACTGGAATCTGTTGGTTGATCTTTGGCACGTCAAGATAACCAATCTTTTCCCTGGCCTCTAGCATACGGGCATAGTTTTCCACACCCTTCTTCTCCCTGTCAGTATAGGGGTCAGCCAGCTTTGATGGGTCCAAGGTTTCATTATAGGCACGAGCCAGGTCAATCCTCTCGTCAATCTCAGCCTGACTCATCTCATCAACAGCTTCCTTGAAGTCCACAATCTGATTGTTGTTCTCCACAGTATAATACCAGTTGGAGATAATAGGATAAGAAGCGATCAAAAAACCAGTGATAAATAGGAGAATAATCTTCCAATTTCTTTTAAATTTTTCCTTCATGGTCTTCGCCAGCCTTCCTATCATCTATCTTGCCATCTGAATTATCACTTGAATTCACATTTGAATTCCCATTAGAATTCTCTTGGTCTTTCATCTTCGCCATCTCAATATTTCTTAGCCTGTCAGCTTCCCTCTTGGCAGCCTTCTTCTTCCTTCTCCTGTCAAGAATAAACCTCAATAAGATTATTATAGCAAAAATTAAGAGAATGATAAGTCTTTTATCAATATCTAGGTTCTTGCCAACATCTTCCCTCACCTTGTCGTCCTCTTCAGGCACATAAGGAACCCTGTGACCACGAACTAGGAGCCTGTGAGTGTTGATCATAATTGGCGTACAAGTAAGAAGAGTTGCATAGTCCTTGCCCGGCACCACGAGAAGTTGCGAAAAGTCAGAAGGATCAATGACATCAATGTGGTCCACTTGGTAGGCCAAGACACCACCAATATAGTTGATGTAAAACTTGTCCCCCATCTCCACCTTTTCCAGGTCCGTAAAAAGCCTAGCAGAAGGCAGACCAGAGTGAGCCGTTATAACAGTGTGAGAAGACTCACCCCCAATAGGAAGCGAAGTCCCCTCCAAGTGGCCAGCACCCTTTTGCAAGATTTCCTCATTAGTCCCAGCATAAATAGGCAGGTCCACATCAATAGACGGCACCTCAACAGTACCTATCTTGGTCCTAAGCTCCAGCATCTGAGCATAATTCTCTATGGCCTTGTGCTTCTCCTCTTCACTGTAAGGGTCCTTAGGAGTCACATTCCCCAGATTATCATTATAAATCTGAGCCAGCCTAAGCCTCCTTTGGATTTCCTCATCACTTAAGAGGTCCCTGGCTTCCTTATAGTCGGCAACCTGGTTGTTGGCCTCAATCCTGTAATACCAATTGGAGATCAGGGGATAAGAAAGAATCCCCAGACCCAAAACAAAAATAAAAATAAATAACTTATTAGATTTTTTCCTTTTTTTACTCATCTTTTCACCCATAAAAAAGAGGCTCCCAAGGAGCCCCTCTTAATTCTTGTCCTTGATCATAAACCTACCCAATCCTATCATAATTGCACCTGCAATCACAAGCACAATTAGGGTAATATCCCCAGTCTTAGGAATAGGTGGCTTAGTAGTATTCTCTATAATTAGGACTTTTTCAAAAGAATTGTCATTAATCTCAAATTTTAAAGAACCCTGTAAAAGAGTATAACCATCAGGAGCCTTAGTCTCCCAAATTTCATAAGTACCATAAGGAAGGTCTCTCACAAAGAACTTGCCGTCATCGCCAGACTTCAAAACAAGGTCCTTGCCATCCCTTTGAACCCTTTGGTCCTTACCATCGACCTTTTGGGTGATGACAAATTCAGCACCACCAAGGCCCACATCTCTCTTCTCATTAGTCTTATAGAAATTATAAGACCCAAGCTTCTTCTTGTTAAGGACACTTAACTTGGCAGCTTGCCCTTCGAAGATAGTGAACTGACTCATCTCATCCACAATCTCATAACCAAAAGGCGCCTCCACTTCCTTGAAGAAGTAGACACCAGGCTCAAGATCCCTTATAACAATAAAACCATCCTTGTCAGTCTCAAAGACCTCCTCAGTCCCCTTAGGGTCCATAGTGTAGGCCCTTGTCTTCACCACATTCCCATCCTCATCAAGAAGTTGGAACTTGGCACCAACAAGACCCCTTCCCTCGTCACTGTACTTAAAGAGACGAACAGAATTAGGTGGGTTATCAGGTGGTGGAGTTTCATGAGGTGGCTTTTCTGGAGGTGGTGGTGGAGGTGTAGGATTAACCTTTAGTCCCCACTTTAACTTAGTAATATTAGTCTCTTCTGTATTAAATACAGCAGACTCAATAAACCTTTCCTTACTGTTTCCAAGTTCCCTAATATAATAAGTGCCAGGCTCAAGATCAAGAGTAACCTTATAATCATCCTTCTCCTTAGGACTAATAGTCCACTTGTCGGCCTTATTAGCAAGTTGTCTATCAAGATCTTCCTCACTAAGCTTATCAAGTATAGTCACAAGATTGGTCTTATCCATCTCAGTGTCAATGAACTTGTCATTGATTTTCCAAATACCAAGAGTCCTGCCTTCCAGGTCCTCTTTGCTTAAACTTTCCCTTGTCTTAATATCGATGGTAACAGATGATGCTCCTAAAACATTAAGAGGTAGGAAGACCATAGTTACCATCATGTATAAAATTATTAAATCTTTAATTCTCTTCTTCATCTCTACCCCTCTATCATAATATGTAGAGGAAGGGGTTGCCCCCTCCCATTAGATTTAAATAATTAAACCTCTTTGAGAAAAGTATCTCAAAATATCTTACTTAATTAAATTAAGCTTCTTCTCTGTTTCTCTTCATAGCAACAACAGCGCCAGCCATTAGAGAAATACCTACGATTGTGAATAATACAGTACCAATACCACCTGTTTGTGGGATAGTTACTTTCTTGTTGTCTATTCTTTGAGCTCCACCAACAGTTGTATCACTTACTGGATCGTCAGATTCATAAGTTACTCCACCTTCAGTTGCTTTGTAAGAACCCTTAGCAATTTTAAATTCATATCTTGCTTCATTTAGAGCATATCCTTTTGGAGCTTTTGTTTCTTGTAAATAATATGTTCCGTATGCAAGACCAGTTATTTCAAACTTACCTTGTCCATCAGAAACTAATTTTACTCTTTCAGATGTAGTGTCATTTTTTTCAACCCATTTGTATTGTTCTGCTGCTTTAACTACTGCATCATTGTATTTCTTTTGAGCTTCATTAATTGCTGTTTTAGCTTGTTTTCCTGCATCGCCTTCTTGTTCAGTAGCAGATAGATTATTATACTTATCTATTGCAGTATCTAAAGCTTTCTTTGCATCAGTAACTGCTTGTTTCTTAGCAGCAGCTTCTGTTGTAGAAACATAAGCTAAAACTTGTCCATCTTTTTTAGCGTTATAAACTTCGAATTCTGCTCCAGTTAGTCTTTCGCCAGTTGTTTTGTCAGCCTTTACAAACTTCTTACCACCAGTTGTTACTTCTGGATTTGTTGGTACAAGAACATCTGGTTTATTTTTATTTGTTACACTTACTTTTCCATTAGCTTCTGATTTATAAGATGCTTCATATCCACGTACAACTTCTCTTACAGTGAATGTGTCGTTTGCTATTTTTTCATCAATATTAAATGTGTGGCTGAAGTCTTTGTCTTGTTCTGTACTTTTCTTTGTATAAGAATCTACAACTTCGCCTTTACTATTAATTAGGAAGTAAGTTACTTCAACACCTGCTGGTGCTTCTGCAGCTTTTCCATCTTTATCTGTCCAATCTTTTGTAACTTCGATCTTGTTATCTGCAGGTTTTACTTTTTGTCCTGGATTTGGTTTACCTGGTGTGAATGAAACCTTGTTGTGTTCGTAGTCATCAGCTACTGTCTTGTTATTTACAGTTGCAGAGTATTGTAAACGAATTTTTACAGCTCCATTTTGAGCTTTTGCTAATATAGCTTTCATTATATCGCCATTTTCATCGAAAGTTAAATCGAATCCATAGCTTCCTTGTGTATATGTTGCTCCTGTAACAGTCTTACCTTCTGAGAAATCATATACTTTATCTTCTTGTCCTTCTTGAGAAACTGTAACTTTAAGGTCATTATTAAATGTTAATCCCTTAGACATAATGTCTGACCAAGACATAGAAGTATAGTTATAGTTTTGTGGAATCTCAGTTACAATGTCGTAAGGTGCCTTTGTACCTACTGTAAGAGCAATTTTTGCTTTTTCAGCATCGTAATTATTTATGTCTGCTTGCCATTGTTTAATTTTATCTTCAGTATATCCACTTGCAATAGCATCTTTTTTAAATTGTTCAAATTCTGCATCTGTCATATTGCCAGTTTTTTCTTTTAAGAAGTTCTTGTCAATTTTTACATCATTTGTTTCAATGTTCTTTGGATAGATGTGAACAGGGTTTAGGTACTTAGTACCAGCTTTAGCTATAATTTTACCACTTTCATCTTCAACATCATATGCATTTGTAAGTGGAAGTGTTAGTCCAAATGGTACGGCTTTTTGTCCTGTTACCTTAGCTGGTGCTTTACTTTCAATTACCCAGTAATAACCATCAGCAAGTGTAACAGTTGCTAGACCTGTTCCTTCAGCTGTATCAGCAGTATGTCCATCTGTTAGACCTGTTCCTTCAGCTAGAGCAAGTTTACCTGCATCGATTTTGTTTAAAGTTTTATCAACTTTACTTGGTGTTAGGTCAGTTTTTCCCTTAGCAATTAAATCGTTCATTTGAGCTACTGTTTTGAAACTTCCTTGATTAGCTTTTAAAAGTTCAAGTATTTTTTCATTTTCTACATCATTTTCTCCATTGATTTTGTAGAATGTAAATTGAGCTCCTGCTAGAGCTTCAACATCTGCTCCTAAATTAGCATATTCTTTAGGATCAATTTTTCCACCAGTATGATTTAATGGCTTATCAAATTTATACTTTGTTTTAGTTGTCAACTTATAAAGATTAACAGTTGTTTCTGTTGGTTTAGTATCTTGTAGTTGATCTTTTCCAACTGTTCCAGTTGGTTCAGTTACTCTGTCATTTGCAGCTAGTGCTGTTAGTGGAGAAAATACTCCCACTAGCATCACTAATGCCATGATTAGTGACATAATTTTTTTCTTGTTCATAATATAACTCCTTATTATAAATTTTTATAATTATTTACTGTCCTCATTAACAGTAAATTATTACCTTAACTTACCTTGCCCTTGGGCAATTAATTTCGTCTTAGACTAGCCCAGTCCATGAGGACCAAACCCCTAAAACATAGACCCTTTCAGGTCTTATATTAACCAAAGAAGCATAAACCCCTTCAATCAATAAATTATTTTTTATCATTCATTTTCTTCTTCATACGAAATAAGAATAAAATTAGAAAACTTATTTTTGAAGCTTTGTTAACTAAACTATTTTCATATTCTTCTTTAGTAAAATTTGATGCAAGTCTTTTATCTCTTTGCATCTTTTTATTTTCAAGAATTCCATCAGACTTATTCTCTTTAAAAGAATTTAAACTATTTAGAGAATCAACTCTATAACGAAAGTCATCTTCTTTAGACTCTTTTTCTCTCTGAAAATAAATATCTTCTTTAATAGATTCAAGAATGTTAATTGAGTAATTTATGGAGTTTAGTCTTTCCTCGTACCATTTAGCCATCCAAATATAAATTAATAATAAAATTATAATCGAAATTGGTAAAGATAACTTCTTTTCGATAATCGAAACAATATTTACATTTTCTTTAGAAATTCTTATTATTATTTTGCCAATGTTAAGAAATACAATGTCTTTTTTATCAATACTAGGTAGATTATTTACAACAACAGATAACATAGCAATTAAAATTGATATAAAAGTTATACCGTAATTATTTGTACTAATCTTTTGTTTAATTTCATCTTTTAATATTTCAAAAGCAAGTATATCTTTTTTTATATTCTCTTCGAGTAGATTTCTCGTTTCTTTATTATTGATGAATTTATCTTTGTTTCTGATGTAATTTATTTCAGTGTATTTCCTAATTTCCTCATCATGCATTTCTTCAACATTATTCTTTTTATTGGGTAACTCATAGCAAAGGTCATACTCAATCTTTCTACTTTTTTTCCTTTTTCTTTTTTTTACTAAATTCTCAAGATAAGTTCCTTCAAATATTTTTTTTAACATAATGAATTTACCTTATTTAATATCTAACAATGCTTTTTTTAATTTATGAATGAGAGAGTGGGTGCGTGGCCCTTTCATCTATGTGGGTGGACCACCGGACTTCCCTCCACCACTCTCTATTCATTTAACATTGATTTTGACTTGCACTTTTCACAAGTACTTTACGGAGGGTGCCTCTTCTTGTCCTTAATACAATTAATCATAGGACAACCACCTTCTCTCGTCGGCCACGAGGCCCCCTGTCACAAAAGTTTCCGCCTTACATTTTCTATAAGATTTCAGCCTCAGAAGATTAGATCTGGCATTCTTAAAACTACTCGTCATAAGAGGACTTTTCTTCTTGTCCCTATAACTATTCATCATAAGAAGACTTTTCATCTTGTCCTTATAACTATTCGTCGTAAGAAGACTTTTCCTGGTGTCCCTATAACTATTCATCATAAGAAGACTTTTCCTGGTGTCCTTATAACTATTCATCATAAGAAACACCCCTCTTCCTGCTGTAAACATAAGCCGCCGCACTCATAAGCACAAGCCCAGCAAGAGTAAATATCAAAGTACCCCTACCACCAGTAAGAGGATATTCACCCTTATTGTTTTCTATTTGTATAGGCTTATTTGTTGAATCCTTAGAAATTTCTCCTAATGTCGTGAAATTATAAGAGTGATCTACATAGTCTTCGCCTTTTGTTCCTATCTTGAAGCTTCTCTCTTCACTAATCGCATCTTCGCCTTCGCCTATTTCAATCTTAGATGTTATATCTAATGTTGTATCAATAGCCAATGTTGAATACATTTTTAATTCAATTGTATTTTCTGATTCGAATGAATCATCAGTTTTTCCTTCTATTTTACTTACTAAATCATAAAGGTTTATAGTTATCTTACCCTCATTATTAGTATAGTCAGTTGACTTAAGAGTGTAAGTCTTGGCCTTAGAGCTTTGGTTATTCTTATTTACTAATTTTGCACTAATAGTTATTCCATCACTTGATAAATTATTCTTCACTTTGAAGTCATTATCCCAAGGCAAGCCTGACAATGCGATTGTTGACTTATCCTTTGTATAAGTGATCTTTTCATGAGCAGAGTTGAACTTCATCGTAATATCTGTTGCATAAACATCATTTAGCTTATTATTAGTATAGTCCGCACTCTTTGTCTTTGAAACATCCATTTCCGTCTTGTATCTGTCAGCTTGGACTTTACCATCTTTTACAACAAATTCTTTGACATAATCTCTTGGTGTTATATAACCTGATGGAGCCTTTATTTCTTTTAGAGCGTAGTAGCCATTTTCTTGGAAGGTAAACTCAATCTTACCATCTTTGCCTGTAGTAAACTTATCCACTGCCTTATATCCTTCTGGAGCTTTTTCTCCATCTTTAAGAACAAGTCTTTCAGTCTTTCCATCTGCTGTTTTTTCATAAAGTTTTAGCTTAGTATATTCTGTATCTTCTTTTTTAGCTTTATACCAAACTTCAAATTCTGCACCTGCAAGTTTTGTATTTTTATCACTTGCATCGACTTTAACAAAACTTATCTTTTGCTCTTTCTTATTTACTATTTCAATAGGTGTTATTCCATGTTCTTCTTCATTATTTGAAGTATTTCCTGCTGTTCCACCTACTGGCTTATTAGTCTTATCTTTTCTAATGATTCTACCATTTTCATCTACATCAAATTCTGCTACTGGGCCTTCTGCTTTCTTATATCCAGCTGGAGCAGTGATTTCCACTACTCTGTAGCTACCTGGTTTAAGCATAGTATATTCAAATACTCCGTCTTTGCCAGTTTCTTTATCTCTAGACGCATCTGCTACCCATTGTCCTTCCTCGTTTTTATATTGGAGTTGGAATTTAGCATCTTCTAGAGGGTTGCCATCTTGGTCAACTTTTTTGAACTTGATTATATTTTCTGGGTTTACGGCTTGAATCATTAGGTCTGCTTTAGCTGTAGCTTCATTTTCATATGCATAGTGTCCATCCCACCTTGTAACGTAACGGCCTGGATAATCCATCATTTTAAGCTCGCCATGACCCACATAGGATGACTTATCTTTTCCACTTACTTTTCCTGTAACTTTTAAGATATAGGATGAATTAGCATTTAACCCATAATCAAAACTAATGCTTTCTTTTTGACCGACATAAAGATATGATCTGGATCTTATTCTTGTAGGTGCAGGAAGTCTATCTTCGTTTACACCAAATGATAATGGCATTAGATCGTTAATATTTACATATCTACCATCAAGTTTGTAATAATCAATATTCAAGTTTTCAATATTTTGGTCAGATGAGTAGTAGAATCTTGATCTTGGAGTATTGCTCCTATCCCTATTTACATAGTAGTAATGAACAAATTCGCCAGTCTCAGGATTAAATTTAATAATCTTTGATCCAAGATTTAGGTGGTCTTGGTTCATTTCATACCAATATCCATTGGTAGCTTGATATTTTTCCCTTGCAGTCATTGAATCATATACGACATTGATATTATTTTCTATCATCTTATGACCAACAACTCCACGACCTATCGTCTGATATCCTGCTTTTGGTACTTCGTTTAGATTGATATAGGCTTTTAACTTATTAGAAAATTCTACTAGGTTATAAGTTTCAGCATACCTAGTGAAAGTATAAGTTATTGTGCCTTCTTTTCTATCATAATCAGCCTTGGCTATTGTACCTACTCCATCTGCAATTATATCAAGGTTAGTAATATGATTTTCCATTATTCCGTGGAGATCTAATTTGTCGCTTAATTTTAGTACGAAATAATCTCCAGGATTAATCTTTAGGTTAGGATCGATAGTAAACTTATTATCAAACTCAAATACTTCTCCAAGGTGTGGGTGCATTTCTCCTTGATTATTTGATAGTAAACCTTCTTTTTTACTATTTGGATTTAACACACTTAGCTTAGATTCAGATTCAGATATTTGGATGCTACTTGATACATCTTTTCTTCTTGGTGGTGCTTCTCCTGAATATGGGTCAAGTCCTTCACCACCTACAGTGAAGTTCCACACTTGCTTTTTGTTTATATATCCATCAGGTGATTTTACTTCTTCAAGTCTATAGTCACCTATATTTAAGCCTTCAAATTTAAGTGTACCATCTGGGCCAACTGTTTTTGTCTCAATTGCTCCAGTTGACTTGTTAGTTAACTTGAATTTTGCCCCTGGTAGTTGATCTATGGCTTTTATTGCATCGCCTTTTTGGTCAACTTTTTTAATTGTGATTTCACCCTTACCTGGTTTCTCGTTTACGATTTTACCCATGTTCTTGGCAGTGGCGCTTGTTACGAAGTCCACTAGCTTACCATCTTTTTCTGATGTGGATTTTTCTGGAACATATTGGTAAACACCGTTTGCTTTGTCATATTCTAGTGATATATAACCACTTGATCCATCAACGATTTTAATTTGATTGATAGGATATTTGTGATTGTCTCCTGTTACAATAATTAAATCATTTAGATTAACTATAGCATTTGTAGCAGGGTTTACAATCTTACTATCCTTAACGTTAATTTTCTTTGAATCCACACTGCTTACTTTTATGATTTGGTTAGATTTATCTGGATTAACCATATTTAAGTCGCTCAATTTGTAAACTTTTTCGTCATTTTCTGAGAATTTAACCTTAATAGATTTGATGTCAACGACTTTTCCAGATTCTGGGTCTACAATATTACCAGAGTTTGTCTTGATTGTTTCGACTGTGAAATGTAGCAGTGGTCCATCAATTGGCTTGTAGCCTTCTGGAGCTTTTACTTCAATAAGTCTATATCTACCTGGTTTTAGTCCTCTAAATCCAAAGTATCCGTTAAAGGCTGATGATATAGTGGAACCTTCTACATCTTTGTAGTCATTGATTACGAATTCTTGAAGTTTGAATACTGCTCCTTCAAGTCTTCTCTTTGTAACCTCTTCACCATTTATATCTTCTTTTATATCATCACGACCGTGTTTTGAGAAGGTGATGTTATAAGTTTCTTCGTCGTTTACTATATCCATACCTTCTGGTCCAACTTGAGTCTTTTTAGTAGAAATATATAGCGGTTTGATGTTTATACTTGTTGTAACTGAATCGATGGTTGCATCAGTACCATTAGAAGGCACTGCAACTATACCAGCCTTTCCTTTATATCCATATCTATCAGTAAATTCCTTGCTCAACCAGTTAGGATATTTTTGTCCAGTTGGCTGAGATGCTCCCCATGGAGTAGGAGTTCCTTTTTTCTTAAGAACACCATTTACATACTGGTCTTTTTCATATACAGATCCAAAAGTTTCTGCACCTGCTTGGTAGGATCCTCCAAGTTTATAGTGTTGGGCGCCGTTTTGGTATAAACCATCTGCTTGCCAAAAGTATCTTGGTGTCATGAAGTCAACTTTCATTTCTATTTTGCCAACATCTGGAATATTGTCGTCATAGAAACCTTCGACATCAATGTAGTAAACGCCTGGATCAAGGTTTAATTGGTCTTCGTCAAATCCCCAATCAAAAGGTCTCCATCTAGCTGTGTTTACTACTGATACATCGTCATTTGCTATAGTGTAGTTTCTAAAGATGTCATTTAATTTTACATTACTTGGGTCTCCATTAAGACCAGTTATCTCATAAGTTGATCTGTAGGCTGTCTTCACACCTTTTTTTGTAGTAACTGGAGGTTGTCCTGGTGTGTCAATTTCTTCTCTTTTTATTACTGGTTTAATTTGAACATTGACAGGTTTATTGTATGCTCTTGTATCAATATAGATTCTTTGAACGTAGGTCTTACTTTCTGTATTGATATGAGTCATACGAGCTGCGTATTTAATACCTTTATTAGTTGTTTTTATTGGACTTTGTCCCTGTGTATTATCAGGATCATAACCATCTAAAGCCTTGTCAGAACTTATAAAAGAGTTTGGTGTTTCGTCTGGTCCTTGATACTCTGCCTTTAATTGGTTTGTAGTAGTGTCTTCATATACATGAATCTTCCAAGGAGCTTGGGCTTTTTTGTATCCTGATGGAGATTCTGTTTCTTCTAATACATAGTAACCAGGTTGTAAGACTAGTGTTTGTTCATTGCCATCGCTATCTTTAAATACTAGCTTACCGTCTGTGCTAGAGATTCCTTCTATTTTTGTAAATGTAGTATCCTCAGTTGTATAGTTTTCATTTGTTTTCTTTAAAGTGAACTTACCACCTTCAAGAGGTCTACTATTGGAATCTCTCTTGAATATCTTAAGTTCAAGACCTGTTTGCTTGTTGGTGATTTTAATTAATTCGCCATCACTTGGTATAGCAATTTCACCTTCTTGTGGTCCTGTTATTTCTTTTTGTTTGAAGGAAGCAGCAATGCTTACAGCTTGCTCTGGCATTGTAAACTTATAATTACCTTGGTCATCTTTTGTTATAGGATTTCCATTATAAGTTAAGCTTGCTAGTTCATAGTATTCATTTGGATTTACACTTACTGTAACTTCTTCTCCATTTGTTGCACTAGCTTTTACACTTACACTACCATTTTGTGATGGCTCAACGCTTATAGGATAAACATTCTTTGGTTTTTCCTTAAATGTTGCTGTAACTGTAACCTTAGAATTTGGCATCGTAAATTGATTGTTTTCATCTAAAGTTATTTCATTTCCACTAGCGTCTTTTACAACAAATTTATCTAATAGATAGCCTTCACTTGGACTTGCGCTAAGTGAAACAGTGTCTCCCTCTTTTGCACTTGTTGGATTTGCACTTATAGTACCACCTTGAGCTTGAGTTAATTCTACATTGTAACTTTGTCTATCATCTACAAAGTGAGCTGTTAGGGCTACGCTGTAAGCTGGCATTGTAAATTGATTATTTTGATCTAAGGTTAAAGTTTGTTCTTGTCCATTATTATCGTTATAAGTTATCTTTTCTAACTTATAGCCAGACTCTGGGTTAGAAGTTATTGTAACTTTATCTCCAGCTTTTAAACCCTTGTTTGGATTTGCAGAAATAGAACCATGTTCTACTGTTTGTGTCCATACTGAATATGATTTTGCTTTAAATGTAGCAGTTACTGCGACATTAGATGCTGGCATAGGGAATGAATACTTTCCATCTGCCACCTTACTTGTTACATCAACTCCAGCTACTGTTAATTTCTCAAGTTGGTATCCATCACTTGGATTTACGTTTAATGTGATGTTTTCGCCTTGCTTAATTTCAGTAGCTTTATTCGCTGTAACTTTTCCATTTGCTCCATTAGTAATATTCAGATTATATGATGAAACTAGATTTTTATTAATTGAATCTTCTTTATCATAAGAGTCAGCAATCCAAACCTTGTTTTCATTCCCATAACTACCTTTATATGAGTCATAATCACTTCCCAAACCAATTCCATAGGCTGGATCGTAACTTGTCTCTATTTCAACAATTATTGTTCCAGCAAAAGTTGCATCTACTTCTCCTATTAATCTTTTATAACCATTTTTACTTGTTTCATTAAAAGTTATTCTTGAAGTTATATCTGTTGTTTTTCCATTATTAACTTGGAAAACTTTTTTATTAGTTCCAGATTTTAATAGATTGTATTTTTCAGGTTCTCTATGAATTTGTATTTCACGTCTTTTAGCACCGTATGGGGATTGATAGAATTCAAATCTTTGCTTGAATCTATGATCATCCTTATTAATATCAGTGATTTCTGTGCGTGCTAAACTCTTTGTCTGACTGCCTGGTTTTCTTCCAGTAGAAGCATTTGGATCAACTTTTTGCCAATCACTTGCTGCTCTTTGTGGAGTAGGGATTGATTCATCTGATATTTCTAATCCATCATTATTTTGTGAATTTAAATTGCCTGTACCATCCACATTCGCTGCAAAGCTTTCTGGAATTACATATTTTGCTATTGCAATTTCATTAAGACTAACTAATTTTGGATCTTCAATAGTTTCTTTTCCGTAAATTGACTCTATAGTCTTCTTTACTATTTCTTCATTTTTATCTTTTTCAGATTTGAATACTAGGGAATTTTCTTTTCCCTTTAGTGGTGAACCATAAAGTGCTATGCTAATGGCTTCATTGCTATCTAGGCTTGCAGTTCTTGTAGCATTAGGGTCAATAATGTTAGTATTTGCTGTATTTCCACTTGGATTATTAACCTTAATATACTTATCGCCATCAGATGTTATTCTTACTGTCCAGTCTACATTTGATTTTTCGTAACCTGGTGCAGGTTCAATTTCTTCTAGTTTATAGATTCCTGGTCTTAGTTTGTCAAAGGAAATTATACCGTCTTTGCCAGTTGTGATTTCTCTTTCTTCTCCATCTTCGCCAGGTCCAGTTAATCTAAACTTCGCACCTTCGATTGCTTTTGTTTTGTCATTGTCCTTAACTTTTTTAAGTTTAAAGTCAAATGTTTTAATCTCATTTGTTACATCTAAAGAGCCTTCTGATATATATGATCCAATTATATTTCCATCTGTTGATACGACAGGAGATGCTTCTTTGATTATACTTGCACTTTCGTAGTAGTCAGACTTCCAGTAAGTTACGCCAGATTCTTTCCAGTACATACCAGTACCGACTCCACCAGATTCTTCCTTGTATGGAACTTTAACGTCTATTACTATTGGTTTATCAGTTGCTGGTAAAGTAAGTTTTAGACGTTGTGGTTGACCAAGACGTGAATCGTCTACGCCTTTTGTGACGTCGCTTGTAATATCTTCTGCACCATATTCTGCAAGTCTGATGTCTGATATTAATCCCGTTACAGGCTTGTTAAGCTTAAATACTTGGATTTCTTCTCCAGAATTTAAAGCTCCACTATACCAATCCATATTTGGATATTCAGGTTTTTCTCTGTGGATTGTAGCTGATGTTACTCCATCAACTCCTACAGTTTGTCTTGCTTCTGGGTTTAGTACATATCTTTGTATAACGTAAGGTTGTTTACCTTCTCCAGGATTCTTATTAATACCAACAATTCTTGTACCCATTTTAAATGGTTTGTCGTTATTTCCTGTCCAACCTGTATATCTGTTGTCATATGATTCCCAACCGTCAACAGATCTGCCTGCAACGTCTACCCAATTAACTCCTTTTTTTTCAAGGATTGAGTTTAATGTTGTAGTTGTGCCAGAATTTTCTCTATAATTATAGACTTTTTTGTTTCCATCTTTGTCTATTACAAGAACCCATTCTTTATTGAGTTTATTGTATCCTGCTGGCGCTTCAGTTTCTTCTATAATATAAGTTCCTTCTTTTAGATCTTTGAATTCTACAAGGCCATTTTCATCTGATGATTTTTCTATCGCTTTGAAGGTAGAATCATTTTCTTTTGTAATCTTAAATTTCGCGCCTTTAAGTGGTTTTCCGTCAGAATCTTTCTTATAAACCTTGAAGTTTCCTCCACTTGGTTTGTTGGATACTGGCATGATAATAATATTTTCGTTATTTCCAGAATATGACTCATCAGATCCAAGTATTCCTACTTGAGTTATTCTAACCGATCCATCTGAATAAACAGTTACTGACCATCTTTTTTCTGACTTGATAAAGTCCTTTGGAGCTCTGGTTTCTTTTAGTGTATATGAGCCAGGAGCAAGATTTGTAAAGCTTATTTCTCCATTATTACCTGAAGTTCTATAGATGGTATTGTTGTTAGCATCTGTTAATTCAAATGTAGCTCCAGCAAGTTTGCTATTATCGGATTCATTTGATTTTATAATTTTAAATTGTCCTGGTGTGTATTTCTTGTTGATAACACCGACTTCTTCTTTGTAATATTTCGGAGTTTCTCCACCAGTTTGGTCTCCTGTTGCAAAACTTTTGTTGGCTCCACTTGCGAAGGCTGATTTAAGGTTGCCATTGTTCATAACAAATGCTCTCCATTTATTATTGAAAGCATCTATATCTGGAATCTTAAATCTTTGCTCAATTACATAACCTTCACCATTGTTAATACTTGGCATACTGATCTTAAGTGGTTGATTATTCTTGTCTATCAACTTTCCATATGGTTTAATTTGACCCTTATCATAAACCAAGGTTATACCATTTTGTACAAATTCTGCATTTTTATCTGGATCAATTGATGCATTGAAAACTGGTTTGTAAATATTAGGATTTTGTTCTGCATTGAAGCCCATGGATAGTGGCATATAATCGTTAATTAAATTATCATTTACTGTTCTAGCATTTACCTCAGTACGATAGATTTTTACCCTATCTAGCACTTGCCTTGGTTCAGTTCCTTCTCCTACCCAATCGGCAATATTGCCGCCTTGGAATTTAGTTGTTATCCAGTTATAGGCAAGTGTTTTAGGCTTAACTTTCTTATATGGATTTCTATCGCCTATTACGTTGTAGTAGGATATTACATCTACATAATACTGTCCATTTTCTTCATAGATTTCTCTGAAGTAGTAGTTTTGCATAGGCTCGTTGTGACCTGAATCATGGGCATCGAAGAAGGCTTCAATATTTTTGTCTATTTTTTGACCACTTATACCTGATTGGTTTGGTTGTACAGTTATAGTAAATGGATAAGTGCCAGTATTTTTGGCATAGTATTTACTTGGTATCATACCTATAAGGTCAATAGTAGCTGTAGCTGGACCTCCCGCAGTATTACTATTAAACACATAAGTTAATAGGTTAGTTTCATAGTTAAAATATGGATCTGCTACATCTTTTCCATTTATTCTAAGTTTTGGAAATCCTTCAAAGTATTGGGTGAAGTCAAGGTTAGGGTCAAATTGTATTTCAAATCTTTCGTTTTCTGATGAGCTAGATAAGGTAATATCTGCGTGATATTTTAATGATTCGTATCTATAAGCTTCCCATACCTTTGGTCTTTCACCACGGCTGTAGGCTTGTCCTTCGTTGTAGTCAAGCCATTGGTTTACACTAGTTACTATATTTTTACTAGCTCCACCAATTTCTTTTCCCTTTTCTATAAAGTAATCTTGACCTGGAACTGGTGTAGCTGAAGAGTTTTCAAAGCGAGCAGTGTAGCTTACTTCTTGAGATTCGTTAACTTCTACTTCGAAGTAGACACCGTTTTTCTCATATCCGTCTGGAGCTTGTGCTTCATAAACGAAGTATTTTCCTTCTGGATATTCTCCAAAGCTTGCCTTACCATTTTCGTCGGTAAATACAGTTCTAATAGTATTTCCTTGGCTATCTTTTAATACGAATTCAGCTCCAGCAAGTCTATCTCTCTTGCCGTCAGTAAAAGTATTGGCAAATTTGACAACTTCTATTGGTTTGTTATCAAATGGAGTATTTTTAATAGTTAATGTTGGCTTGTCATCTGCCCCACTTGTATTTTTGCTTAAAGGCACAACTTTTTGAAGATTAGCTTGATTTGCTGTATCTTCATTTGTCAACCAATCATAATATAAGTTTGCTGAATTGTTTTGACCAATATTAGCATTAACCTTCACCAAGAAGCCCCAGTCGCCTGCAAATCTTTCTTTTGGGAAGTAGATTTGATAGCCAGTTCTTCCTGTGTAAGCATCTACCTTATTAGGAGTGCCAGTAATCTTATAGTTGTGGTTGGCATTTATTACATTATTTCCAAGTTGTAAGTTATTTACAGTTTGATCTTCCATTGCAGACTTAACATATCGTCTATATCCTGGAGACACATCATAAGCCTCTACATCTGTAATACTTACACCTGGTATGGAAATATCAAGTCTTGTATTTCTATCAGTTTGTCCACCTAGTCTTGGAGCTATTGGTTTTAGGTATAGGTAGAATTCTGCATTACCACTGTCGTCAACTTTTCCATAATGCATTGCGTTCATGTAATCTGGCCAGTTCGGATAATTGTTGTGTTCTACTACTTCTGTTTTTCCTGCTGGTTGTGAGAAGTCGACGTTTTTACCAGATACATTTACATTACCATCATCTGATATGGTTATTTTCTTTTCTTCTCCATCTAGTTTGTAGCCCTTTGGAGCTTTTGTTTCTGTAAATGTATAAGTTCCTGATGGGATATTTGTAAATGTGGCTTCACCGTTCGCATCTGTCACTGCACTTACTCCAGTTCCCAATAAGTGGAAGCTTGCTCCTTGGAGTTTCTCACCAGTTTTGCTATCTACTTTTACTATTTTAAAAGTAGCTGGATTTTTATTATCGATCTCCATTAGTGAGTTTAAGATGAAGTGGTTTTTGTCGTTGTAATTATAGTAACTTGTATTTTCGTTGTATTTATATTCTTTACCATGAAATCGTACATTTTCTGTAGGGAAAGTCTGAACTATTTTTGGCTGTGTCTTTGTGAATTCCCTTTCACCTTGTATATCCCATACTTTTACATTAGGAACTGTAATAAGTCTTTGCTTACTATTTTCTTGTGCATCTACATGAACACTTCCTAAATTATTTCCGCTTTTGTCTACAACATTTATGTCTTGCGCAGGCATTTGTTCGTAGCCTTGTGGGAGGTTCCAGTGTTGGTCTATGTTAATATCTCCGTATCTTGATATTGCTACCCCACTAAGGGTTTGAGGTTCACCAAGAGTTTGAGGTTCTTTGTCGTCATTTATTGAAGTGTTGTATTCATAAACTGCAATTGTACCAACTGGTTGGTTAGCATTTGGGTTTGTACCTTCAGCAGGGATAGTCTTATCAAGGTCTGTTTCTGTAGTTTTTGCAACCATTTGACCTTGGTCATTTAGACCGTAAACTGCCATCTTTGATGATGATATAGTTTGGTTGTCACTTAGCTTTCTTGTTTCCCAAGGTAGTTTTGTATTAGCTGGGTTTTCTTTCGTACCTTTGTCATCACCAGTTGATATTGCATCTGTTACAGTCCACTTCGCAGCCTTTTCTGAAGTGAATTCTCCTAGGATTGTTGTCCTGTTGTTCATGCCTGCTCTTATAGGTGTGGCTTCTTTTACTTTGTCAGCTGGCCAGCCATTCATAACAAATCTCTTGGCACCAACTTTATTTTTTGCAGTAAGGATGATAGAAATATCCATGATATATTTTTCTTGCATACCTTGGACTCCTGTGTAGAAGTGGTATGTTATATCTTTAATTCCAGCATCTGGAGCGTGGTGTTTTGAATCATGAATACCAAAGGCTCCCACAAGTTGGTCTTCTAACTTTACATTGCTATTTTCGATTTTACGAAGACCAGATCCTACAACTTCAGTGAAATTAACCTTAAGTCCTAGGGCATTTAGGTCAGTATCTGATGATACTTTTATAGTCCAGTTATAGCCCTGTAATTCTCCATCTTTAATTACTGGGTTTGCATAAGCATCAGTGTTGACTTCATAGTTAGAATCATCTGGATTAATTATTTGGACTACATCATCTCTTCCTGGTTCGATAATAGATCCAACTATTTCACCATCTTCGTTAACTCTTTGTGGTAAAAGGTCTTTAGGTGCTTTAACTCCAAGTCCTGATACCTTATTGATTACTACAAAAGTTCCGTCTCCATTAAGATTAATGTTGTCTGTATTGTAGTCCACTGGTATTTCTAGTGGAACACTAATATTCTCAGGAATAGTTCCTTTTATATTGTAAGTAATAGTATTCGAAGTCTTATCATAAGAAGGTTCTGCTATTACCCTGCCGTTGTATCTAATTGGTTCAAGAACTGTTCCCTCTTTTACTGTAAGTTTTTCATCTAAATGAATTTTGAAATATTGGTAATCTTGAATTGCTCCACCAATATTTGATGTTTTAAATATTGTTTTAATATTAAATTTTTTATTTGCCAATGTTTCGGTCAAATCAACAAACATATTTGGTCTGAAGTTCTCTTCCCTATCTCTTTCTATAAGTTCTTGGAAGGCTTCTTCGTTGTCTGCCATTAGTTTGGCTTGGTCTTCTCTTGACAAGTCGTACTTATCTTCGAAAGTATCAAGTAGGGCTTGAATTTCTTCTAAACCGTTCTTCTTATTTTTGAGTGCTTTTTTAAGTTCTTTGTCTGCTTTTTGTAGGTCTGTAAGTCCAAGGCCTTCTTTGATTTTTTCTAATAGACCTTTTTCTTCTTCATCTTCTGTAAGATCTTCTGTCTTATTTTTATCTTCTAATTTATTTGATTTTTCCTCGTTAAGACTTTTTTCTGATTCTTGTTTTTGTTGGTCTCTTAGACCCTTTTCTTTTAACTTTTCTTCTAATAGTTTTTCTAGCTCGATTCTCTTTTGGCGAGCGTCCCTATATTCGGCTTCGGCTGCTGCGGCTTCGGCTTCGTTTGCTCTTGCTGCTTGTGCTTGTTTTTCTGCTTCGATTCTCAAAAGCTCTTGTTTTTGTTTTTCAAGTTCTGCATTTTCTTTTGCAGCTTGTTCTTCTTTGGCCTTTGCTTCTTCTACAGCTTTAGCTTCTGCTTCTGCCTTAGCTTTTTCTTCAGCTTGTTTTTGATTGTCTTGACTTTTTTGTGTGTTTTCAAAGAATTCATAATCATTCTTTGTCTTCTTAGCCGGTATTAGTTCAGGAGCCTTGCCTGTTTCTTTAGGTTCCTTAGAAGAGTTTTTATGTACTTCTTCTTTCTTATTTGAATTGGTCTTCCTAGTATCCTTCTGACCGGTCTTCTCGGCCGGCTCATTAAAGAGTTCATCGGAAATCTTTTTCTCAACCTTATTTGAATTTGAGTTTTCATAATTAGTATCATCTACTAATCCTGCAGCCAGTGCTGTGACTGGGCTAAATACCTCCAATATCATTAGTAATGCCAAGAATAGGCACGTAAATCTTTTAAAAATATTATCCATTTTCTTTCTCCTATCTCTTAATCAGTAATAAGTCTTTACTAGGAAATATGTAACTCTCTAGTAATGATATATACATTCTAATACAAGGATAAAAAGATATCAATACCTATTTCGTGAATTATCTCTGGTTAATGGCTTAATTCAGTCTTTCTTGAATGCTCTCTAAGAATCTTCATTTTTTATTCATGCCTTATTATCAATGTATCTTATGTAATACTTTTGTAACTTTCCCTAAATATAGCGCTTTCCTATATTTACTTATTTTTAAATATTTATATATGTATTATATAAGTATATTTTTTGTATTTATTTTATACAATTTTTCTTCAAAAGAAAATTTTTGATTTTTTTATTTTTATGATTTTATTTTGTGACTCTACCTGGTTTTCGGGCCTATTTTTTTGATTTTTATAAAAACCCTTTCATTTTTATGGAATCTTTTATCTATAGATAAAAATACAAGAACCTAATTTTGATATTATTTATCTAATAAATATATTTTTATTAGATCTCCAATTATTTTTAAAATTATTACATTTGTAATATTTCTATTATTTTTATTGGTCTTGTAATATTATTTTTTTCTTAAATATTCCTATATAATAGATAGAATTTTACTTTTTACGCTTCTAATTTCATTCGTTGGTCTGTAATTTTTAATCATTTAGGAAATATTTGTAAGTTTATATTTTTACATGTGCTTCCTAGTTTATTGTCATTTAGGTCTTTCTCGTCTATATCTTATTTTTTATTAACTCTTATTTGCTTGCAACTTATAAAATAATTATCAAGTCAAACTTAACTACAAGTTATAAAGTTATTTTGAGGTCATATTTGTTTGTGACTTAATAATTTATCATAAAGTCTTATTTGCTTATGACTTAAGAGTTTATCATCAAGTCATACTTATTTGTCACTTTAGAATTTATTAGTGAGTCCTACTTGTTTGTGACTTAGGAGTATTTTATAAACTCATTTTTCAATCAGGAACTTATAATTTTTTTACTAGGTCATAGGACTTTATGTCTTCAAAATTAGTTTACTCTTTAATCTTTTAGGTCGAGATCAGACATCTGATACAAATCGAAGTCCTTTTAGTCTTTCTCTTTGGCAGATGATTCACCTGACCTACCAACAATTTACTTCGCAAATTGGGTTAGGTCAAGCAAAAAGCACTGCCTCTCGACAGTGCTTTTCTTCTATTATATATATAGTCTATTTAATTGTTTATAGGATTCCAATATCTTACATCTTACTCGTACCTCAAGGCTTCGATTGGGTCTAGCTTGGCTGCCTTGTTGGCTGGATAGTAGCCGAAGAAGACTCCTATTAGCATGGAGAATCCCACTGCCACCACAATTGATCCAATGGATGGAAGTGTTTGGAATTCTAAAAGCTTGGACCCAATTAGTCCTATTATGGTTCCCAAGATTATGCCGAAGAATCCTCCAATAATACAGATTATTACGGACTCAATGATAAATTGTTTTCTTATGTCGCCCCTTGTGGCTCCCAAGGCCTTTCTTATTCCTATTTCCTTGGTCCTCTCTGTCACAGACACCAGGAGGATGTTCATTACGCCGATTCCTCCAACTAAAAGGGAGATGGCTGCTATGGCTCCAATGGCAACTTGTATGGATCCCATGGCGGAGTTCATTTGTGATATTTCGCTCTCGGCTGAGTAGTGGGCAACTTCTGCTCGTGGGTTGTCCTTGTAGAATTTGGCATTTAAATCATCAACTAGGGCCTTGGCATCTTCTTCTATAGTGTCGGGGTTTTTTAAAGTCATGGCGATGTCGTAGTAGGATGTCCTTGGTTCTGTCAAAAGTTCTCTGTCCCCTGTTGTCCTTGGGATGTAAACGGATGAGCTGGCCCCATTAAGTGATTGGCCCATGACCTTCATCTCTTCGTACTCATAGACTCCAATTATTGTGGCAACTAGGAGTTTACCATTGACGTCAATTTTTACTTCTTGGCCCAAGGCTTCTGGTGCTGGGACCTTGTAGATTTCTTCAAGGACCTTGTCTGATATTACTGCAACAGACTTGCCCCTTGCCACGTCTTGGTCATTTAAAAACCTTCCGGCAATCATCTTGAGTTTGAAAAGATTTTTTTCGCCCTCTGATGTGGAAACTATGGATACTGGCTCCTTGTCTCTCCCTTCCTTGACATAGCCTTGGCCGCTGGCTCCATGGTAGACTAAGTCTTCAATGGTCCTGCCCTTTTGTGCTTCTAAATAGTTTATTATGTTTTCTGAGAAGTAGTCGGAGTCGGTGAGTTCTCCCCCATCGTAGTCGGCATTTTTTGGCTTTACATAAATTTGGACTGCTGTGTTGGCTATGGAGTCAAAGGCCTTGTTGACTGACTTGGTGAGGGCATCTCCTATGGTTGTGATGCCGATTACTGACCCGATTCCAATTATTATCCCTAGCATGGTTAAAAAGGACCTGAGTTTGTTGGACCTAAGTCCCTCAAGGGAGAGTTTTATTGTTTCTAGTATGTCCATTAAATCTCCTCCAAAAGTCCATCTGTCATCTTGTAGATCCTGCCAGCTTCCTTGGCCAGTTCCATGTTGTGGGTGATGATAATTATGGTCCTCTTGTCTTCTTTGTTGAGTTTGTGGAAGAGGTCCATAACATTTCTGCCAGTCTTGGAGTCCAAGGCTCCCGTTGGCTCGTCTGCCAAGATGATATCGGGGTTGTTGGCCATGGACCTAGCTATGGCAACTCTCTGTTTTTGTCCTCCTGATAACTCATTGGGAAGGTGGTCCATCCTGTCCTTCATCTCCACTATTTCCAGCAGTCTTTCTGCCCTCTCTGCCCTTTCCTTTTTCTCCACTCCTGCATAGGTCATGGGAAGTTCTACGTTTTTTTGAGCATTGGACCTGGGGATTAGGTTGAAGTTCTGGAATACGAAGCCAATTTTTTTGGACCTGTAGGCCGAGAGCTCACTGTCCTTTAGGGTGGATATGTCTGTCCCGTTGAGTTCGTAATAGCCTGAGGTCTGCCTGTCGAGTAGACCAATGATGTTCATTAGGGTTGACTTACCTGATCCCGACTGGCCCACAACTGATACGAAGTCGCCATCGTTTACTTCAAAGTCTATGCCGTGGAGGATTTCCAATTCATTTTCTTTTCCTATATTAAAGGACTTTTTTATGCCCTCCATTTTTATAAGCTTGCCTGTCATTTTATAATAACTCCTCCGGCTTCTGCTGTGCTGGCATCTACACTTTTTTCATCTCCATCACTTTCTTTGGAGTTTGGGTCCTTCATAAGGGTTAGCTTTGTTCCTTCTCCATAGCCTCCTGATGTGGCAAGGACCTTGTCGCCAACCTTTAGGTCTTTGGACTTGATGGCAGTTTCTGCGTCATTTTCAAGTCCCCTTATGACTTCTACTTTTTCAATTTGGTAGTCATCCTTGCCAATGTTCTTTAGGCCAAGGACATAGGACTTGCCATCTCTCTCGAAGATTGCGTCACTAGGCACCTTGAAGGTGTCTCTTTCTTGGCTGAGGATGTATTTTACCCTAAGTGTCATGCCTGGAGCAAGCTTTTCTTCTTGTCCTTCATCTATTTCTATTACAGTTTTGTAGAGGACTTCGCCAGACTTGTTGTCTTCAGAAACTGGCATTGGAGCTGGGTCAATGGAGATGACCTTGCCCCTAAAGACTTCTCCCACAAGGGAATCTGATGTGATCTCAACTTCTGTACCCACAGAAATGGAGTTCTTGTCGTATTCCTTGACTTGGGATTCTATCCTAAGCTTGTCTATAGTTTCGATCTTGGCAAGATAGCCTGTTGGAACTTGGCCTTCCTTGGCTGGGACTTCTGTCACAGTTCCGTCTGCTGGTGCCTTGATCATGACCTTGTCTAGTTCCTGGCTTAGGTTTTCGATTTCTACATTATCTAGATTGTTGGCTCCTGCCTTGGCTGTGTTTAGGTTGTCTCTTAGACCAGAAATTTCGTTGGCAACTTGTTGTTTTGTTGATTCTAGATTTTTCTTGGCATTATCATAGTTGTTCTTAGCAGTTTCAAGGTTCTTCTCTAGAGTTTTTAATTCATCTTGACGAGATTTTTTCGCCTTTAGGGCCTTGTCTGCATCGGCATAGAGGTCTTCTTTTGCCTTTCTCACTTCAAGTTCTGTTGATTCCACTTGTTTTACCTGGCCTTCCACTTCTTTTTCAAGGGCTTCGGCTTGGGAATCGTATTTTTGCTCGTCAGCCTTGGCAGTGGCAAGGTCTTCAGATATTTTTCCTATTAGGATTTCCATTTCAGATTGATTTTTTGTAAGCCTATTTATGTTTTCATTTGCGGAATTTTTTATTTCTTCAAAGTTAGTTGCCTGGATGGCATCTTCGTTGCTTTTGATTTCTGCCTTAGTTTTTTCTATTTCAGTTTTAACCTTATTTATTTCGCTAGGTTCACTCTTGGGGTCTCCTATAAGTTTAATGAACTTTTCTTCTAACTCTTCTTTTTCCACTCCCAGCTTTGTGATGGCAGTTTGATAAGATGATACTTTTTCTTGGGCTTCTGCCAATCTACCTTGTTCCTTCTTCATTTCAATCCCAATTTCTGTAAGTCTTCTCTTGGCATTGTCCAGGTCTGACTGTAGGTAGTCCTTGGACCTGGAAGAATCTCTTGCAAGGGACCTGTTTTCTGCAATTTTGTTTCTATTGCTATTTATGTCTTCCACAAGTTGCTTGTATCTTAGGTCAGTTGCTTCTTCTTGGTGGGCAAGATTTTGCCTGGAGTCCTTCTCTGCAACTATTCCCTGGTTGTATCTCTCGTCGATACTTCTCTTGAAGTCATTGTAAGATTTCTCTGCAGCAAGGTATTGGTCCATAGCTTGAGTTAGGGAAGTTTCTGCAGCAACAAGGGCTGGGTTCTTGCCATTCTTTTGGCCAGTAACTGCTTCAGAAAGTCTCTTCTTGGCAGCAGAAATTTGTGCCGACACATTTTTGTCTGTGGCTTCCTTTTGGGCCTTCCTTGATTTTAGTTGTTGCTCAATGCTTGAGGAGTCAAGCTTGGCTATGACGTCGCCCTTCTTGACCTTGTCGCCAACCTTTACATTAACTTCTGTCACTGGAAGGGACTTTTCAGGAAATACTTCAACTGAATTTGATGGAACTAGCTTTCCCTTTTCGCTGACGGAGTTTGTCACGCTCCCCTTCTTTAGAGTCACAACTTGGTTTTCAGAAATTGTTTCTCCCTTTCCTCCACCAAGGCCAGCAAATTTTGGTATAAGTATTAGGGCCAGGATGAGGGCAAGTCCTCCTCCTGCTAGAATTTTATTTCTTCTATTTTTAAGTATGGTGTCTTTCGCTTTTGTATAAAATTTTTTCATATCTACCTCCATGCTTAATTATATATTAAGTTTTTCAAGAATTACAATAGTAAAGACCTGCAAAAGTCTTTCAAATTTATTAAGATTTGCCTAAATTTCCTTGAAAGATGTCTTGGCTTAATTATAAAATAAAAAGTATAAAGCTAGAGTAAAGAAAGTCAGGGAGGTGGAAAATGCTAGAAATTTTAATTTTAATTTTATTTATGGTGAATCTCTTCATAGCAATAATTTTTGATATATCAATTGTCCTTGCCCTCTTTTTGAATTTGATTCTCCTAATAATTTACGCCTTTATAAAAGACTACAAATTAAAAGAAATTTTTCACATGGTCTATGAGGGACTCTTGGACACAAAGACCATCCTCTTCGTCTTTATGTTAATTGGGATGATAACAGGCATTTGGCGATTATCGGGGACTATTGCCTACATAATTTATAAGGGGACTGGGCTTATTGCCCCAAAGTTTTTCTATGTGGGAGTTTTTATTTTTAACTCTGCCATTTCAGTCTTAACTGGGACAAGCCTTGGGACTGCTTCCACTTCTGGCATAATTTCCATGTCAATTTCAACAGCCATGAACTTCAACCCCTATATCACTGGCGGGGCAATTTTGTCTGGCTGCTATTTTGGCGACAGGTCATCTCCAATGTCAACATCAGCACTCTTGGTTGCAACTCTTACCAAGACTGATCTCTATGTTAACTTGAAAAATATGTTTAGGACCTGTATCATTCCCCTAGTTTTGACCCTAATCACTTTTCAAATTTTTAATTTTGGAATTGATGCCGAGATAAATTCCCAAAGTTTGAGGTCCATTGCCAGCATTTTTAATTTTAATTTCTTCTTGGTGGTCCCTACTCTTTCCATAATCATCTTGGCTATATTTAAAGTGGACATTAGGATCAACATGGTAATTTCCATTATAATTTCTATTTTCTTCGCAATAATCTTCCAAGATGCTAGCCTTGGAGAAATTTTTAAGGCCTTGATTTTTGGTTTTCACATTGACTCTGATGTGGGACCACTAGTAAATGGTGGCGGCCTTCTATCCATGAGAAAGATGCTACTTATTGTAGGGATTTCATCTGGCTACTTTGGTTTCTTCAAGCACACAGACCTCTTGGTGGTTGTGAAAAAATATGTAAACATCTTGTTTGAAAAGTTGCCCGACATGGTGGTAATGTCCTTTATTTCTTTTATAATCGCAGGTTTTTCTGCCAACCAAACCTTGACCACTATGATCACCTACGAGATGGCAAGGGAAAATTATAAGGACTCCTACAAGTTGGCCCTTGATCTTGAGAACTCTGCAATTATGACTCCGCTTTACATCCCCTGGAACATAACGGGCAGGACTCCTCTTGAAATGGTTGGAGGACCTATTGGGGCAATTTTATTTTCCTTCTACCACCACTACATTGTACTGGTGAACACACTGGCATCTAGCGTGGAATTTTATAGGAATAAGAATAAGTAGGTTTATGGAAATTTAAAAAACAAATTTTAGTAAATAGAATAAGGAAAGTTTTAAAAATTTCAGAAAATAATAAAAAACTCAGGCCTATAAAACCTGAGTCTTTTTGTTTTAAAACTATTCCTCATTACACTCTCGCTTTAAATTTTAATTTTTAAAGCTAAAGTGTAATTTTATAAAATACCATAAGCTAATAAAAAACTCAGGCTTATAAAACCTGAGTTTTTTTTATTCTATATCTTTGTAAAAGTTCTTGGTTTAAGTTTATTTTCTATGGCTCCAAGGGCGAAGTCTGCCAAGACTGCCATTAGGGCTGTTGGGATTGCTCCTGCTATTATTATTGGGCTTCCATTGGCAACTGTAATTCCCCTGGTGATTATATCTCCAAGGCCACCTGCTCCAATGAAGGTTCCCACTGCCGTAACTCCTATGGCAAGTACAAGGGCATTTCTTATGCCACCCATGATTATGGATATGGCAAGGGGAAGTTCTACCTTTTTCATTATTTGAAATTTCGTCATCCCCATTCCCTTGGCTGCATCAACAAGTTCTGGTGTCACTGAATTTATTCCTCCAACTGTGTTTTTTAATATTGGAAGGATTGCGTATAAGAATACCGCAAAGACCACTGTGTTTGGTCCCGTTCCTATTAAAAACATGAGGATGGCTAGCATAGCAAGTGATGGGATTGTCTGCATTACATTGGCAATGCTTATTGTAAGTCTTGATAGTTTTCCCTTCCTTGCAACTGCAAATCCAAGTGGTATTGCCACTATTGATGCAAAGAGAACTCCGTAAATGGAAATTAGAAAGTGTCTAATAAATTGCTCAAAGACATAGGATGCGTTCTCCATATAGTAAATCATTACATCAGACATTTTTTCCTCCTTCCACTGCTTCCTTGTATTCCTTTATCATTTCTGGATCAACTTTTACATCTTCAAAGTAATTATGCTTTTTCAAAAAGTTTTCTGCCACTAATGCTGGCATCTCTAAATCTTCGTCTGCCTGACGGTTTAGTTCTTGCATATCTTCTGATGAGATTTGACCCACAAGCTTCATCATTATTGTCTCAAGCTCTGGATATTTTTCCACAATTGCCTTTGATAGGACCGGCGAGCAGTCATAAGGTGGGAAAAGTCTCTTATCATCTTCTAGGACAACTAGGTCATAGGATGAAATCTTTCCGTCTGTGGAATATCCAAGGACTAGGTCCATTTCTCCACTGGCAAGGGCTGTGTAAACTAGGCCAATGTCCATGGGATAAACTGTCTTAAAGTCAAAGCCATAGATTTCTTTGAAGGCCTTGTAACCGTCTCCCTCTCTCTTTATCCAAGCTGTGTCAACTCCAACTTCGAGATTGTCTTTTAACTTCTCAAGGTCAGAAACTTTTTTAAGATTATTTTCTTCTGCGAATTTTTTTGTAACCATAAAGGCATAGGTGTTGTCAAAGCCAAAGGATGGGTACCAATATCTCTCCCACCTCTTGTAGTATTCATCCATAACAACTCTCTCTGCTTCTTTTGGGTCTTTAATAGGGTCCATTCCAAGTTCCCCACTTAGGGCTGTGCCTGTGTACATGGCTCCAACTATGTTTACATCTCCCTTTAACATGGCTATGTGGTTTAGGACAGATGATGACAAGTTGGTAATCAGTGAAACGTCTATGTCGCTGTGGTGTTCTATCATTTGCTTAACAACTTCTCCCAGGATCTGTCTTTCTGTGTTGGATCCCGTTGCCACAACTACGCTAGTCTTGGTGTTGCCACCAATTCCCGGTAGGGTGCAGGATGTCAAAAAGATTGGAAGTATAAGAAATATTAAAAGAAATGTTTTAATTTTTTTCATTATGCCACCTCACTTTTCTTGTTGGGAGATAGTTTTTCTTCTAGGATTCCAAAGAAGAAGTCCACTATTATGGCCATAAGAGTAACTGGGATCGTGCCCCAAACTACCATTGGCATTATTGCATTAGTAAGTCCGTTGAAGATAAAGTCCCCAAGTCCACCTGCTCCTACATAGGCTGCAAGAGTTGTCCAGGCAAGGACGTAAACTCCTGAAAGTCTTATACCACCCATAATAACTGGCATGGCCATAGGAATTTGGACCTTGAAAAGTATTTGGGACCTTGTCATCCCCATTCCCTTGGCTGCGTCAATTAGGTTTTCATTTACTCCTGCTATTCCAAGATAGGTGTTCCTCATAATTGGAAGCAAGGAATAAATAAAAAGTGAAACTATGGCTGGCTTCTTTCCAACTCCAAAAAGTGGAATCATAAGTGCCAAGAGGGCAAAGGATGGAACTGTTTGTAGAACTGATGCTATTGCCATGACAATTTTCGCTGCCTGCTTGGACCTATTTAGTAAAATCCCAATGGGTACTGCCACTAGGATTCCAAGGGCTAGTGAAATCGCCGCAATCATAAGGTGCTCCATAGACTTTGAAAATATTTCTCCGCTATTTGCTAATAAAAAATCAATCATTTTTATCACCTATTTTCTTAGGTGACTCACCTGATGCATCCTTCATAAGTTCAGACAAATTGTCCTCTTCGTAAATTTCCTCAACTTCTTCCTCTTCTTCATTTTCCCAAAGGTTGGTGTAGATTGTATCAACTACTGATGCCCTGGTAACAAGGCCCACGAGTTTGTTCTCATCGTCAACTACTGGAAGGTTCTTTATGTCGAGATTATAGATGTCACGAATGGCATTCATGATAACTGTGTCCTCTTCTATGGCATAGACCTTGTCCATGACTTCGTCAAGGGGTTTTATGTGCTTACCAAATTTTCCTATGTCAAACATACCCACTGCTCCAAGTAGGTGACCTTCTTCGTCTGTAACGAAAATCGTGTCGACTCTCTTGTTCCTCATAAGGGCAAGTGCATCATAAGTTGACCTGTCACTTGTTAGGGAAACTGGATTCTTAAGCATTATAGTCTCAACAGTCCTATAAGAAGTCTTGGCCTCGTTCATCTTTTCTTGGCCCAGCATTTCTTCTACGTATTTTGATTTTGGGTTCTTAAGTATATTTTCTGGTGTGTCAAATTGTTCAACATGACCCTTTTTCATGATGACTATCCTATCTGCAAGTGAAAGGGCCTCGTCCATGTCGTGAGATACAAAGACTATTGTCTTTCCCATTTCTCTTTGAAGTCTCTTCACAAGTTTTTGTAGGGCGTCTCTTGTTATTGGGTCAAGGGCACCGAAGGGTTCGTCCATTAGGATTATGTCTTGGTCTGCTGCCAAGGCCCTTATTACACCAATTCTCTGTTGTTGGCCACCAGATAATTCTGATGGATATTTATCTAAGTAAGAAAGTGGCAGGTCAACTTTTTCTATTAAGTTCTCTGCAATTGGTCTTAATTTTTCTTCATCCCACTTAAGAAGTCTAGGGACCAAAACTATGTTGTCGTAAACTGTCATATGGGGCAAGAGTCCAATTTGTTGGATTACATATCCAATTTGTCTCCTAAGGTCAACGGCATCCATGTCCTTGATGCTGACTCCGTTAATGAGGATCTCGCCTGATGTGATTTCGTTCATCCTGTTGATCATCCTCATACAGGTAGTCTTGCCCGATCCACTGGCTCCAATAAAACATATAAATTCGCCATCCTTGAATTTTAAATTTATATTTTCAGCTGCAACCTGATTACCGGGATAGATCTTACTGACATTTTTAAATTCAATCATTAACAATCTCTCCTTTAATCGATTTTCTCAGTATCTTTGAAAATTATTTCAATTCTCTTTCTCTTCATAATTTTTTCAACTATATCTATTATACCCAAAACAAGGGATTTTGAAAAATCCATTCCTTTGATAAAGTGCTAGTGCTATAATTAATTTAGAAGTAAATTAAGATTTTTTATTGTAAAGGAGCTTATTATGGCTAACGATTATCATGAACCCGCTAGTGAAATGACGAAGAAACAAAGGGAAATTGTAAGAGCAATTAACTCTTTAAAAGAAGAAATCGAAGCAGTTGATTGGTACTACCAAAGAGTTGCAGTTACTGATGACAAAGAACTAAAGGAAATCATGTGGCACAATGCTGAAGAAGAAATTGAACACGCAATGATGACACTTGAATGGCTTCGCCGCAACCAAGAAGGCTGGGACGAACAAATGAGAACTTACTTATTCTGCAAAGGCAACATCTTGGAAGCAGAAGAAAATGCCAAGGAAGATGACGATGAAGAAGATGATGACAAAAAATCTTCTAAGTCAAAGAAAACTACAAAAAAATCTAAATAAGAAATAATTTTTTGCAAAAAGAAAGACTTCTCACTGTGAAATGAGAAGTCTTTTTTATTTACATTTTTTTCATTCTTAAGTCTAAGTTCTTTTCATTGATCTTGTACTCAGTGTACTCTTTTATTAGGGCATAGATTGTTGATGCAAGTGGTATGAAACCCCACATGCCAACAACACCAAAGAGTGAACCACCAATAGTGATTGCCACAAGAGTCCAAAGAGATGGAAGTCCAACTTCGTTTCCCACAAGTTTTGGATAAACTAGGTTTGACTCAACTTGTTGCAAGATTACAATCAAGGCTATAAAGATAAGTCCCTTTGTTGGATCTTCGATTACAATCATGACAAAGGCCATGGCACCACCAAGGAAGGGGCCAATAATTGGAACAAGGTCTGTCACTCCAACTATTACACCAATTGTGGCTGCATTTGGCATCCTCAATACTAGGCAGCAAACAAAGGTAGCTATACCTATAAAGGTTGAAACTGTAAGCTGTCCCCTGATGAAGCCAAAGAAGTTTTCATGTAAAAGGTGGGCAACGTGTAAGATTTTATTTGCAACCTTGTTGTTGAAACATGAGTAGCAAATTCTTGTTGCTTGATAACCCAGTCTTTCCTTGTCTGCAAGGATGTAAATTGATGTGATAAGGGCAAGGAAGAAGGAAACCAAACCACCTAATATACTTGATGCAGTTGAAAGTGCAGAGTTTAGTATGTGTGATGAATTTTCATCAGATTTCACAAAGCCCTTGACCCTATCAAAGATTTCATTCCAAGACAAGTTGTCGTATTCTGCTTGGAGTCTGTCTGAATAACTATTAAGGTAAGGTATCTCTCTTGTCTTATCAATTGCCATTTGCAAGAAACTTGGAAGGGACTTCCTAAGTTCGTTAAAGGAATTAATAAGTTGTGGAACAATTATTGCCGTAATGATAAAGAAAACAAGGATTATCACTATAAAGGATAGGGCAATGGATATTGTCCTCTTGTGCTTTTGAAATTTTTCATTTTTTATCTTGTCAAAAACTTTTCTCTCTAAAAAGTTTAGGGGTATTTTCATTATAAAGGCAATGACTCCTCCCAATATAAAGGGAGCGCAAATGCCAAGTAAGACTCCAAGGCCTGAAAATATTGTCCTGGAGTTTACGAATAAGTATGCCACAAATAAGAGGGCAAGCCCTGTCAAAAATATTTTCTTGTAGACATCTGTCTTAAAGGTCAATTTTGACGGTATTTTTTTTTCTTTTATTTCTCTTTTATCTTCCATATTTTGTTTTTCCTCTTTTCTTGAAACTAGAGTCCAAAGTAGTCTTCAAAAAATTTTTTCTCTATGTTTTTTGTTCTATTTAAGTAAATCTCTAGGTAGTCATAAAAGAGAGAGCCCCTATCTATCTTGGGGTTTTCTCTCTTTGTTCTTTGAAGATAATGAACCCTGTGAGGGGCAGGAAGTCTTGAGGACCTTCCCTTCTTTTCATGAACTTCATGACCTTCTGGATTTAACTCAATAATAATTTCGAAATTCTTGTCACTAGGTCCTTTCTTCTTCTTGTAGTCAATGTCAAGTTTCTCCTTTTTATTAGGACTTGACTCAAGGGGGATTAGGTACCTAACAGGATTTAGGGCAAGGGAGGTCTCTTCAGTCTTTTCTTCAAAGGAAACAACTCCAGAGTCCAAATCTTTTTTTAAATTTTTTAGTCTTTGTCCTTCATCCATGCTTTCAAAATTCTTGTCCTTCAATTTTAAAATCCTCTCAATACATCAGGTCTAAAAGACTTTTTCTTTAAAGTTTTTTCTATTGCACTTATTAGGCCTTCCCTATCTTCATTTAAAGTTCCTGCAAGTAGGACATAGTTGGAAGCGTGATTGGACCTAAATACTGTGCCTTCAGAGTCAACGTGCTCCAAGAATATCTTCATCTCTTCAAGGATTTGACCTGCATCTGGCATCTTGAACTTGCCATTTACATAGTCTTCATAAAGAGGTGTGTTCTTGTAGATCCTCATTGTAAGATAACCCAAGAAGTCTGGCTTAGTTTCTGAAATTAGCTTGGCAGTTCCAATGGCATTTCTCTCCATGCCCTCAACTCCGCCAAGGCCTGCAATGATTGTGATAGAAGTCGTAAAGCCAGCTTCCTTTGCCTTCTTCATGGCAGTCACATATTCTTCATAAGTTACGCCCTTATTAATTTCCTTTAGGAGCTCTTCGTCTCCTGTTTCAAAACCAATGTAGAGCATCTCAAGTCCTTCAGCCCTAAGTTCTTTTAATTCTTCTAGGGACTTCCTATTTATATCTTGGGCAGTTGCATAGGAAGAAACCCTCTTTACATTGGGATAATATTTTTTTATTGTCCTTAGGATTTCAAGAAGGTCTTCTGTCTTTAAAACTAAAGCATCCCCATCTGCCAAGAAGATCCTTTCAAAGTAATCTCCATAGGAACTCATTTCTATTAGGTCCTTCTTTATGTCTTCAAGGGATCTTATCCTAAAATCATCTTCCTTGTACATGTAGCAAAAAGTACAGTCGTTGTGAGAACAACCCACTGTAGCTTGAACTATTAATGACCTAGCCTCACTTGGCGGTCTAAAAACATTTCCGTAATACTGCATATAACTTCCCTCTCTTTTTTATTTTAATTTTTTCCGTGCTTCTTTAATAAGTTGTCCTTTAGTTGCCAAAGTTCTTCTGACAAGTCAACAATATATTGATTTGGATTGTCAAGCCTCTTTGTTTCTTCCCAAAGGGTATCAAGTTCGTCCTTGGCCCTTTGTCTTATTTCGTCAAGACTTGGCATCTTGTAAACAAGTTCTCCCTTGTCATAAATTTGAACAAGGACCTTCTTAACTGTGTAGTCTGTAAGAGTCTTTCTCTTCCAAGTGTAAATTGGGTGGAAGACTTCGTAATTGTCCTTAGGGATTTCTTCATCTCTTAGGGCAATGACGTCACCCATGGCCTTACCCGTTTCATTTTCATAGAATCTGTAAAGTTCCTTAAAGCCTGGTGTAGTAATTTTTGTCACGTTTTCAGAAATTTTAATCTTTGGAGTTATTTTTCCATTTTCATCTTCTGTGGCAACAAGTTTATAAACTCCACCAAAAACTGGTGATGACTTTGATGTGATTAGTCTTTCACCAACTCCAAAGGAGTCAAGCTTTGCTCCTTGGTGGAGGATTGTCCTAATTGTGTACTCGTCTAGGGAGTTGGATGCCATAATCTGAACATCTTCATAGCCTGCGTCATCAAGCATCTTTCTCGCCTTGTTGGAAATATAAGTTATATCTCCAGAGTCAATCCTTATTCCCTTAGGTCTAAATCCACGAGGTACAACTTCTTCGTCAAAGACCTTGATGGCATTAGGGACACCTTCCTTTAAGGTGTCATAAGTGTCAACAAGAAGTAGACAGTTGTCTGGATAAACTCTTGCAAAGGCCCTAAAGGCTTCTAGTTCTGTATCAAACATTTGAACCCAAGAGTGAGCCATTGTTCCAAGAGCTGGCACTCCAAACATCTTGTCTGTCAAGGTGTTGGCTGTTCCTGCACATCCACCAATGTAGGCTGCCCTTGCTCCAAGATTGGCTGCAGAATATCCTTGGGCCCTTCTTGATCCAAATTCAACAACTGGTCTGCCCTTGGCTTGCTTAACAATTCTTGATGCCTTAGTTGCAATCATGGATTGGTGGTTAATTGTAAGTAGGACCATAGTTTCAAGCATTTGTGCTTGGATTGCTGGACCCCTTACTGTTAATAGTGGTTCGCCAGGGAAGGCAAGTGTTCCCTCTGGCATTGCCCAAACGTCACACTTAAATTCAAAATCTCTTAAGTAAGTTAAAAATTCCTCGTCAAAGATTCCCTTTTCTCTTAAAAAGTCTATGTCTTCATCAGAGAAGTGAAGATTTTCCATATACTCGATTAATTGTTCAAGGCCTGCAACAATTGTGTACTCTCCGTTGTCAGGCACCTCTCTAAAGAACATGTCAAAGATGACTGTCTTGTCCCTTAGTCCTTCCTTGAAGAATCCATTTGCCATTGTCAGCTCATAGAAATCCACAAGCAGAGTGTAGTTTTTCTTTACATTATAATTTACCATTTTATACTTCCTTTTCTTTCAACTAGCCTAGCTAGTTCCCCTTAGTTAATTACATAAATTATATCACAAAGGCCTTTAATTTTATAATTTAATGAACTTTACCTATATATTCCCAAAAATATTTTTATAAAAGACTTCTTGTGTTATAATTTTTAAGCAAAATTTTTAATCGGGATTTTATTTTCATTAGGAAGGTCTTAAAGATTTAGACTTTCTTATCAATAAGTAAATAACTATGCTATAATAAAAACAGATTGGTAAAGGTGAAATTTTTTGGAAAAAGTTAAAAGTATTGTGGACATAGAGAGGTCCCTAATAAAAACTTATAGAAGAGATATTTATAAAAAATTCGTCAAGGGAATCAACAATTATGAAATGATTAGCCCTGGCGACAAGATTGCTGTTGCTATATCAGGAGGCAAGGACTCCCTAACTCTTGCCAAGCTCTTGCAAGAACTCAAGAAGCACAACAAGGTTCCCTTTGAATTAGAATTCATCGCCATGGATCCAGGTTATCTTCCTGAGAACAGGGAAAGGCTGGAGTACAACTGTGAAAAACTTGGGATACCCGTTAAGGTTCACGACTCTGACGTATTTTCTGTTGCAGAAAAATTGTCTGAAGGCGGATCAACTTGTTACATGTGTGCAAGGATGCGTCGTGGCAACTTATACAACAGGGCCCAAGAACTTGGTTGCAACAAGCTTGCCCTAGGCCATCACTTTGACGATGTCATAGAGACAGTTCTTCTAAATATAATTTATGCTGGCGACTTCAAGACAATGATGCCAAAGTTAAAGTCTAAAAACTTTGAAGGTCTTGAACTCATTAGGCCCATGTATCTTGTAAAGGAAGAAGCCATAATTAGGTTTATGAAGTCAACTGGCCTTACTGCTCTTGACTGTGCCTGCACAGTTACCCAAAAGAAGTCTGGCAACAAGAGATTTTTTATAAAAGACCTCATTGAAGAGCTAAAAAAAGAAAACAAAAACGTGGACATCAACCTCTTGCGTGCAACAGAAAATGTCAACATGGAACAAATTCTTGGCTACAAGGAAAAGGGCGAGAGACACAGCTTTCTAGAGTTTTATTAAAATTATATTAATCCTGAATTTTATTGGGATTATGGGGTAAGAAATAATTTGTAATATTAACTATCTTAAATAAAAAGAACAAAGACTTAATTAGGTCCTTGTTTTATGAAAATATAAGGAGGATATATGGAAAATTTATTATCAGTGCCTATTAAAGATGATATTTATTTCATAGGTACAAATGATAGGAAGACAGAACTATTTGAAGGAATGTGGCCACTACCAAAGGGTGTTGCTTACAACTCTTTTGTTTTAAAGGGAGAAAAAAATATACTTTTCGACCTAGTAAGGGTTAACACAATTGACGATTACATTCAAAAGATCAATGAAATTATTGGAGAAAATGAAAAAATTGATTACATAGTAATCAATCACATGGAACCAGACCACACATCTTCAATTAAGTCAATCTTGGATATTTATCCAGATGCAAAGCTTGTTACAAACAAGAAAGCCGTTGCAATGCTAAACAACTTCTACGAAGTTACTGACAACATCATAGAAGTTAAGGAAGGCGAAACTCTTGAACTTGGGAATAGAAAACTTACTTTCTACATGACTCCAATGGTTCACTGGCCAGAATCTATGGTTGCCTATGAAGAAGCAACTAAGACTTTATTCTCACAAGACATCTTCGGTGGCTTTGGAACACTTGATGGTGGAATCTTTGACGACCAAATCGAATACGATTCACACTACCTAGAAGAAACTACAAGATACTTCATCAATATTGTTGGTAAGTACGCAACTCAAGCCCTAAAAGCTCTTAAGAAGCTAGAAGGTCTTGATATCGAACTAATTTGTCCAGACCACGGACCAATTTGGAGAGAAAACCCACAAAAGATTATCGACATCTACACTTCACTTGCTAAGCAAGAAACTATTGACGGTTGTGTAGTAATCTACGGATCAATGTACGGAAACACAGAAACAATGGCAGAAGCAGTTGCAAGAGGACTTGCTGAAGGTGGAATCAAAAACGTTAAGGTTCGTGACATCACAAAGACTTCAAACTCCTACCTACTTTCTGACATCTGGAGATACAAGGGAGTTATCTTGGGATCATGTTCTTATGACAACAACCTATTCCCACCAATGAACTACCTATTGACAGAAGTTTCTCACCAAAGAATGAAGAACAACTACTGGGGTATCTTCGGCTCCTACTCATGGTCAGGTGGAGCCCTAAAGACTCTAAAGAAATACATGGAAGAAGGCAAGTACGATGTGCTTGACACTCAACTTGAAATCCAAGGTGCAGCAACTAATGAAGAATTACAACAACTAATTGACTTCGGTAAGGAAATGGCTGCAAAAATCTTAGCAACAGAAGATTAATAAATTTAAATAAAAATAATCTCCACTTATGTCACATAGGTGGAGATTTTTTATGTAGATTTTTATTTTATTGTCGATTGTTTTTACTTCTATATTTTACTTATCTATAAATTTTTTAAGTTTTTAAATTTTATTTCCTTATAATTTTCTTTAGTTCCTTTTAAAATTCCTTCTTTATTTTTTAAATTCATTATTCTATTCTTCCTATTTTTTATTTCCCTTGTAAACACATATAAAATACAAAAAATTTTAATTTTTTCTTTATAAATCATTTTTGTTATCTGTTTTTTATATTTTTCAACTTTTTAGAATCGCAAGCCTTATCTTCTTTAAAATTTTTTAAATTTCCACAACTAGCTTAAAAAATCTCACAAAAAAAGAATGTCCTTAATCAATTATCTAAAGACATTCTTTTCAGATTCTTAATTCCATCCAATTAAAACTTTTTGGTTCAATCACATCAATCACCTATATTCTTCTTTTTACCAAAGCCCTATATAAATTAACATTTCCGAGAGCTCCCAACTCTAGGACTCTCTGCCATTTATATAAAAACTAAGAGTAAACTAACTTAAAAAATTCAAACTATTTACCATCTTACTTTAATTACATCTTCAATTTCAGTTTATATAAAAGCCTCATTGAAATTAATAAAAGGCTAATAAAATTAATAAAATCAAATACGCTTTTACTTTTTTATTGGATGGAATTGTCATTGTTCACAAATAAGATAAAACCTTAGCAGTTCTTTCTTGCTTTATCACGTTAATCTTATTTGGTACTATTATTATACCACGTAATATAAAAATGTAAACACTTTTTGCAAAAATTTTTAAAATTTTTTATAATTTTTTTATAGTATAATTTGACTTAGAAGGAGGCTATTATGAACACATTAATCGGATACAAAAAATGCAGCACTTGCAAGAATGTAGAAAAACTTTTAGAGGAAAAAAATATTTCCTATGAATATAGGGAAATCGACAAGGACCTACTAAACGTAGAGGAACTGAAAAAAATCAAAGACCTAGCAGAAGTTGACATCTATAAGCTATTTAACTCATCGGGAGTGAGGTATAGGGAGTTAAACTTAAAGGACAAGAAGAAGGACATGACTGACCAAGAAATTTTCGAGCTCCTATCAACTGATGGAATGCTTGTCAAGAGACCAATCCTTTTAAAGGACGACAAGGCCTACGTGGGACCACAAGTTAAAAAGTATTTAGAAAGTCTGTGAGATAATTAGAAATTAATAAAATTTTTTAACTTAGATTAAGTTGAAACTCCATTCGTAATCAAAATAATTTTAAACTTTAAATTAAAACAAGTTTGAATTCAAAATAATTTTAAAATTTAAAAACAAAAAAGAAGTGGAAGAAAATTCATCTTCCACTTCTTTTTTTTCTAATCTTATTCGCCTTTAAAAAATTCGTCTATGTCTAGGGCGTCTTCGGCACTTATTAATACTGTGACCTTGTCGCCAAGTAGGATTACGTCATCGGCTCCAGGGACAAATTCACTTCCATCTCTCTCGATGGACATTATTATAAGATGTCTTGGAAAGTTTATTTCTTTTAGGGTTTTGCCCAGATTTTTGAAGTCGTCTGTGATTGTATATTCAAAGACTGAATAGTCTCCAAGTTCTCTTTCTTTAGGACTTAATAAATTCTTGTCCTTTAGTTGTCTTTCAAAGAGAGTGTCATAAATTGGTGCGACTTTTAAGGCTTCGGCAACGTAATAGGAAACCATTACTACAATGGAAAGGGCAATCAAGTGCTCAAAAGTCGATGTCATTTCTGATACCAAAATTATTGATAGGATTGGACTTCTCACTACTGATGCGAGGATTCCACTCATGCCAAGGATTATGAAGTTGATGTAAAAGGCATCTAGTCCAAAGGCATTGTGGACTGCAGAGAATATTAGGGCTCCACATGATCCACCTATTACAAGGACTGGCAAAAAGATTCCACCTTGGACTCCTGAGCCATAGCAAAAGCTTGTGTAAAATAATTTCACCAAGAGGATTGCCAAGATATATTTTACGGCAAATCTTTCTCTTGCCATATTTTCTAAGAGTCCGTGTCCCCCACCTGTTCCTTCAAAAAACATAAAGCCTACAAGGATTGTGACTCCCATCAATAGGGCGTACTTTAAAATTCTTGAATTTATTTTTTTGAAAAGGTCTTGGAATTTTGTTATTAGGTAGTTATAAACTCCGCCCACTAAACCTGTCAAGATTCCTATTAGGATGGCCACCCAGATTAGCTTCATGGGTAGGGACTCTGTGACAAAGAAGGAGAAGGATGTTTCTTGTCCCATTATGATAAAGGAAATGTAGTTTGCAGTTATTGATGCAATTAGGGCTGGCAAGAGGACAAATTTTGAGTAGGACTTGTGGAGTTCCTCTATTGCAAAGATGCAACCGGCTAAAGGTGCGTTAAAGGCCGCTGCAAGTCCTGCTGCTGCTCCTGCTGTTATCATGTATTTGATTTCATCTGGTGGCCTCTTTAAGATTTTGCCAAGGGACTTGGCTGCTGCTCCACCCATTTGGATTGATGGGCCTTCTCTACCCAGTGAAAATCCCATGAGGTTTCCCAAGCCTCCTCCAAGGATTTTGGATATGAGGGTTGGAACTTCTTCCATCCTAAATTTACCAAGGATTTCGCCACGAATTTGTGGAATCCCACTTCCTCCTGATAGGGGAGCCCACTTCAGCAAGTGATGAATTATGAAGGAAATTATTGCTCCCAAGCCTATTAAAATTATTAGGGACCTTGGGTTAAATTCACCGTATAGGAAGGACCTGTAGAAATCCATCTTCATTATCACAAACCTATAAAGGACAGAGAATAATCCTGCCAAGGCTCCCACCATTAGGGAGTCTATTAGTATTCTGAATATCAATCTGTCCTTGTTACTTATATCATTTTTCATTTTTTCCACCCCACATTAGTTCCTGCCAATCTTCTTCCTTTAATTTTAAAATTTCTATATAATTTTTTTCCCTTTCAATTTTTTCTGGGATTGTATAGAAATTTAAATTTATTTTTTTTATTTTCGCTCCATCTATATCGGCTATTAGCTTAAACTTCTTGGATCTGACAAAATTATAAAATCTGGCATTTATTAATGTTCTCCCATCGTGGTAGATGAGCTTGTTGGAGTCAGGATAGTAGGACATCCTAAAGGGCTTGTCATTTATCTTTCCTTTTAGGGTCCTAAGTTTTTCATTTTCCTCTGGCTCGATGTAGATCCTAGTCTCTGGAAGTTTTATCTCTAAGTAGTCTTTTATAGCTAGGGCATATTTATTGTCGTCTGATTTTAGTTTCAAGAGGTTTAGGTCATCATCTGTGTAGATGTAAAAGACTATTTGGTCCCTCTTGTCTAGGTCATTTGAAATTTTTGCAAATTCCCTTCTCAAAAGTCTCGCAAGATAAGAGTAAGGAAAGCTATTTTCTTCATAGTAAAAGTCCTCAATTTTTTCGAAAAGGTCTTTTAGGTCCTTTGACCTAACCTTTAACTCGTAGGACTTGTCTGAAAGTTTCTTTACCTTAGTCCTTCTTATAGTCTCAGCCCATTCCTTTTTCACATATTTCTTAAGCTCTGTGTTTTTTTCAGAAAGGGAAACTGGCGGAAGGAATAATTTTTTGTTATTAATATCATAGCCAAGGTCGGACATGACCTTGGAGTCACGGGACAAGTTCACCATGGTGTTCCTGTCAATGTAAAGTGGCAGGTCTGACACGTCTTCTCTATAGAGATAAACGTCACTATTGACGGTTTTTTCCCCGTAGGTCTTTATTTCGTGGTCTACTTCTCTTCTCTCATGATAGTATCTTTCCTTCTTGTTGGGACTTTGATAATTGATAATATTTAATTTATCATTTTTATCATCTTCAAGGCTAAGTCTTATACCGTAGTCACCAGTGGATTTGACCTTGTTAAAGATATCTGAAAAACCAAAGTCTTGGATATTCTTATCAACAAAGTCAAAAATCCTGTCGTCAACGGTGTAGAGAATTTCTGCCACAACTTTTTTTGGATAGCGATTGAAGTTGTAAAGGGCAAAAAAAATTCCTAAACCAAGAAGACTTATTAAAAATAATGTTTTTTTCTTCATAGTATCACTGCTTTTCTTATATTAAGTATAGTTTACAATAAATCTTAACTTCATTGCAATTAAAAAGGCACCCTTAGGTGCCAATTTGTCATTATCTATAAATTTTTATTTACATATCAAAATCTTTTCTCCATCTTCCAAATTTAAAGTAAAGTGCCATGATCACAAAGTTTGCAAAATATGAAACTGGATAGATAATGGAGATTACTCTTATTGAATTGAATATTGGCATTGCAAAGTAAACTACTACAAGCCTAAATATACAAATTGTCAAAAGAGAAATGATCATAGGTCCCATTGCGTGTCCACTTCCCCTAATAAAGCCAGAGATTGTTTCTGAAAGTCCAAAACACCAGATTCCAAGACTCAAAATCTTTAGGAAGTCAGCACCGTAAGCAACTACATCAGGGTCTGGGTTAAAGATTGCTATTAGTGGACTTGCTAGGAAGTAGGCAATAAGTGATAGGACAAAGGAAATTCCAAATACAATTATTAGGGAGACCTTCATACCCTCACGAAGTCTGTCAAACTTCTTGGCTCCAAAGTTTTGTCCTGAGAAGGTTGTTGCCGCAAGGGCAATGGCTTGTAGGGACATAAAGAGGAAGCCATCAATCCTTCCTTCTGCAGCTACACCGGCTATGGCATCGGAGCCAAAGGAGTTGATCTTAGCCTGGAAGATTACGTTGGTAAAAGAAAGAAGGGCTGTTTGGACTCCCGTTGGGATTCCAACTTCAAAAATCCTCTTGGCTTCATACTTGTGAAGTTTGATTTCGCTCTTTCTTAATTTATAAGATGAATCAGTCTTTAAAAGTGAATAAGTTACAAGTATTGCTGATGTAACTTGGGATGCAAGAGTTGCTATACCTGCTCCTAGGACTGACATTTGTAAATATCCTACTAGAATTAAGTCAAGGACAATATTTACTACAGCTGACACACACAAGAAGTTGAAAGGTCTCTTGGAGTCACCAGTTGCCCTTAAAATTGAGGCTCCCATGTTGTAAATAAGTATGGGAACTGTTCCCAAGAAGAAAACCCTCATGTAGGTTGTTGCGTCCTGCAAGATTTCTTGTGGCGTGTCCATTATCCTTAAGAAAAATGGTGTTGTTAGGTAACCAAAGACAGTTATTAAAAGTCCCGACATAAGTCCAAGGAAGTAGGAACAACCAACAGACCTCTTTAGGGCTTCCCTATCGTTGGATCCATAATAAAGTGAAATTATTACGGAAGCACCAGTTGTAAGTCCAAGGAAGAGTCCAATTAATAAGTTGGACACTGGTCCCGTTGCACCAACTGCTGCCATGGGGTTCTTGCCTGCGAACCTACCCACTATCATAAGGTCAGCTGTGTTGTAGAGCTGTTGCAAAAAGTTTGTGAGAAGCAGGGGGATGGCAAAGGCAATTATCCCCTTGGGAATGGAGCCTTCTGTCAAGTTTATGTTTCTGTTCATTTTTTTACTCATCTGCATACCTCACAATCCCTATATATATTTTTTTAAGTTCTCCAACTTTACTGTTTAAAAGTTGGCCGTCTTTTATGTCTGATATGGCAAAGGTCAAGTTGCATCCAACGCAAGCTCCATATTCGTCACCAGTGTCTGGGTCCATGCCTGATGGGATATCAACACCAATAATATAATTGCCATGAGCGTTTATAAGATTTATAAGCTTCTTATAAAAAGAATTTAGGGGTCTATTTAGTCCAAGTCCAAAGATTGCGTCAACAGTGACTTCATTGACTTCAAGAGACTCCACTAAGTCCTCAAAATTATTTTCGTCTTCAATATATTTTACCTCAGTAAGTTTTTCTAAAATCTCAAGATTTTTTGCAAATTCACTTGTCATCTTGTCGCCAACAACAAAGACTTCAACAAGTTTGCCATTTAAGATTAGGTGTCTAGCTAGGACAAGGCCGTCGCCACCATTGTTTCCCTTACCGCAAATTATTGTGTAGGAATTATACTGATTAATTTCACGATAAATTCCCATTCCTGCGTTTTCCATTAAAATAAGAGAATCAATTTTGTATTCATCTATTGTTCTCTTCTCTAGTTCCATCATTTTATTTTTTGAAATTGTCACAGTAATCCCTCCTCTATCTTATTATATGCTATTTGCTAAAAATTAAAACCTTATAAGCTTTATTTCTTCTTATGAATTGAAAAAAATTCAAATTAAATAAAATTCATTAATATATTTAAAAATATTTTTTGTTTAGTAATCTCACAAAGATGATGGCATGGCTCTTATTAAGGCTTTTAAAATTTTAAAAATAAATTAACCCCCTCTATTGATATTAGATATCAATTGTCCTATAATTATCTTAAGCTAAAAAATTATAAAAATTACATAAATAAAATTTTAACAGGAGGAAAAATGACAAATTATCTTAACCTTGCACAAATGACAAGACCAGAGTTGCTTGAATGTGCCACAGAAATCTTTGAAAAAATTTCACCTTGCAGCGAAACTTCTTCTCTTGATGAGATGAAAAGACAAATGGAAAACTTAAACACCTTTCTTTATACATATTTTTTGATTACATATAACAAGGACCTCACATACTTACATGAGGCCTTTGCAAAAAGACTTGAAGGGCAACTTGATGAAGTAGACCTTAAACTATTGGGTCACGACCTAATAGAGGCCTACTCCAATTCTCTTTTAGACGCCATAAGTTTTTCTAAAAATGAAATTATTGACAAGGCCATAAAAATTATTAACGAAGAATACAACAAGGGACTTGGACTTGAAGACCTTGCAGATAAACTTCATCTATCAAAAAATTATCTCTGCTCACTTTTTAAGGAAGAAACTGGCTTTACCTTCTGCCAATACCTAAACACTTTAAAGACAAATAAGGCCAAGAAGCTTCTCCTAGAAGACAAGAAGACCCTCGAATACATTTCTTATGAGTGTGGATTCTCTTCTCAGCCTCACTTTACAATGACTTTTAAAAAGTATACAGGCAAGACTCCTAAGGAGTACAAAATGAGCCTTCTTGCTGGATAATAATTTATTGAAATCCTCTAATTTTTACTATATTATATAGGAATTGGAGGATTTTATGCTTTTTAATTCTTTTGAATACTTAATCTTTCTCCCCATAGTTGTAATTTTTTACAACCTGCTTAGGGGAAAATCTAAAAATATATTTTTGCTCTTAGCAAGCCTTACATTTTATAGCTTTTGGAATGTGAAGTACACCTTCCTCATGGTTCTTTCAATTGTCATCACCTACATGACGGGGATCTACATTGAAAACAACCGTGACTCCAAGACTAAGATGAAGCTTGCTGTCTTTTTGTGCTTTTTTATAAATTTGGGAATCTTATTTATCTTCAAGTACTTTAACTTTTTTATGGACTTGGCAGGGAAAATTTCTGGTGGCAACTTTAACATAGCCCTGGACCTCCTCCTTCCTGTTGGTATTTCCTTTTACACCTTCCAGGCTCTTGGCTACACCATCGATGTCTACAGGAAGGACCTTGAAGCTGAGAGGTCCCTAATTGACTATGCCCTTTTCGTTTCCTTCTTCCCCCAACTTGTGGCAGGACCTATCGAGAGAAGTACTAACCTTCTTCCACAAATAAAAAATCCAAAAAAGTTTTCTTATGAAAATCTTATAAGGGGCCTCCAGTTATTTTTTTATGGAATGTTTTTGAAGTTAGTCTTAGCTGACAGGGCATCAATTTTTGTAAACGACGCCTTTCGTAACTACCAAGATTATTCTAGGGGATTTTTATTAATTGGGGCCTTCCTCTTTACCCTCCAAATTTATTGCGACTTCTACTCCTATTCAATTATGGCAAAAGGGTCTGCAAAAATTCTTGGCATAGACCTCATGGACAACTTCAAGGAGCCACTACTTTCAAAATCCATTACAGAATTTTGGAGACGCTGGCACATTTCCCTTTCCACTTGGTTTAAGGACTACCTCTACATTCCACTTGGTGGCAACAGGAAGGGAAGCTTTAGGAAGTGTCTAAACCTCTTAATAGTTTTTCTCGTGTCAGGACTTTGGCACGGAGCAGAACTTTCCTTTGTCCTCTGGGGCCTTATCCACGGAGTCTTTAACGTAATCGAAAGTTTACTTGGGATAAATAAAAATAGGAAGTCAAATATTTTCTTGGACTTCTTTAGGAGGATCTTGACCCTTCTTATTGTTGTCTTTGCCTTTATCTACTTTAGGGCAGAGACCATCCACCAGGGAAATGATTACATCTTGGGAATAATCAACAATCCTTGGTCCAATAATCTCTTAGAAGAAATTACAAATTCAAAGTTTGGCCTTGCCAACCTCTATCCTCTTGGAGTGGGAATTTTTATCCTACTTGTCTTTGACATCTTAAAGTACAATAGGATAAATCTTGGAGAAAAAATTATAAGACTCGTCCTTCCAATTAGATGGATAATTTATATGGCCTTTATCCTTGGAATTATAATTTTGGGAATTTATGGTCCAGAATTTTCTGAGTCAGCCTTTATTTATTTTCAGTTTTAGGTGGTTAAATGAAAAAATTTTTAAGAATTTTAAAATCAATAGTTTTTCTTGGCATCTTAATTTTTGCCTGCCTACAACTTAATAACCTCTTTATAAGAAAGTCCCTGGCAAAACCCTGGGACATGGGCAATAAAATTGGCGGCTTCTTTAACGAGACTGAAGACTACAATGCCATGTTCTTTGGGACAAGTCATTCCTATTGCTCCTTCGAACCACTTTATATCTATGAGAATACTGGTATAAAGTCCTATGTCTTGAGCTCTCAAAAGCAGCCCCTAAAGATAACGGCAACTTATGTAAAGGAAGCCTTTAAAAGAAAAAATCCTCAAGTGGTCTTTGTGGACATAAACGCTGGGCTTTTTAAAATCACAGAGGACTTGGGAGTTGTGAATTCTTATGCCGACTACCTTCCCATGTCAGTTAACAAACTCAAGATGATAGGGACAAAAGTGCCGAGGGACCTAAAGGCTCCTGCCCTATTCCCCCTTGTTGCCTATCACTCAAGGTGGGACGAACTAAGGGAGGAAGACTACGACTTTGACAAGGAATCTTATGACGACTACTTAAAAGGTTACGTCCTATTAAAGGGTCAGAGCCAGGGCTTCAAGAACGATGTGATTGCAGATGAGGAAGAATTTCTAGAGTCTATAAAAAATTTTGACAATGATGCTTATCTAAACGAAAACTTAAAAGCAATTGATGAGATAATAGATATTTGCCAAAAAAATGGAGCCCAAGTTTACTTTGTTAAGACGCCAGTTTATGCCTACTCCTATTATGCTGACAACATAAAAGCTTTTAGCAAATACTTAGAAGATCGTGGGGCAAAATTTATTGACTTCAACGATTTTTCTCATGAGATGGGACTTACAAAGGATGACTTTTACGACCCTCAACACTTAAATGTCCGTGGTGCAGATAAGTTTAATAAATTTTTCATCGACTACATGAAGAGTGAAGGAGTCTTCCAAGAAAATCTTGCTGACGACAAGGCTTGGTTTGAAGACTTGAAAACCTACCATATAAATAAATCTTGATAGACAGAGCAGTTTTTGCTTTGTCTATTTTTTTTGTATCCTTTTTGTAATGTGGGTATATTCCTGCTTTTCTCTTAACATTAATATTTTTAAAAATAAAATTATAAGCTTTCTTCTATAACTTCTTGATTTTTGCTAAATATGATAATAGAATATGTTTGAGGAGGTTTTTATGACAATTAGAGATTTGGAAATTTTCATTGAAGTTTGCAAGACTAAAAACATGTCTAACGCGGCAAAAAATCTTAAGATTTCACAGCCAACTGTTTCACATGCCATTTCACAAATTGAAAATGAGTACAATGTCAAACTATTCGATAGGATTTCAAAAAAATTATACATAACAGATGTTGGTTTAAGACTTTACGATTTTGCCATAAATATTTTGGAGCAATTTCAAGATACTGTTATTTTCTTACAAGGTTCATCAACTGCACACAACATTAATCTTGGCGTAAGTTCAAACTTTAGCTCTCAATTTCTCCTAGAGATCATAGATGAATATGAAGAAAAAAAGGGAGACATAAAGATAAGAGTTTATGTTGACTCACGTGAAGAGATACTTAAGAAGTTAAATTCTGGAATAATTAACATGGCAATCATTGATGGTGATGCTGGTGTTGAAACAAATATTGCAGAACCCTTCTACGAAGATGAAATTTATATAATTTCGTCAAATCATTCTGACTTAAAGGAAAAACCAGTCCTAACTCACGATGATTTAAAGGACAAGAAGTTTGTCTTGGGTGACCTAGACGAAGCTTCAAAGAAAATTCTTTTCTCCTACTTGAGGGACAAGAATATACCGATCGATATTAAATATATCTGTCAAAACAAGGACATGGTCCTAAATATTGTCAAATCTTCTAATGCAATATCACTTGGTGCCAGGTCTTCCTTCGATGATGACGAAATTATTATGCACAAGGTAGAAGACTTAGCAATTTCTAGGACTTATTACATGGTTTATCACAAGGAAGCCTTCCTAAAGAAAAACCTAAAGAACTTTGTTCAATTTATTAAGGGCAAGTTTAAAGAACAAGAGTAAATGGAAGTTCAATTCTTAAAATTTTTAGAATCAATCCACTCCCCCATCCTAGACAAGGTCATGATTTTTATAACAAGTCTTGGCAATGGGGGAATCTTTTGGATTGCCCTTGGTCTTATTATCTTCTTCCAAAAAAATAAGGACTCAAAAAAGAAAGCCCTTAGTATTTTTTTAAGTTTGATTATTTTTTCTATTGTTGGACTTTTAATCTTAAAGCCCATCATTGGAAGACCAAGACCCTTTATGGTAGAAGCCTTTGACCTCTTGATAAAAGAGCCCATGGGTTATTCCTTTCCATCAGGCCACACAGGCTCATCTTTTGCTGCAGCCTTTACAATTTATTATTACAATAAAAAAGAAGGAGCCCTTACCCTTATCTTGGCTGCCTTAATAGGATTTTCACGTATGTATCTATCAGTACACTATCCAACAGATGTCTTGGCTGGTCTAATACTTGGATACCTGTCAAGTCTTGTGGCTCTAAAAATAATTAAAAATAAGTATGAAAAAACTACCTCATAATTTTTTAAGAGGTAGTTTCTTTTTTTGCAATCTTAATATTTAATTCTTCGCCAAGGCTTCCGTAGATTTCTTGGTATTCTTCGTAGACATTTTTTAGTCTATTGAGGTTGAAGTCAATGGCTTCCTTGTCCTCAAGCATGTCCAATTGATTGAGGGGAAATCTCTCAAATAAAATAGAAATTTCTATTTCAAGGTCTTCCCTCATTTTTTCAAGTTGGTCATTACTCATCTCAAGTTCTTTGGGCCTTTCCTTTTTTAAAAAGTTTTCAAGTCCTTCCTTGTCGCAGGCCTTAAAGGCATTTCTCGCTTGGTCGAATTCTTCAAGAGAAAAGTCGTAAAGCTTGGGACTGTAATAAAATATTGCTTCCCTAAAGAGGTCTTCCACCTGTCTTTGGACCTCATCGTCAGCTAATTTAAGCTCAGCTTCATAGTCTTGGTCTTCTCTTAATTCATCAAGGTCCTTTTTAAATTCTTTCTCTGCTTCTTTTTTTGCAAGGTCTGGAGAAAGTTTATCCAAGAGTTTCAAGTTTCTTCTAACTTTTCTAATATTTAAATTTAGTGTATCTACATAATTTTCTAATTCCCCAAAGATCTCCCTATACTTTTCTTCAGTCTTGGGGATCAAATTTATAAGGGTGTCTTCTCTCACGAAGATAAGCTCTGACACCAAAAATTTCAAATAATTTCTTTCCATATCATCACCTGTCTGGTCTTAAACTTTATTACAAGTCTTCCCCTATGTCAACATCAAAGACATTGTAGGAAAAAATTGGGACCTTCAAAAATCCCCTTAGGTCGTTGTAGTCAATGTAGGACTTGGTCTTGTTCCATCCATCATAAACGTGCAAGAACTTGACCTTCATCCCCTTGAATTTATAAATTGAATAACCTGAGATAACTAATGAATGGTTCTTGTAATAGCCTGATCCCAGGTTCATAACTAGGGGCCTAAAGTTGTCGATCTCATCCTTCACGTGGGAGTAGAAGTTGCCAAGGTAAATTCCCCTTGCCCTTATGTCAATTTTATTTTTCTTGAAATAAATATTGGCAATGTGGGAGATCATCACAGGAAGGGTCCCTATTTTTTTGAAGTAGCCATTTTTCTTGGCGATTGCAAAGACTTCGTCATAGATTTCAAATTTGTCCTTGTCTCTAAAGTAATAGTTTATAATCCTTGTTAGGCTTGCTATGGTGCAGTTGTTGTGGCTGTCATCAAAGTCCCTTTGCAAGAAGTCTGGCAATTCTAAATCGCTGGACTCAATAAATCTTGCTCCATGATAATGGTCTTCTATATAAGTATTTAAGTTTGCAATTCTATTTTTTTCCATTTTTTCCTCCCAAGTCCTTTATACCCTTAGAAGAAATTATTATTAATCATATTTCTTTGGCCTGTTCATCTCTGGCAAATTCTTCCAATATTTTTTTGGCATGTTTTGCATCCTGAGTTTTTCATTTTTTCTCTCATCAATTGCAACAGCATCGTAGAAGGAAAGCCAGAGGTCAATATAAGAATCATCAGTCTTCATATCTTCTGACATTTCAAAGTCAAAGAAGTTGCCCCTCTCTCCATTGTAGATTACGGCCTTGCTGCGAACTATATCTGCAATTACAAATTTTTCATTGACTAGCCTTCTCTTGAAGTGCTTGTAGACAAAAATCAAAATATCATTTTGTGGTTCAAACTTGGCAAAGAGAAGGCCATCCTTTTCTTCAAAGCGAAGAAGTCCCTTGAAAGAGTGGATCTCTCCTGAGACCCTCTTTAATAAATTTTTGAATTCAACTAGGTCTTCGTCGGCACTTTCATAATAATAAAATCCATGGGTGTAGAGTTTTTTAAGGGTCTTGGCTATGGCCACTTCCTTTCTCTCGTTGTTTGCCGCAAATACCCTTAGGACTGAATCATAAAATGAATAAGAAAAGTTTTTTATTATTGAATCCCTAACCCTCTTGGCCTTATCAATTTCTGTGGGGCACTTGATCCTGTCAGCCATAAAATTCATTTGACCTGACCTCTTAGTGATTAAGTCCACATCTTCTAGGACCTTGTAGGCATTAAAAATTACTGTAAAAAGTCCTTCTATTGTCCCGTCGTATAAGTAAATCATATCTATCACTTAGTCGAGAAAACTAAGTTGTTCTCCTCCTTCCCTCTCCACCATTAAAGACCTCAAGGTCTCTTTGGAATCAAAGCTTCTTCCATAATACTTGCCTGAAATTGTTATAAAGTTTAGGGCCCTCTTGGTGGATATCCTAAGCTTCTTTAGGTCTTCAAGAGTCAAGTTAAAGGACCTCCTGGCTCTCACAATTTTTCTTGCAGACTGGGGACCAAAGCCTGGAACCTTTAAAAGTTCTTCAAGGCTTGCCTTGTTAATATCAATGGGGTCCCTGTAATTTTCTATGGCCCAGTCCATCTTCGGGTCAAGATTTAAGTCAAAATCTCTTTTTGTCTCACTTAAAAGTTCCCCTGCCCTAAAACCATAGAATCTCAGTAGGAAGTCCGCCTGATAAATCCTGTGTTCTCGAAGGAGGGGCGTCTTTATCTTTGGCAATTTGGAATCTTTTCTCACAGGCACATAGGCGGAGTAGTAGACCCTCTTTAGATTGTAATTATCGTAGAGAGACTGAGACCTTGTAAGGACATCCCTGTCGTGAATGTCCCCTGCTCCAACGATCATCTGACTAGTTTGACCTGCTGGCAAAAACAAGTCCTTCTTTGAAAATTTTTTATATTTTTTCTTTTCAAGCTTGTTGACCTTTAGAGTTTTGGAAACTAGGTCCATGGGCCTTGTTATTTCATCAAGATTTTTTTCTGGAGCAAGAAGGGCCAGGCTCTTTTCTGTTGGGAGCTCAATATTTATGCTCATCCTGTCCACGTATCTGCCCAATTCTTTTATAAGCTCTTGGCTGGCACCTGGTATGGCCTTCATGTGGATGTAACCGTTGAAGTTTTCTTCTTGGCGAAGCCTCTTTGCAACCTCTATTAACTTCTCCATGGTGTAGTCGCAGGACTTGAAGATACCAGAAGACAAGAAGAGGCCCTCAATGTAATTTCTCTTGTAAAAATTTATGGTCAAGTCAACGACTTCATCAACTGTAAAGGCCGCCCTCTTGGAGTCCACACTCTTGGCATTTATGCAGTAGTTGCAGTCGTAGATGCAATGATTTGTAAAAAGTATCTTAAGAAGAGATATGCACCTGCCATCTTCAGACCAGGAGTGGCAGATTCCACTTTGGATAGCGTTTCCCAATCCACCCTTATTCTTTCTATTAGAGCCAGAAGATGAGCAGCTCACGTCATACTTTGCAGCATCAGACAAAATTTTTATTTTTTCTTTTAATTCCATATTACCACCAAGGTCATTCTAACATCGAAACTTGTGTTTGTAAACAAATTTTCTTTTGTAGTTCTTTGTTTTGATTTCTTTCAATGGCTTGTGGATCTTCATGGATTTTTAAAATTTTTAAATTTTGTAGTAATTTCCGATTCAATATCTTCTAAGACTTCATAATTCTTAATAACTTTATAAGTTTCTATAACTTCATACTTTTTATGAGCCTATATTATTTCATGACTTCATGATTTTTTACGACTTGATAATTTATTATGATTCAATATTTTTCTATCACATAATAATTATTTATGACTTGATAATTCTTTGTAACTTCATATTTCTCTACTAATCCACAATTTTTTGTGACTTCACACTTTTCTATGACTTCATAATTTTTTATAACGCCAAAACCTTTGAGGATTTCTCAAATTTTTATGACCTCATAAGTTTCCAGAACTTCCTAATTTTTAAAATTAAAAATTCTCAATAAAAAAAATCTGCCCGAAAGCAGATTAATTTTTATCATTTTCAATTAATTTATTATATTGAAAGCTTGCCAGCGTTGGATATATAAGATGAAATTCTTTCCATGGCTGCAAGAGTTTTTTCATAAAGAAGTCCTGATTCAGGATTACAAATTTTTTCTCTCATCCTTATCATGTGGTTGTTCCTAAAGTCAGAAGCCTCTTTTTGAACAAGTTCATTGGACTCACGCATGAATACAACTCTTTGGTCTTTTTCCATGTCTCCGTCATAGGAGTGGAACATTTTTTCAATAATAGTATTTATTTCTCTCATTTCATCAAAAGTCACATCTGTGAAGAAAAGACCTTCGTCATTTTTTAACTTGGCAACTTCAGCAATATTTTTGGAGTGGTCCCCAATTCTTTCCATGTCTCTAGATATTCTAAGATAAGCTGCAAAGTTTGCAGAAGTTTCCTTATTCATTGGTAGGCCTAGTGAATCAATAATAAAGGCCGAAATTTGTTTGTTGAGGTAGTTAATAACTCCCTCTCTCCTAAATATTTCGTCGTATTTCTCGTCGTCAAACTCTTTTAAGAGTTCAACAGAGGACTCATAGTTCATAGTTACAATATCAAGTAGCCTTCTAACCTCTGCCTTGACATCAGTAAAGGTTGCTGGTGCATCCTTTGTAACATTTAAGTTGATATATTGTAGAGACATCTCTTCTTGTTCCTTGTCTATACCAGGAATAATCTTGAAGGCTAGGTCTGCAAGCTTCTTGGAGAAAGGAATTAAAATGATTGTAGTTGCAATATTAAAGAGTGTGTGAAGGTTGGCAATCTCTGCTGCCGGTAAGTTCCTTGAAAATCTTTCTACTATCTCGTCTATTGGGATCACAAAGGATACAAGGATAAATATTATTGTACCAATAATGTTAAAGAGAACGTGAACTAGGGCAGTCCTTCTTGCGTTCTTGGAAGATCCAACTGAAGATAAAACTGAAGTCACACAAGTACCAATGTTAAATCCTAGGATTATATACATGGCTGAGTGAAGTGATATTACACCTTGATTGGCAACGGCTTGCAAGATACCAAGAGATGCTGATGAAGATTGGAGTAAGGCTGTTATACCTGTACCTGCCAAAACTCCCAAGATTGGATTGTCAAACTTAGTCATTACAGTTGAAAATCCAGGATAGTCCCTTAGGGGTTCCATGGAGTCACTCATAAATTGCATACCCATGAATAAAAATCCAAGGCCTATAACAGCTTGACCTACGTATCTTTTCTTCTTACTCTTGGAGAAAGTGCTCATCAAAAAACCTATAAAGGCAATTATAGGTGCTAGGGTTGAAATGTTTAGGGCTACCAACTGACCTGTGATTGTTGTACCAATGTTTGCTCCCATAATAATTCCAACAGACTGATAAATAGTCATTAGGCCTGCATTTACAAAACCTACAACCATTACTGTAGTCGCTGAAGATGATTGGATAACTGCTGTGACAAGAGCACCAACTAGAATAGATTTGAAGAAGTTGGACGTCATCTTTTCAATGACAACTCGGAGTCTATCACCTGCGACTAGTTCGAGGCCCGAGCTCATCATTTCCATTCCATAAAGGAAAAGAGCAAGTCCTCCTAATAGTTCAATAAAATAATTAATTGACATAAGTCCTCCCAAATTGTATTTCAATTTCATCTTACAATATAATTTCTAATTTTTAAAGGAAAAGTAAAAAATTTGTAAAGAATTTGCAAAGTTATATAAAAAAAAGACGGCTAAGCCGTCAAATTTTCTTATTTTAATTTGTATCTTTATTTTTAAATTTCTCTAGAAGCTTTTAGGTAAAAAGGAATTGCTAAGACTTGTGCAAAAATTGAAAGGCCAATCATAAGTGGAAGAGACTTAGAATAAATCACTCCAAGTACCCAAGACCCCAAGAACCAAAAAATTCCAAAGGAGCATTCAAAGATTCCGTAGCCCGTTGCCCTATTTTTCTTTGGAACCATGGAAGTCACAGCAGCCTTTAAGATGGACTCTTGTGCTCCCATGCCTATTCCCCAAAGGACTAGGCCAAATAAAAGCGCAAGTTCACTTTTGAAGCCAAAGATGAAAAGAGAGAAGGGGGCAGAAATAATCGTTGAGATGACAAGGACCCTAACTCCCTTTTTGTCATAGATGTGACCAAAGATAAGAGCAGCCACAGCATCCACTAACATGGCTCCTGCGTATAAAAGTGGTAGAGTCTCTTCACTTATTAGCCTAAAAGTTCCATAAGATCCTCCAGGGCCTGTAAAGTTTTTGGATATGTGCATTATGACAAGGGCGTAGTCCATAAAGCCAAAGGCAAAAAATGAAATTCCAACAATATAGTAAATAAAAGACTTCTTCATGACAAAGGCTTCTTCTTTTTTTGCTTCAGGTTCAAAGGCCTCTGGGTTTGGAAACTCCCTCTTAGTTAAAAATAAAAGGAGGATGGTAATAAAACCTGGGATTGCCAAGAAGGCAAAGGCAGTCCTATAAATTTCAAAAGTTGTGCCATCTGTTTTAAATAGCATGACTAGATATAAAAAGACTGGTCCCAAGAAGGCCCCAATTTGGTCTAGCATCTCTTGGATCCCAAAGGACTTGCCAACTCCTTCTTGACTGGCAGCAAAGGACATAATTGTATCCTTGGCAGGTTTTTTTATTGCCTTGCCCATCCTTTGAATGACAAGTAAGAGGGCAGCAGCTATCCAACCCTTTTCCCCAACTAGGGCAAGGGCCGGCACTGCCAAGATATCTAGTATGTAGCCAAAGATTACCATAGGCCAATATTTCTTCGTCCTGTCAGTTATTTTTCCAAAAACATATCTCATGGAGTAACCAATGAGTTCTCCCAAGCCTGATATAAATCCAATAGTTCCTGCCGAGGCACCAAGTAGGGCAAGATAGGCTCCCCTAATGCTTGATGCCCCTTCGTGAGTCATATCTGAAAAGAGGCTGACAATCCCAAATAAAATTATAAAAGTCATGGCTCTTGAAAATCTTTTTTCCTTCATCTTATACACTCCCAAAACTTTTATTCATAATAAATTTATTTCTTCTTAACAAAAACTGTAATACCATTGATTATTATTGATCCAATAGTGCAGACAAAGAGGGTCTCTCTTATTGTTGGGATGACATCAAGGGCGCCAGCTATATCTCCTTTTTCCAAGAAGTTTGCCCCCATATTATAAAAGCCAAAAATAGCAATACATGTAAAGGCCATGCTGAGAAACCTATCCCTAGATGGATCTTTCCCATTTAACCATCCCAAAATATTTTTAACAGCAAAAAATATTGCAATAAGTCCAAAAATAATTTCCATCTTATCCTTCTTTCTTAAAAAATTCCTCTCTAGTAAGCAAGTTTACATTTACATCTCGCCTCTCGTCCATAAGAGGAAGGTATTCATCTTTTATTACTTTTTGAGGAATAAAACCACACTTATCTTGAACTCTCTTTGATTTTTCATTTCCTGTGTAGTAGGCACACCAAACCTTGGTCATACCCAAGTCACAAAAGGCATGTCTCAAGATTTCTCCAACTGCTTCCGGCATAAGTCCTCTTCCCCAAAATTCTTTGCCCAGCCAATAGCCAAGCTCGCACTCATCATCCCTATCTGTAAGATTTGTATCGCCTCTTAATTTCAATCCAATTGCCCCAATTGCCTTGTTGTCTTCTTTAAGAGCAAGGGCATAGATTTCTTCCCCTTTAAAAACATTTTTTATTATGCTTATGCTATCTTCAATAGACTTGTGGACAGGCCAACCTGCAACGGGTCCAACCTCAGGATCCTTAGCATACTCAAATAAGGACTCTGCATCATCGAGTGTCCACCTTCTAATAATAAGTCTCTCTGTCTCCATATTTTTAAATCCTATTCCAATCCTTTGATTTTAAATTTATAAACCTTTCTTCATTTCCCTCAAAAATTTTACCCTTGAAGTCAACTTCATACATGACCTTCTTGCCTAAGTGCCTTAGGCTTATGATGGCCTTATTATTTTTATCTTCTACTTCAAATTCTTCTATTTCATTCCAAGGCATTAGGTAGAAGTTCCTCTTAGTTGAGTTTGAAATTTCACTTTCATAAAGACCCTTAGGGCTAAAATAGAGGATAAAGGTCCTTGATGAATCAAAAGTGTAATAGATATTACTTAGGATCAATTTGCCCAGTCCTGTCTTTAGGTCATTGGCCTTAAAGGCTACAAGATAGTTGTCCTTATCTCCAAATATTTTTTCAACTTTTTCACTAAATTCCTTCTTGTCATTAAATAATAATCCCATAAAAACCTCACTTAAATATAAAAACTTCCTTTATGTCCTTGCCCAAGACCTTTGAGATTTTGTAGGCTGTCTCAAGTGTCGGACTAATTGTGTTATTCTCGTAGGCCATTATCGACCTCCTCTTAAGTCCCACAGCCTTTGCCAACTTGTGTTGAGAAAGTCCAAGTTCTTTCCTGTACTGGGCAATTTTATTTTCTATTACTACATTTTCTATTTCCATTAAATCACCTGACGCTTTTGGTTACATTTATGGTACCAAAATTTGTTCTCGTCTTCAATAAAATTTTTCAATAAAAAATCAGTGATTTTCATCACTGACTTATAGATTTATTTTATTTTTTCAAAGGTATTTCCATTGTTTCTTGAGATGTAGTTAGATTTATTGTTATTTATGTCCTCAAAGTCCAAATGGATTAGGCCCTCATCATCCATCCTTCCGGAAACCTTTGGGCTTGTCTCTTCAAGTTCAGATATAAATTTCATCTTGTCTTCAGAGATTTTTACAAAAAACCAGCGTGACCTTGCCCCTGCCCTGTCAACTTCTAGGAGACCAAAGTCAGAATTTTCTATTTTTATGGCGTCTGAGACCTCAAAGTTTTTTAAAATTTCTTCTTTATTTTCTTCTTCATCAAAACTTTCTTTTTCATCAAGATCTTCGAGACCAGTCTTTGCAACTTCATCTTCTCCTTGCTCATCAAAGCTTTCTCTTTCACGAATTAAGATTTTTAAAATATCTCTTATTTCTTGGTCATCAATCTTTTTTAAATCATCAAAGGTATTTTTAATTTCCTCTTCACTTAACTTGTCCATAGTGATTAAATTTTTTCTGTAGACCTCATAAATTGGATCCATCCAACCCACATTTAAAACATAATATTTATCTCCATTATAGATTAAATTACGATCTTCTTTACCAGAAAAAGCATATGGCAAAAACAAATAAGGGTTTGAAATCAAAAAAAGTCCAATTAAGACTAAGCCCACAAGGACCTTTAAGTATTTGTTAAAGTTAAAATTTAAAATCTTGTAAATAGAAAAAATTTGCCAGCCTAAAAAAACTAAGAAGCTAAGACCAAGCAGGATGTTGTTAATTATTGGAATAAATTCAATTTTATTAACTAAAATCGAAATCCCAAGGACTTGCCCAAAGGAAAGTAAATAAAGAAAAATATATAAAAGTTTTTTATCTTTTAAAGTCATTGGCTCCCTCCTAAATAATCTTTTCTTACATTATAATATTTTAAAAAATTTTTGGGCAAAAAAATTAGGAGAGCTCGTCTCCTAATAATCTCACTAATCTTACATATTATCTTTTACACCAACAGCAACCATCTTTGCCTTAGCACGAACTTCGCCATCAACTTCCATCACCATGTTAACAATTACCTTTCTCTCGCCAATTTCTTCAGCAGTAGCAGTAACTGTAACTTCCTTGTCCATTGGAGTTGGCTTTTTGAAATCAACTTCAAGTCTTGCAGTGATAAATCTGCCAATAACTGTGCCTTCCTTAAGTTCAAGGCCAAGGTCTCTGTGTTTGAACCAAGCAGCTGAAGCAGTGCCGTGGCAGTCGAAGATCATGGCAATCATTCCACCAAAGAGGTTGGCAGGAACTCCACCTGTGTAAACTGAATCTGGAGTAACCTTTGCGATGCACTCACTTCCATCTTCTGATGGATAAGACCTTAGGTGCATTCCCTCGTGGTTCTTTGGTCCACAACCCCAACAATATTGAAATCTTTCGCCGTAAGTTTCTTGAATAGCAATTTTTTTATTTTCTGACATAATATCCCCCTTGTAATCTCATTTATAAGAATATTTTATCACAGAGTCAAATTATTTTCTTCTTTAAGTCTTTCTTTAAGAATTTTAATTTCAGAATTATAAAATTTTATTCTTATTATTAGTTATAGTAAATGTATCTTTTAAGTAGTAGATTGAAAAATATTTTGATAGGCCTTTTTGTTTTTAATAAAAATAAGCTTTGATAGAATAAAATTTAATTTTTATATTCTTGTTATTTCCCTAAATAGCTGGTATACTTTAATTAGCAAAAGTTGATAGAAAATAAAATAAGATAACTTACATATAGTTTTTTCAAAAAATAAAATAGATTATTATTTTTATCTTAAATAGTATTTTATCAATTCTACCAATAATGTGTAGTATTAAATCTCGACCCAATCTTTTAAAAGGAGGATTGAATATGAAAAAAATAAAAAATTCACTTATAAGTTCCCTATTAATTATGAGCCTTATTCCAACTTGTGTTTTCGCGGCAGGACAAGTTCCACCTTCTGCATCTGATAAAAATATCAATATTATGATCAATGGAGAAAGAAAAAATCCTCCTCAAGAAATGGGAAGTCCTTATCTTGACATGAAAACTCAAAGGACCATGGTGCCTCTTAGGTTTATATCAGAAAATCTTGGCTTTAAAGTTGACTTCTTACAAAAATCAAAGGACAATCCTATGGGTGGAATTGTTATAAGGGACCAAAATAATGTGGAGATTAGAATGGAAATAAATTCTAAGAATGCCACTAGGATTACAGGTGGCAAAAAAGAATCTCTTTCACTAGATTCTCCTTCTCTTATCTATGATGGTAGAACTTACGTGCCTATTAGATTTATATCTGAAGCTACGGGCTACCAAGTTTCTTGGGAAAAAGACACAGTTATAATTAGCAGTGATTGCCCTGTAATAAAGTCCATAGCTGAAGAAGAAACTAAAGAGATAGCAAAAAATTTAGAACCAGAAGATAAAATGCCTACTGGTTCAGTTGGCGACTCAAATAAATTTATGAAAAATCTAATGGACTACAGAACTTCCAAGGGTCTTGGTCAAGTAAATGAAGATAAGGAATTAAATAGGCTTGCACTTTTAAGAGCCCAAGAAGAATTAGACCAATTTATATCTACTGGTGATGCTGACCACGAAAGTCCTGGAGGATACAACAAGGATTTAGGAGAAAACCTAGCACTTTCACGTTACACTCTTGGAGCAAGAGACGAAGCCCCATGTGACGGCTGCTTAAAAAGATGGAAAAATTCTCCTTGCCACAATGACAACCTCTTAAATAAAGATTCTAAAAGAGGTGGCTATGCTTGTGCCAGAAAGATTATTGACAATAAGGTTTACGAAGCATCAATTTATCTCTTTGGATTTTAATTAAAAAACTAACGACTTATTATAAATTTTTACACTAAAAAATGGAGTCTAGGCTCCATTTTCTTTTTTTATAAATTTTTTACCTCATCTTTTATACTTACTCATCAATTAAGCCTTCCTTAATTAAAAATTCCCTTGCCACATCTCTTGCAGGTCTTCCCTTGACGTCAACTTCATAATTCATCTCTGCCATTTGATCTGAAGCGATTTTGCCAGCAAGTTTATTTAAAGCTTTCTCCAAATCCGGATATTTTTCTAGGCTCTCACTTCTCATAAGTGGAGCTGCTTGATAAGGTGGAAATAATTTTTTATCATCTTCCAAGACTTTTAACTTATTGGAGATTATCTGGCTGTCTGTTGAGTAAACATCAGTAACACCTATGGACCCATTGGCTATTGCAGTATATCTTAGGGCTGGCTCCATGGTCTTCACATCAAAGTGAAGGTCGTAAAGACTTTTTAGTCCCCTGTTCCCATCTTCCCTGTCATTAAATTCTAGGGTGAAGCCTGCCAGGATGGACTTTTCTAATTTTTTTAAGTCAGAAATTTTTTCCAAATTATTTTCTTCTGCAAAGTCTTCTCTAACTGCAAGGGCATAGGTATTTTGAAATTCACTTGGGTTTAAATAGACCAAGTCATCTTGCTTTAAGATTTCATCTCTTGCCACCTTATAATATTCTTCTGGATCCTTTTCAATATCTCCTGGATCAGAATTTAAAAGTGTAGAAGTGATTGTACCTGTAAACTCTGGATAGATGTCAATACTTCCTGACTTTAAGGCTTCATATAAAAAACTAGTCTTGCCAAAGTTTGGCTTTAGTTCAACTTTTATGTCTGTCTCGTCTTCAATTAGTTCCTTATACATATTGATTAAAATTTCTGGCTCTGCCCCAAGCTTACCAGCTATGACAAGGGACTTGTTCTTGTTTCCTCCAAAGGGAACAAAGGACATAGCCAAAAGAACAAGGGCCATAATAAAGGAAATTAAAATTGTCTTTAGCTTTTTATTTTGCAAGAATTTAATCAAGGCTCCAAATAAAACTGCAAGTAGGGCAGAAGACAAGGCACCTATTAAAATAAGAGCCGAATTATTCCTGTCAATCCCCAATAAGATAAAGGATCCAAGTCCACCTGCACCAACAAGGGCAGCAAGGGTTGCTGTTCCAATTATCATAATGCTTGAAGTCCTCACACCAGACATAATAATTGGCATGGCAAGGCTAAGCTTATATTTTTTTAATTTTTCCCACTTAGTCATCCCAAAAGCCCTGGCTGCTTCTTCAAGAGAGGGGTCGATTTCTGCAAAACCAGTGACGGCTCCTTGGTAAATTGGAAAGATTGCATAAATCACAAGGGCTGTTATGGCTGGCAGCTTTCCAATCCCCATAAAGGGAATAAAAAGTCCCAAGAGGGCAAGGGATGGAATTGTCTGAAAAATTCCCGTCACTTGAAGGACTCCTTCATTTATTTTTTTGCGGTTAGACAAAAATATGGCCAAGGGAATTGCTATTACAATTGCAATTACAAGGGACATCAAGGAAATCTGGAGATGTTCAAGAAGAGAAGTGACCCACTGGCCCTTTCTCTCTGCAAATGTTGTAATCAAACTATTCATTAATTTCACCCTCCTCTTTGAAGAAACTTGCAACAAAATCATTGGCAGGATTGTTGACAAGGTCTTCTGGGCTTCCAATTTGGACAACCTTGCCGTCCCTCATGAGGCAAATCCTGTCAGCAAGTTTTATTGCCTCCCTCATGTCGTGGGTTACGAAAACAGTTGTAATCTTGAAGTCACTGTGGAGCTTCTTCACCAAGTCTTGGAGCTGAGTTCTTGATATTGGATCAAGAGCCGAGAAGGGCTCGTCCATTAAGAGGACCTTGGGGTTGGCAGCAATAGCCCTTAAAATCCCAATTCTCTGTTTTTCTCCACCAGACAAGTCTTCTGGCAACCTATTTTTATAAACTTTTGGGTCAAGGTCAACTTGCTTCAAGAGAGAGTCCACCCTCTTGGCAATCTCTTTTTTATTAATCTTTTTCATCTCAGGAATTAGACCAATGTTTTCTGCCACAGTGAGATTTGGGAAAAGGGCAATCTCTTGCAAGACATAACCCATCTCAAGTCTCATTTCCCTTAGGGGATAGTCCTTAATATTTTTTTCTTGGAAGAAAATATCTCCCTCAGTCTGCTCTATCAACCTATTTATGAGTTTTAGCGTCGTAGTCTTCCCGCTGCCACTGGGGCCAACTAAGACGAAAAATTCTCCCTCTTTGATTTCAAAGTTGAGATCATCGAGGACTTTTTCCTTCCCGTCGTAAGACATAGAAACGCCTTGGTATCTTATCATAATATTCTCCTTTGTTGCTAAAAATAATTTACTTAAATAACTTACCCCTGGACAAAAAAATAATTCACAAATCCCAATTTATCTGAGACTTGTGAATTTTATTTAAGATTTATTTTTTTCTTAGAGTCCTAAAGATAAGGGACTTAAAAAATTACATATTAGTAAGTCCACCATCAGACACCAAAATTTGTCCGTTGATGTTTGACGCTTGGTCAGATGCAAGGAAAAGAAGATTTTCTGCAATTTCTTCAGCACTTGCCACCATCTTGTCAAGCTTTGGTCCCCTCATTACAACTTCCATGCCCTTTTCATCTACATCATTTAGCTTCTCCATAATTTCTGTTGCAATACCACCAGGTGCTACAGCGTTGCAGCGAATTTTATCATTGGCATACATGGCTGCAGTGTTTCTCACAAGACCATGGATGGCACTCTTGGACATTGTGTAAGCAACTCCTGCCTTGCCACCTCTTACACCTGCAATTGATGTTGTGGCAACAATGGATCCTCCATCCTTCATTAGAGGAATAGCTCCTTTAAAGAGCCTAAAGGACCCCTTGACATTAACTTCGAAGATCCTATCAAAAGTTTCTTCCTCGCAGTGAGTTACAGGTTCGAACTTGTCCATTATACCAGCGTTGGCAATAAGGACATCAAGCTTGTCATTTTCACTTTTTACTTTTTCAAAAAGTCTGTCTACATCTTCTTGCTTAGACACATCTCCTGGCACAGGAATAATTTCTCCCTTGCAACCCGATGACTTGGATTCTTCAGCTAGAGCTTCTAGCTTTTCCTTTCTCCTTGCAAAGGCATAAACCTTTCCGCCTTCACCTGCTGCCATAAGGCTTGCAGACCTTCCTACACCAGATGAAGCACCAGTGATAACAAGAACTTTATTAACAAATCTCATAAGATCCTCCTTTGTTTACTTCATTTTGATTTACTATAATATCATTGTAACAAATTATAGATGGGGTTTTTATATTATTTTACCTTCTAAATTTATTCCCTATCTTAAAAAATTAAAGGGAAATATTAAAAATTCTCTCCCTCTATAATAAGATTCGTCCGATTCCAATCTGTGGTAGATGGTGTAGGAATAAAGGATTGCCTTGTAAGAAACTGTTCCACCGTCCTTGTAGCGATATCTTATTGGAAAGCACAAGATTAAAATGATTAACAAAATAAGAAGCTTTTTCCTCATAAAATTTTATCCTCTCTCAAAAATTTTTATGAAATGTATTCTAAATAGAGTATATTATTAAGACCACTTTAATTCAAACAAAAAACAGCGGAGCTTTTGACCCCACTGTTTTACAACTTAAATTTATATAATTTATTTCACCTAATATTTATCTAAATCACTTTTCAAAATGATTCTCGTAGTTATCTATTAAAAGTCTAAGTCTCTTAACTTCTTCTTCAAGGAGTTCTCGCCCCTCGTCGGTAATTTTATAATACTTCCCCTTCTTATCTACTTCAACTCTTGTAATCAAATCATTTTCTAAAAACTGGGCCAAGAGGGCATAGAGGGTTCCTGGCCCTAAGTTTATTCTTCCTCCTGTGATTTCACTTACCCAAGCTCTTATTTCTGCCCCGTTTCTAACTTGTCCTAATGCCAAGATGGTAAAGTACATGGGCTCTGTTAGGGTTTGGAATTGATCTCTTGCCATGCTTACACCTCCAAGATTTTTGCAATCTCTTCTTGGACCTTTTCATCCTCTAGATTACCACTTACTTCTAAGACCACATTCTTATATAAAATCAAATAGTCTTCTTGATCTGATGTGATATAAGTCCTGTCATAAGGATAAGTTTCAGAAATGTCTTTAACAAATTCAGCTCTATAAGGGCGCTTCATAGAATTTTTTAGAATTCTTTCAAATAAATTACCTGCAAGGTCCTGTGACTTTACTACAGTCTTTTTTATACCAAGATCATTTTTTTCTGATGAATAATAATCGCAGCTTTCTGTCAAAAAGCTTCTATTTTCCTTAGTCTTTATAAAATCTCCCACCACTTGGCTTTCAATCTCATTAGAAGTAGAGAATTTGTCGATTAAAGTAAATATAGATACATTGGTAATTAAAGAAATTAAAATTACCATTGAGATTAGAATAAATTTTTTCTCACCTCTTTTTATGTTCATTGTTTTAATTTTTTTGCGATAGAAATAAACAAAAGAAATCATAATAAAAGTTGAGAGAAGACTTATTAGATGAGTTCTGTCACTAGACCCATCATTAGGAAGTAAAAATTCTGATCCAAAGGCAAGAATCATTAAAATAATTGGAGTATAAAATAATAAGACAAAGGCCTTGGAAAAAGTAAGTCTTGAAAATTTTATATCACTTATGCTTTTCACATCCTTGTTCCTCTTTCTAAAAAGTATATGGTCTCCCAAGGCTAGAGTATTGAAAAGAAAAAATAAAATAACAGCCGGCCACATAAATATTAGGTAGTTTGAATAAAATATATCCCTAGAAAAAAATCTAGAAGTTATAGAGAAAACTATAAATACAAAGAATATAAAAGTTATGCTAAAGGAAATTAGTTCTCCTTTGGCACCCTTATTTAAAATTTCAATTTCTTCCTTTTCGTCGTTATAAAGAGAGTCTTGACTTCCTTCATCAAGCTTGTAGATGTTTATGTTGTAGGTCCTGTCTACAAGATGCCAACCAAGGTCTTTTGCCATCTCATCAAAGTCCCTTAGTTCATCCTTAGAGAAGGCAGAAAAAGATCCTTCGTTAGGTGCAATAGAAACTTTGTATCTGGCATCTTCTGGTTCAGCTTTTTTAAACTTGTGGATGAAGGACAAAATTATTTTTTCAATTTGCCAGCCCTCTTTAGCCATGTCCTCATACCACTTTTCAACAAGTCCAAAGTTTGTATAAGTTAAATGTCTTGCCTTTAACATAATCTATCCTCCTTTAGTATCGACTATCGATAATTAGATTGTATATCGAGACTCGATAGATTGCAATAATACTTGAAATTTTTTATTTATAAGAATTTGTATTTCATCTTCTATTTCAAATTTTATCTCTCAAAGGATTTTTATATAAAAAAGATCCTTAAGATTTAACATCCTAAGGACCTTTGATTTTTTCTATTAAATTCTTATAAGTAAGTTTTTGTTTGCTATAAAAATGATCTTCAATGTCTTAAGTTAATATTCATAATTTTTTTGGCTCTTAACAAAGTCTGATCATTCTTCCTTATTTAACTTTACTGATTCCAAATGATAGTCCGATTTTAATCTCTTAAAAAATTTACCAATATTATAATGTTTGTGAAAAGATAAAGTCGATTTAATCATTGCTTTGTCCTCTATCTCTTCATCAAGTATGTCTAACCTTCTTATTTCCACGCCTTCTTTTGAAGCAAAATCTAAAAAGTTATCCTCATCGAAGATATCACTAGCAAACACCATAATGTAAGACTTGGATATCCTATCATTTATTAAATTACTGATACCCTTTAATGAAATCAAGGTCACTAGACATACTACAGTTGCTATTATTGCTCCTTCATGAAATCCAATTCCTACTGCAAGTCCTATTGCAGCAGATAGCCATAAGGTCGCAGCTGCGGTAAGGCCTGACACACCGTCTTTTGTCTGAAGTATAGTACCTGCGCCCAAAAATCCAATTCCACTTACAACTTGACCTGCAATTCTTGCCGTATCTCGTCCAACGTCATCAGATATTTCACCAATTCCTTCTATTCCAATGAGCATAATTAAGCATGCACCAACGCTTACTATTATATGGGTCCTAAAACCAGCCGCCCTATTTTTAATTTCCCTTTCTATTCCAATAATGGCACCTAAAAAAGCCGCCAAAATTATTCTAATTGTTACTAAAAATATATCTATTCCCTTCCCCTACCTTCGATAAATGTTTAAATGAACTTTATAATTTCTTTTTGAAGATATAATCTTTACCATATTAACACGTTTACTGTCCTGAAATTATGTTAGAAAGTTGAAATTTTATTAAAGAACCTAATTATTATGAATTTTAAATTACTATTCATTTGTTAAATAGTAATACACTTCACCTTGATTCACTTCTCAATAAATATAACAACTAACTCCTTCTATATTAAAAAATATAGAAGGATAAATTAGGTTGTCTAATAGTTTCGCTGACTATTTGGATATATCTTTTTAAAAGTTTCCAACACTTCTTTTTTGTCCGTAACAATAAAAATAGATGAAGAATCTTCTGCTACTATTTCAATTTCAGCTAATGGATGTTGGATTATAGAAACACCATCTTCATAGAGTTGATTATTGTCCCTTGCATTAGGAAGCCTATAACTCAATATTTCTTCATCTGAAATATTATCTGGTATTGCAGAGAAAACGGCCCATATCCATTGAAAATTTTCTTCATTTAAAGAATCTATTAACTTATCTGTGGACAATATTATGTAGTCCTTTTCATTAATTAAATTAAACAAATCTCTAGACAAAGGATACGCCTCAATATCTGTTATTAACCATTTGTAATTAACAATATATTTACCTATTGCATCTAAAATCTCTAAAAGATAAGAATATTCTTTTCTATCTCTTGTGGATATATATCTCATAATGCCCTCATATTCAAACTTTAATTATTTTACTATAATCACAATAATCCCAATTAAAATAAAAATAATCCCAATAATAAGCTCTACTAAGCCTACCTTCTTAGCGTAGACTTCAGTCTTTCTACCTGATTTAAAATCCCTTTCAAAACCATTAATCAAATTATATTTTTCTTTAAAGTAAATTAAATAGCCGAAAGTAATAAAAGCTAATCCTACTAGTATAAGTATTATCTTCATTAATATCATAAGACACCTCTCAAAACTTCTTAGATGGACAAGTCTTTTGTAATAATTATACTACAATGAATTCCACTACTTATATTGACTTTTTTCTTAGACAAAAATATAATTTAGTTAGAAAGTATGAATTTCTAACTCAGGAGGTTTTGTTATGTTAGTTGAACTAAAAGCTAAATCACAAGTCACTATCCCAAAAGATATAGTAAACTCTATGGAATTAAATCAAGGAGACCAATTCGAAGTAACTGAAGATAATGGAAAAATTGTGCTTGTCCCAGTTGCAATCTACCCAGAACATGTAATAAAAAATTTAAAGGCTGAAGTAAAAGAAATTAAAGAATCTATAAAAAATGGTGATCAACCAATCTTTGATTCTATTGACTCCCTATTTGAGGAATTGGACAAGTAATGTCATATAAAATTACATATTCGAAGGCCTTCAAAAAACATTACAAAAAACTATCTGACACTGAAAAGAAACAGACTAAAAAGAAACTCAAGTTTTTTGTAGAAAATCCTACTCATCCATCTTTAAGAACCAGGAAAATACAAGGTGCAGATGGAATATGGGAGTCTTCTGTTAACATGGATATTAGAATTATTTGGTTCTATGAAAATAATGAATTGATATTTCTTTTAGACGTTGGACACCACGATATCCTGGACAAGTTTTCAATTCGTGTTTTATTATAGTTATTTAAATCTTTATATACAAAATCCCCATATTTTAATGAGAAGTAGTTGGTAATTACAGCTCTTAAATAAACTTCTATATGCTCCATCAACGAAAACAAAATATGTCTAAGTTCCATGTCAAATAAATATAGATCAACTATATTTTCAAAGGTAGTTCCATCTATGTACTTACCATTTCCTTTTAAAGTTACACTATAGGCTTTAATAAGTCGATACTAAGATATTCTGTTAAGCACACTTTTTGCATAATTTTTATCTTCTATTTCTAAACCTAAAGATATTAAGTTTTCTATTTATTTGCTTATACTTATGGGAGTTTGGTGGGGCTTCTTCAAATTATTTCTCCTTATAATCAAAAGACCCGACTTACACCACTTTAAGAGGCATGTCGGGTTCTGTTGGCTTTATTGTGTATTTGATTTTTATCCTTGTCAATTTTCTATTTCAACTTCAAGTCCTGATTTAAATATTAATTTAAGCTTTTTATCATAAACTATACTTTTTTATATTAGAAGTTAATTTGTAATTTAAACCACCGCTTACTTCTGCTATTACATTAGTATTAATAATTGTATTTCCATTTGCGTTCATACAACATTTGCATTAGCAGCTAAAGTCATAAGAATTAATACTACATCCCTAGACTCAATGTCGTCACATTGTATTATTGGTTTATTTTTTCATTTTCAATATACATAACTTTATACTTTTTTAATTCTTAATAGATTCTAACTATTTTCTTTTTTCGCCAAAGCATTATTTACTTTATATCCAATGATGAAGTAAAATATCATTTGCAATACAACTATGATTGTCATAGTTGTATTATTTAGACTATTACTAAATATTATAATAATATTTAGTAATATAAAAAATATAGCATATATTCGCAAAAGTTTTGCTGCATACTTATGCGCATACTCCCAGTTTTCTTTTGATTTCATACTTAATGCTGTTCTAAATCCACTATACTTACTAATATTTCCATTTGCTTTATACTTATAAAAAAAAGACAAAAACAACCCTACTATAGGTAATAAACTAATTACAATTTTTTCAAAATTCATACAAAATCACCCTCTAAAGATCCTAGAAGCCACAATTTTCAACATTCTTATAAGTTCTTATACTATTTTCAAGATCCTAGGCTTTCTTATAACAAGCTTGCGACCATATCGCCGTGCCTTTTTTCATCCTCCCTAACGCTTTCGATTTCTGGAAACTTTTTTGCTACTGGAGCATAATTTTCAGAAGCTTTATACTCACCCTTTACAATTTTTGGATATAATCTTTTTTTACCCATTAGCTTATAAAGGATAGGCATAAAGAAAGCCAAGGTTTTCTTTGGTTTTAAATTTTTCCTTGTAAGTTTATGAAAAACAGCAGCATGATGACCCTCCTCTGCTGCAAGCTTTTTAAAAGTAGCCGCATCATTTTTATCCTTAACTACATCAGCAAGGCTTTGGTACATCAAAACTACATCTAATTCTCCTTGTTGAGATTTTAATAATATTTTCATATCTTCTTTACTTATAGTCATATTCTCTCCCCTAGTTTTTTATTTTCATTTTATATTGTTAAAAATTTTGATTTATTTTCGCTCCATTTATTATATGAATTTTTAGATAAAATGACAATAAAAAACCCGACTTAAAACACTTAATAACATGCGTCAGGTAATTTTACTAGTTGCTGTTTTTTATTAAATGGGCAACTGATTATACATGACTTGAGTGGTCAGTATGGATAAATTTTGAAACTTTTCAAAAGCCCCGTATGTGGGAATATATCCATATCGAATAAGTTAAGCTATTCATTATAAGTCTAAACTTTCCTTGTTTAACAAATTTGGAACTTAATCTAAGTATATCATGAAGAATAAGGTCATATAATTCAAATCTATTTAGAAATAATTCCGTATCGGACATATTTTTAAATTAGTGTTTTAACATTCCCATTATCATCTTACTTTACTAGCAAAACTTCAATTTCCTGTTTTCTTGTCGAACACACAACAATTTTAATATTTATTAAGACTAACCTGATGATAGCATACATCGAAAAGTTGATTTTAACACTCCTTGCATGGTAGAAAATGCAAAAAAATATGTCCTAGGATATGTAAGTTAAAGTTCAATATCAACTAAATTTCGTCATCCTTTAAGTGACTTTAAATATTCTTTTTGTTTCGGTGTAATTCTCTTGCTTTCTCGCGCTTTTTGTATTGCCTTATTGTGAGTCCATGTGTCTAATTCTTGACCTTCGATGTGTTTTATGGTTGTATCCCATTGCTTTGCCAAAGCCGTTGCAAAGAACCATGCAATCATCATCTTAACGTAATACTCATCGTTACTAACAGAAAGAGGTATCTCCAAATACTCAGGTTTAAAGTCATCATCAAGAAAGTGAGACATTAACATCTTAAGACCAAAACGGCAAATATATTCTTCTTCCGATTTGGACCATTCTTTAATTTTTTCCAAAAGTACTATTTTATTCTTCTTGAAAATCTTTGGAGACATAATGTCACAAACAGCCCAATTATCTATATAAGGCAAAAATCCATCAACTGCCACAACGCAAGTATCATAGTCTTTAATTTCAGACACAATGAGTCCATGAAGTATATTTTCATCATAATATCTATGGGGTAAATCTCTTAGAAATTTTGATATTTCCGGATCTCCTATAATTCTTTTAGCAAGCTTTCTAGCTTCTGGAATTCTAACTCCTATAAATAGATCTCTCGGAATATTGGGTGTCAACTTCGTCTGAAAATCCGCGTATGAAATATCCCGCAATGCAAATAATTCTTCTCTGATATTCACTTCATTCACTCTCCATACAATTCTAATTTGTCTCTCTATAATGAATATTTGACAACAAAATTATACATTCCGCGTGCGTTGTCTTTTGCTTGGGAACATAATTTTTTATCCTCGTCATTCTTGTAGGAACACAATTTATTAATGTCTTTGTCTTTGGCATTTTTTCTTTTATCTTTAAAGTTATTAGAATTTTGACTATCTTTAACTCCTGTTTTGAAATAGAATGTCAGGTCATATGGATGGACTGTTCCGTCTTTGTCAATTCTGCCCACCACAACTTTATGAACTATGCTTTCAAATACTGTTCTACTAAATTCCTCTATAATTTCTTTGTTTTCTAAGACCTTTTTAAATTGCTTTAGTCTTTCTTTAATAGAGTTTTCATCTTTGATAGTTAGCTCTAGTGTTTTCTTTTCATCAAGTAATTCTTCTTTTTGTTTTGTAAGTTTTTTATACTTTTTAGCATAAACTTCTTCGTCTATACTATCTTCTAAATGAAGATCAACTAACTTTCTTTCTTGACTAATGATTCTGTTTAATTGGTTTTCTAACTTTTTCAAATCTTTGACTAAAGTATTATCATTTATTTCTTCTTCTACAATTTTTAAAAAGTCATCTATTACTGTTGAATCCGCATGACATAATTGCCTATAGCTTTCAACGAAAGCTTTTTCTATTGCTGCTTCTTGTATTCCTTTTGAATGAGGGCAATATTTTTTACCTTTTTTTGTTGACTTTACACATTGCCAGTTAATTTTTTTATAAATGGAACTGGTGTGCCAAGTTCTTCTTGACAGTATTTCGCCACAAAATCCACATTCAAGCATACTTGAAAAAGCATATTGCCTTGATAGTTTTTCTCTTTTTCTATCCTTGTTAGCAATAGTGTTTCTGTTTTGTGCTCTTCTGAGTCTAATCTCTTGTGCCTTTTCAAAATCTTCTTTTGATATAATTGGCTCGTGATGATTTTCAATGTGGTATTTATCAGATTCACCAAAGTTTGCTAGTCTTCTTTTTGTTATTGGATCAACTGTAAAAGTCTTTCCCATTAGTATATCGCCAATATACTTTTCATTCTTAATTATTCCTAACACTGTAGTATCAGACCATTTTGTTTTACCTCTAGGAGTGAGATATCCTTGTTCTTCTAATTCCCTACCAATGACTGAACCACCATTACCTTCTAGATATCTTTTAAAGATATATCTAACAATTTTAGCTTCTTCTTCATTTATGGAGATAGTTTTTGTTGTAGGGTCATAATCATATCCAAGGCAACCTTGAAAACCAATAAGCTCCCCTTTTTCCATTTTCATTTTCAGTCCTTTTTTCACATGGGCTGAGGTATTTTCTACTTCTTGTTGAGCTACTGAACTTAATATTGTTAATAATAGCTCTCCATCCATTGTCAAAGTATCTATATTTTCTTCTTCAAAAACTACACCAACATTATTTTCCTTTAAAAGCCTTACATATTTCAAAGTATCTAATGTGTTTCTAGCAAATCTTGATATAGATTCAGTAATTATCATGTCTATATCTCCATTTTGGCAATCACTTATTAGTCTCATGAAATCTGCTCTTTTAGTAGCAGTTGTTCCTGTTGTTGCTTCATCTGCATATATACCAGCCAAAGTCCAGTTTTTATTATTTTTTATTAGATTTGTATAATAATCAACTTGCGATTTATATGATTCAAGTTGGTCTTTACTATCAGTGCTAACTCGACAATATGCTGCAACTCGTTTTAAATCTAAATGTAGTGTATTTCTATTTCTTGCTCCAGTATTTGAAGCTCTTATTACTTTTACTTTAGTATTCATTTTACCTCCTTCCCATTTTGTATCTTTCTACAGTGTTATTATATCACAAGATTAACTACTTTCTATCTCTCTTCTTATAATCATTTTCTAACCTATTCTTAATTTTTGTATATTCCTTCTCATTAATTAATCTAAGATCATAAAGTCTACATAACATAGCAAGTCTTATACTATAAATCTTTATTGCTTGCATTTTAACCTCCTATATAAGATGATTTTTTTATCTTGGTTAGTGGATTAAATTTGAAATATGCTAATCTCACATAAGCAACTTCAAGAATATTGGCACTTCAAAGTATTTTTGTTTTTTATAGCAAGATGACAAAATACCCCTCACTTTATAAAGTGAAATTTGCCCTCTTTGGTAACCAAAATTTTTATTTTTTTATAGTATTTTTGAGTTTTATTGATTAATTTGAATATAAAAAATGAGGACTTATGCTACTAGGCATAAATCCTCTAATCTAAATTTTACTGTTCAAAGACTTTAAATATTTCTTTATATTAATTATTTAATTTCCATGATTCTGCCTTAGCCTTTGCATTTATAAGGTCAGAATAAAGTCCATTATTTTTAATCAGTTCTTCGTGATTTCCACGTTCTACTATTTCTCCATCTTTTAAGACTAGAATCTGATCTGCATTTCTAATGGTTTTTAGTCTATGGGCAATCATAATTACTGTCTTATTTTTTGTTAATGATTCTATTGCTTCTTTAAGTTTATCTTCATTTTCTGGGTCTATATTTGCTGTTGCTTCATCAAAGATTATGATGCCCGCATCTTTTAGCATGGCTCTGGCTATGGAGATTCTTTGTTTTTCTCCACCAGATAGGCTTGCTCCACCTTCCCCAATGATAGTGTCATATCCTTCTGGTAAAGCTTCTATAAATTCATGGCACCTTGCCTTCTTTGCAGCTTCTACAACCTCTTCATGGCTTGCATTTTGTTTTCCAAATTTTATATTGTTTTCAATAGTGTCTTCGAAGAGATATACATCTTGAAATACCATGGAAATAGAATTCATAAGATTTTCTATCTTATAGTCCTTAATATTCTTTCCACCTATTAAAATTTCGCCAGAATTTACATCCCAAAATCTTGCAATAAGATTACAAAATGTTGTCTTGCCAGATCCAGATGGTCCTACAATAGCAGTCATGGTGTTTTCTTTTATCTCTGCTGATACATTTTTTAAAATTGGTCTGTCATCATAAGAGAAAGAAATATTTTTAAATGCTATATTGTGATTTTTTATAGGCTCTGTAATACTTCCTTCTCTCATATCAGGCATAGAGTCGATAAAACCTACAGAATCTATGGCATTTTCGCATGCTCTTAGGATTGCCATGTTTGATCCTGCTCCGATTAAGCCTTCAAAGATAATAAAGGATGCCATAATCATAAGAATTGTTTCAGCAAGTGGAAGTTCACCAGATAAATTTAATTTTAATGATACATAGACCATAGCTACTGTTGTTATTCCCATTACAATTCTTTGGATAACTGTGTAAGGTGCTACAGATATTTCTAAATCTAAAAGTATATTTGATGTATCTTTTATAGACTTTCTTAAAGCTCTGTTATTTTCTCCACCAAGATTATAGGATTTTATAACCTGCATTCCTTGTAAAGTTGCTAATACTTCTTTTGTAAGTCTTGTTTGTGTTACTGTCATTTTGTCTGCATTAGCTGATGATTTTTTCTCCATCATTGATGTAACGATGAAAAATACTACCACACCTGCTACAGCAACCAGTCCTACCTTTACGTTAAAAATTAAAGTTCCAAGAACAAAGACTAAAGTATTTAAAACTCCACCAAGTACAAGAACCAGTAGCATAGGCACCCATTGCTCTGCTTGGGAAAGATTAGATGTGGCAATACTTGTAAGTCTTCCCAGTGAAAAGTCTGAAAAGAAACCCATGGGAACTCTTTTTATCTTCTCGCCTATTTCTATTCTCTTATGGGCAGCCATAAAATATCCCGCGTGAGTTTGTGCCATTTGAGATGATTTTTGTGTCATGATTTTTCCAACAAGGGAAACTATTAAGATTCCAAGGCAAATAAAGATTGCCTCATAGTCTAAAGTTTTAGCAAAGATATTTACCAACATATAGTAAATTGCACCAAATTGTAGAGCATTAAAGACTGCATGAAAGAATCCAGCCAGAATAGATTTTTTAATATTTGCTTGTTCTTCCTTAGAAAAATTCCATATCTTTTTAAACACCTTAAGCATTTTCATCACCCCTTAAATTTGCAGCAACCATTTCCTTATAAAGCTCTGATGACTTTAATAGTTCTTTATGATTTCCATAAGAATCCAATTTACCATCTTTAATAACAAATATCCTATCTGCATCAACAATTGTCTTTAACCTATGAGCGATTATGATTAAAGTTTTACCCTTAACTAGATTTGCCAAGGCATTTTGTATGAGAGCTTCATTTTCAGGATCTATATAAGAAGTTGCTTCATCTAAAATTACGATTGGTGCATTTTTTAGCATGGCACGAGCAATAGATATTCTTTGTCTTTCTCCTCCAGATAGATGACCTCCACCTTCGCCAACTCTTGTATCATAACCATTAGATAGATTCATAATAAAATCATGGCAGGCAGATTTTTTACATACATCTATAATTTCTTCGTCAGAGGCATTCTTATTTCCAAGCCTAATATTTTCCTTTATAGTCATATCAAAGAGGAAATTGTCTTGGGATACAAAAGAAATAAGTGAAGACAAATTTTCGAGCGACACATCTTTTGTTTCTACTCCACCGATTTTAATAGAACCTCTATCTACATTCCAAAATCCAGCAATAAGTTTTGCTATTGTTGACTTGCCTGATCCCGAAGGTCCAACGAGGGCTGAAACAGAAGATTCTTTTATTTCCATAGAAAGATTATCAATGACTTTCTTTTCTCCATCGTAAGAAAAGTCTACGTCTTGAAGTTCTATATTATAGGATCCTATTTTTTCTCCCTTGTCAATATTTTCTAACTCTCTTGAGTCTAAAATCTTTCCTATTTCAGAAGTTATAGTTGATATTCTTGACATATCATCCATATAGTTCATGATTTTTAAAATACTAGAAACTGTAGCAAATGATAAGACGATTAAGGTAATTAAATTTCCTAAATCAAGGCTTCCATTGATATAAAATAAAATTCCAAAGGGTATGATTGTAAGTATCCCCATAGGAGAAAGTAACCTACCTATGGCAACCTTATTCATAGACTCGTCCATCCAAGAATAATAAAATTTTGCATTGTCATAGACGGAATCAGTATATTTTTTATAAGATGATTCACTTTGATTAAAGGTCTTTATTACCTCAATCCCATTGATATACTCAACAATAGAATTATTCATGTGTTGACCAATGGCAACTGACTTTCCAAACATTTCTTTATAATGAGCATTCATTACAGACATCATGGTAGCCATTCCTACCACAAATGGAATTAGTGATAATAAAGTTAAACGCCAATCTAATGTAAACATGTAAATAAACAATAGAATAGGTCCTACTAAATTTGCAGTAAATTCTGGCACAAGGTGGGCAAGAGAAGTTTCCATAGAATCTACTTGCTCAACTATAATATTTTTTAATTCTCCAGATGATCTTGATAATACATCTCCCAATGGCATCTTAAATAATTTTCTGGAAATATCATTTCTAATTTCTCCTAATGAATTAAAGGTTGCCGTATGAGAAATACTTGTTGATATTCCTGCTGCCACTTCTTTAATAACAAATGTTATTAAAATATTTTTGCATAGTGGAGTATATAAACTCATATCATTCACACCATTAATCAAATTTACAATAATTTTTGCCATGTATATATAAGAAAAAAGCCCAGCAACTACTCCCACTATGGCAAGTAGGATAGATATAAAATATGAGCCTTTTCTTTTATTTACATATTCTTTTACTAAATTCACTTCAAAACCTCCTTTTGGTAGTATTTTTTAACTATCTACTTTATTTTTTTGCTTGAGATGACATTCTATTAAGTTCTCCAATCATCATTCCTATTCCAGTTAAAATCATAATTAAATCTACAAGAGGTTCAGCAAACCATACTGCCTTAACCCCAAATATCATCGGTAGAATAATCATGGCAGGGAGGAATAAAAATAATTGTCTTAGCATGACGATTATGCCTGCCTTTTTAGCATTTCCTATTGCTTGGAAGAATGTTATAGACATAACCATTACTCCATATAAGATAAATATAGAATAAAATAGTCTAAAGTTTCCTACTCCCTGAGTTATAATACTTTCTTCTACTCCAAATAGGGAAAGGATGCTTTTTGAAAATAATAAGACTGGTAGCCAAAATATGGCTGCAAGAACAAGTCCTCCAATGGAGAATACCTTCATTGCCTCCTTTACCCTGTCATATCTTTTTGCTCCAAAGTTTGTACCAACAACAGGTTGCAAGCCTTGACTCATTCCCCAAAGTGGAATAAAGGAAAAGGCATATATTCTTAAAGTTGCTGCCATTAAGATAGCATTTGTATCTCCGCCATATTTAAATGACATTTTATATAGCATTGTTTGTTGAATCATAAATAAAATTTGCATCATCATAGCAGATGACCCTACGCCAAACATTTCTTTTTTTATTTCCTGATCAGGTTTGATTTTATTTATTTTTACTGCTTTACTTTTATATTTGAAGTAATGGAGTGTTATTATTGCTTGAACAAATTGTGCTGTAATAGTTGCAAGTGCAGCCCCTTCTATTGCATATTTTCCCATTAATTTCATTAGAATGGGATCAAGAATTATGTTTAAAAAAGCTCCTAGCCCCATAATGAGCATTGCTTTTTTCATTAATCCTTCTCCACGCATAACCATGTTTGCTGATTGAGTAAAGTTTACAAATAAAGAACCAATAAAAATTACTCGTAAATATCTGATACCATATTCTTTAATTTCTCCACTTGCTCCAACCATATCTAAAAAATGTGGTGCAAGTAAAATTCCGCCTATTGTAATAATTGATGAGAATAGAATAACCCAAAAGATTAAATTCCCCATAATTTTATCAACTGTTTTTTTGTCGCCCTTTCCTATAGCTCTTGATAAAACCGATGCTGAACCTACACCAATAAGTGTAGATACACCACTATTGAAAAATGTAAGTGGCATAGCTACACCACAAGCTGTCATTGCTGTTTGTCCTATAATATTTCCTGCAAAAATTCCATCCATTAGTGGATAAAGACCTATTACTATCATTCCTATTACAGCAGGGATAGATAATTGAAAAAGTAAATCTATAGGTCTTTTTGTTAATAATTGTTCTTTCATATCTTGTTTCATAAAATCAACTCCTTACACAATCAGTCCATCTTTAATAAATTCCAAAATTTCTTTTTCATGTCCCTGGATATTTACTTTCTTGTATCCATTTTTTCCAAGCATTAACACAGAGTTACAAACCTTAAAAATAAGTTCTATATCATGAGTTATTATTGCAAAGGGATAAGTTTTTGAATATCTTTTTATTATTTGAGAAATGTCGTTCATCCTCTTATAATCTAAACCTGACGTAGGTTCATCAAGAATTATTAACTTTCTACCACTTAAACAAGCTGTCAATAGGGCAAGTCTTTGTTTTTGCCCACCAGATAGATTTTGAGGGTGATCATACCTATTTTCCCAAAGGTCAATATGTTTTAATTCTTTTCTAAGTCTATCTAAATATCCATTGTCATTAATTCTATCTTTTTGTAAAAGCTCGTTTTCTACTGTATCAAAGAAAATCTGATAATCCACGTCCTGCATCATATAATAAGAGTTTTTTAACCTTTCTTTTTTATTTTTTCCATAACTTGTTTTCCCATTATTTTTAATTAAGCCTGATAAAGTCTTTCCCAAAGTTGTTTTACCAATTCCATTTTGTCCAATAATTGCCATTATTTCTCCAGAATTGAGACTAAAGTAAAGATTTGTTATTAATTCATTATTACCTATTTTGATATTTAAGCCTGAGACCTCTAAGGCTTGTTCTTGAGGACAAACTAAATTTTCTGCTTTCAAAGATTTATAATTAATTGCTCTTAGTCCATATTCTTTGCAAGCATCTTCTGTAAGTTCTCCACGTGAAAATATTCTCTCTATTGTTCCGTTTTTCATATAGATTAGCCTGTCATACAAGTCATTTAAAAAGAATAATCGATGTTCAACTATAATAACAGTTTTTCCCATTTTTCTTAAATTAGAAAGGATATCCTTAAACTGTAGAATCCCGTGATAATCTAAATTAGACGAAGGCTCATCAAAGAAAATAATTTTTGTATCATATAGTAACGTGGAAGCTATTGCTACTTTTTGTTTCTGACCTCCAGATAGTTCTGAAAGCTTCCTATCCATCAAGTCGCTAATTCCCATTTTTTCAAAAGTTTCTTTTGTTTTTAACTTCAATTTATCTAAGGGCATTCCTAAATTTTCACCAACAAAAGCAACTTCCTCATCGGCAATAGTTGCAAAAAACTGGTCTGATGGATTTTGAAAGACATTGCCTATATATTTTGCAAGTTCTCCTTTTCTATAATCCATCAGATTTTTATCTAATAGTTTCACTTCTCCATTTAAAATTCCATTATAATGATTTGGGATAAGCCCATTTAGAATTCTTGTCAAAGTTGTTTTACCACAACCCGATAAGCCTGTAATTACAACTAATTCACCCTCGTAAATTTCTAAATCAATATTTTCAAGAACGGAAGAATTGTCTTCATCATATCGGAAATTCAAAATTTTAGCTTTTAATAAGCTCATCCTTCTAACCTCCATAATGCAAATACCATCAAAAAGGAAAATATGACAATATAATCTAAAATACCAAAATATATTGGATTATAACTTGTTTTTTCACCCTCATACTCAATACCTCTTGTTATTATAGAAGATGTTAATGTTTCGCTTACTTGAAGGCATTTATAGATAAGTGGAATAAGATAAAATTCAAATGAACGCACAGGATGTAAGGGGCTTATTTTTAAGCCCCTCACCCTCATTCCATTGCGTATTTCTTTAATTCTAGATTCTAATTCTCCAAGATATCTTAATGCAGTTACAAGAGCTATACTTACCATTTGTGGAAAATGAACCTTTCTTAAAGCTGCCATTATTTTGAGAGGGCTAGTGAGGATCAATACCCTACCAATATTAAAAATTGGATATAATTTTAATACCAAGGCAATTAGACCTATTATTGCCCCAGTAGTTAATCCTAAGTCAATATAAGATAAGATTTTTATTAACACATATAATCCTAAATAGATGCTCACCCTTTTGATAGCTTCTAAGTATGAAAATAACAAGACAACCACAAAGCTCATTCCCAAAAGAACATAATAAGCTATTCCATTAACAAGAAAAACCAAGAAAGACGAAATCAATATTATCAAAAAAAGAGTGATTGGATTTATATCTTTTGTCTTACTTTTTCCAAAATTGTTCACTACAAAATTCCTTTTTCTTTTCTCTTTTCAAAAAATTTATTGTTTATATATATGCCAAAGCATCCTGCAAGTAGTTCTAATATTACATTACATCCCATAGCTATTGCTATTACTTTATTCGTATAAAAGCTCGCCATCCATTCAGCTTGCTCTCTGCCTATAGAAGACGCAAACTTAACTATTCCTTCCACTCCTAAAACTTTAACAAAGATAATAGGATGCATAGCAACAATAAACATAGCCACTGAAAATGCTATTCCTACCTTCGTATTATTTTTATAATCACCTATTATAATTTCTGCCAATATTGCTGAAACTAGGCAGATAGGAATCATAATCCAATATCCCATCACTGAATATAGTAGACCATATATAATCCAAAATAGGGCTGCAGCTCCTCTCTTCTGAATTCTTTTTGCCATTATTACAAAAACTGGTCCAACAACAAAAGCTGCAAATCCAGCTGAAGCATAAAGAGCGATAGCTCCAAGTGTTCCTGTAAACATTGAAACAGCCATTCCAATAGCAAAACCAATTACTGTTAATGCTGCAATTTGTACTATATCTTTTAATTTCATATAAACCTCCAATTTAAGATATATTTTTTCTTTCTGAGTAAACCCTAAGATTTACTTAGCATTATTATCTAAGATAATTTCTATCATTTTTTTTAATGCAAGTTTGTTCTTCACAAAATTTTCTCTTGCATTTAGAACTTCACAACCTAGAATAAATGTGTTAATAAAATCAGTTATTAATTCGATAGCTTCACTTAATTCACCTCTTACATCTTCATCAAATAACATTAGAATACTATCAGATGATGATTTTTTTAGTTTCTTATATAAGTCTTTTAACTTATCGTCATGATTTAATTCCTGCAAAAACATTGCATAAATTGAAACATAGTCACTCTGATATAGCATTTTTTCTAAAATAATCTCAGATAAAACTTCGCTAAAATCCTGACTTGTTTTATTCATCTCATCATAGATTATCTTCTCTCTGTATTTATTTCCTTCTAACATAATGTCGTATAAAATTTCATAGGTAGAACCATAATGATGATACAAACCACCTCTAGAAAGCCCAGTAGCTTCCATAATGTCATTCATAACTGTATTTCTAAATCCCTTATCCAAAAAGACTTTCATAGCTGCTTGTCTAATCTGCTTTTTTCTTTCATCAGCTTCCATTTTCATTTCATAAATAACCTCCAAACCGACATACTTGTCGGTATTATTGTATCAACTCTGATAATCATTGTCAATAGCTTCGCTTATACTTCTTTATTAATTTCTTTAAATGCGGTATAATTAACAGAAATTAATAAACGCTTAACGCTTATAACTTTAATAGCAAGCACAGTAAGTGAGTACCCACTTACGAAAAATTGATGAAGCAGAACCTTTATGGACTGCTTCTTTTTTTATCAATTTTACCTTGTTAGGGAGAACCCTAAGACCCCAAAAGATAAGTACAAAGGAGAAAATTATGGATAATAGAAAAAGAAAAAATCAACTGAAAATATATTTAACAGATGAAGAAAAGAAAGTTTTTGAAAAGAAAATGAAACTTGCAAACTGCAAAACTATGTCCCACTTTCTTAGAAAATGTGTATTAGAAAAAGAGATTTATGTTGTAGATTTAGAACCATTTAGAAACCTACAATGGCTACTTTCAAATGTAACAAATAATATAAACCAGATTGCAAAGCGAGTTAATTCGACAGGCATAATCTATAAAGAGGACATCAATGACATGAAAAAAGAGATTGAACATTTCTCAAAAGAACTGTGGCAAATTCATTCTCTGCTCCTTAACAGAACTTCAGGAGGTGATTAGTTTTTATGGCCATTACAAAAATACACCCAATAAAATCAACTCTTAATCTTGCCATTGACTATATTGTTAATGGCGAAAAAACAGATGAGCAGATTTTAGTCAGTACGCATAAATGCCATCAGGGAACTGCTCATACACAATTTTTAAGAACACGAAATGATGCAGGTACAAGAGGTACTGTTCTTGCAAGACATCTCATTCAATCCTTTTTGCCGGGAGAAACTACGCCTGAAATGGCACACCAAATCGGTAAGGAACTGTGTAAAAAGATACTCCAAGACGACTACGAATTTGTCTTATCTACTCACGTAGATAAGGGGCATATCCACAATCACATCATCTTCAATAATGTAAATATGGTAACAGGTAGGTGCTACCAGTCTAACAAGAAAAGCTACCACCAAATCCGTTATCAGAGTGATAAACTCAGCAAAGAAAATAGCCTATCTGTCATTGAAGAGTTTTACGAAAGCTATAAGAAAAAATATAAGATTAACGGTAAATCTTGGTATGAGAATGAACAGGCAAAGCGTGGTACTTCTTGGAAAAGTAGACTTCAATTTGACATTGACAGAATGATTAAACAGTCTAAGGATTGGGACGAATTTTTAAAGAAGATGGCTGATCTTGGCTATGAAATCAAATACGGTAAGCACATTGCTTTTAAGCCAAAAAATAAGGCGAGATTTACAAGGGCTAAAACAATCGGAGAAGATTATGCCGAAGAAAAATTAAAAGAACGAATTGCAGAAAGAGAGTTTATCAAGACTCCCGCCGTCAAAAAACGCATCGGTAATGTTATTGACATGAACACCAATGCAAAGGTAAAGGAAAGCAAAGGCTACGAATATTGGGCAACCAAACATAACCTTCATACAATGGCTGAGTCTATAATCTATATCAGAGAACATGGCATTAAATCCGTTAAACAGCTTGACGAGTATATTCAAAAAGCAGCCGATGAAAGGCAAAATATACAAGAGAAAATCAAGGCTATTGATAAGGAAATGCAGAAGCTTTCCACCACTATGGAGCAAGTTCATACCGTAAAAAAAATACAGAGCGTGCTACAAGGAATATACTGCTAATCCGTCTGACAAGGCATTTTTTGAAGAGTACAAAGCTCAAATTACTCTATATGAAAATGCCCTTTCAGAGCTTAAAAAATCTTATTCCAAGCTCCCAGATTCAAAGGATATTTTATCTAAACTTGATAAATTACAAGAAAAAAAGAATACCCTTATGCAAGAGTATTCTTCTACAAAATCTACAATGGACGAGCTTTATCAAATACGAAAGAACTATGGAATTTATATGGGTAAGGAGATGGAGAGATAGTTTCCTATATTCTCTTCTCCCCCTACCTTGTCTGTTTAATCATACATTTAATTGCTTCATCAATATTGAAAACTGTACCTTTTCCATCTAGCCATCTGTCCCAAAAATCAATAGTTGAACTCTTGGGTTCTTCCTTAGGTTTGTCTAAAATAATTTTAGTAGGTAATTTAATTGAATCTCCAATAACAATACATTCTCCAACATCAAGATTAGGTAATGTTTCAACCAAACCTACCAATGAATCAGTTAACATAGTTGCTACTGCCGATTTATCTCTATCATTCGTAATTTTCAAACTTATAATATTATTGCATTGAGATATTATAGTAGAATTTAATTCTGCAGGTCTTTGAGAAACAATCACCAATGAAACACCATATTTTCTCCCCTCTTTAGATATTTTTTCAAATATCTCCAGCGATTTATTCTCAACCGCTTTCAATTTCGTTGTATCTCTCGGCATATATAAGTGTGCTTCATCGCAAATAAAGGCTATAGGATGCCTAGTCTCATCTGTTTTAGGCGACATCCAAAATTGGACTTCATATACCAGTCTTGTAACAATCCCTATTATTATAGGTAACATATCTGATGGGACTTCTGATAAATCTATTACTTTTATCTTTTTATCTAGTCCCATTATTTTATCAACAAATTCTTTCAGATAGTCAGCTCTTACAGTATTATCTTCATTAAATACAAACCCATATTTTTTATCATCTATTTTTGTCTGAAGTCTCGTAATAAGGTTTGTTAATTTCCCATAGTATTGACCTTGTTTCGTCTTTGCTTGTCCTTTTTTATCTCCGGTTTTATATACTTCACCTGTTGTTTCTTCCTTTATATTTTCATCCTCTAAATATGCTTTTAACCCTTTTGCTGAAAAAGGAATCGGCGTATCTGCTGTAATTATTTCGGATGAAAATTCAGTCATATTTTCTTCAAGATACCTTTTCTTATGCTCTAAAATATATTTAATTACTGCTGCCCTTTGATTTGTAGATGTCCCTTCAGAAGATTCAATAAACAATGAATGAATTTCCTCATAATTGAAAAACCACAGAGGAATATGTAACCCATCCTCAGAGTCACAAATTTTTATCTGTTCAGCATAACTTAATTCATTGTATTCACCGTGCAAATCAAAAACAATTAAATTAGCGTGCTCCAACTCATTTGCTTTTTCAAGAATATTTGCTACAGTAAAAGATTTTCCACTTCCAGTACTTCCTACTATTGTTGCATGTCTTTGAAAAAATCTATTTCCATCCAAAATAGCTTCAACAGTTTTATTACTTGCATATTTGCCAATAATTAATCTTTTTTCTGAAGATATCTCATTTTCAAGAGAGTTCATAATAATAGATAGAGCTTTACCATCTGCCAAATAAACTTTGCTATTGATTTCAGGATAAGTGTTCACTGCTCTTTTGAAAATATTTTGTTTAGTTGAAGACAATTTTTTATAAAATGTACCTACTAAAGTTATATTGCAAAAGTTATATGAATACTCTTGTTCTTCAGTTTCTTCGTCATCAATATCAATTCTCTTTTTGCTCACCCTGGTTACTATTCCAATTAGTTTTTCATCTGCATTATTTCCAGATAAAACAACTATATCATTTATTTTTAGCCTATTTAAAATTTCTTCCTTTTCTACTGATACAGATACTTTCTTGGTATCAACATTTTGAACAACTCCAACTTCTTGATTTAAATAATTTTGAATATCTTCCATAATTTTCTCCTATCCTAAAAAAGTTTCCGAAAATACATTTATATCCCATAATTCCTTATTTATATTATATTTTTTACCTTTATATACCATATAATTTCCTTCTTCTGTATTTTCTTCTTTATCTTCATATTTATAAAATAAAGTCCAGTTTTCGTTTTTCATTGCTCTATCTAAAAATGATTTTTTAATAGTCCTTGTCAAGACAATCACATCCTTTTGAGTATCCTCGAATACTGTATTAAAATGCTGGTCATTGAATCCATATCCATAAATAAATATAGAAAAATTCTTTTTAGAATCTGTTATCAATTCATTAAAAATTTCCCTATGACATCTAAAAATACCGTTAATCATTCCTAACTTATATTTCATACTGCCTGGTGTAATAATATCTATATAGCACTTGTTATCTTTTAGTAACTTATAATCATTAATCTGATATTCTCTCTCATTCTTTTTTATCCAATTAACTGATCCATGTGGCTTAAATAATCTTACTAAAGGAACGCTTTTAGAAAAAAAATCATAAGGTTGCTTTAGTATATTTTCATTAAAAGTTTGATACATATTCCCCGAAAATCCTAATGTAGTTGATAGTTTTAATTTATCAAAAACTAGTTCTATAATTCTGTCATAATTAGGAGTCATTATATCGATTACTTGATTATTTACACTTACAGTTCCCAATAAGTACTTTAATAATTTTTCAAATCCGGAAATTTCATTTAATATATCACTATGCTGATTATATTCTTCATCTAAAATAAATTCACTCGTTATCTCTCGAATTATTTCCACAAACGATTCTTCACTTATTGAAACATCTAATAAGGCTGCTTCTAATCCTTCATCTTTGATCTTCCCCTTATATTTGTTCCACTGCTTCTGTAACTCTAAATCACCGATACTTTCAAACGATTCCTCCAATTTTTCAGCCAATTTTGACATTCCCGGAATATTCATTGCAATAGAAAGCCCTGTTCCAACTATTAATTTGGGGAAATTTACACCTGATAGGTATCGTTCCTTAATATCCATAAATATTGGTTCAAATTCTTCACTATCTATATTCATCACTACACTCCATAATTTCTTCAATACCACAATCCAAAGTATTGCAAATTCTAAGTAAAACATCCGTCGTTATATTCTGCCCATTCTTCATTTTGTAAAATGTGCTTTTACTTATTTTTGCCTTTTCCATCAATTCATTATTTGTCATATCTAAATCTATTAGTTTTTTTAATAATCCTTTATGACTAAAAGTTCTCAATATACCAATGTTGAAGACTTATATTTATTATATTATACCATTAAATGTCCGCTTAATATAAAAACGTTCTCCTTGAAATAACATTTAAGTATTAAAAAAAGAAGTAGAATAATTCCACTTCTATACTTAATATTTCTTGTCTATGATTTCCTAGACAATGTCTGGAATATTACATCTCATTAATCCTATTTGATAAAATTGTAACTACACCAACAACCTTATCAAAGCTCAAATCTCCAATGTACTTATTTTCACTGAGATATATTTCCCACAAGGATCTTAGGTATGAATCTTCTTTTATGTCCTCGATTATTTCCTCATAGTCTTTCATTATCTCATGACTTCCTCTTTTGTCGGAAGTTCTTTCTACTGCTTCTTTTAAAATTTCATAGTTTATCTCATCTTTTTTCAATTTGTAGAGAGTGTATATGTCGTAAAAGTCTCTCATTCGTGTTGTTGTTATATTTCTTCTGATTATGGTTTCATATTTTTCAGCTAAAATTGTTTCTAATGGATATGCCATTATTTTTATATCTTCTTTGGTAAATATACATGGATAGGTATATTCTATTTCCCTTGGTGTTATTGCATCTCCTGTTGTTAGGTCTAGTTTCATCGGGTTTTTGGTCTTTCCAACATTTGCTATTAGTGATATTCTAAAGTTCTCGTACTCGTCCTCTTCCCTAATATAACTAATGTCTTTTATTTCAAATTTTATTCCATCTTCTACTTTGATATTTATAATTTCATCTACGACTTCTTTTATTTTCTCTTCTTTTAGGGCTATGCCTTTTATGGTTGTATCCATGTCCATAGTTGTTCTATTTTCAATACCAATTAGAGATGATATCAGGAATCCTCCTTTTATTACAAAATTATTTTTGTAATTTGATTTGGATAGCCTTTCTAAAAATCTTTCGAAGAAATATATTTGCAGAACTTCTTGTGATTTCAGATTTTTCTTCTCTGCAAGACTTCTTATCTTGCCCTTTATACTCTCGATATTAATCACGATAATACCTCCATGTATTTTCTAATTTCATTTTCTATTTTAAATAATCTACTGTATTTTATGAGTCGTCTTAGATTTTTATTTGATGATTTAAAGTATCTTTTTATGGCTTCTGTAAAAATTTGCTTATCTATTTTTTCTCTGTCGATTATGATGTCACAAATTGTTCGATCTATATCGTAAACTGGAATAAGGTTGCCTTGTGGTGATTTTATTTCTGTCTTTCCTAGTTCGTATAAATCTCTTTTTACATAGTGAACTTGTAGATCTTCGTACCTCTTTTTGATATGGCTGGCATTGTAGCCTTGGGGTACAGATATATGAAATACATTTGGGGTCCTATCTGATAGGTCATGTAGATATAGGGCTGTTTGATGGGAAAATATAATTCGATTGCTATTTGATGATATTAAAACAAAATCGTCTATTACTTTTCCTTTTAATTGATATAGTCCTGGTCTTAATCTTTCTAATTGTCCGATTTTTGTTAATTCTGATAGATTATGCCTAGTATATCCAAGGTCTTCTGCTTCTTTGTTGGTTATTACTAAATTTTCTTGTATATATTCTTTAAGTGTATTCATAGTCCGCCTCCTCTCGTTTACGCTTTTATTATATGTTATAAAAGCGAATATGTAAAGTTGCTTATGAGTTTTCCATTTTTTGAAAAAGGATGTAACGAAATATTACTACCTTTAATAAAAAAGAGCAGCCTTTTAAGCTACTCTTGTAGAAAGTACAAAATGGGTTAATTATATTTTTTGTGTTTCCTCATACTAGTCTCAAAACTACTCTTATATCCATGTAGTTTTTTTGAGTCTTTTTGACGTATCCTTCTTCATCTTTTTCAAAGACAAAATGCTTATAAAACTGCTTAAAATGCAGGATTTCTAAATTTACATCTTTTGTATCAACGCTATAGCTTCCACATGGCTTGAGAGGATAGAATGAATGTCATTTGAGTGTGTCCGTTCTCGGGAACATATCCACTGCGTTTTTGGGGCTATCGGTAGACGGGAACATATCAATACACCTCATGGATTATTATTTTAGAATGGATTTTAAGTAATCTAATAAATCTGATTTAGTTAGAGGCTCTGCATGACTTAAAATACAATACTTACAGTCGAAACTTTCTATCAAATTTGTTAATGACATTAATTTTTCTTTATCCATATACCCATCATTGTAGAAATCCTCGCTTGTTGAATCTCCCAAGAACAATATTTTTTCCTCAGGAATATAGATAAGCACCGTATCTTCCGAATGGGGTGAAACCGTATGAAAAATCATTGCGGTTATTCCACCGAGATTAAGGGTAAGCTCTTTTTCAAATTGGATATCCGATAGAACGGCAATAATTCTTTTATTATCTACATATTCTCTAGCTAGGCACTCATCATCATTTATCAAAAATTTTATATATGCACTGTCAGATAGTTTGGCTCTTTCCTATTTCAAAAACTCGTTGGTTTTATGGTGTGCAATGGACAATCCGTGAATTTTATGCATTCCAAAGGTATGGTCCCAGTGCCAATGAGTGATGACAGTAAAATCTGGCTTCTTTAGGTCCTCGATTTCTAGGGATTTATAAAATTCATCAACATGGTCTGCTGAATTTCCTGCATCAATGGCAAGTGCAATTTTATCTCCATTTAAGTATGCCAACATAGGCCTATCAGTTTCTGGTTGATGTGGATAATAAAAGACCCTGCTAGTTATCTTTTTCAGTTCCATTTGCCATCCCACCTTTCTGGTAATAAATCTTTCAGCAACACTTCTTCCATTTCAGGTAATACAATTTGGGTCTCTATATTTTGATTATCTATCTGTGCAATAAACTCTCTGCACCTTCCACATGGTGGAAGTATACTCCCATCTTCAAATACAGCGATAATCCTTTTGATTGCAGTTTCATTGTTCTTTACCATTTCAGCAATAGCTGACTGTTCAGCGCATAAGCCAATAGAACAGGGCAAGTCAATGCATATTCCTGTAAAGATGTTACCGCTATTTGTCTCCAACGCGCACGCAACATGCCCTGAAGTTCCAAAGTTCCGTAACTTTTTATGATTAATTATACTGAAAGCAATTTGATATAATTCTTGTTTATTCATTTTCTTCTCCAATATTATTTAGCTTAATAATACGTTATTCTTTTTTCAAAACACTAAGTTATTCAGTTCACCATCAAGAACTTTTATAGTTTCATTTCTTTCCTTATCCTCTTGATTGTCATATAAAAGTTGTTCAATAAACTCCCATATATCTTCTAGTTTACGTCTAATATGATAGAATAACAAAGCATCCGTATTGATTAAAAAATCTTTGTGTAATTTCAGGTATATGTTCATAAATACATCATAATATGGCTTATCAACAAAAAACATGAGATCAGCTTTTACTGGAGCCAATTTCAAGCCTTCCCAGTCAATTAGAACTAACTGCTCATCCCGTTGCATCAAGTTCCAATTATGAATATCTGTATGGCATAGGGCCATTTTAGGATTACTTCGTCTTAGAATCTCCGACAGTCCTTCAACTCTGTCAATAGATTGTTCAAGGGGTTTTATGTGTGCCCCAAGCAAGCATTTTAAGTCCATGGGAAGACTGGCGCATTCTTTACGCAATACTTGTTTTAGCTGTTTCAGAAATGGCAAGCTAAAATCTTCCCTAATTAGTTGCACATATACCTACTATATCAATAAATTTTGAGTTATCATTGACTATATTAGTTGCTATTATCAGAATAGTCGTCGATAACTATATTTTCGTGCAAATATGCAAATAAGTAAAATGATAATTATGTTATATCATAATAATTGAAAATAATAGAATGCATTTTTCAATGTAATCAAAACTACCAGCTTAGCTGGTAGTTTGCACAGCGCCTATAAGGCGCGAATACCGGCACGCCCCTATTGGGGCTGTCGAGTATTCCTTCACATGCACCACTTTCCCAACTACTGCTTAAGCAGTTTTTTTATTTGTTTTTATTTGACTTCCTCTCCCGTAAACGGGTCATAGTATTCCTTTATACTTATTTGGTCTGTGTAATAGTCTTCTTTTAATTGATTTTGTATATATTCTTTTATTTTCTTTTCATTTCTTCCCACTGTATCTACATAATATCCTCTACACCAAAAGTGTCTGTTTCCATATTTATATTTTAAGTTGGCGTGTCTATCAAATATTATTAATGAACTTTTTCCTTTTAAATATCCCATTATTTGTGATATTGAGTATTTCGGTGGAATTTATACCAACATATGAACATGATCTGGACATAGTTCTGCTTCTATTATTGTTATTCCTTTTCTTGAACATAATTCTCGAAGTATACTTCCTATATCTTTTCTTAATTGTCTATATATTACTTGTCTTCTATATTTTGGTGCGAAAACTATATGATATTTGCATCTCCAGCTTGTATGCGATAAAGTATTTTTATCCATGATTACCTCCTTGTTTAATTGTGCATGTGACTATCACAATTATACTTTAAGGAGGTTTTCTTGGTGCTTGAAGCTAAAGCTAAATCCCTCCACCTGCATAGCAGGTGGTTTTTTGTTTCGCTCTCTTTCGTTCGCTCAACTCACTTAAGTGGACAATAAGATTAAGCGTTCTCTTAAAGTTAGAGAACGCTTAATTATTTTTAATTTATTGAAATAATTTGTAACTATTGAAAACAGACAAAAATTGTTCATTGGATAATTTATCAAGATCAGTAACATTCGCATGCTTCAGCACCTGTCTTAATTGATTTTTAGTAAAAAGAACATGATATTCCCTGTTTACCCATTTATAAACGAAAAATCTATACTTTTTGTAGTCCTTCTTTAAAATAAATGGTTTATGCCTTTCAAGTACAATCAATACAGAATCTACATTAGGCTTAGGGTGAAAATATGCTCGTGGCACTTTTTTAAGAATTTTTATATCCATTTCCACCATTAACAGCAAACCTAAAGCTCGTTGGGTATTTTGCAACCTTTTAGCAAATCCCCTCTCTACAATAAGGTAGCTATATTTCGCTTGACTATCAAAAGCAATCTTTTTTACAATATCAGTACTAATATTGTAGGGAATATTACCAAATATTTTATAGTCTGTATTTTTAGGAAAGCTAAACTTCAAAATATCCTCATGAATAACTTTTATATTCTGAAAAGGTTCAACTGCTTTTTTCGTGGCATGACATAAACCTTCATCAATCTCTATAGCATTCACCCGTTGACTCATTTCCACAAGTTCCTTGGTAAAATGTCCTTTTCCTGACCCAATTTCTATTATTTTATCTTGTTTATTGATATTCGTATATTTTAATATTTCCTTTACATGCTTTTTAGATGTAATGAAATTTTGCGTATTTTTCGGGTTTTTCTGTTTCATTATAACCTTCTCCTTGCCGGTTATAATGAACTAATCTTAAGAGCTCATTATAACCAATTATTTTTGGTTTGGTTGATAATGAAATCTCTCATTAACAAATATAGAAAACATACCCATACCTTTACCTCCTTTAATTTTTTTCATTATAAATGAGATAAAGTAATATCTACTACTGCAATACATGTACACATATTTAACTCCTCCTTATGCAACTGATTATATCACTTTTAATTTCTCTATTCAATAAAGTTCTGTGCTAATCTACCTCACCCTATGGATTTTTAATCCCGAAACATCAAATGTCATCTGTCAAATGCCCTATTTAAAAGGGTCAAAAAACGGTATTTTTTAGCCTGTTTTTGACCCAATTTTCGTACTCAAACCACTACATGTTGTGGTTGACTCCTATTATTCCTTGTCCAAACCACAATACGTCATCAGAATTGCTGCTTCAACGTGAGATGTTTTTGGAAACTGGTCTACTATTTCTAGTTCTTCTATTTCATATCCTCTTTCTTTAAAGACTCCAAGATCCCTTACTAGTGTCACGGGGTTGCAAGATATATACAAGAACTTTTCTGGGTCGAAGTCTATTATCTTTTCTATGGCTCTTGGGTTTATTCCTTCTCTTGGTGGATCAAGGACTATTAAATCTGGGTTCTTGTCTAGGTCGTCTAAGACTTTTAAGACGTCTGATACTATGAATTCCACGTTGTCTATACCATTTAATTTTGCATTTTCTCTTGCTGCTTCTACTGCTTCTTCTACTATTTCTACTCCTATAACTTTTTTGGCTGACTCTGCCAAGACTTGGGTGATTGTTCCTGTTCCTGAATACAAGTCAAAGACCAATTTGTCTTTGGCATCAATTTTTTCTCTAGCCATCTTGTAAAGGACTTCTGCTGATTTCGTGTTTGTTTGGAAGAAGGAGAAGGGGCTTATTTTAAATCTAAGTCCAAGGACTTCTTCTTCTATATGATCCTTGCCGTAAATTAGTTTCATTTCTTCTGGGACTATGGCATCTGATAAGGCATCATTTATCACATGATAGATTGATACAATTTGTCCTTCTAAGTCCAAGTCTAATAAGAATTTTATAAAGGCTTCTTCATCGAGCTTGCTTTGGCTTGATGTTGCTAGAAGCACCATTATCTCTCCAGTCTTTGTTGCCTTTCTTATTAGGAGGTGACGAAGGAAGCCCTCGTGTCTCTTCCTATTGTATTGGACTTCGCCTAGGTCTTCAAAGTAGTTTCTCACTTCTGCCCTTATTGTATTGAAGTCATGGTCAACTATATTGCAGTCTGTTGTGTTTATTATTTCGTGAAATCTATTCTTGACGTGAAGTCCAAGTGAAAGTGGCCCACCCTTGTACTCATCGCCAAAGGTATATTCCATTTTGTTTCTATAATGTTTGTGGACTGGTGATGGAATGATTTCCATTTCTCTTTCTATTCCATTTTCTTTAAATAAATTTTTTATTAATTCTTTTTTATATTTAAGTTCCTCTTCATAAGTTAGGGTTTGGTAAGTACAACCGCCACACTTTTCAAAGTGAGGGCACTGGCTTTCTATTTCTATGTCTGATCTTTCTATTATGTTAAGAAGTTTTGCCTTCTTTGATTTTTTTCCTCTTGCTTTTATTTCTACTCTTTGACCAACTATGCCGCCCTTAAAGTGGTATTCTCTATCTTCAAAGCTTCCCCTTGATAGATTTGGGAATCTCGATTCATCTATTTTAACTATAATGCTCATTGTGTCACTCCTTTAGGAAAATTATATCAAATTAAATATGTCGTCTCAATTTAATAAGTTAAGAATAATTGGTCATAATTTTTAATTTTTTTATAGTCTTTAATTTATATTTTTTGTTTATTTGGTATAATACATTTGACAAGATTTTGCTGTGGGATTACCCACGAATTTTTTGGAGGTATTATATGAAAAAAACATGGTTGGTATTGCTACTTGCAATGCTAATGACTCTTACTGCTTGTGGCGGTAACAAGAAAGAGGCAACAGCTGATGCAGATGGCAATGTAATCGAGGATTTAAAAATCCAATTCGTTCCTTCTAGGGAACCTGACGAAATAGTAACTAAGACTGAACCACTTAAAGAAGTTTTAAAGACTAAGCTTGCCGAAAAAGGTTACGATGTTAAAAACATTGACATCACAGTTGGTACAAACTATGAATCAACTGGTGAAGCCCTAAGTGCTGGTTCTGTTGATATTGGATTTATTCCTGGTGGAACTTATGCTATCTACGATGATGGTGCTGAAGTTCTTCTTACTGCAACAAGAAAGGGTCTTTCTGTTGATTCTGAAGATCCAAAGGAATGGAACGACAAGAAGCCTACAGAAAAGGCTGAAGAACAAGTTGACTATTATAGATCACTTGTAATTGCTGGTCCTTCTGAAAAGGGTCAAGAACTTGCTGCAAAAGTAAATAATGGAGAAAAGTTAACTTGGGAAGACCTTGCAAGTGCTAAATGGTCTGTAATGGGATCATCTTCATCTGCTGGTTACATCTACCCTTACCTATGGCTACAAAAGAACTATGACAAGGGTCTAACTGATCTTCCTTCAGTTGTTCAAGCTGACTCTTACCCATCTTCTATGGCAAGACTTGCTTCTGGCCAAGTTGATATTATGGTAGGTTTCGCTGATGTTAGAGTAGACAATGCTGAAAAATGGCAAAATGAATTTGGCAAGACTAAGTCTATCTGGGATGAAACTAATGTAATTGGTGTAACTGATAAAATTTACAACGATACAATTTCAGTTTCTAAAAACTCAGAAATTATGACAGATGACTTCAAAAAAGCCCTTCAAGAATCTTTCATAGAAATCGGTGAAAGCGAAGAAGGTAAAGAAATCATAGCAATCTACAGCCACGAAGGTTACAAAGCTGCTGATGACAAGAACTATGATGGCGAAAGAGAAGCACAAAAATTATTAAGAGAACTTAAAAATTAAGAAAGGGCTTCATTAGAAGCTCTTTTTTATGAGGAGAATTATGATTGAATTTAAGAATGTAGATAAAGTTTATCCTGGTGGATTTAAGGCCCTAAAAGATATAAACCTTACTATTGAGGATGGCGAGTTTGTTGCCATAATAGGAAGGTCTGGTGCCGGCAAGTCTACCCTTATTAGGACTATAAATAAGATGCACGACATTAATGCAGGGACTCTTACTGTTGATGGAGTTGATGTTAAATCTCTAAAGGGAAAAGAACTTCGCAAGTTTAGGAGAAATATTGGGATGATTTTTCAATCCTTTAACCTTGTTGAAAGAATTTCTGTTATCAAGAATGTAATGTCTTCTTTTGTACCTGATTTAAATCCCATCCAGTCCTTATTTGGAATTTATCCAAGGGAATGTAAGCTAAAGGCTCTTGAAGCTCTTGAGCAAGTTGATATACTTGACAAGGCCTTTGAAAGAGCTGACAACCTATCTGGTGGACAACAACAAAGAGTTGCTCTTGCTAGGACTCTTGTCCAAAACCCAAGCATTATCCTTGCTGACGAACCTGTTGCAAGTCTTGACCCTGTCACAGCAAGACAGGTTATGGATTATTTTAAAAAGATTAATGAAAATCTTGGGATCACTATCCTCTTAAATATCCACCACGTTGAGCTTGCCCTTGAATATGCCACAACTGTTCTTGGAGTTCGTGACGGAGAGGTAATCTATTATGGACCAGCCAAGAATGTGGACGATAGCGTTTTAAAATCTATTTATGGAGATTCCTTTGAAGAAATAAAATTGGAGGAAGTATGAGCCTCTACTACAAAATCTTTAAACCAAAAAAACACACTCTAAAGTCTGGTAAGGAAGTCTATGAGAAGCCAACTTTGACCATACCTATCCTTATTCTCTTGCTTCTTTTTACCATGCTTTCTGTAAGAGTTACGAACTTTTCAATGGCAACCCTTGCGAAAAATATTCACAAGCTCTTTGCCATTTTATCTCCAATGTTTAAGCCAAACTTTTCCTACTTCCCTTCAATAGTGGGACCACTTTTTGACACAATAAAGATGTCCTTCTTGGGATCCTTCTTGGGAGCAATTTTGGCTATGCCCTTTGCCTTCTTGGCATCAAACAACATGGTAAATAACAAGGTCATAAACTGGATTGTTAAGTTACTTTTCTCAATCCTTCGTACCATTCCAACACTTGTGTCTGCACTTATTGCAACTTATATTTTTGGACTTGGTGCCTTTGCTGGTACAGTTGCCATATTTTTATTTTCCTTCTCCTATGTTGGAAAGCTAACTTATGAGCAAATCGAAACAGTTAACATGGGAGCCTTTGAAGCCATGATCTCCATGGGCTTCACTAGGACAATGGCATTTTTCAAATCCATTGTGCCAGAGATCCTTCCCTTTTATTTATCAACTGCCCTTTATAACTTTGAAGGTAACGTAAGATACGCTGCAATCCTTGGTTATGTTGGTGCCGGTGGACTGGGACTTCTTATTAACGAAAACATTAACTGGAGAGACTACAACCGTGTGGGCATGATTCTCTTGATGCTACTTATAACAGTATTTGTCATCGAAAATATCAGTGCTCACTTTAGAAGAAAGTTGAATTAATATGTCAGAAAAAGTAATAGAAAAACTAAAATCAGAACCAAAAAATCATGGCTATATCATAATGATTGTAGCTGTACTTTTATTTATGATAGTTTGGTCATCTTCTGTAATTAATTTTGAATCTGCAACAAAAGATGGAATGGGAGTAGCCAAAAATATTATCAAGGGAATCTTTAATCCCAACAAGGACATGCTCTTTAACCTAACGACGAAGGGTGTTCCTTACCTTTTACTTGAAACTATTTGTATAGCCTTCCTGGGTACCCTTGTAGGGGCAATAATTGCCATGCCACTTAGTTTCTTGGCATCATCAAATATTGTTCCAGCGCCTGTGGCTTATCTTGTTAGGATGTTTATTATCCTTATAAGGACAATCCCAGCTATTGTTTATGGTCTAATGTTTATTAGGGTAACAGGACCTGGACCCTTTGCAGGCCTTATGACTATGTCCTTTACATCTATTGGTATGCTGACAAAATTATTTTCAGATAACATCATGAACCTAAACAAGGCAATACTCGAGTCCTTCTCTTCCATTGGAGCAACAACCTTCCAAAAGATTCGCTTTGGTATAATTCCTCAGCTTTTTGCAAACTTTGCCTCAACAACAATTTATCGTTTCGACATAAATTTAAGAGACGCATCAATCCTTGGACTTGTTGGAGCAGGTGGTATTGGTTCACCACTTATGTTCGCCATCACTTCCTACAAGTGGAGCGAAGTTGGAGCAATCCTCTTGGGACTAATCCTTCTTGTCTTATTTATTGAGTACTTCTCAACAAAAATAAGAGCAAGACTAGTAGGTGAAAAATGATTTTAAAAATAATTCACACATCAGACTTGCACGGATACTTTTTCCCAACAGATTATCTCGATAGGGAAGAAAAAAATACAGGCTACCTTTCACTTTTAAATAATATAAAAAAAGACGACCACACAATCTTAACTGACGGAGGAGACATCCTTCAGGGATCTTCCTTCGCCTATTATGTTAAAGAACACTTAAACTCAAATGTAGTAGCAGACATAATGCAAAATGTGGACTACTACACACTTGGTAACCACGACTTCAACTACGGCTACGACTATCTAAAGACTTATGTGGAAAACATGAAGGGAAAACTAGTCTGTGCTAACGTCAAAGATAAGACTGGCAAGATTAAATTTGAGCCTTATGCCATAAAAGAGATTGATGGCTACAAGATTGGGATTGCTGGAGTAGTTACCGACTGGGTAAATCTCTGGGAGAGAAAAGAAAATCTTGTGAACTTTGAAGTCACAGATGCCTTTGAAGGTGCCAAGAGGGCCCTTGATGGACTAAAAAAGGAAAAGACAGATTTTAATATTTTAATCTACCATGGAGGTTATGAAATCGACCTAGCAAGTGGCAAAAAGCTTTCAGAGACCACAGAAAATATTGGGGGCAAAATTGCAAAAGAATTGGACTTCAATATAATCTTGGCAGGCCACCAACACATGGAGATTGCTGGTTATATTGGCGATACTCTTGCCATTGAAACGCCAGCCAATGGGTCCAAGGCTGCCCTTGTGGAAGTTGACCTTGCAACAAAAGAAATGAAGGCTTCCTTTATCGATCCAAGGCTTGGTGACAATTCTCTAATAGAAAAATATAGAGATGTTGAAGAAGAAGTCCAAGACTATCTCGACCAACCAATAGCAAAACTCAGCCGTGACTACATGCCAGAGGACAGGATTAAGATGGCCCTTCATGGCTCAGACCTTGCAGACCTAATAAACAAGATTCAATTGGACTACACAGGAGCAGATATTTCTATCACTTCCTTTGCCAATATCATCTCAGGTCTAAAGAAGAACTTGACCACAAGAGACGTCCTAAACACATACAGGTTTCCTAACACAACAGTGGTCCTTGAAATCGACGGCAAAAGACTTAGAGAGTCCCTAGAACAAAACTTTTCATACATCGAGTATGATGGGTCCTATAAGATATCAAAGAAGTTCTTAGAACCAAAGGAAGAGCACTACAACTTTGACTACTTCTATGGAATAGACTTTGAAAAAGACCTTACAAAAAAAATTGGAGAAAGAATTGGCAAGATTTTCTTTAAGGGTAAAGAAGTAAAAGATTCCGACAAGTTTTCACTAGTCATGAATAACTACAGGGCCACAGGAGCCGGCGGCTTTGATATGTATAAGGACCTCAAAGTTATAAAAAATTACGACAAGGAAACTTCAGAAATATTATTAGACTATTTTAGAAACTTGTAAAATATTTTCAATCTATAAAATTTATAAAAAACTTTATTATGATAGGATAAAGTAGAACTAAGTACCAGAGAGAATTTTTATTTCCTCTGGTATTTTTTATTATTTTTTACAAGTGAGAAATTATATTTTAATAAATTAATTTTTAGACTTTAAAATCCTTTCCAACAAATTTAGGCAAAAAAATAAGACAGTTGCCTGTCTTATTCGTAAAGATTTCTGCCCCCAAATTTAATTTTGCTATTATTTAGAGCTTTCTTTTGTGGATAATTGTAATTAGAAATCATTGACCTAAAAAGCGTAGCAGCTTCTGATCTCCTAATTGATCTTGTGGGATAAAAGTTACCATCAGAGTAACCTCTCAAGATCCCTGCGTCCACAAGGGCGCCTACATAGCCCCTTGCCGATGGGCTTATCCTTGCCCTATCGCCAAACTCATTTGTTGAAGCTTCCCTCGGTGATAGCGAATACACATAACCAAGAATTTCTGCAACTTCTTCTCGTGTAATTTCCCTATTTGGATTTAGCCTACCAGTAGTTGGCTTAATGTAACCTGCCTTAATGCCTTTAGCTACATCATTGTAAAACCAATCAGATGTACTTACATCAGAAAAAGTCACAGTATAAGTCTTATCATAGCCCGCTAAAGAATTAACAGTTGCATAAAACTCTGCTCTCGACATGTTTTCATTAGGTTTAAAAGTTCCATCTTGGTAACCAGACATAAGCTTCTTGTCAGTTATAAAGTCAATTGAAGCTTCTGCCCAGTGGCCTCTTGTGTCTCTAAAAGTTCTTGCAGATACAGTGCTTGTCAAAATCAATGCTGAGGAGATAATAATCAATGAAGTCCTTTTAAAAATCTTCATCTTTATCACCTTCATCCTTATTATATATCAAAGTCATCTATATAACAGGTTTTCTATTTTAAGTTTCTGTTACAAAGAATTTTTCCATGTAACAATCTTGCAACATTCGTTCGATTTCATATAAACACATAAGTTGATATATTAATTTAGATTTATAAAAATCTTGAAAAATAGCAAAAATCCATGACTTTATAAAAAATCATTACTTTCCTATAGACTCATAAGCTAATAAAATTTTATGAATTCCTTTGACTATATAAGTTTCTATTTTTTTATATAATAGAAAAATTTATAAGCTTACAATTAAAGATAGATTAGATTTCTTTTATAAATTCATATTTAATTATAAGTGTACAAAATTATTTCAAATATATTTTTGCTGGGCTAATCATTAAATTAAAGATTGTGGACTTGCAAAGCCTTAACTGAAGTTTTTGAAAAGTAAATTTTTGAAAAATATAGGAAAAGAAGTATATATACTAAAAATTTTCTATAGAGAGATCTTTTAAATTTCACTAAATTAAAAACTCCCCTCTACAAGTCGTAAGTAAACTTAAATTTAGACAAATAAAAAGAGAACAGCTTATGTATCCAATAACTGTTCTCTAAGGGAAGAAAAAAGATGATGAAGTTTTCACTTCATGTATATTGTACTTTAGATAAGACTATTTGTCAACGCTTTTATGAAAATATTTTCAGAAATTTTTATTTTTTTCCATTTGGCTTATTTTCAATCTTATATCGTCTTTTATTTTAAGCCATTAAGAATATTATGAATATATTTTCACACACTTCTCTACAAGCTTTTTTGTGGTAGAATGATAGGAGAGGTGATATTTTGTTAAAAGAATTAATTTTAAAAAGAAGAACTGTTAGAAAATATAAAGACAAGGAAGTTGACAGAGAAAAGTTAGAAGAACTTTTAATGTACGCTTCCATGGGACCAAGCAACGGCAACTCCCATCCAGTAGAATTCATAGTAGTTGACGACAAGGAAAAAATCGAAGAGCTTTCCAACATGGATTCCTTTGCAACTCTTTATCTAAAAGAAGCTCCAGTAGTAGTAATAGTAATTGCAAACACAGAAATTTGTAAGACTTGGGTTGAAGAAGCATCACTAACAGCAGCCTACCTACAACTTCTACTTGAAGAGGAAGGACTTTCATCTTCTTGGATCAACGTAAAAGAAGGAAACACTGCTGCCAAGATTTCTTATGAAGAATACTTCGCAGAAAACTTCGGAGTGAAAAAACCTTACAGGGCCCAATGCCTAATCCCAATTGGCTACAAAAAATCAGGCACAAAGGACCACGAAGAATTTGACGTTTCTTCAAAGGTTCACTACAACGAATTTTAATTTATGAAAAATCCGATTAAGTCGGATTTTTTTATTTGGATTTTTTTCCAACAAAAAAGATTCACTCTAGGGTGAATCTCCACTCATAATTCTTATTTAAACAAGCCAACTATAAAGTCTATTAACTTTTCCAAGAAACTCTTAGTATTTTCTACAGCCTTTTCTCCTTCTGGAGAGTTTAAAAACTTTGAAGCCTTGTCCTTGTACTTAACTGCTGTGTCAGCCATCCTATTCCAGTCAACGTCGGCATTCTTCATGTTATTAAAGAGTCCAACAAGTTTGTCCTCTTGACTCTTTGTGAGGTTGATGTTGTAATTGTTGACAACATTCTCAATAACAAGTCTAACTTCTTTTTCGTCCTTTGGCATATTCTTTGCCATGGCGTCTTTGATTTCATAAATTATGTCGTTAGTCTTTTCATCGCCAAGCTCTTCAGATAATTTTGTTTGAACAACAAGCTCTTCATTGGCTACCTTTTTTAGATCCTCTGGTAATTCCTTGCCAGTATTTTCTTCATAGGCCTTTAAAATTCCAGTTAAGGCTGCAGTCCCACTTACCTTTCCCGGTGCAGTTACATAAATATCAGCGTCTTCGATGCCTACTGTGTTTAAGGCATTGATAAAGGCATCTTCCTTTACTGTCCTGATGTTGTCTGATAGCTCAATAGTTAGTCCACTTCCAGCTTTTTCATACCTCACAATAGCAGAAGAAATTGCCCTCTTGCCTATTTCCTTTGATGACAATACATCTCCAAGATACTTGTATTCCTCTGCATTAGTTACCTCGATGATTTTTGCATCATCACTTGCATTCATCTCACGAAGCATTTCACTTTTTTGACTTTCCTTTAAATCGGCACCAAGTGTTACAATCTCGTCGCCTTCCTTGGCAAAAACAAAGCCAGGTAGAAGGGCAAGAGAAAGTGCCGCCGTTAAAATTTTATTTCTTATCTTCATAACATCCTCCATTTTTTATTATCATAACAATTATATATGAATAATACTTAAAAAGTATGTGAAATTTGTCTGTCACTTATTAAGAATTTCTTAATAACTTATTATTTATGAGTTATGAGCTTAAAAAAATTCTTTTCTATTAATTTTAAAATTTTTCACAAGAAAAAAGAGCCAGTCTCCCAGCTCTTGATTTATAATTTTATTCTTCATGAAATCTAAGCATATCTTCGAAGATAAACCACATGTCCTTGACTTCGTCTCTCTTTGATGAAGAGAAGGGGATTATATTTTCCCTGTGCTTGACGCCAAGTTTTTTGGCAATTATTGATATGTGTTTATCTACTTGAGATTTTTTTATTTTATCTTTTTTTGTCGCAATCACTATGCCCGAGAAGCCCGACTCAATGATGTAGTCATACATTTGCTTGTCAAGGGCTGTCGGTTCGTGCCTTATGTCCACAAGTAGGATTGTCTCAACTAGGTTTTCTCTATTTTCAAGATACCTGTTGATGATGCCTGCCCACTTTTCTTTTTCTGACTTGGCTACTTTTGCGTAACCGTAACCTGGCAAGTCCACAAGCCTAAGGTCATCGTTGACCCTGTAAAAGTTTATAGTCCTAGTCTTTCCTGGTGTGGATGAAGTTCTCGCAAGATTTTTCCTATTTAACATTGCATTTATAAAGGATGACTTACCAACATTGGACCTGCCTGCAAAGGCAAACTCCTTGATGTTTGTGTCCGGGTATTGCTTCTCTTCTACTGCAACTTTTTCTAGTTCTGCCTTATTTATCTTCATTAAAATCACCTATGGCAATCTCTGCAACTTCTTCGAACTTGGAAACTGGTCTCACGTCTAACTTCTTAATTGCTTCTTCATCAATTTCCTTTAGGTCTCTCTTGTTTTCTTCTGGAATGATTACAGTCTTGACTCCATATCTTTCTGCTGCCAAAAGTTTTTCCTTTAGACCTCCAATTGGAAGGACCTTTCCACGAAGTGTTATCTCTCCTGTCATGGCCACGTCGTTGTTAACTGGCCTCTTTGTTAGAGCAGATAAGACTGATGTTGCAATTGTAATCCCTGCTGATGGGCCATCCTTTGGCACTGCTCCTTCAGGAACGTGGATGTGGATGTCTGTCTTGGACCTAAAGTCTGGATCGAGCTTAAAGTCATCTGCCTTTGATGCAATGTAAGAGATGGCAGCTATGGCCGACTCCTTCATCACATCTCCAAGAGATCCTGTTAGAGTTAACTTGCCCTTGCCTGGCATAACTGTTGTCTCTATAACAAGGCTTGTGCCACCAACTTCTGTCCAAGCAAGTCCATTTACTGAACCAACTTCAGGACTTTTTTCTGCTTCAGAAATCCTGTAAATTTTTTCTCCAAGGAAGTCCTCAATATTTCTTGTGGAAACAGAAACCTTATCCAAGTCTTCTTCCACAATTTTTAGGGCAGCCTTTCTCACAATTTTTGAAATTTGTTTTTCAAGTCCCCTCACTCCTGATTCACGAGTGTAGTAGTCAATTATGTCCTTGATGGCCCTATCAGAAATACTAATATTTTCTTTCTTAAGTCCATTTTCTTCAATTTGCTTTGAGATTAAATATTTTTTTGCAATATTGAATTTTTCGTTTGGAGTGTAGCCTTCAAGTTGGATCACTTCCATCCTGTCAAGAAGGGGTCTTGGTATAGTTGAAGTTGTGTTAGCTGTTGCTATGAAAAATACTTTTGATAGGTCAAAGGGAAGTTCCAAGTACCTATCTGTAAAGGAATTATTTTGTTCTGGATCAAGAACCTCTAGAAGAGCTGATGCAGGATCGCCCTTAAAGTCGTTGCCCACCTTGTCTATCTCATCAAATAAAAATACTGGGTCATTTTTGCCAGCCTTCTTTAAGAGAGAAATAATTCTTCCAGGAAGAGCTCCAATATAAGTCCTCCTGTGACCTCTTATTTCTGCTTCGTCAGTTACACCGCCAAGGCTCATACGGACAAATTCCTTGTTGAGAGAATTTGCAATTGACTGCGCAATGGAAGTTTTACCAACTCCAGGAGGTCCCACTAAGCAGAGGATTGGTCCTCTTCCCTTATCGCCAGATAAAATCCTAACGGCAATAAATTCCAGGATCCTCTCCTTAACTTTTTTAAGTCCATAATGTTCGTCGTTTAAAATTTTTCTCGCATCAGAAATATTTCTCTTTTCATCTCCAGACTCAAGCCAAGGTAGGTCAAGGATCCAGTCAAGATAATTTATTAAAAGTGAATAGTCTGGTGACTGTGAGTTTAAGTTGCCTAGCTTATTAACTTCTTTAAGGGCCTTGTCCTTGACTTCATCAGGAAGGGCCTTCTCTTCAATTTTTTTCTTGTAGGATTCTGTTATCTCGGCCTCGTCTTCTCCGTCACCAAGTTCCTTGTGGATTACCCTTAATTGTTCCTTTAGGTAATATTCCCTTTGAACCTCGTCCATTTTCTTTTTGACCTGGTCATTGATGTTCTTTTCTATGGAAAGAATTTCAACTTCCTTTTTCATGATTTCATGGAAGGCCACAAGTCTCTCATAGATATCTGTTGTTTCTAAAATCCTTTGATAGTCTTCCAATTTAAAATTCAAATATCCCACAACTGTATCAATAAACCTTGATGGATCCTCAGTGTCCGCAATATTTGAAATAAGTCCTGGGAATAATTTGTCATCTAAAGATGAATAGGCCTCCAAGTCACTAAGGGCAAGCCTAATAGCAGCTTCAATCTCTTCATCTTCTGTGAAGTCACTTTCCTCATCTTCGAGGATTTCAATTTCTGCTTCTATCATCTCTTCTGTGATATCAAGTTCAGAAATTTTTGCCCTCTCTTCACCTTCAACAAGGACCCTGACAATTCCACCAGGCAGTTTTAAAATTTGTTTTATAGTAGCCACAGTCCCAATTTCAAAGAGGTCTTCCCTCTTTGGGTCTTCGATTTCAAGTTCTCTTTGGGCCACCAAAAATATTTTTGAATCTTTCATCTCTGCTGCATCAATTGCGTTGAGAGAAATTTTTCTCCCGCAATCAAAGTGCATAACCATGTGGGGAAAGATAACTAGGTCTCGAAGTGGGATAAGTGGTAATTTAATTTTATCCATTTTTCACCTTCTAAAAAAGCCGTGGCAACCACGGCTAATTATTTATTTATTTTTTTATTAATTCAGCAGGTGCAGTTCCTTCTACTGATTCCTTTGTTATTTTAACTGCTTTGATGTCATCTCTTGAAGGGATTTCATACATTACATTCATAATTGTATTTTCGATAACGCCTCTTAATCCTCTTGCTCCAGCCTTCTTCTCTATTGCCTTTCTAGCAATATAGCTTAGGGCTTCGTCGTCAAAGATTAGTTCAACGTCATCAAATTTTAGAAGTTCCTTGTATTGTTTTACAAGGGCATTCTTTGGCTTAGTTAAAATTTCAACTAGAGCCTCTTCGTCTAACTCTTCAAGAGTAATAGTAACAGGCAGTCTACCAATAAGTTCTGGTATTAAACCAAACTTTAATAGATCTTCAGTTTCAACCTTTTGTAAAATATTTTCTTTATTGGCTTTTTTATCTACAATTTCAGATCCAAAGCCCATAGAAGACTTGGCAGTCCTGTTTTCTATAATTTTGTCGATTCCGTCAAAGGCACCACCAACAATGAATAGGATGTTTGAAGTGTCAACTTGAATAAATTCTTGTGACGGATGCTTCCTTCCACCTTGTGGAGGAACATTGGCAACAGTCCCCTCGATAATCTTTAGGAGGGCTTGTTGAACACCTTCTCCACTTACGTCTCTTGTGATAGATACATTTTCAGATTTTCTGGCAATCTTATCTATCTCGTCAATATATATAATCCCTTTTTCTGCCCTTTCAATGTCGTAGTCAGCATTTTGAATAAGTTTCAAAATAATATTCTCAACATCTTCGCCGACATAGCCAGCCTCAGTTAGGGTTGTGGCATCAGCAATGGCAAAGGGAACATTTAAAAGTCTAGCAAGAGTTTGTGCAAGTAGGGTCTTACCAGAACCTGTAGGTCCAATCATAAGGATGTTGGACTTTTGAAGTTCAATGTCGCTGCTTACCTTCCTATTTGATGCAATCCTCTTGTAGTGGTTATATACTGCAACAGCAAGAGCGCGCTTGGCGTCTTCTTGCTTTACAACATATTGGTCCAAGATTTCTTTTATTTCAGCAGGCTTTTTTAGGTCAAAGTCCTTGCTGATTTCGTGAGGAACTTCATTTTCTAGGATTGTGTGGCATCTCTCGATGCACTCGTCGCAGATATTGACATTAGGTCCGGCAATCAATCTATTCACTTGGTTTTGTGTTTTGCCACAGAATGAACATCTTAGAATTTCATCTGTATTAGACATATCTCACCTCAAACCCTTTTTTCAATAACTTTATCGATTAAACCATAATCTTTAGCTTCTTGAGAATTTAACCAGTAGTCCCTATCAGTATCTCTTTCGATTTTTTCTAGGTCTTGGCCAGTTCTTTCTGCAAGAATTTCATTTAATTTGTGTCTAATTTTTAAAATCTTTTCTGCATTGATTTGGATGTCACTTGCCTGACCTTGAGCTCCACCAGATGGTTGGTGAATCATGATGTCAGAGTTTGGAAGAGCAAATCTCTTACCCTTAGCACCAGATGCAAGTAAAAATGCACCCATTGATGCTGCCATCCCAATACAGATTGTTGATACGTCTGGTTTTATATAATTCATAGTGTCGTAAATTGCAAAGCCTGCAGATACAGATCCACCAGGTGAATTAATATAAAGTTGAATATCCTTGTTTGGGTCTTCAGCTTCTAAGAACAAAAGTTGGGCAACAATTAAATCTGCCATAGTGTCATTTACTTCGCCACTTGCAAAGATAATCCTATCCTTTAAAAGTCTAGAATAAATGTCGTAGGATCTTTCGCCCCTATTAGTTTGTTCTACTACCATTGGCACTAGTGCCATTTAATCACATCCTTGATTATTTATCTTCTTTTACTTCTTCTATATCTTCTTCAGTAACTTCCTTTGGTTCAACAAATTTTGCTTTTTCAACAAGAGTTTCAATAGCTTTTCTCTTTTCAAGGTCGTCTCTTACAACATCCTTGTTGTCGTTAAGCATGTATTCTCTCATTTTTTCCATGTGGTCTTTGTCGTCCTTGAAGTATTCTTCTACAACCTTGTTAACTTCTTCTTCGATTTCTTCATCAGTGATTTCGATATTCATGTCTTTAACAAGAGCTTCTAGAGCAAGGTCGTTTTTAACAGTCTTTTCTGCTTCAGGTCTCATAGTGTTCTTGAAGTCATCAAGACTTTGACCAATCATCTTAATATAGTCTTCAAAGCTAATACCTTGAGCTCTTAAGCTTTGGTCATAGTTTCTAATCATGTCATCGATTTGAGCGTTGATCATTCCTTCAGGAATGTCTGCTTCAATCATTTCACCGATTTTATCAATAGCTCTTCTTTGTTTTTCCATTTCAGAAGTTGTTGCGAATTCTTCTTCTTTTTTCTTTCTTAAATCAGCCTTGAATTCATCAAGAGTGTCGAATTCAGAAATATCTTTTACAAATTCATCGTCAAGTTCTGGAAGTTCTTCATAAGAGATTCCGTTTAATTTGATTTCGAATTTAGCGTCCTTGCCAGCAAGATCTTTTTGGTGGTAATCTTCGGGGAACTTAACAGTAATGTCAAATTCTTCGCCAATTTCGTGTCCAATTAGTTGTTCTTCAAAGCCTGGGATAAATGTGTTTGAACCAATCTTTAAGTCTTGGCTTTCAGCTTCTCCACCTTCAAAGTATTCTCCGTCAACAGAACCCTTGAAGTCGATGTTTACAGTGTCCCCATCTTCTACAGCCCTGTCGTCAACATTGATAATTCTTGCGTTCATTGCTCTTTGGTTTTCAACTTCAGAGTCAATAAGTTCGTCAGTTACTTCAATAGTTGGGTCTTCGATTTCAATTCCTTCGTAGTCTTTGATTTCAACTTCTGGTCTAACATCAACAGAAACTTTGATAACTAGGTCTTCGCCCTTTTCAATGCTTTCTTCGTCGATGTCAATGTTTGGTTGGTCAACAACCTTAAGGTCTAATTCTTTAATAGCTTTTTCATATTCTTGTGGAAGAAGTTCGTTAATAGCATCTTCAAAGAATACATCTTTACCATACATGTTTTCGATCATCTTCATAGGAACATGACCTTTTCTAAATCCAGGAATTTGGAAGTGTTTTTTGTTTTTCTTGTACACTTCGTTTTCAGCTTTCTTTATATCTTCTCTTTTTAAAACAATGTCAAAAAAGACAGTGTTATTTTCTTTCTTATTAATTTCCATTTCAATTGCCTCCTCGCTTATCGCGTTTTTCACATCTCTATATTATAACATAAGTTATTTTAAAAACCTATTAAATACCCTTGTCCTTTAGTATCTTTGATAGAATTTCCATCTCTTCATCACTAAGAGTTACACCCTTAGACATCTTTTGGTGGTCTGGGTCCCATTCTCTTAAGTCATACTTAGCTGGTCTGTCATTAAAAGAAACCTTATTTAGTTCCTTAGTCCAGCCCCTAGCACTTTCAGATAGAGTTCCCAAGTGTTCAGTAATTTCAAATTTAAAATCGCTCATCTTACCTAACCTTTTCTATTTCACTTAAAATGTTTTTGATTGCCTCATCAGCTGAAATGTCAGAATTTTCCATTTCTCTTCTAGTAGAATATTCAACAATAGAATCCCCTGACTTCTTGCCGCAAGTAATCCTTAGAGGAATACCAATAAGGTCCCTGTCCTTAAACTTAACCCCAGGTCTTTCCTTCCTGTCATCAAGTAGGACTTCAACACCCTTAGCTTCAAGTTCCTTGTAAATTTTTTCTCCAAGGGCAACTTGGTCTTCGTCCTTAGTGTTTACTATAGTAACAATTGCTTCATAAGGTGCTACAGATATTGGCCAAATGATTCCATTGTCATCGTGGTTTTGTTCGATTACAGCTGTAACGGATCTTGTGATACCAACACCATAAGAACCCATGTAGAAGTAATTTGCCTTGCCATTTTCGTCAAGGAAAGTTGCATTAAGGGCTTCCGAGTACTTTGTACCCAATTTAAAGATATTACCAACTTCAATACCTCTTGCAAACTTATATTCCTCATCAGTTCCCGGTACCTTGTCGCCTTCAGCAACAAGAAGAAGGTCATCGACAACTTCGCCTTCAAAGTCACGTCCGTAATTGGCATTGATGTAGTGATATTCACTTTCGTTGGCACCAACAACAAGATTGTCCATTTCAGTAAGTCTCTCGTCAAAAATCATCCTTACATCAAGACCAAGAGGTCCAGTGTAACCTGGTTTAGACTTAATAGCTTCGATTTCGCTATCTTCCATCATCCTAATGTCATGTTCAGCAACACCAGTGTAAGAAACAAGCTTAGCAAGGTTGAGTTCCCTGTCTCCAGGAATAAATACAAGAACAGGTTCATCGCCTAACATCAAGTCGATTGCCTTAGCACATTTCTTTTGGTCAACCTTGAAGAAGTTAGCAACCTCTTCAATAGTGCTGGCATTTGGAGTGTGAACTTTTTCTAAGCCCAATTTATCTTCAGCTTCAGGAAGAATATACTCAACAGGAGCCTTCTCTTCAGTTGCACCAAACTTTCCAGACTCAGAATAAACAATTACACCTTCGCCTGTCTCAGAAAGAGCAATGAACTCGTGAGAACCAGTACCACCCATGGCACCATTGTCACCCTCAACAATCTTATAATCAAGCTCAAGTCTGTCAAAAATCTTTTCATAAGCATCGTACATATTCATGTAAGCAACATCAAGAGTCTCAGGTGAAGTATCAAAAGTGTAGGCATCCTTCATAGAGAACTCTCTTGCCCTATTAATACCAAACCTAGGTCTCTTTTCGTCCCTGTACTTAGTTTGAATTTGGTAAAGATTAAGAGGAAGATCCTTGTAAGACTTAACCTCGTCCCTAATAAGAGTAGTGAAGTATTCTTCAGCAGTAGGTCCAAGGCAGAACTCCCTGTCGTTTCTGTCCTTTAGTTTGAACATTTCAGGACCAAACTTTTCCCATCTTCCAGACTCTTTCCAGATTTCAGCAGGTTGGATGGCAGACATTAAAATCTCCATAGCACCAGCCTTATCCATTTCATCACGAACAATATTTTCAATTTTTTTAATAGATCTATAGCCAAGTGGCAAGTATGTATAGACACCACTAGCAGATTTTCTAATCATACCTGCCCTTAGAAGAAACTTGTGAGATGCAATCTCAGCATCTTGTGGATCCTCCCTAAGAGTTGGCATATAAAGTTTTGATAATCTCATATTACCTCCATAATAAAAGTATTATAATAAATAAAATAATATTCTACAAGTTTTTAGCTAAAATCTCATAGCACGCTACTTTCATTATACTATAAAGACTAGAAGACTTCACAAGATTGTTAGATTTATTTATAGGGCCTTGTAACTTTCTTCTATATAAATTAACAATTTTTATAAAATGATAAAAATTTTCTACATCTTATCCTTATAATGACTTCATAATAATTTTCAACTTCATAAAATTTTTTAACTTCATAAGTATTTACAAGCTCACAATTATTTACAACTTCATAATTATTTACAACTTTATAGTAATATTTTACGTCATAAACTTTTACAACTTCATAAAATTTTTCTACTTCATAATTTTTTACAACTTCATAACAATTTGCCAAATCATATCACCTAATGACTTAGTAAAAATCCTTAACTTTATACTAATTACTTGAATAATTTTAGCTTCTCTATAATAAATTTCATAAGCTAATATTACTTAGCCTTAACTAATTTCTATTTAATCTTTAAAATTTTTAACAACAAAAAACCTAACCTAAAAATTTTAGGTTAGGCATATTTTTAAAATATTTTAATTTTTCCATAATGATGGTTGTCTTTGATTTAAATAAATTTTTCGCATGAACCATAACAACAAATCAATCACTTAATAAATCTTTTTCTTTCTCATCTATAATTTTTTTGAATTCCTTCAAATCTTCTAGACCTGCGTGTTCTCTAAGATAAAGTAAACCATTACTTCTGTAAGTTTGAATTTTTAGTTTCTCTCTGTTCTTTCTCTTATACTCCCTATTTTTAGCTAATTGTTCAGGGCTAGTTTTAAACTCTGACATTACCATTCCCCTCCTTCATCAACAACTTCAAAAAGTTCAGGAGGATACAAATAATCCTCACCTTCTTCATCAACAATCCTGTACCAAGTCTTTTCGACACTAATCACATCATAAATCTTTCCATTAATCATATAAACAGGGTCCGTTTCGCCAATAAATCTCACTTTGATAAAAATCACCCTTTATTTTTTATTATTTTTTATGACTTCAGTCCACGTAAATTTTTAACTTGTGACAAATGCTTTTATAATTATTCAACTTTAAAAAATATTTTTAGTAACCCTTGTCGAAGTCCACTATATTTTTGAAGTCGCCATCGTTTCTTAGGGCCTTGAGGTTTTGATAGGCTGTGGCAAATTGTCTTGTGCTAAGGTCTTCACAGGCAAAGGATATGTGAGGATAGATGTAGACATTGTCGAGGTCCCAAAGTTCTGAGTCCTTGCTTAGGGGTTCTTCCTCGAAGACGTCTAGGGCTGCTCCCCTCACCTTACCTGCTTTTATTGCATCAACTAGGGCATCTTCGTCAATTGTTGATCCTCTTGAGATGTTCACTACTACAACTCCATCTTTTAATTTTGCAAATCTATCTGCATTTAAGATGTGATGAGTTTTTTCTGTTCCTGGTAGGCACATGATAATGTAGTCCATGTCTTTTAAAATCTTATCTAGTTCTTCTAGTGAATAGACATTGTCAAAGGGCTCAACCTTCCTCCCACTGGTGTTAAATCCATTTAATTCCATGTCAAAGCCCTTCAGTCTTTTGGCTCCTGCCACTGCTATAGTTCCTGTTCCCATAAAAAGTGTCTTCTTGCCATAGAGGTTGTAGGCAAAGGCCCTCTTCTTCCAAATTTTTTCTTTTTGATTTTCTATATTTTTTCTGTCGTCCTTATTTATTTGTAGGAGTCCATAAACTATCCACTCTCCTATTGGGTCGTCGTAGGCTCCGTTGTTGTTTGATAAAGTTATTTCCTTTTCCTTTATATAATCCAAGTCAAGGAAGTCTATGCCAACTGAGGTTAAAAATATATATTTTAAATTTTTGTGGTCCTTATAGTTTATCTTTTTTAAATCTATGGCCCCAATCAAAATATCTTCGCCATAGTCAGCTTTTTCATTGGGATTTTTTTCATCATAGCTTAGGACTTTGTAGCCTAGTTTTTCTATTTTCTCTCCATACTTTCTTGCCAGACCCTGGCTCAATAAAACTTTCATTTTTACCTCCATTTATAATATTTATTCTTTAATAGATTAATTCGCATTCCAATTAAATTATAGGACATGTGAGAATTTTAGTAAATAGGCGGCTTATTGTAAAAATTTTTTAAATATAATATAATTAATTGGTAATTTGAAAGGAGTCTTTATGAGCTTTTTTAGAACCCTACCAACAAAGCTTAGCTTTAATACAAGTGAAAAAATTCAAATAGCAAATGCAGAGCTAACTTCAGGTGACTTTGCACTGGCTATTGACGTCCTAAATGCCCAAGACTCTTTCGTAACTAATATTGAGTTTGCAGTAAAGTTTAAATCTATTGAAAGGTCCTATTTATTTAATGGGCGTGAATTTTATTTTCAACAGGCTGTAAATATCGCTCCCTACACCCGTTACTTCTTGGATCCCTTTATTCTGGACGAGAGGTTTTACGATGCAAGGGCCATTGATATTTACATCTCAAAATATACTGCCGACGGAAAAAATATTACTTGTGATGACAAAAAATATGAAATAAATCTTCCTGTTATTCCTGAAAAGAAGAGGGCCCAAATTAAGGAAACCCTTGGCGAGGGAATAAAAACTTACGGGGAAAACCAAATGGATTTTTGGCGATGCGCCTGTGGTTTTATAAATGAAGATGAAACTAGCGAGTGCGAATTTTGTGGAAGAAACAAGAGCTTTGTCCTAAACAACCTGACAGAGGCCCTTATTAATTCCAAAATTTTAAATGTCATTGAGAACACAAGGGCAACTGATGGTATAAATTTAAAAACTCTTGAGACCCACTTGACCCAAACTAATCTTTCAAAGATTGCTCCTACGACGGAAAGTCTAAAGATTGACAGGACCAATGAAGAGGTCCCAAAGAAGTCCAAGAAATTCCATTGGAAGAAAATATTTTTTGCCCTTATCTTTATAATCTTCTTATCCTTAGTCTCTTTATTTTTAATTAATATTGCAAAGACATCGAGAAATAAAAGCAAGATTGAGGACGCAAGGAGCCTTGCCCTATCTGGCAGCTACCAAGAGGCACTTGAAATATACAACGACGCAACAAGGGACAAGACTAGTCCAGAAATTTTAAATGAAATGGAAAAGCTAAAGAAACTTGTGGCATCAGATGAATCTTATCAAAAGGCTTCCAGCTTCTTTGAAGAAGGCGACTACATTGACGCTGCCTACAACTTCAAAAAAGTTATCCAAGAAGATGAGAAAAATTATAAGCCTGCCCAAGACAAGCTTACATCTATAGAAAATATTATTTTAGACCAAGTCAAGTCATCCTATCAAGTAAATAGGACTGATGCTCTCTTGCTCTTAAATTCTTATTTAAATGTTGTCCCTGAATCAGCAAGGGCTTCGAGACTAAAAAAAGAAATAGAGAAGGCCAACAAATTAAATGTAGATACAGAGGAAAGCCAAAAAGAAAACTTTGAGAAGGAAGAGAGGGATAAGGACTCTGCAGAAACTGCAAAAAAAGCTTCCGACCTCCTTCACACTTATAGGACTGTCTCAACAGAGAAGGCAAACCTAAGAGCAGAACCTAGCGTTGACTCTGACATCCTAAAAATTCTCGACAAGGGAACAGAACTCTACGTCCTTGAGACAAAAATCGAACAAGGCCAAAGGATTTGGTGCCATGTCGAAGTAGAAAGTGCCATTTCACAAGGCACAATAAAGGGCTGGATATCAAATAAAACACTAAACTAATAATCTCCACAAGGCGTGGAGATTTTTTTATAAAATTATTAAAATAAATGAACCTTTTTGGGTCCTAAATAGTCTTATAAGTAGATGCATCTAAGAGAGGAGGATAAAATGAATCGTGAAATAAAATTTACAGAAGAAAATTTTGAAAAATTAAAAACTGGCGACAAGGATTCTTTTGACCTCCTTTACCAAGACTACTACCTAGTCTTATTTAGGACTGCCCTCTTGATCTTGGGCAATAGGGAAGATGCAGAAGATGTCCTCCAAGACACCTTTGTTTCAATTTATAAAAATGCAAAGACTCTTTCTGATTTTGAAAAACTAAGGCCTTGGATTTTTTCTATATTAAAGAACACTTCCTACACAAGATACAAGAAGAGGAAGAGGGAATTCCCCGATGAATTTGTCCTTGATAAGACAGAAGAAAGTCCCACCTATCTCGGAGAGGATGATTTTGCAGAAAAATCAGAAATCCAAGATGCCCTCATGACTTTAAAGGAAAAGGAAAGAGAAGTCCTGGTCCTCTATTACTACAACGACTTTTCCATAGAAGAAATCGCCAGGATTTGCAAGACCTTTCAAGGCACAGTTAAGTCTAGACTATATAGGGCCAGAAGGAATTTAAAGAAAGAACTTTTAAAAACACAAGAAGAATATGAAGGAGAGTTATTATGAAAGATTTTGATAAGTATATAAAAAATGAACTCAATAAGTCTGTTGAAGATTCTTCTCCTTCTGATTATCTTAAAAATAAAATTGATTTAGAAATCAATTCACAAGGAGAAAAAGGAGAATTTAAAATGAAAAAGAGATTTGTATTAGTGGCAGCTGCTGCCCTTGTCCTTTCAGTGGGCGTCTTTGCAGCAGGAAAAATTACTGGAACAATTTCATCCTCATCGTCTCAATATAACTACACAAACTACACTGACATGGCTAAGGCTGAAAAGAAGGCTGGCTTTGAGGCCTATGCCCCAGAAAGCTTAGGAGACTATAAGTTTGACGGAATAAGAATTATAGATACTGCTGATGTTGATGAAAATAACAATAAGTTTAATAAGCGAAAGGAAATTCTTGTTAATTATAAAAAAGCTAATGGCGAAAATAGTGATAATATTGCTTTAAGAATTGATAAAATAATCCAAGGACACGAACCTATTTCAAGCTTTCCTTACAAAGAAAAGAGAAATATAAAAGGTGTGGATTTTTACTACTCCGCAGCTGATAACTTATTTGTAGGAAGTAAAAAAGACTTAAGTCCTGCTGAGAAAGAAAGATTTGAAAAAGATCCTTTCTTCAATGTTGGATTTGATGACGAGGGTGGCGATAGAACTGAAGCCGTTTCAACTTCTTTAATATTTGAATATGAGGATATCCAATACTGCTTATACAATATGAACTTTAAAGATAAAAAACCAATTGATGCAAATGAATTTTTTGAAATGGGAGCAAGTATTATAAAATAATTTCTCGCAGTTAGTTAAAACATTTTTCTTATATGTTAGATAGTTGTAAATTTAAAAATCTAAACACCAAAAAAGGACCCTCGCGGTCCTTTCTTTTTTGTAAATTTAATTAGTCCCAGTCATCTTCTTATACATTTCCACATTTGTGTCGTTTAAGAATTCGTAGGCTGCATTTATTTTTTGGAATTTTTCCTTTGCACCCTCTTCCTTGTTTAGGTCAGGGTGGTATTTTTTTGCCATCTTCCTGTAGGCAAGTTTGATTTCATACTTGTCTGCATTGTAATTTACTCCCAGAGTGTCGCAGGCATTTTCGTATTGATCCTTAAAACCATATCCTCCAGTTGATGATGAAGAGCCACCATAAGATCCTCCGTAATTGTTGCCGTAAGACCCTCTTTGATTTTCATAAAATCCTCCGTAGCCTGATTGCCTAAAGAATTCTTCAAATTGTGAGAAGTCGTCAAAAGTTGTCCAAGTAAAGCCACCAAAGTCCTTGAACCTTTGCCTGTACTCTTCTTCTCTTTGCCTCCTTCTCTCTTCTTCTGCTTTAATTCTTTCTCTTTCCTTCTTTTCCCAGTAGGCCCTTCCGTAGCCAGATATACTTTCAAATTCATTTTCCTTGCCAAGGAGATAGTGGTCTGCCCTGTCGTAGAAAAATTCTGTCACAACATAGTGAACATATTTCAAGAAGGATTCAGACACGTTTCCAAGTAAGGGCACAAATATTGCCAAGATTATTAGGGTTGATAGCCAATCATTTTTCGCCAAGCCCCTCCAGGCAAAAGGATTTAATAGCAAAAATATTATTAAGCATCCTCCCATGGAAATTATGTACAAGAAAAATCTTCTCACTGCCGAGAAGAGATCAACAGCAATGTTTACTATTACAAGTAAGAGGGTCAAGATGAGGTCCAAAAATTTCCCCAAGCCCTTATAAAAATATCCTAAAAATTTATTCATTGTTTTTCCCTTTTCTATATTCTTCTAAAAACTTCTTATCTTCAATGACAAGTCCCCACTCATTTGCCAAAAACTCCAAGTGGTGGGTGAACTCGTGGAGGAGAACTTCTTCAAGCTTTTCCCTTAATCTCTCTCTGGATGAAAATCTATACATCTCCATAAAGGACCCGTAATAAATTTTTATCATCTTGCCAAGTATAGACCTTTGGTATTCTCCCATTACAAGTAGGTCCTCTGAACGAGCTTCCTCGTGGTATTTTTTGTCCTCTGAAAGAATTATACCACCATTTAGATGATCAAAGGCGTAAGATGGAATTGACTCACAGATTTCTTCCAAAATTTCTTCGACTTCGTCAATCCTCTCCAAGTAATAAGAGTCATAATTTTCTTCGTCCTTTAAGCCTGTGTCATTTTTATTTTCATTTTCTTCTTCATCTTCTGAATCTATATCATCTTTAATTTTTTCTTGGACTTCTCCCTTATCTTCAAAAGCTTCATTGATTGAGCTTTCTTCTTTATTTGTATCTGGGCCTTTAATCTCTTCACTTGAATTTAATTTTGTATCATCTTCATTTTTTTCATAAATCTCTTCAATCAAGTCAAGAGGAAGATCAAAATTATTTTCTCCATCGCTATAAAAAATTTTTCTGCCATCTGGGTCAAGCATCTTTTCACCTCCAAAATAAAAAACTGTAGAAGCCTACAGTTTTATCTACTTTATTTAATTATAATACCCCAGCTTAAAATTTTCTACACTTCTTATAAGTCATCACATTTAGCAAGGGTCTTCCCAGGAACTGATGATAATAATTTTTTCGTGTAGTCCATCTTTGGGTTCTCAAAAACTTCTTCTGACTCATCATACTCAACGCATTGGCCATGATACATTACAAGGACTTCTTCTGCCACGTGCCTGACAACTGAAAGGTCGTGGGAAATGAAGATCATAGAAAGTCCCAAGTCCTTTTGTAAATCTTCCATCAAGTTAATTATTTGAGCTTGAATGGAAACATCAAGGGCTGAAGTTGGTTCGTCAGCAATAATTATTTTGGGATCAACAGCAAGGGCTCTTGCAATAGAAATCCTCTGCCTTTGTCCCCCAGAGAACTCATGAGGATATCTCTCCATGTGGTATTCTGAAAGACCACAAATTTCCATTGTCTCCAAGACTTTTTTGTGGATCTTCTTCCTGTCCCTCTCTCCCAAAAGATTTCTTATACCAGAGGCAATTATGTCCTTGCATTTTTTTCTTGGATTAAGTGATGAATAAGGATCTTGGAAAATCATTTGAACGTCTTTCCTGTATTCCTTAAGTTCCCTTTGGTTTTCTTCTAAAATATTCTTACCCTTGTAAATTATCTCGCCTGTGGCATCGGGATAAAGGCCCATTATGCACCTAGCAAGAGTTGATTTACCTGAACCACTTTCTCCTACAACTCCAAGGGTGTGTGAAGTCTTTAAGTCAAAGGAAATATCATCTACTGCCTTTAGGACCTTCTTCTTGCCAAGATTAAATTCCTTGTTTACATTCTTAACTTGTAAAATTACTTTTTCTTCCATAATATCACCTGTACAAGAAGCAGCTGACCTTTTGGCCATTTACATCAACTTCTTCGGGAGCCTTCTCTTCACAAATTTTCATCCTCTCGTCACACCTTTCACAGAAGTTACAACGATCTGGAAGCCCTATTGGATTGGGAACTGATCCCCTAATTGTGTAGAGTTCGTCCTTCTTCTTGTGGGCACTTGGTATGGCCTTAATAAGTCCTCTTGTGTAAGGGTGAAGTGGATGGGTGAAGATATCTTCTGCCTTGGCTCTTTCCACAACCTTGCCTGCGTACATTACGTTGACATAGTCTGCGATGTCAGACACAACTCCCAGGTCGTGGGTTATGAAAATAATGGAAGTATTCATGTCTTCCTTTAACTTCTTCATAAGCTCCAAGACTTCCTTTTGGATTGTAACGTCAAGGGCTGTTGTTGGCTCATCTGCTATTAGGAGTTTGGGAGATGATGAAAGAGCCATGGCAATCATGATCCTCTGCCTCATTCCTCCAGAAAGTTCGTGGGGATAAGAATTGTAAACATCTTCTGCCCTGGAAATCTCAACTTTTTTTATCATCTCAATAGACTTTTCCTTTGCAGTCTTCTTGTCCATATCAAAGTGGGTCCTAAAGACTTCTGACATTTGGTATCCAACCTTTAGGGCTGGATTAAGAGATGTCATTGGCTCTTGGAAAATCATGGAGATTTCATTTCCCCTTATCTTCCTAAGTTCTTCAGGAGTTGCTTCCAACAAGTTTTTGCCTTCAAAATTTATCTCTCCAGAAATTTTTTCAAGAGATGACTTGTCGAGAAGTCCCATAATGGCAAGAGTTGTAACGGACTTTCCTGATCCACTTTCTCCTACTATGGCAGTTGTCTTACCGTCACGAGTATTTATATTAACCTTGTTTACTGCTTTGACAATACCTTGAGAGCTTTTGAAAAAAACTTCAAGGTCTTTTATTTCTAATAACATACTACCTCCTGAACTTTGGATCAAAGGCATCTCTCAGGGCATCGCCAACTATATTTAAGACTAAAATAGTTAGTGCAATGGCCATACCTGGGAAGAGGGTGATGTGAGGGTAGTTCCTTATATAGGCCCTTCCCTCAGAAAGCATTTGACCCCACTCTGCTTCTGGCGGCATAATTCCCATTCCAATAAAGGAAAGAGAAGCTGCTGATAGGATTGCAGTTCCAACTCCAATTGTTGCTTGGACAATTATTGGGGCAAAACAATTAGGAAGGATCTCTGCAAAAATTAATTTAAAAGTCTTTACTCCAGCAAGTCTCGCCGATTCTATATATTCCAAATTCTTAACAGACATGACCTGGCTTCTTACAATCCTGGCATAGGATGGAACAGATGAAAGAGAAACTGCTAAGATTAAGTTTCTCATCCCACCACCAAGAGCTGCTGCAAGGGCAATGGCAAGTACAAGTTGAGGAATAGATAAAATAGTATCCATGACCCTCATTATTATGGCATCAAAGACTCCCTCATAGTAACCTGCAAGGGCCCCTATAATAACTCCTACAAATGTAGATATAATTACTGATGAGAATCCAATCTTAAGAGAGACTTGGGCCCCCTTTAGGACTCTTGAAAATATATCACGGCCAAAGTTGTCTGTCCCCATTAGGTGGTCTGAACTTGGCTTCAAAAAGTTGTCCTTAGGAAACTGCTCTGTGTAATCGTAGGGTGCAAGATAGTCTGCAAAAATTGCTCCAAGTATTATTAAGATTAAAATCCCAAGAGCAACAACTGCAATCTTGTTTCTCTTATAATATTTAAAAAATGTTTTAAATCTCTTTAGCATATTCCACCTACTTGTACTCTGACTTAATTCTAGGATTTATAAATCCATAGAGGATGTCTACCACAATAGAAATCACTGAGTAAACTATGGCAATAAGCATAATAGCTCCAAGGATTATTGGATAGTCACGAGTCTTTATGGAGTCAACCATTAGTCTGCCAATGCCTGGTATGGAGAAAATTGTCTCTGTCAAAATACTTCCACCAAGGAGTCCACCTGCCTGAAGTCCAATAGTTGTTATAACTGGGACCATGGCATTTTTTAGGGCGTGGACAAAGATAATCTTGGATTTTGGAAGTCCCTTGGCATATGCTGTCCTGATGTAGTCCTTGTCCAAGACATCTAGCATGGCTGACCTTGTCATCCTCATAATAACTGCTGAAGATTGGAAGCCCAGGGCAAACCATGGAAGGATCATCTGTTTAATAGACGAAAAACCTGATGCCGGTAGGACTTTTAACTTAGTAGAGAAAATTATTATAAGTAAAAGTCCTGACCAAAAGATTGGCATGGCTAGGCCTACCATTCCCACAGCTGTGATTATAGAATCTATGAAGGTGTTTTTCTTTAGGGCTGCAAGGACTCCAAAGGATATTCCCATTACTACTGCAATAAGAAGAGCGCCACCAGCAAGCTTAATTGTTGTTGGAAATACTCTTAAGAGGGCTGCAGTAACAGACCTTCCCGATTGGTAGCTTGTCCCCAAGTCAAAGTGGAGGACTAAATTTTTTAAATAATTTCCATATTGAACCAGGAAGGGTTCATTTAGTCCCAGACTCTCTCTTATAGCTTCTACTGTTTCCTTGGTTGCGTTGGGTCCAGCTGCTGTAAGGGCAGCATCACCCGGTGAAAGGTAGAGGAGCAAGAAGACTATAAAACTTACTCCCAAGAGAGTAGGTATTAAAATTAAGAGTCTCTTTAAAATATATTTTGTCATATCTAATCCTTTCTTTCCTAGAAAAGACGAAATTCACCAAATAAGAACTTGGTGAATTTCAAAAAAATTATTTTTCTAATAAAGTTACATCTTTAAGTTCTTGTGGATATTTTGGAAGTAGTTGAAGTCCTTCTACCCTATTGTTAGCTGCCACAAGTGTTTCACCATAGCAAATGTATAACCATGGATATTCTTGATTTATAAGCTCTTGAGCCCTCTTATAGATTTCTGCTCTTTTTGCTTCATCAACTGTTGAAAGACCTTCCTTCATTAAATTATCAAGTTCTTCATTGCCAAAGTACATGTAGTTTGGTCCTTGGCCCTTGTTTGATGAATGGAATGGTTGGAAAAGTTCATAGTGAGCATCTACAATTGATGGGTTCCAGCTCATAATAAACATATTGTGTTCTTGTCTCTTAAGTGCGTCAACAAAAGCACCCCATTCAAGTCTTTCCACATTAAGCCCAATTCCATATTCCTTTAATTGGGCTTGCATCATAGTTGCAACATTAACTCTTTGAGTGTTGTCAGATGTGTAGATTGAAAGATTTGTTCCTTCTCCCATGCCTGCTGCTGCAAAAAGTTCCTTTGCCTTGTCCTTGTTAACCTTATTTGTTTCAAGTGAATCTGCAATAGAATATTTGAAGTTAGGGTTAATTGGACTTGTTGCAAGTTTTCCACTGTTCATATAAACAGTTTCAAAAATTGTATTCATGTCAATGGCATTTACCATAGCTTCTCTAGCTTCCTTCTTGTCAAAAGGTGCCTTTTCCATGTTAAATCCAATAAAGTGAACTGAGTTATCTAACTTTCTATAAAGTTTTAATTCGTCATTTTCTTCGATGTTAGGAATTTCACTTGGATCAACCTTATAAGCTAGGTCTACTCCACCAGATTCAAGCTCAATAATTCTTTGAGATGCTTCTGGTATAACCTTCATTTCGATGCCAGCAATTTGTGGTTTGTCTCCCCAATAATTTTCATTTACTGAGAAAGTAGCGTGGTCATTTTGAATCCATTCGTCTAATACGAAAGGTCCTGTTCCCATTGGTTCAGTAGCAAGATCTGCTCCACCTTCAACATAAGCCTTTGAAAGGATTGAAACTGCTGGGTGAGAAAGTGAGTTTAAGAAAGCAGCATCTGGTTCAGTTAATTTAAAGGAGAAAGTCAAGTCGTCTTCTTTTTGATAAGAATTCTTATCGATTTTTCCATAAAATGGTTTGAACTTGTCAGTTTCTGCGGCCCTATTTAGTGTAAATATTACATCATCTACTGTTAGAGGATCTCCGTTGGAGAACTTAACTCCCTCTCTTAACTTTATCTTAAAAGTTTGTGGGTCTGGGTTTTCAATAGATTCTGCAAGTGAATTTACAATTTCACCCTTTGCATTTCTCTTTACCAAAGTGTCATAAACTTGGATCAAGATGTTTTCAGCATAGTCATCATCTATTGAAGAAGTTTCAAGAGATGTTGTATCTTCTGAAACTGCAACTTTTAATATCTTTCCTTCTCCATCACCCTTGTCCTTGGAGGAGCAAGCTGTCATAAATAGGGAAAGCACTAAAAGCATTCCAATAATTATTTTTTTCTTCATTATCATCGTCCTTTCTTAGATTCTTTTGATATCGGCTCCAAGATTTCTAAATTTCTCTTCAATTTTTTCATATCCCCTATCGATGTGATGAATTTCAGAGATTTCAGTCTCTCCTTCGGAAACTAAGCCTGCAAGTATAAGGGCAGCTCCCGCTCTTAAATCAGTTGCAGCAACTTTGGATCCGTATAGTTTGTTCTTACCCAAAAGTATAGCTTCTCTATCTACTACTTTGATTTTTGCACCCATTTTCTTAAGTTCGTCGGCGTGCATGAAGCGATTTTCAAAAACTGTCTCTATGATAGAAGATTGTCCTTCGGCTTGAGTTAATAGAGCCATGAACTGTGCTTGTAGGTCTGTTGGGAAGCCTGGATGAGGTAGGGTTTTGATTTCAATTGGTTTAATTTCATCTGTGCCTATCACCCTAACAGTATCTCCATTTTCAATTACTTGAGCACCAGTTTCTTCTAGCTTAGCTATAACTGGTTTTAAGTGGGAAGTAATAATATTTTCAATTGTGATGTCTCCACCAGTAATTGCTGCAGCTACCATAAAGGTTCCTGCTTCAATCCTGTCTGGAATAATTTGATGAGTGCAACCAGTCAACTTTTCTACACCCTTGATCTTTATTGTAGAAGTTCCTGCACCTGTCACCTTGGCTCCCATTTTGTTTAGGAAGTTTGCAAGGTCAACAATTTCTGGTTCCATGGCGCAGTTTTCCAAAATAGTTTCGCCTTCAGCAAGAACTGCTGCAGTCATAATATTTTCTGTTGCCCCAACTGATGGGAAGTCAAGATAAATCCTTGTGCCAACAAGCTTGTCGCACTCAGCCATAATTTCTCCGTGAGTCATCTCTATATTTGCACCTAGTGCCCTAAAGCCCTTTAAGTGTAGGTCAATTGGTCTTGAACCAATGTTACATCCACCAGGTAGAGAGTTGTGGGCTTTGTTTAACTTTGCAAGAAGAGGTCCCATAACCAAGAAGGATGCCCTCATCTTGCTCATAAGTTCGTAGTCAGTTTCATAAGAATTAAGTCCACTTGGATCAATCTCAAGTCTGTTGCCATCTTTTTCTATTTTAAGTCCAAGCTTTCTTAGGACTTCTGTAATTATTTCAACGTCCTTTAGCTCTGGCACGTCTTCCAAAATAATTTTTTCTGTGCCAAGAATAGTCGCTGCCAAAATTGGAAGAGCTGCGTTCTTCGCACCAGAAATTCTAACCTTGCCCTTTAGTGGGCCCTTTGATTTTACTAATATTTTATCCAAAAGGATTCCTCCCATATTTTTATTTATATTAAATTAATTATATCATAGAGAATCTTATTATTTAAGGAATTAAAACAATGCCTATTAATTAAATATTTATTTATGATAAAATGAATTATTAGAAATAAAGGGAGGTTTTTATGAAGAAATTTATCCGTGAAAAATATAGGGATGTTGAAGAATCCATTTACGCTGTTGACTACTCAGAGATCTATGATGACTTTATCAACTTTGGCGTTGGTGACCCAGACCTTGCTACTGATGAGACCATAATAAAGGAAGCCTACGACTCACAAATGGCAGGTCACACCCACTACGCAGACCCACAAGGATACATAGGCCTAAGAAAAGCCATAGCAGATTTTTATAAGGAAGACTTTGGAGTGGCTTGCGACCCTGATGAAGTTATGATCACTATGTCAGGAACTGAAGGTATGTTTTTAATCCTCCAAGCCCTTCTAGAAGAAGGCGACGAAGTAATAGTTCCTTCACCTTACTTTAGTGTCTACCCAGACCAAGTTGACATGGCTGGTGGTAAAACTGTCTTCTATGACACAAAGTTTGAAAATGATTTTGACATCATCCCATCTGAACTTGAAAAATTAATAAATGAAAAGACAAAGGCCATTATAATAAACACTCCCAACAATCCAACTGGGGCAGTTTATAGTGACGAGATCCTAAAAGAAATTTATGATCTTGCTGTTAAACACGACATCTTAGTGATTTGTGACGACATCTACACAATCTATTCCTACGAGTCTGCCTTCACTCCAATGATCAAGTGGGATAAAAACTTTGACAGGGTGATTTCAATCTCTTCAATGTCCAAGGACTATGTAATGACTGGCTGGAGGCTTGGTGCCATTGTTGCCCACAAGGACCTTATTAAGTCCATGACTTCCATTCACACAAACACAGTTTACGCAATCCCAACAATTTGCCAATACGCAGGAGTTGTTGGCATCGAAAATAGGAAGAGAATTTGTCCGCCCCTTGCAGAAGAATACAAGGAGAGGATGTATCTTGCTTATGACAGGCTAAAGAACTTAAATCACGTTGAAGTTATGAGACCAAAGGGAACTTTTTACATCTTCCCAAAAATTTCTGTCCCAGGCATGACAACTGATGAAGTTGTAAAAGAAATTTTAGAAAAGGCCCACGTTAATTTAATTGATGGCAAGGCCTTTGGTGATGCTGGCGATGGCTTTATAAGAATTGCCGTTACTGTTAACAAGGACAGGATCAACGAAGCCTTTGATAGGATAGAAAAATTAGAAATCTTTCAAAAATAAATGAAGCCTTACTACTATAGTTATAGTAGTAAGGCTTCATTCTTAATTTAATCTTTATTTTATTTAATTTAAATAATCATTAAAAAATCTGAATCCAAGTTTCATCTCTATTATTATTTTCTCTGTCAAACTCATGACTATTTGCAGCCTCTTCCAGTTCATAATATGCCCAGTGATCTTTCTTAAGATCCTTAAACTTTACAAGTAAAATTTCATTTTTATTAATAAAGTCTTTATCAGGAACTCTATTAAAAATACTATTAAACATTATAACCGCTTCAGCTCTAGTAATATAATTGTCAGGTTTAAAACTTCCATCAGGATAGCCAATTATTCTCTTATTTCCGTAGGCTTGATTTATCTCTTTTTCATATCTATGTCCTATTATATCTTGAAAGTCTGACTTTAAATTATTTGTCTTGTCAATAGGTGAAAGAAGTCTTGCCATTTCAGCTCTAGTTATCGGATCGTCAGGTCTTATTTTATCTCTTTCAGCTTCAAGAAGATTATTTTTTATCGCTGCATTAATATATGGTATATACCATGCTCCTTCTTTCAAGTCAACATAGTTAGCTTTTGTCATATCTGTTGTAGGAATATCTTTTAGTCTTACTGCTATTGCAGCCGCTTCAGCTCGAGTTATATTGCCTTCTGGTAAAAGATTTCCGTCAGGATATCCAAAAATATATTTAATGTGGCTTCCTCTTTCTTTTAGAATCAAAAGATTGCCTTTTGGATAATCGTGCTTTTCATGTGTTTTTTCCTCAATTTGTTCCCATTGTGCGTAAAGAATTAAATTAGACTTAACTTCAATTTTATCTCCTGGAAGATAAGTTTTTCCACTACCATCTCTTTCTGTATTCCATCCTAAAAATCTGTATCCTTCTGCAGTAACTTCATCAGGCGCTAAAACTATAGCAATATCTCCTAACTTGTAACTATTAGTGTCTAAAGGAGCATTACCTTTAATAAGTATTTGAGGATAAAAGTCATTGTTTAAATCATATTTTATATAATAATTTTCAACTTTTTTCTTTTCCAATACAATGTTATCTCTTGCCATATTTGTAATATCTTTTATATCTTCAACTTCAAGAGTTTCAAGGCCTTGTCCAATAGATTTTCTAAGGAAGGACTTTTCTTTTAAGGTTTCACCTAAGGCCAAATTTTCTTTGTATAACAACAATCCTAATTCTTTTTCAAATACTCCGTCGTAGGCAGCACTTGCTTTTAATTCGTCTTTTGCAAAGTCTGAATAAGTCCCGTCATTGTTTTTATTGAGTATTCTATATAGAGCCACAGAACCATCTGCTTTATATTTTATTCCTTGGTCATCGCCTGCTTTTTCATAAGAATTAATTGTATTCTCTTTAAAAATATCGACGTGATATTTTCCGCCTTTAACTAAAATATTTTTCTCTCTATAGTTTTCATTTCCTCCGGAAAATACTTTCGCTTTGCCTACATATAGAGCACCGTCATTTTCCAAGAATATTGTGCTTATCGGATCTCCTTTAACTAAACCGTCAAAAGGTGTGTAGGACATAATTTTTGGAGTAAATTGTCCTTCTCCGTCAATTATAACTTTGCCCTTAGCCGATATTGCATAGGCTTCAGGGGATAAACCTGAAAATCCTCCACCCTTTGTACTGTGGTGCATTCTTCCGCTGTAGCCCTCGATATAAGTTTGATATAGTTTATTGCCTGCTTCAATCTTACCTGCTCTTATAGTAGCATCGCCTACCATGTAAAAACCTGAGCCAGCTTGTTTATCATTTCCTGATTGTGTCGGTCGGCAACCCCCTCCTATAATTACAGGTTCTTTTCCGTCTTCACTTTCTACTACTACATTGTCAACATTTGCAATGCCGTGACCTGATTTTGTTGAGCTTCCGCCGCCGTAAATTTGAGCTCCGCCCTTTACGACTACACTTTCAGATCCATCTATGGCACTACCTGCAGTAAGTCTGTCGGCAAACAAATTGCCTTTTATATTAGTGGATGAACCTCCTGTAATTAAAGAGTCGCCTATAATTTCTATTGTCTCCGCTCCCTTTATTCCTGGTCCTGCGATTCCGTTTCCTTTGCAATATTTCGGTTCTGAGCCTGGACAAAAAGCCCTTGTGGTTGAGATATCTCCTCCATGGACTTCAGAGTTCTCGATATAAACTTTGCTCACATTTTCAAGGCCATAACCTGCAGATACATTACTTTCTACTCCTCTTTGAAAACTATCTATCTTTTCGTCCCTTAAATATTTTACGGAACCATAACCTTGAACAACGGCTCCGTTTACTAGTCTAACCTCTTCTGCATCAACTATTCCTGAACCGAATCTATAATCATCCTTTTTTGAGCCTTCATCACTTAGTATATTATGGATACCGCCGCCGCAAATATTTGCTCCGTCAATCAAAACTTTTCCTGTAGTTTTAATTCCTGCAGCACCAACTTTTGGAGCTTTGGGATTGTCACTATAACCGGTATTAGGTGATGTTGACCCAAATACTGATCCTTCAACAAAAGTTTTAGCTCCATAAACATTTATATCTGCATTAGATGAAATAACTGCTTTAGAAGTATTAAAGAAATGAAATCCTGCTCCTAAATTTATAGCATCTTCTTGATTTGGCACACCTATATTTAAAAGACCGCTTCCCATTTCAATCACAGATGAATGGGGAAGCTTATCCATGAAGTTAGGATCTTGAGATCCTCCGGGCATCATATGGTTTGAGGCTGAATCTGTAAATTTACCTCTGTAGATATTTACACTTGCATTTTCTTTGGCTAATATTACAGGACCATAGAAATTAGTCCACCTCTTTCCTTCGAAGAAAGTTTCTGCCGCTTTATTTCCGTTATAGTCTACATTTCCCGCATCGCCACCAAAAATAGTGTTCATTCTTAACTTCTGTTTATCGTCAAGATTTGGAAATTCTTTTGTAGCAAAATTTAAATGCCCACCATATTCCACTTCAATCGTGCCATAGTAGGAACGTTTTCTCTTTACATCATCTATTGTTAAGTCGACGCCGGGACCGGAAAGAATTTTTTCTTTTCCGGCACATATAATTTCAATATTTTTGCCCAATAAAGCACCTTGACCATAACCGCCGGCTCCACCTGAAATAACATTAGACCTATCATGAATGCCGTTTTTTTCCCCTGAAAGGTCAATAGTTATATTTTCAGCGTTAATTCCATGACCGCCTTGGGCGTCGTCGCTTAATCCATGGCCCCCTCTTATAAAGAGACCTCTGTCAACTTTGCGATAGGGTTTGTCAATGAACTCTAAATTTGTTTGATTAACTTCAACAGTTTTTGCAAAAATGGCATCAGCACCATGAGTGGTGGAATCTCCTCCTATGATTCTGCTGTAATATTTTAGAGAAATTTTTATAGGATATCCATATTCATTATTTTCACCGGTTTCCTCTTCACCTGCATAGGACATAAGATTTTCTATCCTCACCGAACCTTTGGGAAGATAAATTGCAGGATTACCGTTTTGACCAGAGAGGTTCATCCTCTCTGTCAAATAAAGATTTCCGTCTCCTGATATTAAAGCTTTATCTTCAGGGCCTTTTAAGTATAGATGTCCCTTCATAGTTAGAGTTTTACCATCTGCTACATCAAAGCTTACATTCGATATATAAACCGCTCTTGCACCTTCAGGATATGACCAACCATACGCAGCTTGTTTAGGGTCTGAAGACATAATTGTAATATTGTTATTTACTTTTATCGTTCCTAAATCTGAAAAATCATTGCCACCTTGTTTAAATTCTTTTCTGTTATAGAGCTTTACAAAATCAATAACGTCTCCGTCAACTGCATTTTCGATTTGACTTTTAGCTTCATTCATATTTTCTGGCTTATACTCTTCTGCACTTGCAACTTTTGGAATGGCAAGGCTTAATACAAACATAAATAAAAATATAAATCCTAGCTTTAAATTTTTTAACCTCATAAAATCCTCCTTTTTTATTTAAGATAATCCTTATCTTTATAATATCATTTACCTCAATCCATTAAAAGTATGTAAAACACTGAATTATTTGATTGTTAAAATGTTTGCATTTTAAAATCTATTAGTTTTTAAGACTCAATAAATTTTGCTGACAAAATAAAAAGGCTGAGTCATAAAAAACTCAGTCTTTCTTATTTTATAAAATTTAAAATCGCCCATAGATTAGGGGAATGAAAATTGCTGGCATGGAATTTGCAATTTTAAAGTCAACAAGCTTTAACATAGACAGGCAAATTGCAATTATAATCACACCGCCTGTTCCCGAAAGGTTGGCTGCAACTTCTGCCGTGAAAATCGGAAGTAAAAAGCCCGATAAAAACACCATTAAAGCCTGGTAGATAAAAACTGGAAGGGCCGAGAAGGCAACTCCCCTTCCAAAAGTTGCTGCCAAGAAGAAGGCAGTGAGTCCGTCCATAAGTGACTTTATTAAGAGGATTTCATTATTTCCTCTTACGCCAGCTTCAATTGAACCAAGGATTGTCATAGACCCAATACAAAAAATTAGGCCGGCACTAATAAAACTCTCAGCGAAATTTTCATCTTGGTCTTTGACAAATTTTCTTATTAAAAAATCGGCAAAAGTTTCGATCCTATCTTCAATATTTATTGCTTCTCCAATAATTAGGCCAATTACTATTGAGACAATCATGACTATGGCATTGCCCTCTAGGGCAGACTTTATTCCAACTGTTAAGATGCAAAGGGGCAAGAATTTCATTATAGAATCTTTAGTCTTTTCTGGGAACCTGTCAACCACAAGAGAACCAAGAAGGCCAAGAATTAAAACTGTTATTGCATTTACAAGAACACCTAGCATGAGGTCCTACTTTCCAAGCTTGTTTTCTCTTCCATAATAAAAGAGATATTGGTTGGCAAAGCCTGCATTCTTGCCAAAGACTTCTCTTCCACGCATGGCAATCTTGGACTTCGGTGTCACTTCTTTTAAATAAAGTTCCTCCATAACCCTCTTTATCCACACGTCAACTGGGAAAGACTCCTTCCTGTCAAAGGCAAAGAGGAGGATGCAGTCGGCAACCTTTGGACCAACTCCTGGCAGGATTTGGAGTTCCTTTCTTGCATCTTCCAGGTCCATTTCCTCGATTTTTGAGATGTCAACTTGACCTGATGCAATTAATTTTGATGCTTCAACTATTCTCTTGTCACGAAAGCCCACCCTTGCAAACTCACGAAGGTCTTCTGGCTTGGCAAGGGAAAGCTGGTCTGGACTTGGAAAGGAGTAATATTTTCTATTTTCATCTTCCCCAAGATAGTCCCCATACATTTCAGAAATCTTCTCAATTGCCTTTTGGATCCTTGGTATTTGATTGTTTGCAGAAATTATAAAAGAGATTATTGTCTCAAACCTGTCTTGGTTTAAGATCCTTATCCCCTTGCCATATTCTGTTGCCCTTTTCATCACCTCGTCTTTGGAAAGTTCTTCCATAACTTTTTTGTAGTCACGAGAAAGGTCAAAATAGTCATAAAAAATTTCCTCAAAGGACTTTTCATCTACTCCCTTTAAAATTATTTCATCCCCAACTTTTTTTGCATTGGCAACTATGCCATGGGTTACAAAGGAGAAGGACCCGTCCTCTTCTTCGTACCACCTAAAGGCCTGGCCGCAGGTGAAAATATCTCTTGGGTCAAATTCTTCTAGGTCAGTGATCTTGCAAAAACCTTCATCAAAATTTATCTTCATCAATAAAAAACTCCTATAAATAAAAAACCTATTATTAAATAATAGGTCAGCTAATTTCTTTCATAAAATAAGATAGGGTTAGAAGTGAGTCGTTAAGTCTTATGTTTTCAACCACAATGCCTTCCGGTCCCTTTAGGTCGTAGGGTGCGAAGTTCCAAATTCCCTTTACGCCTGCATCAATTACCCTATCTGCCACCTCTTCACAAACTTCTCTTGGCACAGTGATAATTGCAACGTCTACGCCTTCATCTCTTATGTAATTTTCTAAGTCCTCCATATTTCGGACCTTGATCCCACTAATGTCTTCTATGTCATCTTTAATGTCAAAAAGTGAAATGACATTAAAACCAGAATCCCTAAATCCATTGTATCTTGCAATGGCTTGTCCAAGTCTACCAGCACCAATTACTATACTCTTGTAAGACTTGTCTATTCCAAGAATTTTATCAACCTGGTCTTTAAGAGCCTTGGTATTGTAACCATATCCCTGTTGGCCAAATCCCCCAAAATTATTTAAGTCCTGTCTAATTTGCGAAGCAGAAAAACCAGTGAGGCCACTAAGTTCCTTAGAAGAAACTCTCTCTACTCCATCTTCTATGAGTTCTTTTAAGTATCTGTGATAGACTGGCATTCTCCTTATTACGGTTTCGGAAATACTCCTTGCATCCTTCGGCAAATTAACACCTCCTAATTGTTTATATTATAACAATCTTTTCATCTTTTGTAAATTAAAGCTAGTTCATCTTTTTATTTTAACTTATGTATTTTTATGAACTTGCGAATTTTTATAAGCTCATATTTTTTTATGAACTTGTAGTTTTTTATGAACTTATAAATTTTTATGAACTTGTAGTTTTTTATTAACTTGTATTTTAATTGTACTTGATAAAAATTTTATAAGATAAAAAAATTTAAAACCTAGCTTTGTGACTTGGCACCTTAAAAATTCTCACAAAAAAATCGCCCTAAGGCGACTTTCTGAGTTTTTATTCATCAACTAATATTCCTTGAACTACAAGCCTTGTATCTCCAGGCGAGCAAGTTTGTAGGGTCAAGATGTCTTCAATCTTCTTTGGAAGATCTCCATTAAAAGTATTTTTTTCTTTTATATATCTAAGGAGGTCTTCTCCCTCTTCCTCAGTATAAGATGGACTCCTAAACTTGTCATAGGGACTTGCATTGTAGACTGCAAAGACCTTGTATTTTTTGAAGCCATCAAGGGAATAAATTTCTATAAACCTATCTTCTGCAAAAAACCCTTCTTCTTCATACTTGTGAAGGTCCTTAAAGTTTCCTGCCCTAACATTGTTGTGGCCGTAGACAATTGTATTTTGGTCAAAAAAGTTTTCATCGTTCCTGTAGTCCATAAAGATGGCACCAAAGACATTGTACTCGTCCTTGTAGTTGTGGTTTAGGTAGTAGTCATTGTCACTTCCCTTGACTATAGGATAGTCAATTTCTGTCCCACCAACCCTTATCCAGCCAACAATAGAAGGATATTCTTTTCTCAGGTCCTCAATTTTTTTTATGGCTTCACGATTTCTATTTTCTTTTTCATCAACTTTTGGATCAGGAGTCTTTAGCTTTTCTCTTTCGAATTTTTCTTGGACTTCTCTTGTGGCGTCCTTAAACTCCTTGTCTTCCTTGTTGTAATTGTAAATCCTATAAAGACTTGTAAGCAAGATTATCACAAGGATGACTTCTATTATAGTTAAAATTTTATTTTTCATATTTTTCCTTTCTTATGATATCTTATATTCTAATTTTTATTAGTTCAAGTTGTTTTTTAATTTTAAATAAGAATTGTATTCTTTATAAATTTGACAACTGGCTCATTTTTAACTTATTATTATAATATAGTTTAACGCGATAAATTGATGCAGATACTTTTGATAGAGGTGTTTTTCTTGAAAAAAGATAAATATAGTGAAATGAAAAAGAAAATTCCAAATATAAAAAATATAATGAGAATTAGACAAAGTAGAAAGAAAGGTGATATGGGTTATCTAGATTTTTTCATGCTTGGTTTTGGATCTATGGTTGGAGTTGGCTGGGCAGTTTCTTCTAATCGCTGGATAGCTCTAGCTGGTGGTCCTATTCCTGCCTTTCTTGGATTTGTAATTGCAACTATTCTCTTAATACCAATTGGACTATGTCACGGGGAGCTACTTGCCACCCTGCCACAGGCTGGTGGGGTCATGGTCTATACTAGTAAAGCCTTTGGTCGAAACTTATCCTTTATTTCATCTTGGTTTCTTGCTCTTTCTTATCTAACCATACTGCCTTGGGAAGCTATTTATATAAACACAATTCTTAAAAAATTAGTTCCTTTCTTATCTAGTTCAAAGGTCCTTTATTATGTAGCAGGTTATCCAATACAAGCATCTTCCATCTTTCTTGGTATAGGGCTTGCCCTTTTGTTATTTTTTATAAATTTTAAGGGGGCAAATTTTGCTTCAAAGCTTCAATCTATACTTTCTATTTTAATAATTTTAATAGGTTTTATAGTCATCTTTTTTTCCTTTAAAGTTGGAAGTGTTTATAATTTCTATCCACTCTATAAAAACGTCGGCGAGGGAAATCACTCTTCACTTTTTGGTGGAATAATAGCAGTTATTGTAATTGTTCCCTTTTTTATGTCAGGCTTTGACACTATTGCCCAATCTGTGGAAGAAACTTCACCCGATAAAAAATTTAAAAATGTCGCCATTGCCATGGTTCTGTCTATAGTAGCAGCAGGTGCTTTTTATTCACTTGTGATTCTTTCAACAGGAAGCGTGTCCAATTGGCAAGCCTATTCTCTTGCAAGTCCACCTGCCATGGGATATTTACTACAAGACGCTTACAGAGGAAGGCTTGGTTTTATTCTTGATAAATTAATTGTAATAGGAACTGTCTCTGGACTTTTCTCAACTTGGAATGGAATGTTTATGGCATCGGCAAGACTACTTCAATCCATGGCAAAAAATAATCTTATTCCAAAGGTTTTTGCAAGGGAGCATGCTGAATATGGAACTCCTGTAACAGCTCTTGTTTTCTGCTTTTTCTTTGCTGCTGTCGGTCCTTTTGTGGGCATGAATTTAATTGACCCCTTGACCAGTCTTGGTTCAGTTTCTTTTGTAATTGGATGGTTCTTAACTTGTCTATCCTTAGCTGCTCTTATTAATAAGGATAAGGATTATTATACTTCCTTTAAGGCTCCAGGTGGAAAACTAACTATTTATCCAGCAATAATAATTTCTGCTGTAATTGTAATCTCCACTTTCATACCAAAAACTCCTTCTTTTATGGGCTACACTGCCCTAATTATTTTCTTCTTTTGGTTACTTTTGGGATTAGCTTTTTTAAAATTTTATAAGAAAAAAGATTAATATAAAAAAGAGAGATAAAATTTATCTCTCAATATTATACATAAACTCCAATTGCCAAAATTATTGAGGCTATGACCATTAAAATTTTTCCTAATAGTATCAAAAAATTTTCCCATGACTTGTCTTCCTTATATATTTTATAATTTTCGGGGACTTGTCTTGCCCAAAAGATGGCAAAAATTATAAAAGCCAGGCATTTTAATGCATCCATATCAACCCTCCCTTATGTCAAAGAAATTTTCTGCTATCATGCACCTTATTGATCCGCCACCGTATTTTGAAATTGTGTCTACATCAACTGGCAGGATCTCATCCTGTTTTTCAATTTTTTCTCTATTTTCTTTTCTAAGATGATCATAGGCTGACTTGGCTATGACAAGGATATTTTTATCCTCTCCCTTTAATTCAAGGGAGTTTCCTGCAAAGTTATCAAATTCTTCCTTGTTAAGAGAAATAATTTCTTTTCCAGATTCTCTTAGGGACTTAAGAACTTCTTCTTTGTTTTCTACTATTAATTCATCTGCAATAATCGCAAATTTTTCTCCCACCATCATCATGACATTGGTGTGGTAGATATAAGTTCCCTTGTCCTTGGACCTAAAATAAACTGGCTTTAAGTCAAAGACCTGACAGAATTTTAAAAATTCATCCTTGTCACATCTCTTCGAAAGACTTCCGTAGCAAATATTGTTCCACCTGTCAATTACTATAGCCCCAGTCCCTTCAAGGACTTTTCCCTCTTCATTCCTAAAGTCAACAATTTCTGCCCTGTCGTAGTCTAGAATTTTTTTAAGCTGTGGAAGGATTTTGTCATACTCTTCATTCCTATTGTCTGTGTACATCTCAGAAATAAAAATTTTGCCAGGGAAGGTCACAAAGACATTGTTTGGGAAAATTGAATCTGGTGTCCTGTCATCAAAGTCACTAATTACATCAACGTGGATATTTTTTGCCCTTAAACTTTCCACTGCCCTGTCAAATTCTCTTAGGGCTCTCTCTTGAATTTCTTCATCAGAAGTTTTCTTTGGGCTAACTTGGTAGACATTATCTGCCGCTGTTTCTATATTAAAATTAAAGGCGTAGGGCCTAACTAAAATCACTTTATTTGTTATCATTTCTTTCTCCTTTATATCAGTAAGATTAATTATAACAAATTTTAAGTAAAAAACCCTCCATGGAGGAGGGATGAATTCTTATTTAAGTTTTTACAAGTAATAATTTATTACATTCTCAAGAAGAAGGAGGTTTGTAATGCTTCCTATCCCACCGGGAACTGGTGAGAAGGCTCCAATCTTTCCCATAACAGCTTCTTCGTCAAGGTCTCCACGATACTTGCCTTCCTTGTTCTTTGAAGTCCCAATATCAATTACTACTGCATCTTCATTTAAGTAAGATTCATCAAGAACCTCAGCCCTTCCCATGGCAGTGAAGATTATATCGGCAGCTTTTGTGTGCTTCCTGAGGTCCTTGGTTCCCACGTGACAAACAGTTACAGTTGCAAGCTCATTAAGTAAAATCATGGCAAGGGGTTTTCCAACAACATTGGAGTGGTTAATGATAACAACATCTTTCCCCTTTAATTCATAATCATAAAACTCTAAAAGTTCGTGAGCAGCCTTCGGTGCAAGGGGAATAAATCCATCTAAGTGGCCGCTATAGACCTTAGCCCTATTAATGGGATTCATGCAGTCAATGTCCTTCTCGGGATCAAGGGCAAGAGAAATCACATCTTCGTCAATAGAATCTGGCAAAGGCCTAAAGACAAGTATTCCACCAATTTTTTTGTCTTGGTTTAAATCCTTTAGGCAATCCAAAATTTCATCTTGGCTCACATCTTCTTTAAATTCATTTACATCTACACTTACTCCAAGTTTTTCCGCAGATTTTTTTATTCCCTTTAAGTAAGCAAGAGATCCATAGTCCTCACCCACCCTAATAATAGAAATTATTGGCTTGTCCTTTAATTTTTTAATTTTTTCAACTAGGTCACCAGTCTTCTTTTCAACATAGTCCTTGGCATATAAAATTTTTGTCATGTTAATTCCTCTCTCGGGATATAAACTTCAACAGCTTCCTTTAAAATCTTTATCTTTACAGGAAGTTTTGGTCCCTCATCTCCATCTATATCAAGTCTTACTTCTTTATCATCTATTGAAGAAATCTCTGCTTCTTTAACGATGAAGTCCAAAACATTTTTGCCTTGCTCCACTTCTCCTTCTATTGAGTCTTTTAATAATTCAAGCCTATCTTTAATAGAATCCTTAGTTAGAATAAATAAATTTGCATATCCATTATTCATCTCTTTATTTTCAGATGTGAATTCAAGCTTTCCAATTTTATTTGAAAGTCCAACCATTAGGTGGTCTACTGGACCGGAGTAATTTCCACCATCTGATTTAACGTCAAGATTATATTTTTCCGAGCCAGCTAACATTTCAATGGACTTTTTTATATAAGCAAGTCCTCCAATTTTTGACTTCTCTTCAGAAGAAACTTCATGAATTGCTTCTGGCACCGGCCCAATTGATGCAAAGAGACTGAAAATTTTATCGTTAACCCTTCCTAAGTCAATCTTTTTTGTACTTTTAAAATCAAAAGACTCAAGTGCTTCTTCTTTATCTTGAGAAATATTAAGACTTTTGGCCAATAAGTTTCCTGTTCCACCTGGCAGTATTAGGAGTTTTGCTCTAGAATCAATATTTTTCATTCCAAGTAGGACTTCATTTACAGTCCCATCGCCACCATAAACTCCAATGGAATCTACACCTCTTATTTCTTCAACAAACTTTGTCCCATCTCCAGCTTTTTTTGTTTCTTTTAAGATAACTTCATCAAAATATTTTTTAAGCTTATCTTCTATTTTTCCAACAAATTCTTTCCCACTTTCATCCCCAGAATTTGGGTTGTAAATAAATAAAATTTTCATTTTAACATCTCTCTTTTACATCAATATACAATCATTCCACCGTTGGGAGAAATTATTTGTCCCGTCATGTAAGAATTCTTATCTGATACCATAAAGGCAACGAGTTCTGCAATCTCTTCTGTAGTTGCAAGTCTACCCATGGGTATGTCTTCTGATAAAATGCAGAGATTGTCTGTTCCGATCTCTCTTGTCATTGGTGTATCCACTGCACCTGGGGCAACTGCGTTAACTGTTATGCCTGAGTAGCCAAGCTCTTGTGCCAGGGCTTTTGTAAGTGCGTTAATAGCTCCCTTAGTTGCAGAGTAGTGACTCTCCATGGACCCACCAACTATTCCCCAAATTGATGTCATGTTCAAGATTTTTCCTGAATGCTTCTTTAGCATATAGGGAAGGGCAGCATGGATTGCATTGTAAACTCCCTTTACATTTACATCAAAGATCTCGTCCCAAGTTTCTTCGTCAATATCTTGGAAGAGGGCGTAGGAAGAAATGCCTGCGTTGTTAATTAGGATGTCAACTCCCTTAAATCTTCTCTCTACTTCTTTAAACATCTCTTCAACTTCAGAAAATTTTCTTATGTCTGCTTTTATGGCAAGGGCGTCTTTGCCCATTTCTCTTATTTCTTTTTCTAAATCTCTTGCTGCTTCCTCTGACTTGTTGTAGTTAATAATAATTCTGTAGTCTTCTCTTGCAAGCCTTCTTGCAATATCTCTTCCTATTCCACGAGAGGCTCCAGTTATAAGTACAGTCTTCATCTTCCCTCTTCACCAACCTTTACTTCATTATACCAAATTTATAAAAATTATTTTGCAAAAGAAAAAAGCCATGTCATTGACATAGCTTTTTAGGTAAATATGCTTTTAAATTATAGGTTTATTCTACCATCATCGAAGTCTTCTTCTGGGATAGGTTTCTTTACAATGTGTTTGTAATAGATTTTTTCAACTGCCATAGAAATAGCGTTGTCGCCTGTTACGTTACAAGCTGTACCAAAAGAGTCTTGAGTTAGGTATAGTGAAATTAAAATTGTAGCGAGTGTTCCTGATGAATCGATTCCAACTACTGGTAGGAATGGAAGGGCACTCATTACTGCTCCACCTGGCGCACCTGGTGCTGCAACCATAGCAACTCCAAGAACTGCGATAAATTTAAGTATTAGTGGGAAAGAGTGTGGCATATCAAACATTGTTAGTAATGTAAATACGCAAGCTGTAAGAGTAATCATTGATCCTGCTAAGTGAACTGTTGCACAAAGTGGGATACAGAATTCTCTAATTTGAGCTGTAACACCCATTTTTCTGTTACAAGCAACGTTAACTGGAATAGTTGCTGCAGATGATTGTGTACCTGCTGCTGTTAGGTAAGCTGGAACTGCTTCTTTTAAGCATTTGAAAGGATTTCTTCCTGTGTATGCTCCTGCAAGTGAAAATTGTACTATTAGGTATAGTAGGTGTAGTGCAATGATGCAGATGAAGATTTTCCAGAATATTCCAAGAATTGCAAATACTGAACCTGAGTATGATAGGTTACAGAAGTTACCAAAGATAAAGAATGGTAGTAGTGGAATTACAAATTTTGCTAGTACTAGATTTATAATTTCGTTGAATTCATTAATTGCTTTGTAAAATACTTCTCCAGATCCTTTAGCTCTTATAGCTGAAACTGTAAGTCCAATCATAAATGCAAGTACAAGTGCTGCAGTTACATCAATGAAAGGTGCTAGTGGAATTTCAAATAATGGTGCAACTTCATTTGCTGTTGCTTTTTGAATTTCTTCTGCAAGCTCTGGTCTAATAAAGCTTGGGAATATGTTTCTTGCCATTGTATAAGATAATGAACCTGCAATTAATGTAGATCCATATGCTAGAGCTACAGTTGCTCCTAAAAGTTTACCAGCACCTTCTGAAAGGTCTGCTATACCCTTAGATACAAAGGCAATAATCATTAGTGGGATTATAAAGTTTAGGAACTTTCCAAATAATCCTGATATTGTAATTGCTACTTGAGTTACAACTTCTGGTAAAAATTGTCCAACAAGAACCCCAAGTGCAATGGCAATAATAAGTCTAGGAATCAGACCTATTTTTTTCTTTTCTTTCATTTCTTTAATCCTCCTTAATATTTAAAAACTTAGCCCTAATTTCTTGGCCAGTTTTTGTGCCTGCTAATCCTCCAAGACCAGTCTCCCTAATAGATTCATGTAGCAAGTGACCAACTTCTCCCATTGCTTGACAAACTTCGTCAAAGGGAACAATTGATTTAATACCTGCTAGGGCCATATCAGTTGATATGAAAGAGTTCATAACACCTGATGCGTTCCTAAAAGTACATGGATACTCTACTAGTCCTGCTATTGGGTCACAGGCTAGCCCCATTACATTAATAAGTGTAATGCTGGCTGCGTTTAGTGCTTCTTCTGGACTTCCGCCAAGCATCTCAACTAGTGCAGCTGCTGCCATAGCGCTGGCAGACCCACACTCTGCTTGACATCCACCTTCAGCACCGGCGAATGTTGCATATTTACCAATAATTTGCCCTATTCCTATTGATGTCAGTAGTCCATTTATTAAAACCTCATCATCTAAGTCATACTTTTCTTTGGCTGCCATTAAGGCTGCTGGCATTATGCCAGAACTTCCAGCAGTAGGTGCTGCTGCAATAGTCCCCATGTTTGCATTTGTCTCAGATGTGGAAAAGGCCATAGCCATTGCCCTAACTAGGAACTTGCTAGTTAAAGGGTCTTTTTCCTTTTGATAGTCGTTCATCATTTTTGCGAAACCGTCTATCATTTTATATTCAGTCTCAAAGGATTTGTCCAGTGTCTCTTGAGATGATCCTCTCATTACACCTAATATTCCCTTAAGTTTATCCTTCATCTCTTCTTCAGTCATATGAAGGGCCTTTGTTTCTTCCCTAAGAACTAAATCGTAGATGTGGATATTATCTTTTTTACATGCTTCAATAACTTCTTTAGCTGTATTTAACATTTAAACCTCCACATATTTTGATGTGATATATCTGGAATTATTTAACAATTTATCTACTAGATTTTTGTTTGCACTTTCATCTAATTCCACAGTTAGAGTTACAATATTTGTAAGCTCATCCTTAGTAGTGTTTATGGATTCAATATTGTAGGACTCGTCAGCAAGAATAGTTGACACGTCTGCTATTACACCCTTTTGTTCTGGATATTGGAATAAGAATGTAGGGAACTTGCCATCATATTCGACTCCAATTCCATTGATGTCAACAATTATCATGTTTCCACCACCAATTGAAGACCCTATTACATATTCGCTATCCCTATCCTTGTAATTAAATTTAATCTTAACAGTGTTTGGGTGATAATCTTCACCTAAATTCATTGGTATGAAAGAATACTTAATTCCCCTCTCATCTGCAATTTCATAGGCATTCCTAATAGAGCTATCGTAGGTTTTGAATCCCATTATTCCACCTAAAAGTGCCCTATCTGTTCCATGGCCCTTGTATGTAAAAGCAAAGGATCCATGAAGATAAAACTCAACGCTTTCATAATCATCTGGACATATTTTTGCAGCTAGCCTTGCAATTTTGCAAGCGCCTGCAGTGTGAGATGATGATGGACCAACCATTACTGGTCCAAGAATTTCAAACGAACTATACTCTTTCATTGGACTCCCCCTTATTTCTTAGACCTTATTTTAGCATAATATACTTAATTTGTGAAATGAATTTGGGCTTGAAGGGTGGTTATTTAACTTATTCTTTCACTTTTATAAATGGATTAACAAAAGCTTAACTTTATCCCTTTGCTGTATTACAAACATTTGCAGCAAAACCAAATATTTCTTGCAAGTATATCATAGATAATATAGTATTAAATTATGAGGATATTATTTTCATTTATAGGAGGAATTTATGAAAGAACGAAACAAAAAAGTCAAAGACCAAAATGATGTCGGTGGCTTTCTGAAGGGCGTTGAAGTAATTGGTAACAAGTTGCCTCACCCAGCCATAATTTTTGCAATACTTAGTGTAATCGTAATCATAATTTCATATTTCGCAGCAAAATCTGGCATGAGCGTAACATACTTCGATGCTAAAGCAGGAGAAGAAGTAACTAAAGAGGCTGTTTCTCTACTTAACTGGGAAGGTCTAGCTTACATCTTTAACTCAGCAACAGAAAACTTCACAGGCTTTGCTCCACTAGGAACAGTACTAGTAGCTATGCTTGGTGTTGGTGTTGCTGAAAACAGTGGACTATTTGATTCCACTCTAAAGAAATTATTATCAAATGTTAACCCAACAGTTTTATCAGCCACAGTAGTTTTCGCAGGTGTTATGTCAAACATTGCATCTGACGCAGGATACCTAGTTGTAGTTCCACTAGGTGCACTTATCTTCGCTAACGCAGGTCGTCACCCACTTGCTGGTATTGCAGCTGCCTTCGCTGGTGTTAGTGGCGGTTTCTCAGCTAACCTACTTCTTGGTACAACTGACCCACTACTTACAGACATAACAAATGAAGCCCTAAGAGCTGGTGGAATTGATATGAGTCTCGCTGCTACTTGTAACTGGTACTTCCTATTTGTTTCAACATTCTTTATAACATTTGTTGGTACACTAGTTACAAATAAAATCGTTGAAAAGAACTTGGGACAATACACAGGTTCATATAAGGCAGATGAAGAACCTCTTACTGACTTAGAAAGAAAGGGTCTTAGAAACGCACTTATAGCCCTAATTATCTTTGTAGCTATAATGGCCTTCTTAATGTTCCCAGCAGGTGCTCCATTTAGAGCGTTTGAAGAAGGTAAGAATGCAATGACTCTTAAGTACTTCTTAGGTCACGGACTTATTCCAGCAATGCTTCTACTATTCTTAGTTCCAGGACTTGTTTACGGTAAGACAGTAGGAACAATTAAGACTTCACACGATTTAGTTGACACAATGACTAAGGCAATGCAAGGAATGGGCGGATACCTTGTACTAGCATTCTTCGCAGCACAATTCGTATCTTATTTCAATAAGACAAACCTTGGACTTATCCTTGCAAAGAACGGAGCAGACTTTTTAGACTCAATTAACTTAAAAGGTCTTCCACTTTTATTATTGTTCATCTTGCTATCAGCCTTCCTTAACCTATTCATGGGATCTGCTTCAGCAAAATGGGCAATCATGGCTCCAATCTTCGTTCCAATGATGTACAACCTTGGACTTTCACCTGCACTTACACAAGTTGCATATAGAATTGGTGACTCTTCAACAAACATCATAACACCACTTATGTCTTACTTTGCAATGATCGTTGTATTCATGCAAAAATATGACAAGGACTCTGGACTTGGAACACTTACATCAATGATGCTTCCATACTCCATGTGCTTCCTAGTAGGTTGGTCACTACTAATGATAGTTTGGTACCTAATTGGAATTCCAGTTGGACCTGAAGCACCACTTCACGTACAAGACATGGTTTCAATGTTATTTATCTAAAATAAAATATTCTCAAATAATAAACCCGGTGGAAATTCACCGGGTATTTTTATGTCAGCTTCTATAAAATTTTAAGAAAATAATTCATGACTAGCTTTCAAAAAATTTAATTTTCAAATCATAAATCCTTATTTTTTGTTAAAATAATACTATTCTTAATTGAAAGGAACTTATGATGAAACTTTTAAAAAATAAAAATTTGCATATCCTATATCTGTTTGTCTTTATAGCACTTGCATTTGTAAACTATTTTTATCCAATAAATAAAATAGCCGTCTTGATATATAGTGTTTTAAGCCTACTTATTTTAAGCTTTTTTGAAAAAATTTATAGTTTTAAGTTTAGTAACAATATAAAATGTCTTGCTATAATTTATATTATTTTAGTTTTGATAGAATTCTTTATTGGAGATTTTATTTCTCCAATGGCATCTGAATCACCACAAAATCATGTTTTTATTTTTCTTAGTTCCTTATCTATTTTAACTATTTATAAAATATTAAAATATAAGAAGTCTAATAAAAAAGGACGCTGTTAATTTAATCACAGCGTCTTTTTTAGCCTACACCAAAATCTGTTATTTCAAATAAAATATCAACTCTTGGATCATCTTCAAGATACCTATATTTTTCTACGAACCACTTAACAAGTTCATCGTCCCTCTTTATATCTGTGGAGTTGTTCATAAAAATATTTACTGTCGCATGAGAAAATTCTTTTATAATTTCCATGTCGCGGTCAATCATTTCTCTTGTCTGACCCTTTATGCCCACCATGACACATGGAGAGTCAAAATATTTTTTAACTTCCCTATAGTCTTTAAAGTTTGCACCTTTTTTTAAGACATTTTCCCTAAAGTCGTTATCAAAAGTTTCTATTCCCGTCTTAAAAGTTATGGGAATTCCAAAAAAGTCTCTTATCTCATCAAGTCTATTCCTATAAATCCAGTGGGCCTCAAAAAATAATCTCTTTATATTTTTTTCTTCAACTACTTTTTTTATTTCTTTAAGCGTATTTTCTGTCAAATCAAAAACTGATGCCGAGTCAATTACTTCTAGGACTCCAAACTCTCCTGTTACATTTTTTAAGACCTCAAGATTTATCTCGTCTATCTTTTTATTATCTATCTCATTGTCTTCTATATAATCACAAAAAGTACACTTCCCCCACTTGCAAGGCCTTGCCTTTAAGAGGACAATTTCCCTCTTTGTCTTATTAGTTATTTTTGAATACCTATTGATAAAATCATCTCCTTAAGAAATTTCATCTCTCATGACATTTTAACACAAATTTTTAATAAAAAATCTTCAAAGATTAAAATGTTGACATGTCAACAAGTATTATTTATACTTAAATTTACATCAAATTAGTGGGGTGTTTATGCTAGATAAATTCAATTACTTTTCCAGCGAGATCTTTAATCTTGTAAAGAACTGGCAAAAGTTAGCAGGCCAAGTCATGAAAGACTTTGGCCTAAACGCAAGTCAACTCATTTATATGCTGGCCCTTTACGACCACGGCAAACTAAACTCTATGGAGCTTGCAAAGATAAGCGGTAAGGATAAGTCTGACGTGTCGAGAAACCTAAACCAAATGATAAGGTCTGGCATCGTAGAAAAAAAGTCAAACAATAAGAACAACTACGGAGGCAGCTTTTATCTCACAGAAAAGGGAAGGCTCATAGGTGCCAAGATAAGTGAAAGGACCATGGAATACATTGAGCTTGCAAACAAAAATATTTCAGGGGACAAAAAGGAAATTTTTTATGAAGTCCTAGGTGCCCTTTCAGAAAATATTGAGAACTTGACAGAAGAAAAACTTTAATTTGATGAATTTCAAATTTAGACTATAGATTTATAATTGAGAGGAAATATATGGCAGTAAAAATAATTGTGGGATCAACTTGTGATGTGGAAGAAAATATTAAGAAGGACTTAATAGTAGTTCCCCTTCACGTTACCTTTGGAGATGAAGACTTTTTAGATTCAGTTGATATTACAAAGGACGAATTTTATGAAAGACTAGAGAAGAAGGAAGAGTTTCCTATGACAAGTCAACCAACTCCTGTGGCCTTTATGGATGTCTACAAGGAAGTAATCGATAATGGGGACGAGGCAGTGGTTATTGTCTTGTCATCAAAGTTATCGGGAACTTATCAAAGTGCCAAGCTTGCCAGCGAAGGCCTTGAAGATAAAATTTTTATAGTAGATAGCTTAAATGTCTCCAACGCAGAGGGCGCTCTTGTAGACTATGCCACAAGACTTGTAAAAGAAGGTAAGTCTGCAAGAGAAATAAAAGAACTACTTGATGAAGCTAAGAAGAGACTTAGACTTGTTGTTTTAGTTGACACCTTAGAATACCTTGAAAGAGGCGGAAGGATTTCAAAGACATCAGCTCTTCTAGGAAACCTCTTCTCTGTTAAGGTCCTCCTTTCTATGAAGGATGGGGCAATTACATCTGTGGGCAAGGCCAAGGGAATAAAAAACGCCAACAATCTTTTCATTAGCGAAATAGAAAAGACTGGTTCTATTGACTTTGGCATGCCAATAAAACTCGGCTACACAGGTCGTGACAGCAGCAAAATTGAAAAATACCTAAGAGAGACAAAGAGTCTTTGGGAAGATAAAATATCCTCACCAGAGTTTATACAAATCGGTAGCGTTGTTGGAACACACACAGGTCCAGGCGCCCTATTCTTGTCTTACTTTAGTAAAGAAATTTAAGTTTTTAAAAGTTCCTAATTTTAGGGACTTTTTTTATTTACTTCAATAAGTTAAAGTCAAGCTAGATTTCTTTATCAAATTTGATTTCTATGGTAAAATATGGTGGATAGGAGTTGATTTATTGGAAAAAGAAACTGACTATAAGGGACTCTTTAGACTCTTCACAAGGTCTATTGTCATCTCCACTCTTGGAATGATCTTTCCCTTTCTCTATATTTTGTTTCCTTCTATGTATGTAGCTGAATCTGTGAAGGAAGGAATAATAAAAGTAATGGCAACACTTCTTGCTGTTGTACTATTACTTGGGGCCTTTATGGGACCTGTCCAAGCCATAGTTGTCTTTACAATCTTTGGTCCCTTCATCTTAATTTTTCACTACATGATAACTACGAAAAGATCTGTCTCCATGACTATCTTGGCGACATCTTTAATATTTTTTACATCAATAATGGTTCTATTCTTTGCCTTTGGGATCAATAGCGAAGTCCTAAATTCAAAGGAAACTATTAATGCAATTACAGAATTTTACAAAAATCTAGCAGGTGAAGATTTATTATCTTCAGGGACTATGGCGATTTTCACAGAAAATGTTGAACTTTACTACAAGAGATTCTTACAAATTCTTCCATCAGTCCTAATTATCACATCCCTTGTGACATCCTATGTCACTTATACATGGGCTGGGAGGAGTCTTCTTGCAAGAGGAGTCTTTATTATTCAACCATCTTCTCTTGAATTCTTGAAGTTTCCAAGAGAGATTATAATCTTGTCTCTTGTGAGTCTTGCCCTATTTTCACTAACTGGCGACTACTTTGGACCCACAGGACAAGTCTTTATGATAAACCTAATGAATCTAGTGTTTTTTATGCTCTATGTATCTGGTCTTGCCATAGCCAAGTTTTATATGACGAGATTTGGAGTGAAGAGATTTTTACAATTTCTCTTAATTGGACTGAGCTTCACTATTTCATCTCTTCAAATTTTTGTGATAATACTTGGTGGTCTTGATCAAATTGTTAACTTTAGAAAAATTAAATAAGTGGGAATGCTATGAAAAATAATTATAATTTTAAAGATTTTCTTCCATTTTTTATTTTTGGAATAATACTCATCCTTATCCTACTCTTTATTAGACCTCTCTATGGTCTTCTTGGGATCCTAGGACTTGCTTATGTAGCCTTCTTGGCCTACAACAAAATAAATAGCAAAAATGAAGAAAATTTAAAAAACCTTGAAAACTTAAATAAAAGATTTGATTCCCTGACTAAGCAGGCAATCTTTGACATGCCCTTTCCCCTAGTTGTTACTGACGAAAAGGCAAAAATACTTTGGTACAACACACCCTTTATCAATCTTTTCAATGAAAAGGATGTAATAGACAGTGACCTTGAGAACCTAATTGGAGATATTGATATTGCCAATATCTTAAATTCCAATGGTGAAAGGACAATCCCCGTTGAATTAAACAAAAGATTTTTCAACATATATACCAACGTTGTTGAAAACAAGTCTGAAAAGGGAGAAGGCAAGTCTGTCCTCTTTTATCTAGTGGACAACACTGCCTACCAAAATTTAAAGGACAAGTACACTGATGACTTTGCCATTGTGGCAAAGGTGGAAGTGGATAACTTTGATGAGGCTATATCTTCTGCCCCATCAGAAATCAGGCCCCTTCTCATTGCAGAGATTGACTCAACAATTTCTCAATACTTTGAAGAGTATGATGCCCTTGTGAGAAAGTCTGATGAGGACCTCTACCTTGTTGTTATGAACTTTAAGTCCCTAAGGGCAATTAAGGAAAAGAAATTTGATATCTTAGATGACTTGAGAGACCTAAACAAGGGGAACTCAATCCCTATTACTCTTTCCATTGGAGTTTCTTCCTTTGGACTTAACTTCAAGGATGCCTATATTGAATCAGACTCATCTCTTGACTTGGCCCTAGGCCGTGGAGGCGACCAAGCTGTTGTTAAGGTTGAGGACAATTATGAATTCTTTGGTGGTAAATCCAAGGCTGTTGAAAAGAGGAATAAGGTTAAGGCAAGAGTTATTGGTGAGGCTCTTAAACAATTAATTGAGAGGTCTGAAAATGTCTACATCATGGGCCACAAAAATCCTGACATGGATGCCATTGGTGCAGCTATTGGTTGTCTTCGTGCAACCTTAAATAGAAATAAGGAAGGCTATATTGTACTTGAAAAGTCCAACCCTTCAATTGACAATTTAATTGACAGGATGAAGGAAGAGGAACCAGAAATTTATGAAAAAGTAATTTCTAGGGAGACTGCTCTTAATAGGATCAAGCACTCTTCACTCTTGGTATTAGTGGATAACCACAAGCCATCCTTTACAGAGTGTCCAGAACTTTTGGAAAAGACTAACCAAATTGTTGTTATAGACCACCACAGGAGGGGCAAGGAATTTGTGGACAATCCCGTTCTACAATATGTTGAACCCTATGCTTCTTCAACTTGTGAGCTTATAACAGAGATGCTAACTTATATGTCAAGCGACTTAAACCTAACTCACTTCGAGGCCGATGCCCTAATGAGTGGTATAGTAGTTGACACTAAGAACTTCTCCTTCCAAACTGGTGTAAGGACCTTTGAAGCAGCTTCCGTCTTAAAAAGAGCTGGAGCCAACATGATAAAGGTAAAGGCCCTCTTCCAAGATGACTTGGATACCATGGTTTACAGGGCTGAAGTAATTCACAATACAAAGATGATCCACGATAATATTGCTGTATCACGCTTTGATAAGGAATCCAACAACTCTGTTCTTGTTGCAGCCCAGGCTGCCGATGCCCTACTTGATATAAATGGAATTGACGCATCCTTTGTTCTCACGATAAATGATGGCAAGACCCACATATCAGGAAGGTCTCGTGGAGAGGTTGTTTCAGTCCAACTTATCTTAGAAAAAATTGGTGGAGGCGGCCACTTGAATATGGCTGGAGCCCAACTTGATACAACAGACTTAGACGAAGCAGAAAAGATTTTAACAGAAGCTATTGACGAATATTTAACTGATAATAAAAGCGAGGAATAATATGAAAGTAATTTTAATTAAGGACGACAAAACTCTAGGTAAAAAAGGCGAAATTGTTAACGCTAAAACTGGCTATGCTAGAAACTTCTTGTTACCAAGAGGAATAGCTATTGAAGCTACTCCTGAAAACATGGAAACTTGGAAGAAAAATAAAGCAGAAGAAGAAAAATTAGAAAAAGAAAACCGTGCTAAGGCAAATGAAATTAAGAAAAAAATTAGCGAAATAACTTTAACTATTAAGGCTAAGGCTGGAGAAGGTGGAAGACTTTTTGGTGCCATCACTTCTGCTGACATTGCAAAGAAATTAAAACAAGAACACAAAATTGATGTTGATAAGAAGAAAATTGTCCTTGAAGAAAACATCAAGGAAGCTGGCATGAAAAATATTGACATCAAGCTTTACCCAGATGTTGTTGCCACTCTAAAGGTTAATGTTAGACCGGAATCTTGATCGATATGGAAGCAAAGGGAGAATTAAATTTTAATTCTGTTTCAAATTTAAAGATGCCTCCCCACAACTTGGAGGCAGAGGAGTCAGCTCTTGGGTCCATGATGCTTTCCAAGGAAGCCATCACAACATCTATTGAGCTCTTAAAGATAGAGGACTTCTACCAAGAGGCCCATAGAAAAATATATAATGCCATCTTAAATATTTACAACAGAAATGAAGCAGCTGATGTTATAACAATTGCTGAGGAACTCAAAAAGACTGACGACCTTGAAGTTGTTGGAGGTATCACCTACCTTGCAGACCTCTCATCAAATGTAACTGCAGTTTCAAATATTAAATACTACTGCAAGATTATAAAGGAGAAGGGAATCCTAAGGGAACTTATTGATTCATCAGACAAGGTAATTTCTGCTGCCTATTCTCCTGATGCCCAGGCAGACCTCATTATTGAGCTTGCAGAAAAGTCTGTCTTTGACATAACTCAGGATTCCACAAAAAATGGACTTGTAAATATTAAAAGCATTGCCCTAGACTCCTTCTCTGAAATGGAAAAAAAGGCCCAAAACCCCAATGCCCTTACAGGACTTACAACTGGTTTTGTGGACCTTGATAGGAAAATTTCTGGACTTCAAAAGTCTGATTTGATTTTATTGGCGGCAAGACCTTCCATGGGTAAAACTGCCCTAATGGTTAATATTGCAACAAATGCTGCCCTAAGAGGTGGGGCATCAGTTGCTGTATTTTCTCTTGAAATGAGTAAGAACCAACTCTTTCAGAGAATTATATCTTCCACTTCCCACGTTGACCTCCAAAAGGTCATCAGCGGGAACCTAAATGAAGAAGAGTGGACAAAAATAATTAACACCATGCCCATTGTGTCCAGCCTAAAAATGGAAATCGACGACACAGCTGGGATCTCTCCACTAGAACTCAAGGCCAAGTGCCGAAGGATGAAGGTGGAAAAGGGACTAGACTTAATTGTAATTGACTATCTCCAACTTATGCAGATGTCATCAAGGTCTGAATCTAGACAACAAGAAATCTCTGCCATATCGAGAAACCTCAAGGCCATTGCCAAGGAATTAGAAGTTCCTGTCATTGCCCTTTCCCAACTTTCTCGTGCTCCAGAACTTAGGACTGACCACAGGCCAATCCTATCTGACCTTCGTGAGTCTGGTGCCATAGAGCAAGACGCCGACATTGTAATGTTCCTCTACAGGGACGAATATTACACAAAGGAAGAATCGGAAAAACCAAATGTTGGTGAAGTTATTATTGCCAAGCACAGGAACGGTCCAACGGGAACTGTTGAGTTAATGTTTAAGAAGGAATTTACAAAATTCTTGAACTTGCAGAGAAGCGATTAATAAGTAAATAAAATTTTTAAAGACCCTTGCAAAAGCAGGGGTCTTATTTATATTTTTAACCTATAATGTTATAATAGGTTTTGAAAAATATTGGAGGTAAATATGATTTTAGACTTAATAAAAGTAATCTTCCTTGGAATAATCGAGGGACTTACAGAATTTTTGCCTGTGTCATCAACAGGCCACCTTATAATAGCAGACAGTTTTATAAAACTTGAACCCAAGGCTTTTTCCAACGCCTTTAGTGTCATCATCCAACTTGGTGCCATCCTAGCAGTAGTTTATCTCTACTTCTATGACATCAACCCCATAGCCAAGGGCAAGCTTGTCCCAGTTATTGGAGAAGAAAAGTACAATGAACTTAGCTTCAAGGAAAAGTTTAAGTACAGAGACCTTGAAACAATGAGGTTAATTGCAAAAATTATTGTGGGCTTCTTGCCGGCAGCCTTCTTTGGCTTCCTCTTAGATGACTTCATCGACGCCCACCTTTTTAACCCTATTACAGTTGCCATTGCACTTATCTTTTATGGAATAATAATTATTGTCATGGAAAAAAATAATAAGGACAAGGACTTTAAGTACGAGACCCTAAACGACATTGGTCTCAAGACTGCCCTCTTCATTGGCTTTTTCCAATGCCTTGCCATGGTGCCAGGCACATCTCGTTCAGCAGCGACAATTATAGGTGCCATGCTACTTGGTTGTTCAAGAACAAGCTCTGCCAAGTTTTCCTTTTATCTTGCAGTCCCAACAATGCTTGGTGCCACTGCCCTAAAGATTTTAAAAATTGGATTTTCCTTTAGTCTATGGCAATGGTTCTTGATCCTTGTGGGAGGAGTTATCTCCTACATTGTTGCCCTTGTTGTTATCAAAAAATTCTTGGGCTACATCCGCGGGCACGACTTTATCCCCTTCGGATATTACAGAATTGTCCTTGGCCTAGTGGTCCTATGCCTTGGCTTTTTCAATATAATTTGAGGTGAAAAGTATGAAAGATTTTAATGTTGGAATAATTCAGCTGCCTGCTAAGGGCGACAAAAAAGAAAATTTAAAGACTATGGAAGAATATGTTGCCCTTGTAAAAAAAGAAGGGGCTGATGTAGTTTGCCTTCCAGAAATGTGGAACTGCCCCTACCAAAATTCCTACTTCACAAAATTTGCTGAAGAGGACTTTGGCGAAACTTATGAAAAGATGAGCCAAGTGGCAAAAGAAAATGAAATTTATTTAATTGGTGGGTCCATCCCCATTAAGTCAGGCGACAAGATTTACAACAGGTCCTATGTCTTTGACAAGAAGGGCCGAGAAATCTACAGATATTCCAAGATCAACCTCTTTGACATAGAGGGCTACAAGGAGTCTGACACAATTTCTGGCGGCAAGTCCCTTGGAGTTTTTGAAACAGAGTACGGGACTTTTGGCCTTGCAATTTGTTTTGACTTGAGATTCCCAGAACTCTTCCAAACTTTTAGGGACTATGGAGCTGACGTCATCTTCGTCCCATCAACCTTCATGAAGAAGACTGGAGAAGTTCACTTCCACCTCTTAAATAGGGCTCGTGCAGTGGACTCACAATGCTACGTGGTCTCTCCTGCCATAGCAAGAGATGATGACTTATCAAAGAATGCCTACGCTCACTCTCTGATAATTGACCCAAGTGGCAAGATTGAAGTGGACCTTGGCGAAGACAAAAATTACGCAGTCTTAAAGTTAGAAAACGATAAGGTTAAGAGGGAAAGAGAAAAACTTCCCCTTGAAGTATCTAGAAAAAATAGAAAATTATAATTTATAAAAAAGAAACTCTTGCAAAAATATCTGCAAGAGTTTTTTTTACCTTAAAAATCTATAAAGGCTTTTTTATTTTTTTAAATTCCCTTTGTGTAGAGGTAATAAGAGTAAATTGCTGGAATTATTGAACCAAGAAAAAGTGGGACTAAAAATACAATTTCACTTTTTAAAAATACTGAAAGAATAAGACAAAGTCCAATTATTACAAAGCAAATTCCACCAAGTCTATGAGTCCTTCTCCAGTTCTCATCGCTGTTAAGGGTCCAAGGTAGCTTGATCCCCATAGTGTAGTTCCTCTTTATCTTTGGAAGGTAGTTGCCAATGGCGATAAATAATAGGCCAATAAAAATTGGAAGTATCGTTGACACCTTTACCTCTCTTCCAAATCCTGCCATAACTGTTATTATATAAATCAAAAGCATTATTGCGGGCATGGAAAGCTTACTTATTGTCATTACAAGGTTGTATTGTTTATTATTTTTTGGGTCACTGTCTAACATAAAGCAGAGGAAGGCATTCATAAGTACAAGAAAGCCTTGAATTACTACCATAGCATGGAACTTTGAGCTATAGTCATCGGCTTGACCTTGGAAGTTCCAATGAGTTGGGAGTTCTGCAGGCATCTTATCGTAAAACAAGAGATTAAAAATTACTACAAGTAAAATTGATGCGACAATGGAAATTATTGAATCTTTTCTTAGTTTAAATTTATTTTTCATCTGGACCTCCTTTGAATTTCACAATCCATGTAAGTATTTCTTCGAAAACTGAAGTGTTGAGCTCGTAATAAATAAAATTTTTTTCTTTTTCTTCGTAGATCAGGTCTTGGTCTTTTAAAATCTTTAGGTGGTGGGAGATCGTCGCCTTGGAGAGGTCAAACTGTTCGGCAATTTCCCCTGCGTTCATCCTGCCCGACCTAAGCATATTTAAAATCTCCAGCCTAACTGGGTCTGACAAGGCCTTAAAGGTATCAGAAAACACTGGACCACTTCCCTTCCATTAATTCTATTTCGATAATTATCTAAATGGTTAATTTAATTATATAAAATTTATTTTTCTTGTCAAGACTATTTTGAAATTTGTCTAAATAGTTTAATAATTTTTGATTTTTAACTATAACTTTACAAGTCTTTTCTCAATTCACAGGTACTGTGATTCTTTTCAAAATCAATCTAAAATCTACTAACCAAGAAAATAATTATTACTAAAAACAACTTATAAATTTTCTATTCTATAAAATTATAATCTTTCACAAGTCAAAAATTATTTTCAACAACTTTGTCTTTCCCGCTCTAAAAAAATCAAAAAATTAACTTTAATTAACTTTTCCTACAAAAAATATAAATATAACTTATAATAATTAAAAGACTCTCCTTTTTCCTTACTTATGGACAAAGTTAAAGCTGACATCATTTCTAAGAATGAAATAGCTTCCAGTATGTGGTATAATTTTAGCTGGAAGGTGAAATTATGATTCAAAGTTTAGTCAAGGCAGCTAATGTTTTAGACATCTTAAAAAGTGAAAATCGAGAACTTACAATTGCAGAAATCTCTGAATTTTTAAATATACCCCCAAGCACAGCCCACAGAATTTTATCAACCCTAATTGGTGTTGGTTATGTGTCAAAGGATGAGAGGACCCACCTCTATGGCTTAGGACCAGCCCTAATTCCCCTAGGGATCAAGGCATCATCAAAGCTGGATCCACAAGCTGTTGGCAAGGCAGTCCTAGAAAAACTGTCTGATGTGACTATGGAGGATTCCTATTTTATTATTAAGTCTGGGGACAAGGGCCTTATGCTTTCAAAAGCTGAAGGCAAGCATTCCCTAAAGATTGTGGAAAATTTTGGAATAGAGATTGACCTCCACAAGGGAGCAATTAGAAAAACTATACTTGCCTTTCAATCTGATGATTATATAAACTACTACTTAAAAAAGGACCTTTCCGACTACCTTGACTCACCTGTTGACAAGGAAGCCCTGAGGCATGACTTAATGCACATAAGAAACAATAAAATTTCTGTTTCTGATTCAGAATATATCGATTCTGTCATTGGAATTGGTGCTCCTGTCTTTAACTACAAGGACCAACTTGTTGGCGCCATTGGTGTGGTTATCCCCAAGGAAAGGATCACAGAAGAGTCCAAAAAAGAATATATTGAGGCCGTGAAAAATGCCGGCATTGATTTTTCAAAAAATTTGGGCTATTCAGATTGATTGTAACTCTACTTTTAATGGTAGAGTTTTTTTGTTGGGAATTTTTCTTATTTTATAAATTTTTGTTAAGTCATATTTTCTTATCAAGTTACAATTAATTATTAACTCACAAATTCTTATAAAGTCACAGTTTTTCTTCAACTCATAATTTTTTATCATCTTACAATTTATTATCAAGTCACAAACTTTCATTAAGTCGTATTTTTTTATCAAGACACAATTTTCCATCAAATTATAATTTTTTATTAAGTCATAATTTTTTACTTACTCATTTTTTTCTAAGGTCCTTCTCAGGTCTAGCTTCTTTTAAAGGTCTTCCTAATTTGATAAAATATATCCAGGAGGTCATTATGCCAATACTTAGTTTAACAAATATAAAAAAATCCTATATTGATGAAGAAACTATTAGAGATGGAAACCTAATAGTGGAAGATAAGGATAAAATTGGCCTTATTGGAATCAACGGAAGTGGCAAGTCCACTCTTTTTAATATAATTACAGAAAACCTCTCCTACGACGAGGGAGAAATTTTTAGGAAAAAAGATTTAAAGATAGGCTACCTGGAACAACAGCTTAGCCTTCACACTGAAGGATCTATTTACGACAACTGCCTTTCAATCTTTGCTGACCTAATAGAACTTGAAAAAAACTTGAGAAATCAAGAGCACATAATTGCAGAAAACCCAGACAACTTAGATGAAGAACTCATGAAGTACCAAAGGCTCCAGGACGAGTTTCACAAGAGGGATGGCTACTCTTACAACTCCAAGATCAGGGGAACCCTAATTGGTCTTGGCTTCGCAGAAGAGGACTTTGACAAGGATATCTCGACCCTTTCTGGTGGGCAAAAGTCTCGTGTGGCCCTGGCCATGCTCCTCCTTGAAGATGCAGACCTGCTCCTACTTGACGAGCCTACCAACCACTTGGACATTGGGGCCATCTCTTGGCTGGAAAAATACCTAAAGGACATTGACAAGGCTGTCATCATAATCTCTCACGACAGGTACTTTTTAAACAACATTGTCTCTAAGATTGTCCTCTTGGAAAATGGTGGAACTAAAACTTACAAGGGCAACTACGACACCTATATGAGGCAGAGAAAGAAGGACTTCGAAGTCCTAAAGAGGCAATATGAGGACCAGCAAAAGGAAATCAAGAGACAGGAAGAAATTATAAAAAGATACATGAACCTTGGCCGTGACAGGTTTATCAAGCAGGGCAAGAGCCGTAAGAAGATGCTAGATAAGATGCAGAGGATTGAGATGCCAACTTCCAACAAGAAGACCAATCTCCACTTCACTCCCAAGAAGACTTCGGGAAGAGACGTCTTGGAAATCAAGGACCTTTCAAAGTCCTTTGACGACCACCAAGTCTTTCATGACCTCAATGCTTTTGTCTACAAGAGCGACAAGATCGGTCTAATTGGTCCCAACGGTGTGGGCAAGTCCACCCTCTTTAAGATCATTGCAGAAGAAACTTCCCCAACATCTGGAGAGGTCAGGCTGGGGTCCAATGTGGATGTTGCCTTCTTCTACCAAGAGCTTGACAACCTAAGCCTAGACAAGACTGTCATGGATGAAATTTGGGACGAGTTCCCTAAGCTTGAGCACTTCCAAATTAGGAAGTACCTGGCAGAATTTCTCTTTGTGGGTGACGACATCTTCAAGACCATTGACGAGCTTTCGGGTGGAGAGCGTGGAAGGTTATCACTTTTAAAAATTATGCTCAAGGGGGCAAACTTCCTTGTCCTTGACGAGCCTACCAACCACTTGGACATTGACTCCAAGGAAATCCTTGAAGATGCCCTCTTGAAGTACGAGGGAACTGTCCTATCTATCTCCCACGACAGGTACTTTTTAAATAAGACTGTTGATAAGATTTTTGAGATGACTGAGTCTGGTATCAACACCTTCCTTGGCAACTACGATTATTATCTTGAAAAGACCACAGAAGTGGAAACTGATGATGAGGACTACAAGTCCAGGACAGAAATTGAAAGAGAAAAGCGTGAAGAGAGAGAAGAACGAAAAAAAAATAAGGCCCTTCGCAAGGAAAAAGAAAAAATTGAAAAAGAGATTTCAACATTAGAGGAAAAGTTGTCCACAATTGACTCAAAACTTGCAGACTCTAACACTTACAGCGATTATCAACTAGCCAGTGATTTATCAATAGAGCGTGAAAGCCTTGCAAATACTCTAGAAGACCTTTATGAAAAGTGGATGGAACTTGAGGACTGATAAAAATCTTATCAAGTTTCTTTCCACAAGCCTACTTGTGATATAGACTTTATCCCCAGCTTTATCCACATTATCCACAAGAATATGAACGTTTGTCTTGAAAAGTTCTGCACATTTCATGCACATTTTGAAAAAATTATCATAAAACAAGAAAAATTTGTAAATTTACAAGAATTTTAAGGGAATTTTATAAAAATTATACAATCTTATCCACAATCTCATAAAAGTTATCAACTTTTGTGGGTAAAAAAAGAAAAGAGCTAAGAAAAAGCTCTTTTTTTTGTGTAATTTTTCAATTTTCTGTGGATTGTTTGTCTTTAAAGTCTTTTTATCATATCTTCTGCCGGGTCCAAGATTTCTATATCAGTCAACTTTTTAAATTCCTCTTTCATGTAGGGGAAGTGGGTGCAGGCGAGGATAATTCCATTAGGCCTTTCTTCCATCTTGTTAAAAAAGTTAAAGAGGTCTTTTAGGCCAAGCTTATCAACAATTTTTTCTGGAGCAGTTTTCTTTTCGATTTCTTCAACAAGACTTAGGAGCCCAATAGAAATTGTGTCCCTAAAGTTTTTTTTGCAAAGAAGGGCATCCACTCCATGGGCTGACTTTGAGTTTGCTGCAAGGATAATTAACTTTTTATACCTAGAGTCAAGATCTTTGTAAAAATCCAAGGGAGTGATAATTTGGATGGCCTGGCGGCGAGATAAGTCCCCCAGATCTATTGATGCTGAAAGAGAATTGCAGTAGATAAAAATTTTCTCTGCGCCAGATTTTTTTGCATCTACAATTTTTTCTTCAACAAGCCTTGTGAGTTCTTCTCTTGAATAATATTGAAGTAGGGACTGGTCCTTGGGGTTCTTGGAAATAGGATAGGACAAAGTTTCAAATCCCCTCTCCCTCAAGAGGTCCACTCCCATCCTTGTGTCTTCATGAGTTCCTGCGAATACTCCAACTTTCATCTTCTCACTCCTTAAAATAAATCCACTTTAAAGCCTTGGGCAAGACCTTGTAGTCTATTTCTCTTGCCCTATAAATTTCTCCGTCAATGTTATATAAAAATTCTCGGTCCGATGAAATTACTCCAGACCTTGTAACAATTTCTCTCACTCCAGGTTTTCCTAGGTGGGTCCCCTTGCGATAAGATAAAAATAATTTTATTATCCCCATCGCCCCCATTTCATGAGCCAAGATTAAGTTCAAAAGTCCATCATCAAGCCTTCCCCTTGGCGAGAGATTAAATCCATTTCCATAATAGGACCCGTTGCAAAGGGCAGAAACCAAAAATCTCCCCTTGATTTTTCTTCCTATGTCTTCTTGGTCCCTATAAGAAATTTTTAAATTTACAATTTCTAAGTTTGCCACACTTTTTATGACCCCGTAAAGGTAGGCAAGCTTGCCTGAAATATTCTTCCTCTTCATGAGGTCATAGGCATACTTCAAGACATTTGTGTCAAAGCCAAGGCTGGTTACATTTATGCAAGTCCTTCCATTTACTTCTACTAAATCAATAGGAGAGATTTCATAATTTAAAATATTTGAAAGATCAAAGGGCTTGAAGTTCTTGGAAAAGTCATTGCCCGTTCCACCTGGGACAAGTCCAAGTGCTGTCTCACTTCCCCTTAATACACTAGCAACTTCTGATAAGGCACCGTCTCCTCCCTTTATAAAGAGGAGGTCACCGCCCTGGTCCCTAAAATCCTCTGCAAAGGAGATTGTCTCCCCAGGTTTTTCTGTAATTTTAATTTCATCTTCCTTAAAATATTTTAAAAGTTCCCTCTCAAAGTTTTTGTCACGGCCCCTGCCCGACTTGGAACTTATTATAAATAATTTCTTCATATTCATCACTTGTATTTTATTATAGTAAATCTTTAAATGTTTTCCAATAATCTCTCCTTAATTTGGGTAAGAAAGCCTTGGAGGGATATTATGAAATGGCAAGGTAGAAGAAAAAGTTCAAATGTTTCTAGGTCTAAGGGTGGCGGCGTTGCCCTTGGTGGCGGAGGACTTATTATTGCACTTATAGTTTTTTTAATAACAGGAAGTCCAAGAGATGCTATTAGGTCAGGCCTTGGTGGCGGAGCCCAAAACTCTCAGCAGGAATACCAATTGTCTGATAGGGAGCAAACTCTCTACGATTATTCATCAGTTGTATTGGCTGACACCGAAGATGCCTGGCACGAAATTTTAGAAAAAGAAGGAATAGAATATAGGGAGCCCAAGATGGAAATCTTCAAGGGCCAAGTGAAAAGTGGTTGCGGGATTGCCAACTCAGGCATGGGACCCTTCTACTGCTCACGTGATGAGACTATCTATATGGACCTTTCCTTTTACGACTCACTCATAAGGGACTTTGGGGCTGACGAGGGAGACTTTATCCTCTCCTATGTAATTAGTCATGAGGTTGGTCACCATGTCCAAGAAGTTACTGGCATCATGAAACAATACCAAGAGCTTGCAAGTCAGATGTCTGAAAAAGAAAGAAATGCTCTTACAGTTAGGCTTGAGCTCCAAGCCGATTACCTGGCAGGAGTTGTGGCAAGATACCAAAAGGACAAGGGCTATCTTGACCCAGGCGACATTGAAGAGGCAGTATCAGCTGCCTGGTCAATTGGTGACGACACAATCCAAAAGAAGGCCCAAGGCTATGTAAGGCCAGAGTCCTTTACCCACGGATCTAGCGAAAATAGGGTTCGTTGGTTCAAGAAGGGTTACGAGGCTGGCGACTTGTCAGAATGGGATACCTTTAATAGAAAAAGTATATAAAGTCATACCAGCCTAGGGCTGGTTTTTTCTTGCTTAAAAATCTTTATTACTTTATAATTTTTCTTAAGCTTATTATTAAGGACGAGGACCAAATGGAAAAACACTTTAAAAATCTTACAAAAACTTTATTTTTTATTATAAATCTTATTTTCTATAGGACTTCTCTTGGAAGCCCCACAGGCGACAAGGGCCTTTACATATTGATTATTTCTATTATCTTGACAGGTCGTCTCGACTATATTCTTTTAAATCTATATCCCAAGAAAAATTATAAATACACACTGGTGGGCTTAATTGTATTTTTAAAGATTGGCCTTTCCATCTACTTTAGGGAGTTCCATTCCTTTGATATATTTGGAAGGCTTGGGCTTGCAAGAGAAGCTGGCGGAGTTCTACCTGTGATCTTTAAGGACTTTTCTCCTGCCTACTTCCTCATGATTTTAGCTGGCCTAGGCCTTGCCTACTTGATAAAAAAATATTATTGGGAAGAAGCCTTTAATAAGGAAAGATTTTATAAGGAACTTGGAGTATTTTTTGCCATCCTCATCTTGCCAGGACTTTTTATAAAACCCCTAAGGGGAACAGAAGTCTACACTTCAACTTTCTTATCTCCTATTTACACAAGAGTGGAAGCCAGGCACGATGCCAAGTCCCTAGAAAAGACTGACTTAAAAAAATACTTTTCTTTTCGAGGATTTAAATCCAATGAATTTACAGGACTTGCCCAGGACAAAAATATAATTTTTATCCAATGCGAGTCCCTGCAAAATGCCGTGGTCAATAGGACCTATAATGGAGAAGAAGTGACTCCTTTCTTAAATTCCTTGATAAAGAAGCAGGGTTCTATCTATTTTAATAATTATTTTGAACTCCTGGGCTTTGGCAACACATCTGATGCTGAGTTTGTCTCCATGACTTCTGTCTATCCTACCCTTGACGGCCAGGCCTATTCTGTCTACAAGGACAAAAAAACTTATGGACTGCCAAAAATGGCCAAGAAGATGGGCTATGAAACAATAGCCATGCACGGCAACACTGGTAAATTTTATAATCGCCAAGAAATCTATAAAAATTTTGACTTTGATAGGATCTATCTTGGGGAGACTTATGACCAGACTGACCAAGTCATGATGGGCCTATCAGACAAGTCCTTCTTCAACCAATCCTTTGACAAGATAAAAGAAGTTGACGATGAAGGCAAAAAGTTTTTTGCCCTTATGGTAACTCTTACTACCCACACTCCCTACAATCTGCCAGATAACTTGCGAGAGATTCCAAAGGAAGCTGATGACAAGACGGACTTTGTCTACGATTATATTTCCTGTGCCCGCTACACCGACAGGGCCATGGAAGAATTTTTTGACAAGTTAGAAAAATCTGGCATCTTAGATAAGACTGTAGTAGTTATTTACGGCGACCACCACGCCTACACCCTTAACAAGGAAAAGGACAGAGAGTCCATGGAAAGATGGCTGGGACGTGAAATAGACTACGACGACATGATGAACATCCCCCTTGTCATCCATGTCCCTGGATTTAATAAAAATATTACAAGACACAGTGTTGGCTCACAACTTGACCTCTATCCCACTATTTTAAATCTCATGGGCTGGAACAGAAGTGACATCCCTACATTTGGCATTGACCTACTTGGCTGGGGCAAGGAAATAGAAAACAATGCAGTCTATCCCCAAACCTATCTATTGAAGGGTTCCTATATAAATAGAGACCAGGTCTTCGAATATTCTCGTGACGGAGTTTTTGAAAACTCAAGATTAATTGACAGGAAGACGAGAAGGCCCCTTCCTCTTGACCAGGCAAAGAAGGAATCGGACTGGGCCAAGATTTGTATCGACTATTCCAAAAACCTCATGACCAATGACAACTTAATAGAATTAGTAAAAAAAAAATAAAGAAGACTGATTAATGACCAGTCTTCTTTTCTTCTTTAAGTCTTAATATTCTAATAAATTCTAAAATAAATAAAATAAGAATTCCAAAAATAAATCCAGGGATTGAAAAATTATATAAGTTAAGTGGAGGGTTTCCTCCAAGAGTTGTGGGGCCCATTACAATTGCATAAAGAGACCCTATTATCATGCCAAGGATTAGATACATCATCTTGTCGCGATTCTTCCTCAGCCTCTCTCTTATAATCCTAATGGACATAAAAATCCCAAAGAGGACTCCAAGTGCCATTACTACAAGGGGCATTAGCTTGTCGAAGTTAAACCTCATGACCTCTCCCAGGGCTTCCACCACAGGTATGTAAACTCCCGCTATGAGAAGAATTGATGACCCAGAGATCCCTGGCAAGACCATGGCAGATATTGCAAGTCCACCTGCTAAGAATAAATAAACATAATCAAAGACATTGGGATTGATTAAGTCGAAGTCCCCAATGAATTTTGATTTTCCCCTAAAAATTACCAAGAGGATAACTATAATTAGACCAAGGAAGATAAAGTAAAAGTCTTCTTTATTATCCCTTAAAATTTTTATCTCACTTGAGATTAGAAAGGGAAGTGACATGAGAGTTAGGCCAAGAAAGACTGAAGTCATAAAGTATATTTCCTTTTGAAACAGTTCTGACAGGAAAAAAATACTCAATAAGAGGCCAAAGAGCCAGCCTAGTCCAAGATTAAAAAGATACTTAAAGGCTTCTTTTCTCTTTTCCCCTTGACCTCCAAAAAATTCGTGCAAATTATCTATAAATTTATCATAAAAACCTAGGATGAAGGCAAGGGTTCCCCCGCTGACTCCAGGCACAGAGTCGGCTATTGCCATGACCATCCCGTTAAAAAAATTAATTAACATAATTCCTCCATCTATCTATGATAACATTTAATTGTAAAAATTATTTTTAAAGAAGGAATTTTTACAAATTTTTAATATTCTTTAACAGATTAAATCTTTATCCTTTAAAATCCTTTTATTGAGGTATATAATAATTGATAAGAAATATTTTATTAAGTACATAAAAATTTGACAAGGAGGATAAGCATGAAAAACAAAAAATTTTTAGGGAGTTTAATAAGCATGCTTCTTGGACTGGGACTTGTTACTTACACAAAGGACCCCTTCTTAAGCATCTTTATCTATATCTGCCTTGTAGCTGTTTACAAGTTAATAGAAGCTTTAGTTTTAGAAGCTAAATAAAGTCTAGAGGCTCGACAGAGTCTCTTTTTATTTGATTAAATTTAATAAATATTTTCTAATAATGGGTATAATATGCCTAACAAAATTTTAGGAGGAAATATGAAGAACATAAACGTAGACGAACCTGTAGCAAATCTCATTGAAAAATTTCCAAATTTAAAAAACATTTTAAAGGATTTAGGTTTTATTGAAATTACAAATCCCCTAGCCCTTTCTACTGTTGGAAAAATGGTTTCAATAAAAAAAGGAGCCGAAATAAAAAATATAGACTTGGATTTAATTAAAGAGAAGTTGAGAGAAGAAGGCTTTAATCTAGTTGATGTTGAAAATGTTAGTGATGATTCCAAAGAAGATAATGATAGACTTAGTCTCTTAAAATCCTATATCGAAAGACTTTCTAAGGGCGAAGACTTGGAAGCTGTTAGAAGTGATTTTGTAAAAAATTTTAAGGATGTCTCTTCAAAGGAAATAGTTGATGCTGAACAAGAACTAATTATGAGTGGTCTTCCCCTAGAAAAAGTCCAAAAACTTTGCGACATACATTCTGCACTTTTCCACGAAAGTAATATTGTAGATGAGAGTCAAAAGGATTTGGAAAAAATTCCAGGTCATCCTCTAAATATCCTAAGTGTAGAAAATAAAAAAATTAAATTTTTAGCTGATGAAGTCAAAAATAGCAAAGACAAGTTAGCTAAGATAAGAGATCTTTTAAAAATAAATTCTCATTACGGAAAAAAGGCTGGACTTATTTATCCCCTTTTGAAAACTAAATATGATATTGTTGGTCCCAGTGATGTTATGTGGGCTGTCGACGATGAAATAAGAAGTGACCTGTCACGTATTGTAAAAACAAATTCTTATAATGAGGAAAACTTAAATAAGGTTTTAGATAGGATCTATGAAATGATATATAAGGAAGAGAATATCCTCTTCCCACTTTTAAAAGAAAACTTCACAGAAGAAGAGTGGAATAAAATCTATGACGACTTTGGAGAATATGGACTAGACCTAGTGGATGATGTCCCCCTTTGGAAGGACTACAAACCCAAAGAAATCCTACCAAAGGAAGAAAATTCTTATGGAAGTCTTGATTTCGAAACTGGAAGTTTAAAGATAAAGGAAGCCCTTCAAATTTTTAGAACCATTGATGTCGAGCTAACCTTTATAGATAAGGATGACTTTGTTAGATATTATTCTGAGGGAAAGGACAAAATTTTTCCTAGACCTAAGTCTTGTTTAAATAGAGATGTAGCTTCTTGTCATCCTCCAAAAGTTGTGCCAATGGTGAAGTCCTTGCTTGATGATTTTAAGAGCAAGAAGAGAGATCGTTTAGTTATATGTAAAGACATCAAGGGAAAGAAAATCTTAGTTAAGTACCTTGCAGTTTATGATGAAGCTGGTGATTATCTGGGTACTCTGGAAACAGTTGAGGACATAAGCCACTACTAATGAAATGAAAAAAGAAGCCACATTGAAGTGACTTCTTTTTTTAATCTTCACATCCTATGACTTCATTGTAAATTTCCTCTGCCCTGTCCATATAAATGTCAGACAGGCTTGCACGGAAGGGTGGTGTACAGAAGAAGAAGGCGATAGCTGCAATTACTCCAAATATAATTGCTAAAATAGAAAGAATCTCCATTCCTTTCATGACAAAAATAAGCGAAATGAAAGCAACTACTCCACATATTAAAGTAATCTTATAGGCCTCCACACCTGCCATAAAGCTTTCTGAAAATAATTTTATACCTGCCTTTACTATAAGCTTAAGGCTGTCAAAAAAGGTCAGGTCCCTATATCTCTCATCTGCCATGAAGAAATTCAGGTAGGCAAAAATAAGAGATGTGAAAATCATTACTAGGGTAAATAAAACTATTAAGCTTATTACAATCTTGGTGTCTTTAATTGCATAGTCAGAAAATAATAAAAATCCTGCGCCTGATGCAAGTGCGGCAAGGGTAAGTAAGACTACAGTAATGGCTCCCACCAAGATATTCATCAAAAAGACCTTGCCTGTCATAGTCTTTATGCCTCTAAAATAATCAGAAAAGCTCCCTTCCCTGTTATAAAGAAGTCCCCTGCAAATTATGTAATCAAAAATAAAGGCTACAAAGCCACTTAGAATTGATAAGTTGCCGTCAGCAATATTTTGCAAAATTCCAGAAATTATTGCATTGACAATAAGTATTAATATAATAGATCCGTAATTGTACTTTCTCATTAAACCATCTCCTTAGATCTTTTTATAAGATTATTCTATCACACATTCCCTTTGTTTATTATATTTTTACCCGACTTTATAAAAGCTTATCTTTAAGACTTTAACAAAAGTTTTTGGTATCGATTTCATTTTTGTGTTATAATAAATTTCCGAGCTAAACAAAAGGAGGTGAATTATGTTTTTAAAGAGAGAAGATATTGTTGAAAAAATTGAAAAGTCAATTAAAAAAAGTGAGAGATTCATTGGTCAAGGTGAGCTTGCAACATACATACCAGAGCTTGCCAATGTGGACCCTAATGGCTTTGCCCTATCTATTGTTACTACAACAGGAGATGTCTACAACTTCGGTGATGTGGACAAGGTCTTTTCTATGCAATCCATTTCAAAGATCATTTCATTAATTATGGCTTTAAATGACAACACAATACAAGATGTCTTGGCAAAAGTTGGGACAGAACCAACAAAATACAAGTTTAACTCTTTGATACCAATTGATGATAAGCCATCTAACCCACTGATCAATGCCGGTGCAATAACAACTGCATCTCTTATTGTGGGTAAGGATGTAGACGAAAAATTCCAAAGAGTTATGAATTTGGTAAAAAAATTATCTGACAGCGAAAATATTAGCTTCCTAAAAGAAGTCTACACTTCTGAAATGGAAACTACTGATGTAAATAAGTCAATTGCCTACTACCTAAGGAGCAAGAAAATTTTTTCATTAAATGCTGATGAAGTATTGGACTTATATGTAAGAAATTGTTCTATAGGTATTAACGCAAGTGAGCTTGCCCATCTTGGAGCAGTCCTAGCAAATGGAGGATCTGACCTCGTGACAGGAGATGAAATGATCTCAAGAGAAACTGTGAAGATTGTCCTTGCACAGATGGCATCCTGCGGGATGTACGAAGAAAGCGGGGAATTCCTATTAAATGTGGGGATCCCATCAAAGAGTGGGGTCAGTGGAGCAATACTTGGTATTGTACCTGGCAAGTGCGGCATCTGCACCTACTCACCAAGACTTGACAAGTCGGGCAACTCAATTCGCGGCAAAAACCTCTTGAAGATTTTGTCAAATGACTTAAACTTAAATATATTTTTATAAGGAGCAATTATGGGAACAATAATACAAACTATACATGACATAGGAGATTTACTTGGACAAAAAATGTATGCTGATGCCTTCTCAATGACTACTGGTCTATTAAGTGACAGCATTTATACATACCTACTTATACCACTTTTACTTGGAATTGGAATTTTTTACACTTTCAAGATCAAGGGTGGACAAATATCAAATATTGGACACGCAATAAAATTAATCTCTAAACCAGCAGAAGACAAAAACTCAATTTCACCTTTTAAGGCCTTCACTATTTCAGCTGCCTCCCACATTGGTACTGGTAACATAGTTGGTGTTGCCGCAGCAGTATCTATTGGTGGACCTGGTGCAGTATTTTGGATGTGGATAACAGCCCTTATTGGTGGAGCATCCTCTTTTGTAGAAAATACTCTTGGACAAGTTTTTAAAGAAAGAAATCCAGATGGAACATTTAAGGGCGGACCTGCCTTCTACATGGAAAAAGCCCTTGGAAAACCAAAACTTGCAGCCCTATTCTCAATAGTTATTGCCCTAGTTTATGGTATTAACTTTAACGCTATGCAAGCAAACACAATTGCAGCTGGCTTTAATTCTTCCTTTGGACTTGACAAAAGAATAGTTGCAGTTTGTCTAATAATCCTAGCTGGACTAATTATCTTTGGCGGACTAAGAAGAATCGCCGATGTAACAAGTTTACTTGTACCTTTTATGGCAATTATTTATATGGCAGTTGTACTTTTCATAGTAATAAAAAATATTGCCCTAGTGCCACACATGTTTGGCCTAATCTTTGAAGGAGCCTTCTCCCTAAAGGCAGGCTTTGGTGCTCTATTTGGAACAGCAATCCTAAATGGTATTAGACGTGGACTTTTCTCCAACGAAGCCGGCATGGGTGCAGTACCAAATGCATCAGCAGTAGCAGACGTATCTCACCCTGCTAAACAAGGTCTTATCCAGGCACTTGGAGTTTACCTTGACACAATCCTTGTTTGCTCAGCAACAGCCTTTGTTATAATCCTAGCAGGAGAAGGAATCTATGCATCAGACCTACAAGGACTAGAGATCACACAAGCAGCTCTTGTAAATGAAGTTGGACCTTGGGCAAACTACTTCCTAACATTTTGTGTATTGATGTTTGCCTTCTCATCAATTGTTGGTAACTATTACTATGGAGAAAACAACATCTTAAAACTAAACCTTGGCAAGAACGCCCTAAATATCTACAGGGTTATTGTTCTTATAGCAGTAGTGCTTGGTTGTGTTGGAGACTTCTCCATTGTTTGGAACACAGGAGACGTATTTATGGGAATCATGGCAGTAATCAACCTAATAGTATTAATATTCTTAGGAAAGATTTCTGTTGGCGTTTACAATGACTACATGAAACAACTTAAAGAAGGTAAGGACCCTGTATTTAATCCAGAAGATGTTAGTGAACTAAAAGCATATTTAGATAAAATTACAGCATGGAATAAGAGATAAAAAAAGTCGCAGCCTGGTCTGCGATTTTTCTTTTTAAGATTTTAAATTATAAAAGACCCCACTGTGGTATAATAGAAATACAAGATACATAAAGGAGGAAGACATGAAAAAAGTACTTGGCGCTCTAGTGGCAAATGCCTTGTCATTTTACCTACTAGACCTAATGTTTAGCAATGTATATTTTGAAAAAACAAGTGCCTTTGTGGCAATGGCAATAATCTTTTCACTGGTTAACCTTACAATAAAACCAATCCTAAAGGTTTTGTCCTTCCCAATTACACTTTTAACTCTTGGACTATTCTCACTGGTTGTTAACGCAGTAGTCCTTAGCATTGCCTTTAAGTTTGTGTCCACAGCCCACATAGGAAGCTTTGGAACAGCCTTCTGGGCATCAATAGTTCTAAGTTTTATAAACAGTGCTATAAGAGAATTTTTGACCAATAATTTTAACTAAAGACATTAAAAGAAGCCGTAGGAAATAAAATCCTGCGGCTTCTTTTTTAACGGTATTTAATTACATCAGTTGCAAGTTCAAGCATCTCAATGGCAACATTAAAGTTTTCACCAAAGAGGTCAAAGACAGCATCTTCAGAAAGAACTCCACATGGAAGATCTTCAGGCAATTCTCCCTTGTCATATCTCTCCAAGTCGTCAAAATATTCTTGGGAGCTATAATAATTGCTCAGCTTCATATATTCTTCTTGATGGTCAGCAAATTTTTCAATTGCAGCCCTAAGTTCTACAATCAAATCATTGTGATCATTTAAAATCTTTTCCATCTCACTAATTCTCTTAACAGGATCCATAATATCCTCCTTTATAAAATAAGAAAAATTCTTCTATCTTAATAATTATAATATAAAATAAAAATAATCTACATAAGTTTATTTTAAAAAACTTAAATGTAATAAAAAAGTCAAGTTCAGTTGCCCAAACTTGATTTTTGTTTTTTTGAAACTATAATCTTAAACTTAAATTATTTAAGCTTAATAGGAGATCTTTTTAAATCTTAAATTTCTACTACTTCCCTATCTCCTGCAAAAGTTGAAAATACTGCTTGGCCTTCTTTAAAATATAGGACAGTCATCTTGCCATCATCTACTGAATACATATTTTCTAGGGCCTCTTTGTTTTGCTTCATCATTTCTTCTCTAGCTTCTATCCTGTCATCTTCTTCTAGGACACCAGTTAGTCTTATCCAAGTTTTGCCATCAAAGGCAGTGACTTCAACCTTAGGGTTTTTCTTGATTTGCTTGTAAACATCTTTTTCCTTTGATGTCACAATATAAATCCTACCTTCAAATTCTGCAAGGGCACCTAAGGGTCTAACGCGAGCTTGGTCACCATCTTGGCTCGCTAAGTAAAATACCTTAACTTTTTTTAAGTAATCGTAAATTTTATTCATAATATTTCTCCTTATTTATTTCTTTACCCAAAACTTACCTAGAAACACAAAAAGAGAAGCCCTAAGCTCCTCTTTTATATTTATTAATCTTCCATTAAATACTTTACCACTACTGCTGCCATTGTCTTTGCACAAATCACCATGGCATCTTCTCTTATGTCAAACTTTGGATTGTGGTTTGCGTAGGGTGCATCTTCTTTTTTTGCTCCAACGAAATAAAAGCAAGATGGCCTTTCTTTTGCATAGTAGGCAAAGTCTTCTGATGCTGTTTGCGGTCCTCCGTCGTAAATTTTCTTGACTTCTTTTATATCTGCTTCTTTAATTGCATCTACTACAAGGTCTGTCATGGCCGGGTCATTGTAGAGGACTGGGTAGTCGCTTTTACATTCTACTTCTACTTCCATGCCAAAAGTCTCGCCAATTCCTCTTGCAATCCTATCTATTTCTCTTTCAATTTTGTCTCTTGTTTCATCTGTCATGGACCTAATGTCTCCTGTAAGTCTCACAGAGTCCTTGATTATATTAAAGCTTCCTTGACCTTCAAAAGACCCAATTGTCACAACTCCGTTTTCAAAGGGAGAGAGCCTTCTTGATACAATAGTTTGGACTGCTGTTACAAAGTGTGAAGCTGCAACTATGGAATCATTTGCCAGGTGGGGCATGGACCCGTGTCCGCCTGTCCCTTGGAACTTGATTGAGAACTTGGACCTACCTGTTTGGGTGTTGCCCTTGTGGCATTGGACTTCTCCAAAGTCCATGGCTGACATAACGTGAATTCCAAATACATTGTCAACCCCATCTAGGACTCCAGCTTCAATCATAGATTTTGCTCCTCCTGGAGGTGTCTCTTCTGCGTGTTGGTGGATAATGACAATCTTCCCCCTAAGCTTTTCCTTCTTTTCCAATAAGATGTCTGCCAAAACCATTAGGTAGCCTGTGTGGGCATCGTGGCCACAAGCGTGCATGACTCCAGGATTTTTTGATGCAAAGGGAAGGCCTGTCTCTTCCTGGATTGGTAGGGCATCAAAGTCTGCCCTAAGGGCTATAGTCTTGCCTGGTTTTCCTGTGTCGATAACAACTCTTAGTCCATTTCCTCCCATGTTTTTTGTGACTTCCACATCCTTGCCCTTGTAGTAGTCGGCAAGGTATTTTGCAGTTTCTACTTCTTCAAAGGAAAGTTCTGGGTTCTCGTGAATATGGCGGCGGTGGTCCACCATCTCATCTTGTCTCTTATCTATCTCGTCAAAAATCTCTTTTAGTAACATTCTTCTCCCCCTCTTAAAAGTCTATTTATAAGATTATACTCCTAAATTTTTGTATTTTAAAGGGACTAGAAAACTAGCCCCTAGGTATTTTTATATTTATTTTTAATTAATCTTCTTTAAAGAATTCTACTCCAGCAGTGAAGATGTCTTCAAGTTCCATGTCAACAATGTTCTTGAAAGTATTTTCTACAAATCTTTCACTGTGACCCATCTTGCCAAGGATCTTTCCGTCTTCTGACATAAGTGCTTCAACATTTAAGAGTGAACCATTTGGCGCATCTTCATAACAAATTGCAACTTGTTCCTTGTCAAGGATGTCCTTTATAACTTCTTCACTTGCAATAAATCTTCCTTCTCCATGGGAGATTGGCACCTTGTAAGTTTTGCCTTCTTCTAGCCTTGCAAGCCATGGTGAATTATTTGAAATAACTCTTGTGTCCACAACTCTTGCAATGTGTCTTGAGCAAGTGTTGTAAGTTAGGGTTGGATCATCTTCTTCAAGGTCCTTGATCTTGCCGTAAGGAAGAAGTCCTGTCTTAACAAGGGCTTGGAAGCCGTTACAAATTCCAAGTATAAGTCCGTCGTTTTCTTCTAATAAAGTTTCAATTGCCTTTTTAACTTTTTCAGACCTAATTACATTGGCTATAAATTTACCAGATCCTCCTGGTTCGTCTCCTAGTGAGAAACCTCCAGGTATTGCAAGGATTTGTGCCTTGGAAATTTTTTCTGCCAATTCATCAAGTGATTCTTGAAGGGCTTTTTCGTCCTTGTTCCTAAATACAAGAACTTCAGCTTTTGCTCCTGCTCTCTCGAAGGCCCTTGCTGTGTCGTACTCTGAGTTTGTGCCAGGGAAGGCTGGTATAACAACCTTGACTTCATCAACTGGCTTCTTGGATTTCATCCTTCTCTTTGGAGCCTTAGCTTGGTCAAAGTCTTCAAGTTTATGTGAGTCAAGTGGCTTGAAGATCTTATCCATTGTTGTGAGATAAGCCTTAGATAATTTTTCTACATCTAACTTTTCTCCATTTACAATCATTTCATCTTCTTTGAAGTCACCAAGTTTTTCTATGAAGTCCCTATCTTCTTGGTATTCAACTATAAAAGATCCGTAAAGTGGTGAATAAAGGTCATCTAATTTTACGTCAAAGCCAAGATTATCAATTGCCATTTCAAAAATTTGTGGAAGGCTTCCCTTATGAGTAATTGCTGCAGCAGAAATTATATTTCCTTCCTCAATTTCTTTTTGTAGCTTTAGGAAATTTTCCTTAGCCATTTCTAGGTCAAGCGCTCCAATATTATCTCTTTTTGTTTTTATAAGACCAATCTTGCCCTTGCCCTTAAACTCTGGACTGATGATATTTTTTGCATCAGCAGTATTAACTGCAAAGGAAATTAATGTTGGTGGAACATTTATGTCTTCGAAGCTTCCACTCATGGAGTCCTTGCCCCCAATTGGTGGTGCGTCAAAGAATCTTGATGCCTTTAGGGCCCCAAGAAGTGACTTAAGTGGTTTTGACCAAGACTTCTTGTTGTCCATCTTTTCATAAAATTCTTGGAAGGAAAGTCTAATACCTTCTACTGGCGCTCCTGCTGCCACAAGTTTTGCAATTGATTCAATTACTGCATAGTAGCCGCCAAGGAATTGTGATTCTTCAGATAATTTTGGATTAAATCCATAGGACATTACTGAAGCTGTCCTTGATTCCCCATCATCTGTTGGGATAAGGGCTGCCATAACTTGGGCTGGTGTATTTTGTTTTTTACCTCCAAGAGGTTGAAGTACTGTTGATGCCCCCACTGATGAGTCGAAGAGCTCAATCATATTCTTCTTAGAAGTTATATTTAAATCAGATAAATATTTTTCTAGGTCTTCCACTCCGTCTTTATTATTTAAGAACTTAGGAAGGTCTTCACTTACAACTTCAACTTCTTCAAATCTCTTGGCACCAGTTTGGTTTACAAAGTCGTAACTCATGTCGCAGATAAGTTCGTCTTGGTAGTACATCTTTAGTCTATTGTCGCCAGTTACTTTTGCAACTACTGTTGCTTCAAGGTTTTCCTTGTCAGCAAGTTCCATAAACTTGTCTACGTCGTCCTTGTCTATAACAACTGCCATTCTCTCTTGAGATTCTGAAATTGCAATTTCTCTTGGCTTTAGTCCCATGTATTTTAGTGGAACCTTGTCAAGTTTGATTTCTATAGAGTCAGCAAGTTCACCAATGGCAACGGAAACTCCACCTGCACCAAAGTCATTACATTTTTTGATTAATTTTGCTGCATCAGGATTTCTAAATAGTCTTTGGATCTTTCTTTCTTCTGGGGCATTACCCTTTTGAACTTGGGCAGATTCTGTTTCAATAGAAGAAACATTGTGAGACTTTGATGAGCCTGTTGCTCCACCAATTCCATCTCTACCAGTTTTACCACCAAGAAGGATAACCACGTCGCCTTCACTTGGTTCAATTCTCTTTACATTTTCAAGAGGACAAGCTGCTATAACTGCACCAGTTTCCATCCTCTTTGCCACATAGCCTGGGTGGTATAATTCGTCAACAAGTCCAGTTGCAACTCCAACTTGGTTTCCATAAGAAGAGTAGCCAAGAGCTGCTTCTGTGACAATTTTCTTTTGCGGTAATTTACCTTCAAGAGTCTCTTCAATTGGGGTGAAAGGATCTCCTGCTCCTGTTACCCTCATAGCTTGGTAGACATAGGACCTGCCAGAAAGTGGGTCTCTTATGGCACCACCAAGACAAGTTGAGGCACCACCAACAGGTTCGATTTCTGTTGGATGGTTGTGGGTTTCGTTCTTAAACATAAGTAGGTAGTCACGGTCTTCTACTTTGCCATCAACTTCTACTTTTGCCTTGATCTTTACAGAGCAGGCATTTATTTCAGATGAAACTTTAAGGTCATCTAGCTTTCCATTTTTTCTAAGTTCCTTGGATAAAATTGTGCCAAGTCCCATTAAAGTAATTGGTTTTTTAACTCCAAGCTCTTCTCTCATCTTTAGGTAGTCATCAAAAACTCTTTTGATTTCCTTGTCAAGCTCAGTCACTACATCAAAGTCAACATCAAGTTCTGTGTTAAAAGTTGTGTGCCTGCAGTGATCAGACCAATAAGTATCAATTATTGCAACTTCAGTTTCATTTGGGTCCCTGTTTTCTGACTTGAAGTAGTCTTGCAATGCTTCTAAGTCTTCTGGACTCATGGCAAGAGATTTTTCTTCAACAAACTTAACAAGTCCATCCTTGTCAAGGTCATTAAAGCCATCATAAACTAAGTTTTCGTGGTTTTCTTGTGCGTCTTCTCTAAGTTCAGTTTCCTTATAAACATCAACTTCTTGAGAGTCAACTGGGTTGATTAAGAAGGCCTTAATCTTTTCAAGGTCAGCTTGGCTCACTCCTCCAATGTCATAAACTTCTGTAACCTTGGCCCTTAGCTTTTCGTCAGTGAAGAGGGCAAGAGTTTGGATAAGTCCGTCTTCCCTGTTGTCAAATTGGCCTGGTTGGTATTGAATACCAATTGGGTTTTCAAAAGAGTCTTCTAATTTTTTATAGTCTTCATAATAAACTTCTTCTACTGGAGCTTCATAAAAAACACTGGCCAAAGTCTTTTCTAGGCTTTCATCTTTTATGTCTATGTCGTATCTTCTATAAGTTTTTATATAAGTAGCTTCGATTCCAAGAGAGTTTTTGATTTCTTCTCTTAGGGCCTTTGATTGGTGGTCAAATTCATTTTTCTTGCAGATATAAATTCTCTTAACATTATTTTTCATCTTCAATTAACTCCTTTGGCTCTACTGCGTAAGATCCATTAAAGCAGGCTTCGCAGAATTTATTTTCTTTCATCAAAGTTGCATCTAGCATTCCCTCCATGGATATGAAGGCAAGGGAATCTGCTCCTATCCTTTCTCTTATTTCTTCCACAGAATAGTTTGCGGCAATAAGTTTTTGTCTAGATGGCGTGTTTATTCCATAATAGCAAGGGAATTTTACTGGAGGAGAAACTACCCTCATGTGGACTTCCTTGGCACCGGCCTTTTTCATCCTCTTAATAAGATTTTTGGAAGTTGTTCCCCTTACAACAGAGTCGTCAACTAAAACAATCCTCTTTCCCTTTAAAACTGTTTCAAGGGGATTAAGTTTTAACTTTACAGAAAGCTCTCTTTCTTCAGCAGTTGGCTTTATAAAAGTTCTGCCCATGTACCTGTTCTTAACAAGACCTTCTGCAAAGGGAATACCAGATTCTTGAGCATAACCCATGGCTCCTGGTGTACCAGAGTCTGGAACTGCAATGACAAGATCAGCTTCAACTGGAGCTTCCCTAGATAGGATTTCTCCACACCTTCTCCTAAAGTTGTAGGAGTTAACTCCGTCTAAGTTAGCATCAGTTCTTGCAAAGTAAACATATTCAAAGATGCAGTGCTTCTTGTCATCCTTTTCATAAAAGTCTGAGTGGATTCCATCCTTGTCAACAACAATAATTTCTGAAGGCTCAACATTTCTTATGGCATCAGTTCCAATAATTTCAAGAGGAGCATTTTCAGATGCAATTATAACTTCACCGTTTTTTGCCCTGCCAATTAAAAGTGGTCTAAAACCATTTGGGTCCCTAAAGGCAATAAGCTTGTCTTCAAAAAGCATTACAACGCTGTAGGCTCCCTTGATCCTTGCCATAGTCTTCTTAACTGCTTCCACAATGTCGCCTTGGTAGTATTTAGCAACTAGTGAAAGGATGACTTCTGTGTCAATGGCAGTTTGAAAAAGCATACCTTCGTCTTCAAGCTCTTCCCTAATGGACTTGTGGTTAACAAGGTTTCCATTGTGAGCAAGGGCAAACTCCTTGTTCTTTGAGAAGGCAAGTAGAGGTTGAGAGTTGTACCTATAAGATCCACCTGCTGTTGCATAACGAACGTGTCCAATCCCAACATTTCCCTTTAACTTCAAAAAGCTTTCATCATCAAAATGATCGTAGACAAGTCCCATGCCCTTGTCCAATATCATGTCCTTGCCATTAAAAACACAAATACCTGATGCTTCTTGTCCTCTGTGTTGAAGGGAATTTAGTCCATAAAATAATTTTTTGCTTACGTCTTTTTGTGAGTAAATGCCTATAACTCCACACATTAGTCTGCCACCTCATTCTTCCAAAAATAAAAATCTTCCATTCTTCCTCCAATTAAAAAAGCCCATCAAAAAGATGAGCTAATAATACCTATAAAAAATTAGTCGCAAATATAGAGTCAATTGGGCCGTGAGCTTTATCTGTAAATTTTCTTGAATACATTAGGCCTAAAAACATAATAACAATCCTCCATAAATGTGATGACTTCATTATAACATATAATTTTTGTAAATTAGAAATTCCTTTTAAATTTTAAAAATTTTATTAATATTGCAATTAGTAGAAGATTTTAGATATTATAATTAATATTTTCCTTTCAATTTATTCATAAATTCTCCAAAGAAAAAAGATGCCTTTTTAAGCATCTTTTTTGGTCTATTTATTAAACTAAGAAAATTAATTTATGAAAGTAAATTTACAATTACTCTCGCAATTTCTCCTCTTGTTATATTTTCTTTAGGGTCAAAGCTTCCATCATCTCTTCCAGTAAATAGACCTCTACTTACTGCTTTTTTGACTTCATTCTTTGCCCAAGAAGATATCTTTGCTTCATCTTTAAATTTAATATCTTCAGCTTCTTTTCTTTCAATTCCAAGTTTTTCCACATATCTATTTAAGATAGCTGCAACTTCTTCTCTTGAAATTTCTCTATTTCCCTTAAATTCTCCATCTTCATATCCATATACTATGCCCTTCTTGCTTGCCCATACAATATAGCCACTTTCTTCTGAATCTTTATTTAAATCCTTATAAATATTTTCAGTGTACTCTTTAGGATTTACATTTTGCATCTTTGCAAGTGCTTTTACAAGTTCAAATCTTGTTGCCTTTCTATCTGGGAAGAATTTCCCATTTATTAAGTCCATAAGATCCTTATCTAAAACTTTTTCTATAAATTCTTTTGCCCAGTGGCCTTCATAATCTGTTACATCAGCTTTTTTGCCTTCTGTTTTCTTGTCTACTTCTTTTTCAAGATTTTTGTTTTCAGAAAATATTGAAGTGCCAACCTAGACTGGATAAGTTTTTTCATGATGTTTTCTGTGGGTTAAATTATCATTCCAATTTTCTTCCACATCATTATCAATTATTTCTGCCTTATCCTCTATTTCAGTCCATGGAATTTCATATTTTTCATCTTTTTCATCTTTTTCAACTTCTCTTGGATATTTTTTTGCAAAATCAAATCTATTGCTAAAGTTTAAGTCAAGTACATCGTCATTTCCCTTTCCAAGCATATAATTAACATCAAAGAAAGTTTTTTCGGTATCAGATAAACTTGCGGCATAAGGTGAATAAGTCTTTAAGAAAATTTTATTCGCATCTTCATCAAATTCTGCATATTTGAAAAATCCATTTCCACCATTATAGGAAAATTGATAGTCAGCTAGAATTGTAATAACTGGTTTATTCTTGTCGTTCATATAAACTTTATTCCCAGCTCCATGATAGTGACCAGATACTGTCATAAATACTTGATCATATTTTTTAATTATATTCCAGATTTCTTCTCCAACACCTGAAAACTGAACTGAAGATGGCTCTGTATCTGAACAGTCAACTATGTTATGGGCCACAATTATTGTTGGATTTTCTTTGTTTTCTTTTAAAATATTTTCGAACCAATCCTTATCGCGTCCAAGGTCATACCAAGATAGGCCCACCATTAAATATTCATAGGAGCCTGCCCTTACCTTCATGTAAGATGATCTGCCAGAAGGAGAATCATTTACTACATATGTGGCCTTTTTAGTAAAATCTGAGCCTTTTCCATAATAATCTTTATAAAACATATCAAGAGGATTGTTGTTTGGATTCATGTAAAATTCTTTATCATTATATCCATATCCTTCTTCTGGCCAGTAATCGTGATTACCTGGAATAATCAAGGTTTTTATTTTAGAATCAGCAAGTTTATAAAAAGTATTTTTAGAATTTTCAAACTGTGTCTTATCATCAAAGTCTTCAACAATATCTCCAAGATGTGAAACTGCTTTAATGTTGCCTTTGTCTGCATCATTAACTAGACCTCTAATGGCACTGTCCATTACATCTGGTTTAAATTTTACAGTGTTTTGTGTATCTGGTAAAAATACAAAATTGTAATTGTTTTTGTTCTCCAAGGCAAATTCCTTATTTGTACCAAAATCTCCTGCTAGACTTTCTGGATTTGGAATTAACCACTCACTTTTAGAAAGTGCTCCCTTAGAAATTCTTATTGTTTCAATATTTCCATTTAAAAACTTATCAAGAGTTTGACTTCTTTCTTTCCACCAAGATGAACCAACTCTAAATCTTCCGTCTGCTGGGTCAGCAAAAATTCCTCTCATAGCTCCACCATCACTTGATTTATAATTCCTAAAAGACTCCGCTCCATTTAAGAAAGACTTTATATTTCCTTGGTTATCACAAGTTATGGCTATGTGATACCATTGACCGCCCTTATCCATGGCAACAGACCATACAGCAGATTTCATAAGATGAGAATCATCTTCGTTCACAGTTAAGTATTGAACTTCTTTACAATTTGAAACTGCAATAGAAGTTGAACCAAGTTCAGGCTCGTCCATTGTCTTTACATTCTTTGTGTCGGCAACTTGTCTTGCAAGCATTCCCATCCATTTGTCATTATTAGTCCAGTCCTTTGGCAAATAATACATAATTTCAATTGTATAACCATCACTAAAGGTTTCTTTGTTTATTGGTGCATCATTTACTGTTACAAAATCGGCACCCTTATCCTTTGCAAGTCCAGCAAATTCAATTGAGCCCTTTCCATTTACAGATTCACTCGAAAACTTTAGATAATCTTCCCAATTTTCACTAGACTTATCATCAGTTAAATGTCCACCTGTATAAGTTTGCATTTCCAAGTCATTATTATTTCCACTTGCATCTTTAATCTTTAAAGTTCCATCACCAATGGAACCAGTAGAATTTTCTTTACTAAAATCCCACTCTGCAACTACTTTTGATTGTGCAAATATTCCACTTGGAATAAGTGATACAAACAATGCAACAAGTAAAAATAATGACAAAAAACTTCTTTTCAAATTATTTTTCACTTTTTTAACCTCCTAAATTTTCCTTTGATAAGTATAAAAAAATTTTGTTTAAATTGAGATTATTAAAAGTAAATCCTCTGTAAAAATTTTTATTTCATCAAAAAAAGAGCAGGCCTAAGCCCACCCTAAAAAAGTATTTATTTAAATTTAGAATTTAAATCTTATTTTATTCTTCAACAGAGATTTTTGATGCTCCATAGATTTTTATATTTGTGTTGTAGTATTTTGTAAGGGCCTTAACCATGTAAGCTGGGTCCTTTGCTCCTGCAGTTTCATAGTTAGAGTGCATTGCTAGTTGTGGTAGTCCAATGTCAACTGCGTGAAGGGAAACTTGTGTGTTTGATAAGTTTCCAAGTGTTGAGCCACCTTGCATGTTAGATCTGTTGGCAAAATGTTGAACTGGTACCTCAACAAGGGCGCAAATCTTTTTGAAAACTGCTTGTGAAAAGGCATCTGATGTGTACTTTTGGTTGGCAGCTTCCTTGATTACAATTCCTTCATTCATGAAAGTTCTGTTTTCGTCATCAGTTAACTCCTTGTGGTTTGGATGAACTGCGTGAGCATTGTCAGCACTCACTAGGAAGGATTTTGCAACAGCCTTGTGGTATTCTTCTTCTTCAAAACCAAGACCTGCGTTAAGTCTCTTTAATGTGTCGTGAAGAAGGGTAGACATAGCACCTTGTTTTGTGTTTGATCCAACTTCTTCGTTGTCGAAGCAGCAGTAAACATTTACTGCCTTGTCGTTTTTACCTGCAATAAAGGCCTTAAGTGAAGTGAAGGCACATTCTAGGTCGTCAAGTTTTGGTGATGAAACAAATTCATCCTTGTAGCCCCAGATCTTTCCTTCTTGTCTATTTACTAGGAATAGGTCCTTAGAAATAATTTGGTCTTCACTAACTCCAAGTTCTTCAGCTATCATCTTGTTATAGTCGCCTTTTTTCATTTCACCATTTGTAAATAGTGGAAGAAGGTCAACTTGTCTATTGTATTCATAGCCCTTGTTTACATCCCTATTCATGTGGATGGCAACGTTAGGGATAATTAAAATATCCTTGTCAATGTGAAGTAGCTTTGAAACTATGGCGCCATCTTCTTCTACTAGGACTCTTCCTGCAAGAGTAAGTGGCTTGTCGAACCAAACTGAATCAATTGGTCCACCATAAACTTCTACATTTAGTTTTACATAGTCTCCTGGGCCATCTAGCTCTGGCATACTTTTAACCTTGTAAGTTGGTGAGTCAGAGTGAGAAGCCACTAGTTGGTAGTGATAATCTGAAAGGTCACTACCTACCTTAAAGGCAATGATACTTGAGTCGTTTCTTGTAGTGTAATAATTCTTGCCCTTTTCAATAGTCCAGCTTTCGCCTTCCTTTAATTCAATAAAATTTTCCTTATCAAGATATGTCTTCACAGTATCAATTGTGTGGAACATACTTGCAGATTTTCTAATAAATTCTAACAATTCCTTTGAAGTTTCTAAATAATTCATACTTCCTCCTTTTAGAATTTAGCTAAGTTTTTGATCTTCCTTTGCCCTAATCATTGGTAAGATTACTCCAAGTGCAACAAGTACAAGTGGTGTAATTATGTTAAGTGCCATTTGCATTGGGTCATCTGAAATCATTCCTAGGATACAGCAAGCAGCTGTAACTACGAAGCACCAGAATCCAAAGAATAGAGCAAGGCCTTGCTTACGAGTAAAGTAGAAGTCTCTTTCTACATCGCCCCTATTTTTTCTCAAGAAGATATATGCCAAGAATACCCATAGGTAACGAAGTGGCATTGTAATTGAGTTAAGTTTAGTTAATTGTCTTAATACAGTTGCAGCACCTGGCACAAGGATTTGTGCAAGGATAATTGAACCTGCAAGAACAATTATAAGTTTAATACCGTTGATGTAAGCTCCATATTTATTTTTCTTAAGAAGCCTTCTTGGGATGTATTTATTTGTCTTATCATCATCAAGTAACATTCTAAGTGGTGCGTCAATACTTACAACAAGTGTAGAGAATTGACCAATAGTGTTACATAGAGCGTAAACAATCATAATTGCATTTCCAAGGCCATAGTATTCTCCAACTTTTTGGAAGGCCCAGTAAGCACCGTTAGCTGCATAAGAGTCAAAAGTTGCAGGATCTGAATTAATAATAGCAGGATCAAACATCATACCCATGGCAATAGTACCAAAGATAGCAGAAATAATTACCATTACAGCAGCGAAAATCATTGCCTTAGGGAATTCCTTTGAAGAGTTACCTTCCATGTTGTTTACGTAAGGACTCATCTTTTCAATACCACCAACAGCAAATACAAGAATTGATAAAGAAGTGAAATACTTCATATCAAATGTTGGGATTAAATTGTCAAGGGACCAGTCCATAGCTTGGTAACCACCATTAGGGTTGATTTTTGGTGCAGCTAGCATCATTAAGATGTAAAGAATACCCATAACAAACATACTTGAACCTGCAATAGTTGCAAGGTTTTTAAGTGGGTTAAGTCCTCTACTTGCTACCCAGCAGAAAATTAAAAATACTGCTAGAGTTGCGATTTGTACATAAACAGTTGGTAGTGAGTCATAAACTTCTGCGTTTTGGAAGAACATCCAAGACATAGCCTTTAGTCCACCAGAACCCTTAGAAGCAATGTAGGTAATGTGACATGCCCAATAAGTCCAACCTGCGTAATAAGCTAGCTTATCGCTAGAAGTTGATCTTATCCATGATGTAACTCCACCACCCTCGTCCTTGAAGGCTGAACCAAGTTCTCCAACCATTAGAGCGTTTGGAATAAAATAAAGTGCGAACATTAGGATCCATGAAAATATTACTTGGATTCCGTTAAAGAATACGAAACCGTTAACAACATTTCCAAAACCCCATAAAGTGGAGAAGGCCATGAAAGCCAGGGCATTCCACTTAATTTTCTTTTGTGAATCTTGCATATAAAGTCTCCTCTCATAAAAATAATTGCATGATTAAATTAATTATAACCTTAACAAAAATCCTAGTCTAGTGAATTTAATAAATAAGAAAAACATTTTTCCCTCCCCATCTTTGACCTATTCCACTTTAAATTGATTTATAATTAAAGTCTTGACCCTTTACAAATACAAATCTCTATCTCTTTTAAGTAAAATAGAATTTTAGATTTGTAAAAATTTTATCTCAAGACTCTTCCCTAAAAATACAATTTTATAGAGAATTTAAAAATGTATTTTTTCTTTGTTTTCTTATTAAAAATTTTGTTTTATCCAATAAAAAAATCTCCAAAACTGGAGATCTTTTTGTAATATTTTTAATTACTTTAGGAGGAATTTTCTTTTAGGAAAATATTTTTATAAACTTAATTAAAATACTAGGGTGGTCATAATCCTTAATTTTAATTTAAATAATAAAATCTTTTCTAATTATAAACTTAAAATTTTTGTTACTTTGTTGTTTTTTATAAGTCTGTAATTTTTTATGAGTCTATACTTTTTTACAACTTTATATCTATTTATCAGTCTACATTTTTTTATAATATTATACTTTTTTATTACTTCATACTTCTTTATTAACCTATACTTATTTGTAATCTTATAGTTTTTTATCAGGTCATAATTTTATGATACTTTGTATTTTTTGGTCAGTTAATATTTCTTTATGACTTCCTAGTCTTTTGTAGTTTATAAAATTTACATAGTTTGCAAAATTTTAAATTAAAACTTCTTCTGCGACTTCTTTTAGTAATGCTATCTTCTTCCATTGGTCTTCTTCTGTCACTGCGTTGCCTTCTTCTGTTGATGAGAAACCACATTGAGGTGATATGCAAATATTTTCTAGAGGAATATATCTTGTCGCTTCTTTTATTCTCTTTTTTAGTTCTTCCTTGTCTTCAAGTTCTGGTCTTTTTGATGTAACTATCCCAATGACAACTTTCTTTCCTGTTGGAATTTTGGCAAGGGCCTTGAAGTCTCCTGATCTTTCGTCGTCGTATTCTAGATAAAATGCTGATACCTTTTCTCTTGCTAGGACATAATCTGCAACTGAGTCATAGGATCCTTCTGATGCGTAATGTGATTTGTAGTTTCCTCTACAAATATGAGTTGTGATATTTAGTCCTTCTGGTGCTTTTTCTATTGCATCATTATTTATTTTTAAGTATTCTTCTTTTAATTCTTCTACGCTTTTGGCATCAACGTGAAATCTTTCTGCAAAGTTTGGGTCTACTACGCTTCCCCAAGCACAGTCATCAAGTTGAAGGTTTCTACAGCCAATATCGTAAATTTCTTGGAAAAAATCTCCATAGGCTTCTGCCACATCCTTGATAAATTCCCCTACATCTTCATAGGGATTGCCTTCTTTTATTTGATTGTAAACTCCCCTTAAAAGTTGGGCAGGTGATGGGATTGTTTGTTTTGCCACAGTATTTTCGTCTTCAAATCCTTTTACAAACTTGTAGTGGTCTAGGAAGGGGTGATTTTTACCTCCAATTTTTCCGACAATTTTTACTCCGTCAGGTCTTAGGGTTTCTCCATGGAAATGAATGAGTTCATCTTCAGCCAAAGTGTACTTTTCAATGCCGTTAAGACCCCAGAAGAAGTCAAAGTGCCACCAAGACCTTCTAAATTCTCCATCAGATATAATTTTTAGTCCTGCTTCCTTTTGCTTTTTAACAAGCTTTTCTATTTCTCTGTCTTCAACTTCCCTAAGTTCTTCTCCTGAAATTTCTCCCTTAGAAAACTTTTCTCTTGCGATTTTTAAATCTCTTGGTCTCAAAAAAGATCCTACTACGTCAAACTTACTTGGTGCTAAAATTTTTGTCATTTTCTTTCTCCTTTTTCTAAAATCCATCTTGAGAATGTATAAAAAAAAGTCCTTACTGTTTATAAAAAACAATAAGGACGAATTATTTCCGCGTTACCACCTATTTTGCATAAGGAATGCCACTCTCAAGTACCAACATACTCTATCTCTATAACGGGAGCTCCCGGAAAAGTCTAATATCGACTAATCCCATCAGAGGCCATGTTCATCCACATCTTCCTTTGACCCTCTCAGCTAAACGGGCTTCTCTGTAAAATTCCAAGATGGATTACTCTTCTCTTCAAATGGTTTAAATTTTCTATAATGTTAGCATCATTAATTTTACCTGTCAAGACTTTTTTAATTAATTTTATTTAGAAGTTCGTCAACCCTGTCAGATAAGTCTTCCAAATTTCCTCTAATTTCTTTTATTTCTCTGTTAACACGAAGGTCTGTAAAGATGTTGTCAAAAATTACATCTACAAAAAAATCATAAGTCGAATCAGAAATTTCATCGTCAAGATTTACCCTAATGTCATTTAGTTCATTTTTTGCGACTAATAATTTATCTCTAACTCGGTCAAGTCCTCTGTTGATGTCTTTTATCTTGCCTCTCTTTACCATGCCAACTATGCCAGAGTCTGCAAAAAGGTCAAAGAGTCCCCACCTTGATGCACTTTCTGTGAGTTCAATTGTCTTGTCGATTTCATTTTTAAGGTCTAATAGGCTTTCTCTAGCTTCCATAAGTTCTTTTTCTTGTGACATAAATTTCTCCTTTATAATTATCTTTACTTTGCTGGATCTTCTATTTCATTTATCTCCCTAGAGATTATTGCCCTGTCGCCAGGATTTAGAAGGGTATCTCCCCTTGGGACAATTATTTCTCCACCAGGCCTTTGAACCATAATTATGAGTTCATCTTTTCTTATGTGAAGGTCCTTGACCCTCTTGCCTGCCCAATCATGAGTTTCGGAAATTTTTATCTCAAGAAGGTCTTCTCCTGCGTAGTCAAAGTAAGTTTCTCCTCCAAGGACAAGTATGTCTCCATCTCTCAGGTAGGTGTTTCCTCTTGGGACAATGCTCTTGTGGTCTCTCTCTATTTTTGCAATTATGACGTTAAAGGCAAGTTCAATGTCTGATATTTTTTTATTTACCCAAGGCGATATTTTTGTAACCTGAGTTTTGATAAATCCAATATCTGTCTTGTCTGAATAATAGTTAAAGGTCCTTAGGACTGAGTCATCTGGATCATACATGTCCACCTTCTTAGTCGCAAAGGGAAGGGCTGTCCCTTGGATAAGAAGTGAAAAAATACAAATTACAAAAACTATGTGGAAAATATCTATGGATAAGTTTACTCCACTGTTTACCACCATTATGGCAAAGGCAATGGCGGCTGCTCCCCTTAGTCCTGCCAATGAAATTATTGTAAGTTGGTTCTTCTTAAGCTTAAAGGGTGCCATAAGTCCAAATACTGAAAGTGGTCTTGCTATTATTAGCATAAAAATTGCAAGGACAAAACCAATAGGAAGGGCCTGGCCAATTAAATGGATATCTGATAGTAATCCTAATAAGAAGAACATGGCAATTTGAAAAATCGTTGAAAGGCCGTCAAAGAAAAAGACTACGTCTCTCTTCTTCTTGAACTCATGGTTTCCAATGTATATTCCAAGGACGTAAAGGGCCAAGAATCCATTTCCTCCAAGTGTTTGCGTTAGGGCATAAGTCCCTATCATGAGTGTGGCTATAAAAACTGAAAAAAGTCCATCTTCGTCAAGAGATAATTTTTCTATAAGTTTCATAAATACAAAACCAAGTAAGAATCCACCAGCAAGGCCAAAGACAACTTGCTTTAATACCATCATTGGGACTGAAAGGTCGCTGCCGAGTAGCATGGATAAGAATACCATAGTCATGGTATAGGCAGTGGGGTCGTTGGATCCACTTTCGATTTCTAATAGGGATGCTGTTTTGTATTTTAAGTTTAAGTTTTTAGATACAAGTATGTTTGATACAGAAGCGTAGTCTGTTGATGCCACAACTGAACCCAGTAGCATGGACTCTAAGAAGCCAAACTTCAAGACATAGTGGCAAAAGACTCCTGTTATAATTGCAGTTGCAAAGACTCCAAGGCTTGCCAGTATAATTGACTCCCTTGCCCTCTCACGCCCCATATTCCAATTGGTACCAAAACCCCCATAAAAAATTATTATCATAAGGGCTATTGTGGCAATATTTTCTGCAATCCTATAATTGTTAAAATCATATCCCAAGGCCGAGAAGATAACTCCCAAGGCCAAGAAAAGTAGTAGGGCAGGAAGGCCCGACTTGTTGGATATTTTTGTGGCAATCATAGCCAACAAAAGAATCACTGTTATTAATAATAGATTCATAAATTCTCCTCTTTCTAATTTGAAAAATCTATTTTTAAAAAGGAACTGCCAAAAGGCAGTCCCTCTTAATGTGATTATAACATTTTTATCTTGTTAAAGTGAAAAATAATTTCATTTTTTAAATTCTGTTTGCCGATTTAAATATATAGAAGAGGGCTCCAGTCAAAATATAAAATCCAACTAGGACAAAGAAAAGCTTCTTGTTCTTTGTAAGGCCAGCCATAATTAAAGTAAGGATAACTATGGTAATTGATAAAACAATTTGTGCCATCCTAAGCCAATCATTTATGGCTCCCTGACTTACTCTTATATAGTTATTGGCGAGGACAGAAATCATTATAAGGGTAACTAAAAATATTATTATTTTCTCTAAAATCTTTAAAATCTTATCCCTATTCATTTTCCCTCGCATAGGCTTCCATGCCCTCTCTTAAAATTCTCATACTCTTTCTTATATCGTCTACATTTAGGACAAAGGCAAGTCTAACCATTTGCCTTCCTTCTTCCTTGTTCTTGAAGAAACCTGCAGCCGGTGCAAACATAAGAGTTTCTCCATCAATTTGGAAGTTCTCAATTAGCCAAATTGCAAATTTTTCTGTGTCGTCAACAGGAAGCTTAGGCATAACATAAAAGGCTCCCTTTGGTTTTTCCACAGTTACTCCAGGAATTTTTATAAGCTCTTCGTAGATTACGTCACGTCTTTTTTGGTATTCCTTGTTAACTTCTTCGAAGTAGGATTTGTCTATTCCATATAATTCTGCCGCTGCTCTTTGTTCAAGAGTTGGTGATGCAAGTCTGCAGTTGCAAAGTCTATTTATAGCATCCTTGATTTCATCATTTTTTGTTGCAATAGAACCAATTCTTGCCCCACAAGCTCCAAATCTCTTGGATATGGAGTCAAGTAAAATTAGATTTTCTTCTATTCCACGAACTTCTCCAAAGGACTTATAAGCATTGCCATCGTAAACAAACTCCCTATAAACTTCGTCTGCAACAATGTATAGGTCGTGCTTTTTTGCAAGCTCAACTATTCTCATAATCTCTTCTTCAGAGTAAAGAGCTCCCGTTGGGTTAGTTGGGTTTGAAAGCAAAATTGCCACAGTCTTGTCATTAATATGCTTTTCAATTTCTTCAATTTCTGGAAGGGCAAAACCTTCTTTTGGATCAGTCTTAAAGGCCTCGAGTTCAATACCAAGTTGCTCAAAAACTGTCATGTAATTTGTATAGAAGGGGTCAGTTGTTAGGACCTCGTCACCTTCGTCACAAATTGTTTGGAAGGTAAACAAAAGGGCCTCACTGGCACCATTTGTAATGTAGATGTCCTTGGCATCAAAATTTATTCCCCTGTTTTTATAATATTTTGCAGTTGCCTCCCTAAGTTCAACTAGCCCTTGGGCGTGGGCATAAGGAAGTGGTCCCTTCTTAACATTTTTAAAGGAATCGAAGTAAACATCTGGAACTTCAATATCTGGCGCCCCAATATTTAATTCGTAAATCTTTATTCCCCTTGCCTTTGCAGCATCTGCATAAGGCGTCAACTTTCTAACTGCTGAATATTCAACATTTTGAATTCTCTTTGATAATTTCATGTTTTCTCCCTTCAATACTTCTATCTCATTGCCATCTTAAGTCTGGCCCAAAAAATTTAATTGGTACGAATTTTTGAAAAACTCTTGAAAATACCCTGTCAGTGTAGGTTTCTGACAATTCCTTTGGTGACAAGTTAGTAGAAATTAGTGTCTTCTTGCCACGCAAAAGTCTCGTATTTATAATATTAAAAATCTCTGAGGTTGTAAAAGAATTTACAAACTCAATCCCCAAGTCATCTACTATTAAGAGGTCTGCCTCAAAATAGAGATTGTACTTATCATCGTCAATATTTTTAAACTTCCTGTCCTCTATGGTCTTTAGAATCTCATAGGCCGTCTGATAAATTACAATGACGTCCTTTTTTATAAGTTCAGCTGCAATGCAGTTCAATAAAAAAGTCTTGCCTTGGCCTGTTGGACCCCAAAGAAGTAGATTTAAATCATTCTTCTCATCAAAGTCCCTAATATATTTCTTGGAAATTGCCAAGATATTCTTCATGTTTTCTCTTGGCGACATATCATATTTTTCATAAACTTTTTCAGAAAAGACATTTAAATCAAACTTGTCAAAGTTCTCCCTATCAAGCATATAGGAAATTGAGGACATGTCATAAAGCTCTGAGACAATTAACTTCTTCAAGCAGTGGCACTTCTCGTCATCTTCGTTTATGCCTGTGTCGTGACAATCCTTGCAAGAATATATTTCTTCTAGGTAGTCCCTTGGATAGCCATTCTTTTCCAAGAAGTCCATCTTCTTTATTTTTAAGTTATATATCTTTTCTGATGCCTCAAGGGACTTGTCTGCATTGGGATTTTTAATCTGGTCCATAGATGCTCTTAAGGCAATGTCCCTTATCAGACCATCAATTTGCCTAACTTCAGGAATTTTTTTGTAAATTTCCTCTAGCCTTTTCTCATGGATTTCAGAATTTTTTCTCCTCAAGTTTTCATAATAATTACTTATCTTTGCCGTCAGTTCCATAATCAACACCTAGCTTTTTAAAACCCTCTCTTTGCTTTTTCATAGCAACATCAAAGAGGTCGTCTTCTGAATAATTATCTGTTATTTGCTTAAAGTTGTGAAAGGCTGTGGGCTTTCTCTTCCTTTTCTTTTGGTCCTTTTCCTCAACATCTTCTGGCGACTTAATATCTAATTCTTTCCATTTCATAAGGATGGCATCAACATAATTGACATTGGGCTTGGAAATCTTTGAAGTCCTCTTGCAAGCTTCTAAGATCAAGTCCTTTGAGAATTTAAATTCATCAAACCAAGAATTAATAATGTTAAAGTCAACTTGACTAAACTTCTTGTCCACACCAATGTATCTCATGATTTTTTTGTACCTATAATATTTTATGTCGTGCTCAATGTAGGACTGCTCAACCTCTTCCATGGTTCTAATATTGTCTCTGGACCAGTTTCTCACAACTTGTTCCACATAAGAAATGTTGTAAATCCCCTTGATCTCTGTTGTATAGAAAAAGGCTTCTTCAATTAAGTCGGCTGGCATATTGTAGGCCGTAATCCAATTTATTATGTCAATCTTCTTCATAGGGGCAATGGGCTCCCTCATGAGAAATTCTGCCCTTGTAAGAAGGTTGGCATAGGTTGGGTTTTCCACAACTTCTGAATAACCCTTGTCCTTTTTCTTTTCTTCTGATTTTAAGTTGTAGACATTCTTGATATAAAGTTCCTTTAGGTTTACAAACTTAACCTTGTCATCTTCTATCTCAACTATGCCCATCTTCTTCCAATAGGCCCAGGCCCTATTGACATCGGACTCAAGGATTCCAAGATAGTCGGCAAGATTTTCGCTAGTAATGCCAGTTTTCCCTTCCTTGGCAAACTTGTAACCCAATAGATAAACTTTTACAAATTCGCCATTGGCTCCTGGCATAAAATCATTTAAAAAGATATTCTCTATGGAAGTCTCTCCAAGGTCGTATTTATTTTTTTCAAGTAAAAACATATTTCACCAATCTCTTTCCAAGTCTATGTCCATCTTTATTGCGTAGTTAAAGGTCCTGTTTAAAATAATCTTAAAGGAAGACTTGTTCTCGTAGAAGTCAGGTATATTTTCATCATAAGCCCCATTGGGAAACTTCATGAGAAAACTATAAGATTTTTTAAAGCCAAGCTCTTCATAACATCTTTTTGCCCTCTTGTTGTAGTCTGCCACAAATAAAATTATTTTTTTAAAGCCCCTGTCCTTTAAATATGTCAAAAAAAGGCCAAGTATCTTTTTGCCAATCCCCTGATTTATGTAGTTGGGGTCTAGGACCACACCAAGCTCTGCCTTCTTCAAAATTTTATTTATATTTTTTAGTGACAAGTAACCAATTATTCTTTCATCACTTTCTATTACAAAATATTCTGAGAGAGGCCTTTTAGTCTTCCATTTAAACCATTCTATTATATCTTCTTCAGACTCTTCTATAAAATTATACTCCAAGAAGAGGGGCGAATCATTGCGGCCCCAATTTCTAAAAGTAAAAACATCTTCTAAGTTCATCTTTCTAAAACTAAGCTTTGGATTATTTTCCATAAGAGCCTCCTTTGATTATTATATACTATTTTAAGAAGTCCATAAAGAAGTATAAGATTTTCACATTTTAATAAAAATTTTTATCTTCTTATCATAAAGATAACTTTTTCTATTTACAATGTTTAAATTTATTTCATTTCTTGTGATTTATGTTAAAATAAAATTACACTTAATAAATAAATTTGTACAATTCGTAACAGGGGAGATTTTTTATGAGAAAAAATGACAATTTAGATGAAATTGATGTTGAAATCCTTGAGCTCTTGAGAAAAAATGGACGCATGAGCCACGAAGATATTTCAAAAAAATTAAATCTAACAAGACCTGCTATCCATAGAAGAATATATAAGATGGAAGACGCTGGCTACATCAAGGGCTATAAGGTCCTTGTGGACTGGCAAAAGATTGGCTACAACGTGGACACCTATGTCCTCTGTAAGGTCAACACCAATGATTTCAAGGGACTTATCTCAAAAATTATGGAGATTAAGGACGAGAAATTTAAAATCTTTGAATGCTACAGGGTTACAGGCGAGCACTGTATAATGTTAAGGATTAAAACTATAAATACTTCAGACTTAACAAGGTTTTATGATATGATTTTAAAAATCGATGGAATACTTGATACTAAAACCCTTCTTATCCTTTATTCTGAAAAGGGAAATGATGAAATTTTTACCAGGGTTGATACTGAATAGTTAACAAAGAGGATGATTTTAAATGGAAGAGAAAATACTTGTTGTAGACGACGAATCTGCAATATCTGATATTATTAAATTTAATTTTGAAAAGGAAGGCTATATTGTTGAGACAGGTTGCAATGGAAAAGAAGCCATTGCCCTTGCAGAAGAAAATAATTACGACCTTATAATTCTTGACATAATGATGCCAAAGTTAAACGGCTTTGAGGCCCTAAGGGAGATAAGAAAAACATCAGACGTCCCTGTGATTATGCTTACGGCTAGAGAAGATGAGGTTGACAAGGTCTTGGGGCTTGAGCTTGGGGCAGACGACTATGTTGTAAAACCCTTCTCCATGAGGGAGCTCCTCGCAAGAGTTAAGGCAGTCTTAAGAAGGTTTGATAGCCCAGACAAGAATGACGATCCTTCAATTTTAAAAGTTATGGATCTTGAAATTGACCTTAGCAAGTACCAAGTCATAAGAGGCGACGAAGTAATTGAGCTTACCCTTCGTGAGTTTGAACTCCTAAAATTCTTGGCTTCCTACCCAGGCAGGGTCTTCTCAAGAGAAGAGCTTCTTGAGGAAGTTTGGGAGTATGAATACTATGGCGACATAAGAACAGTTGATGTCACTGTTAGAAGACTCCGTGAAAAAATCGAAGATGATAAGAAGGGCTTTAAGTACATCAAGACTAAAAGAGGAGTTGGCTATTTCTTTGCATCAGACAATGGTGAATCCTAATGAACCACTCCATTAAGTCTAGATTTATTTTGATTTATGTAGTCCTAGTTCTTATTTCCATGTTTATCGCATCTACCTTTATCATCGATAGGCTTGAAAATGTACAAATAGAGACTGCAACTTCCTCTATGGCGAAAACCATGGACACACTTGCCACAACTACATCGGCATTTTTTAAAGATAATAATTATGAAACACTACCCCAGCTTGACGCAACGCTTAAAGACTGGGGTATTTCCAGTGAAGAATCTGCCTACATTATCTCACCAGATAAGGCTCCAAAGATTCTCGCCAGTACAAAAAATATTTCTCCAAAGGAGTCAGAAGATGCTTACTCAGTAAAATTTATTGAGCCAAAACTTGTAATGGATGCAGCTTCTGGCAAGACCAGGGAAAAAATTGTGGAATACGAAAACCAGAAAGACGTGGAAAAACACATTGCAAGACCTATCCTATCTGGCGACGGAAGTATCCTTGCAATTATTTATATGACGAGAAACCTTAACTCAATATATTCTGTAATAGACGACTCCAAGGTTATTATTACTTATGCAACCTTGATTTCACTTATAACAACTTCTATACTTGGTTATTTTATTGCCAATTCCATCACTGGACCTATTCGTGCCTTAACTAAGAAAGCCAAGGCCCTTGCCAAGGGTAATTTTAACCAAAGTATTGAGGTCAAGAGCAAGGATGAGATTGGAGAACTTGGTATGATGTTTAACTTCTTAACCAAGGAGCTGCGTGAGTCCATAGAGAAGATGGACCTTGAGAGGTCAAAGCTCGACACAATTTTTAACTACATGGCTGAAGGAGTAATTGCCATAGATAGAAATAACAGGCTAATCCACGCAAACTCCATTGCCAAGAAGATTTTAAATATTTCAGAAAAGGACTTTTATAGAGTTATAAACTTAAAGTCCATTAACCTTAATAATATTGACTACAAAAATGAGGAGAGCCTTAGGGGGGAAGAGCTGACAAAAATTGCAGGCTCCTTTTACAAGATCAAGTACGCCCCCTACAAGTCTGATGCCCTTATAAATTCAGGCCTTATTATTGTTTTGCAAGACGTGGACAAGGAGCACATGCTAGATATTATGCGTAAAGAATTTGTTGCCAATGTATCTCATGAGTTAAAGACTCCTATTACAACTATTAAGTCCTACACAGAAACCCTCCTTGACAGCGACCTTGACAAGGATTCACAAAGAAACTTTTTAAAGGTTATTGACAGGGAAAACTCCAGGATGTCTAGGATTGTGACAGACCTCTTATATCTTTCTAACATCGACTACAACAAGGACAATGTTAGCCTGGAATCTATTGACACTTATGAGTTTATTGCTGAAGCAATTGAGTCTCAATCAATCTTAATAGTTCAAAAAAATCACAAGATTGAATTAAATATTGATATGGATATAAAGGACATTTACGCCGAAAGAAATGGCGCTGACCAAATCCTTACAAATATTATTTCCAATGCCTGCAAGTACACTCCTGAAAATGGAAAAATTGTAATTGATGCTACAAACGTGGGTGACCTTGTGGAAATCAAGGTGGAAGACAATGGAATTGGTATCCCTAAGGAAGACCTGCCAAGGATATCCGAAAGATTTTACAGGGTTGAAAAGGGCAGGAGCAGGCAAATGGGTGGAACAGGTCTTGGCCTATCCATAGCCAGCGAGATGATAAAATCCTTTGGTGGAAGCCTAAAGATTGATTCTGTATTTGGCGAGGGAACTATTGTTACCCTCCTCTTTAAGGCAAGTGAAGGTGATGACAATGATGAAGAAATTGCCTAAGCCAACATCTACCTTCATCTTAATAGGCCTAGTCCTTCTCTTGGTCTTCCAATCAAAGAACCTCTGGCTCTCCTTTGACAAAAAGTCCGAAGACCAGGCGAAGATTGGTGAAGTAGATGAGTTCTTGCAAGAGATCCTGACTCCTCAAAGATTAATTGCAAACTTTGGGGACAGGGACCACTACATGACAACAGATCTTGGACCCTATTGGAAGATGACGGGAGAAAATATTTCTGAGAAGCTTCAAAAGGCAAATTCAGAAAACTTAAAACTCATTGATACAGAAGAATATTTAAACCTCCAAAGGCAGGAGTCCCTAGTTTTTAAATTTAATTCTCCCCTTTCAGGTTCTGTTTTTGTGAACCTAATTGGGGACAAGAGAAACTCCAACGACATCAACCTAAGTGTGGACTCAATTTACATTTCAAATCTTGGAGAAATTTATATTTCTGGCAGCAAAAACTTCTACAAGCTTGTGGATATAAAGGTGGACTTTGATATAGGAGAAATCTTAAAGGAAGTTAAATCCAAGGGCATAAGGGCTGTCAACTTTTACGAGGCCTATGGGATAAAAAAGGATATTTACATTCCCGACGAAGACTACATCTCTTTACAAAAGGTTGCCTATGTCTCTGGTCTAAGCAACTTGGAAGAGAGCATGAAGTCCAACTTGGCCGAGAGATTTTTGGGAATCCCCATTGACTACATCAGGGAAATGTCTGTAGATGGTAAGAATACCTATGTCTATGAAAATGAATACTTGTCTTTATCAAGTGACGGGATTATTGAATACTCTCTAGAGTCTCTCTTTGATGTCAAGTCTCGTGATCTCAACAAGTCTCTCGATAGGGCCGTGGAATTTATCGCCCAAAAAACTGGGATAAGCTCTGGGATTTATCTTGAGAAGATCGAGCCCTGCGACTACAACGACAATTTGGGTTACAGGTTCTTCTTCAACTTAAAAGACGGGCAAATTCCCCTAGTCCTTCCATCTAAGGACCACAGCTTTATAGAGATTGACGTCTACTCTGAGTTTGTAAAAAATTATAGAGAATACTACATTCGTAAGGACGACAACCCAATTTATAAAAAGGAAAAAATTAACATAGAGGGAATCCACAAAATTTTAAAAAAGAACAAGGAGACTTTTGACTACAAGCCTGTAATGGATATCTTATCATCCATAGATAACTTAAGTCTTGTCTACTTAATTTCCAGCAGTTCTCAAGCAGAGGAGCCCAGCCTTGTTTATGAAATGTCCTACATGGGCAGTGTCTACTATTTTGATGTTGAAGACGGAAGTTTGATGATGGTGAGATAATATGGATTGGAATAAAATTAAAAAAATCTTAATAATTGCCCTTATAGTTGCCAATGTGGGCCTCTTTGGCTATAGCAACTACAAAAATTTTAAGATGAGGGACGAGTCCACAAGGATTGACTTTGTAAAAGAAGTCACTGGTCTTTTAAAAGAAAAAAATATTATCTTAGATACAAAAATACCAAGAAGAAGAAAAAAACTTCCCTCAGTCTTGGTTTCCTTTGAGACATCATCAGAAGAAGACATAAAGAACAGGTACTTTGACGGTAAGGGAACAGTTGAAAGGCCAAGCACAGACCTAGCAGAAATCTCACTCAATGACGAGTATATAAACCTTGTCAATGGTCGCAGGGTCTACTACGAAAACAGAAAAGAAGATAAGAAATACAATATTAAAAACCTAGATGAGGCACAAAAAATTGCAACTAAGTTTTTATTGGACAAGAAGTATGACACAAGAGACATCTACCTAAGTTATTACAAAGAGCAAGATGGCAAGTACTTTTTAAACTACACCAAGGTCTTTGAAAATATTCCAGTTGAGTCCTCCTACACCAATTTCATTATTGACGAGAGGGGAGTAATGTCTATGGACAGACTTTGGCTCAATGTCCTCGACAAGTCAGACCAAAAGATATTTCTATCTCCTGCTCCTAGGGCCCTTTTGTCCTTGCTAAATAAGACAGAATACTACAACAAAACAATTGAGAAAATCATCCCTTGCTTCTACTTCAACCCAGAGGACCAAGGCTATATCGAAGACATAACCCGTGCAGTAAATGGTCGTGCCATACCTGGTTGGAAGGTCAAGTTTTCTGACGGGGAATACACAGTTCTATCAAACTACTAAAGACTCCTAAGCTTAACAATTTCAAATCCCTATGTTAGAATATGTGTGGAGGTTTTTATGAAATTTTGCTCTTTGGCAAGTGGCTCAAGTGGCAACTGCCAATACATTGAATATAAAGATACAAAAATTATTATAGATGCCGGACTTTCTGGCAAAAAAATTGAAGAGAACTTACAAAAAATAGGCGTAAATCCATCAGAACTTGACGCAGTCTTCGTGACCCATGAGCACATCGACCACGTCAAGGGAGTTGGAGTCCTATCAAGAAGACACAACTTAAAGGTCTTCTCCAACATGATGACTCTTGATGCCATGCTTCCCACTGTGAAGAAGCTGGACCCAAAGAATACCTTTATCTTTGAAAATGGCAAGGGCTTTACTTTTAAGGACCTAGACATCCTGCCCATATCCACCTTCCACGACTGTGCAAGTGGCTGCGGCTTTGTAGTTAAGGGAGACAAGAAACTTTCTCTCTTAACAGATACAGGTTGGGTCAATCAAGATGCCATGGAAAAAATGGACGGGTCAGACTTAATTTACCTAGAGTCCAACCACGACGTCGACATGCTAATAAATGGGACTTACCCCTATCCAACTAAGCAGAGGATCCTTTCTACTAAGGGCCACCTCTCAAATGAAAATGCAGGCGAAGTTCTTGCAATGATCTTAAAAAAGAAACAAGAACAAGTTATCCTAGGTCACTTGTCTTCTGACAACAATCTGCCAGACCTGGCTCTAAGGACAATAAATGACTTGCTTGCATCAGAACACAAAAAAGAAAACACAGACTACACTATAGATGTGGCTCCAAGGTCAGACCCATCAAAAGTCTTTGAACTTTAATAAAGGGAGGAATAATTTGAACATATTACTTACAAATGATGACGGAATAAATGCTGAAGGCATAGAAATCCTTGCCAAGGCCCTAATAAAGGAAGGCCACAAGATTACTATCGCTGCGCCAAATGTTGAAAACTCTGGCAAATCACACGCCATTACCTTTAAGAGCCCACTAATGGTTCAAGAAACAAAACTAGAAGGCCTTGAAGATGTGAAAAGCCTTTGCGTCTATGGGACACCGGCTGACTGTGTGAGGGCAGCAGTCCACCTACTAGATGAAAAGTTTGACTTCTGCTTCTCAGGTATAAACTCTGGCTTTAACGCAGCGACAAATGTCCTATATTCAGGCACAGTTTCTGCAGCAATTGAAGCCAACCTTTTTAACATACCTGCCATTGCAGTTTCATCCCAATGGGTGAAGGGTCACTCAAAGTTCGAAACAGCAGCAAGAGTTGCAGTAGAAGTCTTTAACAAACTTGACGACTTAAAGAGACTCCAAGTCCTAAATATAAACGTACCTTACCTTGACTACGAAGAACTAAAGGGAGTAGAAGTTTGCAAGGTTGGAGCCGACGTAATGTCAATCTACGACATTTCAGAAGAAGGAGAAAGCTACAATATGAGACTAAAGGGCTTCCCAAAGGATAACAACGAAAAGGATTCAGACATCCACTTCTTGGGCCAAGGCTACGCAACAGTTAGTCCACTTCTTTACGACGTAACTAACCTAACTCTAATTAATGAGTTAAGCCAAATGCTAAAATAAAGTCTCGAAAGGAAAAATCGTGAACTATAAATTTACCTTATTATTTTTGATCTTTTTGATTTTTGGAATATTTTTTAGAACAATAATGTAAATAAAAGAATTTAAAAAGTCCTAGTGACTTTTTATTTTTTTGGTATAATCTATGAAAGAGGTGATGTGTTTGAAAAAACTTTATATATTCTTGGGCCTAGTCCTTGTCCTTTGTGGCTGCCAAAATAGGAGAATAGATAGTCTATACAATTACAAGACAGATTATGTTGGCGACAACTCAAGTGTCTCACAAATTGTGTCGAGACAAGACTATCCAAAGGGCTTCGAGGTAGGCGCCATTGAAATACTTTCAAGCAAGTCACCCTACGGACTTAAAATATTTGTAAAGGACACATCTAACATAAATAGAGAAGACCTTTTTATAAATGCCATAGAGACTTTCGCCCTTATAGGAAACCTAGACAGGATTTATTATGTAGAAAGTGGCAGGGACTTTGAAGAAGAAAAAAATAAAGAGCTTAAGGATAAAATCTTCATCTTCTACAGGAAAGAAATAGAAGAAATCCTAGAAGAAAAAAATACTAGCATAGAAGAAATATCCAAGGACAGAGAAAGCTTTGAAGACTTTGTAAATAATTGGAAATAAATAAAAGAGAAGGCTTTGTGGTAACTACACAAGACCTTCTCTTTTTTTATAATTTTTTTCAACTATTTATAATTTTCATCTCCAATCTCAATCTTACTAAGGGAAAAAATAGAATTATTTTCTATTTAGAAACCTAAAATCAAGCAAAAAAAGAAGAAGCCTGTGCTTCTTCAAATTTTCTATTAAATTAAACCCCAATTAATATTGTTGCCACTTCGAAATATACAAATAATACCAAAGTATCTACTATTGTTGTGATAAGTGGTCCCGCCATTATTGTTGGGTCCACCTTTATTTTTTCTGCAATTAGAGGAAGGATACCACCAATCATTTTTGATAGGACTATTGTTGTAAGAAGTGTGACTGAAACTGTTAGGGTTACTCCAATGCTAACACTGTCGAGGATAGACATCCTAACTATATTTACTGCCACAAGGACAGCTCCAACTATTAATCCAATGCGGAGTTCCTTAAACATAACTTGTACAAATTCTTTGAATTCAATTTCTCCTGTGTAGATTCCACGGATTACTGTTGTTGATGATTGTGTACCTGCGTTTCCACCTGAGTCCATTAGCATTGGGATATAGGCTGCAAGAGCAACTGATGATGCCAAGAGGGTCTCATATCTTTTTATTATAAAACTTGTAAAAGTTGCTGTAACAAGACAAATTATAAGCCACATTGTCCTGTCTTTGGCAAGTCTTAGGACTGACTTGTCCCAATAGTGCTCTGGTGATGACTCGCTAATACCGTGGATGTTACCCAAGTCTTCTTCATACTCTTCGTGCATAACGTCGATGGCCCATTCTGCTGGCACGATACCCACAAGCCTACCTTCAGAATCTGTTACAGGAATTTCTGATAAGTCGTACTTGAAGGCCAACTTAGCAACAACTTCTTGGTCATCTGTTGCATAGACGCTAGCATTGATTTGGTGCATAAATTCCTCGATTTTCTTGTCCCTATTACGAAGAAGGTCGGCTAGGTTTACATAACCTATCAAGAGTAAGGATTCATTTGTAACCCAAACTTGTTCTAGCCTGTCTGCATCTAGGTCTGAGTGAATAATTTTCTCTAGAGCCTGTGTTGGCGTAGCTGTTGATTTAACAAAGATAAAACCAACTGACATGATGGAACCAACGGACTCCTTAGGGAAGCCTAGAAGTTCGTTTATAATTGGTCTCCTGTCCTCTTCGATGTATTGGTACATGAGCTTTCTCACCATATTGGCAGGAAGCTCTTGCAAGGTATCTACTACCTCGTCTTCTTCAAGTTCCTTCATAAGACTCATGATCCTGTCTTCAGAAAGTGAACCTATCATTTCAATCTTCTTATCTCTTGGCAAGAGAGAAAAAGCGTCTGCCAAAAGGTCCTTTTTTAGAAGTTTTATCCAAATTGCCACATCTTCTTTGGATAATTCTTCTAAGTTCTCTGCTATATCAACAGGGTCCATCCTGTTGATTTTATCTTGCAAGTGCTTTAATTTTTCTCTATCTAAGTTGTTCATAAATCCTCCTATTTTTTGCAAACAAATAAATTTTTGCATAAAAATTCGCTGCCTAGCGATAAAGATTTGTGAAAACTAAATTATCTAGCTCTTACTAACAAGAATTTCCTTATCGCTTAGGCATGTACATATTTTCCAGGGTCGACTGGTATCCATGTAAACACCTCCATGATTCATATTTTAACATATAAAGAGCTTCAGGACTATTTTTTATTTCCCAAGCAAAAAAGTCCACCGACTTTGGTGGACTTAATTTTTCTTTTTTTATGATGTAATAAAATACAATTATTGGAGAGAAAAGATAAACCAATGGAAGGACTACTTTCGAGAATAGGTTGTATTCCAAGCCATCTAATTTTTCTCCCAGATCTTTATTGGCTTGGGGAAAGGAAATTACTGCCACTATCATGTAGACAGTTAGGATCAAGTAGGGCATCTGACTTGGATCTAGTCCAAGAAATCTTTCCATTATCAGGAAATAATAAACTGCAAAGAAGAAAAAACCTATGGCACAGAGGCAGGCATAGATAAAGATGTCCCAAAGCCCCCTGCCAATAAGCTTTTTCTTGCTTAGCTTTTCTTCTTTTATTTCTTCAACTTCATCTGTTTCTTCTTTATTATTATCTAATTTCTTTTCACCATCAGCTTCGCCAATAAAATAAGCCATGTCCACTCCAAAGACTTCAGAAAGTTCCCTTAGGTTAGTCATTGTTGGTGTGGCCTTATCATTTTCCCACTTGGATATGGCCTGTCTCGTCACAAAAAGTTTATTGGCAAGATCTTCTTGAGAAAGATTTAGTTCTCTCCTCTTAGTTTTTATTTTTTCTCCATACATAATTTTCACTCGCTTTTTATATCTGTAAATTCATTTATGTATAAAATAATAACAAAAATATCCTTATCTAACAAGCAAATGGGTCGCAACTTTTGGTTGCATAGGTGGTTTTTATAGGATTTTTAATGTTTTTTAAAAAAAATAAAATTTCAAAAAAATACCAGTATGAATTTCTCTGGGAATTTTTCATGATTTTGATTTTTTATTCTTTCTATAGTCCTTGGGACTAAGTCCATAGGCATCCTTAAAGGCCTTGGAAAAGTATGAATAGTCGTTAAAACCCACTTCAAGTGATATATCATAGATGGACTGGTCAGAATTCCTTAATAGCTTTTCAGCATTTTCTATCCTAACTTGGACTAGGTATTTTGAAAAGTTTATCCCCGCCATTTCCTTAAAGGTCCTGGAGAAGTGACTCTTACTGTAGCCTGCCACCAAGGATATTTCGTCAAGGCTAATATCCTTCATGTAATACTTTTCTATATAGGCCTTGGCATTATTCATAGCTAGGTCGTGGTGATTTTCTCTCTCTAGTCCAGAAGATATTAAGTCAATGGTTCTTTTTATGGCTGACTTGGTTTCGTCAATGTTGTTGGACCCAACAATAGTCTCTATGCTCTTAACTGTTATAAGTGAAAGGTCCGACTTGAGCTGGCCCCTTGAAAAATAATTTATAACTTCTACAAGAAGCCTTATGACATTAGACTTGATATACTCTTCATTTACATTTCTCTCCACCATGTCCTGGACAATTTCATCTACTATATCATAAGAACCTTCCTTATCTTGGAAACCAATTTTTATCAAAAGTTCATAAATCTTTTTATCAATTTGCGACTTGTGGTCTTGATCAATATTTACGTCTAGAGGGCTTGGTCTTAAAATTTTGCCACGTCCCTTGTTAAAAATATTTTCTAGGCAATTAAAGGATTCTTCATAGCCCTTGGCCAAGTCCTTGTTGGACTTGCAATAGGAGCTTATCCCGATACTAACTGTGTGAGTCATTTCCTTTTGCAGGTCGCAAATAATTTTTTCTGCCAAGACTTGGCTTAGGTCAAAGGCTTCTTCACCGGTCTTACCCTGGCAGTCCAAAAAAATTATTATTTTGTCTGTACCTGTTAAGGTTGTGGAAATGGTCTTGTAGTCCTTAATTATCTCCCTTGTGTAATCAAGAAGCCTCCTCTTTAAAATATACCTGTAGTGGTTGTCACGATTTTTGCAAATCTTCCAGAAGTCATCGTACATAATAGTTAATATGTAGTTGGTCTTGAGGTCCAGTTGATACTGGCTAAAGGTAGATTGAAAGAGCCTTGCACGTGACAAGTCTCCATAGATTAGGTTGTGGATGTACTCCTTTGTTATTATGTCGTATAAAAGTAACTTGTCTTCCAATGTTTATTCCTTTCTGATTTTTGCTTCCTTTTATTTCAAATTTTATAGTTCTTTATCTTAAATCTCTAGTCTATTTTAGCTATAAACCTTTTAATTTAAAATCTATATATATTGCCACTACTTTATCACGATTATATTATAAAGCAAAAACTTTAAAATCCAAAGCAATATATTCCATGTATTTCTTGTGAGGAAAAGGTTATTATGTATTCAAAAGGAGGAAACGTATGAAGGAAAAAACAATACATAGGGAAGAGAAACTTTATAAAGACCCCAAACTTCTGATTAAGTTTATAATTCTAAGTGCTATTGGAATATTTGCTTTTTTCATACCAATTAAGGTAGACGGCAAATCAACAATCCCACTAGAATATGTAATTTCGCTCTTTATAAACAGTCTGCCAAAGGTGGCAACAGCCTACGCCTTTATCATAATTATGATAGGTGCTTTTAGACCCTTTGTGAAGGGAACTTGGAAGGCCGACAAGGTTACAGTGATTTTCTCTTTCACAAAACTCATTGGAGCCTTATTTACACTTTACTTATTTTCTGGCTACGCACCAGAAGCAATAGCAAGAGATGACCACGGTCCCTTCTTGTTTAATTCACTAGCTATCCAAGTTGGAACCCTAATTCCAATTTCAGCAATTTTTATTACATTCTTGATGGACTACGGTTTTATTGATTTTATAGGTAACTTCTTGAGACCTGTAATGAGAGCCATCTGGAAGACTCCTGGTAGGACAGCAGTTATTGCAGTAGCTGCCTTTATGGGATCAACAGCAGTTGGGGTAATGATGACTGACGACCTATACAGAGAAAGAAAGTACACACAAAGAGAAGCCATAGCAGTAGTAACAGGTTTTACTACAGTTGCAATATCCTTCTTAATAGTTATTGCAAATACAACTGACCTTATGGAATACTGGGGCGAATATGTTTTCGTTTCACTCTTTGTTACCTTTGCCCTTAGTGCTATCACAGTTAGAATTCCACCGATTTCTACTGCACCAGACAGGTACTACAAAGACATGGAAGGTTACCCAGAAGAAAAGCTGGAAGGCAACATCTTCAAGGCATCACTTAACGAAGGACTTACACTTTGTAAGGAAGCAGGACCTGTTTTACCAAGAACTGCAAAGAATGTCCTTGATTCCTTTAACCTAGTCTTTGAAGTTCTACCAAACTTCATGTCAATTGGTTTAGTTGCACTTATAATTGCAAACTACACTCAAGTATTTGACTACTTTGGATATATCCTATATCCACTTACGCTTTTACTTAGAATACCAGAACCACTACTAGCAGCAAAGGCAGCTATGCTTGGACTTGCTGAGATGTTCTTACCAGTAATGGTAATAACAAAGGCTCCTCTAGTTACAAGATTTATAATCTCTGTAATGAGTGTTGCCCAAGTAGTTATGTTCTCAACTACAATTCCTACAATTGTAGCATCTGAAATTGATGTTTCTATTAAGGACCTAGTTATAATATGGTTTGAAAGAACTGTATTCTGTTTCTTAATCACTACGCCTATTGCATTTTTGTTAATCAAATAATTAGATAATTTATTGTAATTAAATTTTTTATAAAAAGGAGATAATTTATGTTTTACGAACCAAAGAAAAATAACCACGGACTAAAGAAAAACCCATTTAAATCATGTACAGTACCAAGAGTAATTGGATGGATCTCAACTAAAAACGAAGACGGTACAGACAACATTGCACCATATTCACAATTCACAAACCTAACTTTTGATCCACCACTAGTTTTATTCTCAGCTAACCAAAACGTCTTTGACGACAGAAAAAATACTGTTAAAAACATAGAAAGAACTGGCGAATTTGTTTACAACATGGTTTCAGAAGACCTTGCAGAAGCTATGAATAAGTCATCAATTGCTGAATTGCCAGAAGGCTTCAAGGACAAGTTCGACTACTGTGGACTAGAAAAAGCTGACTCAGAAATCGTAGATGTAGCAAGAGTTAAGGCTTCACCTGTTCAATACGAAATCAAGTATGTTCAAACTCTAAGACTTCCAGGCGTTGACACAATTAATACAATTGACATTATCATTGGCGAAGTTGTGGGAATCCACATTAAGGACGAATTTATAACAGAAGAAGACAAGGTTGATGTAACTAAGATTAGACCAGTTGCAAGACTTGGATACTTTGACTTCACAGTTGTAGACAACTCTTTTACAATGGATACTCCAAAGATTGACCCAGCTAAACAAGCTCTTGTTGACAAGGGATTAGAAGGTATAGCTGGTGAATAAGAAGGCAAGTAAAAGGAAATAAATAATGAGTTTATGATAAATAAGCGAGGGTGACTCTGTCGCCGCCCTTCTTTATAATTCTCACAGAGACCCATGGGCATCCATGGGTTTTCTCTTTGCTTTAATTTATAATTTCCTTATTAATTCTTTATCTTGTATCTCTTTCAAAACTTATTCTAAAATCTTATCTTTCTTGAATTTTTAAAGCATAAAATATTTAATAAATCAAAATAATTTACTAGGTCACAATTTTTTATTAAGCTATAAACTTTTACAAACTCTCACTTATTTACAAGTCCATAAATTTTTATAAGCTTATATTTATTTACAAGTTCATAATTTTTTATAGACACTTTGCCTATTTTCTTCATAAGCTTTATAGAAACAAGCCTTTCAATTCTACTAATTTATTATTTAAAGCTTTGGAGTTTTCTTCTTTCCTAATTATCCCTGTCTTTAAATTCCTAAATTAATCTCAAACTACGAAAAATTGCAAGACATAAAACCTTAAGATGCTACAATAATTTATTAGATTACATTTTTTTGTTAAGCTATAAATTTTTACAAACTTGCACTTATTTACAAGTCTATAAATTTTTATAAGCTCGTAAATAATCACAAGGTCTATTTTTAGTACAGACTCACACTTTTTTATATTCTTCGTATTTTACAAGCTTACAAAATCCTACAAGTCTTCTAACTTTTATAAAGCAACAAAAATAATAAGAAGCTAAAAATCTAAGATAAATCCTTCCTATAAAATAAAAAAATGGACCTAAGCTAACTTAGATCCATTAATAAATTATTCTATTATTCTTTTATTATTTCCAGTAGTCTAATTTTGAAGTGTTGATACCAACTGCATCTGCCTTGAATACTGGGTTCTTACCTTCTGCTCTTTGTTTCTTGTAGTCGTCAAGAGCCTTAAGTGCTGTTCCGCCAAGTATAATAATTGATGGAATGTTGATTAAGCACATAACTCCCATTAAGAAGTCAGCGATGTCCCATGCAAGTGACATTTCAATTCCTGCTCCAACAAAGATTAGGATGATTGCTATAATTCTGTAGCAAAGCATAAATGTCTTTGAAGGAATCTTCTTGTTAAGATATGTTAAACAAGAGTCAACATAGTATAAGTTACCAAGAAGTGTTGTAAAGGCAAATAGGGCAAGTGAGATTGTGATAAATAAATTACCATATTTTCCAAATACTGTTGAAAGTGATGCTTGAACAAATGGAGCTCCTGCTAATTCTTCTGTTGGAGTTATTCCTGATGCAAGTGACATAAATGCTGTTGCTGAACAGATAACAATTGTATCAAGAAATACAGAAATCATTTGTACTAAACCTTGTTTAACAGGGTGAGAAACTGATGCTGATGCTGCTGCGTTTGGAGCAGAACCCATACCAGCTTCGTTGGAATAAAGTCCTCTCTTAATACCTTGTACTAGGGCTGAACCTGCAACTCCACCAAAGATTGCCTTAAAGTTAAAAGCATCTTCAAAAATCATACCAAACATTGCTGGAACATTTTTGATATTAATAATGATCATTACAAGAGCCATAATTACGAAGATAACACCCATTACTGGAACTAGTAAAGATGTGTATTTTATAATTCTCTTTCCACCACCAAGAATACAATATCCTGCTATTATGGCAAGAACTGCACCTATAATCCAAGAAGTTTTTCCTGGTACGTAGAAATCATAAACTCTAAAGGAGTCTTGAAGGTTAAAGGATGCAAGCATGTTAAATCCAACTGCATAAGTTGCAATAAGTGCTATTGCAAATAGAACTCCAAGTCCTCTTGATCCAATGGCATTTTCTATGTAGTAAGAAGGTCCACCATAGGATACTCCGTCATCACCACGTTTTTTATAAATTTGTGCAAGTGTTGATTCGATAAAGGCCGAAGCACTACCAATTAGTGCTATGATCCACATCCAAAATACTGCACCAGGTCCACCAAGGCAAATTGCATTGGCAACACCAACTATATTACCTGTACCAACTCTTGATGCTGTTGATACCATAAGTGCTTGGAAGGAAGATACGTCGTCTTCTCCTTCTGGTTTTTCTGAAATAACTCTAAAAGCTTCTCCAAATAATGAAAATTGTACAAATTTTGTTCTAAATGTGAAATAAAATCCACAGGCAAGTAATACTATAATTAATATTGGATAATATAAGACGCCGTTGACGGCTGATAATAATTCTCTCATTTTTTACTCCTCTAATAAATCGATAAGTCTAGTTCTTTTGATAAATATTCTAACATCCTAACTCCAGAGTAGGAGTTACCATGAGTGTCAAGTCTTGGAGCATAGACTGCAAGGCCTGTTTTGTTTTTGGAAGCAGTTACAATTCCGCCACCAACTCCTGATTTGGCAGGGAGTCCAACTCTTATAGCGAAGTCACCTGAGTAGTCATAGGTACCACAAGTTGCCATTAGAGATCTTAGTACTCTTGCTTCATTTGGAGTTATCACTTCTTTTCCTTCTAGGTCCAAGCCATCATTTGAGATAACATAGGACATGTGAGCCAAGTTTTCTGTGTTTACAAGAATTGAACAAGCTTTAAAATATGTATCCAATACCTCTTCAACCTTTGTGTCACTTGGCAAAATTCCCTTAGCTAACATCAAGTAGATTAGGGTCCTATTTGTAAAGGAAGATTCCTTTTCTGACTGGGCAATTTCCCTACTGTAGTCAACTTCTTCACCTAAAAATTCGCTAGCCTTTTCAAGTATTACATCAAAGGTTTTTTCCCTATAAACATTATATAAAATAGCTACTATAATAATTGCGCCAGCATTGATAAAGGGATTGACTGGTATCTTCTTTTCCGAAAGCTCAAGCTCGATTACAGAGTTAAAGGGTTTTGCAGACGGTCTAACACCAACATATTTCTTAAGTTCTGAAACCTTATAGTTTTCCATGGCCATTGCATAAAGGATAACCTTTATAATTGACTGGATAGAAAACCTAACCTTAGAATCTCCAACACTATAGATATTTCCATCTTCTATTGTAGAAATAGCAAGCTTGTTTGCATCTACCCTAGCGAGTTCTGGAATGTAATCTGCAACAGCCCCTTCATGTAGGTATTTTCTACCAAGTCTGAGGGCTTTGTCCAAAACTTCTTCTGAATAAAACATCTTTTCCACCTCCTTTTTTATATTTGGAATTGTTTTCCTTAATAATTAGATTATCACAATAAATTGTCTTTTTCAATTACTAATTTCACAGATTGAAGTGCTGTTGTTTTAAGCTTGTTGTTGGGAAATCATTTTTATTTCCTGCTTTATCCTATTTCTTATAAATCTTCTGATTTTTCTATTAATTAAAAATTGTTTATACAATAAAAGGGACCCAATATAAATCAGGTCCTCAAATTTTATTTTTATTAAATTATAAATTTTATTTTACAAAAATCTTGTAGTCGGAGTAGCCTTCCTCATCCATGTCTTCATAGGGAATGAAGTCAAGAGCTGCACCATTGATGCAATACCTAAGTCCACCCATGTCAGCTGGTCCGTCGGGAAAGACGTGGCCAAGGTGGGAGTCTGATGACTTGGATCTCACTTCCGTCCTCACCATCCCATAGGAAGTGTCCACTTTTTCGTCAAGATAGTTTGAGACTATAGGTCTTGAGAAGGACGGCCAGCCGCAACCTGCATCAAACTTGTCTGAGGAAACAAAGAGGGGTTTTCTTGAAAGCTTGTCAACGTAGATTCCCTTCCTGTATTCATCATTTAAATCACTTGTGAAGGGTCTTTCAGTTCCAGAATTGGCCATGACATCATAAGAAATGTCGTCAAGCTCTTCTCTCTTGCTCTTATTTAAAAATTCCCTGTCATCATTAATTATTGGATCTTCTGCCAAACTCAAGTTGACGTGGCAATAGCCCATAGGATTCTTGTCGAGATAGTCTTGGTGGTAGTCCTCTGCCTTTACAAAGTTTTTTAGGACAGAAGCTTCCACTGCTAACTTGCCAAGTTTTTCTTCTTCATAGGCCATGAAGTCTCTTACTATTTCTTCTGACTCACTGTCGCCTTCTTCCCAATAAATTCCCGTCCTATACTGTCTTCCAATATCATTGCCCTGCCTGTTAATGGACTTTGGATCAATAATCCTAAAATAGTGGAGGAGGATTTCTGTAAGAGAAATGCGAGAGAAATCATAATAAATTTTTACAGTCTCTGCGTGGTCAGTCCTTGCCACAGATTCATAATTTGTTTCATCACTAAGTCCATTGGCGTAACCAACAATTGTTTTCTTTATTCCACTTAATCTCTTGAAGTAGCCTTCAGTTCCCCAAAAGCATCCACCTGCAAGATAAATAACCTTAATATTTTTCATATTATCACCTAGCTTACATTTACCCAAAAATTAACAAATAAATAGAAAGACTTCTTGAAGTCTCTTTTGGGAGAGGGGTTTATGCTTCAAATCTTTTTTTACTTTCAAGGTCTTGCTTTGATTTTAAATTAGTTTTATAAGCAAAGTTAATAAATTTTATAATAATAATTTATTTTCTAAACAATAATCTTTCGCATTTATTAAATAAATTTAAATAAATTCTTTAAAATAAAAATCTTATGCTTGTTATACTAGTTTTATAAAATGATAATACAAATCATTTACATGTTGTGAATATTTTGCAATCCTTCCATAGAATAAAACTCTTTACTAATTTCTTTAAATTCTTCACAAAATATTACACAACTTATATTAAGGAGGAATTATGAATAAAAAATTTAGACTGTCACTTGGCGTATTAGCCCTATCTGCAACTCTTCTTGTTGCTTGTAACAAAGAAGATACAAAGGAAGAGCCTGTGGAAAATAAGGCTAAGGTTGAACAAAATTTAGAAGCTAAGAATGAAGACAAGGCTGCTGATGAAGTTGCTCTTGCTGACTGGGATGGAGAATGGAATAACATCGCCAACTATCTTGATGATCCTGGTCTAAAGGGAGCTTACGAAGAAGTTGCCAAGAGAGACAATATTACTGAAGAAGAAGCTAAAAAGAATTTTGCCGACCACGTTGCAGTTGATTTTGGAGCCCTAAAGGTTGATGGAGATAGCATAACTTTCTTAACTGGACCTGAAGGAGACGAAATTGACAAGGCTGACTACAAACTTGTAGACAAACACCCAATGGAACACGGTGGAAAAACTCTTTATTGGTACGAGTTTTCTTCTAATGGAAAATATCCAACAATTTTATTAATGCCAGTCCACGGCGAAGATCACATGCCACACTTCCACCTAAGAGTTGGTGCAAGTGCTGAAGAAATGTTGGCAAAAGATGACTGGTACCCAACCTTTGTTAGTCCAACAGTAACTATTGATCAAGTTTATGAAGAAGTTGCTGAATAATATTTCTATTTTTCCTATCCTCGATGTTTCATCGGGGATAAATTTTTTTAAGAGAAAGGAGACTTTATGTCAAAAATAATAAAAATTATGACTGTATTTCTCTTGGCTTTTTCTCTAGTTGCCTGTAAGGCCGAAAAAAAGGAGGAGGCAAAACCAGTAGTCTACACTTCCTTTTATCCAGTCTACAGCTTAACTAAAAGCGTGGTTGGAGACACTGTGGACCTAAGGATCCTCATGCCAAAAAACCAGGACCCCCACCTCTGGGAACCTACCCCAAGAAGGATAAGGGACCTGTCAAATTCTGACTTATTAATTATAAATGGGGCCAACTTGGAACACTGGGCAGACTCTATTGCAAGTACCCTTCCAAATTTGGACATCCTAAATCTTGCCAGCGGTGTAAATTTAATTTCCTACAAGGGGGCTGCTGCCATTGGAGACTTCCAATATATGGTGGCTGGCGACTTTGACAAGAAAACCTACTCCTTTGACTTTGGTCACACCCACGAAGACAGCATGAGGATTGCCTTCCTCTATTGCGACAAGGACTACTCTGAAAAGGACCTTGTTAAGATGGGACGAAAGATTATGGAAGACCCTGGCCAAGATGTTCCGCAAAAATCTTTAATTAAGGTTGAGGACAGGAAGACTTACAAGCTTGAGATGGGCCACGAGCATGGAGAAATTTATTACAAGCTTCCTAAGAAAGGAAGGTGGATTATGTTTAGCGACAGAATTTCCACAGACCTCCTTTCTTATAAGATGCTTGATGCCCATGGCGACCCCATGAAGCTCCATGTCCTTCGTGATACCTCAACTACTAGCGAGGACAAGATTACCTACGATCCTCACTCTTGGATGAGTATTAGAAATGCCAAGAGGTATGTAAATGATATTGAGTACAAGATGTCAAAACTCTATCCAGAAAATAAAAACCTCTACAGGAAGAATGCTTCCAAGACCTTGAGAAAGCTTACAGAACTTGACTACAAGTACAGGGACCTCTTTAAGGAAACTGAGAGGAAGGAGTTTATTGTGAGTCACTTTGCCTTTGCCTACCTAGCTAAGGACTTTGACCTCATCCAATATCCTCTCCAAGGTCTCACAAGTACAGATTCTCCAAGTATAAAGAAGATTACCAGAGCCATAGACGACGCAAGAGATAGGAATATCAACACAATTTTTTATGAATATGGGATGCCAAAAAACGGATCTGACATAATTGCAGAAGAAATTGACGCTGACCTAAGGGGCCTAATATCCATGGAATACATTAACAGGGATATTGAAAAAGATATTGGAGAAGATTTTATAGATATGATGGAATACAACTTGAAAAATATATACGAATCATTGAGGTGACTTATGAAGGCTATTGAAATAAAAAATGCCAACTTTGCCTACGATAGGGATCCGGTCCTTAGGGACTTAAACCTGACCCTGATGAACAAGGAGAAAATAACTATAATTGGTGGCAATGGAGTTGGCAAGACAACTTTAATAAAAGTAATTATTGGAGAACTTAAATTAAAATCTGGCCAAATAAAAATTTTTGAAGAAGACTTAAATATTAATTCACTTAAAAAAATTGGCTACGTTCCCCAATCACAAAAGGAAAATTTATATACCTTCCCAATTTCTGTAAAGGAACTTGTAACTCTACAACTCTATGAAAGTATGGGAATGATAAAGATTCCAAGAAAGATCCACTACGATAAAACTATGGAACTTTTAAAGAAGATGAACCTTGAAAAATACGCAGACTATCCCCTAAGAGACCTGTCTGGTGGATTGAGACAAAGGGTTGTAATTACAAGGGCCCTTATGAATAATCCAGAAATTTTAATTTTTGACGAGCCAACATCTGGTGTGGACGAAAATTCAAAGAGGCAATTTGCTAAAACTATTGAAGACTTAAACACAAACTTTGACGTTTCCATAATTTTAATAACCCACGAACTAGATTGGGTGAAAAACAATTTGCAAATGGATAGGTTTTACGAATTAAAGAAAGGAGGTCTTGAACTTGTTACAGTATAGCTTTATGATTAGGACTCTCTTAGTTTCCCTTATGATTTCTATAATCATTCCCTTAATTGGAATTGTCATAGTAAATCGTGGGACTTCTATGATGGGGGATGCCCTATCTCACGTTTCACTGGCTGGAGTTGCCCTAGGGCTAATCCTCTCCATTAATCCACTAATTGGTGCAATCTTTGCCTGTGTAATTGGGGCCTTCTCCATTGAAAAAATTAGGAAGAAGTTCCCCCAATTTGGAGACATGGCAACTGCCATAATAACATCAATGGGGCTGGGACTTGCCGCCCTCTTGTCAGACTTTTCGCCAGGAGGAAGCAGCTTTGATGCCTATCTCTTTGGGAGTATTGCATCAGTATCAAAGGCTGACCTTATAATAGTCCTAATAACCTTTATACTTGTTGTGGCAATCTCATTGATTTACTATTTTGGTCTCCTCTCCATTGCAGTTGATCCTCAACTTGCTAAGATGAGCGGGGTCAATGTAAGAAGAATTAATTCAATATTCACACTTTTATCTGCTCTTACAATTGCCCTTTCAGCCAAAATAATTGGGGCCCTCATGGTAACATCACTTATAGTTTTGCCTGTGGCATCATCCCTCTTAATAAGTAAATCCTACAAGGCAACCTTCCTTAATACTCTGGTTCTTGGAGTCCTTTACACCCTAAGTGGCGTCATCCTCTCCTACTACTTTGACCTAAAACCAGGTGGAGCAATAGTGGTTATTGCCTCCCTAGGCATGCTAGTATGCCTCTTGATTTCAAAATTAAAAAGTAAAAAATAAGTTAAGTCTGCAAGATAACTTGCAGATTTTTCTTTATCGATTTTAAGTGTTATATCAAAAAAATTTAGTACAAAATTAAAACATTGACAGTATATATTGTAAGGTGTTAATTTATATTTATAAAAACGCTCTCATTATTCATTTATAGAGAAAGCAAACATTTTACTAATGAGGGCAAGGAGGTAATTATGAAAAATAGCAAGAAGAGATTATTGATTGCAGGTCTTGCATCCAGCATGGTTTTATCCATGGCTGTGCCAACTTTTGCCTGCACTGGTATTATTGTCGGCAAGGACCTAACTACTGATGGTTCTTTTATCTTTGGAAGGACTGAAGACTACCAAAGAAATAGGACTATGAGACTTGTAACTCACCCACGTGGAGAAATCAAAAAGGGCGACAAGTTAGTTGACGTAAACAACGGATTTACATATATACACAAGGAAGACTCACTAAAGTTCTTCTCAACTCCAGACTCATCTAAGAAACCTAAAGATATGGAACAAGGTGTCTATGATGCAGCTGGCTACAATGAAGCAGGGGTTGGTATTTTCTGTACAGTTTCTGCTGACCCATCAGATGAAGTTTTAAAGGCCGATCCCTTTGTAAAGGATGGTGTCAACGAAGCCAGCATGACTACTTTCTTACTTGCTCACGCAAGATCAGCTAGGGGCGCAATTGAGCTTCTTGCACAAACAATTGATGAAAAGGGCGCTTCCATGGGTGACATTGTTGCCTTTGGCGACCAAGACGAAGTTTGGTACATGGAAATTTACACTGGCCACCAATATGTTGCCATTAAGTATCCTGCTGACAAGTTTAGTATCTTCCCTAACGATTATTGGCTAGGTGGCGTTGACCTTAATGACAAAGAAAATGTAATTGCATCTAAGGATATTGTCGAAGTTGCAAAGAAGGCAAATACTTATAAGGAAACTGCTGACGGCCTTATGGACATGGCTGGATCTTATGGTCCTAAGGAAATTGCAGAAACATCTCGTTCAAGAGTTTGGTCTGGTATCCACGACCTTGACCCTAACTCAAAAGTTCCTTACGATGCAGAAAGATTTGACTTGTTAAATGACTTGTCAGAAGGCAGTGAAAAAATTGACATTACTCACGCTCTAAATGTCTTTAGAAATAGACTTGATGGAAGTGAATTTACTCCATCAGATAACAAGGCTGAAAGAAAGGCAAACCCTAAGACTCACAAGAGACCAATTGGATCTATTAACACAATGCAAGCCCACATATTCCAAATCAAGGAAGGCTATCCAAAGGAAGCTCCTGGTCTAATGTGGATGACTCTAGGAAGCCCACTTAATATCCCTTGGGTTCCAATTTTCCCTGACATCAACGACTCTACTCCTGAAGCAAAAAATAATTCTCCAGTTTACGATCCAAACTCTTATTACTGGGTTGGCTCATCTGTAAATGACCTAGTATCTGGCAACAGGGAAGCTCTTGGCGAATCAACAAGAAAGACTGTTACAGATTTTGAAGATAAGATTATGAAAGAACTTCCTCAAGTTGAAAAGGAATGGATTGAACTTTACTCTAAGGATAAGGCTAAGGCAGCAGAATTCTCTACTGCTAAGACAATGGAATGGGAAAAAGAAGTCTTTGACCTAGAAAAGGGACTACAAAAAGAACTTTCACAAGTTTCTAAGGCTGACTTAATTGACCACTGGGCAAGAAAACCTATTATTGATGCCATCAGCAAGAAGTTAATGGTTGGCACATCTGACCTAAAATTCTCTCCAAACGAAAAAATCACTAGAGGAGAATTTATCACTATCTTAGGCAGACTTGGCAAGGTTGACACAAAGAAATACGCTGAAGTTAAGGACAAAAACATTGAAGCAGGCAAGTTCTACACAGAATACATGAACTGGGCTGTGGAAAATAAACTTCTTCCTAAGACTTCAAAAGCTCTTGCTAATGAAAATATTACTCGTGAAGAGATGGCCTACACTTTGGGATCTTATCTAAAACTAATGGGCGATGATGTTACAACTCTACAATTAATTGTCTTTGACGACGAAAAGGAAATCTCTGACTGGGCCTTTGGCGAAGTTGAATTCCTAGCTAACAAGGGAATCCTAAGTGGAACCTCAAATAACAAGTTCTCACCTAAGGCAAACTTAACAAGGGCAGAAGTGGCACAAATAATTTCAAAACTTGATAAATAAGTTAATAAAACTTGGTAAATAAGTTAATAAAACTTGGTAAATAAAAAATCCTAGGCTTTAAAACCTAGGATTCTTTTTTTCTTATTAAATTTTAAATTTGCAAAATTTCTAAATATTTTTCACTCAATCTTAAAGTGAGAAGTCTATCTCCGGACCTACTGGCACTATCTTGTTTGGATTTATCAAGTCGTGTGACATATAGTAGTGGGTCTTGATGTGGTCCAAGTCCACTGTCTCTGCCAGACCATCCATGTTGTAGATCTCCCTTGTGTATCTCCAAATATTTTCATAAGAAGTTAGAGGTCTGATGTTGCACTTAAAGTGACCAAAATAAACTGGCTCAAAACGTACTAGGGTCGTGAAGAGTCTTATGTCTGCTTCTGTAAACCTGTCCCCAAGCAAATATTTATTCTTTGATAAGATTTCTTCGATTTTATCTAGGGCATCAAATACATTCTTCACTTCTTCTTGGTAAACTTCTTGCTTAGTTGCAAAGCCAGCCTTATAAACTCCGTTGTTGATCCTGTCGTAGACAAAGTCGTTTATCTCATCTATCTCATCTCTTAGATCTTCTGGATAGAAGTCTCCCTCTTTTGCCCCCAAATCGTCAAAGGCATGGTTGAAAATCCTAATTATTTCTGATGACTCGTTGTTGACGATTTTTTCTTCCTTGGTGTCGTAGAGAACTGGCACAGTTACCCTGCCAGTGTAGTCGGGCTTCACATGAGTGTAAAGCTCATGAAGGCACTTAAATCCATGGACCTTGTCCTCTGTTGCACCTGGATAGTCTCCAAAGGTCCAACCTTTGTCGTAAATAAGTGGACTCACAATTGAAAGACCAACTATGTCTTCTAGTCCCTTTAGCTTCCTAACCATTAGGGTCCTTGCTGCCCAAGGACAAGCCAGTGAAACATAGAGGTGGTATCTTCCCTTTTCTGCTGGATAGGCCTTCCTGTCTTCGTCATATATTTTTCCGTCTTTTGTTATCCAGTCCCTAAAGGATGAGTCCTTTCTCACAAACTTTCCACCTGTTGACTCTGTGTCATACCACTGGTCAACCCATTTACCTTCTACTAATAATCCCATATTCATCTCCTTTTCTTTCTCTAAATTTTTCTAACTATAATTAGTTTTACCCTTGAAAAATTTCTGAAAACAAAAAAGGCGGCCTAAGCCACCTTCTTATATAATCTTATTCTTCATCAAAGTTCTTGTACTTTGATAGGATTTCCATAAACTGCTTGCCAGTTATTGTTTCCTCTTCTAACAAGAATTCAGAAAGTTCCTTCATGGCATCCTTGTTGTCTGCAATTAATTTTCTTGCATTGTCTTGGGCAGATTTCACAATCTTAACCATGAGATCATCAACTTCTTTCCTAGTTTCTTCAGAACAATTCATATTTCCATTGTCGCCCATGTATCTTGAGCCAGAGTCTTGGAACTTAACCATGCCAAACTCCTCAGCCATACCATATTGGGTGATCATAGACCTGGCAGTCTCTGTTGCCTTCTCAATGTCGTTGGCAGCGCCAGTTGAAACTTCGTTAAAGATAACTTCTTCTGCTGCACGTCCACCACAAAGAGTTGTGATGTGGTTGATTAAGTCTTCTCTTGTATAGAGATTCTTTTCATCCTTTGGCACCTGCATAGTGTAACCTAATGCACCTGAAGTCCTTGGAATAATTGTAATTTTTTCCACAGGTTCAGACCCAGTTTGTAGGGCTGCAACAAGGGCGTGACCAATTTCGTGGTAGGCCACCCTCTTCTTTTCTTCTGGAGAAAGAATATCTTGCTTTCTTTGAGCACCTGCAATTACAACTTCTATGGACTCTTGGATGTCCTCTTGACGAACCTTGTCTTGGCCCATCCTAACTGCACGAAGGGCAGCTTCATTTAAGATATTTGCAAGTTGGGCACCTGAGGCACCAGCAGTTGACCTTGCAATAAGTGAATAATCAATGTCATCTTCCATCTTGTAGGACCTTGCGTGAACCTTTAGGATTGCAATCCTGTCCTTTAGAGTTGGAAGCTCAACCCTGATTTGCCTGTCAAACCTACCTGGTCTTAATAATGCTGGGTCAAGAATCTCTGGCCTATTAGTTGCAGCAAGCATTACAATACCAATGTTGCCGTCAAAGCCGTCCATCTCAGTTAAGAGTTGGTTAAGAGTTTGTTCTCTTTCGTCATTGCCAGAAAATCCACCTGCATCTCTCTTCTTACCAATTGTGTCAATTTCATCAATAAAAATTATACATGGGGCATTCTTTTTTGCTTCTTCAAAGAGTTCCCTAACCTTTGCTGCTCCACGTCCTGCAAACATCTCCACAAATTCAGAACCTGCTATGGAGAAGAAGGGAACGTGACTTTCTCCAGCTACAGCCCTGGCAAGTAGGGTCTTACCAGTTCCTGGAGGACCAACTAATAGGGCTCCCTTAGGACACTTGGCCCCAATGTCTGTGTATTTTTTTGGATTTTTTAAGTAATCTACAATTTCCACCAGAGAATCTTCAGCTTCCTCTTGACCTGCAACGTCATCGAAGTCTACAGTTTCGCCACTTGGTTCATACTTTTTAATTTTCTTGCCGCCACCAAGGATTCCGCCGCCACCAAGATTTTGCATCCTCTTAGTCATTGCCCTTTGTAGCAAGAAGAATAGTAGGATTGGGAATCCCCAAGTCATAATAAAGTTCATAAATAGACTTGGCTTTTCTGGGATTTCAGAAGAGTACTCAACACCCTTTTCTTCAAGGTCCTTAACTATGTCTGGATCTTCCATCTTCCCAGTCTTGTAGATTTTTTTGTCATCCTTAAGCTTGTAGAGGATTTGGTCTTGCTTAAAGCTTACCTCTTCGATTTTATTCTGGCTCAAGTTATTCCTAAAGTCTGAATAAGAAGAACCCTCTATGCTGTTTTGGGTTACCATTGGCAAAATTAACCAGTTTAGGGCAAAGACTGCCAAGATTGATATTAAGTAGTATCTAAATAAATTATATTTGGGCCTCTTGTTGTTGTCCTTGTCTTCCATCTTATAAACCTCCTTAAGGGATGAATTTTTTAAAAATAAAAACCGGATAAAAATCCGGCTTAAATCTCTTTCTTATTAAAGGTCATCTTCAATTACAGAAGATTTGGAATATGCAGATGGTCTTGCTTCGAAGAAGTCTGTCTTAATTTGGTTAGGATCAGAGTATTCGCTAACCCACTTCATTGATTCTGGCTCGTCGATATTTTCATCAAAGAGGTTGCCAAAACCTAGATTTCTGGAACGCAAGTTGCCAAGGTACATGATGTAATCTTCAATCATTTTTTCATTGAGACCCTTAATTTCATCGCCTATGACATACTTACCCCAAGCAATCTCTTCCTCAACACCCTTTTTAAGCATTTCTTTATAATTCTTTATATTCTCATCTGTAAATATCTCTGGATGTTCCTTTTTCATCTCAAGGATAATACTCCTGAAGAGCCAAAGGTGAGTGTTCTCGTCCCTATTGATGTATCTTATTTCAGAAACTGTGCCAGGCATCTTGCCCATCCTTCCAAGATTGTAGAAGAAGGAGAAGCCTGAGTAGAAATAGATTCCTTCAAGAATATAGTTTGCTATCAGGGCCTTCATAAAGTTGTCCAAGTTCTCATCTTCGTAGAAGTCTTGATATTGGTCCCCAATAAACTTGTTCCTCTTTAAGAGGACTTCGTCATCCTTGTATTGGTAGAGGATTTCTTCCCTCTCTTCTGGCGAACAAATTGTATCCAAGATGTAGGAATAGGACTGAGAGTGGATGGACTCTTGGTAACCTTGGATGGAAAGGCAAAGGTTGATTTCATTTGCCGTTACATAGGATTGTAGCTTTGGAATTTGAGCAGTTTGCAACGAATCAAGATAAATCAAAAAAGATAAGATCTTGTCGTAGGCAGTCTTCTCATGTTTATCAAGTTCCCTGTAGTACTTCACATCTTGGGAAAGATTAATTTCTTCTGGTATCCAAAAGTTGTTCATGGCTTGACGGTACCAGTCACTTGTCCAGCTGTACTTCAAGTTGTTGAAGTCATTTAGGTTTGTGGTGTTGCCGTTGATGACCCTTCTCTTGGAAGTTTCAATGTCTCCCTTTTCATTAAAGAGACCTCTTTTTGAAAGTTGCATATTTCCTCCTTTAATAATTTTTAAGAATTTTAGAATAATTTATGACTTTATAAAAAATCATGACCTTGCAAAAAATTAGAACTTTGCAAAAATCTATAACTTTATAAATATTTATCACTTAAGAAAAATCTGTGACCTCACAAAAAATCACGACTTTATAAATATTTGTGACTTCATAAAAATTTGTAACATATCAATATTTTATGATGCACAATAGTCGCAGTCCTCAACTTCTAAAGACTTACTTCTCACATAATAAACTGACTTTAACTTTTCCTTGGCCGCCTTTATATAAAGGTTTAGGATCTTTCTCATAGTGAAGTCCGTTGTTATATAGAAGTTAATGGACTGAGCCTGGTCAATGTGCCTTTGCCTAATAGCAGCAGCCTCGATGACAAAGTTTTGATCAAGCTCGTGGGCATTTTCATATAGCCAGAAAGTTTGTGGAGTTAGGTCTGGTGCCACCCTAGGAAGGATTGAACCCTTCTTTTCTTCTAGGAAGTACCTATTCATAACTGGGTCGACTCCTGCACTTGTCGCAGCAATAATTGAAGTTGAACCTGTTGGGGCAATGGCCATTATATAGCCATTTCTAAGGCCATTAGCCTTCACATCTTCTCTAAGTTTATTCCACTTTTCGTCCTTGTAGTCACGAAGGTCGAAGTAGTTTCCATTTTCCCAATCAGAGCCTTCAAAGAAGTCATAAGATCCCTTTTCCTTGGCAATCTCCATAGAAGCAGTAACTGCGTGGAAGTTGATTCTTTCATAAAGGTCGTCTGCCCACTTCAAGTGCTCATCTATATCAGAAAAGGCCATGCCAGCCTTGACAAGGGCATGGTGGTATCCAGAAGTTCCAAGACCTATAGACCTGTACTTCCTGTTTGTCACCTTGGCATAAGGGATTGGGTAGTAGTTTAGGTCGATAACATTGTCAAGAGCCCTTACTGTAGTTGCAACAATGTCCTTTAGTTCCTTGTCATCTTCAAGGTCAATATTTCCAAGCACAAGAGAAGCTAGGTTACAAACAACAAAGTCACCTGGCTTAGTCTTTGTGACAATAACTTCGTCCCCATCTTCAGTTTCTATTGTAGTCTCTAGAGTTTCAATGGCAGACATATTTTGCATGATTTCTGTACAAAGGTTTGAAGAATAAATCATGCCAACGTGCTTGTTAGGGTTCATCTCATTTACATTGTCCCTATAGAAGGCAAAAGGCGTTCCAGTTTCTGTAAGTGACTTGATAATAAGTCTAACTAGGTCCTTGACAGACATCTCACGACGAGAGATAGACTCATCTTCAATACATTCCCTGTATTTTTCTTCCCATTCCTTACCGTAAAAGTCCTCAAGAGCATAACCCTTCTTGGCAAGAACTTCGTGAGGATCAAACATATACCAAGTTGCATTGATGTCCTTCTCTGCCAATTCAAAGAATAAATTTGGATAGGAAATAGCAGGAAAGATGTCGTGGGCCTTCATCCTGTCGTCACCATTATTTGTACGAAGTTGTAAAAATTCTGGGACATCCTTGTGCCAAACATCAAGATAGCAGGCAACAGAACCTTGACGAACTCCCAATTGGTCCACAGCAACAGCAGTGTCATTGGCAAGCTTTATCCATCTTATAACACCACCAGCAACTCCCTTAAAGCCCCTGATGTCAGAACCAGTGGCACGAACCTTACCAAAGTAAAGTCCCATTCCACCACCGTGCTTAGAAATTTGGGCAAAGTTGTCAATAGAACGATAAATTCCCTTTAAAGTGTCTGGCACTGTGTCAATAAAGCAAGAAGAAAGCTGGTTGTAAGGCTTTCTAGCATTGGACATAGTTGGTGTGGCAACAGTAACCTTTAAGCTGGAATAAATATCGTAGAACTTCTTGGCCCAGTAAATCCTATTTTCCTCAGGTATGGCAAGGTGCATGGCAATCCCCATAAACATCTCTTGAATAGATTCCACAAACCTGCCGTCGTGACTCCTTATAACATACCTTTTTATAAGAAGGTCAAGACCAGAATAGTTTAAGAGATGATTTCTTGAATTATCAATATATTCTTCCAATTCAAGAATCTCTTCCTTAGAATAATTTTCTAAAATATACTCTCCATAAAGACCCTTTTCAGTTAAGAATACAATCTTTTCGTAGAAATTATTGATCTTAAATTCTTCTAGGTTTGCCTTGATCTTCTTTTCAAGGTCGTAATTCAAGAAGAGGGCTGCAATAAATTCCCACCTAGGGGCATCCTTGTCAGTAAGTTCACTTGCCGCCTTGATAATTTCAGAAAGATAGGCATCTTGACTTTGGTCCTTCTTCACAAAGGATTCAAACTTCTTATAGAGTTTTTCAAGCTCGTAGACCTTTGGGTCGTAGTTCTTTCTCACAAACTTCAAAATCTTTAGGACCTTGTCGTCAGTGATGTAGTTGGCGAACTTATCCAAGATTTGTCTCTCTTCAGAGTGTCTATTCCTGTAAAGGATGTAGGCCTTTACAACTTCAATTTCCTTTTCATCAATTAGCTTTAGCTCAACTAGGTCCTGAATCTCCTCAACAGTTGGAGGATTCTTAGGATCATAGTTTTTTAGTAAGCTGTTTTTGATATCAAGGGCATAGGCGCCTATTACAGAATCAACATAATCTTTTCCCACAGAGTCAAAGGCTTTTTCGATGGCATTTTTTATCTTTAAATGGTCGAAATCGACCTCTCTCTTATCTCTTTTTAATATTTTCATAAATCCTCCATATAGTAGAATTTTTATTTATAAGTTTTCAAATACTACTATATATTATCATAAACAAAATTTTATAAATAGCTTTAAAGTGGAGAAAAAATAATCTTAATAATTTGTTTTTTATTATAAAGCTGTGACTTTTTTTATTTTACAACCTATCTTATATAAAAACTCACTTCAAGCTAGACTCATAAAAAAAGAAGCCTGACTTGGCTTCCTTGTTAAAATTAATATGTGTTTTGAATACAAAAAATCCCAAGAGGCTTTCTCTTGGGATAATTTTTAACTTATTTTACAACTGAGAAAAGAACTTTTGCTACTTTTTCAGCAGATTTTTCTGTCTTTTCAGCTACTTTTTCTTCTTTAACTTCTTTAGTTTCTTCCTTGTCAGCTTCTTTAACTTCTTCCTTGTCTTCTCCTAAAATTTCTTCCAATTCTTTTTTGTTTTCTTCTTGGTATTTCTTTAGAAGTTCAGGGTTCTTGTCAAGTTCAGCCTTAGCTGCAAGGATTTTTTCTAATTCTTCACCTTCATAAAGTTCTTTTAAAGTTTCAACAATTTCTTCATCTTTTTGGCCAGTTGACTTCATTGAAGCAATCATCTTGTAGTTATCTTCTTTTTCGATTTCTGCAAGCTTAGCTTCTAATTCTTTTTCAGTCATGTTAAAGATGTCAACTATTGGCATTCCTTCGTTCTTGTCGTATTTAACCTTGTAACCAAAGGCTTCAGATACGAATCTAACTGGGATATAAGTCTTGTCCTTGACAATAACTGCTGGAGAGTCAAGTGCAACTTCTTTTCCATTTACAAGGGCTTTGTTAGAGTCGATTTTTAAAACAATCTTATCATTATCTTTTGTAACTGTTACAGTTCTGTCTTTTCCATTCCAATCAACTTTTGCGCCAATTTTTTCATAGAAAGCACGAGCTGCTAGCATAGTTCTGTCATTCATAATCTTTGGAAGAGCTTCAGGGTCTTCGAAAGTGATGTCTTCGCCATTTACTCTTACTGTTACAAGACTTACTTCTGGCATAATTAACTTCATGTATTCTTCTGTAGTTAATTTTTTAACTGAAGTTGGGAAGTTAATTTTTACATTTTCATCTTTTACAGTGTCCATTTTTCCCTTAACAGAAACTTTTACGAAGTCTGCAACATTAACTTGCATTGCTAGGTCTTGGACAAGTTTGTTTTCTTCAAAAGTTGTCTTTTGAGAAATTTTTGATCCCTTGATCATTTCTTTTATGCCCTTAGCTGCTTCTTTAAGGTCTTCTGCCTTGTATTCCTTGTTAAGTTCTTTGAAGTCTTTTCTTTCTTCTTCATCCATTGGAAGGCCAGCCTTGTCAATGATTGCTAGGGCAGATGTTGAAACTGCGTCCCAGTTTTTCATAACACCGTCAGCTGACTTGATGAATTCATCAATTATAGCGTCACTGCTTGCATCTAGTGTATAAGTGTTGCCTTCAACCTTGAAGTCAATTTCTTGTTTTATGTCCTTACTTGCAAGGTTCATTAGATTGATTAGGTCAGTCTTAAATTCTTCTGAATTGAAGTATTGGGCCGCCTTTGGTGAAAGACCATTTTCTTCATCTGCAATTGAGATGTAGTCTTCCTTGATGTCCTTGAAGGAATCATTGCCAAGTGCAAAGATGTCCTTTGAAAAGATAACTTCATTGCCCTTTACATAAAGGTCCATCTTGATAACATCAGGCACGTCCTTGTTAAGGCCAGCAATTTCTTCTTGGTTATCTGACATTTTTGCAATTTCTTTTTTAAACTTTGAGAAGTCCATATTCATTACAACGTGGGCCTTGTCTTTTCCCACTTGTTCGCCCTTTAGGCTTACAGGGAAGTTAATCTTCATTACTTCTTGAGTTTCTGGGTTTTTTACTTCAACATTGTATTCAAGTTGTCCAGAAACTTTTGAGCCCTTCCAGTCTGCTACCTTTTGGGAAGCGTCTAGATAGGCTGTTGTGTTTGCACTACAAGCACCAAGTGTTATGGCTGCAATAAGTACAAGAAAAATAGTTAAAATTTTCTTTTTCATAGTATACCTCCTATTTGTCCTTTATTGTATTATAAAAGAAAAATCATTTCAACTAAAAGACTATTACAAAATGGCTTACTTGCAAGGATTGCGAAGTGTCAATATAATAATATAAGATTCTTAATCTGACTTATTATTGTATTTTGCCTTTTATTTTGTGTTTTTCTTTAATAATCTATTTTATAAAAAAGATCTTTGTCTAAGTTATTTAAATTTTTATAATTTTTTAAAATTATATCTCTATATTAATGTCTTTAGAGTCTTTATAATTAAAAATTTCATATAAAACTTAATTAATAATATTTCATCTTTTTTAATCTATAGTGTATATACCTTATATTTACACTATAGTCCCGTAAAATTATTTTGTCAAGTTTTTTATAAATTTTTTATAGTCTTTCCTTGGAAAATTATTTTATTTCAATTTTTCTATTTTTTAAATTATTACTAGATTAGCTATTTTTTTAGTTAATTTTTATTTTTTATCCACAATTTTCTTATCTTATCTACATTTGTTGACTAGGGAAGTTAATTATTATCAACAAGTCTATTTTTAAAATTTTATTTTATCCTTATCCTTTTTTATAAACTAGCGATTTATATTTATCGACGTTTTTATTATCAAGTCACTTTTTTATATAGCTTTTAAAATTTTATAAAACTTATAAAAATTTATAACTCTTAAAATAAAAGTAAAATCTAGCTTCAATATAACAAAAAAGTATGAACCCAGCAAGCAAATAGGCCGCAACTTTTGGTTGCATCAAGGTTTATTCTTAATTTTGTTAATTTTTTACTCAAAAATAATTTTAGTTTTATTTTATCTTGCCAAAAGATATTCCACTAATAAAAAATTTTCTAGTAATCTATAAAATATTAAATCTAAATTTTAATAGTAAATAAATTTTATTTTAATTTCCATAGAAAGTTTTAAAAGACCAAACTTCTAAAAAAGTTAAAAATATAAGTGAAACAAAAAAGAGACCCATCTGGATCTCTTGATTTTAAAATTTTCAATTGTTATGTAACTATAGCTCTATACCTCTTAAATTAAGCATTCAACCTTTAGCACTAAGCTACTTTCAAATGAGATACTTTGCTACCTTTCCCTTGCGGGATAAAATAAAACTTGTCATTGGAATCACCTTTTCTTAGTTACCAATTTGTTTTCTCTAGCTAGCTTACTTATAGTATAGAGGACTAAAGTTAATTTGTCAATGTTTTCCTAAAAGTTTTTTATCTTTTTTAGATTTATTTTATTCTCGTCAATTTTTCCTTCATTTAGGGCATTATTAATTTCAATAATTGCCTGATTTGCAGAGTTTAGCGACCCAATGTTTACTATATAATTTTTAGATCCTTCCTTGCCCTTTATTACGATTTCATTGTTCTTTGACTTGGAAATAGATTTCATATCTTCGTAAGGGAAGTGGTGGTTACCAATTACAAGGCCCTTGCCATAAGATCCCACAACTGTTCCAAGCCTGTCCTTTCCATCCCTAAAGGATGACTTAGAGGGAATATTGTAGATTATTGTGTCCTTGTCTTCTCTATTTGGGAACTTACCATTTTGTAGGTTGTATATAAATAGTAAAAATAGTCCAATTAAGAATAATGGGTTTGCCAAGAAATTAATGACCTTGTTGTCTCTCACATATATTTGTTGGAAAAAGTATATGTTTACAAAAATCAAAAATCCTATGTAGACAAAGATGTTTAAGTTGTAAGTTCTCTTTCTTATGTTTAGGTCCTCAAGTTTTAGGATTCCCTTGTACTTTGATATAAAGTCCACTGCTGTCATCATAAATAGGTAGTTTACAATGGCCCACATTATTGAATAAATAACAGAACCATTGCCCAGTTCTGATTCTAAACCAGAGAACTGGAGTCCAAAGGGAATTATTGCTGATATTAGGAGGACTATGTTAGATGTTTTTTTGTTCAATTTTTCTCCTCTTTCTTATTTTTTCTTCTTTTTCTTTTTATTGCCTTTTATCTTTTTCATGTTTTTCTTGGCTTCTTCTTTTTCTGCTTCAATTTCTTCGGCAACCTTGTCGTTCTTACTTAACATTAGCATAGTTCCAAAGAAAGCAAACATGTAGATTCCAAGGTTTATAAACATTTTCTTTAGGTCATTTTCTATGATTAAAAGATCATCCTGGCTAAGTCCTGTAAGATTTTTATACCTAAAATATGATATAGCAGAAAATAAAATCATTAAAATCACCATATAAACGAAAACTGATTTTGTGTCCTTGTATCTTTTTTCATCTACAAAAAAGAAGACCACCAGGGTTGATAGGGACACTATTCCCAGTAGGATTGCCAGGGTTTTAAAATTAAAAACCTGGATAAAACTTCCTGTATCTAGTTTGTTATACTTAAATACAAGAAAAACTAGGGAAAGAATAATGATTATTATGCTGGTTTTCAGCCATTCTTTCTTATCTTTTGTCAATTGGTCACCTCGTCGTATTTATCCAGTCCATATTTTTCTATAACTGATATTATTTTTTCTGCGTAGGAAGGGTCTGTTGCGTAGCCGCCTTCTTTTATATACTTGGCTGCTTCCTTGTAGTCCTTGGCAGTCTTTACCTTTTCATACCTCTTGGCTGTTGTAAGGAGCTTGGCATAGTGTTCAAAGGACTCTTTTTTGGAAGAGTACTTCTTGAAGTTCTCCATGTATCTTCCACTTTGCCCTTCAACATATTCTTCAGTTTCAAAGACTACGCCTTGGTCTTTTTTTACTGCCTTTATGCCAAAGTAATTGTTGTATTCTTGAGAAAGCTCAGACCTTCCCCAGTTGGACTCAAGGATAGACTGGGCCATCATTACAGATGGGAAAAGGCCATGTTTTTTAGCCACCCTTGTGGCCAGTTTCTCTGTATCCATAATATAGGCTTGTCTATAATTCATCTCTTCTTGGGCTCTTTTTTCTGAAGTTGACTTTATTAAGAGTCCCATAAAAAAGATAATTCCCAAAAATGCCAGGATAATCATAAGGCAGCCGCAACCTGCCCTCTTATTTTTCATCTTTCACTTCTTCATAAAGCTTGCTTATTTTTTTATTTAAAATAGGGTGAAAGTAGTTTGGCATAAGTTCATTTAAGGATTCTAAAACAAACTCCCTCTCTGCAATGTAAGGATGAGGAACTATTAACTCATCTGTGTAGTAGATTTCCCTATCTATAAAGAGGATATCCAAATCAATGGTCCTTGCTCCCCATTTTTCATGTCTAACCCTATCTAGGTCAATTTCAATTTTTTGTAAGATGTGAAGAAGGTCGTGGGGATCTTCATAGGAAGACACCTTTACAACTGTATTTAAAAAGTCTCCTTGGTCAGTCTTTCCCCAAGCCTTGGTTTCTATAATAGAAGCCTTTTCTAGGACCCTAAGACCAGCTTCTTCCATTTTTTCTAGGGCAGACTTAATATAGCCTTCCCTATCTCCAAGGTTTGTCCCAATCCCAATATAGTAGTCCCTTCTCTTCTTCTTGCAGCGAACCGATGCTGTATCTAGGGGAAGGTTAATTGGGGCCCAGGGTTTTTTTATTGTGAGGTCAACAGTTTCTGCCATTTCATAGTTATCAAAGATGAATTTTGTCATCTTATAGGCAAGAGTCTCAATTAAATCTTCAGTTTCATTTTTAAAAAGATCATAAAGTTCATGGGACAACTTTCCATAGTCAATGGACCTGTCTAGGTTTTTTTCTATGGCACAGTCCCTAAAACTCATCCCAATTTCTGCACTAATTAAAAATTTTTGGCCAAGTTTATTTTCTTCTTCAAAAAGTCCATGGTTGGCATAGACTTCTAGGTCTTTTATCTTGATAAAATCCATAATACTCCCATCAATAAATTATTGTGTGATTTTTCTTGTTAAAGCTCCAATTGCATTCCTTATAGGCAGGACACCTAAAGCAAGGTCTTGAAAGCTTGTCTGCCCTATAAAAGATATTGAAAAATTCATCTTCTGCCAGGTCCTTGCTTCTGTGTGCTCCAATGCAATTTAGGATTCTTTCCTTTTCTTCATCTGAAAAATCTGTTAGCTTTAAAATTTCTCTAGCAAGATCAACTGAGGCAATGGCGTGGTTTATCCCTTCTTTTATTTCAATGACCCTCCCCAAGTCGTGGAGGAGGGCTGTTGAATAAATCATATCCTTGTCTACATCTACATCTTCTTCTAGCTTAAGGATGTAACAAATCCTTGCAACTGACACAAAGTGTTCGTAGTTGTGCCTGCAAAAGAACCTGTCCCTTTCAAGGTATTCAAGTTCATTTAAATAGTCATTGTAGATCTTGCTCTTGAGAATAAGGTCTGTATTTTTCATTAAAATCTAATTAAAATTCAATTAGTCTAAAGGCTTCTTGTTTTTGTTTTTCGTCTGTTTCAAGAATTCCTCTAGCTACTGATGTTACAGTCTTTGATCCAGGTTTTTTAACCCCTCTCATGTTCATGCACATGTGCTCTGCTTCTATAACTACAAGAACTCCCTTTGGTTCAAGATACTTCATCATGGCATCTGCAACTTCAATGCTAAGTCTTTCTTGTAGTTGTGGTTTTTTTGCATAAGTTTCTACAGTTCTTGCAAGTTTTGAAAGACCTGCCACCTTTTCATTTGGAATATAGGCAATGTGAGCCTTTCCGTAAAATGGTAGGAAGTGGTGTTCGCACATTGAGTAGAATTCAATGTCTTTTACAACAACTATGTTGTCTTCTGTTATTTCAAAAGTTTTGGATAGGTGCTTTTCAGCAGTTTGTCCAAGTCCTGCAAAAACCTCTTCATACATTCTCGCAACTCTTGCTGGAGTTTCTAATAGACCTTCTCTATTTTTGTCTTCTCCAATTGCTTCAATTATCATTTCAACAGCTTTTTCTATTTTTTCTTTATCCATATATAGTCTCCTCATAGATTATTTTAAAATTTACAAATTTTATTATATCATATTGCCTCTACAATGATAATAATTACCCATAAGTTAGAAGTTTATCCAGGCCTATAAAGTCTACTTAATTTACAATTTATTTATAATTTGATACAATATTTTCCGAGGTGCATGATGAAGAAATTACTTCTATATTTATCTCTTGGACTTGTGATTTTTTCTGCTCCTATGAATGTTTTGGCAGAGGAAACAAAAGCACCAATTGATAATATAAAGGCAACTAGTGAAAATACAACAGATGCCACAGATACAAATGCTGAAGAAAAAGAAATTGATCCAAATACAATTAGAAACCAAAATATTTTAGTCCCTACAAAGGAAGGTGTCCAAAAGGCCAACCTTTATGAGGCTGAAAAAATTAAAAAATTAGAAGAGGTCCCTCTAGAAGGCCTCACTAAGTCTTACTTATTGGGAGATTATAAGTCTGGTGAAATATTAGAAGGTCATAACCTAGATGAGATTCGTGCCATGGCATCAACTTCCAAACTTGTTTCCATATTCGTGGTCTTAGATAAGATCCAAGAAGGAGCAATATCTCTTAATGATGAAGTTGAAATCGACAAGGAGGCCGCAGTCCTAACAGGATCTTCCTTTAAGCTAAAGGAAGGCGACAAGGTCACAGTGGAAAAACTAATTGAAGCTTCCATGGTTGTATCAGGTAACGATGCAATCACAGCTTTAGGTAAGCATGTGGCAGGTTCTACAGATGCCTTTGTCAAGATGATGAACGACAAGTGCCAGGATCTAGGACTTAAAAATGCTCTAATGGTAAACCCAACAGGACTCACAAATTATGAAATCCTTGACTATAACAAGATGACAACTAGGGAAATGTTTAAGCTTGCATCAGAACTTATAAAATTTCATCCAGAGATTTTAAAATACACTTCTATAACTAAGTTAGAAGAGCCTGAAAGGAATTTTATAGAATACAACACCAACCCAGTCCTTGGCATTATCCCTGAAGTTGATGGTCTAAAGACAGGTTACACCAATGCAGCGGGCAGGTGTGTAATCTTAACTGGACTTGAAAAGGGTGTTGACGACGAGTCAAAGGACATGAGGCTTATTGGAATAACTACAGGTTCCAACTCTGACTTTGAGAGATTCGTTGCCTGCAAAAGACTTATGACAAAAGGCTTCGAAGACTACGGCTACAATGCCATTGGTGACACAGAAAAGGAAGTAAGGACCATAGAAGTCCTCCACTCTCAAGATGAAAATATCCCAATTTATCAAAAGGAAACTGGCTACATACTTTCTAAGTCAGGAGATAAGTACAGGGAAATGATTGAGATAAATGAAGACCTTAAGGCACCAATCGAGGCAGGTTCCTCCGTTGGAAAAATATCCTTTTATAAGGGTGACAAGCTAGTCTTTGAAAGTGACTTAATAGTTAAGGACAAGGTCTATGAAAAGGGAATAATCAATAAATTTAAGAGGGCCTTTGAAGAAATTTTTGTAAATATTGAGAAGGCTGCTTAAGTTAATAAACTAAGATTTAAAAAGAAGTGTCATAAAATATTGACACTTCTTCACTATTTATATACAATAATTTTATAGGTCTACGTAGCTCAGTTGGATAGAGCACACGCCTCCTAAGCGTGGGGCCGGAGGTTCGACTCCTCTCGTGGACGCCACAAATCACTTGCATTAGCAGGTGATTTTTTTATGGAAATTTTTATTAATTCTTATTTCAAATTTCTTTAGATTTCAATCTTTTGATCATAATAAATTGGCCCTAGCTTTATATTTTTAATAAATTTTAAATTCACCAAGTAGAATTAATCACAAAATATTTTTTGTTTGATTTTCAATTTCTTTGTCTATATTTTTATTAATTCTACTTTTATATCTCCCAATTCAAATCTATTAATTCAATTATATTTATCACTGGAACTTCATAGGGATGATTTTCCCTTATAATTTTCATAGCTTCCTCTAAATCTTCTCTTCTTATCCTAAATTCTAACTTAGATTCCTCTACTTCTTCAACTTTATTTAGGCTTCCTATATAGGGGTTTGCCCCTTCAATTGGCCTAAAATGACCTTTAACATATGTTTCTGCATAACAATAGTCATAATTTTCTTCTTTTAAGAAACCTTTTTCGTTAACTTTATCAATTAATTTTATGCTGTCTTCTCTTGGGATAAATACTTCTATTTTCACGTGTTTCATGGTCTACCTCCTCTTATTTTTATACCACAAATTGTCTTGGATAGATATAAATTTAAATATAAATTGTTTAATTTCCATTTCCTTGGTTATATATTAAGTAGGGAGGAATCATTTATGATTAGTTTAATTATTAAAGTTTTAGTAAGTGGATTAGCTGTTTTACTAACTTCTGCACTTTCCATTGGAATTCAAACAGACGGTTATTCTACAGCTATTATGGCAGCTATTGTAATAGGAATTTTGGACTGGGCAATCAATAAGTTCACAGGAGTTGACGCTTCACCATTTGGTAGAGGTGCAGTAGGATTTGTTGTTGCAGCAATAATTTTATTCATCACAGGTCAAATTGTTGATGGATTTACAGTATCAGTTCTTGGTGCTGTTGTTGGTGCTCTTATCCTTGGTATTGTGGATTCATTCCTACCAGTTGACAAAAAAACTATGTAATATAAAAAAGACTCGACCTAAGTCGGGTCTTTTTTATTAAAAATATAGTCTAAGAAAGGGAGTAATTCTTATCTTAGGCTATATTTTTATGAAATTTATAAAGAAAATAGTTTTTTTAGGTTATTTCTGTGGATAAGTGCCTTTCCCTTAGTTTTTTACTTTATTTTCAAGCTTTTTTATCCACAATTTTCTCTTTTTATCTACAAATGTTGATTATATTCAAAAAACTTTTTTAAAAATAATATACTGTTAATAGTTTTTAAATTTTTATTTTTTATCAACAAGCATTTAATATAAATTTATCCACAAATTTTTTACAATAAAAAACCCAGTGAGCATAAGCCCACCAGGTTTATCTTCCATATTTTTCTATTATTTCGTCAATCATCTTAGAGTTTCTTGAACTTACATTGTAATAAATATTGTTAACCCTAATAGTTAGTCCAGTCTTAACAAAGGAAATCTTGTTGCCACTTGTGAAGTAAACATTGATGTAATTTGCAATCTCGCCATTGGTATCCTTGTTGGCTTGTTTACCCCTTAGGCTGTTTAGGTCCTTACATATTTTTGTAACAATTTTTCTATCCTTAATTGTCTTCATATTGCCAGTTTTAAAGCCTATTATCTCGATATAATCAACATCTCTCGGGTTTATATCTACTATCTTATTTCTAGAAGATACTAGGCTACCTCCAAAAAATACTAGGATGGCAAAGAATAATACAAGGACTAACCTTGATCTATTTGATTTTTTCTGTCTTCTTCCCATTATAAATTTATAACTCCATTCATAAATACGTAGGCCCTTCCACCGACCCTTATTTTCTTATCATTTTTTCCCAGGCTAGTTATAACCTTTGAAACTCTCCCAATATAATCTCCTTGAGTTGCTAAAATAGAGTCGCTCTTTGCAAGGTCATTTGCCTTTAGGTAGTGCATTGTGGCTGCAGTTGATGTTCCACTGCCAAATTCTTCGTCAGCACCTATAATTGGTGAGAAGGTTCTTTGTTTAATTTCTTTTCCATCTTGTGTAGTAAAAGCATGGATGGAAATTATCTTTTCTTCTCTAGAAATTTTTATTGCTTCATCTCTACTTAGGCTAATAGACGATAAAATCTCTTCATTTTTTACTGGAACAAGGATATCACAGGTTCCTGTGGATATTTTCTCCATATTTAAGCTTTCTTTAATTTCTAGACCTATATCATTAGGACCTAAATTTAAAGCTCTTAAAACGCCTTCTGGGGCCTCGTATTTTTCCCTCAATTCAACATTTAAATTCATATAGACATTTTGTATCTTAGAATTTTTGTAATCAAGCTCTACTGGAATCTTTCCAATTTTTGTATGTTGGATAATATTTTTTACCCCATCTTCCTTGGACATGATGTATTCATTTTCTGCAAGGGCATAAAAAGTTGCAATAGTTGCGTGACCACAAAGTTTGATTTCTCCATCTGGTGTGAAAAATCTTGTGAGATATCTATCCCTATCAAGTTGTCTAACAAAAACTACAACAGATTGATTTATATCCATTGCTATGTTTTTCATCTCAGAGTCTGTGAGTCTTCCATCATCTATGACAACTCCTGTAGAATTTCCCATAAATGGCCTGTCAGAAAAGGCCGATACTAGGTATATTGTGTAAAATCTTCTCATATTTAATCCAACTCTCTAGCCAAAATTAGGTCAAGAATCCTAGATAGGTCTTCTTCTCCATAATACTCTATTTCGATTTTTCCAACCTTACCTCTTTTTTTGAAGTTTACCTTAGTTCCAAGAGACCTTTCCACTTGGCTTCTCATATCTTCTAAGAATATGTCTTCTTTTTCTTGAACCCTTGGTTTTTTTACACTTTTCTTGTTGTTATTTACAGGTAGAGAGTCTTTTATAATCCTCATGGCTTCTTTATATTGCTTATCTCCATCCTTAATAGAAAGAAGTTTTTTACCATGGGACACAGATATTTCTTCCTCTTCAAGAAGTTTTAAGACTCTTGGGTCAAGATTTAATAATCTAATAGTGTTACCTATATATTGTCTAGATTTGCCTATTTCTTCTGCAAGTTCCTTTTGTGTGAGATCTTGTGAATCTAGTAGGTGCCTGTAACTCATGGCTTCTTCAACAGGGTTTAAGTCCTTTCTTTGAATGTTTTCAATTATAGCAATTCTTGAAGATTCATGATCAGTAATGTCTTTTACAATTGCTGGGACTTTTTCTAAACATGCAAGTTTTGCAGCCCTAAATCTTCTTTCTCCAGCAATAATCTCATACTTATCTTCTTTTTTCTTCAATAAGAGTGGTTGGATTATACCATACTTTTCTATAGAAGCTGCCAGATCCTTTAGGTCTTCTTCATTAAAGTTCTTCCTAGGCTGTCCCTCGTTTGCAACAATATCAGAAGTGCTTATTTCCATAAGTTTGGAGCGTTCTTCTTCTATAACTTCTCTTATTTTTTCACTAGAATTTAGAAAGTTTCCAATTCCTCTTCCTAGACCCTTTTTCTTAGTCATTTATCTCACCTATAACTTCCTTGGCAAGGTCTGTGTAAGCCTTGGCCCCCTTAGAACTGCTGTCATAGTCGTATATATTCATTCCATAGCTTGGAGCTTCAGCCAATCTTACATTTCTTGGTATAAAAGTTTTAAATACCTTGTTGTCAAAGTGCTTTTGAACTTCTTCAACTACCTGGTTAGATAAGTTTGTCCTTCCATCGAACATACACATTACAACACCTAGTAGGCTCAAGCTTGGATTAAAGTTATCCCTTACAAGGGTCATGGTGTCCATAAGTTGAGATACTCCTTCAAGTGCATAATATTCACATTGGACTGGCACTAAAATCTTATCACTTGTCACAAGTGACATCATTGATAAAATTCCAAGAGAAGGTGGTGAATCTATAATCACAAAATCATACTTGTCCTTCACCTTATCTATCATCTTTTTTAATTTAAATTGCCAATCTTCGTGCCTTGCTAGTTCTATCTCCACTCCAGCAAACTCCGAGTTTGATGGAATTATATCAAGTTTTGAAAAACCTGTTGGATATATAGAATCTAACTCTTCATCTATTAAAAAATCGTAAATCATATTGTCAAATTCATATAGACCAAGGCCCGATGTAGCATTTCCTTGGGGATCCATGTCCACTATTAGAGTTTTTTTGCCTCTTAGAGCCAATGCTGAACTTAAATTTATGACTGTGGTGCTCTTTCCAACACCACCCTTTTGATTAAAAACTGTAATTACAACAGACATATTCTTACCTCATTTCTATATAATTAATAATATCATGTTTAAGAAGCATTTTAAAGATGAGGAAAGTATTAGTGGAAAATTTTATTCTAATTTTAACTTCATGCTCTACGTAGAGCACAAATAATATTTATACTAAATGCTCTACGTGGAGCATAATAATTCATCGAAATCTTAAGTTTTATTGCAAGTAAAAAGGCTCCACGTGGAGCCTTAATTTTTTCTTTGTGTTTGTTTGTGTAAATAACTAACTTATAGGGGAGACTTCCTTGGCTTTCCTCCACCTCTTGGATATTTCTTGTCAGTAGCTTTTACCTTTTTTATTACAATTATATAGTGATCAATATCATTAGGTAGGGGAGTGTGAATTACATCTTCAACTTCTCCACCCATAACTTCTATTGCTCTTTTGGCATTCTTAATTTCTTCTTTATACTCTGGTCCTTTTTGAGATATGAAATATCCACCGACTTTCACAAAGCCCATTGCATATTCTGTAAGAGTTGATAGGTTGGCCACAGCCCTTGATACCGCAACATCAAACTGCTCTCTATATTCATCTGTCCTTGCAACTTCTTCTGCTCTTGCATGAACTGCCCTTATGTTTTTAAGGCCTAGGTCTTCTATAACTCCATCCAAGAAGTCAATCCTCTTTCTTAGGGAGTCTAGTAGGGTTACATCGAGCTCTTCATTGTAGAGTTTTAATGGGACTCCAGGAAATCCTGCTCCTGTTCCAATGTCTATAATTTTTTCACTTCCGCTAAACTTTCCAGTTTTTAATAAGCTTAGGCAGTCCAAAAAATGCTTTACATTAAACTCATCATCTTCAGTTATTCTTGTGAGATTTGTGTGTTGGTTATAGTCTAGGATTAATTCTTTATATCTCTCATACTTGTCTATATTTTTTGTATCAAGGTCATATCCCTTGAAATAATCAACTAACATTTTTTCTCCTCATTTGTTCTAAGTGGATAAGAAGGACATTTATATCAGCAGGTGAAACTCCAGTTATTCTCGATGCTTGACCAATAGATTCTGGCCTAATATCAGATAGCTTTTCTCTTGCTTCAATCCTAAGACCATCTATAGCCTTGTAGTCAAGGTCTTTTGAAAGCTTCTTATTTTCAAGCTTTTTAAATTGATTGATTTGGATTTCTTGCTTCTTAATATATCCTTCGTATTTTATTTCTATTTCTATATTTCTTATTACATCTTCACGGACAGGGGGTCTATCTGGGTCAAAGGCTTCTAGTTTTTTATAATCAAGTTCTGGCCTTTTAATCATTTCATAAAGACTAAAGGAATTTTGAGTCTCAGTAGATCCAAGTGACTCTAAGATCTTGTTGTTTTTAGCAGTTGGGTTGATTTGAATCTTCTTAATTCTCTTTATTTCATCTTCAATTGCCTTTTTCCTGTATAGGTAACCTTCGTATCTCTCGTCATCAACAAGACCAATTTCCCTTCCTCTTTCAGTCAATCTGAGGTCTGCATTATCTTGTCTAAGTGTCAACCTGTACTCTGCCCTTGATGTCATCATCCTATAGGGTTCACGAGTTCCCTTAGTTACAAGGTCATCGATTAAAACTCCTATATATGCTTCAGACCTATCTAGGATAAAGGGATCTTTTCCTTGAACCTTTAGAGCTGCGTTGATACCTGCAACTATACCTTGGGCTCCTGCTTCTTCATAACCACTGGACCCATTTATTTGTCCTGCAAAGAAAAGACCTTCATAATCCATGTGTTCAAGACTTCTCTTTAAAAGAGTTGCATCAATGGCATCATATTCTATGGCATAGGCTGGTCTAAGGATTTTACAGCTTTCCATACCAATTATTTCCTTGTAAAACTCTTGTTGAATTTCAACAGGTAGGGAGGAGGAAACACCTTGTATATACATTTCATCAGTAGTGAGTCCTTCTGGCTCAATGAATACTTGGTGGGAATCTCTGTCCCCAAACCTCATAACCTTGTCTTCAATAGATGGACAATATCTCGGTCCCTTTCCCTCAATGTCTCCAAGGGCTAAGGCAGACCTTTCAATATTGTCTCTTATGATTTCATGACACTTCTTAGTTGTGTAAGTAAGGTAACAAGGTTCTTGATCAATATCGTATTTCTTATCAATATTTAAGAAAGAGAAGGGGATTATTTCTTCATCTCCAGATTCTTTTTTCATGACAGAAAAGTCTATAGAGCTTCTTAGGACCCTGGCTGGTGTACCAGTTTTAAGCCTTTGAAGTTCCATCCCAAAATCTTCTTCTAGGCTTGAAGAAAGGTGGTTGGCAGGACCAAAACCAGATGGTCCAGATGAGAAGTTTACTTCTCCCATAAAAATCCTTGCCCTAAGATAAGTTCCACTGCAGATTACAACAGCCTTAGTGTTGTATTTTGCACCATTTCTTGTTAGAACTCCGCTTACTTTATTATCCTCTTTTAAAATCCTTATAGCTTCATCTTCCACAAGATAGAGGTTTTCTTCATTTTCTAGAACCCTCTTCATCTCTTCATGATATTTTCTCTTATCAGCTTGGACTCTAAGTGAGTGAACTGCAGGTCCCTTAGATGTGTTTAGCATCTTAGATTGGATAAAAGTTTTGTCAATGTTTTTAGCCATTTCTCCACCAAGTGCGTCAATTTCACGAACTAGGTGGCCCTTTCCAGTTCCACCAATATTTGGATTACAACTCATTTGTGCAATTGAATCTAAATTTATACATAATAGGAGGGTCTTTGCACCAAGTCTTGCAGAGGCAAGGGCAGCCTCACTGCCAGCATGGCCTGCTCCAATGACTACTGTGTCAAAGTCTCCCGCTTCATAATATTTAACGTCTGACATCTTTACCTACTTTCCTATACAAAAATCAGAAAATACCCTGTCTAAAATATCTTCTGTTGTAATTGTTCCTGTTATTTCAGAAATGTGGCCTATTACATTTTCTAGGTCAACTTCAATTAAATCTAAAAAGACCTTTTTCTTTAAGCTCTCATTTACCTCTAAAAGAGATTTTTTTGCTTCCTTTAAGGCATTTATATGTCTTAGATTGGAAAGGACTGAATCAGAGGATATTTGAAGTTCTCCGTCAAAGAAGAGGTCAATAATTAGGTTTTCTATCTTTTTTACTGACTCATTTTCCATTACAGAAAGTCTCAAATAATCATCCTTGAAGTATTTTTCGATTTCTTCATCAGAAATTTTTTGTTCCAAGTCATCCTTATTTAAAATAGTGATGTGATTCTTGTCCTTTATTAGATTTAAAATTTCTTCGTCGTCCTTGTCAAACTCACGAGAAATATCAAAAATTGCAATAACAAGGTCAGCTTCCTTTAGCTTTTCTCTAGCTATATTTACACCAATTTTTTCAACTTCATCGTCAGTTTCCCTGATTCCTGCTGTATCTGTAATCTTCAATAGAACACCATCGAGGTTTATATAGTCTTCTATAATATCCCTAGTTGTTCCAGCAATATCAGTTACAATAGCCCTGTCATATTTTAAAAGACCATTTAAAAGAGAGGACTTACCAACATTTGGCTTTCCAAGTATAACTGTGTTTATTCCGTCCCTTAAAAGCCTTGAATTCTTTGAATTATCTAAGAGATTGTCCATCTTATCAAGGATTTTGTTGGACCTTTCAATAAGGTCATTATAGGCAGCATCCTCAATATCCTCATCTGGAAAGTCTATATTTGCAACAATTAGGGCCTGCATAGATACAAGCTCGTCCTTTAATTTATTAAGAACTTCACTCAAGACACCACTTAACTGGTTTAAGCCCATGTCAAAAGACAAGTCAGTCTTTGCCTTAATCATGTCAATTACAGCTTCTGCTTGAGTTAAGTCAATTCTTCCATTTAAAAAGCCCCTCTTAGTGAATTCACCCTTTTCCGCAAGTCTTGCACCTTTAGAAAGAATTAAATTAAGAATCCTTTTTACAGATACCACACCACCGTGGCAGTGGATTTCAACAATGTCTTCTGCTGTATAAGAGTGAGGTCCCTTCATCTTTACAACTAGGACTTCATCTATTTGTTTATCTCCGTCAACTATATGACCGTATAAAAACTTCCTATTTTCAGATTCTGCCATCTTCTTTCCACTGGCAGATTTGAAAATTTCATCTATTATATTAATTGAATCATCGCCACTCATCCTAACTATAGCAATGCCGGCCTCGCCGATTGCTGTAGAGATAGCAGCTATTGTATCATTTAAATTTCCCATTTTATCATTCCTTTTAGATTATATTACTACAATTAGGGCAAATAAAAAAGAAGGCTTTTAAAATAAAGCCCTCTTTATCAATATTCTCTCTCTTTTTGAATTACTACTTTTCTAAAAGGATCCTTTCCTTCTGAATGAGTAAGTACTCCTTCAAAATCTTGTAAAGCTGTGTGGATAATCTTTCTTTCATAAGAATTCATAGGTTCAAGTTTTATGGACCTACCAGTCTTAAGAACCTTGTTGGCCATTTTGCCAGCAAGATTTTCGAGCGTCTTCTTTCTCTTATCTCTGTAGCCACTAGAGTCAAGGTTGACCCTAATGTATCTTGAAGATTTTTTATTAACAATTAAGTTTAAAATATATTGGATAGAATCAAGAGTTACCCCTCTTTTTCCAATTAAAATTCCAAGTCTATTTTCATCTCCGTTGACATTTACATTTAGAGTATTATTTTCTAATTCCATTTCCACAATATTATCAAGTTCAAGAGTTTCAAGGATTTTTCCTAAAAATTCTCTTGCAGCACTTAAGATTTCTTCATTTTCTTCATCAAGAGTCTTAATAGCTTCTTCCATATGAACTTCATCTGTGGAAACTTCTTCGTCTTCTATTTCAAGTTCATCATCAGTATTTTGAACTACTTCTTGGCTCGTCTCTGGTTCAATTTCTTCATTAAATATTTCATTTAAGATGCTTTTTGTCTCATCTACTTTTGGCCAAACTTTTACAGTGGCATCCTTAGAACCAATAAGTCCCAAGAAACCCTTTTGACCCTCATCAAGGACTTCAATTTCAGCATTATCTCTTGTAATATTTAATTCATTTAGAGCCTCTCTTACTGCTTCATCTACGGTTTTGCCCGTCTTAATTACATAATTCATTACTTGTCCTTAACCTCAACTTCTTCAATTTCATCTTCTACAATCTTATTAGTTATGAGCTGTTGACCTATTGAAAAAATATTGGAAACAGTCCAATAAATTACAAGTCCTGCTGCATATTTTCTTGCCATTGAAAAAATTAAAATTGGCATTACAACCATCATAGTAGACATCATTGACTTAGCTTGATCAGCACCTGCTCCTTGAGTTGCAGGGTTCTTAGTAGTAATAAAGGATACTAAGAAAGTCGAAGCTGCCGCTATAATAGGCATAATTAAAGTTTTGTCAGCATGATCAATATTTTCTATATAAAAGAAGTTCTTGTTCATTGCTTCATAAAAACCTGGATCTGTAAAAGCGAAGGTTTGTGGGTTCAAAAAGACCCTATAAAAGGCAATCAATACAACCATGGTAATAATCATTGGAAGACATCCTCCAGCCATGTTGTAGTTGGCATCCTTATAAAGCTTTTGTTGCTTAGCAGCCAAAGTTTGTGGGTCGTTTTTGTACTTCTTTTGAATCTTAGTAAGCTCTGGTTGAAGTTTTGCCATTTTCTTTTGATTTTTCATCTGAGAAATATTTAGTGGCAAAATCAAAAGCTTAATAATGATAGTTGCAATTATAATTGAAAGTGCAAAAAATGAAATTGCAGTTGGTTCTTGTGGCATAATTGCTGCTAGACCATCATAGATGAATCTAACAAAAGTACCAAGTATAGTACTAATTAAATGCATTAATAATTTCCTCCAATTTAAATGAGAGGATCGTATCCGCCCTTGTGGAAGGGATTACATTTTAAGATTCTCCTTATAGTCAAATAAGTTCCCTTAAAAAATCCATACTTCTCATAGGCTTCGTAGCTATATTGTGAACATGTTGGGTCAAACCTACAGTGTCTTCCTGGAAGAAGATAGGTTGAAATAAACCTTTGATAAAATCTTATTAAAATCATACAAATTTTACTCATTTAACCATCTTCTTTTGTCTTTTTAAAACAGAAAAAAAAGAATTCTTAAAGTCTTTAAAGTCCGAATCACATGCATCCTTCTTTGCGACGAATACATAATCGTATCCAGGCTTTATTTTATGAGAATTCTCTCTTAAAAGGTGTTTTAATCTTCTTCTGATAAAATTCCTATTTACTGCATTGCCGACTTTTTTTGTGGCAGTAATGCCAAATCTTGGATAGTCTCTATTGTTCTTAGCAGTAAAAAGAGTAATGTATCTAGATCCAGAAATCTTCTTATTAGAATAAACCCTTTGAAATTCACTATTCTTTTTTAAATAACAATCCTTCATTATAAAACCTAAGCTGAAAGTTTCTTTCTGCCCTTTCTTCTTCTTGCCTTAATTACGGCTCTACCTGCTCTTGTTCTCATTCTAGCACGAAAACCGTGTTCTCTTTTTCTTTGTTTGTTTTTTGGTTGATAAGTTCTTTTCAAAATTCTCACCTCTTTCTATCCTTATCATTTTATTTACAAATTAGAGTCTTGTCAAGTAATATAGTCAATTAATTAACTTTCAAAACCAAAAAAAATATAAATATTAAATAATTTATGAAAGTTCATCAAAAGCCCTTCTTGTTGATAAGTATAGTCTTATTTGTTAAAATATATGTGGATAATTGTGAGTTATATGTAGATAATAATAAACTTGTTTATAAATAAAGTTATTAACAATCTGTTGATAAGATGTTGATAGTTTTATTTTTATTTTTCTAAAAATTGTAATTTAGCAAATTTTTTAGGCAATCTATCAACAATTCAACCAAAATCATATTGTTTATATTTACTTATCCACAAGTTTACTCACAATTGTATATAGATTTATGAACTGTTATTTATCAACAATATATAAATTGTTAATAAGGAGGAAATATGGACAAGGAACTTTCCACTATGTGGGAGTCTTTCTTAAAAGAACTTGAAAAAAAGTCAATGTCTCAAGTTACATACTCCACTTGGTTTTCCAGAATGCTTCCAAAATCAATTGATTATGATGAAGAAAAAATCATAATCACAGTTCCCTCTCCCTTTATAAGAGATTATCTTGTAAATAATAAGAGGCACTTTGACCTCGTAGGGGAAGCCCTCAAGGAGATTACGGGAATTGATTTTGATATAAGCATAATTTCAGAAGATGAAGCAACAGATCAAAACCCTGCAGGCCTTATAAATAAGAACTTCTTAAGTATATCAAGGCTAAACCCAAAATACACTTTTGATACCTTTGTGGTGGGCAAGAGCAACGAATTTGCCCATGCAGCAGCTTTGGCTGTCTCTGAAAATTACGAAAATCCGCAAAATGCCTTTTCAAACCCCCTCTTCATTTATGGAGGTGTAGGACTTGGAAAGACCCATTTAATGCATGCAATTGGACATTTTGTACTAGAACAAGATCCTACAAAGAAAATTTTATACGTTACAAGTGAGCAGTTTACCAACGAGCTTATAAATTCAATCCAGACCAATAAGAATGAAGACTTTAGGAATAAATACAGGAAGGTTGACCTTCTACTTATAGACGATATCCAGTTTATAGCTGATAAGGACAGGACTCAGGAGGAATTTTTCCATACCTTTAATGAGCTCCATGAGCAAAATAAACAAATTGTCCTTACATCTGATAAACCGCCTAAGGATATTAAGAGCCTTGAAGAAAGACTTATTTCTAGGTTTGCCTGGGGTCTTGTAGTAGATATTGGACCTCCAGATCTTGAAACTAGGATTGCAATTTTGAGGAAAAAGGCTGATTCTGAAGGATTCGAGGTTTCCCAAGAAGTGATGAATTTTATTGCAGAAAATGTCAGAAGCAACATAAGAGAACTTGAAGGAGCCCTATCTAGGGTTATGGCTTATTCAAAGCTAACAGATTCAGATATTTCCGTTGAATCTGCTGCCATAGTTCTTAGGGATATCTACGAAACTAAGGCCAAAAAACAAATAACTGCAGAATATATAAAGTCTGAAGTTGCTAAAAAATATGGACTAAATCTTGATGATTTAAATTCTAGAAAAAGGACCAAGGCTATAGCCTATCCAAGACAAATAGCCATGTATATAACAAGAGAACTAACTGATCTTAGCCTTCCTAAGATTGGAGATGTATTTGGTGGACGTGACCACTCTACTGTTATTCATGCCTACGACAAAATAAGCAAGGATTTAGAAGATGATCCTGTATTTAAAATTGAGATTACTAATTTAATAAAAGAGATAAAATCTTAGTTGTTGATAAGTTTTTATAAGTGTCAATCTTATCCACAACTTATCAAGAGAAATTTTTATTGTAACTCATAACTTTTAGGGACTTATTAACAAATCCACAGGCCCTACTACTATTACTGATTAATATACTATTTTCTAGGAGGAAAAAATGCTAATAAAGGTTAACAGAAAAGAACTGACAAAACATATTTCCATAGTTCAAAAAGCAATTTCTCAAAGAACGACTATGCAAATACTTGAAGGTATAAAAATATCAGCCAAAGACAACATCCTTACTCTTACTGCAACAGATACAGAAATAAGCATAAAGACTGAGCTTAAGGCAATTGTTGAAAGAGAAGGAGAAATTGTAATAAATTCAAGACTCTTTGGAGATATTATTAGAAAACTTGAAAATGACATTATAAATATAAATGTAGAAAATTATATGATGAACCTTAAATGTGGTGATTCAATCTTTAACTTATCCACACAAAAGGCTGATGAATATCCAGACCTACCAAAAGTAGAAGAAGATATTACTATAGATATGTCAGCTAAGGACCTAAAAAATATTGTAAAGAAGACAACTTTTGCAGTTTCAAATGATGAATCAAGAATTGTCTTCACAGGTGTCCTAATGGATATAAAGAAAAACTTTATAAACTTTGTAGCCCTAGATGGTTTTAGGATGGCAATCCAAAAACTTGAAAAGGAAACTGGAATAGAAAATTCAATTATAATTCCATCAAGATCACTTAATGAACTTGTAAAGATAGTTGATGATGAAGAAAATCTTAAGTTAAATATTTCAAGAAATAATATAGTCTTTAAGTTTAATAATACTGTATTTTATTCAACTCTATTAAGTGGAGACTTCTTTAGCTACAGTGCTCTTCTAAGGGATGAACACAAGATTTCTACATCTGTATCAAAAAGAGAATTCCAACTTGCAGTGGAAAGGGCATCTCTTCTTGCAAGAGAGGACAGGGCCAACCTAATAAAATTAAATGTAGCTGAAAATTATATTGACATAAAGAGTAATTCAGAAATTGGAGATGTTTTTGAAAAAGTTAAAACATCAGAACACGATGAAAGTTTAGATATTGCTTTTAATTCAAGATATATTTTAGACGGGGTTAAGATACTAGAATCTGATGAAATTGTCCTTAATTTCACTGACTCAGTAAACCCACTAATAATTACAGAAAAAGAAAATGATTCCTATATATATCTTGTCTTACCAGTAAGACTTGCGGGGTAACTATGGAAACAATTAAAATAAATACTGAATTTATAAAACTAGATTCCTTCCTAAAACTAACAAACCTTTGTGAATCAGGTGGTCTTGCAAAGACCCTTATCCAAGAAGGTGCTGTTATGGTTAATGGAGAAGTGGAAACTAGGAGAGGAAAAAAATTATACAAGGGAGACAAAATTTCTTTTGAGGGAAATGACTTTATAATTGGTGAAAAATGAAACTCAACCATCTAAGACTTTTTAATTTTAGAAATTACAAGGGTTTAGATTTTATTCCAGGTGAAAATATAAATGTTCTCTATGGTCTAAATGCTTCGGGAAAGACCAACTTGTTGGAATCAATTTACATGTCTATAAGGGCTACCTCTTTTAGGAGCTTAAAGGACAATGACCTCATTAATATAGATGAAAATTCTTCAAGTATTATTACAAGATACATGACAGAGGACTATAAAGACGACTACAGGATTGAAATTTCAAAGTTTGAAAACAAGAAACTTTTTATAAACGATGACAAGGTAAATACTAAAGAATACAGAAAATCTAGATTTGTGGTACTTTTTAATCCTGAAGATTTGAATATAATAAAATATTCACCCAAGGAAAGAAGAAAATTCTTAGACGACCTGCTTTCAAATATTGACCTAAATTATGATTTTTATATGTATAAGTATAGGAGACTTTTGTTCGAGAGGAACAAGCTTCTAAAGATGAACATGGACAGAAATCTTCTAGATGTCTACGACAGGGAAATCGTAAAAAATGGTACCAAGATAATTATAATGAGGTTAAAGACTATTAAAAAGTTAAATGAAATTGCCAAAAAACATTATAAAAACTTATCTGGAGACGATTTAAATATAACCTACCTATCCACAGTCCCAGTTTTCGTGGACGAGGAAGAGCTAATGGAAAATTATTTGAAAATATTAAAGGAATCCCTCCCAAAGGACCTTGAGAAGAGATACACAACAATTGGGCCCCACAGGGATGACTTGGACTTCAAGATAAATAAATTTTCCTCTAAGTCTTATGGGTCCCAGGGAGAGCAGAGATCTATAGTCTTGAGTTTAAAATTATCTGAAGCAGATCTTATAAGAGATTTATATAAAACAAAGCCTCTACTTTTACTTGATGATGTCTTTTCGGAAATTGATTCTAAGAGAAGTAGATACTTATTACATTCACTAAAAGATTTACAGACCTTTATCACCACAACAGAGGCTGACGAATTTCTAAAATCCGTTGATGCCAATTTTTATAGGGTGAGCCAAGGTATGATTTTGTAAAAGAACAGGAGAAAAAATGGCAAAGGACAAAAGACATTATGACGCGTCGGATATACAGGTCTTAGAAGGACTAGACCCCGTTAGAAAAAGACCGGGTATGTATATTGGATCTACTGGACCAAGAGGTCTACACCACCTAGTTTATGAGGTTGTAGACAACTCCATTGACGAGGCTCTTGCCGGTATATGTGATCATATTATTATAAAAATAAATAAAAATGGAAGCGTTGAAATAACTGACAATGGTTCAGGTATACCAGTTGACATCCATCCACAAACAGGTAAGTCTACAGTAGAAACAGTACTTACAATCCTTCACGCAGGTGGTAAGTTTGACAACTCTGCCTACAAGGTTTCTGGTGGACTTCACGGTGTTGGTGTATCTGTAGTTAACGCTCTTTCAAATAAATTAGTAGCAACTGTAAAAAGAAATGGAAAAATTTACAGGCAAGAATTTTCCAAGGGACACAGAAAAAGTGACCTAGAAGTTATTGGAGAAACTAAAAAAGATGATACTGGTACAACAATTTACTTTGAACCAGACGATACTATCTTTGAAACTGTAGAATTTTCTGATGAAGTTTTATCCAAAAGATTTAGGGAGATGGCCTTCCTAAATAAGGGGATAAAAATTGAATTTATAGATGAGAGAAAGGACTTAAAGGAAGTCTTTCACTATGAAGGTGGAATAAAATCCTTTGTTGAATTTATTAATGCAAAGAAAAAGCCAGTCCATGATGAAATCATCTACATAGATGAAATTAGGGAAGAGACAGCAGTTGAAATTGCAATCCAATACACAGACTCCTACTCAGAAGTTGTGCTTTCTTTTGCAAATAATATTAACACTGAAGAAGGTGGAACCCACCTTTCTGGTTTTAGGTCAGCCCTAACAAGGACCCTAAATGATTATGGTAGAAAAAATAATATTATTAAAGAAAAGGAAGAAAATCTATCTGGTGAAGACGTAAGAGAAGGTATTTCTGCAGTTATAAGTGTAAAATTACCTGACCCACAATTTGAAGGCCAAACTAAGGCAAAGCTAGGAAATTCTGAAACTAGGGGAGTTGTAGATTCAGTTTTATCTGAAGAATTGGCAATTTTCTTGGAAGAAAATCCAAGAGTTGGAAAACAAATCCTAGATAAAGCCCTATCAGCAAGACGTGCAAGAGAAGCTGCCAGAAAGGCAAGAGACCTTACAAGAAAGAAAAATAATCTTGAATCCATGACCCTTCCAGGCAAGCTTGCAGACTGTCAAAATGACGATCCAAAGAGAAATGAAATCTTCCTAGTCGAAGGTAACTCTGCTGGTGGTTCTGCCAAGGACGGCAGGGACTCAGCCTACCAAGCAATCCTACCTCTTAGGGGTAAGATTATGAACGTTGAAAAGGCAAGGCTTGATAGGATGCTAAATTCTTCAGAAATCCGTGCCATGATTACAGCTTTTGGAACAGGGATTGGAGAAGAATTTAACCTAGAAAAATTAAGATACGACAAGATCATAATAATGACCGATGCCGATGTTGATGGTGCTCACATTATGACACTTCTACTTACATTCTTCTTCAGATACATGAAGCCACTAATAGAAGAGGGACATGTCTATGTTGCCCAAGCTCCACTATATGGAATAGAAAAAGGAACTAAGATTTTAAGATATTGTCACAACGAAAAGGAACTTAGACTTGCCCTAAAAGAATACAAGGATTCTAAGGTCAACATAAAGAGGTACAAGGGTCTTGGGGAAATGGACCCAGAACAACTTTGGGAGACTACAATGAACCCAGACAACAGACTTCTTTTAAAGGTTAATATAGACGATTTAACAGAAGCAGATGACACTTTCTCAATCCTAATGGGATCAGAAGTTGAACCAAGAAGAGACTTTATAACAGAAAATGCAGTTTATGCAGATTATATAGATGCATAGGAGTAAACTATGAGTGAAAATAAGATTATAGAATCAGGAATACTTGATGTAGATATTAATAAAAAGATGAGATCATCTTATCTTGACTATTCAATGTCTGTAATTGTTGCAAGAGCACTTCCTGATGTACGTGATGGACTAAAACCAGTCCATAGAAGAATTTTATACGGTATGCAGGGACTTAACCTTGCATCCAATGGACCCTACAGAAAGTCAGCAAGACTTGTTGGGGATGTAATGGGTAAGTATCACCCTCACGGTGACTCATCTATTTACGAAGCAACAGTTAGACTTGCCCAAGACTTTAACACAAGATATACCCTAGTTGATGGCCAAGGTAACTTTGGTAACATTGATGGTGACGGGGCTGCGGCTATGCGTTATACAGAAGTTAGGATGACCAAGCTTGCAGAAGAAATGCTAAGGGATATAAATAAGGATACAGTTGATTTTGTTCCAAACTTTGATGAAAACGAAAAGGAACCAACAATACTTCCAGCAAGATTTCCAAATCTTTTAGTAAATGGATCTAGTGGTATTGCAGTAGGTATGGCTACAAATATGGCTCCTCACAATATGAATGAGTCCATTGACGGAATTATAGCCTACATTGATAATGATGAAATTTCTATAGCTGAACTTAATCAAATAATTAAGGGACCAGACTTCCCTACAGGTGCCCAAATTATGGGAACTGAAGGAATAAGAGCAGCCTATGAAACAGGTAGGGGAAAGATAACTGTAAGGGCAGTTGCAGAAATTAAAGCCTTTAAGAACAATCGTGAAAAAATTGTAATAACAGAACTTCCTTACCAAGTTAATAAGTCTTCACTTATTATGAAGATTGCAGAACTTGCTAAGAACAAGGTAATAGATGGAATTTCAAATATAACTGACGCCTCAAACAGGAAGGGCATCAACATAATAGTTGAACTAAAAAGAGATGCCAATGCAGAAGTTGTTTTGAATAAGCTTTATAAAAACACCCAAATGCAAACAACTTTTGGGATTATAAATCTTGCCCTAGTTAATGGTAAACCAGAAATCCTAAATCTTAAGGAAATTATAAGATACTATGTTGATCACCAAGTTGAAGTGGTGACTAGGAGGACAAAGTTCGACCTAGACAAGGCAGAAAAGAGGGCCCACATAGTTGAAGGTCTTTTCATAGCTCTTGATAATATCGATAGGATTATAAAAATTGTAAGGGCATCTAAGGATGACAAGGAAGCTAAGGAAAAGTTCTATGAAGAATTTAAATTAACAGAAGAACAATCCCAAGCTATCTTGGACATGAGAATCAGAAGACTTACTGGACTTGAAAGAGATAGACTTGAAGCTGAATATGAAAAACTTCAAGCTGATATCAAGTGGTTTAGGGAAATCTTAGAAAATAATGATGTCCTTATGAACCTAATCAAGGAAGAACTTCTTGAAATAAAAGAAAAATATGGTGACCTAAGAAGAACTGTTATCTCCCACGATTCTACTGATATAGAAATTGAAGACATTATAAAGAAAGAAGATGTTGTAATAACTCTTACTCAATTTGGCTATATCAAGAGAATGAGCGAGGGAACTTATAAGCCACAAAAAAGAGGTGGCAGGGGAGTTTCTTCAGGCAATATGAGGGATAAGGACTTTGTCAAAGAATTATTCGTAACATCTACTCACGATATGATTTTATTCTTTACATCACTTGGTAATGTCTTTAAATTAAAGGCCTACGAAATACCGGAAGACTCAAGGACATCAAGAGGTACAGCTATAATAAACCTACTTGATCTTGAAGAAGATGAAAGGGTAACTTCAATAATACCTGTTAAAGAATATGACCCAGACTTAAACTTCTTAATGGTAACTGAAAAGGGACTTATTAAGAGAACTCCATTTAAGGATTACAAAAATATTAGAAAATCTGGTATCATTGCTATAAAGTTAAATGAAGATGATAAATTAATCGATGTTCATTTGACTAAGAATAATGAAGATGTAATACTTGTAACTAAAAAGGGCCTATCCATTAGGTTTAACGAAGAACAAGTTAGAAAGTCTGGCAGAAACTCCATGGGAGTTAAGTCCATAGACCTTGCTGATGATGACATTGTAGTTTCATCTGATTTAGTGTTGGAAGATAAGTATCTTCTTGTTATATCAGAAAATGGTTATGGAAAATTAACTGAAATAGACAAGTACAGACCACAAAACAGAGGTGGAAAGGGACTTCTAACTTACAAGATTACAAATAAGACTGGAGATGTGGCTTCAGCTGCAGTAGTTGAAAAAGAAGACGACGTTATGATAATTGCAAACTCTGGAATTATTATAAGGATTCTTACAGAAGATATCTCCATCCAAGGAAGAAATACATCTGGTGTTAAACTTATGAATTTGACAGATGCAAAAGTTGTAGCTGTTGCAAATTACATTGGAGACTAGGAGGATTTATGGAATTTAAATTAGAGTCAAAAAACACTGATGAATTTTTAGTATTATATCCAATGGGAGAACTTGACGTTTATAATACAAAGAAATTCAAGGAAAAATCTATAAAACTTTATGAAAAGGATAAGAAGGATATTTTATTTGACTGTAAAGACTTGGAATATCTAGACTCTACAGGTCTAGGATCTCTTATCTATATCCTAAAAGAAGTAGAAAAAAATGATAATAAAATTGTAATTGAAAACCTAAATCCACAAATTATGAAACTATTCAAGATAACTAAGCTTGAAGATATGTTTGAAATCAGGGGGTAGTATGGATACTTTAAAATACCAAATACCCAATGATGCCAAATATTTTTCTACAGTTAGACTTATGCTTTCTGGCATCTTAAATATCCTAAATAGAGACATAGAAGAGATAGAAGACCTAAAGATGGCTGTAACAGAAACTTTAAATATTTGTCACAAGTTAGGCGAAGATGACCATATAGATTTGGTCTTTGAAATAGAAGAAGCTAAAAATATAAAAATTTATGTAAGTGAGATTAATGAAGAAAAATTAGATGCATCTGAAGACCTATCCCTTGCAAAGACTATTATAGATTGTCTTGTAGATGAATCTCATTTTGATGGAAATAAATTTATTTTATCTAAAAAATTATAAGGGTTGCTATGAATTTAAAAGAATACAACAATTTAGATAGAAGACTAACAAAGGAAGAGAGAAAAGAACTCTTTAATGAATATCACAAGACAAGAGAGCAAGAAATCAGGGATATTCTTATAGAAGAGCACCTCTACATTGCAGAGATCCTATCTAAAAAATATACAGGCAGGGGAATAGATTATGATGATATCTATCAGGTGGCATCTATTGGATTAATCTATGCCATTGAGAGATACGACCCAGAAAAGGGCTTCGAGTTTTCTTCATTTGCCACTCCAACAATAATTGGAGAGATAAAAAAATATTTTAGGGACAATGGTTGGACTATTAGGGTCCCAAGGAGAATTCAAGAACTTTCAAAAAAAATCTCCAATGCAACTGTGAGTCTTTCACAAAAGTACCAAAAGACTCCAACTATAGACGAGATTGCAGAATACTTGGATTCAACTCCAGAGGAAGTTATGGAGGCCATGGAAGCATCTAAGGTCTACACTCCACAATCTCTTGATGTAACTTATGAATCTGGAGATGAAAATGAAGTCAACTTATCTGATTTAATAGGAATTGAAGAAGAATATTTTGACAAGATAGAATCCAATGACTTTTTTAAGAAGGCCATGGAAAACCTAGATGAAGTTGAAAGGACAATTCTTATTGACAGATACTTCAACAAGAAGACTCAAGTCGTAATTGCTAAGAAATTAAACATTTCTCAAATGACAGTTTCAAGAATTGAGAAGAAGGTCTTGGAGAAGATGAAAAAAGAAGTCGCTAAGACTATGGAGGTATAATGAATAGAAATAGATACCTGGTTACACTTTTAAAATTAGTGAATACCTTTGAAATAGTTGTTTCGATAATGCTTATAGCAGGAGTAATAGTTTCAGTGCCAGATATAATGAAGTATTACTTCAAAATACTGACAAATGATGCAGTCCTATCTTATGAAATATTTCAAAATTTTTTATCCCACGTTCTTTTGCTAGTAATAGCCATTGAGTTTGTGGTACTTATGATTGCACATACAGACACCAACATCATCCACTTGATCTTGCTTGTAATCTCAAGGAAGATGCTGGTTTATTCTGACACCATGCTTGATTTACTTATAGCAACTATAGCCATAGCAGTACTCTTTGCTGTTAGAAAGTTCTTGTTAACAGGAGTAAATATGGATGCTGAAGGAAATGAAAATGAGTACTCTGCATCAACTCCTATGAAGATTCTAAACAAGAGGTATGGATTTGATATAGACGCAGGAGAAACTACGACTATTGGTGGTTATGTTGCAGGTCTTCTCATAAAGAATGCAGAAGAGCCAGAAGTTGGTGTTATTGTCGACGATGGCGAATACATTTTCCAAATTGTCAAGATGGCAACTGGTGGTGTAATAGAAACTGTTTCTGTTGAGAGAATCGATGAGAAAATAGAAGAAGACAAGAAAAAAGATATCAAAAAATAAGCTAAATAAAGATTAAAAGTGTCGGTTTGTCCGGCACTTTTTTTGTAATTATAAAATTTATCTTAGTTAATTTTAGATTAGCAACTTAAAAAAATTTGTAAGTGAAAAATTATTAGTTATTTAAAAAATTTTAAAAGTCTGTAATATTTTGTAAATTATAAATTACAAGTCCATAATTTTTACTAAAACTACAAAAGGGAAGAAAAAAATATTTAAAATGTTATAATAAACTTGGTGATATGATGAAATACATAATGGCATTCGATGCAGGTACAACATCTGCAAGAACTATAATTTTTGATAAAAAGGGAAATCCAGTTTCTGTTGCCCAAAAGGACCTGATTAAACACTTTCCAAAACCTGGTTACGTAGAAGAAGAGCCAGATGACTTGTGGTCCAAACAAATTGGTACAGCAGTTGAAGCCATGTCTAGGAAGGAAATTGACCCCGAAGACATAGCAGCAATTGGGATAACTAACCAAAGGGAAACGACAATTGTCTGGAACAAGAAGACCATGGAGCCAGTTTACAATGCAATTGTCTGGCAGTGTAAGAGGACTTCAAAATATTGTGAAGAATTAAAGGAAAGAGGCCTGGAAGAAACTATAAGAGAAAAGACAGGTCTTGTAATTGACCCTTATTTTTCTGCGACAAAAATCAGGTGGATTCTTGAAAATGTTGAAGGAGCAAGAGAATTAGCAGATAAGGGAGACCTCCTCTTTGGGACAGTTGAAACCTACCTTATCTACAAGCTTACAGACGGAGAAGTCCACATAACTGATTATACCAATGCTTCAAGGACTATGCTCTTTAACATTAAAGAAAAGAAGTGGGACGATGAACTTCTTGAAATTTTTGACATCCCAAAGTCCATGCTTCCAGAGATAAAAAATTCTAGTGAAGTTTATGGCAAGTGTAAGTCCAAGTATCTTGGTTGCGAAATACCTATAGGAGGGGCAATTGGAGACCAACAGTCCTCACTTTTTGGGACAGCTTCCTTTGAAAAGGGGATGGCAAAGTCTACCTTTGGAACAGGAGCCTTTATCCTAATGAACACAGGTGATGAGCTAATTAGGTCGCAAAATGGTCTTGTGACAACTATAGCCTGGGCCATGGATGGACAAATTAAGTATGCCCTTGAAGGGTCTATCTTTGAGGCAGGATCTTGTATAGACTTTATGCGTGACAATCTTAGAATAATAGACCAGGCAGATGATTCTGAATACATGGCAAATAAGGTTGAAGACACTAATGACTGCTACTTTATACCAGCCTTCACTGGTCTGGGTGCTCCCTACTGGGATCAATATGCCAGAGGGTCTATAGTAGGCCTTACAGGGTCCGTAAATAAATATCATGTAGTGAGAGCTGCCCTAGAATCAATAGCCTATTTATCCTGTGATGTAATAAAAGCCATGCAAGAGGACTCAAAGACAAAAATCAGGTCTCTGACAGTTGACGGTGGAGTTAGCAAGAACAATTTCTTGATGAAGTTTTTATCAGACATAGTTGATGTCCACATAGAAAGGCCAAAGGTTGTAGAACTAACTGCCCTAGGAGCTTGTTATATGGCAGGGCTGGCAGTAGGATTTTGGAAGGATATTGACGAAATAAGAGAAAACAACGCCATAGACAAGTGCTTTGATCCAGATATGGATGAAAAAGAGAGAAATAAAAAGATATCAAGGTGGCATGAAGCCGTTAAATATTCTATGAATTGGGCAAAATAAATAAAAAAGAAGAAGGAGACCAAATCGAAATAGACTAGGTCTCCTTTAAATTTAATTTATTTTAAATTATCGATTATGTTATCACGAGATAGCTCTCTCATACCACTTTTTTGTGCTAAGAGTAAACCAATTATTGTTACAATAAAAATAAATAACAAAGGCAGATAATTTATATTAATTAAAATTTCTCTAATAGCAAAATTTACTTCATAAGGACTTCTTTTTGCTCTTACAAAAACTGATAAGGCAAATACAAATGCATAAATAGAAAGAATTCTTTTAATTAAAATTTTTAGCTCATTATTTATCATTTTTCTAATTTGCAAATCAGTCATACCTGCAGTGGAAAGAAGATTAAATTCTTTTTTTCTCGCTCGTAAATTTCCATGAAAAGAATTATAGGCGTTGGACAGGGCAATAATTAAGAATATTATTTGAATTCCAAAACTTAATAGATTTTCATTTCGGCTTTGCTCAGAGTCTATAGCTTTTCTTGTGATGTCAGAAAAGATTGAATAATCTGATTTTTGAAAATATGATGTGATTATTTTTATTGCATCTTCAGAAACATCTTTCAAATTTTCCTTTGCTTTTATTTTTACAATAAATTTATTTGCAGGATTAGCTGGGTCGTTCCCATATTTTTTTATTAACTCATCAAAAGAATTTTCATTTGTGATAATATAAATTCCAAGTCCTAGATGTTCTTCCAAATCGTAAGGAAATTTTTTTATATTAGATAAATCATTAATATTAATAATTTTTCCACCATCATAATATCTCAGATTTATAGTATTATTTTTTGAGTCAGTTAAAGGAATATATTTTCTAAATTTATAGGGAGTAAAATTATTTTTTGGTGTTTTGTTTAACAAAAGAAAGTTATTTTCTTCTGTCAAATTATTTTCTTTTTTAATTTCGTTAAAATCCTCCTTTGAAAGAGCAAGCATTCTAACAAAGTAATCTTCTGACTGACTTTTATTTTCTAAATCATTTTCAAATTTATTTGATAAGAAATTTTTGTTATCGGATTTATAGAACTTAAAATCTTTTTCTTCAAAAATGTGAATTTCATCTACAAAATTTATGTTTTTCAGATCATCAACCATATTTTTATTTAATCTTGAATCAGAAAAAAGATAAGCTTCAAAATTATAAGGGTCATCAAATTTATTATATTTTGCGTTCATGTTTCTATAAGAAACAGATACTAAAAGAACATTCATGGCAATAGCAGATAACAAAATGGCAACGGAAATCACATTATAAGTATTTTTGTAAGTTTTAAAATAATCCTTTGCGAGAGTTTTTTCTATGCTGCCTTTAATTTTTGATTTGCCTTGTTTTTTCTTTTTGGGATCTAATCCATTTAAGCCTTCAACTATATTTATTTTTGAACTTTTTCTAGCAGGCACAATGGCAGAAATATATACCATTAGCAGTGAGAAAAATAAAATTATAAAGATTGATTTAATATTTGGAGTATAGAATTTAAAACCATGCATTTCTAAATTATCACTTAAAATTTTAGACATATTTTTGTAACTTATGCGGTTGTTAATATACATGAGATATGTCAAAAAAATAGCAGTTAAGTAAGACAAAAGAGTTCCAATTAAAATGGGAAAAAATGAAATTTTAAAAGCCTTTAGCTTTACAAGTTTTTTGGTTTGTTTTTCCGTCATGCCTGAAGATTTTAAGAGAGCAAGTTCTTTTATATCTCTATTATTGTAAACATTAAAGGATCCATAAATCATAACTGCAAAGAGAAGAATTAGGATAAAGAATAGTCCAAAAGATTCAATAAATGAATTTACTACTCTTTTTGGCGGGATGAGTCCCTTTGGAAATATCATCTTTGACTCCAAAAGAGATGCGTTGTAAAAAAGTTGACCCTTGTCTAGGGCTTTCTTTTCATTAATATTTAAGTCTTTTAGAATTTTTCTAGTATTGGTATAAGTATCTCTAGGATTTTTATACCAAATATAGGCAAAATAGCTTTCACCCTTTTTAAAGTCGAGACCTTTACTATCATCAAAATAAGAAAAAGCAACTGGATCTTCAAAAGAAAAGGAAAAATCTTCGTAAACACCAACAATTTTATAAATTTTCTCATTAATTTTAATGTTTGAAGCAATTTTATAATTTCTATTTTTATTTAGGAATTGTTTTGTAACAACTATTTCTCTTGAATTTTTTGGATTTCTTCCATCAATTAAGTGAGTGTCTATATTTTCAAGAAAATATTTTGATTTCTCATAGATAATAAGACCTATATCAGTTGAAATTATTTTATCATAATGGACTTTTTCAATATCCTTATTTTTTTCTAATAAATCGTAGGTTTGTTTGTCGATTTCTGAAAGAGAAACTTCATAATCTCCAACTGTGTTTTTTAAGTATTTAATTTGTGATTGTCGCAAATCGCTTAAAATAAATACAATGGTTCCAAGTAAAATTACAGCAAGCAATATAGAAATTCTTGTGGCAAAAGTATCTTTTTTATTGTTTTTTATGGATGAATTTGCAAGTTCATTTATAATTTTCATTGCAAGCCTTCTTCCAACAAAGACAATCTTCCGTCTACCATTTTATAAACCTTGTTACAGGCATTTGCAACTTTCTCATCATGAGTTATTATCATAATAGTTGAATTAAGCCTTTGATTCACTAGCTTAAAAAGGGAAATTATATCCTCAGAATTTTTTCTATCTAAATTTCCTGTAGGCTCGTCAGCTAAAACTATGGCAGGTCTTGTTATAAGACTTCTTGCTATGGCAACTCTTTGCTGTTCGCCGCCAGATAGTTCTCTTGGAAATCTATTTAACTTATCCTTTATCCCGAGAATCGAAAGAATTTCATCAAAATATTCTTGGTCAACTTTTTTGTCGTCTAAAAGTATTGGCAATAAAATATTTTTTTTAGCATTAATATTTGGAATTAGGTTAAAAAACTGATAAATAACTCCAATATTTCGCCTTCTGAAAATTGTAAGATCTTCCTTATTAAGTTTAGTAATATTTTTATCTTCAATAAAAATATCTCCACTACTTGGCTTGTCAACACCAGCAAGAAGGTGCAGGAAAGTTGATTTTCCAGAGCCACTGTCTCCGATTATAGCAACTAAATCACATTTAGAAAGATTAAAATTTACATCAACTAGCGCTTCTACTTTGACTTCAGCATCGTAAACTTTTGTCAAATTATTTGTCTGTAAGATAAACATATTTGCCTCCTTTTCCTCATATTAACAAAATAAAGTGACTAGTCAGTGACACATATAATGAAGAATTATATAGTTATTTATAAAATCTCATCTCGAAGGTATTATAATTTTTTTCGCGATTATAAATTAAGTCGCCATTTTCTTTATTTAAAATAGTTTTTGCCATAGGAAGTCCAATGCCATAGCCCTGACTGTTCGGGTCAGATTTATAAAATCTCTGCATAGCTTTTTTTAAAGTATCTTTACTCATACCAGGGGAGAAATCTTTGACAAGGATACTTTTAAAGACATTGCTTTCTCTAAGTATAATTTCGATATTATTCTCTGGACTTGCTTCAATTGCATTTTTGCAGATATTTAAAATTGCCTCATGGGTCCATTTTTTATCGCAATTTAAAATAAAATTATCACCAAAAATTTTAATTTCATAATTTTTTATACCAAAGTAAGAATCTAAATCCTCTTTTACACTTTTTATCAATTCCAAGACATTTACATACTCTAAATTAAATTTTGTTATATCAGAATCAAGGGAAGCTAGCTTTAAAAGAATGTCTGTCAGATTTTCAAGCCGATTTATATTATTTCTAATTAACAAAATATATTCATCTATATTTTCTTTGTCTTCTTCAATTAAATCCAACATCAACAGAATACCTGTTAAGGGAGTTTTTATTTGATGGGCAAGATCTTCTGAGTAATCTCTTAAAACCTTTTGATTCTCTTTTGAATTTTCAATTATATTTTTATTTTCTAAAATTATTTTTGTAATTTCATCTTTAAGTTTTCCAAATTCACCATCATTTTTTTTATAAACTTCCTTGTCTGGATTTAAAGAGTGAATTAAATTTATAATTTCGTCAATTTGATCATTTATTTTCTTATTCTTACTCCTTTCAAATAATAAAAGAAAGACAAAAATGAAGATATTCAAAAATATAAAATAAAAAAGAGTGACCATGTCAAATCGCGGACTTATGCAAACTATCAGCATTGATAAAATAATATTAAAAGCAATTATAAATAAATATTTTTTATAATTTTTCATTTTTTTCTCTCTCTTAAATATCTAGTTCCGACCACTTATATCCAAATCCTCTTATAGTTTTAAGGTATTTTTCATAATCCGGACCCAATTTTTTTCTAAGTCTTTTAATTGTTACAGAAAGAGTATTATCATTTATTTCATAAAAATCATTTTGCCAAATGTTATCTAAAATAAAATCTCTTGGCAAATTTTCATTTTTGTGTGCGATAAAAAGTTTTAAAAGGGCATATTCCTTTATGTTTAAATCCAAATTTTTGCCGCTTAATTCTGCAGACTTAATATCATCATTTAAAGTCAGATTTTTAAAAATAATTTCTGATCTATGTCCAGTCCTTTTCAAAACATTTTCAATTCTAGCTTTCAAAACAGGAAGAGAAAAAGGTTTTGATATGTATTCATCTGCACCTTCTGAAAATCCTTTTAGAATATATTTCTCATCATTTTTAACGGTTAACATTATAATAGGAATTTTTGAAAAACTTCTCACATAGTTCAAGTAATCAAAACCATTACCGTCAGGTAGATTTACATCTAAAATAATTAAATCAAATTCATTTAAAGAAAGATCTTCAGTGGCAGAAATAGTTTTAAAAATTTTTACGGAATATTTAAATTTTTCAAGATATTTTTTTATGGCAAAAGATATTATATTGTCATCTTCTATCAAGAGTATTTTTAACATATTATCTCCTTTATTCTCATCTTTAATTTTATTATATATTATTAATTTAGAAATCCAAAAATATTATGGTAAATTATTTTTGATTGCAACAATAAGCTAACTATTTTATATATTGTAAAAAATTTTAAAAAATGAGTTTGAAAAATACTATTAGGATAAGGTTATCATTTTTTGTTATAATAAAGATAGATTAAATATAAGGAGATTTTTATGAACTATAATAAATATTTAAGGGAAAAAATGGTGCCGGCCTTTGGCTGTACCGAGCCCATAGCTTTAGCCTTTGCAGCCAGTCGTGCAAGATTTATCTTGGGAGAGGACCCAGATAAAATCAAGGCCAGCTTATCGGGCAATATTATAAAAAATGTAAATAGTGTAAAGGTTCCAGGGACTGATGGAAGAAAGGGAATTGAAATTTCTCTTGCAGCTGGTGCCTTCTTGGGAGACCACACAAAAAAACTTGAGGTCCTATCTGATGTAGACAAGTCAAAGCTTGAATATCTTGATGACCTAATAGATAAGGGACTTTGTGACATTGAACTCCTCCATGAGAAGAAGGGACTCTATATCGACGTAGCCATGGAAAAGGGAGATAAAAAATCTCGCGTCATCATCAAGGACTTCCACACAAATATTATTTATGAAAGTCTAAATGATGAAGTCCTTTTTGAAAAGAAGGAAGAAGAAATAAAAGAAGAAGACAAGATTGACCTTTCATTTGATAAAATTTATGATTTTGCAAAAAATGGAAATTATGACGAGATAATTGACGTCTTGGACAAGGAAATCGAGTACAATTACGCCATTGCCAAGGAAGGAATAGAAAATCCTTGGGGAGCAAATATTGGGAAGATGGTCTTAGAAGAAGCAGGAGACAAGTATTCTGAAAAACTTGTGGCCTATGCAGCTGCAGGTTCTGATGCTAGAATGTCAGGTTGTGAAAAACCAGTTGTTATAAACTCAGGATCAGGCAACCAAGGGATAACAGTTTCTGTCCCAATAATTATCTATGCCAAAGACCATGATATAGAAAAAGACAAACTTTATAGATCCCTTATTTTTGCCAACCTAATTGGCCTTTATATAAAAGAAGGAATTGGCGAACTTTCAGCCTACTGCGGAGTTGTATCTGCAGGTTCTGCTTCAGTTTGTGGCCTTGCCTTTATGGAAGATGAAGACAAGGACCTAATCAAGGAAATTTTAACAAATGCCCTTGCAACAAACTCTGGCCTAATTTGTGACGGAGCAAAAGAATCCTGCGCCATAAAAATTGCATCAAGTCTAAAGATGGGCTTCTTGGCCTACAAGCAAGCCAAGGCTGGTAACTCCTTTAAGGCAGGAGATGGAATCGTAAAGGGAGACATAGATGAGATGATAAAAACTGTGGGCCACATTGCCATGGAGGGTATGAAGGAGACAGACGAAGTCATCTTGAGAGAGATGATTGGCAAATAATTTTGCAATCTATTTTATTGAGATAAAAAATTAAAAGTTTATAAAAATTCACATAAAAAGACGAAGTCCAATGACCTCGTCTTATTTTTTCACAATTTTTTATTTTTCAAGAACTTCATAACCCATGTCTTTTAAAATTCCTGTTACAGAATTTTCTGGAACAAGGTGGGCTGCACCAACTAAGATGAAATAAGTATTTTCTCCATCTTCCTTTAGCATGGCGTCAATTTTTTTGGCCATATTCTTGTCTCTTTCACTTAAGAGGGACTCGTTAAATTTTTCTGAAGCCTCGTCCCCATCACTTGATAAAAGACTTATCATCTTGTCCTTATTTCCAATTTCCCAAGCACTTAACATTTCATTAAGTCCAGCATTTATATTCTTGTAACCATTTTTTTCTATTTCATCAGTTAAATTCTTAATCATAGAGATATAGGACTCTTTATCAAAGTTAGAAAGTAAATCTGATTGGAAATCAACAGACTCAAGTTCTCCTAATTCAAGATTATTTAAAAGACTAAGAGCTAAGAAATAGGACTCAATACCATAAGTTGCAGTTGCAACTTCTCCTTTAGGGTCTACTGACAATGAATTATATATGGCCCATGGCTTTAACTTATTGACTTGGTCCTCAGTCATTCCAAAGTCCTTAAAAATATTTGCAACTCTAGCAAATAATTCTTCTCCTAAGTCATTCTTTAGGCTTCCGCCATCTTTGTAATACATTTTTTCTTGCATTTCTTTTAATTTTTCTTGATTAGTTAAATCAATTTCCATAAAAATTTTGTCTGAATTTTTAAGAGAATTTATAATATTTTGGTCAATTGGATACATAGAGGATTTACCTATGTGAATAGATCCAAGCATATAAACCTTGTTTTTTTTATTTTCAATTTCGTAGAAAAATCCCTTAGCTACTTTATCATTGTCTTGTAAAATCTTTTTTGTAGCCCTGTTATAAAGAGCCAGGACTTCTTCTAGAGGAATTTTGCTATTTAAATATTTTTCATCTTCTTGTCCAAAAAATATTTTTGATTCTTTTAAATTTTTAACTGCAAACTTGTCATCATTTAAAAGTTTTGAAATTGATTCAAGTGTTTCAAGTCGAGTTAAATCTTTAAAAGTAAAATCTCCACCTGTTTTTAGACCACGAGATTCAATTTTTTCTTTTGCAAGTTTGTAGGCTGTGTTTGCATCTTCTAAAGTAACAGCTTTTCTAAAATCCTTTCCTTCAAAGAAACTTGAAGCAGGATATAAACCCATAAATTGAACATCATTAAGATCTACACTTGCCCATGGACTGAAACTTGGAGACTTGATTTTAGGAGTTTTTTCTTTAGATTTGATCTCTTTAGATTCTTCTATTTTTTTATCTAATGTATTTTGATTTTCTGCATTGTTGCTGACAGATTCTTCGACTTTAATTTCTGTAACTGCAGGACTTGTATCTTCTTGTGCAAAAGCAAAGTTAGGTAGGAAAAGTGTAGGTACTAGTGCTAAAGTCGTCAGTATTTTTTTAAATTTTTTCATATTAATCACCCTTATAAATTTCTTTTAGTTTTTTTAACAATTTTTCATTTGCAGGATCTTCCAAAATACAGATTCTAAAATAAGATTTGTCCAAATTTTTAAAACTTTTGCAATCTCTTACTACTAAACCTTCTGTGAGAAGTTTTTCTCTTAATATTGTAGAATTTATACCCTTAAGTATCTTAATTAAAATAAAATTCCCAAAACTCTCATAGGCCCTTAAATTTTCTATACCAGAAAGTTCCTTATAAAAATTTTCTCTACGGCTTCTTATAAAGTCAAAAACTTTTTCAAGATAAGCTTCATCAGAGAACATGACCTTGCCGCAAATTTCTGCCACAGAATTAATCTGCCAGAGGACCTCCTTGTCCTTGAAAAACTTCAAAAGTCCTTCATTGGAAGTCAGTCCATAGCCAAGTCTTATGCCAGGAAGGGCAAAAAACTTTGATGTCCCCCTTACGACCACCAAGTTGTCATAAGATTTTGTAAGACTTGATGATGAGTAGGTCTCCATGTCTGTAAATTCAATATAGGTTTCGTCCACCAAGACCTTGGCACTAGTTTCTCTTAAAATTCTCTCGACTTCTGATTTTTTTAAGATTGTCCCCGTTGGATTGTTGGGGTTTGCAAAAATTAAGAAATCAATATTTTTTTCATTGATTGTATTTATTAGCTGGTCTAAATTTATTTTAAAATCATTTTTTTCTTCAAGATTGTACTCAATTATGTTGGAAGAAATTTTTCTTAACTCCCTTTCATATTCAGAGTAGCAAGGTGATAGGATCATGGCAGTTTTTGGGGCAAAATAATAGATTGTATCCCTCAAAATTTCTGTAGACCCAAGTCCAAGGACAATATTTTCCCTCTTGCAGGATGCGTATGTAGAGATGGCTTCCCTTAAATCAAGATAGTCCACGTCAGGGTAAGTTGAAAGTAAATTTAAGTTTTCCTTTAAACTTTCAAGAGCCATCTTAGATGGTCCCAAGGGATTTATGTTGGAAGAAAAATCCCTAATGTCTTCAATTTTTATGCCTTCTTTTTTCGCAATCTCAAAAACATTTGCGCCGTGACTGTTCATATTAACACCTCGTTTTCTATTGTACCCTATTTGGTAAATTTTTACATATATTATATAATAAGGGGTAAGAAGAGGGTGAGGTGGCTTATGAATAATTTTAGAAATGACTACAGTGATTTTGGATCCAAGGAAATCTACCAAGAGATAGAGAGAATTTTTGATGAAAAAGTTTCTGGCTATGGGACTGATGAAATTTCAAATCAGGCTAGGGACTTAATTTTAAGAGAAATTGGAAGGGACGCATACATTGAGTTTGTGTCTGGGGGCACTGCCACAAATATTTTGGCCACGACCTTTGGTCTTAGGCCCTATGAAGCAGTCCTATCTGCATCAACAGGCCACATAACCCACCATGAAACTGGATCCATTGAAGCCACAGGCCACAAGGTTGTGACTCTAAAGACTTCTGATGGCAAGTTAAAAGCAGATAAAATCAGAGACTTTATTGATGACCAGCCAGGTGAAATTGACGTAAAGATAAAAGTTGTCTATATTTCTCAAACTACTGAAGTGGGAACGGTCTATTCCATAGATGAAATAAAGGAAATTTATGAAGTCTGCCAAGAAAAGGACCTATATCTTTATATTGACGGGGCGAGGATTGCCCATGCCATGGCTGCAAATTCTAGTAATTTATCAGATTATGCCAAGTATTCCCACATTTTTTCCATTGGTGGAACAAAGAACGGGGCAATCTTTGGTGAAGCCCTGGTGATTTTAGATGAAAACTTGAAGAAAGACTTTAGATATTACTTAAAACAAAGGGGAGCCATGATGGCAAAGTCCTTCTTAATTGGTCTATCTTTTAAGGTCTTATTCCAAGATGGACTTTATTACGAGAATGCCAAGAAGGCCTATGAAATGTCAAGGCTTTTAGTTGATGGTCTAAAGGATTTGGAAATGGACCCAGTTTTTGGGGAATCTAACCAAGTTTTTATAAAATTTAACCCAGAAGAAATTGAAAAATTAGAAAAAGAAAATATTTTTGAAATAGAAGACAAGAAGGAATCTATAATTAGACTTGTTACAAATTATAGGACAAGTGAAGAGGAAGTAAGAGGATTTTTAAATTCTATAAATAATTAGGAGGAATTATGTTAGAAAGAAATATGACAGTTGAAGCTGCAGTAATGGAAAATCCAAAGGTCTTAAAGGAAATCCAAAAGCTTGGAGGAGAATACGACTTTATAGCTATGGAAAGGCTTGAAGATGCCCTAGAATCCCTTGGAGAAAACTATGACCTGTTTATCAAAAAAGTTGAAGGACAAGATGACTTCAAGGACATGGACAGGGTTAGGAAAATGAATAAGGAAGAATTAATTCACTATATTGTAGAAGAAATTCATCCACAAGAACTTGCTACAACAGAAAAAATCGACGAAATCTTTAGAGGAGCTATTAAAAAATATTACAGAGAAAGAGGAGAACAACTCTTTGTGATCTATGAAGTTCTTCTTCTTATAAAGGCCGAACTTGTTTCTCACTTTTCCAGCGAAGAAGAGTTTGAATTTAAGGACGCTCTTGCAGGCAAGGATGTTGACTTCGAAAACCTACTTGCAGAACACGAAAAGACTATTGGCCTATTTGACAGGATCAAATACCTAACTCGTGACTACAAGATGAATGCCGAAGAGCCAGAAATCAAGGAACTCAACAAGCTTATGGGAGAACTTGACGAAGACATGAGAAGACACATTTATATAGAAAATGAAATTCTATTTAAGATGTAAGCCTTGAGAATATAAAATTTATAAATAATAAGTAAAATGGTTTAGCCTAGGCTAGGCCATTTTTTATTTTTCAGATGAAGGCTTCCTACTATTCCTTTTGCATTGATATACTTCCGAGGAAGAAAAATTATCCCATAAAAATAATTTTTGCGCATAAAATATGCTATAATTTATGCGAATAGGGAGGTTTTTATGCGTAAATTTGATTATAGTTTATTGAAAGAAAAAAAATGGGATGCTGAAATCTTAAATTATATTTCACAAATTAGTGAGTATAAGGGAAGACAAGAATTATACTTAAGCCAGAAACCAGCAGTTCTCGATAATCTAGTAGAACTTGCTATTATACAGAGTACCCAAAGTTCCAATGAAATCGAGGGAATAAGGACAACTGATTCCAGAATAAAGGACTTAGTAAATAAAAAAGTTGCTCCAAAAAATAGAGATGAAGAAGAAATTATTGGTTACAAAGAAGTCCTATCTACAATTCATGAATCTTTTGATTATATCCCAATAAATTCAAAAATAATTTTACAACTTCATAGAGACCTCTACAAATATTCAAACAAATCAATTGGTGGAAAATATAAAAATTCACAAAATTATATTTCGGAAACAAGAAAAGATGGAGAAACTATAGTTAGGTTTAGACCTCTTGATCCCTTTGAAACTCCACAAGCAATTGAAAAAATTTGTCAAGAGTACAATAGAGAAATTGACAAGGGAGAAATAAACCCCCTAATACTAATTCCAATTTTTATACACGATTTCTTGTGCATCCACCCCTTCAATGATGGAAATGGAAGAATGTCAAGGCTTTTAACAACTTTGTTATTATATAAGCTAGGTTATGTCGTAGGACGATATATAAGTCTTGAAGAAAAAATAGAAAAAACCAAGACAAATTACTATCTTGCCCTAGAAAAAAGTGGTGTAAATTGGCATGGAAATAGTGAAGATCCAACATTTTTTATAAAATATATTTTGGCTATTATACTTGCTGCCTATAGAGATTTTGAAGATAGGGTAAATATTTTCGATACAAAGCCATCGTCACTTGACCAAGTTTTAAATGCTATTGATAAAAAATTAGGAAAATTTACCAAGAGTGAAATCATGGAACTTGCTCCTGCAATTAGCAAGTCCTCTGTGGAAAAATCCTTAAAAGAATTGTTAGAAAAAGATATAATTGAGAGACATGGAAGTGGAAGGGCAACCTATTATACAAAAAAATAATTTAGATAATATATTTAGGATAAGATTAATATCTTGTCCTTTTTATTTTTTTAAAACTTATCCCATAAAAATAAAATTTTACCCGTAAAAAACCACGAAAATTATGAGTATTTTAAAGATATTAAGAAGTCTTATCAAAAACTTGTAAAAAAGTTCTTTTAGTGTTAGTATAAAAATAAAGGAACACCCCTAGGGGGGTATAGGAGGTAATATGGAAAAGAAATTTGATGTCAGTGGCATGACTTGTTCGTCTTGTGTCGCCAATGTCACAAAAGCTGTTGAAAAGCTTGATGGTGTAAGTGGCGCCAACGTCAACCTCATGACCAACTCAATGAAGGTAAATTTCGATGAAAATATAGTAGATGATGAAAAAATTATAGGTGCTGTGGAAAAGATTGGCTATGGAGCAAGCCCAGCTGGTGAAAAAACAAAAAGTGAAGATAAACCACTTGATGACAGGGAGAAGGCCCTAAAGCACAGGCTTATATCTTCAATTATCTTTATGGTGATTCTCATGTATATAGCCATGGGTCCTATGATTCACTTGCCAACTCCAGGAATCTTTCATGGAAGAGAAGGGGCTATTATCTTTGCCTTTTCACAATTTCTCTTGGCCCTTCCTGTAGTCTACATCAACAGGGATTTTTACATCTCTGGATTTAAGGGACTGAAGAACAGGGCTCCAAACATGGATAGCCTTGTTGCCATTGGTTCTCTTGCAGCCCTTGTCTATGGAATCTTTGCCATTTACATGATGGCCTATGGCTTTGGCCAAGGAGACATGGAACTTGTAGATTCTTACAGGCACAATCTTTATTTTGAGTCTTCAGCCATGATTCTTACTCTTATAACTGTTGGAAAATACTTGGAAGAAAAATCCAAAAACAAGACAAGGTCATCTCTTGCAAATTTAATGGACCTTGCCCCAAAAATGGCAACAGTAATAGAAGATGGCGAAGAAGTCGTGAAGAATATTGAAGATGTAAGAGTGGGAGATATCTTGCTTGTAAGACCTGGCGAATCTGTGGCAGTTGACGGCAAGGTCATCGAAGGTGCATCTTCTCTTGATGAATCAGCGGTGACTGGAGAGTCAATACCAGTTCAAAAGTCTGTGGGCGACAGGGTAATCTCTGCTTCCATTAACACAACTGGGTCCTTTAAGTTTCAGGCAGAGAAGGTTGGAGAAGACACAACTATTTCACAAATTATAAAATTAGTTGATGAAGCCAACCAGTCCAAGGCTCCTATAGCCAAGCTTGCAGATGAAATTGCCGGGGTCTTTGTGCCAGCAGTCTTAATTATAGCTGCCCTAACTTTTGGCGTTTGGATGGCTCTGGGCTACGGATTTGAAAATGCCCTTAACTTTGCAATTTCAGTCCTAGTTATTTCTTGTCCTTGTGCCTTAGGCCTTGCAACACCAGTTTCAATAATGGTGGCAACAGGTAAGTCAGCCGATTTTGGACTCCTATTTAAAAATGCAGAAGTTCTAGAAAATCTCCACAAGATTGATGTAATCGTAATGGATAAGACTGGGACAATCACTGAAGGAAAGCCAATCCTAACAGATATTGTGACAGACTTAGATGAAGAGAACTTCTTAAAAATTGCTGGATCTATAGAAAAAAAATCCCAACATCCACTGGCTTCAGCAATTATAAATTACGCACAAGAAAATGATATAGACTTAGAAGAAATCACTAACTTCAATTCAGTTAGTGGCAGGGGACTAAATGGAGAGATTGCAGGAAATAAGTATCTTGCAGGAAACCTTGAATATATGCTTGAAGAAAAAATTGACCTAAAGGATTTCCAAGCCAAGGCAGAAGAACTTGCAGGAGAGGGAAAGACTTCCATGTATTTTGCCAATGAAAGTGAAGTCCTTGGTATAATTTCTGTAAAGGACCTACCAAAGAAGTCATCAAAAGATGCAATTAAACTCCTAAGAGATATGGGCAAAAAAATTATTATGCTAACTGGAGACAATCAAAAAACTGCAGAAGCAATTGCTGATGAAATTGGAGTTGACCAGACTCTTGCAGGACTTCTTCCACAAGATAAGAACAAGGAAATCGACAATATTCAAAAATCTGGCAAGAAGGTCCTAATGATTGGTGACGGAATCAACGATGCCCCATCCCTTGCCAAGGCTGATATAGGCATGGCAATAGGTCACGGGACAGATGTTGCAATTGAGTCATCAGACGTAGTCCTAATGAGGTCAGATCTCTTAGATGTTGTTTCAGCCCTTGAACTTTCCAAGGCGACAATAAAAAACATCAAGCAAAATTTATTCTGGGCCTTTTTCTACAACACAATTGGAATTCCTCTTGCTGCAGGTCTTTTATTCCCAGCCTTTGGGATAAAACTTTCCCCAATGTTTGCAGCCCTAGCCATGAGTTTGTCCTCAGTCTTTGTTGTAAACAATGCCCTAAGACTTAGGAGATTTAAGCCAAGGGGAGTGAAAAAATCCTTGGAAGAATCAAATTCTACAAGAGAAAAAGAAAATATAAAAGAGGAAAATCTTATAGAAAAAAATGAAAAAAGAACTAAAATAAAAGTAGAAGGCATGATGTGTGGCCACTGCGAAAAAAGAGTTGCTGATGCCCTAGAAAAAACTGGCAAGGCAAAGGATGTTGTGGCAAACCACGAAAATTCTTCTGTAGAATTTATAGACCAGGGTATAAGCCCAGAAGAAATAGAAAATGCCATTGAAGAAGCAGGTTATAAAATTATTAAAAATAAAGGAGAAGATGATATGGAAAAAATTTTAAATGTTGAAGGAATGTCTTGTAAGCACTGTACAGCTACAGTAAAAAAGGCACTAGAAGGAATTGACGGTGTAAAGGAAGCTGACGTTAGCCTAGAAGGAAAGAATGCAAAAGTAGAACTTGACAAGGACGTGGCAGATGAAGCCCTTGTTAAGGCTGTTCAAGATGCAGGATATACTGCAAAAATAGCAAAATGAGAGCTGACAAAGAAGTCCAACTTAGGAAATTAAAAACTGTCAGGGGACAAATTGATGGCCTTATAAAAATGGTGGAGGAAGACAGGTACTGCCTAGACGTCTCCAACCAGCTCATGGCATCAATCTCCATCCTAAAAAATATAAACAAGGATGTCCTGACAGCCCACCTAAGGGGTTGTGTCAAGGATTCCTACTCCAAGAGCCAGGAAGAAATTGACGAGAAAATCGAAGAAATCAACACTATAATAAATAAGTTGTCAAAGTAGGTTTGATATGAAAATTAAAAAAATATTTTATTTGTTTCTAGTCTTAATTTTTCTCACAGCTTGCAAGAAGGACCAAAGTCACGAGATAAAATTTTCCACTGGAGAAGTTTATAAATTTGAGGATTTATCTGTGGAAGTTATTGCTGACGAAGAAAAAATGACTACGAGAGAGATTTTCTCCTCAGAAGGCAATGAAGAAAAGTTAGGAGAGATAATAAATCTATTGGGAAACTGTAAGGTAGTGGACCAGGGGTATTCCTATGCTTCAATCCCAGGTTATGAAAGTTTGATTATAAATCTGAAAGATAAAAACAAAGAAGATACAATTTATATGTACGACTCAGAAAGAGATAGGAACACAAATAAATTTCACTATTCTTTCTATGGAAAGCTTGGCCACCAAGAAAGCCCCACACTCTTATCAGACGACGACTTGATTTCAGAAATAAAGTATATAGTTGATAAATAAAAAAGATCACGGTAGATGATACCGTGATTTTTTATGTTTAAATTTTACCAGGTGCAGAGGCCTGTTTTTTCTTGGATTTTCCAGAGTATCCTCATAATAAATCTACTTTCATAAAAGTCTTCGATAGGTAAGGTGTAATCGCCATCTTCATTATTCCAAATTCTTGCGTAATAGTTCTTCATCTCCCCTGCCATTGGTGAATCTTTTTTCATTTCAACTGCAAGATTTGTCTCAAGGTTAAAGTTATCCAAGTTTCTCCTTGTATAGTTGGCTGATCCAAGGATGGCAAGTGGATCCTTGTCCTTGAAGTCGAAGTAAATGAATTTTGTGTGGAACTGCTCGCCAGATGTTTGATACCAGCGAATATTTATGTCTGGATAGTCTTCCTTTAGTTCGCTTAGGGCAGGCCTATTTGGTGATCCATTTTTCTCAAGACCAAAGGCATCCTTATTTAAATCTGCAATGATTTTTACATCAACACAACGCTTTGCAGCTTCACCAAGTTCTCTTAAAATCCTAAATTCTGATAGATAGAAGATTCCGAGATTTATCTCGTCGCCCTCTTTACTTTCCCTAATATTTTTTGAAATTTCATCATAAATTTTGCCTTCAGTGATGACCCTGAGCTTGTAAGGAGAAGTAACTTCTTCTGCCTTAAAATTTTCTATTACGTCAGGTAATTTGTCAAAAAATATGGACTCAGACTTAATTAAATCTTCCATGGACTTGCCACGAAAGACCATGGCCACATTGGAGTGGTGGGCTGATGGGTCGTGGGGATTTGCCGATGCAACTAAGGCTTCCTTTTCTGAAATCAGGACCTTCCTGTGGTTGCCCTTGAAGTTGGCAAGTTTTAAAATTGACCTCACATTTACCTTGTCGGCATCCTTGTCAAAAAAGTTTTTGATCCAGCCGCCACCAGATGTCCCAAACCATTGGATATAGGCCCTGTAAATTCCAGATACAAGGGCGTTGGAGTCACGCATCTTGTTTAAGTCAGTGACTACCACTTCAATTCCATTTTCACGAAGTCTCTTTAGATTATCTTCTTCATAAGCCCCGTAAAAATTATTTATTGGGTCTGTGACAAATAAAATTGGCATATTTGGATTTTCCTTCTTCTTTGCAATTAAGAGGTCCGTCATCTCTTCCACTTGACTTGGAAAATTCATTGTATTTGGGTACTCGTCGTTAAAGAGGAAGAAGTCCACCATTAGAAAGTCCTGGGCATTCTTTATAAGTTCCATCTCTCGCTTAAAAATCCTCTTCTCGTGAATTCTCTTTCCATCCTTTAGATAGGTCAACTCGTATAAAAACTCGCAGTCAGCATCCTTAAAGTCAGATGACAGGTTGGTGCCAGGGGGATTTTTTGTATTTAAGCTGTATAAAATTGGAATAATAATAAGTAATAAAATAAGTATCATAATTTTCTTTTTCTTTTTCAAAATCTTCTCCAAAAATTAAAATTATTTTGTGGGAATTAGGCCTTGGACCCTTGTCCCAGTACTTCCATACTCTCTATCAAATTTAATATTATATTTTCCTGTATTAGGATATCTAAGATAATAAAATATCTCTTCTCCATTTCTTAAATTTTCATTTTTGCTCCACTCAATGCTTGGATTGTGAAGGATCTTTTCTATCTCTTCTCTGTCCTTCTCATTCTTTAATCTTACAATTTTAGGATATTCAAGGATTTCTATCTCAGCCTTGCCAGACCCATCGTAGCCCGTGAAGTGAAACTGAATTGTGAGAGGGTCCATGGTCACATAGGCGTCAGGCTTTCTTAGCTTTACATAATAAAAGCAAGTGGAAATTATTATTAAGCTTGCAAAAATTATAAAAGCCACACTCTTTTTATTTCTTAAGTCCTTCTTAGCCATCAATAAGCCCTCCTTTTTCCCTATTATATCAAAGTTTTAAGACTAACTTGTAAATAAAAATTTACACAAAATAAATTGACAAGTGTTATAGACTGTTATATAGTGTTATGTAATAAGGAGGCAAAATGAAAATTATTTTAATAAATGGATCCTCAGTTCCTCTTTATGAGCAGATAAAGAATGCTATAAAAGAAAATATCTTAAAAAACAAGGTTAAAGAAGGAGAGCAGCTTCCTTCTGTGAGGACTCTTTCTAAGGATTTAAAGGTCAGTATCTTGACAGTGAAGAAGGCCTACGACGAACTAGAAGAAGAAGGATTTGTCGAGTCTAGGCAGGGACTTGGGACCTTTGTGGCAGGCAAAGACTCAGAGGTCAAGAGAGAAGAAATGCAAAAGGAATTGGAAAATCACTTGCAAGAAGCCATAAAATTATCTGTTGATTTAGACTTAGATAAGGAAACAATTTTGGAATTATTTGAATTTTTATACAAGGAGGGCTTGGACTATGACGAATAAAATTGAAGTTAAAAATTTGAAAAAGACCTATGACAATTTTGTCCTTGGGGAAAATTCTTTTGAAATAAAAAAGGGATTTATCACTGGATTTATTGGAAAAAACGGAATGGGAAAGACAACAACTATAAAGTCTCTTTTATCACTTATAAATTATGATGGAGAAGTATTTGTGGAGGGAGAAGATGCAAGGAATTTAAATTATCTTCAAGATGTTGGGATAATTATGGACGATTCATTCTTGTCAAAGGACTGGAAGATTTCTCTTGTAAATGATGCCATGAAGTGTGGTTATGAAAATTGGAAGGAAGAAAAGTTTTTTGAATATATCAAAAAATTTGGAATAGAAAAAGATAAAAAAGTTAGGGAATTATCTCGTGGAATGAAGATAAAACTCATGCTTTCTATTGCCCTTTCTCACGAGGCAAATCTTTTGATATTAGATGAGCCAACAAGTGGACTTGACCCAAGTATGAGAGATGAACTCACAGATATTTTAAAAGACTTTGTGGAAGATGAAAATAACACAGTACTTTTTTCTACCCACATAACTGAAGACCTAGACAGGATTGCCGATTATATAATTTTTATCGACCAAGGAAAGATTGTCGAAAATTCTAGCAAAGAAGATTTTCTGGAAAAATATTTGCTTTTAAAGGGAGGGGAAGAAGATAGAGAACTTTTAAAAGATTTTGATCTTCTTGGCATAAAATCTTCAGACACTTCCTTTGAAGCCCTTGTAAAAAATATAGATAGAGAAAAAATTCCAGATGAATTAATTCTTGAAAAGCCAGATATAAATAAAATTTTAGTTTTATATGGGAGGAAGAAATGAAGGACATTAAAAAAATTATGAAGCTGGATTATATTTCAATTAAGCCCTATTTCACAATAAAAAATCTTTTAATAATGATTATACTCTATTTAGTTTACTTTTTTATGACGAAAAATCCACTAATAGCAATCTCAATGCCCCTATTGTTTGCCATGATTTATTCCTCTTACCCTTTCCTTGTGGGAGACGAAGCTGGTATAGATTCACTTTACAAAATTTTTGGCATAAAGGGAGATAAAGTTGTGAAAGGAAGATATGCCTTTGCCTTAATTTTATTTATGGCAGCGATAATTATAGGACTAATATTTTCCCTTGTGGCATCATTTTTTGTGAAATTCGATATAAAAATTGTCCTTCCAATTATTGGGTCTTTCTTTATAGTTTTTGTTTTTTTGATTTCTATGCAGTATCCCCTTTATTTTAAGTATGGATACAAAAAGGCAAAGACACTTTCAGCTATTAGTTTTGTAGTAATTGCCCTCTTTTCCTTCTTTAGTATGACCTTCAGGAGTTCTTTAAAAGACCTACTTAATTTAATGACTAATAATAAATTAATAAGTCTTTTAATTATCCTATTTATAATTTTTACAATAATTTCTATTTCAATAAAGCTTTCAGAAAAATTTTATAAAAATAGAGATTTATAAAAAAATAAGGTGTTGGAAAAAATCCAGCACCTTTTTCTTTTATAAAATTATTCGTCGAAGCCACCTGTGTAGAGCTTGTAATAGATTCCCTTTTGTTCAAGTAGGTCAGCATGGTCGCCTCTTTCGACAATTTCTCCATTTTCCAAGACGATAATAACGTCTGAGTTCATAATTGTTGAGAGCCTGTGGGCAATGACAAAGGTTGTTCTGCCCTTCATGATTTGGTCCATGCCCTCTTGGACAATTTTTTCTGTACGAGAGTCAATTGATGATGTTGCTTCATCTAGGATCATAACTGGTGGGTTGTAGATTTCTGCTCTTGCAATAGATAGGAGCTGCATTTGCCCTTCAGATAGTTCGCCACCTGAACCACTTATCATGGTGTCATAACCATCCTTTAGGTTCTTGATAAAGTCGTGGGCGTTAGTCCTCTTTGCAACTGCAATAGTTTTTTCCATGTCAACATCTTCCACAGAGTAATTTATATTTTCTGCAATTGTACCTGTAAAGAGGTGGGTGTCTTGGAGAACCATGCCAAGTGATGAACGAAGGTGGTCCTTCCTAATCCTCCTAATGTCTATGCCGTCAAAGGTGATTTCTCCACTGTCGATTTCATAAAACCTGTTTATAAGGTTGGTAATAGTTGTCTTGCCGGCACCTGTTGCCCCAACAAAGGCAACCTTTTGGCCAGGTTTTGCATAAAGATTTATATTTTTTAGAATTTTCTTCTTTCCATCGTAGGAGAAGTCAACATTTTTAAAGCGAATGTCCCCCAAAAGCTCTCTATACTCGTCAGTCTTAAGGTCGTGCCAATAATATTTTTCTTCTCCATCAAGAACTTTTACAACTTTTTCAACTTCGCCAGAGTAGTCTTCTGGCTCAACTTCAAGGAAGTCAAAAATTCTTCTGGCACCTGCTATGGCAAGGACCACAGAGTTGATGTTACCACCAATTTGTCCCATGGGACCTGTTAATGTCCTTGAAAGTTGTAGGAAGGAAGCCACCACTCCAACAGTGATGCCAAAGCCACCGTGAACTGCCATTAGGCCACCGATTAGGGCAAAGAGAATGTACTGAAAGTTTCCAATTCCAAAAATTATTGGGAAGAGGAAGAGTCCCAGCCTATTGGCTATCATGGTGTTTTCCATTAGCTCTTCGTTGATTATCCTAAAGTCTTCTCTTGCATTTTCTTCATGGTTAAAGACCTTTACAACTCTTAGGCCGTCAATCATCTCTTCGATGTAGCCGTTAGTCTTGGCAAGAGATTTTTGTTGGTTCAAGAAGAAGTGAGAAGACTTGCCACCAATCACATTCATGGTAAAAATCATAAGTCCCACTGTCAAAATTATTATAAGTGACAGGAAGAAGGACTGTGAAAACATGGCGATTAAGACCATGATAATTGTCATGGCAGAGGACACAAAGGATGGGAAGGACTGGGCTATCATTTCCCCAAGAGCCCTGACATCATTTGTGTAGTAGGACATAATGTCTCCGTGACTATTCCCATCAAAGTAGGAGACAGGTAGGGACTGCATCTTCTTAAACATAGTCTTTCTCATTTCGCCAAGAGTTGTTTCAGATATTGAAACCATAAGTCTTGAATAGGTGAAGGAGCAAATAACCCCAATCCCCAAGAATATTCCCATCTTAATTAACATGGACAAGAGATTAGAGAAATCTGGGTTTGAACTATTTACCAAGGGGATGATGTAGTCATCAATTAAAAATCTCATGAAAAGTGACACAGAAATTGTGGCAAAGGATGAAATTATTACCATGAGGGCAACTCCTAGGAGTTTAAACTTATGCCTTTTAAAGATAAAGGAGAATAATTTTTTTGCCGCTTCCTTATTTTCAGGAGATGTAATTTTTGTCTTATTCTTCTGCATCAAAATCACCGTCACTTTCTTGAGTTTCATTAATTTCCCTATAGATTGGACTCGTTTCTATAAGTTCTTCATGTCTTCCTATAGATTCAATTTCTCCAAGGTCAAGGACTAGGGTGTAGTCAGTGTTCTTTAGGGACTTGATCTTTTGTGAAATCAAAATCTTTGTCATGTCTGGTCTCAACTTATTTAAAGAGGAAATTATTTTTTCTTCAGTCTTGTTGTCAAGAGCAGAAGTTGAGTCGTCCATAATTAAAATCTTTGGATTCTTTAATATTGACCTTGCAATAGAAATTCTTTGCCTTTGACCACCAGAGAAGTTTGTTCCTCCTCTTTGAACCTTCATGTCCAGGTCCTTTTCAGGATCGATGAAGTCGTCACAGGAAGCAATGTAGAGGGCTTCTTTTAACTCTTCGTCACTTAGGTCATCTCCAGCCCATTTTAAATTTTCACGCAGAGTCCCAGTGAAAAGTTGATTTTTTTGTAGGACTACAGAAACTTGGTCACGAAGAGACTCTAAGTCATAGTCACGCACATCTTCTCCTCCAACATAGACAGTCCCCTTTGTTGGGTCAAAGAGCCTTGCAATAAGACTAATAAGTGTAGACTTACCAGAACCTGTTGGTCCAATCATACCCACATAGTCGCCAGGATTTATCTTTAGATTAATATTTTTAAGGACTGACTTGTCTAGGTCTCCAGAATAAGAAAAGAAGACGTCATCAAAGACAATTTCTCCATTTTTTACTTCCTTCACAGAGTCTTCTGGGCTGATAATAGAAGGCTTAGTTGCAATAACTTCGTTGATACGTCTTATTGAGTTTCTCGCAATTGTAATTTGAACGAGAATCATTGACAGCATGAGAAGTGAAATTTGAATTTGAATTGCGTAAGTCACAAGTCCAGTAAGGGCACCAGTTGTCATCTTGCCAGCCACAATAAAGTGACTTCCCAACCAGGCAATTAATATTGTCATAAGATAGGTGGAAAAGTTCATTAAAGGATTGGAAAAAGCTAGGAGCTTGGAAGCCTTGATGTAATTATTTTGTAGGTCATCAGAAACTTCATTGAACTTTTGAATTTCCTTTTCTTCTTTTACAAAGGACTTAACTACACGAATGGCAGATAGATTTTCTGAAACATCTGTGTTGAGCTTGTCTGTAATTTTAAAAACTTTTTCAAAAATTGGATAGGCTCCCTTTATTATAAGTCCCATACCAATCCCAATTAGGGGAATAATAATTACAAAAGTTGGAGCCAGATCCCTTGAAAGTCTAAAGGACATGATAAAGCAAAAGATTAGGGTAAGGGGCGAACGAATTGCCATCCTTATAGTCATTTGAAAAGCCATTTGCACTGATTGGACATCAGTTGTCATACGGGTAATAAGGGAACCAGACTTAAATTTATCCATATTCTCAAAGGAAAAGTCTGTAATGTTTTTAAACATTGAGGCCCTCATATTTTTTGCAAGACCACTTGATGCCTTAGTGGCAAGATAGCCCGAGATCACTCCAGTGGCAAGAGAAATGCCAGCCGCAATAAATAAAATTATTCCGTACTTAATTATATTTTGAGAGGAGTTAACCAAGATCCCCTGGTCTATTATTTTTGTCATGAAGAAGGGGATTGATGCGTTCATCAAGACTTCTAACAAAACAAAAAAAGGCGAGAGCACAGCGTACTTTTTATACTCGCCTAGGTTATCGAAAATTACTTTTAACATATAACACTTCCTAAATATATATATTTAACATAAAACAATTACCCAAAAAAGATTTATTAAATCCGATTTTGAATCTCTAATATATTATACTCAAGATTTACTCAAACTATTTGTAATTATAAGATATTTGTAATAATATATAACTAACAAATATATGGAGGGATAATATGACAGACAACAAAAAAGAAAAAGATTTAATAGAAAACTCAACAACTCTTTCTGATGCAAAGAAGAAAGAAATGAAAGCAAACATGGACCAACAAAAGGAAATCAACTCAGAAGATAGACCAGATTCTGATATCTATGCAAAGACTGAAGGACAAGATCCTGAAACAGGAATCGAAATTCCAACAGACGAAGAAGTTGAAGAAGCTAAAGAATGGGTTGACAACGAAAATAGAATGTAATTTTTAGGGCCTAGTGATAGGCCTTTTTTTGTAAAAAATATAGGAGTTTTTATGGATAGCAAATTTTTAAACTGGCTCCTTGGAATAAGGAACGACGTCTTAAATAGGTACATGATTGCCATCACCCATCTGGGAACTGGAGGAGCAATTTGGCTTTTTACAGTTTATATCCTCTTCTACTTAGGCTTTAGGGTTGAGAGCATAAATGTAATACTTGCCCTTATCTTTAACGGGATAGTCTGCAACCTCTTCTTGAAAAATATCCTAAAGAGAAAGAGACCCTCTTGGATAAATAAGGTAGAGCTCCTTATAAAGGATCCCACAGACTTTTCCTTTCCATCAGGCCATGCTTCATCTTCCTTTGCCGCAGCCCTGACAATTTACTTTTACTTTAGGGGGATGGGGATTTTCTTTCTTGTGATAGCAGGCCTAATTGCCTTTTCAAGAATTTATCACTTCGTCCATTATCCCAGCGACGTAATCATTGGGGCAATCATTGGAATAATAATAGCCCTTCTTACAAAAAACTACTACGACAAATTTATACTGGATTTTATGCAGGTAAATCTTCCCTTTTTATTTGGACCTCTTCCTAAGGTCTGAGAAGAAGCTAGAGATTTGGCTTGCACATTCTCTTTCCAAGATACCATACTCATAATTAATCCTATGATTAGTTATGAGTTTTTCTATTTTTTGGTGGGAAACCACTGCTCCAAACCTCTTGTTGCGGGCACCAAAATATAAATTTTTGATTCGTGCATTTAAAATTGCTCCCACACACATTAGGCAGGGTTCAAGGGTAACATAGATGTCACAGCCTTCTAAGTGATAAGAATTTAAATGTCTTGAGGCCATGGATATTGCCATGATTTCTGCGTGGGCTGTGGGGTTTTGTAAGTCCTCTTTTTTATTGTAGCCATATCCAATTATTTTATTATTTTTAACGACGACACATCCAATGGGCACGTCATCTGATAAGAGAGACCTGCGGCCATAGCGGATTGCCTCTTTCATAAACTTAATTTCCATAAAAATATTATATCAAAATGAAAAAAATAAAGAAGAAAGTCCTATGATTATTCAAATAAAAGAATATATGAATAATAAACACTGTGTTATAATATGATAAGAAGTAGTCATTAATATATAAACTATAATCTTATAAATATAAATGACTAGAATAAGTTTTGAAAATAAAGTTTTAAAATACAAGTTGATTATTTATACAGCAAATTACTTTTAATTGAAATATACAGGCTGGACTTACAGCAGGGAGGAACAAATGACTTTTAAGATAATATCCGACTCCTCATGTGATTTAGATAAAAAGACATTGGACAATTTAGACTTAGAAATTTTTAAAATAAATTGTGTAGATGAAGAGGGTCAAGACCTATCCGAAGATATGTCCAATAAGGAAATCTATAAAAAAATGAGAGAAGGATTCTTTTTTAAAACAAGCCAGATAACTTTCTATGAATACCTAAAGAAGTTTGAAGAGTTTGCAGAAGAAGGCACAGATATTATTTGCCTAACCCTATCCTCAGGCTTAAGTGGGACCTATCAAAATGCCTGGATGGCAAAAAAAGAAATTGAAGAAAAGTATGACATAAGAGTTGAGATAGTGGACTCACTTGCAGCATCAGTTGGATTTGGACAAATTACTTATTTTGCGGGACTTGCCGCAAAAAATGGTGCTAGTTACGATGAAGTCCTAGACCTTCTAAAATTTTTGGTGGAAAAAACAAGGCACATCTTCACAGTTTATGACCTTAAATATCTCTATGAAGGTGGAAGAGTCTCCAGGACTAAGGCAAAAATTTCAAACGTCCTAAATATACTTCCCATATTAGAAGTTGATGAAGAAGGAAGAATATATTTGTCAGAAATAGTTCGTGGCAAGAACAAGTCCTACAAGAAGATGATGGAGATGATGGACGAAAAGACATCATCAGATGGATCAGATAGGGTCTTCCCAGTTTATGCTGACGACATAAAAGTTATTGATCCACTTATAAAAAAATTAGAAGACAGGGGCTATGACAAGTTCCTATCCTTAGAGGTGGGACATACTATTGCAGCCCACGTTGGACCGGACATTTTTGGACTATCCTACCTTTCTGAAAATATTCCAGAAAAATTTAAAAAATATTTAGATTAATTGATTTTAATTTTAAAATTAAATTATAGAAATAAAAAAAGACGAGGAAAATATTTAGAAATCCTCGTCTTTAATTTTTAAAATTTTATTGAATCGACATTATCCTCTCCACCTGAGGCCTTAATATATTATTTCCTATGGCATTGCAAATTTTTTATAAAAACTCTTGAGGGACTTTTCTTCCAACCATAACACCTATAGGCGAGAAGCCTCCATATACTAATTTCATTTCAACTAGTGAAAAACCATTTCCTTCAATAAAATCTTCAAAATCTTTTTTATCCCATTCCTGGTAGACCTTAAATTCTGAAAAAGCCATGAGGGTTTTTAAAATTTGTTTTTTCCTTCACTCTTTCCACAAAAAGGTAGGAGCCAACAAGATGCCATTAGGCTTTAAGACCCTGGATATTTCTTCCATTACTTGGCCTGGATTAGGCATGATATGGAATCCATTGGCGATTAGGACACAATCAAAACTTTCATTTTCATAAGATAATGATGATGCATCAACCCTTGCAAATTTAAGGTTTTTTCTTCTCCCCGCTTTTTTGCTTACCTAATCATTTGCTGGGAAAAGTCTGTTCCAAGTCAAGATTAACTATACTTAAAAAGGCTAAAGGACATTTGCCCCGACCCATAAGCAAGTTCAAGGACATCCATGTTTTTATCCAAGTAGGAAATAAGGTCTTTGGAAACTTGGTCATAAACTTTTTATCCTTTTTCATAAAGGGTCCATATAGTTTGGCAAACCTATCCCAAAATTTTTTATTGGTCTTATCACTCATTTTTAACAGCTCTTTAATTAAGTTCAATGCTTATAATTTGTCTTTGTCTCATTATTATACAAAAAAATGGACACACTTACTGCATCCATTTTCTGTAAAGTTTTAACTTTTTACTCTTTTTTCTTCTTTAAAGGGCTTTCATTTCCAGAAAATTATTTGCCGCTAAGAGGGCAATCATGGAGACTGGTCAAACTCTGATAATACTTCCTTCTGGGCTGGAGCCCTTGTCCCCATGTGCCTAAATATTTTTCCTGCCTTTCTTTCAGGATTATTTTAAGATATCTCTTTTAATTATTACTTCTTTTGTAGTTCCATCCCAGATGATGTCCTTGCCATCTACTAGTCCTAGTGCTCTTGCAATGTTTGCAATTGGAAGCATTGTCCTATCGTTTTTAAGGATTGGTTTTACATCACTTTCGAAGATTGAACCATTTACGATTATTTGATTTGTATCAACAGGTATTTTAACTAGGGTGTCCTTATCTTTTAAGACTACTGTCCTATTTGCCTTATCCCAGTCTACTTCAAATCCTAATGCTTCTGCTACAAACCTAATAGGTAGCATAGTTCTATTATTTGATATAAATGGTTCTACATCCATTAACACTTCTTTTTGAACACCATTTACTGTAACTACAAGTTTTTTTGAACCGATAACTAGTTTAGAATCCATCTTTATTTCTAATGGAGCCTTTATTTCGCTAGCCGGCTTAGGTTGTTTAGTCTTCTCAGACCCACTATAGGCAAAAAAGATCGGATAGCTAGGCCTATATCTTCTATAGGAATTATTGTCAACACTTGGTTTATCAGGACTTTCTCCACCAGGAGTAGCCGGATTTTCTCCAGGACTTTCTCCACCGGGAGTCACTGGATTTTCATTTTGACTCACGAATACTAAGGTTCCATTCTCAAAATAAGTGTTGTTTGCCAATTTAGCAAGGACAATAGGCTTAATAATTTTCACACCTGCTGGTAGCTTATTTATTTTTATTTCATAGCCACCTTCTACAGACTTAACCTCATAGTCCTCCTTGGGTATTTCTTGTTTTTTGTATTTTGGAGTAGGGGTGCTGGTAGCATCTAGGCCTGTAGCTTGGTTTGCAGGCTTAAAGTCTTCTTCTTTAACATAATTTAGCTTAAAGAAAAACTTGTCATTATCTCCAATTTTACCTGCACCTTGTAAACTGCTTGCAATTTTAATTGTATTGTCTTTCAATGCAGTATATTTTTTCCCATTGTGGGGATTTATTTGGTCTTTATCTCCTAAAACTTCAAAGTTTACTAGGGCCTTCTTGGTAAAATCTCTAAATAAACCTGATTTTTTACCATTTACTTTTTTAAATGGAATTTTTTCCATTTCCTCTAGTTCTTCTTGATTTATTTCTTCTTTTGCTAATAAATCCTTTGCCTTTTTAATGGCTTTTTTAATATCCCCCTTTACATTTTCATCTTGATATTCAATAGCAGGATTATCGACTACGTCTTCATTAAAAGACTTCATATAGGCAGCTAATTCTTCTTTAGCCTTCTTTAGTCTTTCAGAATCTACCTTGTTTTTACCGGCCTCAGTATTTTTTTCTTCTGCTTTCTTTACTATTTGATCTATAGCATCCTTGTTTTCTGCTTGATCGATTTGTTTCTTAGCTTCTGCTTTTTCAGTATCACTTAATTCATCAAGTAAATCAATTTTAGCCTTGGCATCTTCTTTTTCTTGGAGTAAAGCTTTTTTTGCTTCTTCGCGGTTTGCATTTTCTCCTTGAGCTGCGGAAAGAATTGCATCTATAGCATCTTTATTTTCAGCACCATCAATACTAGCCTTATAAGCATTTTTTTCATCTTGATTTAGCTTGTCAAGTGCATCTACTTTAGCTTTTGCATCAGTTTTATAGTTTTCTAGTTCTTTTCTTCTGCCATCATCAGCTTTTTTGTCTTTTAATGGATTTAGACGATCTGATAAATCTTTTTTCCATTCATCTTTTACAGCATTAACTAAAGCTTCAGCATTATCTAATTCAGCCTTTGTTATATCTGCAATCTTTTTTCCTTCAAGTGCATCTATTGCTTTGTCAGCTTGGATATATTTATCAAGCTCTGCTAAACGTGCTTTTAGTTTTGTTTTTCCTTCACTTGCATTTAAAGCTTCTACTTTTTCCTTAGCTTCGTTGTATGCATCTTCGGTTTTTTCTGCTTCTGCTTTTTCTACAAGTTTTGTTGCTTCGTCAATAGCTGCTTTTTGCGTATCTTCGATTTCTCTTAGTTTTGCTCCTATCATGTAGCTACCTTGTGTTTGTGGTTCAATCCAAGCATTATTAAACATCTTTACAGAATCTATATCTGTTGTGTTATTGTCTATTCCAAAGGCAAGTTCTCCTGATAGTTTTGTAAATGCTATATAAAATTCTCCATCAACTTGGACGTTTGAAATTTTTAAGCTATTCCATCCTTCTTTTTCAAAGTTCAAATCTTTAGAATAAAGAATCTTTCCAGGTAGACCATCTATGTCATTTTTGTCATAGATTGAAATTCTGTAACTACTGTTTTGTAAATCTACATCTTTTTTAGTCTTTGTAATATAGTAAGTTATTTCTTCAACTTGTACATCTTTGTTGTTTGATATCTTGTTTGCAAAAGTTACATTCTTTTCGTCTTGTCCTGCAAGTTCTGATGCCTCTTTTTTTGTGTATCCAACATTTTTTTCCTCTTGGAAATTAATTTTTTCTAGCTTAATTTCAATTTCCTTGCTTTCTGAAATTGTAATCTCTTCTCTATAAGTTTTATATCCATCTGCACTTACAGCGATATTATATTTACCTGGAAGAATCTTATCCAAGCTTATATCTGACCCGTCTTTTTCTTTTAATACTTCTAGGTCATCTTGTTTATATATTTTTACATTTGCATTAACAGGATTTGAATCTTCATCTGAAACTTTCACATTTAATGTAGTTTCTTGTGCCTTATCAAGATAAATATCTTCTTTTAATTCAGAATTATTTGTAATAGTTACTGGGACTTCCTTACTTGCATATCCTTCTGATTCTGCTATTGCTGTATATGAACCCACAGGATGTTTGATTGAAAATTTACCTGTTCCTGCTTCTGATGTTACTGATACACCTGTTTCTTTTATTCTTATTTTCCCAACTAATGGTATAAGTCCATTGTTGCTAGAACTATTTTCAGAAGCCCTTGTCATATTTTGAAGTTTAAAAGGACTCTTGTTTTCAAATACATTTTCTGTTTGTAGGCTATTTTCTGTGTTCTTATTAAGATTTGTATTTATACTTATATCGTCAATGTACCAGCCACCACATTGTTCAGGGCTAGATGCTCCCATATCATCACCAGTATCAAGTAAAAATTTTATTTTGATTTTATCTGTTAAATATTCCTTAGGAATTTCTACACCATCAGTAAACCAAGTGTGTCTATTGCCTTTCTTATCCAACATTTCTTCATTAAGTGTGTATATCTTTTCCCAGCTATTTCCATCATCTTTAGAAATATATATTTCTCCTAAATCCTGGTTATAAGTATCGTAATCATCAGAGTATCTTTTACCAGAAGATCCAAACCAATTTTGGTAATAAATTTTTGCATCACTTAGAGTTGATAAATTCATTGTAGGTGAAATCAAACTATATTTTGACTTAGGTAACCTATGGTCATCCATATTAGTAGCCCACATATTCATACCAGGGTTTTTCCCTAAAGATTGACTTTCTGTCGGCTTCTTAAAGTTAGCATTATATTTATCTCCATACTCTAGCTTGCCAAAATCCCAAGCTAATTCTCCTGAACCACTAACACTGGTCCATCCTTGTTTTCCGTTTTCAAAATTATAGCTTAAAAATTCTTTCCCTTTAGTAAATGTTATTGATTCAATTTTAGAAGGTTCACTTGAATTTTTTCCTATTTTTGATACTGCATAATAATAGTAACTACCCTTTTGAGGAAGTGGTGTATCAGATAAGGTTATTGTCCATTTCCCAAAACCTCCATTGATATCTCCTTTTTTAACTGTCTTTACACATTCAAAAGGTCCTTCTAGCTTGTCTGACCTATATAGTTCATAAGCTGTTATCTTATCATTTTTAACTGGAGAAAAGCTAAACTTGTAGCTACCATTTTTTTGGCTTCTTAAACTTAAATATTGACTTGGTTTTTCAGGTATTTCTTTTACTGCCTCTTCAATTTTTATATCGTCTATATACCAGCCTTGTCCTTTAGTCTTCCATCCTCCATTTGCCCTAAGTCCAAACATTAAGCAAATTTTCTTACCCTTATATTCTGAAAGATCTATAAACTCATCGACCCATTTACCCTTTGATGAATTTTTATAAGTTCTTTTTAATTTCCAATCTAAGTTATCAGCACTACTGTTAGCATCAACTTCTGCAATCCAAACTTCGGCTTGGTCAAAGGAAGCATATTCTGAATTTCCAAGATCGTACCAATGTCTAAAACTAAGAACTGCATCTTTATCTGTTTTGCTAAGATCAATTGGTGGCATTACTGCTATTGTATCCTTTTTCAAATTATCTGAATATGGACCAGTTCCTATAAGTTTCTTGTCTGGCTCGTCTGATTTTATGTTTCCCCATTTCCAAAGACTTGATTCTCCTCCAAATTCAAACCCAGAAATATCTGTTTCAAAATCTTGAACATATCCTATATTCACACCATCTTTTACAACGAAACTGTATTCTTCCGTTCTAGTTACTGAGCCATTTATATCTGAACATTCAATATAATAACTGCCTGATGAAATTCCATTAAAAGTTGAAACAGGTATATCGACATTATAGTATCCATCAAGTCTAGTTCCTCGTTTTAGTTTCATTTCATATTCTTTAAAACCTTCTCCACAATTTAAGAATAGCTTTACAGAGTCTATACCAGTATTATCTTTTACATTCGCATCAAAGCTAGTTTTATATATGGTATAAACTGCGCTAATAGCCTTATGGTCTAGGCTAGGTTTTTCATGGTCTTCTCCTCTTGCTAGAAGTCTTCCAGAAAAATTTCCCATCTTATCTTTATTTACTTCTTTGCCTTTAGTCTGACCCATTGAAAGTTCAACTGCATTATAGGCATCTACTTTTCCATAGCCATAGCCATGGTTTGGACTTTCAACATAGTAATCATCTTTTAAAGGACTTGCTGTTTCGTTTAAAATTTTTTCAATTTGCTCCACACTCAAATCTTTGTTAGCTTGTAGCATTAGAGCAACAACTCCTGAAACATGGGGACTTGCCATAGATGTGCCTGTATATAATTCATACCTATTGCCTGGAACAGATGATAAGATATTTACACCAGGTGCCACAATATCAGGTTTCCATTTATTTGTATAATCAGATTTTCCTCTTAGCGAGAATTTAGCTACCTTTTCATCTTTTCTAATGGCACCAACTGCATACGCCTCTGGATATGAACCTGGTGTTCCAATTGAATTATCTCCACCATTATTGGTTTCACTAACATTACCTGCTGAAAATACAGGAAATATCCCTGCTTCTCTCCATTTTTTTACCATATCTTGATAAAAACCATCACTAGAATTGCCTCCCCAAGAGTTATTTACAATTCTTGGTGCAAGTTCAGGATGTTTATTTCCCTTTGCATCAGTAGGTGCAAGAATCCATTCACCTGCTGCAAGTAATTTTGTATTATCAGTGTCTCCATTTTTATCAAAAACCTTTACTGCTATCCATTTTGTCTTTGGAGCAACTCCCAAAAGACTTCCTTCTTTTGAACCTAAAATTGTTCCACACACATGTGTCCCATGCCCTCTGTCATCAAATGGTTTTTCTTCAGCCCCATTTTTTCCATCAATTGTGTTATACCAAGAAGAGGCGGAAAGATTTGAATCATTTCCCCTATAGTTTTTGGAAATAGCAGGATGGGAAGAATCTACTCCTGAATCAATTATTGCAACAACAACCTCATTGCTAGAGTCCTTTGTAAGCTCTTGAGCTTTATCTGCTCCAATTGCCTTTAAGTTCCATGGCACATGCTTAGATGCGTTATCTAAGCTTGCCTCCCTTGCTTCTGGAAAATTTTTTTCGGGTCTTTCTATTTTTATTTTTTTATTCTCTATAATTTCTTCTACATCTGGCCTTTTGGCTAGTTCTATAACTATAGATTTTTTAGCAACTATGTTTACACAATTTACTATAAAAAAAGATTTGTATGACTTAACTGAACCTTCTTTTTTATTTTTGTCTAAAAATTTCAAAATTGACTTTTGACTATTTTCAGCTAGTGATACTGACTCATCTACAATCTCTTTTCTTATTTGTTTTTGCAATTGATCTTTATTTATATTTGGATTTGATTTTTTTACTTCTGTCTTAATCTTTTCAGAATCTATCTCCTTTTTTAGTTTGACAATTACATCAACAAATTCATCATCCTTTACATTTATTATCTCTTTACTAATTTTTTCTTCGTAAGTTTTAGTGCTTGTAGCAGCATAAACCTCAATGAAATTACTAAAAATAATAGTAAATAATAAAGTAAAGGCTATATATCTTTTAAAATTTTTCATAAAAGCCTCCTTATTTTTATTAATTTTTTAAATCCTATAACTATTCCGCCGCGATCTGAAAAATTATAATGTCTTTAAAGTTTGTAGTATTGTTACTTTTTCCTTAAATTCATTTGCTTTTCTTCCTATTATATTCGATATCCATGTCTTCTATATCATTTTAGCTTACTGATAAACGACATCTACTTTAAGGACCATCTTATGGTTGTCTATTACCTGGATGCTTTCCCCATCTATGGTGGGGACTTTGTTTTTTTTTCTTTCATTCATTCTTCCTCCTTTATATTTAAGGTATAGTGACTCCTTTTATAATTATCAGAGATCTATGTGAAATTTTTCTAACTGATATATACAAGGTTGTCACTGATAACAATTCTCATTTATATATGATAGCATATTGGTCCTTCTTGTAAAGCCTTTTTTGGGGGATACAGGTAATATCTTATAAATTATTTATATTTTGAAAGGTTGATTTTCTAATTTTACTTGTCGCCATTTTTTAGCTTTTTGAAAATTTTTAGATCACAGGGGCTTTTATATATTTTCATGCTTTTGCTAATATAAGTATAAAAAGTTTTTGGATGTTTAAGTTTTATTGGAACTTTTCTCCTGCTATTTTAGGTAAATTTATTTGACTCATTTTTTGAAATGATAGGTTGTAAAATTCAATGCGACAAAAATAAAAAAAGACGAGGAAAACATTTAGAAATCCTCGTCTTTTCTCTTATACTGTTTTATAAAAATTTAAAAACAAGTACAAATAATATTATTTAACATTAATAGTTACTGTTCTTTCCACTGCATTCCATTCAATATCTTGAGCTATTCCGTCAGTAGTGTTTCCATTTGTCATATTGAATACCCTTGAAATATTAGTAATAGGAAGTAGTATTCTATTATTAATATTAAGAGGTTTAGAATCCATAACTATAGTTTCACCATTTGATAAAACAATTTTATTTCCATCAATTTGAATTTTTGCAACAATTCCATCTTTTGTAAAGGTTGCAGTTCTTGTTGCCTTATCCCATTCAACTTTAGCCCCAATTGATTCAGCAACGAATCTCATAGGAAGCATTGTTCTGCTGTTTTGAATAATTGGAGCAACATCAAGAGTAAGTCTTGTAGATTGTCCGTTAACAATTCTTTGGTAAATTCTACTGTCAATCTTTAGAACATATTGAATTGATTCAGAAATAGTTTTTGTAACCTTATTCTTAATATTATTATTTGTAGTTACACCTGTACTTAGGTTTTGATAATCCCAATAATATCTTGGTCTATAATTTGGATAAATCCAATCATAACTAGGATTTGGGCTTGGAGCTGGACTTTCACTTTCCTTTGTGCCTACTTCTATTATTTTAGGAGTAGCCTCTTTGGTTACTTTTTCAGATTTTATAGTCTTAGAAAGCACTTCGTCTCCACGAGTTTTAACAGTGTAAGTTATTTCTTTTTCACCGTCTATACCTTCTTGAATTAATCTTTCTTGTCCTTTTTCAAGAGTTGGGTTATTTTTCCTTTTAGTTTCAAAAGGAATCTTTACTTTTTCTGTAACATCCTTTTCCTCTACGTCTACAGTAACCTCTTTAGTTCCAATTGTTATCTTTTCATTTTGAGCCGGTGTTACATCAACTTTTGGTTGACCATTAGGAATATAACTTTCACCTTCAAGCTTATATTTTTGACTAGTAACTTTTTTGCCGTCTACGCCCTTTTGAGTAACTTCTTTAGTTCCAACATCTTTTGTGTCGTCTTTTGTTATTTTAGTTTCAAAAGGTATAGTTTCTGTTTTTGTAAGAGTAAATTCTTTAGGAAGACTATCAGGCAAAGCTTGTGTAGGTTTCTTTTTAATTACAAGGTCTTGTGCTGGAGAAATTATTTCTTCTCTAACTTGTTCGCCCTTTTGACCATTATTATTTTTATAGGTTACTTTTTTCTTTCCAAGAAATCCACCAGAAACTTCTGGATTTTCACCTTCAAAGTTATCGTCATTTATGACTTGAATTTTGAAAGGAATGTCTTCTTCAACTGTGATAAACTTTTCTTCTGCCTCTGCTAGCTTAGTACCAACCTTAATAACTTTATCTTTTGCTGCAGTTTTAACTTCTCTAGATAGCTCTTCCCTAGCAGTTTCTGTTGTACCCTTATATGTTACCTTATACTTAACTTCTGCACTTCCATTTACACCTTCTTGTTCAGTTTTTTCTTCTCCAAGAGGAAGTGTATCGTCTGATTTTTTAATAACTTTAAAAGGTATTGTTTCAGTAACTGTTTCTTCTTTTGTTGAGATTCTATCTTCAGGCTTAATATAAGTTACATTTAATGGATCTGTTTCTGTAGATATTTTTCCATCAAAAGTAATTTTTATCTTATCCTTTTGATTTTCAATAGGAGTTCCATTTTCCATTGATGTAGTAAGTTTATTATTTGCAAATTCATTGAAAGGAACTTCTTTTGTAGCTTCATTTTCATCTTTTAGGACTACAACAAGTTTAGATAAGTCTAATTTATCTCCAGAAGAATAATCTAGCTTTGGTTGTGTTTTAACAGAAATAGATTTAACCTTAGAAGAACTAAATTCTACTACAGAAATTTCTAGTTCAGCAGGAGTGTTATTTCCAGCTAAAGTAAGAGATAACTTTTTGCCATTATCTTCTTTAGTTAAAGCCTTATCTAAATCACTTCCTGCAAACGCAGGTGTGATTTTGTTTTTTTCAAAATCTGAATAAGAAACTTCCCTAGTATTTCCATTTTCATCTGTAAGGACTGCTTTTAAGTTATCAAGATCAAGCTTTTGACCTACAATATAATTAGTTTTTGTACCTTTTGCAAAAGCGATTGAAGTAACTTTTTCAGGATCAAATTTAGAAGTAGTAACTTTTAAATTCTCTGTTTCAGCAAATATACTATCCTTAGATTTAAGACTTACTTTTACAGGTTTATCGTTATCTTCTTTAGTTAAAACTTTTCCGTTTGTAGGGCTTGTAGTTAAACCATAATGGTCAAAATCTTTAAATTCAACAGTTCTAGCTTTACCTTCTGAATCTGTTAATGTGACACTTAGAGCTGACAAATCTAATGTCTTTGCCTTTTCATCATCGCCATCATACTTGTAATCAAGCTTTGGTTGACTTGCTATCTTTATAGATGCAATAGAATTTTTCTTAAATCCGTCATCCTTTACTTTAAAGGTTTCTCTAGAATATGCGAAATTGTCTCCCAATTTAACTTTTATTGACTTACCGTCAAGAGTTTCAACAGGGTCTCCTTGCTTTGGTTCAGTAGTAATTCCTTGGGCGTTAAGATTTTCGTAAGGGATATATTTAATCTTGTCGCCATTTTTTACACCAACAACAAGTCCAGTTAAATCTACTGTCTTTTCTCCTTCTTTAGAAGTGTCGTAATCCTTTTTAGGGAATGTGGAAACAAAAAGTGTTAAATCTTTATTCCTACGAGAAAAACTATAAACTTCTACAATATTATAGTCTTGTTTTATTTGAGTATTAAAGTCAAACTCTTTGCTTTTGTCATAAGTTGGTGGAATCCATCTACCAGTACTATCGTCCCAATGACCAAGTTTTGTGATTTCATAATACTTAGTGTAATCACTATTACTTCTACTTTTTATTGTATCTCCATGTTTTACAAGTTCTAAATCAGACCAATCACTAAATTCTTGGTAAAATTTAACTTGATGGTCTTTTGACCAAATTTCTCTAAAAACTTTTGGTCCATCTATAGGCCAATTACTTGATTGGTTGAAGTCAAGCAAGTGGCCCTTTTCTTCTTTTCCATTAACAATGGAATATTCTTGCCAGCCTATAAATCTAGATCCGTCACCTGGGCTAGATGATTTGGCTTGAGCTGCTGTTATTTTTAAGTCGCCATATAGAGATTGAGCAGGAAGGGTTTTTGTAATCTCTTGATTATTAATTTTAATAAACTTATGTGTAAAGTCTTTTTTTTCATATTGAGCATTGAAGATAGTATCCTTTGTAAAGGTTCCCTTAAGGCTATGATCAAAGGAATCTTCTTTTGAAGGCTTATCATAGCCCTTATCAATCCAGCCCCTGTCAATATAAGCAAAATGAACAGCATAACTTAAATCCACTTCTTTAAATGTTGGAACATAGAACTTTCTTTCTGTTTCAAGGCCTGAGTCCTTGTACTTATTAAACTTTCCATGTTCACCTGAATTAAATGTGACAGTGACATAGCCATTAGGTTTTTTTTCAATTTCTTCTACGGGGTAGTAATTTTTCCCCCAACCACTGACACCTACATAAACTTTTGTATTATTTGTAGGATTTATTCCATTTACTTCCTTACCGTCAATGTAGTAATTTAGCTCATGACCTTCGTTTTTAAACCTATAGTACTTTCCACCATCTACACTGACACTTTCTTTACCATCGATACCTTCGATACCGTAATCTCTATTGCCCACATCTTTTGATGCTATAAAAGTGATTTTATATTTTTGCGTTCCTGTTTCAGCAAAAATACTTGTAGGGATCACTCCTAAGATCATTATTAATGCGAGAAATAAAGATAAATATTTTTTCTTCATTTTTACCTCCTTTTATTTATAACTTGGTACCAATTAATCCCTTACATGTACCTAAGTCAATTCTATATATATATATATAGTCAAGCCATTCTTAGATACTTTAATAAAAACAATCATTTTCAAAATATAAATAAATTCAAATAAAAACGAGCAAGCCTTTGTAAACATCAAAAAAGGAAGTCACGTGACTTCCTTTTTTGATATTTATCATTCGTATCCTTCTTTAAGTCTTAAAGCAGACTTATCTAGCATCTTCTTTAGGGAGTAGAGGGCAATGACAAATACCACTAGCTCTGACACGCCTGCTCCAAAGAAGAGAAATCTCACTCCAAAGAGGTGGACCATTAAATAAATGGAGATGAATAGGGATACTGAGCCCCTCAAAATATTTATGATAATGGAATACTGAGGCTCCCCAATGGCTGATGACAAGGATGCAATAAACAAGTTGTGACCTGCTAATAAAAACATAAGGGCGTAAATCCTCATTGGTCTAATGGAAGATGAGATCATACTCTTGTTTTCCAAGAACATATTGAACTGAGTTTCTGCTCCAAAGTAGGCGATGGCATACATAATCACAGAAATTATAAAGACAAAGATAAAACTCATCCTTATAATCTTTATGGACTTGTCCCTTTCCTCGGAACCGTGATAGTAGGAAAGTAGGGGCAGAGTCCCGTGGCAAACTCCCTGGAAGGTGGAGCTGGCAAAGAGTGACATGTAATTTATAACTGCGTAGGCAGAAAGATATTCTGGTGAAAGATACTTTATTATAAATAAGTTAAAGATAAAGACAAAGGTTGCTGTGTTTAGTTCAGATATAAACTCTCCAAAACCATAGACAACAGTCTTTTTTAAATAATGAAAGACTTCTTTAGCACTCATTTTAATTTTTACAAAGCGAAGGTAACCCTTGGCGGCCCTAAAGTGAATAAAAAATATGAGGCAAGACAAAAATTGTGCAATACCTGTAGCAAGGGCTGCTCCCCTTACTCCCATTTGAAATTTGTGGATTAAGATGTAGTCTAAGATTATATTTGTTACACAAGCAGAAACTGCACCAATAATTGCAGTCCTAGGAAAGCCGTCTACCTTTACCAAGACCTCAAAGGCATAGGCAATGATGTAGAAGGGCGAGAAGAATACAATTACAGACAAGTAGTCGTGAGATAGGTGGAATAGAGTTGAGTCTGCTCCCAAAAATCCTATTATTTGATTCATAAAAATTATTGCAAGAAGGGCAAGCAATACTGAAAAAGCCAGGATAAATAAAATTATAAAGGTAAAGACCTTGTTGGCCTCGTCCTTGTTTCCCTTACCTAGTTCTATTCCTATAATTGTTTGTGATCCAACGCCAGTTATAATTGCAATTGCAAACAAGAAGTTCACATAAGGAACAACTATTGTTACAGCCGATAGCTCTAGCTCGCCGGCAAAGTTTGCAACGAAGAATCCGTCAACGATTGTGTATATAGAAAAAACCCACATTGCAATAATGGATGGGATTACAAACTTAAAAAATTGTTTATTTAAACTCATAAAACACCTCTAATCTAGTAATTATATATTAATTAATTTTTTTAGGCAATAAGCTAGTCAATAACATATTCTATTACAATTTTTATAAGTCTTTGTTATAATGAGTTTAATAAAAAAAGGGAGGAAGATTATGAAACCAATTATAGGAATTTCTGTTAATTCACTTAGGGATATTTCTCAAAATGACGTTGGACAAATTGGGGTAGAAGGCCAAGACTGGCAGCTAATAGCAGCAGATTATATTAGGGCAGTTGAAAGAAATGGTGGAATTCCAATTTTAATTCCAAACATCGAAACTATTGAAGACATGAGGACAGTTCTAGACAAGATTGACGGACTTCTCTTATCAGGTGGTCACGACGTAAACCCAAGGACTTACAACGAGAGAAACTCTGGCAAGGCTGGTAAGTTCGACAACTTAAGAGACCACGAAGAAATCTTCATGACAGAATACGCCCTTGAAAAGGACATCCCTTTCTTGGGAATATGTAGGGGACTTCAAATCTTAAACGTGACACTTGGAGGATCTATCCACCAAGATTTGCCATCAGCAGGTTTCCCAGCCCACTCTATGAGCAACTCTTTAAGAAATGAACCATCCCACGAACTTAAAGTCCTAGAAGACACTCCACTTTTTGATATCTTTAAAAGAGAAGAAATCTGGACAAACTCCTACCACCATCAAGGAATAAATGAATTGGGGAAGGGATTAAAGAAAGCTGCTCTATCAGAAGAAGACCTAGTAGAAGCAGTTTACTTAGATGACAAAAAATTTGCCCTTGCAGTCCAATGGCATCCAGAAATGATGTACGACGACAAGGAAATGAATATGATTTTTGAAAAATTTATTGACGCTTGCAAGTAAGTTTATAAATTTTTGAGAAAATTAAGGGGTTGTTGCAAAAGACCCCTATAATAGAAAAAAGACGAGGAAACATAAAAATCCTCGTCTTTTTGTAATTAGAATATCCCTGGTTAGACCAGGGCTTCAATTTAGCTTTAGCGATGAAAAACTAATAAAAAAAGACCTCCATGTTGAAATAAATTGTGGTTTACCAGAACACAAAAATAACAGGAGGTTTTTTATTTGTTTAACATCTCTATATTATTTCTTTCGTTTAGTGTAAGATTTTTATAGCTCATAGTAACCTCCGTGTGTGTTTTTGTAGTTATTAACATTTTACACGAAGTTAGTATGAGTTTTTATTTTTTATTTGTGTCACATTTAATTTTATAACTTATCAAATGAAAAGATAGACTCGAATTAACGAGTCTCACCAATATTTGACATAGAGCCTTTTTATAAAAGTGATGGGATAATAAATTTTATTTTACATTAAATATATATAAAATTTACTTTTGAATGCAATAATTTTGCAGAAGGAGTGAAAGGATGAGTAAAAAAATAAAATATATTTGTAACGGGACGTTAGTTTTAATTTTAATTTTAATTTTTATTTTTTGGAAAGATGTAGACTTTGGAGATACAGTTATAGTTCAAAACGCAGTTTCTTATGAGAAGGGTAAGGTTATAAAAGTTTTAGATGAAGATACAGTTGAGAGTTATCCAAATTTAAAGACTGGATCCCAAAAAGTTTTGGTTGAAATGAAAAATAAAAGGTTTGATAAACCAATAACTATAGAAAATAATTTATTTTCGGAACATTCTGTGTACTTAAAGGAAGGTTCTAAGGTAATAGTTTATGTGGACGAACCAAAGGGGATTGAGCCATATTATACAATTTATAATTACGACAGATCTGTCTCAATAGCTATTATGTTAATTTTATTTTTAATAATGTTATATGCAATTGGAAAGTCAAAGGGAATAAAATCTGCGGCATCACTTTTTATAAGTTTATATTTAATGTTTTGTTTTATGATCCCTCTAATATATTTGGGACATTCGCCAGTATGGGTTACAATATTAACCTGTATCTTGGGAAGTATTTATTCGGTTGTAATACTTCAAGGTTACACATTAATTGGACTTGTAAACTTAATAAGTGTGTCAGTTGGATTTATATCTGCTGCAATATGTTTTTATATTTCATCTTATTTCACACACTTAAGTGGATATAATTTAGCTGATGTAGAAGGACTCTTACTTATAAATTCAAAAACAGGATTACAAATATATCCTCTTATGTTTGCAGGTGTTGCCATAGCAGCCTATGGAGCTTGTAAGGATGTTTCCGTTTCAATATCTTCTGCACTTCATGAGATATATGTAAAAAATCCTAAAATAACAAAAATAGAACTTTTTAAATCTGGGATGATAATAGGAAAGGATATTATAGGTACTATGGTCGATACTTTGGTATTTGCATTTTTGGGAAGCTCCATAGCTACAGTTTTAGTTTTAATATCCTATGGAGTTGATTTTAATCAATTAGTTAGTTCAGATTTTTTTGCTGTTGAACTTGTCAATTCGCTCATAGGTACAGCGGTAGTAATTATAATGGTTCCAGTTAGTGCTTATCTATCAGGAGTAATCTATAAAAAAGAAAAAATTAAATTAAAAAGAAGATAAATTTACAAAAACTTAAAAAAAACATTACAGATTATATTCTTTGACTTTACAATATTGTGAAATAATAATTCTAACTGAAGAGGAGGTATATAATGAAAAGGAGATTCAGTTTATTTTTAGCTATACTAATGTTAGTTTCAGTATTTTCACCATTAGGATTGGGATTTGAAGGTAATGAAATTAGATTTAGTACAAATGTAGTAGAAGCGGCAGAAGATGATGCTCAATCAAATGAAGGAACACCAAAAGAAGAAGTTAATGATGCATCAAATGAAGTGACACCTAAAGAAGTTAATGATGCATCAAGTGAAGCAACACCAAAAGAAGAAGATAATAATGCATCAGAGGAAGTGACACCAGATGTAGACAATGGAACATCTTCTACAGATGAAGAAGTTAAATTGACAAATGATATATTGACTATAGGAAAAGATGGCACAGAAAGAAACTTCACATGGTATGCAAATACAAAAGAAAAAGGAAAATTTGAGTTTGCAAAACTAAATGCAGAAAAAGATTTTAAAGATGCAAAAGTTCTTGATGCAACAGTTAAAGAAACAAATAAGGACGGTTTCTCAAGTAATCAAGTAACTTTAGATGGATTAGAACCAGACACTGAATATATGTATAGATTCTCTAATGGAGATGCAGTTTCTGAAGTTAAAACTTTTAAAACTGGTGGAACAGGAGATTTTAGTTTCTTCGCAGCAGGAGACCCTCAAATAGGATCAGGTGGACCTTTAAATGGTAAAGAAGGATGGGATAAAACACTAAATCTTTTACCAGAATTAGATTCTAGTGCATCATTCTTACTTTCACTTGGAGATCAAGTACAGGCTGGAAAGGACGAAGAAGAATATGATGCATATATTAATAGAGAAGGTTTCAATGGATTAACTCTTGCACCAATAATAGGAAATCATGATGATAGAGGAAATGCTCACGAAGAACACTTCAAAGTTTCAAATGTACAAAATGAAGGAAAATCAAATGCAGGAAGTAATTACTATTATGTTTACAACAACACATTATTTATCTGTTTAAATTCAAATAACAAAGATTATGGAGAACACAAAGTTACAATTGAAAAAGCAATTGCAGAAAATCCAAATGTAAAATGGAGAGTAGTAACATTTCACCATCCTCCATACACAGTAGCACGTCATGCATTAGATAAGTATATTACAGATATGAGATCAACACTTGTTCCAATATTAAAAGAAAATAAAATTGACCTTGTACTAAATGGACACGACCACGTTTATACAAGAACTCATGTAATGGATGGAACAAAACCAATAATTGAATGGGAAAATGGAGAAGAAGGAAAAGCACCGAATGAATATGTAAATCCAAAGGGAATTATATATGTTACAACAAACTCTGCATCAGGTTCTAAATTTTATGACATAATGCAAGATAAAAAGTTTGAATATTCAGCAGTAAAGAACCAAGAAAAAGTTCCAAATATTTCAAATGTAAAAGTTACAGATAATTCAATTGAAGTTACAACTTATAGAACTAGCGACAAATCTATTGTAGATAGTTTTAAAATTGTAAAAGAAGATCCAACACCAGTAAAGCCATCAGAAGTTAGAGTTACTTTTAAAGTTGATGAAAATAAAGGAAAATTCTTACCAAATGAAGATGGTGTAATTCTAAATACAAGAGTTCTTCCAATGAATTTTGATGCAACAAAATTAGAGAAAATGGCACCAGAAGTAGAAGGACTTGAAGGATATAAATTTAAAGGTTGGGACAAAGAGTTTGTAGGCGAATTAGACCAAGATTTAACAATAAATGCTATATTTGAAAAAGTAGAAAAAACTGAACCAGAAGAAGATAATTCAGTTGAACCAACTAAACCAACTCCTACTCAACCAGAAAAAGATGACACAAGAGAAGAACCAATAAGACTCTTCCCTAGACATCATGATCGAACAGAAACTCATCCTGTTTATGTATCAAAATCAAGTATATTCACAAAAGAAGATGCATTAAAAAAGGGAAAGGAAATTGCAAATAAAAATTTAGCAAAAAATTCTGGAAAAGCTACTGATATTGATGGACATTGGGCTAAAGATTCAATAAATTACGCACTTGAAAATAATTTAATTGACTTAATAGGAAATGAATTTAAACCAAATAAAAATGCTACAAGATATACTGTAGTAAAGGCATTGGGAAGATTCAAAAAAATTGATGTGGAAAAATATAAAGGCAAGTCTTTGAAAGATGTTGATGCAAATTCAGAAGAATCTGCTTATGTAAATTGGGCAATCGAAAATGGTATTATAGCAGGCTATGAAGATAATACTTTTGGAGGAGATAGAGAGATAACTCGTGAAGAAATTGCGAGAATACTAAATTTATTTGCTGAAAAATTTGATATAAAAGTAAAGAATCTAGAAGCTCCTAAATTTAAGGATCAAAATAAGATTTCTGACTGGGCATCAAAAGATATAAAAGAAGCAACAGAAAAGGGTCTATTAGTTGGACGTGATGATGGAACTTTTGGACCTAAAGATAATTTAACTAGGGCAGAAGTCGCTCAAATGATTGTAAACATGATTAAATAAAATCACAAGTTAAAGTAAATCTCAGTGTAAGAGCTGAGGTTTATTTTTATCCAATTCTTTATTAAAAAACAATAAAAATTCATTGAAAATCATTAAATGAAATTTTATTTTTAAATTTTCAAATATAATGACTAAAATGTATATGGAAATTTTATCGCCATTATATTTGATGAAGAAAAAATGAAATTTTATTTTTAAAATGGGATACGTGATTTTAATAAAAGGTGTTGTTGCAAAAGACCCCTATAAAGACCCCTATATAGAAAAAAGACGAGGAAACATAAAAATCCTCGTCTTTTTTTGATACAATGTATTTATGAAAACCGTTAAAAATACATCATCATTAACTAAATAACTATACACTAGTTAATGATACAATTCAACTAAGATTAAACTTTAATACAGAATTATATATCCAATCTGAGCGTCTATTATTCCCTGGCTATCATTTGCAAAATATTTTGGATAATATCCTCCATCTTGATAAACTGTAAACACAGATAGTCCTGCGTTCTGAATATTATTAATTTCTTCTAATGTCAAAACCTTTGATTTTGATTCCCCAACATTTGCTTTTTCTTGTAGATTCTTAGGAGTAGGAAAGGTCCTTCCGATGACCTCTGTGTGCCCGAATGTGTATTACTCCTCCTCCTAATAATAAAAATACATATTATTGAATAAAAAATCCTAGATTTTTATTAATTTTTTTAAATTATTTTATTCGAAATAATCAACTGTCCACTTTACTGCTATTCCTGTTTTTTCGTGGTAGAGGATTCCGTCACAGTGAGGCCAGTTTTCTTTTCCCATTTTCTCCTTTGCTTCTTCATAGTCTTTTTTCTTGGCTATTTCTATTGTCCCTGGTATATGGCTTGGTCCCTTATCAATGTAGACCACATCTTCTTCGTAGCCAGGAACTTCTTCTAGCTTGTGGCTGAAGTCCTTTAGGCCTTTTTCCTGAGCCATGTAAAACAATTCTTCCATCAATTTATCGTAGTGGTCTTTCCTCCTATCAGAAAACATCAATTCGCCATAGATATCCTCGTCATTCCTAGCCATTTTTTTAATAGAAGGTCCATAGCCTGCTCCATCCATAGCTTCAATCTTTTCATCAAAGACAAAATTTTTATCATTATCTAAGACATATCTGATTTCAATTGGGGTAGTGTAGCCAGATACTTCATTAAAAATTCCATTATTGTAGGAATAATTTGCATTATTTACAGATGCAAGAAAAATTAACTTGCCATCTTCAAAGAAGTCTTTAACTAATTGAGTGCAATAAATTTGGTAGTCGCCAGGATTCTTCATAGTTTCAATATTTTGAACTTGATTTGAAAGTAAAAGTTCTAGAGCCCTGTTCCTTAAATTTTCTTTTGACTCAAGAATTTTAGATTGGTCGTCTGTAAACTCTTCGTTGTGAAAAATATTATCTTGACTCTCTCTTGCTAGCTTAACTTCTCTGGATTCGGAAGAAACTATTACATCGCCCAAGTTATCCTCGATCTTATCTATTGTCTTATCAGATAAACTTGTGTCCTTAAAAATTTTTTCGTAGTCACTGTCACTTAAGCTGCCAATAATTTCTGATTTAGGAAATTTTCCATCAGACTCTCCAAGATTTTCTCTGGCAATAAAAAGTTTTGCCTTACTTTCTTCTTTTGAAGTTTTTTCTTCTTCCACCTTATTTTTTTCTCCAATATTCTTATCTTCACTAGAATTTTTATTTCCTCCACAAGATGTCAAAAACAAAATTCCAATCAAGGCAAGAATAATAATTTTGAATTTTTTCATGTCGTCCTCCTTTAATTTAATATTATAATAAAGTTTAATTAAAGACAACAGAAAATAGGGCATTAGAGCCTTAAATTATGGTATAATAATTGTAATTTTATTTAAGGGGGAAATTATGAGAGCCGTTATAACCGTAGTAGGTAGTGACAAAATTGGTATTGTATATGAAGTAGTAAAAAAGATGGTGGAATTTGACCTAAACATTGTTGATATAACACAAACAATTTTAGATGATTATTTCACAATGATTGTTATTGTTGATTTAACTAAGATGAACGTTGAGTTCCAAGAAATTGTAGACGCTTATGAAAAACTTGGAGAAGAGCTTGGCCTTTCTATAAGAGTTCAACACCAAGGTATCTTCGACAAGATGCACCAAATTTAAGGAGCAGACATGGATAGACAAAGAATTTTAGAAACTGTAAGAATGCTGGACCAAGAGAACCTAGACATTAGAACAGTTACTCTTGGAATATCACTTCTAGATTGTATAGACAAGGACGGGGATGCTGCCCGCAAGAAGATCTACGACAAGATCACAAAGTATGGCAAGCACCTAGTTGAATATGCCGACGAGATTGGCCACAAATATGGGGTAGAAATTGTAAACAAGAGGGTTTCAGTTACTCCAATTGCCCTAATCGCTGGTGCAACTGATGAGAAGGACTACATAGAATTTGCAAGGACTCTTGATGCTGCTGCAAAGGAAATTGGTGTAGACTTCATTGGCGGTTATTCTGCCCTTGTTCATGGAGAAATGACTCCTGCTGATGAAATTTTAATAAATTCCATTCCAGGAGCTCTTGCTGAAACAGAAAAAGTTTGCTCTTCTGTAAATGTTGGTACAACAAAAAATGGACTCAACATGGATGCAGTTAAGTTAATGGGAGAAAAAATTGTAGAAACTGCAGAATTAACTAAGGAGGCAGACTCCATTGGCTGTGCAAAGCTTGTTGTATTTGCCAACGCAGTAGAAGACAATCCCTTTATGGCAGGGGCCTTCCACGGTGTTGGAATGGGCGACGTAGTTCTTCATGTTGGAGTTTCTGGCCCAGGAGTTGTAAAGTACGCCCTAGAAAAAGTTAGGGGAGAAAGCTTCCACGTAGTTTCAGAAACTATTAAGAAGACTGCCTTTAAAATAACAAGACTTGGAGAATTAATTGGCACTGAAGTTGCCAAAAAAATTGGAGTTCCCTTTGGAACAATTGACTTGTCCCTTGCACCAACTCCAGCAATTGGCGATTCTGTTGCAAGAATCCTAGAAGAAATTGGAGTTGAATTTGCCGGTGGTCACGGAACTACTGCAGCCCTTGCCATGTTAAATGACGCAGTTAAAAAGGGTGGCATTATGGCATCTGACCATGTTGGAGGCCTATCTGGTGCCTTTATACCAGTTAGTGAAGACGAGGGAATGATTGAAGCTGCAAGAAATGGTCACATTGGTCTTGATAAGCTTGAAGCCATGACTTGCGTATGCTCCGTTGGTCTCGACATGATTGCAATTCCAGGAGACACAAAGGCAACAACTATTGCTGCAATTATTGCTGACGAAGCCATGATTGGAATTATAAATCAAAAGACTACTGCTGCTAGACTTGTTCCTGTAATTGGAAAGGGTATTGGCGACGAGGCAGTTTTTGGTGGCCTATTAGGGTCTGCTCCTATTGTTCCAGTTCATCCAGGAAGTGCTGATAGGTTTGCAAACCGTGGTGGCTATATACCAGCACCTGTTCACAGCTTTAAAAATTAAAAAATTAAAATAAAGAAAGAGGTGTGCTATGAATAATAATTCAAAGGACATTGAAAAATTAACCACAGAGAACACTCAGTTTAATAGAGAAATTGGAGTCTTTGGTGGAGTAAGTATTATTGGCGGGATCATGATAGGGTCAGGTATATTTTACCTAGGTTCCTATGTTCTACAAAGGACTAATATGAACTCTGGCCTTGCCCTTATTTGTTGGATTATCGGTGGACTTATTACCTTATTTGGTGGCCTCTGCTATGCAGAACTTGGTACTGCCATGCCAAAGGCTGGTGGAAGAATTGTCTACCTAAACGAAGCCTACCACCCAATAGTTGGATTTATATCTGGTTTTACTGATTGGATAGTTGGTGGACCAGGTTCCGTTGCCGCAGTTGCCATTGCCCTTATGTCAGTTTTCAAAAGTTTCTTTGAAATTTCTGATTTTGGAATTAAGATGGCAGCCATAACTTTGATAATTGTCTTAACTATCTACAATATGTTTGGAGTTAAGGCTTCATCAATATTACAAAACCTATCCATGGTGGCAAAACTTGTTCCTATTGGTATTGTAATGATCGCAGCCCTCTTTGTGGGTAAGGTTAGCCCAGACTTGAGCCTTACAACAGCCCTTGAACACTCAAGGACAAGTGACACAAATATCTTTGGCATGATTGCCATAGCAGTTGTTGCCACTCTTTGGGCCTACGAAGGATGGACTAACTTAAACACAGTTGCAGAAGAAATTAAGGATCCTCACAAGAACCTGCCTCTAGCCCTTATAATTGCTATTGGTGGAATTACAGTTCTTTATACTTTATTTAACTTTGCTATTATGAAGGTTATCCCTCATGAAGAAATTGTTGCAATGATAGATGGTGGAGACCTATACCTTGGAACAGAAGTTGCCAAGAGGGTATTTGGAAATGCAGGACTTATTATAGTAAGTGTGGGTATGATCCTTGCTATGTTTGGTACTCTTAATGGACTTATACTTGCCCAACCAAGGATGTATTATGCCATGGCAGTTGAAGGTCACTTCTTCAAGTCCTTTGCCAAACTTCATCCAAAGTATAAGGTTCCAACAGCACCAATGATTGTACAATGCGTATTCGCTTGCCTACTTGTACTTTCATCAAACCTTGACCAACTTACAAACATGGTTGTAATAACAGGAATGATTTTCTCAGTTCTTACAATTTTATGTGTGCCAATATTAAGAAAGAAATATCCTAAGATTGAAAGACCTTACAAGGTTTGGTTCTACCCAGTATCTGTAGTTATTACAGCCCTAATCTTTGCAGGACTTGTTGTACAAGGTGCAATTGAAGACCCAATAACAGGACTTACTGGACTAATAGTGCCAATCCTTGGTGCAATCACTTATATGATTTTTGATGCAAAACTTAAAAAAGAGAAAAACGAGGGATAAGATGAAAAAATTATTTTACAATGGAAAAGTTTATGTCAATAGAGATGAATTTCAAGAGGCAATCTACCTTGAAGGGGAATTTATAAAAGAAGTTGGAAAAACAGAAGACCTTGTAAAAAAATATGATCAAGAAGATGTAGAGAAAGTTGACCTTGAAGGAAGAACAGTTATACCTGGTCTTAACGATTCCCACCTTCACTTTATGCAATTTGGCGAAAGCATGAACCAAGTTGACATCGAAGGAGTTGAATCCATTCAAGAAATGATTGATAGATGCAAGATCTTCATGGAAAAAAATCCCAAGAGATGCGAAAAGGGAATCCACGCTATTGGCTGGAACCAAGACTTCTTCAAGGGAGACAAGAGGATACCAAATCGATTTGACTTAGATAAAATTTCTACAGAAATCCCCATAGTTCTTGAGAGAGTTTGCGGTCACATAGTTTCATCAAACACAAAGGTTATAGAAATTCTTGGGCTTACAAAGGACAGCCCACAATATCCTGACGGCGAATTTTTGATTGGCGATGATGGCTACCCATCTGGAGTTTACACAGCCAATGCCTGCAACTTTGCCAAGGACGTAATACCTGACTTCACCCTTGAAGAAAGACGTGAAATGCTAATAGAAACTATGGACTACGCAGTATCTTGTGGACTTACATCAGTTCAATCCAATGATGTAGGAACAACTTTTATGAATGGACCTGTGGCCTTTGACCTCTTAAAGAACATTTATAAAGAAAATAAAAAAATTAGATACAGACACCAAGTTTGCTTTAACGACTTTGGAGAATTTGAAAATTATTTGACTGACGGAGAATACTCTAAGAAGGACAAGGAATATGATACAAATTACTTAAAGCTTGGACCTTTAAAACTCTTTAAGGACGGTTCACTTGGTGCAAGGACTGCCCTAATGCGTGATGGCTACAATGACGACAAAGACAACCACGGACTACCTTGGATCAAGGACGAAGAGATGAGAAAGTATGTAAATCTTGCATTAGAGAATAATCTTCAAGTTATAACTCACGTTATTGGGGACAAGGCCATTGAAGACACGATAAAGTGTTATGAAGATGCTTTTGTTGATGGAGAAAATAAACTCCGTCACACTCTTGTTCACTGCCAAATCACTGACAGAGAATTAGTTGAAAGGATAGCAAGAGATGACATCTGCGTAATGGCACAGCCAATCTTCTTGGACTACGACATGCAAGTTGTGGAAGACAGGTGTGGCAAAGAACTTGCCTCCACATCCTATGCCTTCAAGAGCCTAAAGGACCTTGGAGCCCACGTAGCCTATGGAACTGATGCACCAGTAGAAAATCTAAATCCTTTCCCAAATATTTACATGGCTGTAACTCGTAAGGACAAGAAGGGAAATCCTGAAGGAGGATTTTATCCTAAGGAATGTGTGGACATCTACGAGGCCATTGATGCCTACACAGTGGAATCTGCCTATGTAGAATTCCAAGAAGACATCAAGGGAAGGATCAAAAAAGATTTCTTGGCTGACTTTGTAGTCTTAGACGAGGACATCTTTACAATTGACCCAATGGAAATAAAAGACATTAAGCCAAGGATGACAATTGTTGGTGGAAATGTAGTTTACAAAAGATGAGGAAATATGACTTTAGAAATTAAGGGAATAGAAAACTTGGACAATAAAGAAAGACTTGACTACATGGTGGACTTTGGCAAGGCTACAATAAAAACCGAAGACGACATGATAGCCATGATGGCAAATATTACTTCTATAATTTTTAATGTAGTGGAAAATCTAAACTGGGCAGGCTTTTATCTTGTGAAGGAAGGTGAATTGGTCTTGGGACCCTTCCAAGGTCTTCCTGCTTGCACAAGACTTGCTGGAGAAGGAGTTTGCGTGGCAGCTTGGAAGGACAAAAAAGTCATGAGGGTAGAAAATGTTCATGACTTTCCAGGACACGTTGCCTGTGACTCGGCATCTAATTCAGAATTAGTCTTGCCAATTCTTTTGAGAGATGAGGTTATAGGAGTCTTGGACTTAGACTCACCAAGCCTAGGCAGATTTACAAGTCTTGAAGAAGAAAAATTTAGAGAACTTGTGAAGGCCATGGAAGAAGAATTATCTAAATAAATTTGAGGAGGTTAAGCCTCCTCTTTTATTTTGTCCAAAAACTTATAAAATTATTTTAGATCTTGAGATAAAATATTTTTAAAGGCAAAATTTAAAAAGCTAAAAAATTGCAGTTATTACTTATGAAGATATTACCACAAAAAATTAGAATGGAGTTAGAAATGAAATACTTAACAATATCAGACATTATTATATTTGTAGGAATTTATATTTTTGCAAGTTTTATCCTGGAGAAAGATAAAAATAAGAAGAAAAAATACTTGGGAATCATCCTGACAGTCTTGGGATGCATCTTAAAATTTTTGAATTATTAAGCTTAAAAAGAAAAACAAAATCACATATCTTTAAATATTTATAAAGAGATTAAATAAGGGACTGACAATTTCTAACTTATTTCTTATTCTACTTACATAAAAAACTAGGTCCTAAGACCTAGTCATAAATTTAAATTTATTTATCTTCTGATACTATTTTATAAATGGCGTCAGAAGATTTTCTTTTTTTCTCGCGAATTGTGTCGTCTTTTGCATAGCCAATTGCTATTACAAGTCTAATTCTCGACTTAGTTCCAAGGTACTTTTGGAGTTTCTCTTCGTCGAACCAACCCATTATGCAAGTGGAGAGTCCAAGGCTTGTGGCTTGTGCTGTAAAGTAGGCTGCTGAGATTCCTATGTCAATGGACTTGTAGTCTTGATTCTTTACAGAGGAACCAAGTTTGGCAGATAGATTGTAATTTTCTTCTGTAATCACTGCAAAGGCATTGACGTCCTTGGCGAAGGAATTCATCTTGCCTAGTTGCAAGAGGTCTCTAACATTTTTGGCTTCGTCACCCTTTACAATATAATAAAAATAAGGTTGGGCATTACAAGCAGAAGGTGAAAGCTTCATGGCTTCAAGGCAGGCATCAAGCTTTTCAGCCTCAACTTCTCTGTCAGGGTCATAGGACCTGCAGGACTGTCTTACTTTTGCTAAGTCTATAAATTCTTTAAATTCCATTATTTCCTCCTAAAAATTCATCTAAGTCCCCATCAAAGAAGAAAAATTCGTCATCACGCATAAGGCAAGGGACACCAACCCTATTTTCTTCTACAATTTCATCAAAGGCATCTGAGAAGTCTCTTTCCTTTAAAAATTTCTTGAGACTTGCCATTGAAGAAGTTATGTCTACAATCTCACATTTAATATCCTTCTTTTTAATCTCTTCTATTGCCGGCGGACAATCTGGGCAAAGGCTTGAAACAAAAAGTGTTAACATATTTATTCCCTCCAAAAATTTATCTAGTGAATTATAAAAATCCTGGTCCAGTGATTTTTTTCTCTTAGGTATATTAGAAAAAATATTTCGATCTCTCATCTTCTTGTTGAAGTGGCGGCTGGCAAGCAGGACCATAATGTTGTCATCGTTTACAAAGTCACCTTGAAAGTCTAGGACCCTGGCTCCCTTGGATAGACCAAGAGAAGCAAGTCCCCTGTCGTTAGTTATGACAAGATCACCCTTCCTTGCTTGGTTGGCTATATAAATATCGGCAGCTTCCTTTGTGACGTCAACATCAACCACTTGACCATAGGAAGGTGTGAAATCTTGGCTATAATTTTTCACAGTGACAAGCCTTGCTCCATATTTCTTTGAAAGATCTTCAACTATTTTTCTAACTGGCGAACCGTCTGCATCTAATAATATTTTCATACTTATACTTTACCCAATAAGAATTTAATTTAGCATATTAATAAAAGTATTGAAATATTGGCTTATTTTATATGGACCTAGTTTAGGAGGAAGAATGCTAAGCTTAGAATTTGAGGACTATTACTTTACAACAGTTTACACTGCCTAAGGCAGGAGATGGCCTAAAAGACTAGCAGAAAGACAAGAATGGGACAAGTTCTATGCCAACTACCTAACAGACTTAGATAAAAATAAGCCAGTAATAGCAACTGGAGACTTTAACCTTGTCCACAAGTAAATTGACCTGAAAAATCCAGAGACCAATAGAAGATAACCAGGATTTACAGACGAAGAAAAAGAAGAATTTAAAGACACCTTTAGATACGTTCATGGAGACGTAGAAGGAATGGGCTCAAAGAATAAAAACATCTAGAATCAACAAGTCAGGCTAGAGGATTGACTACTTTTTATTAAGTGATAGGATTAAGGACCAAGTAGTATAATACAAAAATGCCAAACTCTGAAGATAGACAGGATCACACTCCAATCCTATTAGAAATAGAAATTTAATAGAAAAAACAAACAATGATAAAAGTCAGATTAAAGAGATAAGTACATTTCAAAACTTATTTCTTTTTTTAAGCCGTGACCAGTTGATAATTGTTATCACAAAATCCAGTGTTTAAGCCATTTGTAAAGGGTTATAAATATAATATATTGGAAGTATATCCAAATAAAAAAGAAAGAGGTAAGTACAATGAAAAAATTAAAAGGAACAAAAACAGCAAGTAACTTAATAACAGCTTTTGCAGGAGAATCTCAAGCAGTTCAAAGATACACTCTATCTCAAAAAATTGCTGACAAAGAAGGCTACAAGCACATAGCAAAAGTTTTTGAAGAAACAGCTTCAAACGAAAGAGCTCATGCAAACGCACTTTATAAGTACTTAAAAGACGAATTTGAAAATGAAGCCATTGAACTAAACCCTGATTATACAGCTTTCCCAGTAGTTTATAAGGACACAAAACTTGCCCTTAAAGGAGCTATTGATGGTGAAAATGACGAAGCTGAAACTATGTATCCAGAATTTGCAAAAATTGCAAAAGAAGAAGGCTTTGACGACATAGCAAAATCATTTACAGAAATAGGCGAAGTAGAAGAACACCACAGAGACAGATACAAAACTCTTCTAGATACTCTAGAAGCAGGAGAAATGTTTAAAAAAGACGAAGTAACAATTTGGAAATGCCTAAACTGCGGATATATTTACGAAGGTGAAGAAGCTCCATTAGTATGTCCAGCATGTAAACACCCACAAGGCTTCTTTATGGCAGTAGGCCTAGTAAAATAAAACATTAGAAAAAAATATAAAATATAGAAACCTGACCTAGCATATAGGTCAGGTTTTTTTGTACGCTTTAGCATGAATAAACCACTAGCTATGCTGGTGGTAGGAAAATAAGCTTTAGCTTCAAGCAAAAAACCTCCCGTGATAAACTATAAATGTTACTGGCAGTAGCATAAATAGAAAAGGGAGGTATCCTAAAATGGATAAAAATAGTTTATCACATACATCATAAAATTGTAAGTATCACGTAGTATTTGCTCCAAAATACAGAAGGCAAGTAATTTATGGAAGACTAAAACAAGATATAGAAAAAATATAAGGGATTTATGTGATAGAAAAGGAATCAATTAAAAGAAGATTACATGGCAGATCAAATAAGCATTAAAGAATTTGTAGACCCCTTTAGGGGTGAGCAAGTGAACATAAGCAAAAAAAAGGTGCTTTAGCACAAGCTGTGAAAATTGGTGCACGGGAAAGAAAGTTCAAAGCATGGAATTCTACCGGTAATAGCCACTTATGGGGTCACCACATAAGCCGGTGGTTTTTATTTACAAATATAGTTGTATAATAATATAAAGAATAACTATATGAAGTCAACAGTAAAATGAGTAAAAAATAAAAGACAATTAAATAAAAATAATGATAACAAACAAGCCTAAATTAATTAGGCGAAGAAAATAATAAAGTTTTAATTCTGAGGAATAAATTTAGAATTAGTTTTTAAAAGCTTAAAAATAACTCTAATTAAAATAGCTTTATCTTTACCTTAGCTGCCATTAGAATTGTTCTTTAAAACATTAGTCAGTTTAGTAAGATGAGCATTATCAATAATTTTCTAGAAGGAGACTGAGAAAGCAAGAGTAGACTTTTGAATAATAGGATAAACACAAGTCTGAAGCTCAGAAAAGATAATATCAACAATTCTGCAAAGAGAAATTTTAAAAGTAGATAAATCTTCCTTCAATATAGAACAATATCTAGTTAGTGACTTAAGCTCCATTAAATGATATTATAAACGTAAGTGGGCTTTAGCATCATTGGAAGAAAGCATAGAAGCAGTTAACTTAGCATTGCTTTTATCAGTTTTAGTATTTCTAAGCCTATGATTATCATATAGTAAAAAAATAACACTAATTACTGGGTGTTCATTATACAAGGAGATTAACATGAAATATATTTACAGAATATTTGTATTCCTTACTGTTATACTCCTCCTTGGTGCCTTGGGACTTACCTTTATATTTGCACCAAGAGGACAAAAATTAACTAATGAAAACAAAATTAATAATAAAGAAGAAGTTCAAGAACCAGAGAAGATTTCCATCTTTAATGAGGAAGAAGACATTGTAAATATTCTTTTAATTGGAATTGATTCAAGTGATGTGACTTATGAAGTTGATGAAAATTCTAAGAGGGCAGACACAATTATGGTTCTATCAATTGATCCCAAGTACGACAGGGTTAGACTTATATCCATCCCAAGAGATACATATTACAAGATAAAGGGATATGACAACTACAGGATGAACGCAGCCTACTCTCGTGGAGGAATTGACCTACAAGTTTCCAGTGTTGAGGACCTACTTGGTATAAAAATTTCCCACTATGTCACTGTTAACTACGAAGCTGTAGAAGAACTTGTTGATGCAATTGGTGGTGTAGAAGTTTACACACCAGAGTACAAGTACACTGACCCATCAACAGTGCCGCCACTAGAAATCGACTTCGAAGAGGGTCTTCATCTCTTAGATGGAAAGGAGTCAGTAAAATATCTTAGGATAAGAAAGCTTTACAAGGACCAAGACCTTGACAGGATTAAGGCTCAACAAGACTTTATCATGAAGATCTTCGACAAGATGAAGTCACCTAAGATGCTACTTAAGCTTCCAAAATTAGTTTCCATTGCCAACAAACACATTGAAACAGACATGAACTACGGACAGCTTTCCTATCTTGCCTATTATGGGGTAAGCCTTGACAAGGAAAACATTGATATGAATACTCTTGTTGGTCACATGAAGAAGGGGTCTCCTCTTTATTATGTTGATAAGAAGGATGCAGTCTACCAAGCTTCTGAACTAGAAAGACTTAGGAAAGACCCAACTGACCAAGAAGAAGTAGTAGACTACACAGAAGAAGAACTTGCCAATATGACAGATAGCGAGAGGGCAGAAGCTGAACAAAAGATGAGGGATAGAGAATTAAGAGAAAGAATAAAGGAAGAAGGAATTCAAGAAAATTCTTCTAGTGAAGACTATAACTCTAATAGGACTTCAAATAATAGAAACTAAAAGGAACCCGAGAGGGTTCTTTTTTTATGGCTTGAATTATAGAGTATTTTAATAAAATCTTTTCTATAATAAATCCTTTAAAAGTCAGGAATTTTTATATTTACTAATCTATTACAGAGGCATAAAAATATCTTCTATGCTAAATAAATTAAAACTTGTAAAAATCCTCTTTATAAAATTATTGTGAGCTCACAAAATCTCTTCTTATTAACTTATTGTGAACTGGCAAAAAAATCTTACTTCATAAATATTTGTGACTTCACTAATAATTAGTTAATTAAATATTGTGTCCAGTTTTATGGGTACACATCACTAAAGAGCCTAATAAAGATATTATATTTATAATATGTAAAACTAGGAAAATGAATCTTTATGAATAAGACAATCTTTTGAAATTTTAGTTTTTTAATAAAATGGGCAAAAGTTGCATTAAACAAATAAATGTAGTAGAATAAATAGAGTAATTTTATTTATATAAGTGTGGAGTGATAGAATGAGTAATTTAAAGGTTATTTCCCTTTTTTCTGGTGCAGGAGGAATGGATTTGGGCTTTGTAAATAAAGGCTTTGATATAATTTGGGCAAATGACTTTGATAAGGATGCTGTTGAAACATATACTCAAAACATTGGAGATCACATTATTCTTGGTGATATTAGAAAAATAAGTTCTGATGAAATTCCATCAGGAGACATAGACGTAGTTATAGGTGGATTCCCATGTCAAGGTTTTAGCATAGCTAATACTGGTAGAAACATGGATGATAAGAGAAACTTTTTATATTTAGAACTTCTGAGAGTTATAAAGGATAAAAGGCCAAAGTTTTTTCTAGCTGAAAACGTAAAAGGGCTATTATCTATGGAAAGAGGTAAGGTAATAAACATGATTGTTGAAGACTTTAAATCTATAGGATATGACGTGGACTATAAGCTTTTAAATGCAGCAGATTATGGCGTGCCTCAAAATAGAGAAAGGGTTATTATTGTTGGAAATAGGTTAGGTGTTGAAAATCCATTTCCTGAACCGACTCATGGAGAGGATTTAGAACCACGAGTAACTACAAAAGAAGCTATAGGCTTTCTGTCTGATGTTAATATTGTGAATGGTAAAACTAAAAAATATGTAGAAGTTGGAGACAAAATTTTATACAACCATATAGCTTCTACAAATGTTGCTGATACATTTTACGGTAGAAAATATGATGTAGACCAAGCAGAAATTTGTGATTATCTAAAATATTGGCGTAGCAAGTCTGATTGGAGTGTTAAAAAAATAGATGAACACTTTGGATATAGGCATACAGCAGGTCATTGGTTTAGAAAAGACAATAAATCTGGAAGTATACCAAAGCCTGAAGATTGGTGGGAATTGAAAAAATTGCTAAATTTTGATGATAAATATGATAAGCAGGTAACCACCTTTGTTGAGAAGCCTATTTTATATGAACAATCATTAAGAATCACAAATTGGGATGTTCCTAGTGATACAATAACAGCAACATCTCCTGAAATACATGTAAATAAAAAAAGAAGATTGTCAGCACGAGAATGTGCGATAATACAAACATTTCCTGATGACTTTGTGTTTAAAGGAAGTTTGAACTCACTTTATCGTCAAATAGGAAATGCTGTTCCTGTAAAACTTGCAGAAAAAATAGCAGAATCTATAAAAAAATCAATTGAAGAGTATAACAAAAAGTAAAGAGCTTATAATCCTAACTTTTATATAGTAGGATTATAAGCTCTTTTAAATAGTTCTAGTTTTGATTTTAATGATGCTTCCATGCCTTCGTTAAAATAAACAACTTTTATTCTACTGGGTTGTCCTTCCAGAAGCTCAAACTTGTTAACTTCTTGCAAGTTAAACCTTGCCTTTCCTGGATTTTTACCAGCTTTTAAAGGTCTACTGCCATAATGTTCTTCAAGTTCTCCATTAGGCATGCAGTCAATTGAAATTACGTTTATATCTAGAGTTTCTTTGTCATATAAAATAGTTATGAAGTATGATAAGCATATTTTCTGATTTTGCTTACCTTTGTTGTAATATGTTGGTAAGTTAGGCTCATAAGATTCACTGGTACCACCCTGTTTATTTATAACTCCTCTATAGCTATTTTGATTTTCGCCAACAAAAATTGAACTATTGAAATCTCCCAAATTATCCATGTTAACAGTTTTTAAATCAATATGAATAAAAGCATCCTCAACTTCAAAAAACATATCTGATCCCACAGGAGAAGAATTTGGGTCACCTATACCTTTACCATTTAGAAGGGAATAGATTATCCTTTCTGCACCAACGGAGAAATCACTTATACCTTGTCCATAGAGTCCATACCAATCATCTTTTATTTTTTCTTTTGTTTTAAACCCATTGAACATCTCGTCTTCCGCAAATTTTAAAAAATAGTAATATTTTATTAAATATTTTCTTTCAACTTCTTCTATTGCTTTTAATTGTTCTAATCTATGACGGCTTATAGTAGAATTACACATTTTAGCACCTCTTTAAAATACTGATTGAATAATATAGAATAAATTTAATAGCCTATTTAACAATATGATACTATATTTTGAAATTTTTTGAAAACTATTAATTTATATAACAGGTGAATCCTTAGATTTTAAGCAAGCATAAAATGTTACGCATAACCCGTTGACTTATAGTCTACAAAATGGTATAATATAGTCAAATGGAGGTACCGATTATGATTAAAGAAGAATTGGGACAAGAAATAAGAAGGCTAAGAACATCACAAAGCTATAGCCAAGAAGACTTTGCCAAGCTTAGTGGTATTGATAGAACTTATATTTCTGATGTTGAGCAAGGTAAACGAAATGTTTCAATAGATAACATTGAAAAGATTGCAAAGGCTCTAAACGTTACGCTTCCAGAACTATTTAGCTTTAATAGGCCAATCCAAAAAACTATTATCCTAACCGTAAATGGAGAAGAGTTCATTCTAGAAAGCAACAAAGAGCTTACAAGAGATATTAAAGACCACATCGAAGCAATTGCCGATTATTTTTATGATGAAGACAATGAGTGGTTTACTGAAGATATGTATGAGATGTCCCCATATGAGATTGCAGACTTATTTGAGAAGGCTGTTAAAGATGAAGTTGGCATTGGGGTAGCTTTTAAAGCTATTGATTTAGAGATTAAAATTGAAGACTAAGATTATTATTAACGTGATCTAATAAATAGGCAGGTGTGACCCTGCTTTTTTATTACAGTAATTTTTGCCAAGTATGTTTGTTGGGTAGTATAATATAACTATAGACAAGAATTTATTATATTTATTAAGGGGTTTTTGTTATGAAAAGAGCTATAGCTCTTTTGAAGAATTTTCGAGAACAATAGAGGAATATATTTACTATTACAACAACGAAAGGATTCAATCAAAAACAAAATGGATGCCACCTACAAAGTATAGGTTAGCATCCACTAATAATTAATTAAATATTGTGTCCAGTTTTATGGGTACACATCACTCCTGGTGATTTTTTAACTATTCTTATTTATTCTGCTAAAATTTTTATAATATTTTTCACAATTTCCTTGGACTTTTCCATTTGGTCAAGACTCACAAGCTCGTAGCGACCGTGGTAGTTGTAGCCACCTGTAAAGAGGTTAGGCGTAGGCAGTCCCATAAAGGAAAGCTTTGATCCGTCAGTTCCACCTCTCACTGGTCCAATCATTGGCTCAACACCAGATCTTTCAAAGGCAGCCTTTGCCAAGTCTATGATTTCCATGTGGTCCTCAAGCTTTTCCCTCATGTTGTAGTATTGGTCCTTGATTTCAATTTTTATTCTGTCGTCGTATTTCTTATTTAAAAAGTCTGCAATATCTTGGAATAATTTCTTTCTGGCTTCAAACTTTTCCCTGGAGTGGTCCCTGATGATGTAGGACATAGATGTTGACTCAACAGAGCCTTCAATGTTAAGAAGAAGTGAGAAACCCTCGTAGCCTTCTGTGTATTCGGGCCTTTCATTGACAGGAAGCATTGAGTTAAATTCCATAGCAATGAGCTGAGAATTTACCATGGAATCTTTTGCTGAACCTGGATGGACATTTTTCCCTTGGATCTTAACCTTGCAAGAAGCTGCGTTAAAAGTTTCGTATTCAAGTTCGCCAAGGGGTCCACCGTCAACAGTAAAGGCAAAGTCTGCCCCAAAGTCCTTGACATTAAACTTGTCGGCCCCTCTGCCAATTTCTTCATCTGGCGTAAAGGCAATCCTAATGTCGCCATATTTTGCATCTGGATCACTTAAAAGTTCTTCCACAGCAGAAATTATAATTGCAATTCCTGCCTTGTCGTCTGCACCTAAGAGTGTAGTTCCGTCAGTTGTAATAAGAGTTTGACCCTTTAAGTCTTTTAAAAAAGGAAAGTCTTTAAGGCTTGTTGTGAAGTCGTCATTTAACTTGATGTCCTTGCCGTCATAAGATTCAATAATTCTCGGCTTGACGTCCTTTCCAGTCATATCGGGAGCAGTGTCCATGTGGGCAATAAATCCCACAGTCTTCTTTGCCTTGACTCTTCCAGGAATCTTCCCATAAACGTAGCCATTTTCATCAATCTCAGCATCAATACCAAGAGACTTTAACTCTTCCACCAAATAATTGCCAAGGACTAATTGCTTTTCAGTTGATGGGCAAGTCTCTGATGCCTCATCACTAGTTGTTTCAAAAGAAACGTATTTTAAAAATCTATTTAACATTTTTGTCATAAAAACCTCCAATAAAAATATTTTATCACAGAAAAAAGCGACTTCAAAAGCCGCTTCCTATATAATATTAATCAAAATCCTTTTTTGAAATCCTGTCTTCCACAGAATAATCATTGTCCAAAATTTCTACATCGTACTCGCCATTAAACATTGGAGAGGACAAGATATAGTCGGCAGTAGTTGGAGATGTGGCAAGAGCAATATTGTAGAGAGTTGATATCCTAAGAAGGGCCTTGACGTCTGGGTCGTGAGGTTGGGCTTCAAGAGGATCCCAAAAGAAGATCAAAATATCAATTTGCGAATCTGATATCTTGGCACCAAGTTGTTGGTCGCCACCTAAAGGTCCAGACACAAGCCTCTTGACGTCTAGTGAAGTCTCTTGTGAAATAAGGGCAGCAGTTGTTCCCGTCCCAATGAAGTTGTGGCCTCTTAGTTTATCTTCATGTTTTCTTACCCAAGCAAGGAGGTCTTTCTTCTTGTGGTCGTGGGCAACAAGGGCAATAGTTTTTTTATTTTTAACTCTTATAGATTTAACTTCCATAAACACCTCTTTAAATAAAATCTTGACTAAGCAATTTCTTTAATATATAATATCAAAGATTGAAATCCTTGCATAGTTTTTTTAGCTATGCCGAAGACCATAAGGAGGTGAAAGTATGAATAAATACGAAGCGGTGATTATGTTTTATCCTGAAGTGGAAGAAGAAAAAAGAAATGCTTCCTTCGATAGACTTAAAAAAGTAATCGAAAAAGACGGAAAAATCAACAACGTTGATGAATGGGGAATGAAAAAACTAGCTTACGAAATCGACTACAAAAACGAAGCTTACTATATTTTCTATGAATTTGAAACTAAAGCAGAAGACATAGTAGAAATCAACAGAGTAGCGAAAATCATGGACCCAGTAATGAGACAAATGATTATCAAAGTTGAAGACTAAGGAGTTTTTATGAATAGTGTAAGTTTAATCGGAAGATTAGTGAGAGATCCCGAACTTCGTTATGCGCAAACTGGCACAGCAATGTGTCGTTTCACAGTTGCCGTAGATAGAAGAATGAGCAAGCAAAGAAGACAAGAGGCACAAGCAAACAATCAGCCAACAGCTGACTTTATATCTTGTACAGCCTTTGGAGCAACAGCTGAGCTTATAGCAAACTATCACAGAAAGGGCAGTCAAATTGGAATCGAAGGCAGAATCCAAACTGGATCTTATGAAAAAGAAGGAAGAACAATTTACACAACAGACGTTGTAGTAAATAACCTTACATTTATTGGATCAAGCCAAGGTGGGGGACAAGCACAAGGCGGCTTTAACCAAAACCAAGGTGGATTTAATAATCAAAACAACTTCCAAAGCCAAGGTGGCTTCAGTCAACCAGGTGGTGGAAACCAAGGACCAGTAAACTCTGCTTACGAAAATGATTTTTCGAAGAATGATAACGATGACGATGGATTTTTCCCTGTTGATAATGACGATATTCCATTTTAAGGAGGGTAAAAATGCAAAGAAGATTTGGCAGAAGGAAAAAAGTAGATCCTTTTGAAAAAGATAAGACTAAGAAAATTGACTATAAAGATGTTGAAACACTAAGAAATTACATTTCTGACCGTGGCAAGATTCTTCCAAGAAGAATCACTGGCTTAAACGCTAAACATCAAAGAGAAATGACAGTAGCTATCAAGAGAGCAAGACAAATTGCACTTCTTCCATATAGCGCTGACTAATAAATCTTAAATTAACTGTTGGGTAAGGACCCAGCAGTTTTTTTTGTTGGAATTTTTAATAATTTTTAAAAATATAAAAAATATAAAAAATATTTTTCACAAGCTATAAATATGTATTTTGGACACGAATATTGTATAAGAATTGAAAAATTCTAATAAATTTAAAGTAAATAAAAAGTACGAAACCATACAAATATCAGTATTCCGGAGATTGGAAAATATTTCGACTATTATTTTTTTAAAATACACTTTTAAAATAAAGAGTATAGGGGTATACTATAAAAACGATATGAGTGAAAGCCTCCAAGTAGAGACTTATCTACTTTGGGGCTTTTGCATTTTTATTACATTCTAATAAATATATGGTGTATATTAATGGAGGCAAAATTTTGGAAAAATTAAGAGAATTTATTGAAAAGAAAAAGGAAAAATCAGCTAGCAGAAGACCTAGATATGGAACAAGAAAACTATCCGTTGGACTAGTATCTTGTATATTGGGATACTGCATCTTCTTGTCACCTACAGTAGTAAGTGCACAAGCAGTAGAAGATGGAAGTGGATCAACACCTTCAATTTCTACAGAAGCAAGTGTTGACACAAGTGATAGTGACTCAGAGTCAGAATCTGATGAAACAAAAGCTGTAGAAACACCATCAGCTGCTACAAATGAAGTAGAAAGCCCACAAGCAAAGGCTTCAGTATCAGAAGTTGCTGATAAAGCACCGGCAGCTGAAGCACCTGTAGCAGAAGCTGAAAAAGAAGAACCAGCAGAAGAAGTTGTTGAAACTGAAAAAGAAGAACCAGCAGTATCTGAAGAAAAATTAGAACCAGTAGCTGAAGAAGATGCTGAAACAAAAGAAGTTTCTAAAAAAGAAGAAATCGAAGCACTAAAAGCTAACAAAGAAGCTAATATAGAAGAAACTGTTGCAGCAGATAAAAAAGAAAATAAGACAGAAGAAACTACACCAAAAGCAGAAGAAAACAAAGATATATTAGAATCGGAAGATGACAAAGAAGCTATAGTAGAAGACGAAAAAGTTGAAGAAACAGAAGCGGCTAAAGTTGAAAAAACAGAAACACAAGCAGAACCAACATCAAAAGAAGTCGCAAATGAAGAACTACTATTAAATGAAAAACCAGAACCAGAAGCTCTCCAAGCAGGAGAAACTGAAGAAGACGCCATTACAAATGTAGAAATAACAATTGGTGGAGCTAAAAATGGAGAAAAAACTGAAATAGTAAATCCAACCGCCCTACCTAAACGAACAAATGAAGGAAATACAGATATTAACCTTGAAGCAAGAGTTGACTTTGACATTCCAGAAGGAACAAAACATGGCAAAACTTTTGACTTTGTAGTATCAGACAATGTAAATCTTCATGGTGTTTTAAAATCAGAAGAAGAAGGCCAACCTGTCGTTTTTGACGGAGAAGAAATAGCAACCGCCGAAAGACTTACAGATGGTAGAAACGGATACAAATATACTTTTAATGAAAAAGTTGATAATCTTAAAGATATTAGAGTAAGGATCATCTATCCTCTTTTCATAGACCCTGACAAAGTGCCAATGGGTACAAAAGAATATGAAATAGGAGAAGATGGCAAATATAAGTTAGATAATGAGGGCAACCCAATACTAAAAGCAGACAACAAAGAAAAAGTTTCTGTAACAGTTGCCGGTAAAACTGCAAGCAAGGACTATACAGTTGAATACGAAAGTGAAGTTTTTGATGTAAAAAATAATGTGCCAACCCTTAGTGGTATTGCTGACATTGATAATGTTACAGATGATAACTACAACCATACTATTTATGTAAACCCAACTGCAGACCAAATGCTTAATGGATCTCACGTTACAGTTCAAAATGAAAAGGGCTATAATACAATAAACTTTGATGAAGAAGTTAAAAACTCTGTAAAAGTTTATAAGGTAAAAGATCCTAACAAATTACCACTAAGCTTTGGCAACGACTTCAATGATGGAAATTATGAAGATGTTACTTTTAAAGCTAATGTTAAATTAGTAAAAGATAATAACAATGCTGATCTTAATAAATTAGTTGTCGATGTAAAGCAAGGTAACACTAACAAATCAATGCCATTTGACGATAAAGATTTTGATAAGTCAACATATGTAATAACATACACAGGAAAGAGAACTCCAAACAAGGCTTTTAAAACTAATACTATATTCACAGCAGATTGTAGAAAGGCTAATGGTAATGCTAAAAATCTATCAAAATTGGGAGATCAAAGCTGGGAGTGGACAAATGAAATTGTAATTGACGATGCAGATGCCATAGCTATAGCAAACAGAACATATAGTCTAGGAGATAAAGTTTGGATAGATGCTGATGAAGATGGCTCACAAGGAGATAGTGAAAAAGGTCTTGAAGGCGTAAAAGTTATCCTTAAGGGAATCAACATGTCTGATAAGGAAACTACAACAGATGCTAATGGTAATTATAAATTTGAAGACCTTAGAAATGGTGAATACACAGTAGAATTTGAAATTCCAACAGGCTATGCACCAACAACTGCAAATAAAGATGGTGTTGAGGATAAAGATAACTCTGATGCAAGCCAAGCTAAAGGATCAAAAGTAGCCATAGCAACAGGAGAAATCAACTGTGCAGACAACATGAACGTTGACTTTGGTGTTGTAAAATCTAATGAAGGAACTTTCACAGAAGAACACATCTACAAAACATTAGACTTTGAAGGAAAAGTTGTAGAAACATCTGACCCAGAACAAGGCGAACACAAAGAAGGAAGCAAAGATGTTCAATATACAACAAAAGCAAAAGAAAAAGAAGGCTTTAAACTTGTATCAGTAGAAGCAAATGATACAGATGCTGTAATTGATTCAGAAAATGGAACAGCAAAAACTGGAAATATCGTAGAAGGTAAAGATTTAAAAGTAACTTACACTTACGAAAAACAACCAGGAAGATTTGTAGAACACCACATCTACAAAACAGTAGATAAAGAAGGAAATGTATTAACAACAGATAAGACTGTAAATTTACCAGAAGATGGTCAAGATCCATTTGAAGGTTATATCTCAGAAGCTGTTAATACAAAACAAAGAGCTGAAGAAGGCTACACATTCAAAGAAGCTACAGAAATTAAGTTACAAAATGATGATTCTGAAAAAACATACACAAACTATGTACCAGGAAAAGTTCTAGAAAAAACTTATATCTACACTAAGACACAAGAAGAACCAGTAGCTAAAAAAGGATCCTTCAAAGAAACTCACGTATATATAACTAAAGACTTTGATGGAAATGTTATTGAAGACAAGACAATAACAGAACCAGGAAAATCATCAGAAGGTACAAAAGATAAAACTTACGAATCTTCAAAAGTTGATAAAGCGGGATATGAATTAGTAAAAGTTACAGCAGACAAAGGTTCAGAAAATGATGTAACAATCAGCGAAGATGGCAAACAAGTTGAAGCTGGAAACTATGTTGAAGATAAAGAACTAGCTGTAACATACGAATATGTAAAACAACCAGGAAGATTTGTAGAACACCACATCTACAAAACAGTAGATAAAGATGGAAATGAAGTTTCAACAGATAAAACTGTAAATAATCCTAAAGAAGGCGAACCAGCTAAAGAAGGTTTTAGCAATGAAAAGATTACAACAGCACAAAGACCTGAAGATGGTTACACATTTGATTCAGAGACAACACTAGAATCAGAAAACTATGTTCCAGGTAAGGTGCTAGAAAAAACTTATATCTACACTAAGACACAAGAAGAACCAGTAGCTAAAAAAGGCTCCTTCAAAGAAACTCACGTATATATAACTAAAGACTTTGATGGAAATGTTATTGAAGACAAGACAATAACAGAACCAGGAAAATCATCAGAAGGTACAAAAGATAAAACTTACGAATCTTCAAAAGTTGATAAAGCGGGATATGAATTAGTAAAAGTTACAGCAGACAAAGGTTCAGAAAATGATGTAACAATCAGCGAAGATGGCAAACAAGTTGAAGCTGGAAACTATGTTGAAGATAAAGAACTAGCTGTAACATACGAATATGTAAAACAACCAGGAAGATTTGTAGAACATCACATCTATCAAACAGTAGATAAAGATGGAAAAGTAGTTACAACAGATGATAAAGTTGATGTAACAGAAAAAGATGGCAAAAAAATCGAAGGATTTAGCAATGAAAATGTAATCACAGACAAAAAAGATAAAGATGGTTACACTTTCAAAGAAGCTACAGAAATTAAGTTACAAAATGATGATTCTGAAAAAATATACACAAACTATGTACCAGGAAAAGTTCTAGAAAAAACTTATATCTACACTAAGACAGAAGAAGGTACTCCGCTTATACCTCTAACTCCAGCAGAAGAACCAGAAACTCCAACACCAGTTGAACCTTCTGAACCAGAAGAACCTAAGCACACTACTCCTCTTGTTCCTCTTACTCCAGCTGAAGAAGTTGAAGTTGAAAGAATAACTCATCACGATCACAAGACTCCAGGCACTCCTGTAGTGACTGAAGTTCCATCAACTCCAGTAGTTGAAACTAAAAAGTCAGTTGAAGAAAAAACTGAAAAATCTGAAGAAACTAAAGAAGTTGAAAATAAGGAAGAAAAGGCTGAAAAAGTTGAGGAAGTTAAGGAAGAAGCTAAGACTGTTGAAGATGACAACTTAGAAAAACCTCAAGTTCCAGAAAACAATGACAAGCTTGCTCCTAGAGCTCCTGAAAAAGACAAGGCACCAAAGACTGGTGACGCAGGTATTCTTTCTTCACTAGGTCTAGGCTCACTTGCTGCAAGTGGACTTGCATTTATTGAACTTAAGAAGAGAAACAAAAAGAATAAATAATTATTTTGATTAAGTGAATTAAAATAAGAATAGATCCCCAGGAAGTCTGGGGATTTTTTCTTGCCTAAATTTATATTTAAGTCCTTATATGATTCGAACTTGTAAACTCTCATAGCTTTACACTTTTAACTTCTTTTTAAATTTTTTTAAGATATAATCATACTAAAGAGGATAAAAATATTTTAAAATTAAAAAAGGAGGATTTTATGAAGAAGAAATTTATTTTGGGTGCCTCAATACTTGCTTTTGCTATACCAAGTCTTGTCACTGCCAATTCTAATATTAGGATTTGGATGAAGGGGGACATGATTAAGTCTGATGTGGCTCCTTATATTTATGAGGAGAGGACTATGGTACCTCTTAGGGTGATTTCTGAAAATCTTGGCAAAGAGGTTTTATGGGATGGAGCCAATAGGAGCGTGCAAATTAGCGATGGTTATGGTGGAGTTCTCTACCTAACAATTGATAAGAAGGAAATAAAAAACTTTTCTGCTGGGAATAGCAATACTATTAAACTAGATGTGGCTCCTGAGATCAAGGACGACAGGACTTTTGTTCCCCTAAGGGCAATCGCTGAGGCCTTTGGCGAGAGGGTTGACTGGGACAAGGACAAGAGGGTTGTTGTAATTGGTGATGGTTATGACACTAAGAAGATAAAAGATGAAAAGAAAGAAGTCTTGGATCCGCTTGGTCTTGACTACCTTTATAAGAAAGACATGATGAATAAGTCTGACGAGGAGAAGGCTATTTATGAAAAAAAGATGAGAGAAATGCCTTCAAAAGTTTTCAAGGGATACAAGAATGGTGAAGTTGAAGCATGTCTTGCCTGGTTATCTTTTGCAAAAGCTGGAGAATTTTTTGGTCCTGAACTAAATAAGAATCCTTTTATAAATCCCAACAAGGACGGACTGGGAATAAGTGTAAGAGAAAGAGGCTCTTCTATGTCAAGTTTTGATGATTATGAAAAGGACGAGAAGTATAAAAGGGAAATCATGGGTGTAAATTCTGGTCCATCAATGGCTATGCTTGAGTATTTTGATTATTACTTGAATTTTGATGGTACTTTTAATTCTTTTAGGCTTCCTTCACACTATCACGGCACTGCTCCTGAAATGCTAAAGGAAGTTAAGAATATTGTGGCACATCCTAAAAAAGTTAAGTTTATAAAGGCTGATAAGGGTGAAGTTGAAAAACTTTTAAAGACTTTGGAGAATTCTAGTAATCATTATAAGTTGAATAATATTTATTAAATTATAGGGACTAGCTTAGTCTAGTCTTTTTTATTGAAAGGATTATAAAATTTTATTTTTTTAAATAACACATAGACAGCTGTCGATATGACTTGTATAATATTGATGGAGGTGGCTTATGTCAGATAAAAATGAGGATAAATATTTTGTCTATTCCAAGATGCTAAAGGTCTTGTGTGAGCCAAAGAGGCTTCAAATTATAGATCTTTTGTCTTGTAGGGAATTGTGTGCCTGTGAAATTTTGGAATATTTTCATATAAGTCAACCAACTTTATCAAGTCATATGAAGAAGTTGGAGGAAGCCGATTTTATAAAATCTAGGAGAGATGGAAAAAACATTTATTACAGGCTTAAGGAAGAGAGTTTCAAGGAGATAATAAATTTTATTGCTGATATTTCTACAAATACTGAAGATTGTATTTGTAAGATTGAGGATTAGTTTTATATGAAGCTTAAGGAGGAAAGTGATGGAAGAAAAAAGAGAAGGTATTAATTTTTTTCAAAGATATCTGACCCTATGGGTCCTTATCTGCATGGGAGTGGGAGTTTTTTTGGGGAAAGTTTTTCCACAAATGACAAGTTTTGTATCTGGATTACAAATTGAGGGGATTTCTGTTCCCATAGCGATTCTTATTTGGATAATGATTTATCCCATGATGATAAAAATAGATTTTGAAAGTATAAAGGAAGTTGGCAAGAACCCCAAGGGTCTTTTTGTCACATGGATTACAAATTGGCTTATAAAACCCTTTACTATGTTTGGGATTTCCTACTTATTCTTCTTTATAATTTTTAAAAATTTGATTCCAGAAGACCTTGCCAAGGATTATCTCGCTGGTGCTGTTTTGCTTGGGGCAGCACCTTGTACTGCCATGGTATTTGTCTGGAGCAGCTTAACTAAGGGAGACCCAGCCTACACTCTTGTTCAAGTTGCCACAAATGATTTGATTATACTTGTGGCCTTTATCCCAATAGTGAAGTTTCTCTTGGGAGTATCAAATGTTCTTGTTCCCTATAAAACCTTATTTGTCAGTGTCTTGCTTTTTGTGGCAGTTCCTTTACTTGCAGGTGTAATTACAAGGAAGTATCTTGTAGGCAAGAGGGGTAGTGACTATTTTGAGAAAGAATTTGTAAATAAGTTTGATGGTATAACAACTCTTGGTTTACTTTTAACTCTTATCCTCATCTTTAGTTCACAAGCAAATGCTATTGTCGAGAACCCACTTCACATTGTTTTAATAGGAATTCCCTTAATTTTGCAGACAATTTTAATCTTTTCTATAGCCTACATGGCTTGTAAGTTCTTGGGACTTCCCTTTAAAATAGCGGCACCTGCTGGACTTATTGGTGCTTCAAACTTTTTTGAACTAGCTCTTGCAGTTGCTGTTGCCCTATTTGGTGTCGGCTCAGCTGCATCTCTCGCATGCACTGTTGGTGTATTGACAGAAGTTCCTGTAATGTTATTTTTGGTAAATGTGGCAAATAAGACTAAGGGAAAATTTGCCTAAGCTTATGAGATGAATAAGTCTAAATTTGTGGAGGAAGATAAAATGAAAAAAGCAAAAGTTGCCTTTATTTGTGTTCACAATTCTTGCAGGAGTCAAATTGCTGAGGCCTTGGCTAAGCTTCTGGCAGGAGATATTTTTGAATCTTATTCTGCAGGTACAGAGACTAAGGATAAGATAAATGAAGATGCTGTAAGGCTGATGAAAGAAATTTATAATATTGATATGGAGAAGAGTCAAGAACCCAAGACCCTTGATAAACTCCCTCCTATTGATATAGCTATTACAATGGGCTGCGAAGTTTATTGTCCTTATTTGGAAGCAAAATATAAGGAAGATTGGGGTCTAGATGATCCTTCTGGCAAAAGCGACAAAGAATTTAAAGAAGTTATAGATAAGATAGAAGAAAAGATAAAAAATTTAAGAAAAGATCTCTTAGAGGGAAATTTAAGCTTTTAATGAGAGGGGCTAGCATATAAGCTAGCCTTTTTTAATTAGATTTTTTAAAGAGAAATAGAGGGTGTAGCCTGATATAAATCCCAAGGCCTGCCTATCCCAAAAGTCTGAATTATAATTTTTTATTATAAACATTTCAAAGAGGACTAAGATAATACCCAGCCCATAAAAATATTTTCTAGTGGCAAGATTTGACTTCTCTAGTTTGTAGGCAAATAAAAATTCTAAACTTATGTAAGTTATTGACCTTATAAAGAATATAAAATTCATATTATCACCATCTTAATGATAACAAGCCTTGTAAATTTCTTGTAAAATTAAAAAAATAAGGGACCAAGCGAGTCCCTCATTTCTATTATTTAATTAAAGAAATTATCAAAATACTAGATAAAGTATTGGCATTGCAATTACTATACTTAAAATAACTCTTTCAATCCAGATGATAATATAATCTGAGAATTTTAGAGGTATTTCAGTTCCCATCATAACAGGGATTGATGCTGAGAAGAATAGGATTTCTGATACAGAAACTATTGCTACTAGCATTTTTGTTATTAGGCCAAGGCCAGCTTCTGCTACAAGTGGTGCCGGAAGAAGCATTTCTGCAATACTCATTCCCAGTGCTTGTGCAACCATAAGTGGTTCTTCTACTTTTGTGATAAGTGTGAATGGATAGAAGATGTAGCCTATGATGTCAAAGATTGGAGTGTATTCTGCAAGTAAAAGTCCAATCATACCAACTCCAAGAAGAGATGGGGCAATGTTAAGTGCCATTTTAAAACCATCGATAAAGTTGTCTTTTATAACTTTTCCTAAAGAATCGGCATTTTTGTATGCTTCCATACCTGTGTTAAGTGCATCTGAGAAAGTGACCTTTTTCTTTGCTTCTGGTATATATTCTTTTCCAGAATAATATTCTTGTGGCTTCTTGCTTAGTGGGAAGATCCTTGCTGTGATTGCTGTTACTAAGAAAGTAACGAAAAGTGTAATCCAGAAGTAAGCTAGCCAGTAGTCCATAAGGTCAAGAGTTTTTGCTACGATAATCATAAATGTAGCAGAAACTGTTGAGAAACCTGTTGCTATAATTGATGCTTCTTTTTTTGTGTAAGTGTCTTCCATATAAACCCTATTTGTAATTAAAAGTGCTAATGAATATGATCCAACGAAGGATGCAACAGCATCAACTGCTGATCTACCAGGTGTCTTAAATACTGGTCTCATTACTGGTTCCATGAAGACTCCAATAAATTCCATAAGTCCAAAGCCTGTCAAGAAGGCAAGGAAGACTGAACCAATTGGAACAATTGTTGTTACTGATACCATGATTCCGTTCCAAATAAGTGGTAGCATATCGCCGTCAAAAATCCTAGCAGGTCCCTTTTTTGTCACGTACATAAATAAGAATACAAGGGCAGCTAATTTTAATACGAAGAAAACCATGTGAAGTTTACTTTTTTGCCAAGATTTTGATTTTATAGCGTAAGCTATACCAGCTACAACCATAAATACACCAAAGATTAGGTTATAATTTGGGATTTTCTTAACAAAACTTGTCAAGTGGTCAATGGGGATGGTGTTAGCATCTCCAATTTGTACAGGTACGAAGAACATGAATATGCCAAAGAGTGCGTATAATACGAACATTAAGATGTCCTTCGAGTTAAACTTTTTACTTTCCATTATTATTCCTCCTTTAAAAACAATAAAAGTTCATCAAACGACTAGCCTTTCGGTTTATTATATCACAGTATTATCTGAGTGAGAGAAAACTTTTTCCTTTTTTAACACTCTTTGTTTGTAACGCTTTATCAAAGTATAAAGATTTTTTTGTTTGACTATATACAAATTTTATCTGTTGACTTGAATTCAACAATAAAAAAAGACGAGTAAGCCAGAGGCAAATCCATTTTAGAGTTTTGCTCTTAGTTCACTCGTCTTTTATATTTTTATTTGAAATCAACTTCTATTACATTGTCAGAGTTTGCTTCTTCAGTCTTATAGTAGTCGTAGATGTCTCTTCCAAATCTTGTAATTTTTAAATCCTTAAATTCATCTTCTATGATTCCAAGGTCCATTAGTATATTTATTAGAGAAAGCTCGAAGTCTTTAAATTTAAATTCATATATTCTTACAAGCTTGCCTTCGCTTAAGTCCTTTATAAGATTTATGACAAAGTCCTTGTACTTTTCATAATCCTTGCCAAAGGAATCTTTCAAAAAGTCCTTATTAGTTAGGGCTTCAACCCAAATTGCAAGTTTAGTAACTTCGTCAAAGGCTAGATAATCTTCGGCTATGTCTGTAATATAAATGTCCTGTCTTCCATATTCTTTTTGATCTATATGGATAAGATGTTTCTTCTTTAAAAAATTGAAGTAGAGTTCTATTAGTGGGAAGTGCTTGTTCTTGTAAGTCATCACTTCTCTTGTTGGTCTAAGATTTATTGACTCAGCAAAGTCTCTTAGCATGGCAGGAGAGAGGTCTCCAGACTTTAGGACACCAACATAATTCATGTCCAAAAACTCAATAAAGAAGTCAAAGTATTCTATAAAATCATTAGCCTCAAGGTCTTCTTCATTTGCCATTAAGATTTCCAAAACCTTGTCTTCGTAAAAGAATCCAGCTTGGCTCTTTTTTAAGAGGTCAAGATAATTAAAAATATTTTTTTGAATTTCTCCAAGCTCACTTATTATCTTGCCAACATCTCTTCCAAGCCCTGCAAGTTTGGAGTAAAAAGTAATTAAATAGTCAAGAGACATCACTAGCTCATCCTTACTTAAAAATTCGCCAGCTTCTGATAAGCTTTTAAAAATTTCCTTGTAGTCAAGCTTGTAGTCGTCAAATCTCTTGTTTTTATCAGCAAGGACCTTAAAGTAAATTTTTTCGAAAAGTCTTACTATGAAGCCCATAATGGCTTCGTCCTTGGCTCCAGGAAGTATTTTTTTGTAAAGGTCTAAGTTTTGTGCAATCTCTAAGTCTTCTGGGTCGAAGGATTCCAAGAGCTCAGCAAATTCAGAGAAGGCATAGTCATCAAAGTCTTCCGATTCTTCTCTTGGGTTTTCAAAAGTTACCTCGTAGACTGTCAAGAGGTTTAAGAGGTCAGACTTTAGAAAGTCCTTATTTAATTCAAAGGGTCCAAACCCCTGTCTCATGTGGTTGATTAAACTATCCACATTGTTTTTATAAGTTAAGAAATCCTTGTTAGAAATCATTTGAAGAACTTGGAGGACCATTTTCCTTTCATCTTTACCAAAGACCCTTATTAGGCCCTTGCTTGCAGAAGAATATTCGATGGAGTCGTCTAGTTCAACTTCTATATATTCATCTAAGAGATAATCATAAAAAAGGTAGTATCCATCTTTTTTTTCTATCTTGAAGAGGGAAACATAGGAATCTCTTAAAAGTTCTTCCATATTTTCTATCATAGGTTCTTCAAGGTCTAGTGAAGTCAAAATATTTCTCAAGACATCCTTAGAATAATAATAAAACTCCTTGAAGTCCAAGAGGATAAAGGCAGATATGTTATCTTGGGGTCTTTTCATTAGGTAGGAATTTTCTCTTAGTAGATCAAATTCCACTTTTTTAATAAGATTTTCAAAACCTATTGTTGATTGGTATATTACTTTTTTACCTATTTCATAAATTTCTTTTTTGTCATCTTTCATTATTTCACCCTTATGTTTTCTATTTCTTCATTAAGTTGGTCCATGTATTTTAAAATATATTCAATGTGGTAGTTGTAGACCCTGTCTTCCACACCTAAGTCTTGTGTGGGCTCTTCTTCTAGGTCATATCTTTTTAGGGCTTCTTGGGAGACCTCCTGGCTAAATTTGTGGATATCCATGTTCTCCACCACTTCAAGCCTAACTGATATGCTTTCTATGAGTGACATAATTTTTTTCTCACGAGAGATTTTATTGTACTTGTATTGGAAGGGAGTGTCGGCTTCCTTCTCCAAAAGTTTGTAGAGTTTTGTGGTACTTGCTAGATTTTTATTAAATTCACTTAAGTCCACCTTTTCGCCTGAAAGGACTTGCCTTAGGACTAAGTTGCTAGACCTGTAACAGCTTGTCGCAGCCCTTATAAAATCTTCCCAAACATTGGGAGATGAGATAAAATAATTTACCAAGACGCCAACAAAAATCCCAATAAGGGTACCAATGATACGGTTTGTTGCGTAGTAAAATTTATCTGAGTCGGAGCAAAAACTTGCCACAAAGACTATGCAAGAAAGCTGGGTCATGTCCTTCATCTTAACAACTACTAAGATGTAAATTGTAAGGAGGATGCCAAGGCCTGCTATTAGGGGCTCCAGGTATTCTTTAACAGATATTTTAGAAAAGAGGTATCCCACCATTACTCCAAAGACGCAGGTGAAGATCCTCTTCTTAAAGTCTTGGAGTGATTCAGACATTGAAGGCTTCATTGTTGAGACTGCAGCTATGGATACAAATATTGCTGAGTCTAGGTCCAAGAGGTAGGAGATGTAGAGGCCAATGACAACTGCAAGGGCTGTCTTAAGGGTACGCATCCCAATCCTATACTTATAGTCGATTTTATTTTTTATTGCCATAAGATCACAACCTTAAAAAATCAAAATTATTTTTTGCTTTATTCATGCTAATTATATCAAGAATAGTTTTAATTGTACATTTCACGAGTTTATGATGTTAATTAAATAAAATGATATATTTGTAAATTTTTGGGTAAATATTAAACAAAGAAAAAGGAGAGTGACATTTATGTTATTGAACTTTGTTGGAAAAAACATTGAACTTACAGAATCTTTGAAGGAAATTGCAGAAAAAAAATTCTCCAGGTTAGATAAATATTTTTCTGAAGAAGTAGAAACAAGGCTTGTTTTCTCTACAATAAAAGATGAACAAACTGTTGAAGCTACAATATTTTTACCAAAGACAATTATTAGGGCAGAAGAAACTACAGACGACATGTACTCTTCAATGGACAACGCTGTGGATGCACTTGCTAGACAAATTAGAAAACACAAGACTAAATTAAAGAGAAGATATCAAAACAACGAAACAATTAGGTTTGACGAACTTTTTGATAAAGAACCACCAAAGGAAGAATCAGAACACAAGATAGTGAAGAGAAAGAACTTCGAACTCAACCCAATGGATGAAGAAGAAGCAATCCTACAAATGGATCTTCTAAACCACAATTTCTTTGTTTTCTTAGACGCAGATACTGATGGAGTTTCTATTGTTTACAAGAGAAAAGATGGAAACTACGGTAAAATTGAAGTTTAATTTAAAAATATAAAATTTGAGGGCGCTTAGGCGTCCTTTTTTCTTGTAATTTTTGAGTTTAATCTAAAGATTATTTTTCAAATAGAATTAAAATTAAAAAATTTTTTACCTCCTATTTATATTTCATTTACAATCCTCTGTTAGATTATAAGTAATAAATCTTAGGAGGAAAGTATGAACAAATTAAAAAAAGCTTTGTCAATTTCACTTGCCCTAGTGACTTTGGCGCCTTCTCTTGTATTTGCCCAAGAGAAAGATTTTGGTAGTGCAAAAAATGTAATTGTGATGATCCCAGATGGGATGAGTGTAGAAGCACTTACAACTGCAAGATGGATGACTAAGGACAAGAAGTTTGTAATGGACGACATGGCAACAGGCCTTGTTAGGACTAACAACGCCAACACACCTATGGCCGACTCTGCTCCAGCAGCAACAGCCATGGCAACTGGCATAAAGACAGAATCTCCTTTTGTTGGTTCTTATCCATCTAAAGACGGCATGCCAGGATTTTCTAACTTTGACAAGGAAAGGGCTAAACAACCCATAGCCAACGTCCTTGAAGGTGCAAAGAGAAGTGGAAGATCCACTGGCCTTGTGTCCACATCAAATATCCAACACGCAACTCCAGCTGACTTTTCTGCCCACAATCCTGACAGAAATAACTATGAAGACCTTGGCGAACAACAAGTTTACCAAGACATGGACCTTGTCCTAGGTGCTGGTAGCACTTATTTAAGTAAAGAAACCAGAAAGGACAAGGAAGATCTTATTTCTGAAATAAAGACAAGGGGTTACGATTATGTGACTACTAAGGAAGGTCTAGAAGGATCAAAGGGCAACAAACTTTGGGGACTTTTTGAAGACAAGTCCTTCCCTTATGAAATAGATAGGGACAAGACTACAAAACCTTCACTTGCAGAAATGACTGACAAGGCTCTAGAAGTTTTATCAACAAATGACAAGGGATTTTTCCTAATGGTTGAAGGCTCTGAAGTTGACTGGGCTGCTCATGCCAATGACCCAGTTGCTCTTATACACGAAATCAAAGCCTTTGATGATGCAGTAAAAGTTGCAAAAGACTTTGCTGATGAAAAGGGCGACACAGTAATTTTAATTGCTGCAGACCATGGAACTGGTGGGATAACTTTTGGCCACAGAAACATTTCCAAGGGTTATGACAAGGCTCCCCTTGATGAGTTTACAAAAATAATTTCATCTGCAAAAATCTCTGTGACAAAGGCTGCTGAAGAAGTGAAGGAAGACAAGTCCAATGTGGGAGAAGTAATGGAAAAGCACTTTGGTGTAAAGGACCTTACAGAAGAAGAGTTAAATCTTATTAAGACTGAAAAAGACACAGGCTCAGCAATGGGAAGAGTTATCTCAGCAAGAAGCCACATTGCTTGGACAACTGGAGGCCACGTTGGTGGAGATGTAGGACTTTATTCTTACTCAACTGCCAAGGATGCTAAGAGACTAATCGGGACAGTTCACAATTATGAAATTGGAAGATACGTGGAAGATGTCCTTGATATTGACCTTGATAAGTTGACAGAAGAACTTTACCAACCTATAAGAAGGGGCTTTGAAGAAAAGGGAGCCAAGGTTGAATTTAAGGTAAAGGGACCAAATGATTATGAAGCTATAGTTACTAAGGGATCTGATAAGATTATCTTCCCTGTTTCAAAGAACTACGCCATAAAAAATGGTGAAAAAGTTGAACTTGGTGGACTTACAATTTATTCCACAAGAGCTGTATATGTTCCACAAACAGCCTTTGATCTTGTAAAATAAATTTCTTAAATTCTTATTCATAAAATAATAAAAATAAATCCTCAAAAAAAAGACCTGCAGTTTTAATTTCTGCAGGTCTTTAACATTTGATTTTAAATTAAATTTATTCTAGATTTGTAGTTTCAATTCTAGTTTTATTCTTCTTACCAGTCTTAACAACAAAGATTGCGTAAGCAATAGCTAGGACTCCAGCTGCTGGATAGGCAATAGTAAATGGCAAGCGAAGTCCAAGTTTTTTCTCACTTATAATAAATGCGAAAACTATAAATGTGTAGAAGATTCCTGGTATCAAAGTTATTAAATAATTTTTGTTAGTGTTGATTAGATAAATTGTGGCAACTGCTAGGGCAAAGATTGCTACAAATTGGTTTGTGAATCCAAAGTATCTCCAAAGCATGTTAAATCCATTTGGGTTTGACTTAGCGAAGAAGAGGATTGCTATTGCAGGTATAAATAAAACTGCTGCAAGACCAGCTCTCTTTGCGCCAGATCTTTGGTCAATGTTTAATTCTTCAGAGATTATTAGTCTTAGAGACCTAAAGGCAGTGTCACCAGAAGTGATAGGTAGTGCTATTACTCCAAGAACTGCAAGTAATCCTCCAATGTCTCCCATAAAGTATTTTGAAATTTCTCCAACCATTAGGGTTCCAGCTGTATCAAGTGGAGCTCTTCCTGTTGAGAAGATTACCATGGCACCAGCTGCCCAAACCATTGCGATAAAACCTTCTGCAATCATAGTTGAGTAGAAAGTTGTCTTAGCTTCTGCTTCTGACTTAACAGTTCTTGACACAAGAGTAACTTGTGAACCGTGGAATCCTGATAGGATACCACATGCAACTGTTATAAAGAAGGATGGGATAAATCTTTGACCAAGTGGGTGTTCTGCAAGTAGACCGTAATTTGCAAAAGAAAGGTCTCCAGAACCCTTAACAAAGATTCCAATAAATACTCCAATGGCAGAGATAATTAAGAAGGCACCAAATAGTGGATATATTCTTCCAATTAGCTTGTCAATAGGAAGTACAGTTGAAAGGATGTAGTAGGCAAAGATCACTGCGTAGATAATCCAAATAACATTAGAATCTACACCAACCTTTAAGACGTCGTTGGCAATTAAGTCTCCAGGTGTGTAAACGAAAACTACACCAGTTAAGAGAAGTAGGATGGCAATAACGATATTATAAAATTTACGAACGCCGTCGCCAATATACTTACCAACAAGTTTTGGCACTTGAGACCCGCCATTTCTCATAGAGATGAAGCCTGTCATGTAATCGTGGACTGCACCTGCGAAGACACAACCTAATGGGATTGCCAAGAAGGCAATGGGTCCAAATAAAATACCTTGGATAGGTCCAAGTATAGGGCCAGTTCCTGCAATGTTAAGTAGGTTGATAAGCCAGTTCTTCTTTTCGCTCATCACTACATAGTCAACTCCGTCAGCTTTTGATACTGCTGGAGTAGGTCTATCGTCTGGTTGAAGTTGCTTTTCTACATATTTTGAGTAGAAAAAACCTCCAACAAATAAAATAATAATTCCGATAATAAATAGTAACATAAATTCCTCCCCTTACTTTTATTATTTCCTATAAGATTATAGGCTAAGACTGGCTCAATTACAAGAAAGTTGATGTTTGACATGGACTTATTGAGCCTTAGTTGAGAAAAAAATATGAAAAACTTTTACGAAATTAAAAAAAGGTCCACTATATTGGACCTAAAGATAAATAATCGAAAGTTAAAGTCTACAAAACTTATAAAAATGATGAAAATGGATTTAATTTTATTAAGTCAGGCTTTTAATAAGATTTTATTTTGCCATCGGTCTTTATTCTTGATTAAAAAGCAGGAATCTCAGAAGTTTTAAAATTATTTTAGACCAATAGTTTTTATAAGTAAAAATTGTAAGAAAAAACTGCAGTCTTATTTCTTTTCAATATAGGCGATTTCTCTTTGGATAAAGCGACCTGCCACATTGGCAATTTCTCTTACAGATTTTATTTTTATATAAGAACTTCCAAATAAAAACTTTGCGTTGTCAACTTTGTCACTATTTAAAATGGCAGAAGTGTGAATACCCATTTTTTTAAGCTTATCCAATTCCAATTTTGTATTTTCAAGGGAGGCTTCTTCAGAATATTTTTTTGATCCAAAGAAATTTTTTGAACTTAGGGGTCTCATGTCACGAGGCTCAGCATCTGTTAGAGCAATTGTGAGACGGTTGTCATTTATATTTTCGATTAAATTTTTATAGGCTCGATAAAAAAGTCCGTCTCGGTTCCAACCCATGGCCTTGTATCGAAAGATTTTTTGGGGGTCGGACTTATCTCCATAATCTTTTAAGATGCTTATAACTGTATAGTCGCCCACACTTTGGTAGGAAATAACTCTGTTTAAGATGTCGTTGTTTTCGAGGGACTTGGAGACTATGTAGGCCTCAATTGCTATGTCTGATTCAACTTCTAAAAGAGAAGCAGAAGCGTCTAAGACTAGGTCCACTTTCATAATGGAGCGAGGCTTTAAATTTTTCTTGGAAAAAATATTTGCCCTTTCAGTAATCATGGACTTATAGGCCAGGCGTGAAACTAGCCTTCCCCTCTTGGTCACCACTTCTTCTTCGCCATATTGGAGGGAGAGGGCCACCCTAATTTTTTTGGACAGGCTTTTAATCTCCTTGTCGTAAAACTTTTTATCCTTCTTAAATTTTAAGAGGTGCCTTTCTATTGTTGACTCCTCAAGTTTTTCTTTACTTAAGTCTTTATTATCAAGTCCTCTTGTGAAATGGAGTTTTGATTTTTTGTGGGCTCCAAATAAATATTTTTCTTCGATTATTTTCATTTGGTCTTCTGAATAAATTGATTTGCCAAAATTTTTTTCAATAAAGTTTTCCCTCTCTCTTCGTCTTTTTGCAGCAAGGGAATATAGAAGTCCAGAAAGCCCAGAGCTTTTATTGTTTTTGAAGTCGCCAAAAATTGTTGGTTTGTTAGATCTTTCAAGTTTTACAAAGCCCATGGAGTCAAAGAAGGTAAAATTTTTTAGGGGAGAAAATTTTAAAAGTTCATTTTCTTTGTAATTTAAATTTTCTCTAAAGATTTTAAGGACTCTTTCTTCTACATTATTTTCATTTGTGTCGCAACAAAGTCTTAAGTTATTATAAATTTTTTCTCTTTTAGGACTTAGTTTATAGTCTTTCCCCAAAATCGTATTTATTTTTTTCATCTGGAGATCAAAGAATAAATTTTCCTTTAGTGCCAGGTTCTTTCGCTGCAAGTCATATTTATCATCCAAAAATTTCTTTGCGTAAGTTTCTCTTAGGGATGTCAAGACTCTTCGGGAGGATAATTCTTTTTTATAGACAAAATCTTCTAAGAGATAAACTGCGAATAAGTCAAACTTATCCCTATTGAGATTATATTGCCAGTTAGAAAATAAGTCCTCTAGATTCTCAGACCCAAAATATTTTGCAGAAAGGCCAATTATTAAATTTAAATAAAAGTCGGGGTTGCCAGAAATATCCTGACCTGTGATAAAGGGTTCACTGTCATAGTTCATGGACCCGTCCCAAATTATATTTTTTATTCGATTTTTTTCTTTTATTGAAAATTTATCTTCCATAATAAATAGTCACTCTTGAAAAATATTTTTAAAATACAAGTCTTCTTTAAACCTTGTCCTTATTAGGTCTCTTAAAATTTCTTCTTCAAAGGGATCAAAAAGTTTATTGGCAATAGTTAGATCAAGGGCAGAAGTAAGGGAAAGGTCTTCTCTTACAAGATCAATTGCATCAAAAATCCCCCTGAGGTCTGGTGCTGTTGTAGAAATTTCTCCTGCTTCAGCTTTTAACTTTAAGTCGTAGAAAAAATTGGAAATATCTCTTACATAATCTTCCATCATTGATGGATATTCTTTTTTAATAAGATCCTCAAGTCTTTCACGAGAGATAAGGGGCATCCTAATAATTACAAAACGAGACAAGAGAGCCTCGTTTAATTCTCTTGTGCCTTCGTAGCCATAGTTCATTGTGGCAATGAATCTTGTGGCAGGGTGAAGCCTAATTATGTCATAGCCTGGTATGTCAATGACCCTCCTGTAGTCCAAGATAGAATGAAGGACAGCCATGGATTCGTTCTTGGCCATGTTGATTTCATCAAGTACAACAAAACCACCAACTTCCGCAGCTCTTGTAATAGGGCCCTCTCGAAAGAGGACATTTCCATCTCTTAGGGTGTCGTCACCAATTAAGACAGAAGAGTCTATATTTATGTGAAAGGACAGATTCCAGAGGGGCCTCTTAAAGATGTAGGCCAGATTTTCTGCCAAGACGTTTTTACCTGTAGACTTATCTCCAACTAGGAGGATGTTCTTTCCTGCCAAGATTGCAGATGTTGCCATATCTAAAATTTCGTCACCAGAATAGAGAAAGTGGGGGTCAGGTATCCTTTCTTTATATTTTTCGTCTAAGTCGTAAGACCTTATAAAGTCTTGAATTTTTTTATTCTTCATATTATCACTTTTCAATTGAATTAATTTCGTTCTCCACATACAATTTTTTAAAATTACCAAGGCCTATTGCAGAAATAACAATGTCTTTGTCCTTTAGATCTCCTAAGTAGAGATCAATAGTTGGGTTATAAAAAATAGATATATTAGAGACTTCTACTTTTTTATATCTTTTCGTGTCTTCATTATCCCTTGTTGAAATGTCAAAGTCAAAAGTGCCCACAGAGCAGCAAGATGCCTTGACGTCCACATCAGGATTTACAAAAATTTTACTTATATTTTTCTTTTTTAAAAAGGCCAGAGCCTTATCACTTAATATAAAATTCATAAGACCTCCTTAAAAAGTCCTGTAGATTATACTTAAAAAAGTAACTCATATAATTAATCTTATTTCAATTATAAGTCTAAAAATAAATCACAACAAGTTAAGATTGTTTAAGAAAAAGCTAAGTCAGAAAATTGCAAAAAAAAAAGAAGGTATAAACCTTCAGATAAAAAAATGGTCGGGGTGAGAGGATTCGAACCCCCGGCCCCATGGTCCCAAACCACGTGCGCTACCAAACTGCGCTACACCCCGACGACAGATTCACATAAGTGAAAACTTGTATTTCATTTTCGAACAAATACTATTATAGCATGTAAAAAATATTTGTCAAAGCTTTTTTACAAAAAATTTAAACTCTAAAAAGCTATCCAAGTCATTATACTTGAAATCTAATAAAAATACAACTAAAATAATAGTATTATGGGAAAGGAGCTAAGATGAAGGCTATTATTTTTGATTTAGATGGAACCCTAGTTGATTCTATGAAATATTGGAGAAGTGTTTCTCGTGACTTCATGAAGACCAAGGGAATAGATATAGAAGATGAGATCCAGCACAAGATGACTACAATGAACTTGGACGCATCCTTAAAGTACTTAAAAGACTACTATAAATTAGAAGAAAGCTTTGAAGAACTTATGAGAGACTTTAGCAGGACTGTTGAAGATTTTTATAGGAACAAGGTCGAAACTAAAGAAGGATGTCTTGAAATTTTAGAATATTTTAAGGACCAGGGGATGAAGGTTGTAATAGGAACATCAACTGCAGCCCACTTCGCCAACATTGTCATAGAAAAATATGGAATAGATAAATTTATCGACGGTCTCTACACAGCCGATTCAGTGGGACACCTAAAGGCGGAAGAAAAATTTTACACATCAATTGCAGAAGAACTGGGAGAAAGGCCAGAAGATATCTTTTTAGTTGACGATTCTTACCTTGCCCTAAGGACAGCAAAGAGAGCAGGACTTAAAACTATTGGCATCTATGATGAGAACTCTAAGGACACTTGGCCAACAATTGTTAGTGAAAATAAAAATTCTGTCAATAATCTATTAGAATTGAAAAACTTATGAGATTATTTTTATTTTTTGCATTAAGAATAATACCTGCCTTTATAATTACTTTCCTAGGCTTTTCCCTTATAAGAGTTAACTTCTTTAGTCACAGGAAGAAAAATTCAACAGGCTTTAGAGAATTTTTGCTTAGCCTTTTCGCAGCCTACCTGGTTTTTTTAGCCATAATGCTTTTTATGCCCAACTCCTACATAGCAGGTTCTGGAATAAATTTGACCAACGAGAACTTTGACTTTGTTGGCAACTTTAAAGATAGATTATCATCAGGAGCCTGGGGAGTTAACCTAGTTCCCTTTAGGACTATGAAAAACTATATAAAATATTCAGGCTTCACCCACACACTTACAAATATACTTGGGAACATAATAATTTTTATCCCTTTTGGAATTTTAGTACCAGAAATTTTTTCAAAGTTTAGAAGATTATTAAAGATTATAATTTTATCCATTGCCACATCTTTTTTTGTAGAATTTATCCAATTTTTTATTGGAAGGTCAGTGGACATTGATGATTTGATTTTAAATGTCCTAGGATCTTTTATTGGTTATCTTATCTGGGAGAAGATTTTAAGATATAAATTTGCCAAGAAGAAGAGAAGGAAGAGGAGACCAAGGCCCTCTAAAATTGACAAAGACCAGCCTATCTAGTATAATTTTAGTCTAAGTAAATATGGGGGCGAAAATGGTTTCGACGGGGATTTTGAGCTTAAAGTAGCGAGTCGTTGATGGATCACACAACGTAAAAATGGTCTATTAAAAAATAAACGACGAAAATAATTTCGCACTAGCTGCCTAATTAGGTAGCAATCCGGCCAGACACCGCGATCTGTAACCGGGTTTCAAATTAGCGGGCAAACGAACTCTGTGATGCGTCATAGCAGAGGGGGTTTATGGCGATACCCTGTATGAGTTTGACACTCTAGTAATACAGGGGAAAACTAAAGAGGAGTCTGCACTCGGAGAATCTTTCTGTAAGAGGTCTTCGGACGTGGGTTCGACTCCCACCGCCTCCACCAAAGCAAAGTCATTCATGTGAATGGCTTTTTTATTTTGTCTAATTTTATTTATTTAAAAAGGGACTTAAGTTATCTTAAGTCCTCTTGTTTTTTTATTCTTTTTTAATTTTATTTGCCAAATAACATCTTATGAAGACTTTAGTAGTCTTTCATACTCTTCTACTAACTCCACTGGTATTACAAAGTTAAAGTAGCCGCCGCTTTTAGACAAAAAGAGATACATCAGTCCAAGTCTTGTGAATTTTTTCATATTTACGTAGACGTTCTCGTCTGAATAGTCTACGGCTCCCTCGTAAAAGTCATAGAAGGACTTGTGTTCTTTCTCGTCAAAGGAAAGTAGTGTGTCCTTAAACTTAGATAAGATGGTTTCGTGGATTGCATCGATTTCTTCTCTTTCGCTTAGTTCTTCAAGGTCAAGTTCATAAGAAGAAGCGATTAGCTTTCTCTGGTCCTGGTCTATAGCCTCTACAATGGGGTATAATCTATCTATAGGCAGTTTGTTAATGCTTTCAACTTCAAATAGTTTTAATAAAAAATCGCTCATGTTTCACCTCGTATTTATTATACATGAAATGAGCAATGGGAGGTAATATGTCAAAAATTAAAAAACTTTCAGATGGCGTTTATTGTAAGATTGTTCCCCTTAAGGGCAACCCCCTAAAGAGCATCAACATCTACATGGTCGAGTCCAAGGGCGAGGCCATGATTGTGGACACAGGTTTTAACACTGAAGAAATTAGAAATGAGATGCTTTCTTTTATGAAGGACATGGAGGTTGACTACGACAAGACAATTTTATTCTTGACCCACCTTCACTCTGATCACACAGGTCTTGCTTCATGGTTTCACGAAGAGCTTGGCATGGATATTTATATGGGGGATATTGACTACAGAATGATGTCTTCTATGGCTGATGCTAATTCAAAGAGATGGAAAGAAGTTATGGACACTACTCACATCCAAGGCCTTGAAGAAGACAATTTAAAAATCGAAGAGCACGCTGGTTTTGTTTACAGACCAAAGGCAGAGTTCCCTTATGTATCCTTCAATCCAAATTATATTTTAAAGGTTGGGGACTTTACTTTTAAGGGAATGGACTTTTCTGGCCACACTCCTGGCATGGTTGGTCTTTATGAAGAAGAAAGAAAAATTTTATTCTGCGGTGACCACCTCTTGGGAGACATCACTCCAAATATAACTTTTTGGAACTTCACTGTGGGCGACAGTCTTGGAAGATATCTTAAAAATATCGAGAAATTGAGAGACCTTCCAATTGATCACTTGTATTCTTCTCACAGGGCCCTTATTGAAGATGTGCCAAAGAGGATTGATGAATTAAAGGCTCACCACAAGCACAGGGTGGATGAAGCCTACAAGACTTTAAAGGAAAAGGGCAAGTGCACTGTAAGAGATATTGCCATGAATATGACTTGGGACATGAGGGCTAGAGACTTTTCTGAATTTCCCAATACTCAAAAGTTTTTCGCAGCTGGAGAAGCTCACGCCCATCTTGAACATCTAAGGGCAATAGGCAAGGCTGACTTTGAGTGGTCTGATGACGGAGTCCTTTTATACTACGCAAAGTAAAATTTATTTGATTTAAGAAGCTACAAGTCATAAAATATTTATGGATTAGTAAGTAAATAAATTGGAAGAAATAAAATTTGGAGTGAATTATGGAGAATTTAGTTTGTAAATATAAGGACAAAGTTTTAAAATCTGGCGGAGAAACTATTCTTTGTGGGATCGTAAATGTTACACCGGACTCCTTTTCTGATGGGGGCAAGTGGTATGGCAAGGACAAGGCTATTAAGAGGGCTCTTGAACTTATAGAAGATGGTGCTGGCATGATTGACCTTGGTGGTGAATCAACAAGACCTGGTTCCCACTATGTTGAGATCCAAGAGGAAATAGGAAGAGTAGTTCCAGTTATAAAAGAATTAAAGACAATGACAGACGTTCCTCTTTCTATTGATACATGGAAGGCAGACGTTGCTGAAGCAGCAATTGAAGCAGGAGTTGACTTTGTAAATGACATCACAGGCTTTATGGGAGACCCAAGAATGGCAGAAGTTGTGGGCAAGAGTGATGTTGGTGCAATTTTAATGTTTAACCCAAAGATTGCAAGGCCAAATCACAAGTCATCTGCCAACTTCCCACCTTTTGGGGGCGAAGGAGCTTTCACTGAAGAAGAATTAAAATCCTTTGAAGAGATGGATGTTGTGGAAGTCATGAAAAAATATTTATCAAAATCACTTGAACGTGCAGAAGCAAATGGAATCTCAAGAGAAAGAATTATGCTTGACCCAGGCATTGGCTTTGCCCTTACAAAAAAGGAAAATTTAAAGTTGATTGATAAAATTGACGTCTTAAGAGACATGGGCTGCTTTAGCTTCTTGGGAGTTTCAAGAAAGAGATTTATAACAAATATTTTAAGTGAAAACAATATTGATGCTGACGGCAATAGTGAAGAAGGCTTTGAAAATAGGGACGAGGCTTCAGCAGCCCTTACGACTATTGCAGCTTACAAGGGTGTAGAAGTTTTAAGAGTCCACACAATGGACCACCACCGTCTTGCGAAACTAGTTGCAGATTCAGTTAGACTTAATCAAGTAATAGAAGATGTAAGTTTTAAGGCTTATTCACTTTAAATTATTTTTCATAAGATATATAATATTATTTATTAATAGAAATTAGGGGGAAATTATGGCACTAATAGAAGAATTAAAAGTAAAAGTTAGAGAAGCAAAACCAGAAATTGTATTTCCAGAGGGAAACGATAGAAGAATCTTAAGAGCAGCAATTAGACTTAACGACGAAGGCGACATTAAGCCAATCGTTCTTGGAAACGAAGAAGAACTAAAAGCTTTAGCAGAAAAAGAAGGCGTTGAACTTGGAAATCTAGAAATCCTTAATCCAGAAACTTACGAAGGAAAAGATGAAATGATCAAGGCTTTCGTAGAAAGAAGAAAGGGAAAAGCTACAGAAGAACAAGCAGCAGATATCCTAAAAGACAACAACTACTTTGGAACAATGCTTGTATATATGGGAAAAGCTAAGGGACTTGTATCAGGTGCGGCTCACACAACTGCAGACACAGTAAGACCAGCTCTTCAAATCATAAAGACAAAACCAGAATACAAGAGATGCTCAGGTGCCTTCATCATGATTAGAGATGACGAGCTTTACCTAATGGCAGACTGTGCAATTAACACAGACCTTGACGCAGAAGGCCTAGCAGAAGTTGCAGTAGTATCAAATGAAACTGCAAAACAATTTGGTATCGATCCAAAGGTTGCAATGCTTTCCTTCTCATCTCACGGATCAGCTTCTCACGAAAGAGTAACAATGGTAGCAGATGCAGCTAAGATGGCAGCAGAAAGAAATCCAGAAATGGCAGTTGACGGAGAACTTCAATTTGACGCAGCCTTCATCGAAAGAGTTGCAGCTAAAAAAGCTCCAGAATCAAAGGTAGCAGGTCACGCAAATGTATTTATCTTCCCAAGCATTGAAGCAGGTAACATTGGCTACAAACTTGCACAATACTTTGGTGGCTTTAAGGCAGTAGGCCCAATCCTACAAGGACTTAACGCACCAGTAAACGACCTTTCAAGAGGTTGTGTAGAAGACGAAGCTTACGCACTAGCTATCATCACAGCAGCACAAGCAGTTCTTTAATAAAAAATAGACTTAAAGACTTCCTTAGGGGAGTCTTTATTTTTTTGCCTTTTGTTTATATAATGATGTCAAGTAAAATTTAGTTAAAAGAGTAGGTTATATAAGATATGGAAAAGAAAAAGTGGAAGATTTTTTTAGTAGAAGATGACAAGGTGATTGCAGAAGAAATTAAAAGACACCTGGAGTTTTGGAATTATGAGATAAAAATTGCAGAGGACTTTCAAAATATTTTTGATGAATTTAAAAACTTTCATCCTGATTTAGTTTTAATGGATGTGACTCTTCCCTTTTACAATGGCTATCATTGGTGCAAAATTATTAGAAAAAATTCTAAAGTTCCAATTTTATTTATTTCAGCTGCTGATGAAAACTTAAATTTGATAATGGCAATGGATCTTGGAGCAGATGATTATTTGACTAAGCCCTTTGAACTAGACCTATTACAAATAAAAATAAGAGCCTTGCTTAGAAGAGCTTACGAATATATTGAGACAAGAAATATTCTTTACAAAGATATAAGCCTTGACTGCGACAAGATGATTATATCAAGAGAAAACAAAGAAATAGAGCTCACGAAAAATGAATTTAAAATTTTAGAAATTCTCTTGGAAAAGCCAGGTAAAGTTGTTAATAGAGATGAAATTATTGATAAAATTTGGCAAACTGACTCTTATATTGACGACAACACCTTAACAGTAAATGTAATGCGTCTGAGAAAAAATCTAGAAGATATAAAGATTTTTGACCTAATAAAGACTAAGAAAGGAGTAGGCTATTATGTCCCACCTGCCAATTAAAAGTTTTTTAAAGAGAGAAAAATTCACATTAATTCTTGGACTTTTCATATTTTTTTATATCCTGGGAACTTATTTAATTTTTGAATTTGATAGAGATAAGTCAACTTACATAGCTTTTTTATATCTATTTTTATTTTTTATTTATATGATTATTCTTTACTCCATAAGGGATCAGAATTACAGAAAAGAAATAGATCTTTTAAATAGAAAAAACTACGAAAAAATATTAGAACTTTATGAGTCTCCATTATCAAAGGCTCTTTATAAAAATGTAGAAGAAAATAAAAGAATTAAAGAAATTGGAGAAAAGAAAAAAGCAGATGTGAAAAACTACTTAACTATTTGGACTCATCAAATAAAATCTCCAATATTTGCATTAAAACTTTTACTCAAAAAAGATGAAATAAACAAAATAGATTGTGAAAAAGAGATTTTTGAGATCGAAGAGTATGTGGGAAATATTTTAGGCTATGCAAGGATGAATGCAGATAGCACAGACTATGTCTTTAGCAAATACAGTTTAGATGAAATTATTAAGGGAGTAATTAGGAAATATTCGATTCAGTTTATTGGAAAAAATAATAGGGTAGACTTTTTTGAAACTAAGAAAATAATTTTAACTGATGCCAAGTGGTTTTCTTTTTTATTAGAACAAATTATTTCTAATGCAATCAAGTACACGCATAATGGAAGGATTGCAATTTATTTAGAGAAAAATGAACTTGTAATTGAAGATAATGGAATTGGAATAATGCCAGAAGATTTGCCGAGAATTTTTGATGCAGGATACACTGGTTACAACGGTAGGTTGGAGAAAAAGTCAACGGGACTGGGACTAAATCTCTCAAAGAATATTGGGAAGTCTTTAAGAGTGACATTGAGGTGTGAGTCAGAGCAAAAGGTTGGCACAAAGATGTTTATAAATTTAAAAAATATTTTGGATTAGAGTGTTTAGCACTCTTTTTTTTATATCTTACAAAAATGTCACATTAAAGCTCTATTTGTTATGTAAATAAAAGGATTTATTTTTTTATACAATTTATAATGTAGTAAGAGGTGAGAAAATGATAAAGAAAATATTCAAAGGAATTTTAATTTTTTTAGTATCCCTTATTATTCTTATAGGGATTGGAGATTTTTTGTGGATTAATCTTCCGAAGTTAAGTGCAAGAAAAAATATTTCAGATATAGAAGAATATGGCAAAGAGGTAAGCCAGATAAATTTAGATGATAATGTGAAAGTTGTTGGACTTGGGGAAGCGACTCACGGAAACTCTGATTTTCAAAATTTAAAATTAGAAGTTTTAAAGACCTTAGTTGAAAAAAATAATTTAAAGAGCTTTGCCATTGAAGCTGATTTTGGCGAAGGAATGATAATAAATAATTACATTCATGGAAATAAGAGAGATGAAAATATTTCAAGAATTCTTTCTTTTAATATTTATCACACAAAGAATATGAATGACCTTATAAACTATATGTTTGACTACAACCAAAAAGCAAAGGATGAGGACAAACTTTCTTTTTACGGCTTTGACATGCAAAATCCTGAAAAATCCATGGAGTTAATTTTAGATTTTTGTAAGGAAAATAATATTTTACAGGAAAAAGACTTACAAAAGGAATTTTCCTTTATTAAAGATGAAAAATTTAAGATTTCACAGATAAAAGATAAAGAAGATTTGTTGTTGGAAATAAAAGCTCACACAGACGCCTTATCTTCTCCTAAGGCAAAAATTCTTTCAAGAGCTCTTACAAATGTCTTGGATAGTGTTAAGTATTACGAATTAGATTTTAATGATTATGTAAAAGTAAACAATGTGAGAGATGAGCTTATGGCTGAGAATGTTAAGTGGATAAGTGATTTTGAAAAATCAAAGGGAAATGATCTGCTTTTAATTTCTGGTCATAATGGTCACATCGCAAAAAGTGAAAAGTTTTATGAGCCAATGGGGTCTCACTTAAAGAAAATATTTGGCGAAGAATATTTTATTATTGGCACTGACTTTTATAAGGGAATAGTAAACATAAACGAAGTTGGTCCAGATAACAAGAGGTCAAACCATGTCTTTGTCTCTGCTGATCCTTTAGCTAACAGTGCTAGAAAATTTAAAGGAAAATATTATTTAGATTTTACAAAAGTTAAAGATGGGGAAACTTTTGACCTTATAAATAAAGAAATCAACATGATAAGTTTGGGCGAAGGATACTCTCCACTAATGAAATTCATACCAAGAACTTATAGAGTAAAGGAAGTCCCAAAAGATTTATATGATGCAATGATCTTTGTTTATTATGCAAAACCTCTTGCAGTAATTGATGAAGCTTAAGTTTATAAAAATTTAGGAGCTTAAACATTGTAACACAATGTAATACAATTACCTTAGAGGTGATGGATATGAAAACTGTATCTGTTAGGTTAAACGCTGAAGAGGAGAGGGCCTTTACTGCTTATGCTGACCTTATGGGGGAATCTCTTTCTACTCTTTTTAAGAGATTGATGGAAGAGAAGATAGAAGATGAGTTCGACATGAAGGTGGCTGAAGACTTTCTTGAAAGAGAAGCCGGGGGCGAAGTTGAAACTAGACCTATCGAAGATTTATTTAAAGAGCTTGACCTATGACTTACCGAGTAAGAACTACAAAAAAGTTTGACAAGTCCTTTAAAAAACTTGATAGGCAGTCACAAAAACTTATAAAAAATTGGATGGAAGGCAATCTCATTGCTTGTCAGGATCCAAGATTTTATGGAAAACCTCTCACTGGAAATTTCAAAGGCATCTGGAGGTATAGGATTGGTGCCTATAGACTCCTTGCAAAAATTGACGAGACAAGTTAATAGTACTTAATATAAAAAGAAAAAACCTAACCATTTAAAATTTAAATAGGTTAGGTTTTTTAGTAAATTAGTTTTTACATTTTTTAACAAAAAGTTTAAAAATTTCAAGGTAAAGAGAGTTATCTTCAAACATCATTTCGGGATGGAACTGGGTAGCAACAATGAAATTTTTGTTATCCATCTGAACGGACTCACAAAGTCCATCTTCACTTTTAGCAATAGACCTTAGATTAGAGCCAAGTTTTTCTATTCCTTGATGATGAAATGAATTAACTCCAACCTTAGCTGTTTTAAACGCTTCATATAGATATGAATCTTGTTCTACATTTATGAAGTGAGATATGATAGATTTATAACTATTTACAGCAGAATGATCTAAGAGTTTATTTGTATCAATATGCCTGTATAGAGTTCCACCTTGAACAACATTTAGAACTTGTATACCTCTGCAAATACCTAAAAGTGGGATATCTTTTTCTATACATTTTTCGGTTAAATAAAAATCTGAACTATCTCGAATTTTAAGAACTCTTCCAACTTTTGAGTTATTGTTTTTGTTATAAAGTAATGGGTTTACATCATTACCCCCTGTTATTAAAATTCCGTTGCAAAGATTTAATACTGAGTCAAGATAATCGGTATCATATGTTGGGGCAATAATTATTGGTATACCACCTGCTTCTTTTATCGCATTAAAATAATCTATTGCTACTGCTGAATAAGATTGTCCTAAAGCACCAAGGCCTAAGTTCATAAAAAATTTATCATCGTCAACATAGTTTGTTGTTATTCCTATTATCGGTTTCATAATTCACCTCTATCAATTTTATCAAAAAATTCTTTCGTTTCTTTTCCTATAGTCTTACCTAACATTAATACAGCTGTCATATTAATTAAAATTATGAAAGCATTTCCAAAATCTGCAATTTGAAGTAGTTTAGCTACACCAAATACTCCTCCAATTCCCATAAATATGAAGAATATCAGTTGAACAAATTTGCCTGTTCTTTTACCAAATAAACTTGTAGTCTGATTTTCTATAAAGAAAGCAAAGCTTAGTACTGTTGAAAAGGCAAATAAAACTATAGCTAAAGTAATGAGCACTGTGCCAAAAGTTCCGAGTGAATCTGAGAAAGCTCGTTGAGCTAATACGCCCGAATCTTCTATACCATATTTAGTCCATGAACCAGAACTTAAAATGGCTAGAGCTGAGAAAGTACATACTACTATGGTGCTAAAGAAAACCTCAAAAACACCCCAAATTCCTTTTTCTACAGCATGTTGTACGTCGGCCTGTCCGTGTACTATAGATTGAATTCCATTACCTGAGTCATTAGAATACATTCCTCTTGCAACTCCCCAACGAATTGTCATAGCAGCAGCAGATCCAGCAAAACCACCTACAGCAGAGTGACCAGTAAACGCATATTTGAATATAGACAATAGAGATGGTATAAAATTATCTATATGTATAATAATCATAATAATACAAGCTATTATGTATATAGTTGCCATTATTGGAACTAGTTTTTCAGTAAAATTCACAATTCTACTTACACCGCCATAAACTATAAAAACTACAAATACAATTGCTACAGTTGTAGATATAAATCTGGATACATGAATATGTTCCATTGCATCGGTGATTGCCCCTGTATGGACCCCAGCAGCAATTAGTAAAACTACTATTAAGCTTATTACGTATCCAATAGATAAAAATCTAGCGAGTGATTGATTCTTTATACCTTTTGAAATGTAGTTATAAGGACCAGCACTATACTCCCCGTCTGGACGGCGTTCTCTGAATTTTACAGAAGCGACAACTTCAGAAAATTTTATTCCCATAGCAATTAGTCCAACCATCCACATCCAGAATATAGCACCTGGACCACCGTAAGCTATTGCAATACCGATACCAACGATATTGCCAGTGCCTAAAGTTGCTGCAAGAGCTGCAGAAACAGCTTGGAACCCTGAGACACCACCGGCTGATCCGGACTTTTTCATTGAACCAATGGTATTTTTCATTATATATTTAAATCTTGTGAATTGAATTCCTCTGATTTGAATACCTAGATAAATACCAGAAGCAGCTAAAAAAATCAGCATAGGCCATCCCCAAATCCAATTGGCAAAACCAATCATTAAGTTATAAATCGTTTTCAAAACTTTTCCTCCTTTGCTTTTATAATGTAATAAAATTATAAATCAAAGGCTTGGCTCAAGGTCAATAGAAAAAAATATTATTTTATTTGAAAATGATTTTTAAAAGAAGAGAAAGTAAAAAAAATTTAAAAATTAAAAAAACGTGGAGTCGACTCTATATTATTTAATGCCTTGGAATATTGTATGGGTCATAAGATCTCCTTTTTCGTGGCAGTCGAAAGAATGCTTATTAGAGTAAGCATTAACTTTCTCCAAGTCAATAGATTTCGTTTGTTTAAAAAATTTATTCAAATTTTCTAAAAATATATTCTTAAGGTATAGTCGTTCAGAAGATTCAGGATATTTTATTTTTAAATTTTTAATTGATTTAGAATTAGATTCATAAGATTGGTATGCCCCAACAATACTTCCGTTGTTTTTTATGTATTTACAAATATTTTCAAAGTAATTATCCTTCTTATAAAGCTGATGTTCATTTCCGCTGAAAAGTGAAATAACTACATCAACAACTTCTTTTTTTATTGGGTATTCTAAAGAATCATCAGCAATAAAAATTATATTTGGATTCTCTAAAACTTTTGATAACTGGTTTTTATAATTCAATAGAACCTCTTCGTATTTATCAATCAAAATAATGGTAAAATTATTTTTAAAGTATTTTAAATTATTATAAAGAAAGGAAAATCCATTAATATTAGTTTCCATTATTATTTTATTTTCTAGTTCTAAACTATTTAAATACTTAGAAATTTTATTTCCTATTATATTTAATGATTTATAATATATAGAAGGCATGTCTAAGTATAAATCGCGGTTAATATCGGGTTTATCATAAAAAGATTTATATTTATTACCAGTTACAACTATGCCATTTTTAATCTTTAATTTATGTCCACAGGAACATTCTAAGTCAGCATTAAATATGTATTTTGAATTCATTGATGCGTTATTTATACTAAATTGATTATTACAATGTGGACAGGATAGCACCTCTATATTTTTAACAGGAAATCCGATTTCTATATTATTAAAATTCTCTTCGTTTTTACAATCGATTCTATTTATTTCATCGATTAATAATTCTTTTTTTCTAACTAACTTTGATATATCGTTTTCGATTTCACACTCTTTTTTTAACAGTCTATTTAAATGCTCGTTTTTTATATTTTCTTCGGTATTATTAGACCAATTCCATAAAGACATTATCGAAATAATTTCGTCAATAGAAAAATCCATATCTTGATAAAGTTTTATGATTTCTACATTTTCTAAGTTCTTTTTATTAAAGGAGTAGCGATTATTTATTCTATCAGGATAAATTAATCCTCTATCTATATAGTAATAAATTGTATCTTTTGATAATCCTGTTAGTTCTGAAAATTTTCCTGTTCTCATAATATCACCTAACTTTCTACAAAAATGTACCAGTTTAAAGTCATTTTATTGCATGAACAGTAAAAGTGCAAATTAATTATCAGAGAAATAAAGAAAAACTCCCTGGAAAAATCCAAGGAGTTTTATTTTACATAAGAGTCAAAGCGTACTTGACGCCAATCCCAATCACTGCACCGAGACCTATTAGCTTAAATAGGTCCACCTTCTTCATGTAGAGGACGAAGCCTAGGACGAAGGAGATAAGTGCTGCCAGGCTCATGCCTTCAAGCTTAAGTCCTTCGGGAAAGATTGATGATTGGAAGAGTTTTAATGTTGTTATAAAGATAAGGGACACAACTCCTGCCTTGATGCCAAGTAGGGAGTAGTCCATGATTTTAAATTTTTTGCCCTTGCTAAAGAGGAAGTATCCCAAGATCATCATTAGGATGAACTGAGGAAGGACAAGTCCTGCTGTTGCAAGAATTGAGCCAAGGATTCCGTGGACGTTTTGCCCAACAAAGGTTGCCGAGTTAATGGCAATTGGTCCTGGAGTCATTTGTGAAATGGAAATCAAATCTATAAATTCTCTTGTAGAGATCCAGGCGTGTTCTTCAACAACGTATTTTGAAATCAAGGGGATTACTGCGTAGCCGCCACCAAATGCGAAGCATCCTATTTTAAAGAAAATTAAAAATAAATCAAGCATTTTTGTACCTCTCCATGACACTAAAATAAGAAATTCCTGCGATAGCACAGAATAAAATTATTAGTCCTGTGTTGATACTTGTGAAAAAGGCAACTAGGAAGACTAGGATAATCATGGCTGCACTAAATCGTGGATTATTCTTGTAAGAAGAAATCCCCATGCGAGCTACAGTTATAAATAGAACTGCAGAGATCACTCCACTAATGCCTTCTAGGGCTGCGTTTATAAAAAAGTTTGACTTAAATTCTTGGTAGAAGTTTGAAATCACTGACAAAATTATAAGACAGGGAAGAGCCGATGCAACGAGACAAGTTATTGCTCCCAATGGACCCCTCAAGTAATAACCTGTAAGGACTGAGCAAGAGATTGCCATGGCCCCAGGTCCACCTTGGGAGATGGCAACTATATCCATCATCTGGTCTTCCTCAATGAGTTCTAGGTCTGATACGAAAATGTCCTTTATAACAGGGACAATTGTATAGCCTCCTCCAAAGGTTATGACATTTATTTTAAAAAAAGTTAAAAATAACTTTGAGATAGAAATTTTTTTCATTAAATCACCTCATCAAATTATAGCACAAAAATGAATTTTTAAGCAATTTCGTGTATAATCTATTTAAGGAGTGATGTGATGAAGATGGGAATTATAGGCCTTGGTAACATGGGTGCTGCCATGGCACATGGTCTTTTAGATAATAATATAGAAACTTTTCTTTACGATAGGAGCGAAGAAAAGAGAGACGCCTTTAGGGGCAATGAAGCAGCAAGAGTAGTTGATTCAGAGGTAGATGTAGTGAAGGGTGCAGATGCAATTATCCTTGCAGTTAAACCCTATGTTTATGAAGCTGTAATCGAGACAATAAAAGATGAAGTAAAAGATCAAATCATTATTTCTATTACTTCAGCTTTTGACCTTGAGAAACTTGAAAAGAGTCTTCCAAATAAAAAACTTATGATGGCTCTTCCAAATACACCGGCAAAAATTTTGAATTCCATGACAGGTATTTGTCCTGGCAAAAATATTTCAGAAGAAGAAGTTAAGGAGATAAGAAAAATCTTGTCCAACTTTGGAGAAACTGAAATTGTAGAAGAAAAGAACATAAAAATTTATGAGGCAGTTTCGGGTTGCATGCCTGCCTATGTCTACATGTACATTGAAGCAGCAGCAGACGCAGCAGTTTCTTATGGAATGCAAAGGGATATGGCTTACAGGGTTATATCCCAAGCAGTTGCTGGATCAGCAAAGATGGTGAGGGAGTCTGGCATTCACCCAGGTGAACTAAAGGACCAAGTAACAACACCGGCTGGAACAACTATTAAGGGAGTAAAATCTTTAGAAAAGGATGGTTTTAGGTCTGCAATTATAAATGCAGTTGATTCTATTATGAATAAATAGGAGGTCATTATGAAAGACTTATTGGTATTTTTGGCAGAAGGTTTTGAAGAAATTGAAGCTTTAACAATTGTTGATGTCCTTAGAAGGGCCGACCTAAAGGTTGATACAGTTTCAATTAAGGATAGACTTGAGGTAAAGGGAGCTCACGGTGTGACAGTTCTTGCTGACAAGACTTTTGATGAAATTAACATCGAAGACTACAAGGCAATGTACATTCCAGGAGGTCAACCTGGTGCTACAAATCTCATGAATGACAAAAAAGTTCTTGAATTTGCCAATGTCTTTAATGATGAAGAGAGAAAAGTAATAGCAATTTGTGCAGGACCACAAGTTCTTGATGCAGCAGGTCTTTTAAAGGACGGAAAGTTCACTTGCTATCCAGGAGTTGAAAATAGATTAAAGGTTAAAGACCCACAAGACTCACCAGTAGTTGTTGAAGACAACATAATAACTGCTATGGGGCCAGCCCTTGCAATCCTACTTGGGGTTAAGCTAGTTGAAATTCTAGTTTCAAAAGAAAAGGCAGAAGAAGTTGCAGAAGGCTTACTACTTCCACAACTTAAAAAATTTATTTAAAATAAGATTAGAAAATGTGCCAGCTTAAACTGGTGCATTTTTTATTTTTAAAATTATCAACTTACTTCCCAGAATATAGGAAAGTTCTTTTCCTTTTATTACTAATATACTAGTGTTATAATTATTTTAACTTAAGAAATCTAAGTAAGTGGGCTTTTAGCCTATTTTTATTATTATAAATTTTGGAGGATAAATGTTCGCAAAACTTATTTTGAAGAGGGGAGAATCTGCTTATGGATATGACAGGGCAAAAATTTCTAAAGAGACTTCTCTTCTTGGACTTATATCAAATATACTTGCAGCTGCATTAAAGGTGATTCTATATATCTTTACTGGCTCAATTTCAATTTTATCTGACGCAGTAAACAACATCACAGACTGTGTCAGCTCTATTATTTCTATTTTGGGCATAAGACTTGCTGCAAAACCAAGAGACAAAGACCATCCCTATGGACATGGGAGACTTGAATATTTGATTTCTCTTGTAGTTTCTGGTATTGTACTTTCCGTTGGTTTTCAATTTTTGAAGGCTTCTGTGGGAAAGATCCTTCATCCAGTTGCCATTTCTTACCCAAAATCCACTCTTGTGATTTTGATTGTAACTGTGGCAATAAAGTTTTGGCAGGCCTCTCTTTATTCAAAGGTTGCAAGGGCAATTGACTCTGTAACTTTGAAGGCCCAAGAGAAGGATTCACTTAGCGACACACTTATAACTTCTGTTGTAATTATTTCTATATTAATAGAAAAGTTCACAGGAAAAATATTAGATGGCTATGTTGGTTTAATAGTTGCTTTATTTATTTTATACACAGCTATTTCACTGATATACGAAACTATTTCAATTATACTTGGACGTGGCCTTAGTGATGAGACTAAGCACGAGATAAAGTCCAAGGTTTCAAACTATGAGGGCATATCCAATGTTCACAATATGATGGTGACAGACTTTGGTCCAGACAATATGATTGTGATAATTGATGCAGCCCTAGATTATAATTTGACCCTGGAAGAGGCCCACAATATTGTGGACAAGGTTGAGAGGGAAATCTCTGATTTACTTGGGATAAAATTAATCATTCACGCAGACCCAAAAGGCAGTAGCAATGAGATAATCAACTCTGTCTCCAAGGACCTTAAAAAAATTGTGAGGGAGTCCCTAAACATTTACTCCTTCCACGACATTGTCCTTGAAGGCAAGAAAATTTATATAGACATTGATTATAATGCCGATTCTGTAAAAACGAGAGAAGAAAAGGATGCTCTGAAAAAAGAGATAAGAGATAAGTTAAAATCCATCTATCCAGATTACGAATTTGATGTAACTCTTGATGCGATTTTTTAGGAGGAATATATGAAGGCTTTAGTTGTAGGTGCCGGAAAACTAGGATACAGACTTGCAGCGTCATTACTAGATGAAGACTGCGAGGTGACTGTAGTTGACAACAATGAAGATGTAATCGAAAACATATCCAATTCGTTAGATGTTTTTAGTATTTGTGCAAATGCTTTGGATTTTGGCGTCTTGGAAGAACTTGATATTTCTCTCTTTGACTATGTAGTTGCTACCACAACTAATGACGAGGCCAATGTAATTCTTTGCACAATCTCCAAAAAACTTGGAGCAAAGTATGCCATTGCAAGGGTAAGGGACCCTGAATACAGGAAGCACCTTGATTTCATATCAGAGGAACTTGAAATAGATAAGATCATAAACCCAGACAATGCAACTGCAAGATCAATTTTTAAATACCTAATGAAGAGATACCAACTTTACTCTGATGAGGTTGCTGGTGGAAGAGTTTCCCTTGTTGAATTTAATATAGGAAATGACACAAGCTTTATTAACAAAAAAATCATGGACATTGATAACATTAAAGACCTTCTTATTGCAGCTATATCGAGAAATGGTGATGCAATTATCCCAAATGGTCGTACTGTTTTAGAAGAAAATGATGTTATAATCCTTGCAGGCAAGTCTGAAAATATTGAGGCCTTTGACAAGGACCACACAGGAGTAAATAGGACAAGGTCTCTTAGGAGTACAATGATCCTTGGTGGAGGAAAGACTGGACTTTATCTAGCCATGCTCCTCTTAAAAGAAAATGTGGATGTCACTATTGTTGAGATAAATAAGGAAAGATGTCTTGAACTAAAAGAAATGGTTCCAGGAGCCAACATTATAAATGGAGACGGGACAGACATAGCAATCCTTAAAGAAGAAATGGTCCACACTTATGATTCCTTTGTAGCAGCAACAGGTATTGATGAGGCCAACCTCCTCATGAGTCTTGTGGCAAAGCAAAGTGGAATCTTTAAATCTGTTGCCAAAATTTCTAGGACAAACTATGACAAGGTCCTAGACAAACTTGACATAGATGCAGTCTTTAACACTTCTTATATAACAGCTGCAGAAATGCTAAAGGAAATCAGGGGAAAAAGCTCCCTTGCCCTACATTTGCTTTTAAACGGTCAAGTTGAGTGCGTCGAATTAATTATAAGGACAAGCCATTTAGTTTGTGGCAACACCCTAGAAGACTTGAGTCTACCTGATGGAACTCTTATTGTTTCCATAATTAGGGGCCAAAGCATGATAGTCCCTAATGGTAAGACAGTCCTTGAATCTGGCGACAGGATAATATTATTCTCCATGCACGAAGTTGCTCCAAGGGTTCAAAAGATTTTCTCTTCTGAAGGGAAACTAAAGGACGCAATTAAGTCAATTAAGAAGAGAGGAAAGAAAGATGAACTATAAGCTTATTTCAAAATTATTAGGCTATATTTTATTAATAGAAACTGCCTTTATGGCTCCATCTCTCATCCTGAGTTTAGTTGAAAGAGATGGGTCATCTTATGGCTTCTTAATCCCAATGGCTATAGCAGTCTTTTTGGGATTAATTTTAATTAATTTAAAAATAAAAAAGAACTCCATGTCACCAAGAGACGGAATCTTAACAGTTACTGCATCCTGGGTTTTGGTCTCCATTGTCGGGGCACTTCCCCTTTGGATCTCCGCAGGTATGACTTATGTTGACTCCTTCTTTGAAATTGTATCTGGTTTTACAACAACTGGAGCTTCAGTTATATCAGGCATAGAGTCTTTCCCAAGGTCAGTTGTCCTCTGGAGGTCTATCACTCACTGGATAGGTGGTATGGGAATTTTGGTCTTTACTGTGGGACTTCTTCCCAAGCTTGGAGTTGGGGCCTTCCAAATTTTTAAGGCAGAGTCACCAGGACCAGTTGCCGGAAAAATAGAGTCAAGGATTTCCCAATCATCTAAGAGGCTCTACATAATTTATCTTATTTTGACACTAATACTATTTATTTGCTTAAAGATTGCTGGCATGCCAATTTTTGATTCCCTAGTTCACACTTTCGGTGTCCTAGGTACTGGTGGATTCTCTTCCTACAACGACTCACTTATGTCCTATGAAGGGAACTCAGTTCACTTTATCCTGGCAATTTTTATGTTTTTGAGTTCCACAAACTTTGTAATTTATGCCCTTCTTTCTAAAAAGAAGTTTAAGGAAGTTCTACAAAATGATGAATTAAAACTTTGGATTTGTATAATCATAGGAGCCATTGCCCTAATAACTCTAGACCTATATTCCAAGGGTTATCCATCACTTTTCATGGCCTTTAGGGACTCAGCTTTCCAAGTAACATCAATATCCTCTACATCTGGTTTTGCTAATGCAGATTATGAACTTTGGCCAAGTTTTTCAAAATTCATCTTGTTAATCCTGATGCTCTTTGGTGGTTGTGCAGGTTCCACTGGTGGCGGGATAAAAATAGTAAGGATTTCAATTTTATTAAAATTAATAAAAAGGGAAATGAAGAAGGCCACTCACCCTAAGGCAGTTCTTCCTGTGATGTCAGATGGCAAGTCTTTGTCAGACGAAGTTGTCCTAGGTATTAACGCCTATCTAGGAACTTATTTTGTAATAGCAGTCCTATCTACAGCTTTAGTTACGCTTTCTGGAGTAGATGTTATAACAGGATTTTCTTCAGTTGCTACGACCCTATCAAATGTTGGTCCAGGCTTTGGAGATATTGGTCCTACGAAAAACTTTTATTTTTATAGCGACTTTTTTAAACTCTACTTCAGTGTCCTTATGCTTTTAGGTAGACTTGAATTCTTTACAATAATGGCACTTTTCACAAGAGGAAGACATAGAAAGGAAATTATTAAGTTATAATGAAGATTTTAATTATAGGTTCTGGAAAGGTTGGTTCAACTATTGCCAAGGCCTTGAGTCTTGAAAAATATGAAGTTGACCTAGTGGATAGGGACGAAAAAAACTTTGAAGAGATAACAGATAGCGTAAATAAAATAAGGGCCGACGTCTTGGAAGAAGAATTTGTCATTAACCATGACCTTAATAAGTACGACTACGCCATTATAGCAACAGATAGCGACAAGACTAACCTAATAATGGCCTCAATCTTTAAGGGACTAGATGTAAAAATAATTCTCCGTCTCGATGAAATGGAAAATATTTCTGAAATAGGAATTATAAAAAATTCTCTTCCAAATGTTGTGAATGTATTTAACCTAAGCCTTGAAACTGCAAAACTTGTGACCAAGTTAATTGGGTCTACAGAATATTATGAGGCAGACTATTTTGGCAAGGGCAAGATAGAAGTCACAGGCCACTACATTGACATGGATGAGGAATTTGAAAATCAAAAGATAAAGGATATTGGGTCTCTTTCTACAATCCTTGTTGTTGGAATCCTAAGAGAAGGGGACTTAATTGTACCCGACGGAGAAACTGTCCTAAAGTCTGGTGACTATATCTATCTTATGGGCCTTTCCTTTGACATAAGAAACTTCAAACACGCCCACTTTGAAATCAAGGAAAAGGAAGAGGAGAGAGAGGTTGTAATTGCATCAGGCGACTACAACTTCAACAAACTTATCTCAAATCTTGAAAATATAAATTTAAAAATTCTTGAACCCGATAGGGAAAAATTTGAAAAATACAGGAGAAATATAAACAGGGCCTTTGTAGTTAATAAAAAACTTAGAAACGACAAAATTTTTAAGGAAGAAGCCATTTCTAAGGATGGGGTCTTCATATCCATGACAGACTCTGATGAACTAAATATTGTCCTTGGACTACTTGCAAGAAGTCATGGGATTGCAAAAAATATTATCATTCAAAAGGACAATAACTACGACACAATTTTGGAGAGCCTTGGAATTTATAGGGTCATTGATCCCAAGGTCATTGTTGCCAACGAAATCATCAAGGCAATAAACACTGATATGAAGGTTTCAATCAACTATATGTTTGGCGGCAAGGCCCAAGTTTATGAAATAAAAATTCCAGACGACTTTGTCTACATTGGCAAGAAACTTTCGGAAATCAATCTCCATAAGGAAATTATTATTGGTGGGATAATTAGGTACGACAACTCTGCCGTTATTCCAAGGGGAAATACAAAAATTGAAAAGGGCGACAGGCTTGTCATCTTCTCTACTAATGAAAGTAGAAAGGAACTTGAAGAGCTAATCGACCCAAGTCTAAAGAAGAGTATCTTTGACTTCTTCAGGAGGTGATTCTGTGAAGAAAATTTTAAAAAATGATTGGCAAGAAATTTTGGAAGAAGAGTTTGAAAAGGACTACTACAAGGACCTTAGAAAACTTTTAATTGAAGAATATAAAAATTATGAAATATTTCCAAAGGCTCAGGATATTTTTAATGCCTTTCACTACACTTCTTACAAGGACCTAAAGGTTTTGATCTTGGGACAGGATCCCTACCACAATGTGGGCCAGGCTCATGGACTTGCCTTTTCTGTCAAGGAAGGTGTGGCAATTCCACCCTCACTTAGAAATATTTATAAGGAACTAAATTCTGATTTGGGAATAGAAATTCCACAAACAGGTTACTTAAAATCATGGGCAGACCAGGGGATAATGCTTCTTAATACCACCCTAACAGTTAGGGCCCACCAACCCATGAGCCACTCAAAAATTGGATGGGAGATCTTCACCAACGCAGTCATAGAAAAAATTAGCGAAAAAGAAGACCCAGTAGTTTTTATACTATGGGGCAACCACGCCAAGGCCCGCAAGAAGTTTATAAAGCCTGGCAACCACCTCATCATTGAAGGAGTTCATCCATCTCCACTTTCAGCATCGAGGGGATTTTTTGGATCAAGGCCCTTCTCAAGAGCCAATGAATTTTTAAAAGAAAATGGAGTCACACCACCAACTTGGGAAATAAAATAATAAAGATTTAAGCAGGGAAACTATTCCTTGCTTTTTTATTGTCCAAATTTTTGGATTTTTATAAAAAAATTGACTTTGTAATAAAGTATAAGATTATAAAAATTTATGAAGTTATAAGAAATTTCAAGTTCATAAAAAACTGTGAAGTCACAAATATTTTTCAGGTCATAATAAAATGAGAAGTCACAAAAAGTTAAGAGTTTGCAAGGGTTTATCAATTCACAAAATTTATAAATTAAAAAATACAGAAACAATAAATACTAAAAATAAAAGAAAGTAAGCCTTGCTAAAATCTTTTTCTTTTCTTTGCTATAATGTAGGAGAGGTGAATTATGGAGTATTTAAAAACAAGCTATTCAGATATAAAAGAAGTTATGATAGGCAAAGTCCCTGCAGTGATAATTGAACCAAAAGAAGAGACTAATAAGACCTTAGTTTTTTATCACGGCTGGGGATCAGATAATGAGAGTCAAATCTTTAGGGGAAATATTTTTGCAGCCTATGGCTACAGGGTAATCCTCCCAGAAGCCAGGTACCATGGTGAGAGAAATGTGGAAAAGATTGAACATGAGGACAAGGCTGTTGAAGGAAAATATATTTTAAAGGTAATTATGCACAACATAGAGGAAGCTCCTTCTATCTTTAAGTATATTGAAGAAAATTATCCAGCAAATGAAATCGCAGTGGGAGGTCACTCCATGGGTGCCATTACTGCTGGAGGTCTTTATGCCTTTAAGAAGGACCTCAAGATGGCCTTTGTCTTTAACGGGATAAACAATTGGGAAGAACTTGTCCGTGGAGTTAATGAACTTAAAAATAAGGACGATATTGACGAGAGAGAATTTAGGATTAACGAATTTTTCCTAGACATGAACCCAATGGATAGTCCAGAGGCTTTTAAGGATAGGCCTATTGTTCTTTTTAACGGAAGAAACGACGATATAATCGACCCAGCTGGTCAGGAGTCCTTTGCCAAGGAAGTTGAAAAAGTTTACGAAGACAAAAAACTCTTGGGCTTTAAACTTTTTGACATGACCTACCACCAAATAACAACTCAAATGCTTGAAGAAGCAATTAAATTTTCAAAGGAAGTTGGCAAATTTTAATGAAAACTGAAAAATATTTAGTTAAAGAAAAGAAAAAGTTAAACTTATATGAGGTTCCAACTTCATACAATGGAAAACTTGAAAAAGATGAAGTAAAAGATACATTGATACCTGCCAATATTATAAAAATAAGCGAGTATCAAGAAAAACTTTATGCTGAAAACAATCAATCACTTTTAATTGTTCTTCAAGCTATGGATGCTGCTGGCAAGGATTCCCTAATAAAAAATATAATGACTGGGGTAAATCCACAGGGCACAAAAGTTGTTTCTTTTAAAAAACCAAGTGAAAATGAGTTGGACCATGATTATCTTTGGAGGGTAGCAAAAGAGCTACCTCCTCGTGGAGAGATTGGGATATTTAACAGAAGTCATTATGAAGATGTTCTTGTATCAAGAGTTCACAATTTAGTCTTAGATCAACCCTTCCCAAAAAACTTAGTCACTAAGGATATATGGGAAAAAAGATTTGAAGAAATAAATAATTTTGAAGAGTATCTTTCAAATAATGGAATAAAAATTGTAAAATTTTTCCTCCATGTTTCTAAAGAGGAGCAAAAAGAAAGACTTATGGAGAGAATTGAAAGACCAGAAAAAAATTGGAAATTTGCATCCTCAGACATAACAGAGAGAAAGTATTTTGATGATTATATGAAGGCCTATGAAGATATGCTAATTAACACTTCTACAAAAGCTGCTCCTTGGTACATTGTGCCAGCAGACAGGAAGTGGTTCTCAAGATATCTTGTCTCAGAAGTTATCTTAGAAAAGTTAAAAGAAATGGATCCAAAGTACCCTGAACTTTCAAAAGAAGAATTAGAAAGTTTGGACAAGTGGAAAAAAATCTTGGAAGAAAATTAAAAAATAATTAAAAGTTTTTTTCTTGGGAAATTTTATAAAAGACCATCAAAGTGTGATAAAGACTTCGTTTTACGGAGTCTTTTTTTGTATAGTTTTCACAAGTATTGTACTTAAGTATAGATTTACAAGGAAAAAGGATTGTGTTATACTGTCGATAATTTATTCAAAAAAGGGAGGAATAATTATGAAAGATCAATGGCAGTTTGCCAACAGCCCACTTATGTATATGGTTTGTTCTGTTGGTATCATCTTAGTTCTTTTCCAAGGAACTTATCTTTTGAGAAGAGCCCTAAAGGCTACAAAGGAAATGAACATGGATAAGAAGAGAATCAAAAAGGGAATAGTGACAGCAGCGGTTTCATCTATTGGACCTGCACTTGGTATTTGCGGATCCATACTTGCACTTATTGTTACTCTTGGTGCACCAGTCACAGCTCTTAGGATGTCAGTAATTGGTGGAACAAACTATGAAACCATGGCTGCAAACTTTGGTGCCAAGGCAATGGGTTCAGAACTTGCTACAACAATGGACCCAACAGTTTATGCCAATGCCCTTTGGACACCTGCTCTTGGTGTAATGGGTTGGTTAATCTTTATGATAATTTTTGGCCACAAGATGGAATCTGTAAACCACATTCTTACTGGTGGTAGGAAGGCACTTCTTCCAGCAGTGTCTGTGGGAGCCATGCTTGGAGCCTTTGCATATTTTTGTGTGGACAACCTATCAAAGGTAAACACAAATCCAAAAGTTACTTTTGCAACTGTATTTGGCTTCATAATTATGTTTATCTGCCAAAAGTTGGGCAAGAAGTACGCTTGGCTAAAAGACTGGGGACTTACTTTTGCAATGTTTATTGGTGCAATTGCATCTCAATTAATATTTTAAGGAGGAAAAAATGACAGCTTACGAAAAATTTTCTCAATCAATTCACAAGTTTGGAAGACTTACAATGGCACTTGGCATGATTGCTGTACTTCTTCCACCAATGCTTATGACTTTTTATTATGGATATAATCCAGGTCTAGCAGCCATAATAGCAGGTGCAATTTCACAAATGTCTGTATCAGGAGCCTTTTACTTTTCAGAACCAATTGCCAACTATCCAATCATTGGGGCAGCAGGTCTATACATGTCAACCCTATCAGGAAACAGTGTAAATTTAAAAATTCCTGCGGCAGTATCAGCAATTTCTGGTTCAGGCTACAAGCAAGGTACAGATGAAGGTTCAATGATGGGAACAATAGGCATTGCAGTTTCAATTTATGTTGCAACATTTTTTGTAATTATATCAACTATTTTTGCTCAAACAGTAATTGTCAACTTGCCAGACCACGTCAAAGAAGTTTTAACTCTTATAATTCCAGCACTTTATGGAGGAATCTTTGCACAATTTTCTGTTAAATCTTTTAAGACGGGAGTTTTTGCCTTAGTTGTTGCCTTTGTAATGTCAAAAATAGTTGGATTAATTCCTTTTAATGCAACATTTTTAATAACTCTTGTTACAGTTTTCTCATCAATTTACTTTGCAAAAACACAACTGGAAACTATCAATAAGAACTCATAGGAGGAAATATGAAGGACTTTGAAAGAGAAAAACTTTTAGAAATTTTTGAAGACTTACTTTTGATCCACTCTCCTTCTTATGGAGAAGAGAAAGTGGCAGACTATATAATAAATTTTGTAGAGGAACTTGGTGGAGAAATCTATCTCGACCAGTCACAAGATAAATATGGGGGAAAGGCTCCTACAATTTTTGCAAAGATTAAAGGTCAGGGAGAAGGAGTAACTTTTTCAGCCCACATGGACGTCATTGAACCCAACAAGGATTTAAAAATTATAAAAGAAGATGAAGTTTGGAGGACTGATGGCAATACAACTCTTGGTGGCGACGACAAGGGTGGCCTTGCAGCAATCCTATATTCAATCTACTACCTTGTGACAAAGAACCAAAAGCACAGAGATATTTATGCAATTTTCACACCAGGAGAAGAAGTGGGAATGCTTGGTGCTAGGAATATAAATTGGGAGGAAGTCTATAAGAACATGAACCCTGCCAAAAATATGATTGTAGTTGATAATGCAGGGTCTTGTGACAAGGTGGCCTACAAGGCTCCTACATCTTACTCTTATAGCTTCAAGATAAGAGGCAAGTCTGCCCACGCAGGTATTGAGCCAGAGAAGGGAATATCAGCTATTATTCTTGCAGCAAAAGCTATTTCTAAGTTTAAGAATTTAAGGATTGATGAATTCACAACAGCAAATGTATCTAAGATAAATTCTGATTTTCCAAAAAATGTCGTTCCAGATTATCTCGAATTCTCTGGAGAGATAAGAGGTCACGACAAGGACCATGTTTTAGAAATTCTAGATGAATATCAAAAAATTGTAGGGGACTTGACAGAAGATTTTGACTTTGAAAAAACTTTGGACTATCCAGCTCTTGCTCCAAGTGATATGGAATTTGCAAAAGAAGTTATAAAATCCTACAAGAATGTAGGGGTAGATGCAAGAGAAGTAATAATTGGTGGTGGATCTGATGCCAACTTTTTCGCCGAAGAGGGCTTCAACTCTCTTATAGTTGGGGTTGGAATGGAAAAGGTCCACACAAAGGAAGAGTATATAGTTTTAGAAGATCTAGAAAATACCACAAGAGCTCTTATAGATTATCTGAAGCTTGATTAAGAAAAAATAAATATAAGAAAGAGATCATGAGTTTTATATAAAAGAAGGCTCATGATCTTTTTATTTGTAAATTTAAAAAATATTATAACTGTGGATAAATAAAAAGAAATTAGAGAAAAAATCTCATAGATATTTATAAAAAAGTGGATATTAATCTACAAATGTAGATAAAAAGAGAAGATTGTGGATAAAAATTTAAAATTTATAAAAATTACACAAAAAAAAGAAGGCCTAAGCCTTCTTTAATATTATTATTCAACAGGTTCGAAGTCTGATTTTTCTGCTCCACAAAGAGGGCAAACCCAATCTTCAGGTAGATCAGCAAATGCAGTACCAGCCTTAACGCCGTTATCTTCGTCGCCTACTTCAGGATCATAGATGTATCCACAAAGTGTACATTCATATTTTTTCATTTTTATCTTCCTCCTATTAAAATTTATGCTTTTTTCCAAGCTTAAATACATTATAACAAATTGCTAAATATAATACAGTAAAATTTTAAAATTAAATACCTTCATAGTTTTTGGAGTTTAAATGAGAGAAGTAATGGGTAATTTTTTAATAGATGGAGTGAGAATTATGGATACTTTATATAGATTTAATGGTTCTGTATATAGCGATTTATCTCTAATAAAGGGTTTTTTGGATTCAGCCATGAGAGATTTAAATCCTTATATTGCCGACCAAGAGAAATTATTTGATATAAAAGTTATTTTAAATGAGCTTGTAATAAATGGAGCAATCCATGGTAACCAAGAAGACCTTAGAAAGAAGGTCTATTTGAACTTGCTTATAAAAGATGATTTTTTAAAAATTATTGTCTCAGATGAGGGAAGGGGCGTTGACCACGACACTTCCTCCTATGATTGTGGAGAAAAAAAGTGCAATGGCAGGGGTCTAGTTATTGTTGAGGCCTTAACTGACCAATTAATCCTAAACCAAAACGAGGTCATCGCAATTAAAAATCTTTGATACTTTATTAATTGATAAATTATATATATGGAAATTTTATGTAATTTATTAATTTATAAATAATAGAATAATTTTTATAGAGAAACCTTTAGGGGTTTCTTTTTTCTTGCAAGAAAAAATGGCTGCCCTTTGACAGCCATAAGTTTATTTTATTAAAGAGCTTTTAAAACTTTTACAAGATGGTCGTAAACCCTCTTAGTTGAAGAAATTGAAAGAGTTTCCTTTTGTGTGTGAGCTCCAACAGTGTCTGGTCCAATGGAGATAATGTCTAAGTCTCCATTTTTCTTGTAGAAGACACCACATTCAAGCCCGCCGTGTGTGAACTCTTCTTCCATTTCCTTGCCTGTGATTTCCTTGTAGATTTTCTTTACAATTTCTCTAAAGTCAGATTCTTTTCTGTATTCCCATTCTGGATAAGGGTTGATAAATTCTGCCTGGCAATCATATTTTTCCACTATATCCAAGTAAATTTTGCCAAATTCTTCTGAAAGTGAAGAAGATGCAAATCTTAGTGAAACAAAAACTTCTATTGCGTCATCAAGTTTTTTTGCAATAGCAAGGTTTGATGATGATTCAAGAACTTTTTTCTCTTCATTTAAGAAAGTGTGTGGGCCAGTTGGAAGTTCTAATAAATATTTTGCAAGTTTTTTAGTGTCATCTTGAGTTAAAACTTTTCCCTCGTGAGAAATTTCCTTACATTCTATTATAAGTTCTCCTGCCACATCCTTGAATTTATCTTTTACAAAGTCAATTGCTTCTTCAAGAGCTTTTTCATCTGCCACAAGAGAAAGCTTGCCTTCTCTTGGGATGGCATTTTGTTTTGTGCCGCAGTTGATGTCAATTAATTTTGCACCATCAAGCTTGTTGATGATCTCAGCCATAACCTTTATCATGTTGCCCCTGTTGTTGGCAATTTCCATACCAGAGTGTCCACCCAAGAAGCCGTGAAGGTGAAGGTCAAAGGCCTTGCCAGAATAATCTTCTTCTTTAAAGATAAATCTTGATTTAAGAAGTTTTCCACCTGCAGATGAAACTGTTAGGACACCTTCTTCTTCTGAGTCGATGTTTATGAGGTACTTGCCATCAAGGTATTTTGCCTCAAGGTCCTTGGCACCGTGCATGTCAGTTTCTTCTGACACTGTCACAATTATCTTTAGTGGACCGTGTTCTTCTTCTGCAAGAGCCATTGCCATGGCAACACCAATTCCATTGTCTGCTCCAAGAGTTGTGTCATTGGCGTGAAGAGAATCTCCATCAACAATAAGTTCAATTGGATCAGTTTCAAAGTTGTGGTTGGAGTCCTTGCCCTTTTCACAAACCATGTCCATGTGACCTTGTAAGATTACCTTAGGCTTGTCTTCCATGCCACTTGTTGCAGGCACTTCCATAATAATATTTAGGCTGTCATCTTGAACAACTTGATATCCCTTTTCTTCTCCAAACTTCTTTAAAAAGTCAGAAACTTCCTTTTCATTACCAGATTCTCTTGGAATTTGTGATAGTTCTTCAAAATAATCAAAAACTTTTTTTGGTTCTAAATTCATCTTAACCTCACTTTATAATAACCTTGTGGTAAACTTTTTTACCCTTTCTAATGATAAATTCTCCGCCCTTGAAGCTATCTTTTGTGATTTCAAGTTTAGGGTCATTTATTTTTTCATCGTCAATGCTAACTCCACCTTGTTGGATTAGTCTTCTACCTTCAGAGTTTGTCTTGATAAGTCCAAGCTCAGTCATAAGGTTTAAGATTCCCACAGGTTCGTCAAACTTATTAGCTTCAAATTCAGTTGAAGGTATGTCTTCTGATGCCTTGTCGCCACCAAATAGGGAGTGAGAAGCATCAAGAGCAGACTTAGCAGCTTCTTCGCCGTGAATGTCCTTTACAACTTCAAAGGCAAGAACTTCTTTAGCCTTGTTTATTTCTGCGCCTTCTAATTTTTCGTATTCAGCAATCTTATCAAGTGGAAGCATAGTAAGAAGCTTCATAAATTTAATAACATCTCTGTCATCGCAGTTTCTTAGGTATTGGAACATTTCGTAAGGAGTAGTCTTTTCTGGGTCAAGCCAAATTGCTCCTGCCATAGTTTTACCCATCTTGATTCCTGCTGCAGTAGTAAGAAGCTTAAATGTCATGGCATAAACCTTGTCGCCTTCAAGCTTTCTTACAAGCTCATAACCACCAAGTATGTTGGACCATTGGTCAGATCCACCAACTTCTAGCTTACAGCCATACTTTCTGTAAAGGTGTAGGTAGTCGTAAGATTGCATAAGCATGTAGGAGAATTCGAAGAAAGTAAGTCCTTCTTCCATCCTGTTCTTGTAGCAATCAAATTGTAGCATCCTGTTAACAGAGAAGTGGATACCAATTTCTCTAACAAATTCTAGGAAGTTTAACTTAGTTAACCAGTCGGCGTTGTTTTCAATGTAGCCCTTGCCATCAGAAAAATCTAAGAAGCTAGAAATTTGTTCCTTAAATCTTCTTGCGTTGTAGTCAATAGTTTCCCTGTCCATAAGAGATCTCATGTCAGACTTGCCTGATGGGTCACCAATAGTTGTAGTTCCGCCACCAAGTAGGGCTATAGGCACGTGGCCAGCCCTTTGCATGTGTTGCATAACCCTAATTTGGATAAAGTGACCAAGAGTTAGGGAGTCAGCAGTTGCATCAAAGCCAACGTAAAAAGGAACTGATTCCTTGCCAAGCATTTCTCTTAGCTCGTCTTCATAAGTGCATTGGTCTAAGTAACCTCTCTCGCTTAAAATATCGTATACATTTTCCATAAATTCCTCCAAAAAAATAAAAAGGGCCCCGTGAACGAAAGGACGCATTCGTGGTACCACCTTTCTTCGCCGAGGCCTCAAAAATTAATAGACTCCAATATTGTAATTCAGCTTTCGCTTACTGTATATCTTCAACGTCTTATATTCATACTATTTATGATATAATAATCGAAAATAAAATAAATGTCAATGGTGATAAAATGCTTGGTATAGATATAGTAGAAATTTCTAGGATAAAAAAACTAATGGAGGAAAAGGAAAATTTTCTTCCAAAAGTTTTTAATGAAGATGAGATAGAAAGAATTAAAAAGAGAAAAGATCCCTACGAAAGGGCAAGTGGAATCTTTGCTGCCAAAGAATCTGTGGCTAAGGCTCTTGGGACAGGTCTTGGAAAAATTTCTTTCAAAGACATAAAAATAAAATACCAGGGAGATGCCCCTTACGCAGAAGTCTTTGATATGAAATTTGATTTATCTATCAGTCATGAAAGGAACTATGCAGTGGCTGTGGCAAAAGTCAGGGGAGATAATTTTATGGAAAAAAATCATGAAGAAGAAATAATTTTAGATGAAGAAATTAAATCCCTTTGGAAGGACAGGGACGACTTTGGCCACAAGGGAGACTTTGGAAAAATTGGAATCCTTGGTGGGTCTATGGGGATGACGGGGTCCTCTTACCTATCATCAAATGCTGCTCTAAAATCTGGTGCAGGACTTGTCTACAATATCGTCCCAAGAGAAATCTTTGACATAATGTCCATAAAATTTGTAGAGCCAATAGCAAAGACCTTTGATGATTTAGAAGAAATGGAAAAATTCCTAGAAGGTCTTGATGTCATAGCCATGGGACCGGGCATGGGACTCGGGGCTTATGGCCAAGAAGTCTTTAAGAGAACAATAAAAATAGAAAAAAACCTTCTAATAGATGCCGATGGCCTAAACATCTTGTCAAAAAATTTAAATTTATTAGGAGAAAGACAAGACTTCACAACAATCCTAACGCCCCATGAGGGAGAATTTGCAAGACTAACTGACTTATCTATAGAAGAAATTAAAAATAATAGAAAAGAAGTTGCAGAAGAGTTTGCAAAAAAATATAAGGTCATCCTAGTCCTAAAGGGTCACGAAACAATCGTCACAGATGGAGAGAGAACTTACACCAATAGGACTGGCAACTCTGGCATGGCAAGTGGAGGATCAGGTGACGTCTTGACGGGCATAATCTCTGCCATGATGAAAAATTATGACCTTTATGATGCGGCAAGGCTTGGAGTTTATATTCACGGACTCTCAGGGGACCTCTTTGCAAGAAAAAATTCAAAGACCAGCCTAAGGGCAAGAGACCTAATAGAAGGCCTTGACCAAGTTTTTAAACTTTTTGAAAAAAAGTAAAAAAAAGGCAAGCAAAAGCTCAAAAAAATTTTTGATTAGTGGATATAATGGGAAGAATTGTGATAGAATGATATAAAGGTTGCTCATAGATCAATCTTTTAATTCTCTCTTGCCTTAAAAGGTGAAAATTATGATGATAAAAAGAGGGGACATATTCTATGCCGACCTGTCGCCAGTTATTGGATCAGAACAGGGAGGAGTAAGGCCCGTAGTTGTTGTTCAAAATGACATTGGAAACAAATATTCGCCTACAATAATAATAGCTGCAATTACATCTCAACTTAACAAGGCGAAGTTACCAACCCATGTTAATGTGAAAGCTAAAGATGTTCCATTGCCCAAGAATTCTGTAATTCTTCTGGAGCAGTTGAGGACAATAGATAAAAAAAGGTTGAGAGAGAAAATCGGTAAATTCGACAAGGATGTCATAGATGAGATCGACGCAGCAATAAAAGTTAGCTTGGCGATAAAATAATTGGGCAACATACATATTGACTATCTCGCAAGAGGTAGTCTTTTTTTGTTTAAAAATTTTAAATAGTTTCTTATAATACTTGAAAAAATTTAAACTTTAAAAATCATTAACAATAGAAATGCTCTCGCCTATGTGATAAACTTATTACCGGAGAGATTTATGGAAAAAGTAAAAATTTTTGGAGTTGAAATTTTTAACATTGATAATGCTGAGTGTGAAAATATTTTAAGGGACTTCTTAAAAGGAGATTCACTTAAAAAAATTTACACACCAAATACTGAAATCGTAATGGCAGCTAAGAGGGACGAAGATCTAAAGAATCTTGTCAACTCAGGAGATTTAATTCTTGCTGACGGGATTGGTCTTATCCATGCATCAAAGCTAAGGAATAAGCCTTTAAAAGAAAGGGTCACAGGTTTTGATACTTCTATAAAGCTACTTGAGCTTGCTGATGAGATGGGTCTTAACTTATATTTTTTAGGTGGCAAGGAAGGTGTTGCAAGGGATGCAGCAGAAGCTGTCAATGAAAAATATAAAAACTTAAATGTTGCAGGATTTCACAATGGCTATTTCAATTCCAAGCTAGACGGTGAGAAGTCTAGTGTAGAAGAAAAAATAATAGAAGAAATAAATTCCAAGGACATTGACATTGTCTTTGTTGGCTTTGGTTTTCCTCGTCAAGAAAAGTGGATTGACGCTTGGAAGGATGAAATAGATGCCAAGGTCATAATTGGAAATGGTGGAGTCCTAGATATCTTATCTGGCAGGGCAAACAGGGCCCCAGATATTTTTATTAAGCTAGGCCTTGAGTGGCTTTACAGGCTTATAAAAAACCCATCTAGGATTAAGAGGCAAATTGATTTGCCAAAGTTTTTGTTGGCGGTAATGAGAGATAAAAATTCAGTTGAGTGAGGAGAGGAATTTTGAATATCGAAAATAAAGCAGTTAATACTTTGAGAATGCTGTCTGTTGATCAAATTGAAAATGCAAATTCAGGTCACCCAGGCCTACCCCTTGGTGCTGCACCAATGGCCTATGCTCTTTTTAAGAATCATCTTGTGAGAGATTCTAAGGACTTAGATTGGAAAAATAGGGATAGGTTTGTCCTTTCTGCAGGACATGGATCTGCACTTTTATATTCACTTTTTTACTTATTTGACTACGGTCTAAGTCTTGATGACTTAAAAAACTTTAGGCAACTTGATTCTAGAACACCAGGTCACCCAGAGTACGGTCACACTAGGGGTGTTGAAGCAACTACTGGACCTCTTGGCCAAGGGATTGCTATGGCAGTTGGTATGGCAATTGCGGAAGAAAAACTTGCTGCCCTTTATAACAAGGAAGATCTAAAACTTGTTGACCACTATACTTATGCCCTAGTTGGAGATGGATGTTTAATGGAAGGAATTTCTAACGAAGCATCTTCACTAGCTGGCACACTTAAACTCAATAAACTAATCGTACTTTACGATTCAAATAAAATTTCCATTGAGGGATCAACTGACCTTGCCTTCTCAGAAAATGTTTGTGACAGGTACAAGGCTCTTGGCTGGGACACTTTTGTAGTAGAAGATGGAAATGACTTAGATGAAATAAACGCAGCAATCGAAGAAGCAAAAAAATCTGACAAGCCTGCACTTATTGAAGTTAAGACAAAAATTGGCTACGGCTCACCGAGAGAAGACTCTGCAAAGGCTCACGGTGAACCCCTAGGCAAGGAAGACAGAAAGTCAACTCGTGAATTCTTTGGACTTCCTGATGAAGATTTTCATGTTGCAGAAGATGTGAAGGCTCACTTCCAAAAAATCGTTGAAGAAAACACTGCAAAAGTCAATGAAAAGAAAAAAATTGAAGAAGAATATGCAGCGAAATATCCTAAAGAATATGAAGACTATCTTGCTGCCTTTAAATTAGAAAAGAAGGAATTATTAGAAGATTCCTACTACGATTCCTTTGATAAGGACATGGCAACTCGAGCAATCTCTGGCGAAGTTTTAAATAAGATTGCTAAGGACAATATCCACATCTTTGGTGGATCAGCTGACCTTGGACCATCAAACAAGACCATGCTAAAGGGAGAAGAATATTTCTCAGCTGACAATAGACTTGGAAGAAACATAACTTTTGGTGTTCGTGAAAATGCCATGGGCGCAATTACTAACGGAATCCTTCTTCATGGAGGCCTAAGGACTTATGCGTCAACTTTCTTGGTTTTCAGTGACTACTTAAAGCCAACTATTAGACTTGCAGCCCTTATGAACATTCCAAATGTCTACATCTTCACTCACGACTCCATTGGAGTTGGAGAAGATGGGCCAACTCATGAACCAATTGAACACCTTGCAATGTTGAGGTCAATTCCAGGAATTGTTGTATTAAGACCTGCTGATGGACGTGAAACTGCAGCTTCTCTTAACCTTGCCTTTAATTCAAAGAACACGCCTTTTGTCCTTGCCCTATCAAGACAAGGTCTTCCACAACTTGAAAACTCTTCAAAAGACATTTATAGGGGTGCCTATATAATTAAGAAGGAAGAAGGAGAACTTGAAAAAATTGTAATTGCTACAGGTTCAGAAGTTTCTCTTGCCCTTGAAGCAGCAGAAGGACTAAAGGGAGTTCGTGTGGTTTCAATGCCTTCTATGGAACTTTTTGATGCACAATCCTCTGACTACAAGGAAGAAATTCTTCCATCAAATATCACTAAGAGAATCTCTATTGAAGCCTTATCATCCTTTGGCTGGCACAAGTACATTGGAATGAAGGGAATGGCAATTTCTATTGATACCTTTGGTGCAAGTGGAAAGGGCGCTGAAGTATTTGAAAGATTTGGATTCACAAAAGAAAACATAAGAAGAAAAATCCAAGAATTTTAATAAAATCTAAAAGAGGAGGGCGACCTCCTTTTTTAATTTAAATTTTTATTTGCGTTTTTGATTTATTTTTATAGTTCTTAGTAAGACTAAATATTCTTAAAAATTTATTTTTATAAAATACAAAAATTTTGAGATTGGAGGGAGAAATGAAACTTATAAAAGAAAAGAAATGGGCAATAGTTTTTTCGCTATTGGCAATGCTACTTTGGGGATCTGCCATACCCCTAATAAAGACAACTTACATCCATGCCAACATCTTGCCAGATGATCCTGGTGGGAAAATTTATATTGCCGGGATAAGATTTTTTATGGGAGGACTTTTGACCTTCATATATTTTCTTATTTTCAACAAGGAAGAAGTAAAGAGAGAAAATGTAAATTTCAAATTTATTTTGATTATTGGCTTGTTGCAGACCTGTTTGCAGTATGGTTTTTACTATATTGGACTCTCCAACACCTTGGGGTCTCTTACTGCAGTTATACAATCGTCAAATGCTTTTATAACAGTTTTATTTTCAGTTCTCTTAATTAGTGATGAGAAACTTACTAAGAGGAAGGTCCTGGCCCTACTTGTTGGTTCAACTGGCTTACTTATAACAAATTTAAACTCACAGGGAAGCTTTCACTTTAAGTTTACTGGCGAAGGTTTTGTCTTAATTGCCCAAACTGTTAATGCCCTTTCCAGCATCCTAATAAGAAAGTACGGAAGAAATCTAAACGGATTTCTTCTCACTGGTTCGCAATTTGCCCTTGGGGCCCTGCCACTTATAATTATTGGGGCATTGACAAAGAAGTCTACTGTGAACTATGACTTCGTCTTATTCTTAATGCTATCCTATGGTGCCTTTATATCAGCAACAGCCTTTACAACTTGGACCTTTGTCCTTCAAAACCACAGTGCCAGTGAGTTTGGAATTTATAAATTATTTATTCCAGTCTTCGGGACAATTTTATCCATCTTAGTCCTAGGCGAAGACCTGACAATAAATATTGTCTTGGGACTTATCTTTGTCCTCTTGGGAGCAATTATTTTAAACAAAAAACAAAGAGATAATAGGAAATTGAAAAGATGAATTCAATGGATTCATAGTAATTTAATCTATTATTAGACAGTAAATCAAATTGGTTTACTGTTTTTTTTAATTTTATTCCACATATAAAGCGTAGAAAATAAACCAGATTAAAATTTTTAAATTTAAGGTACAGCTTGATTCTATTTTTGAGACTATATATAATTATTATATAAATGTAACAACGTTTTCATTATTGTTTAGGAGGGTATTATGACTATTAGAGAAGTAGTTGAAAAGAAAGCAAGGGAGAAATATTCAGATAATTCTTATGTAAAGAACAGGATAGAAAAAGAGTTATGCTATTTTGAAAAGAATGATAGATTTAAAGAAATAGAGACCCTTTTAAAGATTAAAGAAAGCATTAAAGATCAAAATGTCTTTGTGTTTCCAACTGGAATGCTATCACTTTATCTTTTAGATTTAGATTTTATCAATCCTATGCCAGCTCATTACTATAGCTCAAATACAAAGGAGCTTGTTTTTGATGATTCTGCTTTATATGGTGTAGATCTTCCTATAAAGGAGGTTTTTTATAGAGATGGTTTTAATATAACAGAAGAATACGTGTTAAATCTAACAAAAGATTTGCACTTTGAAGTGTATTTATACGAAAAATACATAGATATAGTTAAAGAAATAGTTAGTGAAAGTTTTGACATAACTGTAGAGACTGAAGAATCTAAGAAAAACGGATATAAAGAAAAGATTTATTTTGCGAAAACTAGTATTATTTTTAATGATTATTCTGTTGAAGAATTCTTTGGTAAAAACCTACAAAGAGATGTAAGTTTAGAAAATTTCTCTAAATATCTATCTGAAGATGCGGCTAATAGATTGATGGAAGATGAAGCAAAAAGCATTAAGATAAACAGTTTTAAAGATATGATAGAGATTTTAGCATTATCGAAATTAAGCTTAACTGATGGTTCAAATAAATTTGAAGAATTTGTTGCTTCTAAATTCCCAAAAACTAGAGAGGACATTTTTATTTACTTTAACAAGGAAGGGTATTCTCTTGAAGAATCTTCAGATTTAGCATATAAAATATCTTTTGGACAAAATCCTAAAATTAATATAAAAGATAAAGAAATAAAAAAATATTTTGAATCAATTCAATATGCTTGGCCAAAATCAGTGATTGTATCAATTTTTCTAAGAGATTGCTTTAAGAGCTGCATGTGAATAATATATTAATTTGAATTTTTAGAATGTAATAGATGCTTATAAGCAAACTAATTATATTAAATTGTTTATATTTACAAGTCTTGCATAAAAGAAAGGGGTATATAAATGAATTATTGGCTACACAGAATTTCCCACCATAGTGAAGTGTCTTATGATTTACTAGATAAGGGTTATTTGACTATTGGATGGATAGATATTGCAAAGACAGATGTAATTGAAACTATAAATCAAGGAGAAACTGCTTACAGAGAATTTGCTAAGAAGCATGATATGAGCTCTATATGGAATCTTTGGTATTTCGCTAAAATGAGAAAAGGGGATATTATCGTTGTTCCAATGTACAACAAAGAGTTTGGTATCTATGAAGTTATAGAGGAGATTAAACCTATATATAATTTGGCCCCATTAGAATTTGAAAATTCTAGCGGAGATAAAATTAGACTAACTTCTGATAATTTTATAAATGAAAGTAGAAATACTGAAATAGACCTTGGATTCTATTTAAAAGTAAAAGAAATAAACAAAACTAAAAGAGCTTTTGTCGATACAAAACTAATATCTAGAATGAAAATGCGTCAAACTAATGGAAATATTAGTGATTTGAAAAATGAGATAGAAAATGCAAAGTATGTAAAAGATCCCAAAAATATAAAGGGAGAGATTATTAAAGCTTTATCAGGGACCTTCATTGAAAATACACTTTTTTCACAATATACACCAGATCAAATAGAGGTTCTAGTTAAACAATATTTTTTAAAAATCGGAGCTTCAGACGTAATTATACCAGCTAAAAATGATCCGGATAAAGTTGAAAATTCTGATGTAGATGTAATAGCTACATTTAATGATTTAAACACTGCATTCTATGTGCAAGTCAAACACCATAAAGATGAAACGGGACCATGGGCAGTAAAACAAGTATCTTCTTATTTGGAAAAATATTACTATAACTCAGAGGACAATTTCGTAAATATTCCATGGGTACTTACTACCGGTAAATTCAGTCAAGAAACAAAAATAGAAGCTGAAAAAAATAATATAATACTTGTCGATGGAGAAGATTTTGTTAAGATGTTACTAAATGTTGGACTTAGCAATATAGACGTGAAATAGAGGAGATTAAAAATATTATTAAAAAGGATCTTGTATAGGGTCCTTTTTAATTGCAAAAAAATGCAATAATAAAAGTATAAATGTTATAATGAAGTCGGGAGTGGTATTTTGAGAATTAAAAAAAATCACGCAATAATTTTATTTTTATTACTTATATTTTTAGGATTTATATATTTTAACCATAAAAACTTTTCCAAGGATAGGACCATAGTAAGACTTAAGGGGGTAAGTGTTAATGAGCCCATAGAGGACTTCAGCCTTGCATCTAAGTCTGTATTTTTGTGGGCTGACCCAGTTCTATATATAACAGACAGGGAAGGGAATATTGTAAAGAAGATTCAAAGAGAAGATGAAAATATCGAGGCCTTCTTCGCCAATAACTACGCCTTCTTGTATGAGAAAGACCTTGGCAAGGTCCACATGTATTCAGAGATGGGCGAGCTTCTTTCAACAACTGATGTAAAGGGAGATATCTTTAACATTACTTATGAAAATGCAAATATAATTTTTCACGTCGTTGATGAGAAAAATGAAATTTTATATTTAATGGGTAATGATTCAACTCTTACAGAGATTTATAGGACAGGTAATCAAATTTTGACTCACGATGTAGTTGATGATAAAAATCTTTCTGTTGCAGAAATAAAAAATGAGACAAGTGGTTATACTTCTATCGTTTATAATTTAAACAAGGGAGAAAAAACTTCTAAAAGCCTAAGCCACGAAATTGTCATGTACCTAAAGAAGGACAAGAGGTCAGTCTTGGCTCTTACAGACAAGACAATTTATAGGTTTATGAATTCTGGCACAATATATGAAGATAGGGTCCCAAATATTTCTGACATCTTGGTGGAAGGCAAGAAGACCTACCTTCTCCATTCAGGAATTATCACAGAATACAATTACATCCTAAAGCCAGGCAAGAAAAAAATAATTGCAGCCAATGTCAACAAGATGGAAAATATTTCTGGATCAATTTATGTCTATGGACCAAGTGATGTTGGTGGAGAAATTGGAAACTCGGGAGAGTTTTACACAAGGTTGGGCTACTCCCTAGACAAAATTAAAATCAACGGACTTTTGATTGGGGCCTTGAGAAATGGTGACCTAAGTCTTTACTCCGTTGTAAATACAAATACAGTAAGAGAAGAAGATAGTAAAATTGAGACAACTTATAAAGAGGTGTAAAAGTGAACATAGAAAAAAATACAGACGCTGTTGCAAGTGAGGCAGACCAGGCCTTGAGATCAACCTTCGGTGGACTAGAGTCTTGGGAAAGGCTACTTGTGGTTGCCATTATAATTGTAGGAACTTTTATAATTTTAAAGTTAATCGATTCCTTTATAGGAAGACAATTAAATTCAGATAAGATAAAGGAAAAAGGGTCCTACAACAGGATAGTTACAGTTACAAATTTAATTAGGCGTATAATTAAGGTAGTACTAATTTTTATTGGAATTACAATAATTATGAGTGTCTTTAATATTTCCATTGCACCAATTATTGCAACTCTGGGTGTGTTTTCACTGGCAATAGGTGTTGGCGCCCAAAGTCTTGTTAAGGACTTTATCAATGGGTTTTTCATAATTTTTGAAGACCAATATTCAGTTGGCGACCTAGTTGAAATTGGTGACATTCAAGGAATTGTTGAAGACCTTGGACTTAGGGTCACAAAAATCCGTGACTTTGACAAGATTCTTCACGTAATTCCCAACAGCAATATTTCAATTATTTCCAACAAGGAAAGGGCTAATATAAGGACAAAAATTGAATTTTACCTAGACAATTCTTGTGACCCAGACTTTGCCGAAGAAAAAATAAAAGAAGCCATAGAAAAATACAGGGACCACAAAGATATGGTCATGGGACCAAACTTCTGGGGAGTTACTGAAAATGGAAGGGATTTCTACAAGATGGCCCTTGTCTATTACACAAAGCAGGGACAACAGTATGATCTTGAGTTTGCCCTTAGGTCCGAGATTATAAAAACAATGCAAAGAGAAAATATTGATCCCCCTATGATTAGAAATAAGTTTATAAAAGGAGAAATTGAAGATGCTTTACTATGAGTTAGGCGATATAGTTACCCTAAAGAAGGGACATCCATGTGGTGAAAACAAGTGGGAAATCGCAAGAAAGGGTGCAGATATGAAATTAAAGTGCCTGGGTTGCGACAGGGTAGTTTGGATGAGCCGTATGGATTTTGAAAAGAGAGTTAGAAAAATTTTAGAAGGAGATAAATTTGTAAGTATTGTCCATCATAAAAAAGAAGGTGAGTAAAATGGACGTGAAAGAAGTTTACGAAGCCAAGGAAAGACTCGAGGGTCACATAAAAGAAACTCCTGTAGTTTACGCACCAAACCTTGGAGAAGACATCTACCTCAAGGTTGAAGTCCTCCAAGATACAGGATCTTTCAAGTTGAGGGGAGCCTACAACAAGATTGCAACCCTATCAGATGAGGAAGCAGAGAGGGGAGTTGTGGCTTGCTCGGCAGGTAACCACGCCCAAGGTGTTGCCAAGTCAGCAAGTGAGAGGGGGATAAAGTCTGTTATCTGCATGCCTTATCACGCACCTCTTTCTAAGGTCAAGGCCACAAGAAATTATGGGGCTGAAGTTGAACTAGTAAAAGATTCCTTTGATGATGCAGCAGCCTTTGCAAAAAAATTATCTGAAGAGGAAGGCTACACCTTCATTGCACCCTTTGACGATGAAAAAATTATTGCAGGCCAAGGGACAGTTGGACTAGAAATCCTAGAAGAATTGCCAGATGTTGACATAATAGTTGTGCCAATAGGTGGCGGTGGACTAATCTCTGGTGTTGCCTTAGCAGCCAAGTCTATAAATCCAGACATAAAAATAATTGGAGTCCAAACAAAGATTGCCCCATCAATGTATGAGTCAGTGAGAGAAGGCAAGCGTCTAACAGTGACAGGTGGATCCACAATTGCCGATGGCATTGCAGTCAAAACTCCAGGAGAAATTACATATGAAATGGTAAAGGAATATGTAGACGACATAGTTCTTGTAACTGAAGGAGAGATTTCTTCTGCAATCTTAACCCTTCTTGAGGACAACAAAATCATAACAGAAGGAGCAGCGGCATCTACAGTTGCAGCCCTTATGTACAAGAAGTTTAACCACAGGGGCAAGAAGGTTTGTTGTATTCTTTCTGGTGGAAACATAGATGTCACAAGAGTTTCAAAAGTAATTCAAAAGGGACTCTACAAGACTAACAGGAGGATGGAACTTAGGATAAAATTAGACGACCAACCTGGACAAATTTCCAAGATGTCAGCACTTCTTGAAAAGCAAGGGGCAAACATAGTAAAGATTAATCAAAACATCGACCTAGTTGGCGACACAATAGACTCCATGATAGTAAGCGTTGTTATAGACACCAAGGACAAGAACCACCAAGACGAAATCCTAACAGCCCTAAACCAAAATTCCTATGTATATAAGGCGAGATACAACGACGCCCAATTTTAATTTTACTTAGAATTAAAATTTGAAAGTAAAATTTTCAAAATAAACTTAAAATAAATTAAACAATTTAAAATAACAAAAATTGAGAGGCTTGGACCTCTCTTTTTTGTATTAAATTTGGAAAGACAGGCGACAAAAATATGAAGTCTCTTAAACAAAAATAAAAAGTAGATGAAAATTTTTTTATTTATTATAATGAAGGCGGAGGGATTATGTTAAATTCAGATAAAATCGCAAGACTTGCAACTTATGCTCTCATCTATGAGGTTTCTTTGAGTCCCAAGCCAGGACTTGTCAGCCTAATAGATGTGGGCGCCCACGACGACATGGACTACATGGACTTTTTAAAATCATCCCTAGTCCTTTACGACTACTTCAAAATTTCCTATGAACTGGGAGAAAAATCTCAGGGAGAAGATTTCTTGGAGCTTAGGGAATATGGAAAGCTTTATGAAGACAAGATGAAAGAAGCAACAGGTGGAGTCAACACCCACAAGGGAATTATTTTTTCTCTAGGACTAATGGTCTATGCTACTGCAATAGAAATTAGGGGAGAGGATTTTTCTTTTGAAAAGGTGATTGACAGGGTAGCTTACCTAAATCGTGGCATAAGTGAGGAATTAAAAATAGAAAAGGCCCAGACTCATGGCGAAAAAAACTACAAAAAATATGGCCTAAAAGGTATAAGAGAAGAAGCTGAAGAAGGTTTTAAGAAGGCTCTTGTTGGACTTGACTTCTTAAAGGAAGCCGAGAAAGAAACCAACTTTGACTACGCCTTAACTGGTACCCTATTTTATTTCATGTCTCTTATCGAGGACTCAAACATAATCAAAAGAGGAGGGCTTGAAGGTCTAGAATTTTTAAAAGAAACTTCAGCCTATGTCCTTGAAAATAAGTTGTACGAAAATGAAAATGGAATGAGAGAGATCCAAAAAATAAATGAAGAATACAAGATGAGGAACCTAAGTCCAGGTGGCTGTGCCGACTTTTTGATTCTCACCTTGTATTTCTATCTCTTGGAGGCTAACATTGATTGATTACAGACAAGTTATGAAATTTGAAAAAAAGAATATTGAAAAATTCTTGGAAGACTTTGATATAAATTATGAGAGGGACGTGGATTACACTCTTGCTGCCTTTGATTGCGACAAAATTGTTGGGACAGGGTCCTGTGCAGGCAGGGTCCTAAAATGCTTTGCAATTGACCCGAACTACCAAGGCATGGGAATAACCAACGCAATAATCACAAGGCTACTTGACCACCAATATGAACTTTGCAACAATCATCTTTTTATCTTCACAAAGCCAAAAAACATTAAAATCTTTACAGACTTTGGTTTTTCCCTAGTTGAAGAGACAGAAGATGTTGCCCTCTTAGACAACAAAATAGATGAACTCCACAAGCTCTTAAAAAATATCGAAGATGATAGGGAGTCGGGTGCCATTGTAATAAACGCCAACCCAATGACCAAGGGTCATCTCTATTTAATTAATGAAGCAAGAAAACAAACTGACCTCTTGCACATCTTTATGGTGGAAGAAGATGGATCAACCTTTCCCTACGACTTTAGGTACAAGATTGTAAAAGAAGAGTTAGAAAAGTATGACGACGTGCTTGTCCACCCAGGTAATGACTATATAATTTCAAAAAACACCTTTCCAACATATTTTTACAAGGACGAAAAAACTATTTTAAAAGCCTATTCAGAGCTAGACACAAAAATATTTGGCAGATACTTTGCCAAGGCCTTAAATATAAAAAAGAGATTTGTGGGTAGCGAAGACAAGGATGTGGTGACAAAAAATTACAACGAAACTATGGAAAAAATCTTTCCAGAATATGGGGTAGAAGTTGTAGAAATTCCTAGGACAAGCCAAGATGGTGAAATAATTTCGGCATCAAAGGTCAGGGCTTTTTTAAAAGAAAGAAAATTTGAAGAAGCCTATAAATTTTTGCCAGAAGCCACAATCAAGGCCCTAAGGTCAGAAGAAGGACAGAGGATAATAAATGAAAGACTCTAAAATACTTGCCATGAATAGGATGCTTGAGGCAAAAGAAAAAAGATACTACAAGATAAAATCTTTGACAGAAAAGTTTGAAGCTCCAGTCCTTTCCTTTATGCTAAATATTCCTGGCGAAGACAAAAACTTTAAAGAAGCTGTGGACTTTCACAAAAAATATATAGAAATTATAAAAAAACTTTTAGAAGAAAATAAAATAAAAATATTATTTGAAGACTACGAAGATTTAATCACAGGCATGGAATATATAGGAGTCTTAGATAGCGATGGAAGAGAAATAAAAAAACTTATGATGGAAGTGGAAGAAGAATCCCTTGGAGGAAGGCTCCTAGACCTTGATATCTACGACAAGGACTTCTCACAAATCTCAAGATCATCCTTGGGATTTCCAGAGAGAAAGTGCATAATTTGTGGAGACACAGCGAGGACCTGCATTAAGGAAGAAAGACACAAGCTAGAAGAACTAGAAGATAAGGTAAGAGAGATTATAAGAGAAGACTTAGGTTATACTCATAAGTTTTAGGAAGATAATAAGATATTTACAAATTTTTAATAAGAGATCTTTATCAATAGATCTCTTATTTTTTTTGTAATAAACTATTAAGAAAATGATGAAAAATCCCTGTTTTCACCAAATTAATTAGTTAGGACTTAGACTAATTACAAATTAAATTTGTTATACTAACAATTTTATATTTGCTTAAGATCGCCAGTATTAGGCCTTTAATATCTTGAATAGGAAACCCTTTCTAGGGTATTATAAGTAAAAAGGAGGTTTTTTCTATGAAGAAAAAATATTTTGGACTTAATCTTCCAATGTTATTGGTTTTATCAATAATTATTTTTATAGCGACTTACTTGGGAGTTTTGTCTAAAGATTTAGCGGGCGGGGTTGCCCTGATGTTCGCAATAGGTATTATTTTATATGAAATTGGTGAGAGAATTCCAATTTGGAACACTTATGTTGGTGGTGGACTTGTTCTTGCCTTCTTGGGTACAGCGGTCTTAGTTTATCTAAATGTTATCCCAGAAGAATATGCAGAACTTATTTCATCTGTTAACTCAAAACCAATGGGACTACTAAACTTCTTTATCATTATGCTTATCTCTGGTTCACTTCTTGGACTAAATAGAGACCTAATGATCAAGTCTTTTGCAGGATATATCCCAGCAATCCTTGGTGGAGTTTTAGGTGCTGCAATTCTTGGTATTATTGGTGGACTTTTCTTTGGAGTTTCTCCAGCTAACACTGTTTTAAAATACGTTCTTCCTGTAATGGGTGGAGGTAACGGTGCAGGTGCTGTTCCTCTAAGTCAAATTTATGAAAGAGTTACAGGAGATTCTGCTGCAAACTACTATGGCTTTGCTATTTCAATTCTTACAATTGCTAATATCTTTGCTATTATTGCTGGTGGTATTTTAAATAAACTTGGAAGCAGTAAACCAGGACTTACAGGAGATAAGAAAACTCTTATGAGATCTGCTCCTGAAATTGAACAAAATGAAGAAAAGTTTACTACACAATTAAAGGACTACGCTGGAGCAATCTTAATGGGTCTTACTTTCTATCAATTAGGTAGACTTGTAGCTGATAAGATTTGGGATCCACTTGTTCCTTCAGTGCCAATTCACCCATTTGCTTTTATGATTATTATTGTTGCTCTTGCTAATGGACTTGGACTTGTTCCAGGATCACTTAGACAAGCTGCAAAGGAAGTTCAATCTTTCTTCACTAAAAACATTGTAATCTTAATCATGGTTGGTGTTGGTGTTGAAACTGACTTAATTGAACTTAGAGATGCCATCACTTTTGGTAATGTTGTTATGTCATTCCTAATTGTTGTTGGTGCTGTTATTGGTTCAGGTGCTGTTGGACACCTTGTAGGATTCTTCTTTGTTGACTCTGCTGTTACAGCAGGCCTATGTATGGCTAACAGAGGTGGATCTGGTGACTTAGCAGTTCTTGGAGCAGCTGACAGAATGGATTTAATTTCTTATGCACAACTTTCATCAAGACTTGGTGGAGGAATAATACTTGTTATAGGATCAATACTCTTTGGAACGCTCATGTAGACTAGGAGGGATTTTTTTGAAACTAAAAAAAGAAGCCATGGCCGGAACTCTTGAGTCAAATGATATTTTAATCACTGTTGACGACGGAGAAGGCATATCTATTGAACTGGAAAGTTCAGTAAAGAAACAATTTGGTAAACAAATTGAAAAAGTTATAAGAGAAACTTTAAAAGAATTAGATGTAGAGAATGCAAAAGTTACTGCAGTAGACAAGGGTGCCTTGGACTACACAATTAAAGCAAGAGTAGCAGCAGCATGTTTTAGAGCAGCTGAAAGCACAGAATATAATTGGAGCTGATATTTTGAAAGAGAGATTAAGAAGAACAATGATGTTTCTTCCAGGTAACAACCCTGCAAACATCACTGATGCTCACATCTATGGTCCTGATTCAATTATGATCGACCTTGAAGATGCTACGAGCATAAATCAAAAAGACGCGGCAAGATTTTTAGTTTACAATGCACTAAAAACTTTAGACTACGGAGATACTGAAGTTGTTGTAAGAATTAACGCCCTTGATACACCTTATGGACGTGAAGATATTAAGGCAGTTGTTAAGGCTGGGGTAGATGTAATTAGACTACCAAAGTCAGAAACTGCACAAGATGTTATTGATGTAGATGAAATCATAACAGAAGTTGAAGAAGAAATGGGATGCCAAGGTAGAACCCTAATGATGGCAGCTATTGAATCTCCAACTGGAGTTATTAACGCAGTTGATATTGCAAAGGCATCACCAAGAATGATGGGTATTGCACTTGGAGCAGCTGACTATGTTACTAACCTAAAGACTCAAAGGTCAACTCATGGTTGGGAACTTTTCGCAGCAAGAAGTCAAATTGTTTTAGCTGCAAGAAACGCAGGCATTGCTTGCTTCGATACAGTTAACACAAACCTTGATGATATGGATGCCTTTAGGGAAGAAGTTCAATTTATTAAGGACCTAGGATTTGACGGTAAATCTGTTATCCACCCTAAACAAATTGCAGTTGTAAATGAAGTTTACACACCAACTGAAAAAGATATTACGAAATCACTTCGTATTATTGCAGGTTCTAAGGAAGCTGAAAGAAAGGGATCTGGAGTTATTACAGTTGACGGCAAGATGGTTGACTATCCAGTTATAGCTGGTGCACAAAGAGTTCTAGACCTTGCAGTTGCAAGTGGAGTGCTAAAGAAGGAGGATATTGATGAACTATAATAAAAACGCAGTAGGAAGAGATATCCCTGAATCCCTTGAAGGCATTGGCGAACTTGTTCCTTTCAAAGGCGAAGGCAAATATCTTAGAACTGAAAGAAAGGCTTCTCCAAAAATTAGATACGGAAATAGAGACGAGAAAAAACTTCTAGGCTCTATTGAAGAAGCTGTTAAGAAGAGTGGACTTAAGGACGGAATGACAATTTCCTTCCACCACCACTTAAGAAATGGTGACTATGTTGTAAACATGGTAATGCAAGTTATTGCTGATATGGGAATCAAGGACTTAACTCTTGCTCCATCATCACTTTCACCATGCCACGACAAGTTAATCCCATTAATTGAACAAGGTGTAATCACTGGAATTCAATCATCTGGACTAAGAGGAGAACTTGGAGAAAAAATTTCACAAGGTATCCTTAAAAAACCTTGCATTATCCGTTCTCACGGTGGACGTGCAAGAGCAATTGAAGATGGAGAGCTTCACATTGACGTTGCCTTTTTAGCAGCACCAGCATGTGACGAATATGGAAACATAAATGGTAGAGAAGGAAAGGCAGCTTGTGGATCACTTGGTTATGCAATTGTTGACGCACAGTACGCTGACTGTGTAGTTGCAATTACAGACAACCTTGTACCATTCCCAAATATTCCTGCTTCAATTGGCATGATGTATGTTGACTATGTTGTAGAAGTTGATGCAATTGGTGATCCTAAGGGAATTGTTTCTGGATCAATTAGATTCAACGACAACCCTCGTGACCTATTAATTGCCAACAACGCAGTTAAGGCGATCAAGGCTTCTGGACTTTACAAGGACGGCTTTAGATTCCAAACTGGAGCAGCAGGTTCAACTCTTGCAGTTGCAAAACTTCTTCGTGAAGAAATGAAGAAGGATAACATCAAGGCATCAATGGCCCTTGGTGGAATCACTGGATATATGGTGACAATGCTTGAAGAAGGTTTAATCGACGGTATCTATGATACACAATCCTTTGACCTAGACGCAGTAAGATCAATCCGTGAAAACACAAAACACTTTGAACAAACTGCATCTTCATACGCAAACCCTAACAACCCAACACCTGCAGTTAACACTCTAGACTTTGTATTACTTGGAGCTCTTGAAGTTGACACTGACTTCAACGTAAACGTAATGACAAGATCAGACGGAGTTATCAACCAAGCAGTTGGTGGTCACCAAGATACAGCACCAGGTGCAGAAATGTCACTTATACTTGCACCACTTGTAAGATCAAGAAACCCAATTGTCAAGGACAAGGTTACAACAGTTTGTACACCAGGCGAAGCTGTAGACGTAATTTGTACTGACTACGGTATTGCTGTAAATCCAAAGAGAAAAGATTTAATCGAAAAATTCGAAAAAGCTGGAGTTGAACTTAAGGACATCAAGGAACTACAAGAAATGGCAGAAAAACTTACAGGTAAACCTGAAGAAGTTGAATTCTCTGACGAAGTAGTTGCAGTTGTAGAATACAGAGATGGTTCTATAATCGATGTAATTAAGAAGGAAGCTTAAAAATAAAATATAACCATACTCATAAAAGGGAGGCAAGAGCCTCTCTTTTTTTGCAGAAAATTTGAAACTTGTAAATATTTATAAGTTTGAAAAAAATGTGAAGTGATAAGATTTTATGGCTTGAGATTAAATTATAAAGCTATAAAAACTTGCCAAGTGATAACAAATGGAAAAATGAAAGGAATTTATGAAAAGATAAAATCTTATGAAGTGATAAATACGTATGAAGTGATACCAAACTTTAAAGTTATAAAAAAATATGAAGTGCTAAAAATATATTAAGTGATAGAAATTTATTAAGTCACAAAAAAATAAGAGGGTTAGAGATAATTATGAAGTGCTAAAAATTTATCAAGTTATAAGAATTTACAAGCTGGCAAAAATTAAAAATTTCACAAAATTTTTGCAATTGACATTAAGGTTTTTTGGTGCTATTATAATGAAAAATAACTCAATAAGAGGAAGAGTATCCTTTTTGACTGATTAAAGAGAGCTTCGTTTGGTGAGAGAAGTAGAGGAAGATTGGGAGAACATGGTCCTTCTTGAGGGTCTATCGATATTTAGGTAGGCACGGGCGCGCCCGTTACAGCGATAGAGTATGATAGTACTTGAAGAGTCTTCCATCGCGAGTTGGAAGAGAATTAAGGTGGTAACACGAAATAGCTTTCGTCCTTTAGGGATGGAAGCTTTTTTTATTGTCTTCCTTCCTCAAGTACAAATAAAAAAGAGGAGAATAAAAATGCCATTAATAATACCTAGAGATTTAATTGTTGAAGAAGTTTTAGAGAGAGAAAATATTTTTACTATGAGGGACTCCTCTGCCATTAAGCAGGACATAAGACCCCTTAGTATCGCTATTGTAAACTTGATGCCCAAGAAGGAAGAAACTGAGCTTCAACTCTTGAGGATGCTTTCAAACACTGCCCTACAAATTAACATTGACCTTGTGAGGATGGAGTCCTACAACCCAAATAACTCTGATGCCAAGAGGTTGAAGTCTTTCTACAAGACTTATGACGATATAAAACACAATAAGTACGACGCCATGATAATTACTGGAGCTCCTATTGAGACCCTAGCCTATGAAAAGATAAAATACTGGGAAGAACTAAAGACAATTTTTGAATTTGCCAAGAAAAATGTCTATTCCACAATGTTTATATGCTGGTCTGCACAAGCGGCCCTCTATCACTACTACAAGATTGAGCACAAGCTTAGCGATGAGAAAATCTTTGGGGTTTTTGAATTTGATAAACTTAAGGATAATAAGATTGTCAAGGGTTTTGATGATAGCTTCTTGGTCCCAACATCAAGGCACACTTACGTTGACCTTGAAGATTTTGAAGGATTTTCAGACCTTGAAGTCCTTGCTGCAAGACCTGACACTGGAGTTTCTCTTGTGACAACTAAGGACAACAGGTTTGTCTTTAACTTTGGCCACTGGGAATACGACAAGGACACCCTCCACAATGAATACATCAGGGACCTCTCTCAAGGCAAGAAGATTGCTCCACCAATAAATTATTATGAAGACAACGACCCTAAGAAGGACATAAAAATTAGGTGGAGGTCTGCAGGTAATCTCTTCTTTTCCAACTGGCTAAACTACTGTGTCTACCAAGAAACTCCTTTTGCTATTGATAGCATTGAGGGAAAGTCAGTTTCAAAATTTGGCGGCAGCTCCCTAAAGGATGCTGGACAATTTGCCAAGGTGAAAAAAATTATCTTCTCCAAGGAAGATAGGGACGTAATTGTAGTATCTGCTCCGGGAAGAAGATTTAAGAAGGACACAAAAATCACTGACGAATTGATTTCTCTTTCTGACAAAAACTTGAGGATTGAAGAGGTGAAAGAAATCATAAAATCTCTTGAGGAAGAATTAGAAGTTCAGAACTTAAGTCGTGACAAGCAAGTTGAAAAAATTAAAAAGAGGTTTTTATCTATTGCCGAAGACCTAAGTCTTGAAGATTTTTGGAATGATGAATTGAAATTTGTTTTTGATGATATAAAAGAGTCCAGAGACAAGGACTTTATTGTATCAAGAGGAGAGTACTTAAATGCAAAGCTCCTTGCAAAATATTTGAATTATGATTTTATTGATGCCAAGGACCTAATCATCTTTGATGAGAGGGGACAAGTTGATATAGAAAAGTCCAAGAGAGCCATCCAAAGTCACATTGGAGAAAACAAAAAGGCAGTTGTCCCAGGCTTTTATGGTAGTGACGAGAAGGGAAATATTGTGACCTTTACCAGGGGAGGTAGCGATTATACAGGAAGTCTCATCGCCTATGCCCTTGACTCCAAAGTCTACGAGAACTGGACTGACGTAAATGGAATCATGACATCTGACCCCAATAGTGACCCAGATGCCAAGACAATTGACAAGCTCTCCTACACAGAACTAAAGGAAATAATTGGAGAGGGAGCCCAAGTTTATCAAGAGGATGCCATAAATCCCGTTGCCAAGAAAAACATAACTATAAAAATTTTAAACACCAATAATCCAGAAAATCATGGGACAATTATAAAGGATTAAAAAAGGACCAAGGCTCACACACCTTGGTCTTAATTTTTTCTTCTATTATATTGTGAATTTTGAAAGTTAAAAAATTAAATTTCTTTATTTCTTAACTTGGCAGCAATTTTTTCTGCCTTTTTCTTGTCTTCGCCTGTGAAAGTCGGGTACTTTGGATTTATTTCTTCCATTGTTTCAATAAGGGCAAGGGTTGCAATTTTTCTTGCTAGCCAAGGATTATCTGCTGGCAGGACATACCATGGGGCAGTTTCTGTTGAAGTATTGTTTAACATTTCTTCAAAGGCAACTTGGTATTTGTCCCAATTGTCCCTGTCATCTAAGTCGGAAAAGGAGAAGTCGGCATTCTTCTTTGGGTCTTCGATTCTCTCGAGGAGTCTCTTTCTTTGCTCATCTTTGGAAACATTGAAGAAAAATTTTACGACCTTAAAGCCATTTTCAACAAGGTATTCCTCAAAGTTGTTGATGTGCTTGTATCTCTTTTCCCAAAGATTTTCATCATTTTTAATTTCATCTGGTAGATGGCCTAGGGTGTCATAAATTTTTGGTGAAATAATATCTTCGTAGTAGGAACGGTTTAGGATTGCAACTTCGCCCCTCTTAGGAAGGCCCTTAGCCATCCTCCAAAGATAGTCGTGGGCATTTTCTTCGTCAGTTGGCTTGCCGTAGGAAGTGTTCTTTAGGCCTTGAGGTTCAAGGTTTGAGAAGATGTATTTTATTATCTCGTCCTTACCTGCAGCGTCAATTGCTTGGAGGACAACAAGGATTCCCTGTTTTGATTCTGCAAAAAGTTTTTCGTGAAGCCCTCTTAGCCTTGGGACAAGTTCTTCATAAAGTTCCCTTTTTATTTCATCATCTTTTTCTTTACTTACAATTTTTTCTTCCAAGTCTTCTATTTTTATTTTCTCGCCACTTATTTTATATTTATTAATCATTAAGACCTCCTATTTAAGTCCATAAAATATTTTCTATTAATTTATAAAACAATGATAACTTATAATAAAAACTTAGGCAAACAAAAAAGGCCTGCCTAAGCAAGCCTTAAATTATCTTATAGAGATTCAACAATTTTTTCTGTTAGGTCAATAACTCTTTCAGTGTAACCCCATTCGTTGTCATACCATGAAACAAGTTTAACCATTTTTCCATTAACAGTTGTAAGAAGTGAATCGAAAATAGAAGAGTGTTCGTCGCCAATAATATCAGAAGAAACAAGTTCGTCTTCAGAGTAAGCAAGGATTCCCTTTAATTCATTTTCAGAAGCCTTCTTGATAGCTGCGTTGATTTCTTCAACTGTAGCTTCTTTTTCAAGTTCAAAAGTTACGTCAACTAAAGATCCAGTTGGGACAGGAACTCTTAGGGCAAAGCCAGTTAAGATTCCGTCAACTTCTGGAATAACTTTTCCAACAGCTTTTGCTGCACCAGTTGAAGTTGGAATTATATTTTCTGCGCCCATTCTTGCACGTCTCATGTCCTTCTTGTGAACACCGTCGTGGATGTTTTGGTCGTTAGTGTAAGCGTGAACAGTGGACATAAGTCCCTTCTTGATTCCAAAGTTTTCTAAGATAACCTTAGTCACTGGAGCAAGACAGTTTGTTGTACAAGACGCGTTAGAGATAATGTCGTGTTTTTCTGGATCGTACTTGTCGTCGTTAACTCCCATAACAACTGTAAGCATGTTGCCCTTGCCTGGAGAAGTTAAGACAACTTTTTTTGCACCACTTTCAAGGTGACCTCTCGCTTGTTCTTCGTCCTTGAAGGCACCAGATGAATCAATAACAACATCAACACCAAGGTCCTTCCAGTTCATCTTGTCAGGAGTCTTTGATTCAACGAAAGTAACTTTCTTTCCATTGATAATCATTCCGTCGTCAGTGAATTCAATTTCACCAGGGAACTTTCTATAGATTGAGTCGTATTTAAATAGGTGAGTTCTTTCTTTTAAAGTTTTGTCTAAATTTCTAACAGCTACGTGAGTAACTTCAAAATTAACATCGTCTCTTAGGGCCCAGATTCTTAGAGCATCTCTACCAATTCTACCAAAGCCCATTATGCCAACATTTTTTTTCATAAAAACCTCCATTGTTCATTGCATTCTTACCTTCATTATAACACAAGTAGATAAAAGTGAAATTCAAAAATTATTGTGATAAAATTAGGCAAAAGGAGTGGATCACATGAAGAGTGGAATAAGTAGAGAAGATGGATTAAAACTTTTAAAGGAATACAACAAGGAAGAATTTCACATAAGACATGCCTTGACCCTTGAAAATGTAATGGGATACTTTGCAGAAGAGTATGACAAGGACAATGTAGACTTTTGGAAAATGGCAGGACTCCTCCACGATGTGGACTATGAAAGATATCCTGAAGAACACCTAAAGAATACGCCAGAAATCTTAAGAGAAGCAGGTGGAAGTGATGAACTCATCCATGCAATTATGGCCCACGGGTCTGGAATATGCTCTGATGTCGAACCAGAACTCTTCATGGAGAAGATATTATTTGCAACTGATGAACTCACAGGTTTAATTTATGCAGCGTCACTTATGAGGCCGTCAAAGAGCACCAAGGACATGAATCTAAAGAGCGTGAAGAAAAAATTTAAGGACAAGAAGTTCGCAGAAGGTTGCTCTCGTGATGTAATAAAAAGAGGAGCAGAAAAGCTAGGTTGGGAGCTTGATGAACTAATAGAAAAAACTCTTCTTGCCATGCAAGACAGGGAAGATATTATTGAAGAAGCCTTAAAAAGGGAAATAAGCTATTAAAAAATGCCAAAATATCCTATAAATTCGTTGCTTAGCAAGCCTTGCTGTGTTAGAATTTATATGTTATAGAAATTTAAGGGAGGTATAAGTTTGCAAACTTTATTATCTATTATAATTATTATTGCGAGCATAATTGTAATAAGTGTAGTTGCACAAATGGAATCAGAACAAGCTGGTCTAGGAACTCTTCAAGGCGAAGAAACTAGCATGTGGGGATCTCACAAGGGTTCTAGTAAAAAAGATATCCAAAACAGAATTGTTATTGGTTCAAGCATCGTTTTTGCACTTGCACTTATTATTTTAGCTGCAATTTAATTAAAATTTAAGGAGGATTAGAATGGATATGTTATATCTAGCTCCTATAGTCGGCGTTTTGGCACTATTATTTGCTGCATACAAGGCAAGTTTCGTGTCAAAACAAGATGCCGGAAATGAAAGAATGAAAGAAATTTCTTCTTACATTTCAGAAGGAGCTATGGCATTTTTAACAAGAGAATATAAGGCTCTTGTTGTATTTGTAATTGTACTTGCAATTATCTTGGCAGTAGGACTTAAATCAATTCCAACTGCTATTTGTTTCGTAGTAGGAGCTATCTTTTCAGTAGCTGCTGGGTATGTTGGTATGAAGGTTGCTACAAGAGCAAACGTTAGAACAACAAACGCAGCATGGAAGGGTGGCCTAGGTAAAGCCCTTGACGTTGCCTTTTCAGGTGGAGTTGTAATGGGAATGTGCGTTGTTGGTCTAGGAATTATTGGTATTACTGGCGCATATTTCATAACAGGTGGACAAACTGAAATTATTACAGGATTTTCACTTGGAGCATCATCTATTGCACTTTTCGCAAGAGTTGGTGGCGGTATCTACACTAAGGCTGCAGACGTTGGAGCTGACCTTGTAGGTAAAGTTGAAGCTGGTATCCCAGAAGACGACCCAAGAAACCCTGCAGTTATCGCTGATAACGTAGGAGATAACGTTGGTGACGTTGCTGGAATGGGAGCTGACTTATTTGAATCTTACGTTGGAGCACTTCTTTCAGTTATTACTCTTGGAGTTGTAGCTTATGGAGAAGAAGGCGTTAAATTTGGTATTCTTGTTGCAACAATTGGTATCTTAGCATCAATTGTAGCTGCTTTCTTTGTTAAGGGAGACAAGAACCCACAAAAAGCTCTTAACGCAGGTGAATATGTAGCAGCTGGTGTTACAATGATAGCTTCAGCACTTTTATCAAACTACATCTTTGGAAGTTTTGCACCATTTGCACCAGTAATTATTGGTATTGCAGTTGGTCTAATAATTTCTAAATTTACAGAATATTACACAGCTGAAGATTATGCACCAGTTAAGAGAATTGGAGCAGAATCAGAAACTGGTTCTTCAACAAATATTATTGCTGGACTTTCTGTTGGTATGATGTCAACAGTTGGACCAATCATTGTTATCGCTATTGGTATTATTGCAGCTTACATTGGAGCTGGCGGAAACGCTGACCCAATCGTAGGACTATACGGAATTTCTCTTGCAGCTGTTGGTATGCTTTCAACAACTGGTATGACAATTGCCGTAGACGCTTATGGACCAATCGCAGACAACGCTGGTGGTATTGCAGAAATGTGTGAACTACCAGAAGACGTTCGTGAAATCACAGACTCACTTGACTCTGTTGGTAATACAACAGCAGCTATAGGAAAGGGATTTGCAATTGGATCAGCAGCACTTACTGCTCTTGCACTTTTCGTTTCTTATATTAACGCTACTGGCCTAACAGGAATTGATATTTCTAAGCCAGAAGTTATTGCTGCAACATTCGTTGGTGGTATGCTTCCATTTGCCTTCTCTGCACTTACTATGTCAGCAGTTGGTAACGCAGCATCAGAAATGATCGACGAAGTAAGAAGACAATTTAAAGAAATTCCTGGAATCATGGAAGGTAAAGCAACTCCTGACTATGCAAGATGTGTTGACATCTCAACAGGTGCTGCTCTTAAGCAAATGATTGTGCCAGGACTAATCGCTGTAATTGTTCCAATCCTTGTAGGTCTACTACTTGGTACAGAAGCCCTAGGTGGACTTCAAGCAGGAGCTCTTGTAACTGGTGTATTAATGGCAATCTTCATGTCAAACGCTGGTGGAGCTTGGGACAACGCTAAAAAATACATCGAAGGTGGAGCACACGGTGGTAAAGGTTCAGAAGCTCACAAGGCAGCTGTAACTGGAGACACAGTTGGTGACCCATTCAAAGATACATCAGGACCTTCTCTTAATATTCTAATTAAACTTATAACTGTTGTATCCCTTGTATTCGCACCACTATTTGTTGCATACGGCGGACTATTCCTATAAAAAAAATAAATCTGTTAGAGAGAAATCTCTAGCAGATTTTTTATTGCAAACTATATTAACTTTTATGGACTCTGTCAGAATTTATCTGGCAGGGTTTTTTATTTAAGATATATTCATAATAATTTTTTAGTATTTTTAAATGTAAAAGGCAAGATAGATGCCTGCAATAAAATTAGAAATTGCATGTATAATCCAGCTGGGAATAATTGATCCACCTGAAATTTCTTCATTGACATAACCCATAGCAAAGGCTGCAAGGCTTGTTAATAAAATAATTAAAATAGATTTTAAATTCCCGACAAGAGGAAAGAACATAACTCCATGCAATAAACCAAATAGTAGTCCTTGTATAAAATTTGCCTTAGTAAATCCTAGCTTATTGGCAAGTCTTTTTAAGATAAATCCCCTGAATAAGATTTCTTCAGGAAAAGCCGTATTAAAGACTGCATAAATAAAAATTGCAGGAAGGGCAGCAAACCTAAGTCCTTGGAATTCTGTAGTTGCATTTTCTATATTTTTTAAGCTATTAAGAAGAATTAAGCTTATCAATAAATAAAAAGTTGTCACTATAATAATTGCAAGTGCTGTCTTCTTAGCTCCCTTTATTTTTTTCAGTCCTATCCATTCTGTAAACCTTTCTTGTTTTCTTGCTGAAAAGTACCAGAAAAGAAAGGGAAGGAGAGAAAATAATATGATTTCTAGTAAACTGTTGATGATTTTATTTATTGCTAAGGTCATTTTGTACTCCCAATTAAAATAATACTTGTAACCTCTTATGCATAAAATTTTAAGAAATTAACTCATGCTTAAAGTATAAAAACTTTAAAGGTTACTTAATATTTTTTAGTATAGCACAAGAAAATATTATTTTTTCTAGCTTCTTTTAAAATTTTTGTAAAATTTTTATAAAAGTTTCTTACAAAAAAACCACCAGCCAGTGAACTCAGCCAGTGGTTGTGATATAAAAATTTTAGCAATCTGTTGGATCTAGTAGGTTGTTTAAAGTCTTAACGTGAACTCCTGTTGCATTCTTTGGAAGGTAGCCTGCCTTCTTGTCCCTGTATCCAGTTGCTGCTATGTCTAGGTGAACCCAAGGAGTATTTTCTTTTACGAACTCACCAACGAAAAGTCCTGCTGTAACAGTACCTGCATGTCTACCTGAAGTGTTCTTGATGTCAGCAACTTCTGACTTGTTTAACTTCTTGTAGTCTTCATCATAAGGGAAGGCCCAGATTTTTTCTCCAGATAATTGTCCTGCTTCAAGGACTTCCTTATAAAAGTCTTCGTTATTTGTAACTGCACCAGTGTAAACTTCTCCAAGGGCAATTGTAACTGCACCAGTAAGGGTAGCAAGGTCAATAATTTTTTCTGCCCCAAGGTCATTTGTGGCATAGTGAACTGCATCGGCAAGAGTGATTCTTCCTTCAGCATCTGTGTTTGCAACTTCAATTGTAAGTCCCTTCATGGAGTCAATCACGTCGCCAGACTTGTAAGCATGACCTGAAATCATATTTTCACAAGCTGCAACTACACCAACTACATTTGTCTTTGCCTTGTTCTTTGCAAGTGCATATATTGTTCCTATTACAGTTCCTGCTCCACCCATGTCGCAGTGCATGTAGTTCATGCCAGATGGAGACTTGATGTTGTAGCCACCTGAATCGTAAGTTAGTCCCTTACCAACAAGGGCAACTTTTTCTGTGTCGGCATTATTGTATTCCATTACAATAAGTCTTGGACGGTTACTTGCACCAGCTGCAACTCTTAAAAAGGCCTTCATGCCAATTTTTTCGATTTCATCTTCTTCATAAACTGTAACCTTAACGCCAGCTTCTTCTAATTTTTCCTTTGTGATATTGGCAAGACTTTCTGGATAAATTACATTGGCTCTTTCATTTACAAGGTCTCTTGCAAAGAAGACTCCATCCATAATATTTTCTATCTTATCAAGACCTTGTCTCAATTTTTCTTCAGGTCCCTTAAAGGCAGTGTAGTTGACAGTGATTTCAAAGTCAGCCTTTTTTTCTTTTACACTAGTTTTCTTTGTGAATTCATATTCACCTTGGCGAAGTCCTTCATAGGCTGCCATAATAGTCTTTCTGTTGCACATACCAAGGTCTGGCATTTTTATTTCAACTTCGTGCTCTTCGTTGTCTCTTAAAATATTTCCAAGTTCAAAGAAAAGATTTCTCACATCTTCTAGGTCAAGTTCATCATCGCCTAGTCCCATGAAGATTTCTGATTCTTCTTCAAAGCTTGGAAGGTATAAACTTTCCTTAAACTTATAAGCGAACTTTTTCTTTTCAAGATATTCCTTAATTTCACTTGGAAGTTCCCCATCTTTTTTTACGAAGTGGACCTTTAGTCCTCCTTCTTTATACAAATTAAACTTTATCATAATTCACCTCTTACTCTAATTATACATGAGATTTATAAAAGGTCTAAATAAAAAATAAGTGAAGAAGCATTGCATTACTATTTTTCTTAGATAAATTGTGATAATATTAAATTATAGAATTTTAACATCAATTTAGACTTTAGTTTTGAATTGGTGTTTTTTGGGTGGTGTAAAAATGAGAAAAGAAGTAAAAGCATCAATAATGTTATTTGCAACAGCGATAATTTGGGGACTTGCCTTTGTGGCACAAGCAGCAGGCATGGAACACTTGGGGCCCCTTTCTTTTACAGCTGCAAGGTGTTTTGTAGCAGTAGTATTTTTATACCTAACCTATAAATTTTTTATGATAAAGTCAAAGGCTTATAGAGAAGAGAAGTTTGATATGAAGAGGACTCTTGTGGGAGGGACAATTTGTGGCCTGGTTTTTACAATAGCTATTAACCTCCAACAAGTTTCTCTTATTTATACAACAGCTGCCAAGGCAAGCTTTTTGACAGCCCTATACATAGTTTTTATTCCAGTAATAGGACTATTTTTTGGAAGAAGACCAAGTGTGAAAATTATACTTTGCATCTTCCTTGCCATGGTGGGGACCTACCTCTTGTCAATAAAGGGTGGACTTAACATAAATAAGGGAGATTTAGTTGTAATCCTATCGGCTCTTATCTTTGCCGTCCACATCTTACTCATGACAAAGTATTCAAGAGACACCAATGCAGTTTTACTTTCCTTGGTTCAATTTGCAGTTTGCGGCATCATTTCTCTTGTGGGAGCCCTAATCCTCGAAGATATAAGCATCGATGGGATTTTAAAATCCTATGTGACTATCCTCTATGTAGGAATCTTATCTTCTGGAGTTGGCTTTACTATCCAACTTATGGCCCTAAAGGACCTGGACCCAGTTGTTGCATCAATGATCTGTTCCCTTGAATCAGTTTTTGGTGCCCTCTTTGGTTGGATGATTTTGTCACAAGAAATGACTGAGAGAGAAATCTTTGGGGCTATAATAATTTTTGTGGCAACCCTACTTGCCCAAGTCCCGATAGAAGCCTATCTTGAGAAAAAATTAAAGAGAAAGCTAAAGAGAGGATAAAATTTCACAAGAATTTTAAATAGAATAAAAAAACTATCACATTACTAGGATATAATTATGGGGAGGTGAAGATATGTCACTATTTGAAAAAATTTTCCAAAAGCCTGGAAAGAAATTAATAACTATAGATGGAGAATATGGCTCAGGTGCAAATGAAATTGCCAAGAAGGTTGCCGATAAATTAAAATACGAATTCTATGATGAAAAATTAATAGAGCTTATGAGTCTGGAGAAAAAGGTTAAGCCAGAGGAGATAAAAAAAGACGACTCCTTCTTGCAAGGTACAATTTATGACCTTTATAGGCAAAATTATTCCTATTCCCAAGAAGACATAGCAACTAACGACGCAGCCTTCCTCTTGGACTCAAGGACAATTAGGGAGATTGCAAAAAAGAAAAAAGCAGTTATTTTTGGCAAGTGTGGTGACTTTGTCTTAGAAGACTTCCCAAAACTGTCAATTTTTATATACGCATCAAAAGACTTTAAAGAAGAGAGAATCCTAAACACCTACAAAATCAAAAAGGACAAGCTTGAATTAAAGATGACTCGTGAGAACAACAGACGTGCCAACCACTACTCTAGAAACACGGGAAGAGTTTGGGGCGAACCTGCCAACTACGACGTCTTGATTAACTCATCATCCTTTGACTTCGAAAGCATAGGAGACCAAATTGTAGAAATTTCACAAAATAAAAAATAAGAATCCTGACAATTGTCGGGATTTTTTTATTGTCTAAAATCATGAAAAATTTACATGGTCTTTATAAAAAACATACAAATCTTTTAATAGGGGTTTGTAAAATATATAAAAATAGGATTTTAGCGAGATTGCAACTGTGGGTTTACAAATTGCAAAGATAAATTTATAGATTGCTACTTTAAAAATATATAAAATTTAAATAGAAAAGGAGGTAGAATTATGATTTTAGGAGATAAAATTATGAATCTTAGGAAGAAAAATGCTTGGTCTCAAGAAGAACTTGCAGAAAAACTTGGTGTAAGCAGACAATCTATTTCAAAGTATGAAAGTGCTCAAGCAGTACCTGACATGGAAAAAGTTTTAAAGTTAAGTAGAATTTTTGGAGTTACAACAGATTATTTACTTAAAGATGAAATTGAAGAACTTGAATTTTTGAATGAAGACTTCGAGGAAGACAAAAAGCTTATAAAAGTTAGCATGGAAGAAGCAAATGAGTATCTAGACTTAAAAGAAATATCTGGCAGAAATATTGCCCTTGGAGTTTCTCTTTGCATAATCTCGCCTATATTTTTATTACTTTCTTCACAAGCTTATGAGAGCAATCTTATATCAGCTCCAGAAAATGTAGTAGATGGAATCTCTCTTACAGTTTTAATCTTATTTATAATTGCTGCTGTTGGAATATTTATAAGGGAGTCTATGAAATTAAAAAAATATGAATTTATAGAAAATGAAGACATAGATACAGCTTACGGTGTTGATGGAATGGCAAGGGAAAGAGGAGAAAGCTTCCACGATTACTATGTGAGAAGTAATACACTCGGAGTTTTGCTCCTGGTGGCGTCAGTTATTCCAATTTTTGTTGGAATGATTGTCTCAGTGGAAGACATGACCATGATTATTTCAGTGGTTATTATGCTCCTTCTTATAGCTATTGGGGTGAATCTTTTGGTTAAAACAAATCTTTATATGAACTCTATTAGTGCAATATTGGAAGAGGGAGACTTTAGAAGAAAAAATAAAAAATTAAAGAGGAGAATAGACCCTTATTGTGGAATTTATTGGATTGCAGCAACTGCAATCTATGTAGCCTATTCTTTTTTGACGAACAATTGGGATAGGTCTTGGATTATTTGGCCTGTTGCAGGCGTATCTTTTCCAATTTATTATATAATCTTAAAATCTATTTTTGAGTCCAAGACAAAAGATTAAGAAAGATAGACTGGAAAATTTTCTTTTCTTTAGAATCACCAATTCTTTAATTATTAATTGGGTACAAATTAAATAGGATTAAAGAGATGGTGATAAAATGAAAAAAGATGATTTAATAATTGAGAAAGTTATAAAAAATGTTGGAGTAATTTATTTTAATAGGCCCGATAAAATAAATGCCCTTAATTTAAAGATGGTAAGGGACATAAGAAGAATACTTGAAAAGTGGGAATATGACGATGATATAAGAGCAGTTCTTCTTGATAGCAAGTCTCATAAGGGATTTTGCTCTGGTGGAGACTTAGTTCACCTTTATGAGGATTTCATAATGGATGATGATTGTCATGACAAGGACCAACTCTTCGTCGAAGAATTTGAACTAGACAAGTATGTTGAAGCTTACAAAAAACCTATAGTTTCCTATTGGAAGGGGATAGTTATGGGTGGTGGAGTTGGCATAAGCATAAACTCCGATCTTATCCTTTGTGACGAGACTGTAAAGTGGGCTATGCCCGAAACTGACTTGGGATTTGTCCCTGATGTAGGCGTATGTAAATATATTTCAAGCCTTCCCCAAGCCCTTGGTCAATATGTTGGAATTTGTGGTGGACTATTAGAATCTCCTGACTTGATAAAATATGGACTAGCCCATGCCTATATTGATTCAAAGGATTATGAAAAGATAAGAGAGAAGTTTTTTGACTTGTCAGAAAAATATTCTGGTCAAGAATTAATTGACAAGTTAAGAGAGGAAGCAGATAAATATAAAAAAGAAGGTCACGAGACTTTTGCCACGAAAAACAAAGACAAGATAGAAAAATATTTCTCCAAGGATAGCTTGGGAGAAATTTATAAGCTTCTAGAAGAAAATCAAGATGATGACTTTGCAAGAGATATTTTAAAAGAATTGAAAGGCAAATCTCAATTTAGCCTGGCCCTACAGTTTAAAAAATATTTTGTGGGCAAGAACTTGACCTACCCAGAAATGGTGGACCTAGATCTAAAAATTTTAAAACACTGCCTTGAGATTGGCGAGATGGAAGAGGGCATAAGGTCCAAGATGATAGACAAGGATAATGAACCGGATTGGAAATATAAAAAGCTAGAAGATGTGAAGTACGAGGATATAAAAAAATTATTAGGTGTTTAAAATAAAGGAAGGGCATTCATCTTGAATACCCTTCTTTTTTATTTCAAATTTTCGTCTCTTATGATTTTTATGTCGTACTTGCTTAAAATTGTGTCGCCCATAAGAATTTCTTCAATTGCCCTTTTAGATTCTTCATCAGCTTCCTTTAAGAGGCCTTTTTTTATTGCCTTCTTTTCTATCTCAGACTTTTGGTCCTTGGAGAAGTCGTTGTAGTCCTCGATGTCAATCCTGTTAAAAATAGATTCCCTCTCATCATAGACCTTTAGGGAGTCCTCATAAATTTCATGGCTCAAAATCTCAGCAGCTGGAATCCTAACTTCGATAGACTTGTCTCCTACATCAACCTTCATCTTGTTAAGATCAATGCCAGCATTTATTAGCCCTTCATAAGATACGATGAACTCCTTAGAAGTGAAGGGGACCTTGTAACCGTAAAAAGTATTTTGATTTTCAAAGTGGCCCATGTTTGTGTAGTGGTACTTTAAAGTTGTAAGCTCCTTGGCAGAAACTAACTTGTTGTAAATCAAGCTAGAAGTGATTTCTGGCTCCATCTCATTTTTCATTTGCTTCTTCCCATAAAAGAAGGCAGCGAAGAGGGCGAGACCAATAAGTAAAATTATAACAATGATTTTCTTAATTTTTTTCATCTAAAACCTCCATTTTAGTCTATAAATAATTTTTACCACGGGAAAAAATTCCTAAACCTTAGAAATTAGCTAAAAAACATTGACAAGATTTACTATTTTATTGTCATAAGTATAAATTCTCTGATATAATTAAGCAAAAAGATAATGGAGGAAGATTTTATGGACGATGGCGCCTTGTGGGCTAAGCTCATATTAATAGCAATACTTACAAGCATTAACGCATTCTTTGCGTCAGCTGAAATGGCAATGGTTTCAGTAAACAACAACAAGATAAAAGAATTGGCAGAAGAAGGAGATAAGAGGGCCAAGACCCTTATGGATATATCACAAGATCAAACGAGATTTTTATCAACAATCCAAGTAGCAATAACCTTGGCAGGATTTTTCTCATCTGGATCTGCAGCAACCTCTATCTCAAAAGTATTTGGAGAATTTTTAAGAGGATATGGGATACCTTATGGCGGAACTATAGCCTTTATTTTGGTGACACTTATCCTATCCTATATAACACTTGTTTTTGGAGAACTAGTGCCAAAGAGGATTGCCCTACAAAACTCAGAAAGAGTTGCCCTAAAATCATCAGGTGCAATTTCCTTTGCCTCAAAAATATTTTATCCCTTTGTAAAATTACTTTCAGTTTCAACGGTCTTAGTATTAAAGATTATGGGGAAATATTCAGAGGACGTAGAAGAAAAAATTTCAGAAGAAGAATTAAAATCCTATATAAAAGTTTCAACCCAACAAGGGGTAATAAACTCAGCTGGGGAAGAAATGATAGTTAACATAATGGACTTCGATGACAAGTTGGCCTACGAGATTATGACACCAAGGACTTCCATCTACATGCTAGACTATGACGAATTCACAACAGAAACAATAACAGAAGTCTTGAAGATGGGATACTCCAGGGTGCCAGTCTACCGTGAGAACACAGACAACATTTTGGGTACAGTCTACATCAAGGACCTCTTTGTTGAATACGCAAAAAATAATTACGAGTCCATAAACTTGGACAACTGTATAAAGTCCCCTTACTATGTACCAGAAACCAAAAAAATTGACATGCTCCTAAAAGAGCTTCAAGCATCAAAAAACTATGTAGCAATCCTAATTGACGAGTACGGAGGATTCTCAGGCATGGTGACAGTAGAAGACATAGTAGAAGAAATAGTTGGAGAAATCGAAGACGAGTACGACAAGGAAGACAACAGCGTAGAAAAAATTGGCGAAAACGAGTATATAGTAGACGGATCCATGGACATAGAAGACATAAACGACGCCCTTGGTCTATCCCTATATTCAGAAAATCACGAGACAATCTCTGGCTTGATAATAGAAAAACTTGGCTTTATCCCAGACGAAAAACAAAAGAAAAAACTTAGCGTCAAGACAGGAGGCTGCATCTTGACAGAGCTAGCAGTAGCAGAAAAAAGAATAATAAAAGTCAGCATCAAGGTTATACCAGAAGAACAAGAAGAAGCCAAAAGAGAATACAAAGAATTTAATTCATAAAAATTAACAGGTCCTAGGGCCTGTTTTTTTGATGGGATTTTATTGGAAATTATAGGGCTAAAAAATTTATAGGCTAAAAAAGGGCAAAAAAATTGCCGAGATTATCTCGGCGAGTAAAAGGAATTTAATTAAAAAAGTGTATTAAATAATCTGATATCAGTTTAACATAGTAATACAAATAAGACAATAATAATTTTAAAAATATTTTGTTAAATTTAAAAATTTATAAAAAAAGAGGAGCTTATTGCTCCCCTAATCTTTAGTAAAACTAGAAAAATAAAATTATTTTGCTTCTTTTGATAATTCTTGTGCTTTTGCTATGAAAGTTTTATAAAGATTTAACGCATCTTCATTATTATCTTCCATTATCATTGCTTCAGGGTGAAATTGCAAACATAAGAAATATGTTTTGTCAGTTCTTTTTACTGCTTCGATAGTACCATCAGAAGCTTCTGCCAAGACTTCTAAGTTTTCTCCCAGATCTTTAACTGCTTGATGATGCCAAGAGTTAACTTCTACATTACCAGATTTTCCGAAACCTTCAGCTAAGATATTGTCAGGGAATACATTTATTTCGTGTTTAACAAAAACCTCTTTATTTGGATCTCTGTGAACTATGTCAGTTGGATTTTGAACTATTATATCTTGATATAAAGTTCCGCCTGATAAAATATTAGTTAGTTGCATTCCTCTGCAAGTTGCTATTGTAGGCTTATCTTCTTCTAGTAAAGCCTTAAGTAAAAATACATCGGATTCATCTCTGCGTGGATTGATATCTTCTAAAGTAGGAATTGGTTCTTCGTTGTATAAAGCAGGATTCAAGTCATCTCCACCAGTTATAACAACACCTTGAACATCTTTGATCTCTTCTTTAGCTTGTTCAAGAGATTTCATTTCATTAAGAAACACAACATTTGCACCAGCTTTTCTTAAAGCATCAGCATACATTTGAGTGTCTATATCTACTTTATCTTTTGAATCTTTATCAACTTCATCAGTTGACCAAGAAACTGCAATTGTAGGACCGTCTACATTATTTTTATCACTACAAGCAGTAAAGATTAACGTTGATACAAGTAAAAAAGTTAAATAGATAGCGATTTTTTTAATGTTAAATTTCTTCATGTCATACTCCTCTCTAAAATATAACTTTCTAGCCTTACATTTACAGTATAACGTTTTCATAAAAATAAAACAATAAAAATTTTTGAAAATAAATTAGCAGACTACTTGCAAGAGTGCTAATGATGTTGTATAATTTAAATAGTCAAAGATAGTCAAACTAAATTTGACCATGATTTTTATCTTAATTTCACAGAAACAGAAACAGAAACAGAAACAGAAACAGAAATGGAAATGGAAATGGAAATGGAAATGGAAATGGAAATGGAAATGGAAATGGAAATGGAAATGGAAATGGAAATAAATCCAAAGATGAAATTAAATAAAAATCTTAATTTTATTCCATTTAATTAATTTCTATTATGTTGCAATATTTTTTATTGGGATATAAATAGAGAGAGATTAAATGTTTATATATATGAGGAGGTAAGATTTTGAAATACAAAGATTATTATGAAATCCTTGGAGTTTCTAAAGATGCAGATGAAAAGGAGATAAAGAAGGCTTATAGGAAGCTTGCGAAAAAATATCATCCTGACGTCAACCAAGGCGACGAGGTAGCTGCAGAAAAGTTTAAGGAAGTTTCTGAGGCCTACGAGGTCTTGTCTGACGCTGACAAGAGAAAAAAATATGATACTTTTGGATCTAATTATGATTTTTCATCTGGTTATGATTTTGACCCTTCTCAATATGGTTATACTTATACCACAGGAGGAAGCGGTGCAGATTTCTCAGACTTCTTTGAAACAATTTTTGGCTCATCTAAGTCTGGCGGCAACTTCTCCGGCGGCTTTAACATAAATGATATCTTCGGAGATTTCTCTTCTAAGGGAAGGGGAAGGAGTCAAAAGAAGGCTAGGAATAAATTTGAATCTGAACTTTCTATTTCTATTGAGGAAGCCTTTCGTGGTGTGACAAAAAATGTTTCCCTAACTTACAAGCAAAAGGAATATGACATAGCTGTCAAGGTTCCTGCTGGCATCACTAGGGGCAAGAAGGTCAAAGTAAGGGGAGAAAAGTTTGGTCTTCCTGGAGACATCTTGTTCAAGATTAACATCAAAGATGAAAAAAATCTTGTTCTTGACGGCCTTGATGTGACTAGGACTGTGGACATCTATCCATGGGAAGCTGCCCTTGGATCTTCTAAGACTGTTGAGAGTCTAAGTGGCAAGTTAAAGTTAAAGGTTCCAGAAGGCTTTGTTGGTGGAAACAAGATGAGAATTCCTTCCAAGGGTTTTAAGGACCTAAAGGGAAATGTTGGAGACCTTTATGTAGTCTTTAACATTGTGAACCCTAAAGACTTATCTGAAGAACAAGTAAAACTATATAAGGAATTAGAAAAAATAAGTAAATAACAAGATTAAATTGATTAAATAAATAATAAATGAGGTGTTTATATGAATTTTGAAAAATTTACTCAAAAATCCCTTGAAGCCGTTCAAGGCGCCTACAATATTGCAAAGGAATACGGCAATCCAGAGGTAAAAGAAATTCACATCAACTACGCCCTCTTAAATGACAAGGAAGGCCTTATACCTAGGGTCTTGACATATATGGACAAAAACCCTGATATGTTAAAAAGTGAGGTCTTAAAGGTTATTGAAAGACTTCCAAAACAATCAGGTGCAGAAGTTTATGCCGACTCTTCTTACAGAGACCTTTTCCAAAAGGCAGAGGGATTTAAAGAAAAGATGGGCGACGATTACCTTTCTGTTGAACACATCTACCTAGCTCTTTTAAACATGAAGGGTACTGACTCTTCTTCTGTCTTTAACAAGAATAAGATTGATGCTGATGGATTCTTAAATGCCCTTAAAAAAATTAGGGGCAACCAACACGTAACTACTGATAACCCAGAGGGAACTTATGATGCCTTAAAGAAGTATGGCCAAGATTTAACTGAACTTGCTCGCGAAGGCAAGCTTGATCCAGTTATTGGTCGTGACGAAGAAGTCCGTAATGTTATAAGAATTTTATCTCGTAGGACTAAGAACAACCCAGTTTTAATTGGTCCTCCTGGAGTTGGTAAGACTGCCATAGCTGGTGGACTTGCCCAAAGAATTGTCTCTGAAGACGTGCCAGAAGGCTTAAAGAATAAAACTGTCTTTTCACTTGATATGGGTGCCCTAATTGCTGGTGCAAAATATCGTGGTGAGTTTGAAGAAAGATTAAAGGCTGTCTTAAACGAAGTCTTAAAGGCTGATGGAGATATAATTTTATTTATCGACGAAATCCACAATATTGTGGGAGCAGGGAAGACTGACGGTGCCATGGACGCATCTAATCTTTTAAAACCAATGCTTGCTCGTGGAGAACTTCACGCTATTGGGGCAACAACTCTTGATGAGTACAGGAAGTACATCGAAAAAGACCCTGCTCTTGAAAGAAGATTTCAAAAGGTCATGGTAAATGAACCAAGCGTTGAAGATACTATTGCCATCCTTCGTGGTCTTAAAGATAAATATGAAATCTACCACGGAATTAGGATCTCTGACCCAGCAGTTATTGCTGCAGCAACTTTGTCCGACAGGTATATAAGTGACAGGTTCTTGCCAGACAAGGCCATAGACCTAATGGACGAAGCCTGTGCAATGCTTAGGACAGAAATCGACTCCATGCCAACAGAAATTGATGAAGTTAGAAGAAGAATTTTGCAACTTGAAATAGAAAATCAAGCCCTTAAAAAGGAAACTGATGAAGCAAGTGCTGAAAGACTTAAAAAACTTCAAGCAGAACTTTCTGAAGAAAAGGCAGAGTTTGATAGGTTGAAATCAAAGTGGGAGGCAGAAAAGAAGGAACTTGATTCCACAAAGGACATCAAGAAGAAAATCGAAGAAACTAACCACTCCATAGAAGAAGCTGAAAGAAATTACGACTTAGAAAGACTTTCTGAATTAAAATACGGCACTCTTCCAAAGTTAAAGGAAGAACTTGCAGAGAAAGAAAAGACATCTACAAAGGACGAGTCATCTATGGTGAAGGAAGAAGTAACAGAAGATGAAATCGCCTATGTAGTTAGCAGGTGGACAGGAATTCCGGTTGAAAAATTAAATAAGACTGAAAGAGATAAATTGCTCGGTCTTGAAGATATCCTCCACAAGAGGGTTATTGGTCAAGACAAGGCAATTGAACTTGTGTCTGACGCAGTATTAAGAGCAAGGGCTGGACTAAAAGATCAAAATAAACCAATAGGTTCCTTTATCTTCTTGGGACCAACTGGAGTTGGTAAAACTGAAACAGCCAAGGCACTTACTGAAACACTTTTCGATGACGAGAGAAACCTAATAAGGATTGACATGTCCGAGTACATGGAAAAACACTCTGTGTCAAGACTTGTGGGATCACCTCCAGGATATGTAGGTTACGATGAAGGTGGACAACTTACTGAAGCAGTAAGGAGAAAACCCTATTCAGTAATTCTATTTGATGAAATCGAAAAGGCCCATCCAGATGTATTTAACATCTTGTTACAAGTCCTTGATGATGGTAGACTTACTGACAACCAAGGTAGGACTGTGGACTTCAAGAACACAGTTATTATAATGACATCAAACATTGGATCTCACTTCTTGATTGATGGAATAGATGAAGATGGCAAGATCAAAGAAGATGCGAGAGAAAATGTAATGGCTGACTTGAGGGCATCCTTTAGGCCAGAGTTTCTCAACAGGGTTGATGAAATTGTCTTATTCAAGCCACTTCAAAGAAGTGAAATTTATGGCATCATCAAAAAGAGTATTGCAGAAGTTGAAAAGAGACTAAGAGACAGGGACATCCACATCGAAGTTACAGATGGGGCCCTTGACTTCATCTTGAATGCATCCTTTAGTCCACAATACGGTGCAAGACCTGTTAAGAGATATATCTCTCACAAGCTTGAAACAATTATATCCAAGCTTATTATTAGGGGCGACGTCATGGACGGAGACACAATTGTCGTTGAAGTAGAAGCAGACGACTTGTCTGTCAAAGTAAAATAAATATAAGGACTTGCTTAGGCAGGTCCTTTTTCTTTAGAATTTTTTGATTGGAATTAGGTGAATTTTTAACGAGTAAGATTTTTTGTGATAGAAATTTTGGCAAAAACTTAGAGACTTATTAGTTTTTTTAATAGAAAAGATTATTTCTGTAAAATTACAAATTATTAAAAAAAGATTAAATCTAATAAAAACCTCTAAGTTATCACATTCCTATCACAAAAAGGATTTAAACTCAGTGACATAGTATGAATTAAGAAGTATAAAAATATTTTATATTTTAAATTAGGAGGAAATTTTTTATGAAACCATATAGCAAGAAGTATTTAACTCTAGCCCTAGCAGGAGTTTTAGCAGCATCAATCCCAGTATCTGCGTTCGCAACTGGTGAAGAATCTGATACAAAGCCAGGAGGAGAAAATCAACCAGCAGTAACAGATACAACTACAAATAATGAAAAAACAGAAGCTGAAAAAGCAAAAGAAGAAGCTGAAAAGGCAAAAAAAGAAGCTGAAAAAGCAAAAGAAGAGGCTCAAAAGGCTAAAGAAGAAGCTGATAGATTAAGAAAAGAAAAAGAAGAAAAAGAAGAAAAAGAAAAGAAAGACCAAGAAAATAAAAGAAAATACAGAAGAATCACTCTTAACAATGTAAGATACGATGGAAAATACATCAAGGGTGAAACATCAGCTTATGCCGAAATCTATGTTCAAGACAATTACTATAAAGAATTTAGAAATAAGAAACGTATTGGAGAAGCTGACAAGAACGGCGAATTCTCAATTAAATACGATATTAAAGAAGGCAAGAGCGTAACTATCTATGCTGAAAATGATTATGGATATTCAAAGGATGTAGAAGTTAAAAACGACAACTACAAGGATATCAAGGGATCAAAAATAGATGCAACTGATCTTAGACTTATGGGTAGAACTTTGACAGGATTTATCAAAAACCATCCTTTCGAAAACATTAGAGTTTACAGGGACGGCGAACTACTTGGAAGCTTTAGAACTGATAAAAACTCATACTTCACAGTTGTTTTAAGTGAAAGCCTTAGAGAAAGAGACCTTGATGACCTAAGATTCTACACTGATGCAAAAACTGTTGAAAACAAAAAATTCAAAGTTACAGAAGCCCTTGAAGGACAAAAACTTGTAAAGGGTACTGCAAACACTGATGATGAAATCACAGTTTATGACGCATCTGGCAAAAAAATCTCCAACACTTATGTAAATAACGCTGGAGTATTCACAGCTTTCTTAGATAGAGCCCTAATCGCTGGCGAAACAATTAAACTTGAAGCCAAAGACAAGGACAAAAACATCACTAAGATTGAATACAAGGTAACAAAAAATGCAGTAGAAGAAGTTAAGGCAATTGCTTACATCAAGGGATATCCAGATGGAACATTTAAGCCACAAGCAAATGTAACAAGGGCAGAAGCAGCTCAAATGTTTGCTACACTTCTAAATGGTGGTACAAACTTTGGAACATCTGGAGCAACAAAGTTCTCTGATGCAAGTGACGATTGGTACTCAAAGGCAATCAACTATGTTGTTGGCAAGGGACTAATCTCTGGTTACCCTAATGGAACATTTAAACCAAACGAAAGCATCACAAGAGCAGAATTTGCACAAATGATTTCTGGCTACATCAAGAATGAAAAAGCTGGATCATCAGACTTCAAAGATGTTAAAGACCACTGGGCAAAGGATGCAATTGACAAACTTAATGGCAACAAAAATGTTACTGGTTACCCAGATGGATCTTTCAAACCAAATGCTAAGATCACAAGAGCAGAAGCTGTTACAATCCTAAACTCTGTATTTAACAGAAACACAAACAAGAACTCACTTAACAATGTGAACACTTCATCACTTAACAAGTTCTCTGATGTTAAGGAAGGCTTCTGGGCTTACTACAACATTCTTGATGCAGCAAACACTCACGATAGAGAAAGACTAAACTCAACTTCTGAAGTTGACATGTGGAAATAAAAATAAAATTTTAAGGACTCCCCTAGGGGAGTCTTTTTTATTGCCTTTAAAAGTTTATTGGTAGGTAAGAATTATTGACTTGATAAAAAACTATAAAGTTCTAAAAATTTTTAACTAATAAAATTTTGATAATTAAAGAATTTTTATGAAGTGCGAAAAAATTGTTAATTCATAAATATTTATAGACTTGCAAAAATTTATGAACTTACAAAAATTTATGATTTAATAAAAAAATGTTACTTCAAAAAGATTTGTGACCTTATAAATTTTTATGATTTTACAAAACAAAAGATCCTAAGTATTACAAGATTTTAAAAGTCGCGAAAAATTAAAAAGAGATAGATTTTAGAGAAATTTTATAAAAAATTTATAGAAATATTTACAAACTAATAAAATCTATCTAAAGATTCATTTATCAATCTTATTGAGGATTTTATTTGCAATGAAAAAGAAAGAATTTTTGACAATCTTTAAAGAAAATGAAAATTGTCCTTGACTTTTAAAAATCTCCCTTATATAATTGACGAAACAATTATATAAATTGTATTGAAAAATACGATAGAGGCGCGGGACCTATCAGTAATCTCTCAGAGCAAGACCATGCGATGAAGAGAGATGAAAGGAGATTTCGCCGAAGTGTATTATTGGTAACAGATAATATGCTGGGCATGCAAACAACATTTGCATGACTGTCACGATTTAGTGGGGAGCTATCTAAGGTTAAATACTTTGTCTTACATAATTAGACATTTTAACAGTTTGGATTTCCCAAACTGTTTTTTTATTACTTTTTGATAGTTACCGAAGATTTTTACGGAGGTATATCATGAATTTAAGAAGAAATGCAAGAAGATTACTACTAGTTGGAGCTATGGCAGGAACAATGCTTTTAACAGCTTGTAACCCAAAGGGTGATGGGGGATCAGCTGCTGCACCAGCTGACTCAGACACATTAAGAGTTGGAATGGAATGTGACTATGCTCCATTTAACTGGACACAAACTGGTGAAGAACACGGCTACGCAATTGCAGCAGGTGGATATGCTGGTGGATACGACGTTGAGATCGCAAAGAAAATTGCTGAGTCCATGGACAAAAATCTAGAAATTGTAAAAACTGAATGGAATGGTCTTACTCCAGCTATTACATCTGGAAAAATCGACCTTATTATAGCGGGTATGAGTCCAACTGAAGAAAGAAAGGAAACTCTTGACTTCTCTGACACTTACTACACATCAGACCTTGTAGTTGTTGTTAAAAAAGACTCACCTCTTGTTAATGCAAAAAGCATAAATGATTTTGCAGGAGCATATATAACTGGTCAACTTAACACTTTCCACTATGATGTTATTGATCAAATGGAAGGCGTAAACAAATCAACTGCTCTTGAAACTTTCCCAGCGATGATTGTTGCTCTTAGAAGTGGAAAAATTGACGGTTATATTTCAGAAAGACCAGGAGCCCTATCAGCTGTAGCAGCAAATGACGACTTAACTTTTGTTGAATTTGATGAAGCTAATGGATTCCAAACTTCTGTAGAAGACACATCAATTGCAGTAGGAGTTAAAAAAGGTAACACAGAACTTCTTGACCAAGTAAACGAAGCTCTTTCAAAAATTTCTGAAGATGAAAGACAAAGTATAATGGAAGAAGCTGTTGTTAACCAACCCCTAGGTGAATAAGTATAGGAGATAAATATGCCAAGTAGTTTTTTTGGATGGATTGGATTTTTATTAAAAGAATATGGCCCCCTCTTTGTTGAGGGGACTATTAATACAATTATAATTGCCGTTGTGGGTACTTTAATTGGTTTTTTAATAGGTCTTTTAATCGCAATAGTAAGAACAACAAAAGTAAATAAAAAGTCATCTGCCTTTAAGAGGGTGGGCCTAAAGATTTTAAATGTCATCATTAGCATTTATATCCAAGTAATTAGAGGAACTCCAATGATGGTTCAAGCCATGATGTTTTATTACGGATCCCTACAATATTTTAATTTAAATATGGCAGCTATGCCTTCAGCCCTAATTATAGTTTCTGTTAACACAGGAGCTTACATGGCAGAGATAATAAGAGGTGGAATTATTTCTGTAGACAAGGGACAAACTGAAGGAGCCCTTTCCATTGGAATGACTCATTGGCAAACAATGACAGAAGTTGTCCTTCCTCAAGCTGTGAGAAATATTATCCCTTCAGTTGGAAATGAATTTATTGTAAACATCAAGGACTCTTCAGTTCTTAATGTAATTTCTGTTTCAGAACTATTCTTCATTTCAAAGTCAGCTGCAGGAACTTATCTTAGATATTTCGAAGTCTTCTTCATAACAGCTTTAATTTATTTAGTCTTAACTGTAAGTGTGAGTCAAATTATGAAGCTTGTTGAAAAGAAGTTAGACGGAGACGGATCTTATAAGATTTATGGATCACAATCAACAGCAGAAGTTATAGAAGTAAAGGAAGAGGTGTGAGATGGCCAACATTTTTGAAATAGAAAACTTGGAAAAAAGTTTTGGAGCAAATGAAGTTTTAAAGGGAATAAATTTTAAGGTTCAAAAGGGCGAAGTTGTTTCAATAATTGGTTCATCTGGATCAGGTAAGTCAACTCTCTTAAGATGTATCAACCGTTTGGAAGAACCAGATTCTGGAAGGATTTTATACCACGGAGAAAACATCTTAGAAGAAAATTCTTCTATTAATAATTACAGGACAAAGGTTGGAATGGTTTTTCAATCCTTTAACCTCTTTAACAACATGTCTGTTCTTGAAAATTGTGTAATAGGACAGGTAAAGGTCCTAAAGAGGTCTCGCGACGAGGCAGTTAAGATTGCAGACCAGTTCCTTGAAAAAGTTGGCATGTATCCCTTTAGAGACGCAAGGCCAACATCCCTATCTGGTGGACAAAAGCAAAGGGTGGCAATAGCAAGGTCCCTTGCCATGAATCCTGAAGTCCTACTTTTTGATGAGCCAACATCGGCTCTTGACCCAGAGATGGTAAAGGAAGTCCTAAATGTTATGGGGGACTTGGCAGAAGAGGGACTCACAATGCTTGTTGTAACTCACGAGATGGGTTTTGCAAGAGACGTGTCCAACAGGGTTCTCTTTATGGACAAGGGAGTCATAGCAGAAGACGAAGACTCAAAAGAATTTTTCACAAATCCAAAGACACAAAGGGCAAAGGAATTTTTGTCCATGGTTTTATAAAGAAAAGGCTCGAGAGGGCCTTTATTTTTTTGCTATTTTTATAAGACTATTTTAAACTTTATAAGCTTTAATTTAATAGAAAGAATTTCACAAAAAAAGCAGCCTCTTAAGGCTGCAAAATAAATTATAAAAATCTTACCAAATGTGTAATAAGTGTTGCATAAATAAGCTGACACAAATAATTCCTATCCAGCAAAGAGCACCTTCGATAATGGCCTTACCACCTTGAGAAATTAATTTTTTAAGGTCTGTGTTAAGACCAATAGCTGACATGGCCATAATTATAAAGAACTTTGACAAGAACTTCATAGCTGACAAGAAGGAGTCAGGTAATGGAAGGACAGTTGTGATAATTGATGCAAGAAGGAAGAAGAGGATAAAAGTTGGGAAAGTTTTAAGAACGCTAACTTTTTCTGTGCTTTCCTTTGACTTGATAATGCCAAGCCCAAGAGTGATTGGGATAATGGCAAGAGTCCTTGTTAATTTTACAATTGTGGCATAATTAAGAGCTGTGTCGTCATTAAACATTGTGGACCAAGTTCCAGATGCAGCCACAACAGAAGATGTGTCGTTAATAGCAGTTCCTGCCCACATGCCAAAGCCTGTGTGAGTCATGCCAAGCTTAACCCCAAGAGTTGGGAAGATTAGAGCGGCGATGATGTTAAACAAAAATATTACAGAAATAGAAGTTGCAACATCTTCGTCCTTTGCATTGATAACAGGTGCAGTTGCAGCAATGGCAGAACCACCACAAATTGATGAGCCAACACCAACAAGAGTTGCGATGTTAGAATCAATATTTAGAATTTTTGCAACGACAAAGGAAATAATTAATGCAGTGGAAATTGTTGAGAGAATTATAAGAAGTGATGACTTACCAACAACAATAATTTCTCCAAGATTAAGTCCAAAACCCAAAAGGATTACGGCGTATTGCAAAACTTTTTTGGATGTAAACTTGATCCCAGCTTCAAAGGACTCTGGTCTTTTAAAATTATTTAAAATAATTCCAAGTAAGATACCAAAGACAGGTCCACCAACAAGTGGAAAACTCTTACCTAAGAAGTAGGCAACAAGACCAATAAGGCCAGAAAAAATTAGGCCCTTAAGTAAATTTTTATTCATAATAACCTCCTGATTAAAATTTATTTATAAAAATAATTTATGAAACAAGTATCTATTATACAACAAGATAAAAAATTTGGCATATAAAATTATTTTATGCCTTAAGTAGAAGTTGATAAATTAGACCTTGAAATTGATTTTATGGTCTTATTCAGTTATAATTATTCTAATATATGTAGAAATTTATCGGAATATTGACAGTTTATGCCAAGACCTTATCCCAGTGGATTGGGTTTTTTTATGGAGGTTTTATGAGTAATAAAAAATTTTATGTCACAACGCCAATTTACTATCCAAGTGACAATCTTCACATTGGTCACACTTATTGTACTGTGGCAGTTGATTGCGTAAAGAGATTTAAGACAATGCAAGGTTACGATGTTTTCTTTACTACTGGTACTGATGAACACGGCCAAAAAATAGAAGATAAGGCTAAGGAATTTGGTATGGAGCCAAAGACTTATGTTGATGGAATTGTTAAGAACATCAAGAAGCTTTGGGAAATTATGGATATTGACTACGACTACTTTGTTAGGTCAACTGATGAGGACCACCAAAAGGACGTTCAAGAGATCTTCCAAAAGCTCTATGACAAGGGAGACATCTACAAGGGCGAATACGAGGGATATTATTGTAAACCATGTGAGTCTTTCTGGACTGAAGCTCAACTAGGTGAAGGTCACACTTGTCCAGACTGTGGCAGACCAACTGAACTTACTAATGAAGAGTCCTACTTCTTTAGACTTTCTAAATACAAGGACAGACTTTTAAAATATTACGAAGACCACCCAGAGTTTATTGAGCCAGCTTTTAGAAAAAATGAAATGGTTAGAAACTTCTTTGAAGGAGAAAGTGGACTTGAAGACCTTTCTGTTTCAAGGTCAACTTTTGATTGGGGAGTTAAGGTTCCCTTTGATCCAAAACACGTTGTCTACGTTTGGATTGATGCCCTAACTTGCTACTTGACTGCAATTGGTTATGGAACTGACAAGGAAAAATTCAATGACTATTGGCCAGCTGGTGTCCACTTTGTTGGAAAGGAAATCATCAGATTCCACGTAATTATTTGGCCAGCAATTCTAATGGCTCTAGATTTACCTCTACCAGACAAGGTATTTGGTCACGGCTGGATTTTATTTGACAACGACAAGATGAGTAAGTCCAAGGGAAATGTTATTTACCCAGAGCCGATTATCAAGCTTTACGGAGTTGACGCTCTTAAGTACTTCCTACTTCGTGAATTTTCCTTTGGTTCTGATGGATCCTTTAATATAGAAAAATTCATGCAAAGACTTAACTCTGACTTGGCCAACGACCTTGGTAACCTACTTTCAAGGACTGTCTCCATGGTTGGCAAGTACAACGACGGAGTAATCGAAGACGTGGGTGTAAGAGAAGATGTTGATGACGATTTAGAAAATCTTGCAGTTTCTGTTGTAGATAATGTTGAAAAAGCAATGGAACACTATGAATTCTCTGTTGCCCTAGAATCAATTTGGAAGCTAATTAGAAGGACTAACAAGTATGTTGACGAAACAGAACCTTGGAAGCTTGCAAAGGATGAAGACAAGAAAGACAGGCTAAACACTGTTTTATATAACTTGGCAGAAAGTTTGAGAATTGTTTCTGTTCTAATTTATCCATTTATCAAGGAAACTTCACTTAAGATTAGGGAGCAACTTGGCCTTGATGAAAAAATTAACTGGGAAGATTCAAGAGTATTTGGTCTACTTCCTGATGGAACTAAGGTTAAGAAGAGAGAAGTTATCTTCCCAAGACTTGATATAGAAGCTGAAATCGAAAGATTTAATGAAGAAAACACAGCCCTATTAGAGTCAAGAATTATGAAAGAAAAGAAGGAAGAAAAAGAAGATATAAAAGAAGAAGTTACTATAGATGATTTTGACAAACTTGATATAAGAGTGGCTGAAGTTGTTGATGTAGAAGACCATCCAAATGCTGACAAACTTTTTGTATTAAAATTAAAAGTTGGCGACATGGATAGACAAGTTGTATCTGGAATCAAGGACTACTACAAAAAAGAAGATTTAATTGGCAAGAAGGTCCTAATGATTGTAAACCTAAAGCCAATTAAGTTAAGAGGAGTTGAATCCAAGGGAATGATTCTTGCAGCAGAAGATGATGAAAAGAATCTAAGCCTTGCATCAACTTTAGCCGACCTTAAATCAGGAGCAAAAATTAGTTAGGAGAAAAGATGATAGATTCACATGTCCACCTAGATGATCAGGCCTTTGATGAAGACAGAGATAGCCTAATCAAGAGCCTAGGCGATAATGGAATAGAACTTGTAATAAATAATTCTTCTGACCTCCCATCATCTGAGAGGTCAGTGGAACTTGCAAATAAGTATGAAAATATTTATGCAGCCATTGGAGTCCACCCTCATGAGGCAAAGACCTATGATGATAAGGTGGAAGAAAGGTTAATTGAACTTTCAAAAAATGAAAAAGTCATGGCAATTGGAGAAATTGGCCTAGACTATTACTACGACAACTCTCCAAGAGATGTACAAAAAGAAGTCTTTAAAAGACAAATTGAACTTGCAGCAAGACTTGGCAAAAATATTGTTATCCACTCTCGTGATGCAGTTAAGGATACCTTTGACATCTTAAAAGAGGCCCATGAAAAATATGAATTCACAGCCTTAATCCACTGCTTCTCCCAATCAGTTGAGATGATGGAAGAGTATGTGAAGATGGGGGACTACATTGCCCTTGGTGGTGCAGTTACCTTTAAGAATGCCAAGACTCCAAAGGAAGTTGCAAAGAAGGTCCCACTTGACAGGCTCCTACTTGAGACAGACTGTCCCTACATGACACCTGTTCCTCACAGGGGAAAGAGAAATGAGCCTAAGCTTGTTAAGTTTGTCTGCCAATACATTGCAGACCTAAGGCAAATGGATCCAGAAGAAGTGGAAAGAATAACGGCAGAAAATACAAAGAGGTTTTTTGGAATATGAAGATGACAATTAAAGAAGTAATTGTCGCAGAGGGTCGTGATGATGAAATTGCCATTAAAAAAGCAGTTGATGCAGAAATTATAACCACTCACGGCTTTGCTTTCGGAAGAAAATTAATAAATCTCTTAAAGGAAATGGACAAGAAGAAGGGAATAATAATTTTCACAGACTCTGACTATGTTGGATCACAAATTAGGAAGAGAATCGCTGATGAAATTCCCACCGCCAAGCATGCCTACCTTTCCCAAAGAGTCTCTACAAAGCATGGGGACATTGGAGTTGAAAATGCATCTCCAGAAGAAATCCTAAAGGCCCTAAAGGCTGCAAGGGCAACAAAGGCAGAAAAATCAACAGAATTTACCATGGCCGACTTAATAAAGAACGACCTAATAAACTCTGATGATGCAAGCAGTAGACGTGAAATGCTTTCTGAAATCCTAAAAATAGGATATGGAAATGGAAAAAAGACCCTTAGCAAATTAAATTCCTTTGGCATAACAAGGGAAGAATTTGAAGAGGCTATGAAGGAAGTGAACTCCCATAGATAGATTATATAAACCCAGCAAACTTTCAGAAATTCTTTCCAAGTATGGCTTTAGATTTACAAAGTCTCTGGGACAAAACTTTTTAATAGATGGAAATATAGTAAGAAAAATTGCTGATGCAGCAGAAATCACTGAAGATGACAACATCCTAGAGATTGGTCCAGGAGTTGGAACCATGACAGAGGAGTTGGCATTAAGGTCAAAAAAAGTTGTGGCAGTTGAGATTGACGAAAAGTTAAGAGAACTTCACAAGGAAACCTTAGACATAGACAATGTAAAGGTAATTTACGGAGACTTTTTAGATCTTGACCTAAAAAAAATAGCTGAAGAAGAATTTGGTGACGAGGGTTTTAAGGTCGTTGCCAACCTTCCCTATTATGTGACTACACCAATTATAGAAAAGTTGATTTTATCAAAAGTTAATTTAATTTCTATAACAGTAATGGTACAAAAGGAAGTTGCTAAGAGGCTGGCAGCTCAACCTGGTAACAAGGACTATGGATCCCTTTCAGTTTTTATAAATTATTACACAGACTGCAAGTACAAGTTCCAAGTGCCTAGCTCAGTTTTTATGCCAAAGCCCAATGTTGATTCAGCCGTTGTCAACTTAAAGATGAAGGAAAGAGAAGACCTTGACACAGACTTCTTATTTAAAATAGTTAGGGCAGCCTTTACCACTAGGAGAAAGACCTTGATAAACTCTTTTTCCAATTCAGGACTCCCTTATAGCAAGGATGAAATAAAAAGAGCCCTTGAACTCAGTGGAATTGACGGAGGAAGAAGGGCAGAAACCCTCAGCCTAGAAGAATTTATTGTATTAAGTGTTAACTTTAAGAGTGTGGGGTAAGAAAACTATGAAGGATAATTTTATAGATGATATTCCTGAAGAAGTTCAGACGGATATATCTAGTTTCAATGAGAAAGAAAAGTTAATAAGTAACTTATCCCAAATCTTTAAGGCCCTGTCAGACCCAACAAGGATAAAAATAATTTATGCCTTGATGAAGGGTCCCCTATGCGTATCAGATATTTCTGAACTACTTGGCATGAGTCAGTCATCAATATCTCATCAACTTGCATTACTTAGGTCCCAAAGACTAATCAAGGTAAAGAGACGTGGGAGAAGGGCCTACTATTCCCTAGATGATGATCACGTCCTCTGCATTTTTAAGGATGGACTAGAACATGCTGAGCATAAGTTGTAGCTTTTAGATAAAAATTTATAAAACCTTATAAAAGTTATTTATTATAGAAGAAAGTCAAAAGGTTTGATTTTATAAAGGACCTTGGAGTATAATGAAATTGTAATGAGGAGGAATAAAAATGAGTAAAGTAACAGTATATACAAGTAACACTTGTCCTTATTGCACAATGGCAAAAGACTATCTTAAGGATAAGGAAGTTGCCTTTGAAGAAAAAAATGTGCAAACAGACAAGGAAGCAAGACAAGAATTAATGGCAATGGGATATACAGGAGTTCCTGTAATTTGTGTTGATGACGAACAAATCGTTGGATTCGACAAGGCTAGATTAGACGAATTGCTAAAATAATTTTAAAATAAGATAAAAATAGATGCTTTGCGGCATCTATTTTTTTGTGACAAGTGATGATTGGTGGGTGTAGATGAATTTTATTTCAGTATTATTAATAGGAGTTGGCCTTTCCATGGATGCCTTTGCAGCAGCCATTTGTAAGGGGCTTGCAATTAAGAAAAACTTTCTTGAGAAGTCCCTTGTGATAGCCCTCTTCTATGGAGTCTTCCAAGGACTTATGCCTCTTATTGGATATTTTTTGGGGTCTATCTTTGCAGAGAAACTTCAGGCAATAGATCACTGGATTGTCTTTGTCCTTCTTGGACTAATTGGACTTAACATGATAAGAGAGGCGAGAGACAAGACTTGTCCTGTGGAAGAAGATAGACTTGACATAAAAAATCTTTTTATGCTTGCTATTGCAACTTCCATTGACGCCTTGGCAGTTGGAGTCTCCTTTGCCTTTTTAAAAATAAGAATTTCTCTTGCAGTCCTAGTGATTGGGCTTACAACTTTTATAATTTCCTTTGCTGGGGTTCAAATAGGAAAGTTCTTTGGCATAACCTTAAAGGACAAGGCCCAAGTTGCTGGTGGAGTAATCTTGATTTTATTGGGGACAAAGATTTTAGTGGAACACCTAGGCTTACTTACCTTATAAAAAGTATTTATTAATAGAAAAAATTTAAAATAATATTATGATGAGAACTTCCAAGATAATCTTGGGAGTTTTTTTGTTGAGAAATTTTATTTTAAATCTTGCAGACTTTTGTAAGTTCAAAAATTTTTATAAAGTCATAAAGTTTTATAACTTTACAAATTTTTATGAAGTTACAAATTATTGAAACTTTATAGTTTACTGGTGACACATCAAAAAGTTTGCCATTGGCAATCTTATTAAAATTCAAAATCCTTTTGTGAAAAAGTTTTATGAGAATTAAAGACTTAAAACAAACTCACGAGGAGTAAGTAAATTAAAATTAAAAAACATTTAGCAAAAACTTAAAGCTTAATCAATAAAAAGCAAAAATATCTTTAAATAATAGAAAGAAGAAAGAAAAAGATTAAAAGACAATTAAAATTTACAAAAAGATAAGATTTTCAGATTTTAATATGATAAAGAATAAAATAAATTTTTTTGAATTTTCACTTAGTCAAAGATTTTGCCCATAAAATAAAAATTTAAGAGAAAATAAATTATAATTAAATCTTTTTTTAACAAATGTAATCAATAATTAAAAATATTTAAAATTTGTTTATTTGATGAATTTTCCTAAAAAGGCTTTCCTTTATTTTGATTAATATTTAATGTATAATTAATTTGCAAAAGATTTTGATTAATCGATGATACATAGAGTTTTTTAATTGAATTAATTAAAGGTCTTTGTTATAATATTCCTAAAAGCTGGAATGGATTCCGTAATATGAAACCACTTGGGGAGGTGTGATAATGTTAGGAGATGTTAGTCTTACCCTTGGGGAAGCCTTTGGCGTAGCATTGACAGGTTTATGCGTAGTTTTCTTGGCTCTTATTTCTCTACTAATAGCAATTGTTGTTATTACTAAGATAGTGGGAGCTATACAAGGTAAGGAAGACGATAAAAAATCAAGTCAAGGAGCTAAAAAGGCTCAACCAAAAGCAGCAGCACCAGTTGATAACTCAATGGACCCTGCACTTTTAGCAGCAATAGTTGGAGCAATCAGCATGGAAGAAAGATCGAAAGTTGAAAGTTTTAGAATCGTATCTATAAACGAAAAGAAATAAATTATTTTAAATTATTCTATTATTTATGAAAAGGAGAAATTAATGAAATATCAAGTTAAAGTAGATGGAAAAGTTTTTGAAGTAGAAGTTGAAAAAGTTGGTGGAGGATATGCATCACTTACACCAGCATCACTAACAGCAGCACCTGCAGCTCCAGCAGCACCAGCTCCTCAAGCAGCAGCACCTGCACCAGCTCCAGCAGCACCAGCGGCTCCTGCAGCACCGGCACCAGCACCTGCAGCTCCAGCAGCAGCACCAGCAGGCGGAGCAGGAGATGTTGTAGCACCAATGCCAGGAACTGTTCTTAAAGTTAATGTTAACAATGGAGATACAGTGGCAGAAGGAGATGTAATTCTTATTCTTGAAGCTATGAAGATGGAAAACGAAATCGTAGCTCCATGTGCAGGTAAAGTAACACTTAATGTTAAAGCTGGAGAAACAGTAGATACTGACGCAGTACTAGCAAGTGTACAATAATAGGGAGGTCAAAAACTTATGTTAATTGAAACATTACAGGGAATACTGGCCGAATCAGGGTTCGCAGCCTTGCAATGGCAAAATGTCGTAATGTTTATCGTATCCTTCATATTAATTTATTTAGCAGTTAAAAAAGAATACGAACCACTATTACTTCTTCCTATTGCCTTTGGTATGCTTTTAAGAAACTTACCACTAGCAGGCCTAATGGATGTGGCAGACCCTTGGCAATCTTCAGGTGTTCTAGCTATTATGTATAACGGTGTTAAGTCCAACCTATTCCCATGTCTAATTTTTATGGGTGTTGGTACAATGACTGACTTCGGTCCACTTATTGCAAATCCTATTTCACTTATTCTAGGATCAGCAGCACAATTTGGTATTTATGTTGCCTTTATTATTGCTGTTAAACTTGGATTTACAGGTCCAGAAGCAGCATCAATTTCTATTATAGGTGGAGCAGACGGCCCAACAGCTATCTTTACTACATCACAACTAGCACCACACCTACTTGCACCAATAGCAGTAGCAGCTTATTCATACATGGCGCTTATTCCAATGATTCAACCGCCAATCATGAAGGCACTTACTACTGAAAAAGAAAGAAAAACAGTTATGACATCACTAAGAAAAGTAACTAAACTAGAAAAGGTAATTTTCCCAGTTGTAGTTGTACTTTTCACATCACTACTTCTTCCAGACGTAGCACCACTTCTTGGTATGCTAATGCTTGGAAACCTATTTAAGGAATCTGGAGTAGTTAATAGATTATCAGACACTGCACAAAATGCTCTTATGAACATTGTTACTATCATGCTTGGTGTAACAGTAGGAGCTACAGCAGACGGAACAACTTTCCTACAACCAGCAACAATTAAAATTATTGCTCTTGGACTTTTAGCGTTCTGTTTTGCAACAGCAGGCGGTGTTATATTTGGTAAAATTTTATATGTAGCAACAGGTGGAAAAATTAATCCACTAATTGGATCAGCTGGTGTATCAGCAGTACCAATGGCAGCGCGTGTTTCACAAGTTGAAGGTAGAAAATACAATCCTACTAACTTCTTACTAATGCACGCAATGGGACCTAACGTTGCGGGAGTTATTGGCTCAGCCGTAGCAGCAGGTACATTCTTAATTCTATTTAGTCATTAATTCATTCAGCTCCATCGTGAGCTGAATATTTATGCAATCAAGTTATATATGGAACAATAAGGAGGTTTTAACTTGAGTAAAGTAATGAATCTTAAAGACGCCATAGCAAAATATGTTGAAGATGGCGACGTAATCTCTTTTGGGGGATTCACAACAAACAGAAAGCCTTACGCAGCAGTAAACGAAATCCTACGTCAAGGACAAAAGGACTTTATCGTTGAAGCAGGACCTGCAGGAGGGGACTGGGACACACTAATTGGAGCTGGCAGAGTGAAAGCATACATAAATTGCTACACTGCTAACTCAGGATATACAAACGTATCAAGAAGATTTAGAGCAGCAGTTGAAAAGGGAGAACTTCTAATGGAAGACTACTCTCAAGACGTTGAAATGCAAAGAATTCATGCAGCTGCACTTGGACTTCCATACCTACCAGTTAGACTTATGATGGGTTCAAGTTTAGTAGACGAATGGGGAATTTCTAAAGAAGAAAGACAAAAAATCGACAAACTTCCAGATGACAAATTCATCTATGTTGAAAACCCATTCAAAGAAGGTGAAAAATTAGTTGCAGCACCAGTTCCAGAAATTGATACTGCAGTAATTCACGTACAAATGGCTTCTCCAGATGGAACTACAAGAATTCTTGGTAACACATTCCATGACGTTGATATTGCAATCGCAGCTAAAAAAGTTATCGTAACTTGCGAAGAACTTGTAAGTGACGAATACATTAAGAAATTCAATGCTGACGAAAACAAGATTCCAGGATTCTGTGTTGACGCAGTAGTTCACGCACCATTTGGAGCTCACCCTTCACAATGTTACAAATACTACGACTATGATGCTGATTTCTACAAGATGTACAATGTTAAATCAAAGACAGAAGAAGATTTCAATGCATTCTTAGACGAATGGGTGTACGGAGTTGAAGATCACGATGCATACCTTAACAAACTAGGCGCAACTAGAGTAATTGGACTTAAGGATGTTCCAGGATTTGGATACGCAACTGACGTACTAAAGAAGGGAGAAGAAAAATAATGGCTAGATACGACAACTATACTAATAAAGAAATGCAAGCAGTTACAATTGCAAGACAAATTAAAGATGGTCAAATCGCAATTGTAGGTACAGGACTACCACTAATTGGTGCTTCTCTTGCAAAGGCAGTTTATGCTCCTAACTGCTACCTAATCGTAGAATCAGGACTAATGGACTGTGACCCAATCGAAGTTCCAAGATCAGTTGGTGACAACAGATTTATGGCACACTGTGGTGTTCACTGGACAAACGCAACATACGTTGGATTCCAAGCTAACGAATGGAAACACGACAAGAAGAGAATGATCGCATTTATCGGTGGAGCTCAAATCGATCCATACGGAAATGTTAACTCTACAGTAATTGGTGACTACCACCACCCTAAGACAAGATTCACAGGATCTGGTGGAGCTAACGGTATTGCAACTTATGTAAACACAATTATCATGATGCAACACGAAAAGAGAAGATTCATGGATAAGATCGACTACATCACTTCTCCAGGTTGGATCGACGGCCCTGGTGGAAGAACTAGAGTAGGTATTCCTGAAAATGTTGGACCACAAATGGTTGTAACTGATAAGGGTATCCTAAAATTCGATGAAGAAACTAAGAGAATGTATCTTGCAGGATATTATCCATCTTCATCTCCAGAAGATGTAATCGAAAACACTGGATTTGACATTGACGTATCTCGTGCAGTTGAACTTGAAGCACCAGACGAAGATGTAATCAAATTAATCAGAGAAGAAATAGATCCAGGCGAAGCTTTCATAAAGAAGCCTGTTGAAGAATAATATAGGAGGACAAATGGCACAATATTCACTTGCTTCATATTTCCAAAATATGAAGACAATTGGAAATCCTTTAAAAGCAGTAGATGAAGAAAACTTCAATCAACTAAGAGAAATTGAAGAAGAAATCAGAGAATATGCTGAAAAGGCTCTTTCCGCTGGTAAACCAGATGAAAAAGTAAATGAACGTGGCGAAATGACAGCACTTCAAAGAATTGCTGAACTTATCGATGAAGGTACATGGTGCCCACTAAACACAATTTACAATCCTGGTGAAAATGATCACGGTACTACTGGTATCGTAAAGGGACTTGCTAAAGTTGACGACAGATGGGTTTACATTGTTGCCAGCGATAACAAGAAACTTGCAGGTGCTTGGATTGCAGGACAAGCTGATGACCTTCTAAGAGCATCAGACACTGCTGAAAGACTTAGAATTCCACTAGTTTATATCCTAAACTGTTCTGGTGTTAAACTTGACGAACAAGAAAAAGTTTATCCAAACAGACGTGGTGGAGGTACTCCTTTCTACAGAAACTCAAGACTTAACCAATGTGGAGTTCCTGTAATTGTTGGTATCTATGGTACTAACCCAGCAGGTGGTGGATACCACTCAATTTCACCTACAATCATCGTTGCACACAAAGATGCAAACATGGCTGTTGGTGGAGCTGGAATCCTTGGCGGTATGAATCCTAAGGGATATATCGACGAAGAAGGAGCTAACCAAATTGCAGACCAAACTGCAAATGCTAAGAAAACAACTCCTCCAGGATCAGTTGGCGTTCACTTCGCACAAACTGGTTTCATGAGAGAATGCTACGTTGAAGAAGAAGGAGTTCTTGAAGGTATTAGAAAGTATCTTTCAATGCTTCCTAAATATGAAAGAGAATTCTTCAGAGTAGATGATCCAAAGAATCCACTTTACGACCCTAACGACATGTACTCAATAATTCCACAAAATGGTAAAAAAGCATATGACGTTTATGACGTAATTTCAAGACTATTTGATGGTTCTGAATTTATGGAATACAAAAAGGGATATGGTAGAGAAATGGTAACTGGACTTGCAAAAGTTAACGGACTTTTAGTTGGTGTTGTAGCTAACGTTCAAGGTCTATTAATGGGCTATCCAGAATACTACAATGATCCAAAACACATCTCTATTGGTGGAAAGCTTTATAGACAAGGTCTAATAAAGATGAATGAATTCGTGACACTATGTGCTAGAGACAGACTTCCTATTATCTGGCTACAAGATACTACCGGTATCGACGTAGGTGATGATGCAGAAAAGGCTGAATTACTAGGACTTGGTCAATCACTAATTTATTCAATCCAAAACTCTAACCTTCCACAAATGGAAATTACAATGAGAAAGGGTACTGCAGCAGCTCACTATGTACTTGGTGGACCTCAAGGAAATGACACTAACGCATTCTCACTAGGTTCTGCAGCAACTGAAATCAACGTAATGAATGGAGAAACAGCAGCTACAGCAATGTACTCTAGAAGACTTGCTAAAGATAAAAAAGCTGGAAAAGACCTACAACCTACAATCGACAAGATGAACGATTTAATTCAAGACTACGCTGAAAAATCAAAACCATTCTCTTGTGCTAAGTACGGTCTAGTAGACGAAATAGTAAACATGAATTTATGGAGAAACTACATCATCGCTTTCACTGAAAGTGTGTACCAAGATCCAGAATCTATTTGTCCAGTTCACCAAATGCTTACTCCAAGAATAATTAGAGATTACGACAGACTAAATAATATTAAATAATATAAAAATATGACAATTTTATTGGATAATCTCAAAAGGATTATCCAATATTTTTGTACATGACAATTTACCTTACTATAAGTAAAGAATAGTATTCTAAAGATATAAATAGTAAAGTCTCAAGTCTATAGAAGCCCAGAAATCTCAACTTCTTGGCCTTGTGCCTTTTTGACAAAGATACATAAGTATAGTAGAATTAAGAAGAGTAAGATATTAGTTTTAATTAAAGAGGAGATTGTATGGCAGAAGCTATTTATACAATGGGAGTCGATATTGGTTCGACTGCTTCAAAGAGTATTATTTTAAAAGATGGTAAAGAAATTATTTCAAGCTCATGTATAGATGTAGGAGCTGGAACTAGTGGACCGTCAAGAACAATAAAAGAAACTCTTGAGAGTGCTAACTTGACAAGAGAGGACATATCTTATGTTATGGCTACTGGATACGGCAGAACTTCATTAGAAGAGGCTGATTTTCAAATGTCTGAACTTTCCTGTCACGCTAAGGGAGCGTACTTCTTATTCCCAAATGTGCGTACAATCATTGATATCGGTGGACAAGATGCCAAGGCTCTAAAAATTGGAGACAATGGTATGCTTGAAAACTTTGTTATGAATGATAAGTGTGCAGCTGGAACTGGAAGATTCTTAGATGTTATCGCAAAGGTTCTTGAAGTGGATGTTTCCAAACTAGAAGAATTAGACGAACTGTCTACTAAAGATGTTAGTATTTCTTCTACTTGCACAGTTTTCGCTGAATCAGAAGTTATTTCACAACTTGCAAGTGGAACGAAGATTGAAGATATAGTTAAGGGGATTCACCAATCAATAGCAGCAAGAGTTGGTTCTCTTGCAAAGAGGGTTGGTTTAAATGATGACATAGTATTTACAGGTGGTGTTGCTTTAAATAAGGGCATGCAAAGAGCTCTTGAAGAAAACACAGGACATAAGATCCACACTTCACCATTATGTCAACTAAATGGTGCTCTTGGAGCAGCACTATTTGGATATCAAAAGTGTAAATTGGAAAAATTAAAAGAAGAAAAGGCTAATGCATAATTTATTTTAGGAGGTAAACTATGGCTGAAAAAATTCAAAAAATACCTGGTAAAAAACCAAGACCAATCGAAGGAAACATTCCTGCAGCTCAAGCACTAAGAAATGTAGTAGATAGAGTTTACGGAGCAGCATGGGATGCTAAAAAAAGAGGAGAACTAGTTGGATGGTCATCATCTAAATTCCCTATTGAGCTTGCAAAGGCATTTGGACTACACGCTGTATATCCAGAAAACCACGCAGCTACAACTGCAGCTAAAAAAGACGGTTTAAGACTTTGTCAAACAGCTGAAGATATGGGATATGACAACGACATTTGTGGTTACGCAAGAATTTCACTTGCTTACGCAGCTGGAGAACCAACTGACTCAAGAAAAATGCCACAACCAGACTTCGTACTTTGCTGTAACAACATCTGTAACATGATGACTAAATGGTATGAAAACATTGCAAGAATGCACGACATTCCAATGATCATGATTGACATTCCATTCCAAAACACAGTTGATGTACCTGAAGAAAAAGTTGATTACTTAATGGGCCAATTCGAATATGCTATTCACCAACTTGAAAAACTTACTGGTAAGAAGTTTGATGAAAAGAAATTCGAAGAAGCTTGTCAAATTGCAAACAGAACTGCTGCTGCATGGTTAAAGGCTTGTTCATACATGGCTTACGAACCATCTCCACTTTCTGGATTTGACCTATTTAACCACATGGCAGACATTGTTGCTGCAAGATGTGAAATTGACGCAGCAGAAGGTTTTGAACTTCTAGCTGAAGAATATGAACAATCAGTTAAGGAAGGAACTTCTACTTGGGAATACCCAGAAGAACACAGAATCCTATTTGAAGGTATACCTTGCTGGCCAGGACTAAGAAACCTATTTGAACCATTAAAACAAAATGGAGTTAACGTAACTGCAGTAGTATATGCACCTGCTTTCGGTTTCCAATATACAACTGTTAGAGAAATGGCTGCAGCTTACTGTAAGGCACCTTGTTCAGTATGTATCGAAGACGGTGTTGAATGGAGAGAAACAATGGCTAAAGAAAACGGAGTTTCTGGAGCACTTGTTAACTACAATAGATCTTGTAAACCATGGTCAGGAGCAATGCCTGAAATCGAAAGAAGATGGAGAGAAGACCTTGACATTCCAGTAGTTCACTTTGACGGTGACCAAGCTGACGAAAGAAACTTTTCTCAAGAACAATACAAGACAAGAGTTCAAGGTTTAGTTGAAATCATGAACGAAAGAAAGGCAGATAGAATCGCTAAGGGCGAAGACATCTACACTAACTTCGAAAACACTAAAGAAACTGATTGGTCTAAGACTACAATTTAATAGGGGTGCAAAATGACTGATATAAAAGAATTATTAAAAGAATTTAAAAATATAGCAGAAAATGGAAGAGAACAAATCGACAAGTACCTTGATCAAGGTAAAAAAGTAGTTGGTGTATTCCCTTACTACGCACCTGAAGAAATTATCTATGCAGGTGGACTTGTTCCATTTGGAGTTTGGGGAGGACAAGGCCCAATTGATAAGGCAAAAGAATACTTCCCAACATTCTATTACTCACTAGCACTTAGATGTCTAGAAATGGGTCTTGACGGATCACTTGACGGACTTAGCGCATCAATGATTACAACTCTTGATGATACACTAAGACCATTCTCTCAAAACTACAAAGTTTCTGTTGGTAGAGAAATCCCTATGGTATTCTTAAACCACGCACAACACAGAAAAGAAGAATTTGGTAAGACATACAATGCTAAAATCTTCAAACAAGCTGCTGAAAGACTTGAAGAAATCTGTGACGTAAAAATCACTGACGAAAACCTTAAGAAGGCTTTCGAAGTTTACAACGAAAACAGAACTCTTAAAAGAGAATTTGTAAAACTTTGTGGAGACTATTCACAAACAATAAAAGCATCTGACAGAAGTAATGTTCTTAAGGCATCACACCACATGCTAAAAGATGAACACAACAAGATGCTAAAAGAACTTATTGAAGCTCTTAAGGCTATGCCAAAAGAAGAATGTAAGGGACCAAGAGTAGTAACTTCTGGTGTTATCACTGATAACCCTGCACTTCTAGAAGTTCTTGATAACTTTAACGTTTGTGTAGTTGCAGACGACGTTGCAGCTGAATCAAGAGGATTCAAGGTTGACGTTGATACATCAATCGAAGATCCATACATGGCACTTGCTGACCAATTTGCAAGAATGGACGAAGATCCAATTCTTTACGACCCAGACATTTGGAAGAGACCAAAATATGTTGTTGACCTAGCTCTTGATAACGATGCTGATGGTTGCCTAGTATTCATGATGACATTCAATGATACTGAAGAAATGGAATATCCATCACTAAAACAAGCTTACGAAAAAGCTGGTATTCCACTAATTAAGATGGGTTATGACCAACAAATGACTGACTTTGGTCAAGCTAAGACTCAACTTGAAACATTTAACGAAATGGTTCAACTTAATAGAATGTAATAAAATAATATAAATTTTTGAGACGCTGAGTGATCGGCGTCCTTTTTTTATTTGAATTTTGAAATTAACCTTATAAAGGTTTTATAAAATTAGGGAAAATTAAGATATTATCCAAAATTACGAAATTATAGAAAATTATAAGATTGTAAATAATTATGAGATTGCAAATAATTATAAGCGTGAAAATAATTATGAGATTGCAAATAATTATAAGCGTGAAAATAATTATGAAATTGCAAAAAATTATGAGATTGTAAATAAATACGAGATTACAAAAAATTATGAGCCTGTAAATAATTATAAGATTGTAAATAATTGATAAGACGCAAGAACTTATTAAAGAAGAATTTATTATTATTTACTATTTTAAAATTACCTATTACTTAAACTTTGAAGAATAAAAAATTTATAAATTACTAATGGATGTTAATTGATAGATTAAGACAAAAACAAATTGAAATAAAGAGACATAATTGTAAAAGATGGTCTATGTGATAAAATTAAAATTACTAGGAGAATTAGCCTATAATATTAAAAGTTTTAGGATAAAAATTTTATAAAATTTGATAAAAAATATAAAGAAAGAAGGTAACTATGGACATTTTAATTTTAAAAGAAGAAGATATTTTAGAGGCAGTTGACATTAAAGATATAATTGAAGCAGATAAGAAAGCTCTAAAAAACTACAGTAATGGTGGATCAGATATACCACTAAGAACTGTAATTGACGTGGATAAAGACTCATCAAGCACTGCAATTTTTATGCCGGGATTCATCAAGGACAAGAATGCTCTTGGCATGAAAATAATCGATATCTATCCAGAAAATATTGACAAGGGTCTAGTTAGCGCTCCTTCCACAATGATTTTAATTGACAAGGAAAATGGATTTGTTAAGGCAATTCTTGATGGTACAAGCCTAACAAGACTAAGGACAGGAGCAGTTTCAGGTGCAGCCACAGAAGTCCTAGCCAATGAGGATGCAAAAACTTTTCTATTAATAGGAACTGGTGGCCAAGCATCAACTCAGCTTGAGGCAGTCCTAGCAGTAAGAGACATAAAAAAATCCTATGTATGTGATGTGAACTATGAAAGAGCAGAGAAGTTTGCAGAAGAAATGAATGAAAGATTAAAAAAATATGGAGCAGAAATTATTCCTATTGCAAATTCTGATGAAGTTATAGGAGAAGTAGACATAATAACCACTGTGACAACTGCTAAGAAGCCTGTCTTTGACGGTAATAAGGTGAAGAAGGGAGTCCATGTCAATAGTGTTGGATCCTATACACCAGACATGCAAGAGACTCCTCCAGAACTATTGGTAAGGGCTGACAAGATTTTCACTGACACCAATGAAGGTGTAATTGAAGAAGCAGGCGACGTCATAATCCCAATTAGTGAAGGGAAGATTTCTAAAGAAAAAGTTGAACATGAACTTGGTAATCTACTTCTTGGAAAAGAAGTGGGCAGGGAGTCAAAGGATGAAATCACATGGTTTAAGACCGTTGGCTTTGCAGGTCTTGATCTTGTAGCGGGAGAAAGAATCTACCAACTTGCAAAGGAAAAGGGGATTGGAAGAAATATAGAAATGTAAAATATATTTTAAACTGTTGCTCACAAGCAGCAGTTTTTTTAATGTAAGTATAAAATTAAAATGAGAAAAATTATTTCAAGAGTCTTAAAGCTTTATAAGATATGATTTATAAAAATGTGGTTGATAAAGGATTAGAAAAAGTCTTTATCCTCAATATTGTTTTTAATATTTTAAATAAAATAGATTTAAGATCTTACTATCTTTCATAAATTGTAAAAAGAATTGAGTTTAGTATTTTAAAGAAATATTAATTTGATTTAAGACAAGTGTGAAATACTAAACTGTATAAGTTAAATTAGAATACTTAAGTTAGGATAAGTTGGAATTTATTTTAAAGTAGGATAATAAGAAGGACTCCTTATAAAAAGATTTCAAATAAGTATGACAAGTGCTTGGATAATAAAAAATGACAATAAAAAAAACTGTTGCCCGAAAGCAACAGTTTATAATTAATTATTAGTCTTCTTTAACAACAGTGTTTTCTTCGAAAGCTCTGTGGTCAAGTTTTTCGATACCAGCTGGAATGTGAACTTCATGAATGTTATTCTTTCTGAATGCATACATGTCAATTTCCTTAATGTTCTTAGGTAATTCGATTTCTGTAAGGTTGTTCTTGTAGAAAGCACTTACACCAATAAATTCAACTGTATCAGGAATTGCAATTTCACCGATTTCATTTAGTGAGAAAGCATTGTCGCCGATAAATTCAACTTCTTCTGGTAACTTAACGTCAGTTAATTTGTTTCTATAGAAAGCATAAGCGTCAATCTTCTTAACTGCATCAGGAATTTCTACTTCAGTAAGGTTGTTAACACCAAAAGCTTCGTATTGAATTTCTTCTACTGTTTCAGGAATTATAACAGAGTTAAGTTTTCTTCTGAAGAAGCATTGTTCTCCAATAACTCTGATCTTAGTTCCGTCTGGTCCTTCAGTAGGCACTACCATATCAAATAATTCTTCATTTTTGATTTTGTCTTTGCCCTTTCTTGTCATGCCCTTTAGAACATCACCGTCAAAAATAAAATCATCAAACTCCCAAGGTTTTTCCATAATATGTACGTCCTCCCCCTAATTAAAATTTTTTCTTACCTACATTATAACATAAGGACCAAAAATTATAAAGGAAGCTTGTTAATTAGGCGAAGTATGAACACTTTTTATGATAAAAAACTTCTTTTTTACTAAAAGATTATTTTAAATAAAATTTGTTACGAAATATAAAATAAAATTTTAAAGTGGGTAAGAATATAATAGGAAAAGATTTTAAGATAAGTAAATAATATGTAAAATTTAAAAAAATGCTTAGGAAAATGTAATCATAGCTTGACTATATTATGTTATTAATGTATCATGTTAAATTAAATATTGTAGAAGTGTAATGTTTATTCAAAAGGAGGGCAAAATGTATAATAAAAACTTTTTTGAAGATATGATGGAGATGCAAAAAAATATTTTTGAAAACCAAAAGGAAGCCTATGGCAAGTTTATGGATTCTTTTAACTTTGGAGCTTTTAATCCCCTTTACTCAAATATGTATATGAATAATTTTAAAAATCCAATGGATTTTTTAAAGGATTATAATAAGTTTAACCAAAATTTTGAAAATAATTTTAAGGAATTCTTCTTAAGAGTGCCAGGATATGAGGATGCTATTGATGCTTACAAGAAGAATATGGAATTTTTGAACAAGCTTTACCTTGCTTATGGTGATTTTTACAAGGACCTTGATCTTGTGGCTGCACAAAACAAATTAATTGAATTATTCGAACTTTACAGTGACGAATTAGTAGAGATGTCCAAAAAATATTTCTACAAATTAATACCTGATTCTTATTACGCTGTGCTAGAAAACTTCAATTTAGAAAAATTTATAAGACCAGCTATTGAAAATTCAAAGAAATCAATTGATTTTTATGAAGAAGCCATAAATAATAGGCCAGAAATTTTAGTTGAAGATGTAAAGAATTTTTACCAAGGAATTATTGACAAGATGTATGAAATGCCAACTATTGGCATAAGCGAAGAGGAAAAAGCTAAGTCTAAAGAGGATTTAGAAAATTATCTTGAACTACAAGTAAAATTATTAGACTTTAACCTCTTCCTTGAAAAGAAAAATCAAGAAACTGCCCTAAAGGCTCAAAGAGCTTATATTGAAGGACTTGAAACAGAAGGATCATTAGAAGACTTTGCAGATTTCTACAGATTCTATATGAATAATTTTGAAAAGGCCTACAAGGAGCTTATAAATTCAAGTGACTACAAGGAAAAAGTCCAAGAAGTATTAGATATTGTAGAAAAAAATAAAGATTTCTACAAGGAAAGACTTTCAGAAAAATTAGCAGAATTTCCTATTGCAACAGCAAAGGATGTAGAAGAATTTATGCGTGATATTCAAGAGCTTTCTAAGGATTTTTATGACGTAAAAAAATCAAAATCAAGCCTAGAGAGAAAGGTAACTAAGATAAAAAATGATTCTGAAAAAGAAATTAAGGCCCTAAAGGAAGAAGTTGCAAAATTAAAGGAAGAAAATCAAAAGACAAAAGTAGATGCTGATGAGGCACTTAAGAAAGAGCTTGAAGAATTAAAGAAAGAATTAACTGCCTTAAAAAACGAAATGAAGAAAAATAAATAAGTTTTATAATTTTTATTATTAAAAGTCTGTGGTTTTTGCCACAGATTTTTTTATGGAAAATTTTTAGTGCCTTATTTTGTTATTATTATTCGACAATTATTTATCGATAAACAATAAATAATTATTGACATTCATAAAATGATTTTATATAATCTAGAAAAAGGAGGAAGTTATGAAATCTTTTAGAGTTAAATTTATTGGAGGACTTTTGATACTTGCTATTTTAATCTTAAGTGCTGGCCTCTATGGAGTTTATAAATTTTCTGGGATAGTGGCAGGAATCTACCCTATGTTTATGAATATGAGGTATCCCATGATGGCCTTGTGCCAAGCCATGATCTTGGGCCTTATTCTTGCCCTAGTCTTTGGACTCTTGGCACTAAAAAATTATGGAGAGGACAGGGTTTTTGAAAGCAAGACCTTGCTTGATCTTCAAGTGGTTGCCCTATCTTTTATAGGGATTTTTCTCTTGTCAATCCTATCTATTATCTACACCAACTTTAATCTTGACGGGTCCATAACAAATTTAATTTTTATTGGTACTGGTCTTGGATCCATGCTTGTTGGACAAATTTTTCTTTTCTTGTGTGACCTTGTTAAAGAGGGGATTGCCCTAAAAGAAGAAAATGATCTTACGATTTGAGGTGGCCTATGGGAAAAATAATTGTTGACTTAGATGTTGAACTTGCAAAAAATAAGATGACCTTGACAGAATTATCTGAAGAAGTTGGAATAAGTCTTTCAAATCTCTCTATTTTAAAGACAAATAAGGCAAGAGCCATAAGATTTTCCACACTTTCAGAAATTTGTAGGGTCTTGGATTGTCAGGTTGGAGATATTTTACGCTACGAGGGTGATGAAGATGAAGGATAAAAAATTTAAAAGAGTTTTAATTACAATGTTTATAATTTTTCTAGCTGCCATACCTCTTTTATACTTCTTGTCTGACCCAAGAGACCAGGCAGTAAAGGAAGTGGAAAATGAATTTGGGATTAGACTTCCCAAGTCTGTGAAGAGGGAAAGGGAACTTTATAAGGAGCCAAGCTTCCACGGAGATGGAGAGGCTGCAATTTTATTTTCCTTTGATAAGAATGATAGTGAAGAGATAAAAAAGTCTTTAAAAGATTATTATGTTGCAAAGGATGATAACAAACTATCCCAAATAGAAACCTGTTACTTACAAGTTAAGAAGAGGGGATTTGATCCTTCTCTTGATTTAAACAATGAAATTTATTTTAAACCGACTTCAGAATATGTCTTTGCAGGAATGTATGGAAATTTCGTAGCCCTAATACTTGATGAGGATAAGGGAGAAATTTTATTTTTAGAATGGGACACTTAAAGTAAATTTGATAAGGGAAATCAATTGGGATTTTTTATAAAAAGAGACTCATTAGAGTCTTTTTTTAGTGGATGAAAGCTTATAATTTTCTCTAAGTAAAAAAATAAAAATCTACTTTAAGAAGTTTTAAATTAATTATGAGGGGGTAATTCATATATGAAAGCTTTATATGATACATTAAAGTAAAATAAGGAGTGTAAAATGGCAAAACCAAATATTAATTTAGATAAAAAGTATGGCCTATTTATTGGCGGTGAATTTGTTGAAAGTGAAAATGGAGACAGCTTAGATGTATTCTGTCCAGCTGATGGCGAAAAACTAGCTGCGATTGCTCAAGCATCTGAAGCTGATGTAGACAAGGCTGTTAAGGCAGCTTGGGAAGGCTTCAATGAATACAAGAAGACAAATAGATACGAAAGAGCAAAAATCTTAAACAAGATTGCTGATATAATTGATGAAAATGCTGACCATCTTGCTATGGTTGAAACCCTAGATAATGGTAAGCCAATTAGGGAAACAAGAAATATTGATATTCCACTAGCATCTGAACACTTTAGATACTTTGCAGGAGCAATCCTAGCTGAAGAAGGAACTGCAAATGCTATTGATGGCAACACTTTATCAATTGTTCTTCGTGAACCACTTGGAGTTGTTGGACAAATTATTCCATGGAACTTCCCATTCCTAATGGCAGCATGGAAGTTGTCTCCAGCCCTAGCAGCAGGTGATGCAGTTGTAATTAAACCATCTTCTACAACTTCACTTTCACTACTAGAACTTATGAAGTTGATAAAAGATGTTGTGCCAAAGGGAGTTATCAACGTTGTAACAGGATCTGGATCTAAGTCTGGCGAATACCTACAACACCATGAAGGACTTTCAAAACTTGCTTTCACAGGTTCAACAGAAGTTGGATATAAGATTGCAGAAGCTGCAGCAGAAAAATTAATCCCAGCTACTCTAGAACTTGGTGGTAAATCAGCTAACATCTTCTTTGATGACTGTGACATGAACCTTGCTATTGATGGTCTAGCTATGGGTATCCTATTTAACCAAGGTCAAGTATGCTGTGCAGGTTCAAGAGTTTTCGTTCACGAAGATATCTATGATGAATTTGTTGAAAAGGCAATTGAAAAATTCAAGAATATAAAAGTTGGACTACCTTGGGAAGAAGACACACAAGTTGGAGCTCAAGTAAATAAATCACAAACTGAAAAAGTTCTTGGTTATGTAGAAGTTGCGAGAAAAGAAGGAGCAACTATTGCAGTTGGTGGAGAAAAGGCTACAAAGAATGGCACAGAAAATGGTTACTTCACTATGCCAACTCTTATCACAAATGCTGACAACGACATGAAGGTTGCAAGAGAAGAAATCTTTGGACCAGTTGCAGTTGTAATCAAGTTCAAGGATGAAGATGAAGTTATTAAGATGGCAAATGACTCAGACTACGGTCTAGCAGGAGCTGTTTGGACAAGAGATATCAACAAGGCAATAAGAGTTGCAAGAGGAATCGAAACTGGTAGAGTTTGGGTTAACACTTATAACCAACTTCCAGCAGGAGCACCTTTTGGCGGCTATAAAAAATCTGGTATTGGTAGAGAAAACCACAAGATGATGCTTGATGCTTACTCTCAAGTTAAGAATATCTTTATTGATACTTCTGAAAAAACTTCAGGACTTTACTAAAAATTGTTTATAAATAAATAGAATAATAAAATAAGAAAAGGGCTAATAGTTTTTACTATAGCCCTTTTACATTTTCAAAAATAAATTTCAAATATTCTTTAAGAATTATTAAATTTTAAATTACATACCCATGCCCATTTTTGTAGCAATGTCCAAGAATTTTGTAATAATTAGTGCATTTGTAAAGTTTGAAATAAATCCACCAATTACTGGAACAACGAAGAAGGCAAGTTTAGAGTACCTGTACTTGTCACAAACTGTCTTCATTGTAGTCATTGAAACTGGAACAGCTCCTGTTGAAAATCCAAGGTGACCTACTGCCATAACAGCAGAATCGTAGTTTTTGCCAAGTAGTCTAAATGACAAGAAGTATGTGAATGCTAGAACAAGAACAATTTGTGCAAGAAGAAGTACAATTAGTTGAGGTCCTAGGTCTGCAAGTTGCCACAACTTCATACTTACAATTGACATAGATACGAATAGTGCAAGAGAAAAATCCCCTACAGTATCAATTGCTTCAAGAAGTGAATCTTCGGATCTTCCAGTCTTGTCAAGAAAGACTCTTACAAGGATACCACCAAGCATAGAGCAAACGTGAATTGGAATATTAGCTCCAGTCTTTTGTAGACCTAAGAAAAATAATTGACCAAGACCACAAGCAAAGACCAACATATTGACAGAAGAAACCATTGTCTTCTTGTTCATCATAACAGTCTTAGCAGTATCAACAATAGTTGTATCTTGATTGTCTAGTTCTGGATTTTCGAATCCAAATCTTTTAACTATAAAGTTACCGTAAGGTCCCCCAATAAGTGAACCTGCAATTAGTCCAAAAGTTGCAGATGCAATAGCAACTTCCATAGCAGCAGATTGACCAGCTTTAACAGCTATTGGTGCGAAACTTGCTGCGTTACCGTGTCCACCAGTCATTGGTATTGAACCAGTCATCATTGAGATTAGTGGATGAACTCCCATAGCATTACCAACTCCAAGTGCAACTGCGTTTTGACAAGCAGCAAGTAGGGCAGCTAAGGCTGCAAAGATAACTACAAGTTTTCCACCTTGTTTTAAAAGTGAGAGGCTGGCTGCAGCTCCACTAGCCGCAAAGAATAGACAATAGAATAAAGTGTTAACTGTCTTAAAGTCAAAGTTAGGTTCCATAATGCCTGCGTAGTATAAAATCATAGTTATAATAGATACAATAGTGCCACCAACTACGGCTGAAGGCAGACAGTACTTAACTAGGACAGGGAATTTCTTTCTCATGAAATCTCCCAGATAAATGGCTAATACGCCAAGTAGTAGAGTTTCGAACATGCCGAACTCGATTACCATTCTTTCCATCTTTTTCCTCCAAAAAAATATTTTTTAAATTAATACTATTAATTAGCATAGATTAATAATATTAATTCCATATAATTATAATTGATTGAAAAGCTTAAAGCAAGAAAACTTTCCTATATTATCATACAAAAGTACAAAAAGACTGATAAATGTGATAAAATAAAAATAATTAATAAGAAGAAATACTAAATTAATAAACAGGAGTGATATTATGACAATTGTAAAACCATCAACCCTTCCAGGTTTTATGGAACTACTACCAAAGGATCAAATTCTCTTTAATGAGATGAAAGACATTATAAGAAAAAATTTTGAAAAGCACGGCTTTTTGCCCATAGATACTCCAGTTATAGAAAAATCTGAAGTCCTACTTGCAAAGGGCGGTGGAGAAACTGAAAAACAAATCTATAGGTTCTCAAAGGGCGACACAGACATGAGCCTTAGGTTTGACTTAACAGTTCCCCTAGCAAGATACACTGTAGAGCACATGAACGACTTATCCTTTCCTTTTAAGAGATATCAAATAGGAAAGGTCTACAGAGGAGAAAAGGCTCAAAAGGGAAGATTTAGAGAGTTTTACCAATGTGATATTGACACAATTGGCATGGGAGAACTTTCCCTTGTAAATGATGCAGAGTTCCCAGTAGTAATCTTCCACACTTTTAAGGACCTGGGCTTTACAGATTTTACAATCCACCTAAATAATAGAAAAATCTTAAAGGGCTTCTTCTCATCACTTGGCATTGAAGACTCAATGAATGTCTTGAGAACAGTAGATAAGCTAGATAAGATTGGCGAAGAAAAAGTTCTCGAAGAATTGGGAGAAAATGGAATAGGAAGAGACTCTGGAGAAAAAATCCTAGAATTTATAAAAATTGATGGGACCGTAGATGAAATTCTTGAACAATTGAGAGACCTAAAAATTGAAGATGAAATCTTCCAAGAAGGTCTTGATGAACTTACACAAGTTATTGGATATATGAGAGACTTTGGAATTGACGAAGACTGCTTCGACATAGACCTTAAGATAGCAAGAGGACTTGACTACTACACAGGCACAGTTTACGAAACTACTCTTGATAATTATCCAAAGATTGGATCAGTTTGTTCTGGTGGTAGATACGAAGACCTTGCAAGTTATTACACAGACAAGACCCTACCAGGAGTTGGAATTTCCATTGGACTTTCAAGACTTTTCTACCAATTAAATGAAGCAAAGATAATTTCTAGTGAAGAAAAGTCCTTAGTTGATTTATTAATCATCCCAATGGATGACTGCGTTCACGATGGAATAAAACTTCTAAGTGAACTTAGGGAAAAGGGAGTAAGAGTTTCTGTCTATACAGAATTTGCAAAATTAAAGAAGAAATTTAAGTATGCAGACCAAACAAAGGTTGACTATGTAATAGTTCTTGGCGAAGAAGAAATAAAATCAAGGAAGTATAGTTTGAAAAACATGCACTCTGGGGATCAGGTTGACGTAACCTTTGATGAGTTGGTTGAAAGGTTTAAAAAGTAAGTGCGACTCCTTTGAAAAATCTTCCTATTCGGTCGATTTGGCTGAGACTTGATCAAATATCTGAAAGAAATTTTGATAAGTCTGCCCACAGATTTTTGTTTGTCAAAAATTTGTGTTTCTTTATTCACCCTGCATAAGGTTCTTCATCAGTTCAGCCATCTCAATGTTCGGATAAATTGTGAAGAACATTAAAATTTTAGACAAAATGACTTATAAACTTTGAAATTATCGGTTTTTAAGTCATTCTTTGTTGCACTTTTTTTTATTTAAGCTTAAAATAGGATAGAAACATGAAGAAATGAGATGAGATTTTTTGAAAAGACAAGATATAAGAAATATAGCTATTATTGCCCACGTTGACCATGGTAAGACTACTCTAGTTGATGCCCTTTTAAGACAATCAGGTATTTTTAGGGAAAATCAAAAGGTTAACGACAGGGTTATGGACTCCAACGACATTGAAAAGGAAAGGGGAATCACTATCCTTTCCAAGAACACTGCAGTTAACCACAATGGAGTTAAGATTAACATTATTGACACTCCAGGACACGCTGACTTCGGTGGCGAAGTTGAACGTGTTTTAAAAATGGTAAACGGCGTTGTCCTACTAGTAGATGCCTTTGAAGGTCCGATGCCACAAACTAAGTTTGTATTAAAGAAGTCCTTTGAACTTAACCTTCCAGTTATTGTCTGCATCAACAAGGTAGACAGACCAGAAGCAAGACCACTTGAAGTAGTGGACGAAGTTCTTGATTTATTTATTGAGCTTGGAGCTGATGAATCAGTTCTTGAATGTCCTTTTGTATTTGCATCAGCAAAACAAGGGATTGCTGCACTTGATGTAGATGACAAGATGGAAAATATGGATCCACTTTTTGAAACTATTATTAAGTACATTCCAGGACCAGAACAAAGAGACGACGAACCTTTCAAACTTTTGATTTCCACAATTGATTACAACGAATACATTGGAAGAATTGGTATTGGAAAAATCGAACAAGGTATTATTAATGAAAACGACAAACTTGTTAGGGTTAATAAACTAGATCCAGACTTTAAAGAAAACATAAAGATTGCACAAATTTATGAATTTGAAGGCCTAGATAGGGTTGAAGTTGATTCATCAAGGTCAGGTTCCATTGTTGCAGTAACTGGTATCGAAGACATCAACATTGGAGATACAATTGCTTCAACAGAAGACACGGAAGCTCTTGAGTTTGTAAAAATTTCTGAACCAACAATTTCCATGAACTTCTCTGTAAATGATTCACCTTTCGCAGGAAGAGTAGGTAAGTTCTTGACTTCAAGACAAATCAAGGCAAGACTTGACAGAGAATTACAAACTGACGTAGGACTAAGAGTTGAAGAAACTGACACTACTGACTCCTTTAAGGTTTCTGGTAGGGGAGAACTTCACCTTTCTGTTTTAATTGAAAACATGAGACGTGAAGGCTACGAATTCCAAGTTTCTAAGCCACAAGTTCTTTATAAATTAGATGAAAATGGTAAAAAGTTAGAGCCAACTGAAAGAGTAACTATTGATGTTGATAATGTCTACGCAGGTTCTGTCATAGAAAAGCTTGGCAGGAGAAAGGGAGAACTTGTTAATATTGTTGAACCTAATGGCGGTTACCAAAGACTTGAATTTATTATTCCATCGAGGGGACTTATTGGTTACAGGACAGAATTTTTGACTGATACTAAGGGTTCTGGAATCCTAAATTCTATTTTTGAATCCTATGTGCCATTTAAGGGAGATATCCCAAGAAGGGTCAATGCTTCTATAGTTTCCTTTGACACAGGTACTGCTTCAGCTTATGGACTAAACAATGCCCAAGAACGTGGAACCCTATTTGTTGAGCCAGGTGAAGATGTTTACGAAGGACAAGTTGTTGGTGAATCACCAAAAGGTGTTGAAATCGAAGTTTCGGTTACTAAGTCAAAGAAGCAAACTAACGTAAGGGCATCAGGTTCTGACGAGGCCCTAAGACTTTCTCCAGTAAAAAAGATGAGTCTTGAAGAAGCTCTAGAATTTATTGAAGACGACGAACTAATAGAAATTACACCTAACGAGTTTAGGCTTAGAAAGAAAATTTTAAATTCACAAACTAGATATAAATCAAAGAAAAATAAATAATTTTATGAAAGGAGCAGAAGATGTTTAGTGCATATTTTGGGATGTTGAAAAACTTTGCCCAAGTTTATTCAATACTATTTATTATAAATTTATTAGTATCTACTTTTATAATTGTATTTGACAACAAGAAGCCAACATCCACACTTTTATGGGTAATGGCTATTAACTTCTTGCCAGTTGTTGGATTTATCTTCTATCTTTTTATAGGACAAGATATATCAAAGTCCAAGATATTTAGCGGCAAAAGTAAGAAAGATGAAATCCTAAGCAAAGAGTCCCAGGCCCAATTAAGAGACATAAAGAATAAAAACTTTAGGTTTTCAAAAAAAAGAACGGCACAATATCTCGACATGATTGAGATGTTTAACAAGGCCGAGAACGAAATGCTCTACACTGACAACAAGGTGGAAATTTTTAACGACGGTGTAGAAAAATTTGATGCCCTCTTTGAAGACTTGAGAAAAGCTAAACATACAATTTACGTTCAATACTATATTTTTAAATCAGATGAACTTTCTACTGAATTTATGGATATACTAAAGTCAAAGGCCAAGGAAGGCCTTGACGTTTACTTATTAGTTGACGGCATGGGTGTCAGGAAGATGAAACTAAGGGACAGGAAGTCTCTTGAAGAAGAGGGCGTTAAGTTTGCCATCTTCTTCCCAGGAATTATAGATAAGATCAACACCCACATCAACTACAGAAACCACAGGAAGATTGCTGTAATCGACAAGAGAATAGGTTATGTTGGCGGCTTCAACGTTGGAGACGAATATGTGTCCAAGGGTCCCATGGGCTATTGGAGAGATACCCACCTAAGGATTGAAGGACCGGCAGTCAATGGACTTGCTTGGAGATTTTTCCTAGACTTTAAGTTTGCATCAGATGCTCCAACAAAGGGCTTCACGACAGAAATTTTTCCAGAATTAGAAGATGGAGTAGACATAAATGTTGTCACAAGTGGACCTGACACCAAGGCTGACTCCATAAGAAATGGCTATGAGAAACTTATAACTTCTGCAAGGAAGGAACTTTACATCCAAACTCCTTACTTTGTTCCCGACGAAGGACTTCTAAAGGCAATAAAGGTTGCTGCCCTAAGTGGGGTTGATGTTCACTTAATGTTCCCAGCTAAGCGTGACCACCTCTTTGTTCACTGGGCATCACTATCTTTCTTGGGAGAACTTTTAAAGTGGGGAGCCCATGTCTACCAATACGAGGGTGGCTTTCTTCATACAAAGATAGTCATTGCAGATGATTATCTATCTACAGTTGGAACAGCTAACTTTGACATAAGATCTTTTGAACTAAACTTCGAAGTCAATGCCTTTCTTTATGATGAAGAATTAAATAAAAAGTTAAAGGAAGACTTTATGAAAGACCTCGAATCTTGCACAGAAATAACTAAGGAAATTTATGCCAAGAGATCTAGATTTACTAAAGTCCGTGAATCCTTCTCAAGACTTTTATCTCCGCTATTATAGGTTATAATGGATATAGAAATAAAAAGGAAGAAGATAAAGAGCCTTAGGCTGAGAGTTGAAGATGGGATTATAAAGGTTTCGGCTCCGAGAAATATGACTGATAAGTCCATAAAGAACTTTATCGAAAGTAATAAAGAAACCATTGAGAGACTAAAGAGGGAAGACGAGAGAAGAGGACGTTACAAGAACCATTTGTTTGGCGAAAAAGTAAACTTCACTTCAGAAGAAGAACTTGAAAAAATTTATAGGCGAGAGCTAAAGAAAGTCTTGGATGAAATATTTCCAAGATACGAAGCCTTGACAGGCCTCACAGCCAAGTCCTATGAAATAAGGAAGATGAAGGTGAGATGGGGAACCTGCTATCCTAAGCGTGGCGACATAAAGATTAATCTCTACCTGGCAGCAAGACCCCTAGACCAAATTGAAGCAGTTGTCCTTCACGAGCTAGTCCACTTAAAATTCTTTAACCACGACAAGAATTTTATAAATGAGTGTAAGAAGTACATGCCAAATTATGAAGAAATTGAAAGAGAATTAAAGACCTAGGTGATAAAATGAAAAAAGCTTTGAAAATTTTGGGAATAATAGCAGGGATACTTATCCTAATGAAACTTTTTAACATTTCAATTTTTATTGGAAACCAAAGAGTTGATAAAAACTTTATTATTAGTGGGATTAGAAACTTTAACCTAGGAGATCTCTTTGACAAGGTCTCAAGATTTTTGGATGAATTAGCTGGCGGAATAAAAAGAGCCTTTAACAGCTTATAATTTTTAAGTTCATAATAAAAATTTTATATTAATAATGAAGCACGGACCTCGTGCTTTATTTTTTGCAAATTTTTCAAATATTAATTGTGATATAATGAATAAGTAAAATTTAGAATTAAGGTGATAAAATGAATTTAACTTTTATTATCCTGGGCTGTGTAGTGCCAGGACTTATGACAGGGGTTGGTGCAATCCCTATATTTTTTGCAAAGGATGTGAGCCAGAAAGGCCTGGACATTCTTCTTGCAGCAGCAGCGGGAGTTATGCTTGCGGCAACTTGCTTTTCCCTAGTTATACCAAGTCTTGAAATTGCCAATGGAACAATGGGCGTTATCTCAACGGGACTGGGAATTTTTTGCGGGGCCCTAATGCTCGACTTAATCGACAAGTTTGCACCCCACGAGCACTTAATAGACAAGAGACAAGAGGGGGCAAATGTAAAAAATCTTTCCAAGATGTGGCTTTTTGTAATTGCCATTGCCATCCACAACTTCCCAGAAGGACTTGCAACTGGTGTAAGCTTTGGGGGAGAAAATGTGGCCAATGGTCTTTCAGTTGCCCTTGGTATTTCCCTTCAAAATATGCCAGAGGGACTGGCAGTTGCCCTTGCCCTTGTTCGTGAAGGCTATTCTCGCAAGAAGGCCTTCGCCATTGCAAGTTTAACAGGACTTGTTGAACCTATTGGAGCCTTCCTAGGAGTTGGACTTGTTTCCATCTTCTCTGCAACTCTTGGCTTTATCCTTGCCCTTGCAGGAGGAGCCATGCTCTTTGTAATAAGTGATGAAATTATTCCAGAGACCCACTCCAATGGTTACGAGAGAGAGGCAACTTATGGAGTCATTCTTGGCTTCATCCTAATGATGTTTTTAGACACATTAATTTAAAAAAACCAGAGTTTATGAAAGAATTTTCTTCATAAACTCTGGCTATTTTTTTATAAAATTTAATTAAAATACTAGGACTTGGTAGCCTTCTGATACATATTTTTCCATGCCAGCGTGGCCCTTCATGTCATCTAAAAGTGTGAGGCCAAGTCTTTCGTTGTCTTCATAGGCTCCTAGGACCTTGGAACAAGCCTTGCATACACCCACAATTACTCCAGCCTCCAAGAGTTTTTTATAAAGGGGATTTTTCTCTTCTTCTAAAATCTTTGGAAGCTTGACAGACTTGCCTTCAAGAATTATTTTTACTTCCTTGCCTGAATCTAAGAGGGCTTCTGCATTTAACATTGCATGGTTAAAGCACATCTTCTCGCCTTCCATTACATAAAAAAGTATTTTTTCCATTCATGTCCTCCTTATAATTTTTCTAATGAATCGTAAAGAAGTTCTGCATCATTATTGTAATAAATTTCTATTGATCCATCCTGCCACTCACTTGTATCCTTAAAACTTGTGATTATTCCAGAAAATCTCATGTAACCATAGCCAAAGGACTCATTTATCACTTCGAAGTCAAGTTTTAAAAATTCATCAAGAGAAAGCCTCCTATAAGTCCCATCTTTATAAAGATTTATCTCAAGACCATTATTAAGGTCGTCATCTATGTCATCAAGTCCAGCTTCAAGATCAAAGTCTGGATCAAAGGCCTTAATTATTCCTCCAATAACTTCTCCCAATTCTTCCTTAGAAAAGGAAGTGTCGGTCTTATAGAGGACCAGTCTTGGGTTTGTCATCATGTAATCCACTGGACCTTCAGATGTATTTTCAAAATAAATACCCTGGTTAAAATATAAAAGAATTTTATCAGGAAAATTTTCTATATTCACAAGTCTAAAGTCGTGAAAGGAAAATACTTGATTTAATAAATTTAATTTCATAAAAAATCTCACTTGTGATAAGGGTGGTTGTTGATTATCCTAAAGGCCCTGTAGATTTGTTCCATCAGGATCACTCGCATAAGCTTGTGGGGGAAGGTCATCTTGGAGAAGCTGAGCTTGTAGTCAGCTCTTTTTAAAACTTCATCAGATAGTCCAAGACTTCCACCAATCACAAAAGTTATGTTGGAGTGGCCGTCAATCATGAGGTCATTGATTTTATCTGCAAAGGCCACTGAGTCTAGGCTCTTTCCGCCAATTTCAAGGGCAATTACATAGGCACCATCTTTTATCTTTGATAAAATCTTTTCGCCTTCAATATTTTTCACCCTTTCCATGTCCTTTTCTGACAAGTTTTCGGGGCAAGGTTCGTCCATAATTTCAAAAATGCTTAAATCTGCGTAAGACTTAAGCATTTTTTTGTACTCATTTATGGCATCTTTAAAATAATTTTCCTTGATCTTGCCAAGTACAATTAAATTAATGTTGATCATTTTAATTTTTTAACTTCTTCAAGAGCCTTGTCAAAGTTAACATCATTAGTTACTTCAGGAACATATTCAACGTAAGCAACTTTTCCGTCTCTGTCAACAATTACAACTCCACGAGCAAGTAATTGTAATTCTTCCATCATGAAGCCGAATTTTTGTCCAAATTCCTTGTATCTGTAATCAGAAACAATGTCTGCATTGTCGATTCCCTTAACAGAACAGAATCTTTCTTGTGCAAAAGGAAGGTCAACAGTTACAGTTACAATCTTCACATCGTCAGATAATTTTGTAGCTTCTTCGTTAAAAGTAGTTGTTTGAAGAGCACAAACTGGTGTGTCAATTGATGGTGCAACTGAATAAACTACGATCTTGCCCTTAAGGTCTTCTGAGTTAAAGTCAGATAAATCTTTATTAACTGCCTTAAAAGAAGGTGCTACATCTCCAACTTTAATTTCTTTACCTTCAAGAGTTACTTTATCTCCGCCAAATGTTATATCCATTTTAATTCCTCCTAAAATTATTTTTGTTTTAATTTACACTATATTTATATCCAATTATTTATAATCTTAACAAGTGATTGCAATAAAATGACATCTTAATTAAAATATAAGTAAGAAAACTTTTTCGAGTTAAAGGAAAAAAGAAGGAGGGGAAATATGAAAAAATATTTAAAAGCCTTATTATTAATTTTTATTGGAGTAATAATTTTTACAGCCTGCACAGGTAAGGACCAAGGTCTTCCAGATAAGAAAATTAGCGAAATCAATTGGACTCTAGATAGAATGATAAATACAGATGATGGAAGAGATCTAAGTAATGACATTGCTATCAAATTTGACGAGAAAAATTTTGTCATGACTGATAGGACCAATGCCTTAGACTTTACTGGAACTTATAAATTAGAAAAGGCTGGGACTGGTTACCAAGTTATAATGAAGTTTGATGACTTTGAAGAGACTGTGCTTGCTGGTTATGGTATGAAAACTCAGATGGACAAGGACCCTGTGCCAAACTTAGTTTTTGAAGATAGGGGAAGGACTTATTCTTTTATAGGGGAAGAGAAAAAATAAGCAAAGAAAAACTGTTGGAAAAATAAATCCAACAGTTTTTTCATCTCTATTAATTTTTGTATTATACTATAATTAGATAAAAAATTAAGGTGTAATAAAATATTGAACTTATAATAGGAAGGAGGTATTTTTTTGAAAAAATATATATCTTTTATAATATCATTATTTTGTTTTCCAATCTTAAACCTAATTTGTATAAAAATTTTTGGATACATCAATGGGAGAATTCAAGCGACTTTTGATATAAAATATATGATAATCTTAGATATTGTAAAAATTTTAATGATTATATTGTTGGGTTTTATGCTTGCCTATTATATGAATTTTTCATGCAAACTATCAAAAAAGACTCTTGGAATATTTTTCTTAATTGAAATTTTTATATTTGCAATTTATATAGTCACAAAAAAATATTATTTGCAAGAAAATTTTTTCTATCTTTATGATCTCAATGCACTTTATTTTTTCTTGCTTATAGGAGGAAATACTTTTTTACTTTTAAAAAGAAAGTTATAAGTTACATTTAAAATTCATAAAAATAAAAGGCTCTTCTCACAATGAAAAGAGTCTTTTTGTATTTTGAACTTTATAAAGTTTTTATTTACATTAACTTTGAAACATTTCTTGCGTAGGCAATTGGGTCTTCTATGTCTAGACCTGCAACAAGTCTTGCTCCGTCGTATAAGAGTTTTGTGTAAGTCTTGAAGTCTTCTGAAGCTTCGTCCATTTCCTTTAGTTTCTTAAGGGCAGGGTGGTTTGGATTTACTTCTAGTACCTTGTCTGCCTTGAAGCCTTGGTTGTTTGGCATGTGGCTAAGAGTTTTTTCCATTTCAATGGAGATTTCGCCCTTGCTTGATAGGTAGGCTGCGTCATCCATTAGATTTGGATTTTCTCTAATTGATGAAACTTCTCCTTCCAATATTTCCTTCATCTTCTTTACATAGTCTTGTAAAGATTTTTCATCTTCTTCTTTTACATCATCTGTTTCAGAAATTGATTTAAACTTCTTGTCGTCATATTCCTCTAGCATCTTGATGACAAACTCGTCAATTGGGTCTGTTAGGGCAAGAACTTCTATGTCCTTGTCGATAAAGTGCTTGATTTGTGGTAGGTCCTTAATAGCTTCGATTGAAGAACCATTTGCATAGTAGATGAAGTCTTGGTCTGGCTTCATGTCTTTCCTGTACTCGTTAAATGTCACATGATCTCTTTTAGTAGTTGTGTAGATAAAGAGGTCCTTTAGCTTGTCCTTGTCTGCACCATAATTTTCATAGGCACCTGACTTTAGACTAACTCCAAAGTTTTCAAAGAATTCAGCGTATTTTTTCCTGTCATTTTTAAGGATTTTTGCAAGTTCATCAAGAATTTTCTTTTCTATATTTTTCTTAATTAATTGTAACTCACGAGTTTTTTGTAGCATTTCACGTGAGATGTTAAGAGAAATGTCTTCTGAGTCAACTACACCCTTTACGAAGCTCAAGTAATCTGGAAGAAGGTCTTCACATTTTTCCATAATCAAAACTCCATTGGAGTAGAGTTCAAGTCCACCCTTCTTGTCTGGGTTTAAGAAGTCAAAGGGTCTTCTTGATGGGATGTATAAGATTGACTTAAAGGAAATCATCCCTTCCACAGAGATGTGGATGTGGGCAAGAGGGTCTTCAAAACCAAAGTGTCTTTGTCTAAAGAAATTGTTGTAGTCCTCGCCCTTTAATTCATTTTTATTTTTCCTCCACATTGGGACAGAAGAGTTTAAGACGTCATCTTCTCTATAGGATTCAAATTTTGGATCGTCATCTGTTGAGTCGGCAGTTGGTCTTTTCTTTTCTACTTCCATCTTAATTGGGTAGGAGATGTAGTTGGAGTAGTGACTCACAAGTTCCCTAATCTTATATTCATCAAGGTATTGGTCATAATTTTCTTCTTCAGACTTTTCTCTTAGGTGAAGGGTGATGACTGTACCGTGGTTTTCTTTTTCTGCATCTTCAATGGAGTAGCCATCTGCTCCCTTGGACTTCCAAAGGTGGCCACCATCTTCCTTGTAAGATCTTGTTAGGACAGAAATTTCATCTGCAACCATGAAGGCAGAGTAGAAGCCTACACCAAACTGGCCAATGATTTCGTGGTCAGCATCTTTTTTGTTTAAGTTTTTAAAGTCAAGGGAACCTGACTTGGCTATTGTTCCCAAGTTTTCTACAAGTTCTTCCTCAGTCATACCAAGACCACCGTCTTCTACTGTGATAGTTCTCTTTTCCTTGTCAGGAGTAATCCTGATGAAGTAGTCTTCGTGGTTAAACTTAACCTTGCCGTCGTTAAGGGCGATGTAGTACATCTTGTCCATGGCATCAGATGCATTGGAGATAAGTTCTCTTAAAAATATTTCTTTATTTGTGTAAATGGAATGAATCATCAAGTCCATTAATCTTTCTGTTTCAGCATTGTATTTTTTATTTTGCATTGTATCACCTTCCTATTATTAGCACTCAATAGATGCTTCTGCTAATAATATATATCTTTTTATTTAAATAGTCAAACTTTTGAAGATTTATTTTAAAATATAACTTGAGAAATATTTATGAAGCCTTAATAAATTTTTAAATAGAGAAAATAATTAAAAACTCAAAATAAATTGCTTTGAAAATTAAAAATCGAAATAAAATTAAAAAGATAAATTTATCCTTGACAAAATAAATTTCAAGGACTATATTATATCTAATCGATAAACCGATAAAGGAGATTAGTAATTTTTATGGAGCTTTAAAGAGAGCAAGTCACATGGTGGGAGACTTGTAAGCAAAGTATAAATGAATGGACTCCTGAGGGCGGGGAGAAATAAATCTTTGATTTAAAGTAATACCCGACGGGACTTAGCCGTTAAAATAAGACCAATATGTTAGTATTGATGAGAGGGTGCTTTATGCAAATTTGGGTGGTACCGCAGAAGTTTAGACTTTTGTCCCATTAGGGATGGAAGTCTTTTTTTATTTCCATCCTTCTCTCATAGTTTGAGGAAAAGGAGAATGAAAATGAAAAAAATTTTAGGAGTATTGTCATTAGTTTTATTGTTAGTTGGATGTTCAAGTGGAAGTGGAGAAAAAACTTCTGATAGTGAAAGAGTTTATAAGGTTGGAATTTTACAATTTGCCCAACAACCATCACTTGATAATTGTAGGGAAGGTTTCTTGCAAGGTCTTGAGGAAGAAGGTTTTGTTGAAGGAAAAAATTTAGAAGTTGACTACCAAAATGCCCAAGCAGACATGGGGATTGCTGCCCAAATAGCAGATGCCTTTGTGGGCAACAAGGTGGACATGGTGACAGCCATTGCCACACCAGCTGCTATGAGTGCCTATAATGCCACAATGAAGACAGACATTCCAGTTGTCTACACAGCAATCACTGACCCAGTGGTGGCACAAGTTGCAGATGAAAACAAAAACCCTCTTGGCAATATAACAGGCACAAGCGACATCTTGCCAGTGGAAGCCCAATTAAAATTAATAAGAGAGCTTTTACCTGATGCAAAAAATCTTGGCATCCTTCACACATCTAGTGAAGCAAACTCTGATTCAATGTTACAGATTTACAAAGACCTTGCAGGCAAGTACGATTTTAAAGTTATTGATGAAGCCATAAACACAACAGCAGATATTCCTCTAGCAACAGACAACTTGCTTTCAAAAGTTGATGCTATGACAAATCTTTTGGACAACACAGTTGTGAATTCTCTTCCAACAATTTTAGACAAGGCAAATGCAAAGAAAATTCCTGTTTTTGGTTCTGAAATTGAGCAAGTGAAGATGGGCTGTCTTGGATCAGAAGGGATTGAATACATTTCTCTTGGAAAGCAAACTGGCAAGATGGCTGCAAAAATTTTAAGAGGAGAAGCCAAGGCAAGTGAGCTGGCTTATGAAATTATTGAAGAGCCAAATTTATATCTTAACTCAAAGGTTGCCGACGAACTTGGGATAGATATTCCAAAGGACTTACTTGATAGAGCTTCAGAAAATTTTACTGAGATAGGATCTCCTGAAGAAAAGTAGGTGGGTCATGAATATCTTATTAGGAATAATAAGCCAGGGGCTGACTTACAGTTTCTTGGCACTGGGTCTTTACATTGCCTATAGCATTTTGGACTTCCCAGACCTAACAGTTGACGGGTCTTTTCCTCTAGGTGCAGCAGTAACAGTCTTTGCCATCCTAAGGGGAATAAACCCTGGCCTTGCTCTAGTCATTAGTTTTTTGGCTGGTGCTTTGGCAGGATCTTTGACAGGTCTTATCCACATCAAACTAAAGGTAGAAGAGCTCCTTGCAGGTCTAATAATGCAGACGGCCCTTTGGACAATTAATTTAAAAATTGCAGGCAAGGCCAATGTGCCTATCTTTAATAGTGAGACAATTTTTTCTACAGGTCTTGCAAGACTTGTGCCAGAAAATTTAAAATCTTATGACCTGCTCTTTGTAATGATTCCCCTTGTTCTTGTAATGAAATTTATATTAGATTATTTTTTGAAAACCAAGGCTGGATTTATTTTAAAGGCCTGTGGCGATAACGAAAGTCTTGTGAGGACCATGGCAGTTGATCCTGGTAAGGTAAAAATTTGTGGCCTTGCACTTTCTAATGGACTTGTTGCCCTAAGTGGGTCCATAGTTTGCCAAGATCAGAGATTTTTTGAAGTTTCCATGGGAACTGGGTCCATGGTAATGGGTTTGGCTTCAGTTGTGCTTGGGATGAAGCTTTTGCAGTCCTTTGACTTTATAAAGGACACTACAAAAGTTTTAATAGGTTCAATTCTTTACAAGGCTTCAATTGCCCTTGCCATTGCCCTTGGTTTTTCAGCCAACTCAATGAAACTTATAACTGCAGTGATCTTCCTTTTGATATTAATTGCAGGAAGGGGAAAGAGAAAGAAGGTCCAAAATGCTTGAACTAAGATCAATTGATAAAACTTTTAATATTGGGACAGCAAATGAGAATAAACTTTTTGAGAGTTTTGACCTTACTCTTCCCAAGGGACAATTTGTCAGCATTATTGGGTCTAATGGGTCAGGCAAGTCCACTCTCTTAAATATTATTTGTGGGTCTCTAAGAGAAGACTCAGGAGAAATTTTAATCGACGGAGAAAGTCTCAAAAAAATTCCAGAGCACAAGAGATATGTCAAGATGGGAAGGGTCTTTCAAGATCCAAAGATGGGGACTTCGCCAAAGATGACGATTTTAGAAAATATGTCTATGGCAGAAAATAAAAACAAGTCTTGGAACTTGCTGCCAGGAGTAAATAAAAAGAAAAGAGAAATTTATAGGGAGACCCTAAGGGGACTTGGCCTTGGACTCGAAGACAAGTTAGACGACAAGGTTGGGCTCTTATCAGGTGGCCAAAGGCAGGCTCTTGCCCTAATAATGGCTACACTTGTCCCCATAGATTTTTTAATCCTTGACGAACACACAGCAGCTCTTGACCCAAAGACAGCTGACACAGTTATGGACATCACCAATAAAATTGTGAGAGAAAAAAATTTGACAGCCCTTATGGTTACCCACAACTTAAATTATTCTCTTGACTATGGTGACAGGCTCATAATGATGCACAAGGGAGAAAAGATTATGGACTTTGCTGGAGAAGAAAAGAAAAATCTTAAGTTGGATTCAATTTTAGATAAATTTTATCAAATATCTATTGAGTCTGGTAATTCTTTATAAATAATAGAATAAAATAAGAAAAGAAAATTTTATAAATTTTGCAAAAGAAAAAGCCATGGAGAAATCCATGGCAATTTTTATACATAAATTATTTTTATCTAGGAATATATTTTTTATTTTCCTTACCCAATACGTGGTTGGCCATAGTTGACACAACTGTGTACACAAGGATTGATGCCAAGTTGGCAGTTACAGAGTCGTGGTCAAATCTTGGAGAAACTTCACATATGTCAAAGCTTGTTGGCTTGCCAGTTGAGAAGACGTGTTTTAAAAGTAGGATTACTTTTTCTGGATCAATGCCTAGGGCTTGTGGAGCAGAAACCCCTGGTGCATAGGAAGATGTGAAGCAGTCCATACAAATTGTAACGTATAGGTGGTCTTGTTCTCCAATGTACTCATCAAGTTCGTGAACAATTTCAAAAAAGTTTCCATTTATCAAGTTCTTACCAAGTACATACTTAACTCCAAGGTCTTCAGCAGTCCTAAAAAGTGAAAGTGTGTTGGAGTGCTTTTGAATTCCCATTACATAGTAGGCATACTCAGTTCCCTTTTCACGAGTGTAGTCTGCAATTTGTCTAAACATTGTTCCACTTGTTCCATTTCCTTTTTCATAAGGTCTAAGGTCAAAGTGGGCATCAAAATTTAAAATGCCAAGCTTGTCGTCTTCCTTGTCATCAAGGAAGGTGCTAATTCCCTTGTAGTGGCCAAAGGCAGTTTCGTGACCTCCACCAAGAACTAGAGGGAATAAGTTTAATTCGAGAACTCTTTTCACAGCCTTTGCCAGCTCGTCTTGGCTTGCTTCAAGAGTTGTATACTTACTTGTCACATTGCCGCAGTCAAAGATTTTAACTTCTTCAGAGAATTGACATGGAAGTTTTGCAAGTTCTTTTCTTATGGCAGCAGGACCAGCAGCAGCGCCAAACCTTCCCTTGTTGAGTTCAATACCTTGGTCAGATTCAAAGCCTATGATACCAAAACCTAGCTTGCCTTCAAAGGGATTTAAGTTCTCGTCGTTTAGATCAAGGGGCTTAACCCATTGATGCCATCTAAAGGATTCATAATCATTTTCATCATCGACTCTTCCAGACCAAATTGTCATTTCTTGTGGACTATAATAATTTATCATTTTACACCTCAGTTTACTTTGTTCTTAGGACTCTTGCCTTCCTTGAAAGCAATTAAATTGTCCTTTGCATTTTCTCCCATCTCAAGTCTTGCTTCAAAAGTTGCATTACCAAGGTGAGGAGCAAGAATTACATTGTCTAGGTCCATGAGTTTTTCATTTACCTTTGGTTCAAATTCATAAACATCAAGGGCTGCTCCTGCAATTACATTTTCTATTAGTGCATTGGCAAGGGCTTCTTCGTCAACAACTGGACCCCTAGACGCATTAATTAATATAGCAGATTTTTTCATCATTTCAAGTTCTTTTTTGGAAATCATGTGATGGAGTTCAGGCACAAAGGCTGTGTGAAGACTTAAAAAGTCAGAAGACTTTATTACCTCATCTTTATCCATGTATTCTAGGCCAAATTCTTTTTCGAAATCTTCTTTTCTTGTGCGTGAATAATAGACAACCTTCATTTCAAAGGCTCTTGCCCTCTTGGCAAGGTTTTTTCCAATGTTTCCTAGGCCAATGATGCCAAGAGTCTTTCCTTTAAGTTGACTTCCAAGATAAAAAGTTGGTCTCCAGCCGTAAAATTCTCCAGCCCTTGTTACCTTGTCGCCAGATACAATGCGTCTTGCAGCAGCAAGCATAAGGCCAAAAGCAAGTTCAGCTGTGGACACAGCAGATGCAGGAGCAGGTGCGTTAGTAACAACAATTCCCTTTTCTCTTGCGTAATCAATATCTATATTGTCGAAGCCAGCTCCATAGTTGGCAATAATTTTTAAATTGTCGCCAGCATCAATTACATCCTTATCGATTTTATCTGATAGAGGACATAAAAGAGCATCTTGTCCCTTTATCATTTCTATAATTTCTTCTTTTTTTAGTGGAACGTTGGAGTCGTGATAGCTTATTTCAAAATGTTTGTCTAGCTCATCGTAAATTTTTTCTGGAATATTACTCGTAATCAATAATTTCAAAAAATCACCTCGTTGCTTTTATTTTAACATTAAATGATTATTGTATAAAGTACGCTGGAAATAATTAAAAAATAAATTGAAAAAAATTCAATATTATATTTTAAAGTAAAATTTATATAGTAATAGTATTTAGTAACTTTCTTAATTGAGAAAATAAAATTTAGAAATGGGCGAGAATTGTGATATTATTAAATTTAGCAGGTGATATTTTGAAGAAGAATAAAACGTTAATATTTTTAAATTTTATATTTTTAATTTTTACTCTTATATCATATTTTAAAAGAGGCCGTAGTATATTTTTGCTATTTACTTTTGCATTTTTTGTTCATATTTGTTATTGCTTATACGATATTTATAAAAATAAATAGGATTGGTTTAATCTTTTTTTCTATACTATTACGAAAATATTATTACTGTTAAGAGAAAAAAATGATATTTAAGAAGTTAGGAATTTTCCTAACTTCTTTTTTAGTCTTCAAAAATCTTATAATCTCCTATATAATAGTTAAGATTGTAATGAAAAAGTAAGAGGTGATTAAGTGCAAAATAATGAAAATAAATTGGGGACTATGTCAATCCCAAAACTTTTATTTCAAGTATCCTTTCCAATTGTGATCTCTATGTTTATCCAGTCCATGTACAACTTGGTAGACTCTTATTACATTGGAAAGATAAATGAAGAGGCCTTCACAGCCATTGCCATTGCCTTTCCTATTCAAAATATAATGATAGGAATTGGGGTAGGAACAGGAGTTGGTATGAACTCACTCATCTCAAGATACTTGGGAGAGAAGAACTTTGATCGGGCCAACAAGACAGCAGAGAATGGACTTACACTTGCTATATTATACGGGATACTTCTCTTAATATTGTCAAGGTTTTTGCCGAGACCCTTTGTTTCTGCTCAAACAACAAATGAAAATATAATTAACTATGGAGTGGCCTATCTTCAAATTGTAATGGGCTTGTCTGTAGGTGTATTTACACAAATATTTTTGGAGAGAACCCTTCAGTCAACGGGTAGGACAATATTTACCATGTTGACCCAACTAATTGGTGCAGTGTTAAATATTATCCTAGACCCAATATTTATCTTTGGTTATTTTGGACTACCAGCCATGGGGGTAAAGGGTGCAGCAGTTGCAACTGTAACAGGACAAATAATTGGAGCAATATGTGGAGCCTTCTTCCAGCACAAGTTTAATCCAGATATAACTATTAAGAAGTTTTCTTTTAATCCAAAAATTATCAAAGAAATTTACATTGTTGGGATCCCATCAATGATTACAATAACAATCCAGTCCTTTACAATATATGTATTAAACAAGATGCTATCAGAGATTTCCACATCTGCCATAGCAGCCCTAGGCGCCTACTTCAAGGTTCAGTCCTTTGTATTTATGCCAATATTTGGAATAAACAACGGACTAGTTCCAATTATTGCCTACAACTATGGGGCAAAATATAAAGATAGGATTATAAAAGCGATAAAGCTTGCCTTTGCAACAGTAATAGTCATGACCCTAATAGTGTCAGGACTTATTATGACCTTCCCAAGAGAAATCTTAGGAATATTCTCAGCATCGGGCAAGATGTTAGAGATAGGGATACCAATGCTTAGGATCTGTGCCCTATCCTATGTCTTTGCGGGAGTATCAATAGTTGGGACATCTATATTCCAGGCCTTTGGAAATGGAATCTTGGCGCTACTTGACTCAATCCTAAGACAAATTATAGTCCTATTACCAGTTGCCTATATAGCAGTGACATATTTTACAGTAAATGAAATCTGGTGGGGCTATGTAATTGCAGAGATTGCATCAGTATTTTTCATAGCCTACTTCATGAACACCTTTGTAAGAAGAAAAATGGAAGCAATTTAAGGCTTAAATTGGCTTAAATGTTGAAAAAAATTTGAATTTGAGGTATTATGAACTTAATTTAAATATCCAGGAGGAATAGCATGGGAAAAGCAAAATTTGAAAGAAATAAACCACACGTAAATATTGGAACAATTGGTCACGTTGACCACGGTAAGACAACACTTACAGCTGCAATCACAATGGTAATGAACAAGAGATACGGCGGCGGAGAATTCGTTGACTACGCACACATTGACAAGGCTCCAGAAGAAAGAGAAAGAGGAATCACAATTTCAACTTCTCACGTAGAATACGAAACAGAAAACAGACACTACGCACACGTAGACTGCCCAGGACACGCTGA